>Ga0315338_1000060_pt1 | contig 535455 bp, 427 predicted proteins | sample ASW8metaG_FD_204518 | JGI IMG/M metagenome (GOLD analysis project Ga0315338, IMG submission 204518) | Ammonia-oxidizing marine archaeal communities from Monterey Bay, California, United States - ASW #8 | ecosystem: Environmental > Aquatic > Marine > Coastal | place: USA: California | collected...
ATTGACTCATCTTCCCCCCTGGATCCGAACTCACCGCAGAGTGCATCGTTGGGTACAAGCCAAGCTCATTCTCAACGCCATCAAGCGGTGTACCAACCCAACTTACGTCGCAGCATGAAAAATCCTGCGGAGCTTGGGAACCAGACAACCAGACGTGCTCGAAAGACGCAAGAAGAGTATGGAATCCTCCACTCGCCCTTCGCACCGACACGATCTAACTTCGGGGCGACAGTGCTTCGAAGCCATTGAGGCAAAGTAGGGCAGTTCTGTCGGGCATCCTTAATCGTGGCTGCAGTCTGCCGCGAAGTCTGGCGTTCTTCTCTTGAAGCCCGAGACGCTGCAGGCGATCATCATCGCTAGTTGCCTCTCTGGGTATCCTCTCACTCGGCACCGGAAGCAGATCTGTGAAGAAGCGATCGAAGACTCTCCTGATCTGGCTCGTGCTGGTCACCGCCTTCCTGCTGCTGTTTGTGCTGCGCAGCGGCGACAAACCGGCCAACGTCGACTTCCCGACGTTCTTGAGACTGGTCGAAAGCGGACTCGTTTCGGAGGTGCGGGTGAACAACAACGAAATCACGTTCACCGATCAGGGCTCGGGAATGCGGCTGCGGGCGCTGGGCGTGATGGATGAAGAGCTTCAGCAGAAACTGTCTGAGCAAGGCGTCACATTTGAGTGGGGTGAGGAGCGCGATCCGTTGCGGAGCGTGCTGATCTTCGGAGTGCCGTTGATTCTGTTGCTCGCGTTTTTCATCTACTTCATGCGGAAGTCGCAAGGCGGGATGGGCAACGTGATGACGATGATGAAGAGCCGCGCCCGGGAGATTTCCTCAGAGGCCAGCCAGGTGACCTTCGCCGACGTCGGCGGGTGTGAAGAGGCGAAGGCCCTGTTGGGCGACGTGATCGACTTTCTCAAGCATCCCCGCCGCTGGACCGATGCCGGGGCCCGTTTGCCACGCGGCGTGCTGTTGGAAGGACCTCCGGGTTGCGGCAAGACGTTGTTGGCTCGCGCGGTGGCGGGCGAAACCGACGCGAAGTTCTTTCTGGTCTCCGCCTCCGAATTCGTCGAGATGTTTGTCGGCGTGGGGGCCGCCCGCGTGCGCGACATGTTCGAGACTGCAGCCAAGCAGGCGCCTGCGGTGATCTTCATTGACGAACTCGATGCGGTCGGTCGCAGGCGGGGTTCCGGAATCGGCGCCGCACACGACGAACGAGAACAGACGCTCAACCAGTTGCTGGTTTGTCTCGACGGTTTCCAAGCCAATGATCGGGTGGTGGTGATCGGGGCAACCAATCGGCCCGACGTGCTCGACCAGGCACTGCTGCGATCGGGGCGCATCGACCGCCGCATCAAAATCCCGCCGCTGACGCCTGAATCGCGGCTGGAAATCCTGCTCATCCATACCCGCAACAAGCCCGTGCACGCCAACGTCGACTTGCGCGAAGTGGCACGCAGCTCACAGGGATTCAACGGCGCCCAGTTGGAGAACCTGGCGAACGAAGCAGCACTCTTGGCCGTTCGTCGCGCGCGACAGCAGGACGGAACGAGTCCCGAGATTCGGCAGGAGGACTTCGAGCGGGCTTTGCACCCGGTTCGCACGCAGGAGCGCCGCTTCGACAAGCTCGACTCGCTATTGATCGAATCGGCCTCGCAATTGTCGGAGCCAACCGGCGCCGCGCACGTTCGTCTGACGCTTAAAGACGGCCAATCGGTCGAAGGCGAAGTCGTCTGGGCCGACTCTGCATTCATCAAGCTGCAGCGGGCCGGTGAAGATTCAGACCTCGTCATTCCCAAGCTGCAGATCCACAAGTTGGAGGCACTCTCGGGAACCGAAGCGGCCGGAACCGAAGACATCGTGGTCGACCAATGGGCGACGCGCCTGCCCGACCTCGCTTGAAGCCGGGTCGTCCGATGAATGGAGGTGGGCAGTTTGTTTGGTTTCGAAGACGATTGGTTGCTCTCGCGGTTTCTGTTTCTGATCCCGATGGTGGCGTCGCTGACGGTCCACGAATGGGCGCACGCCTTTAGTGCGCTGTTGCTCGGAGATCAAACTGCCAATCGGCTGGGCCGCGTCACGCTCAATCCGTTGGAACACATCGACCCCATCGGAACGTTCCTCCTGCCGATGATGGGAGTGCCCTTCGGTTGGGCCAAACCGGTCCCCATCAATCCGGCGGGATTCCGACAAGATGTGGGCATTCGCACCGGCCTGGTGCTGACCGCCGCCGCCGGCCCGGTCTCGAACGTCTGCATCGCCTTCGTAACCGCGGCCATCCTGGGAGGCATCGCGCGCTTTGCGCCCGGGCTTCTCTCAGGCCGGCAAGATGTGGTCGACCTGCTGCAGTGGATTGTCGTGCTCAACGTCGTATTGGCCAGCTTCAACATGATCCCCATCCCCCCGTTGGACGGCAGCCGCATCGTCGATGCGTGGATGCCCGATGCACTGCGTCCCGCCTGGGATCAACTGGCCGCCTACAGCCACTTTGCGCTGTTGGGTGTGATCGTGCTGCCGATGTTCGCCGGCGTCAATCTGCTCGCCTGGCCCATGAGCTGGGCCGACCAGTTGTGCGCAGCCGTGATGCCGTAGCGGTCGGCCCCCGTCATTCGTTCTTCGTACAGACCGCCGCCAGTATCTCCTGCTCGCGGGACTGCAGTCGCGTTCCTTGCTCCTCCAGGACAAACCGATAGAGCACGACCAGAACGCCAAGCAGGCCGGCTGCCAGTACGAGATGCACCGACACGTATTGTCCCCAAGCAAAGTAGCGCGAGACGGCTCCTACGGCGGCAGGGATGCCGACTGGTGCGAGTGCCAGCATCAGCATCAGCGCTGCGAGGAAGTGCCACAAGGCGATGGTTGTGGTCCCTTTGGCAGCTCGCATGGAACCGGACGCCACCCTCAGTGGCAATTGGATTGATACGTAGTTGCCAATCAAACAGAAGATGATATAGACCGACGCCAACTCCAACAGCGCTGCCGCCAAATCGGTCAGATGCAACGGATAAAGAACCTGCAGAACCAGGAGCAGCGCCGCTCCGATTCCCAGGCAGATGGGCGCCATCGCCAGGTTCTTGCCCAACAAGATATCTCGGCGGGTCACGGGGCTGAGAACCAGAGCCCGGAATCCGTCACGGTCGAAGCCAAACTGGTTATGCATCAACTGGGCCAGCGAAATCATGGACATGCTGATGACGCCCAACGCCATCAGAGGCCTCATCGTTTTCGGCAGATCGATATCCGCGCCCGCCAACAAGGATGAACTGAACACGACCACGAGAATAAACGGCGTCAACAGCGCCATCTTGACTTCGGGGGCGCGGATCGTGGACTGCAGGCTGGTCAGGGCAACGGCTGCCGCGCCCTCGGGCACGAACCGCAACCGCCGTTCAAGCAACCGGGTCTTGCGTTTTGTGGCCTTGGATGCCGGCTTCGGAACCGGCGCGGCCACTTCAGCCTTGTGTTCACCGAGGTAAAACCGCAGCGTCGAGATGTAGGATCTCCTCAAGCTTGCGGCGGCAAGCAGGCACAGACCGACCGATCCCAGCAAACCGGGCCACGCGCGCCCCTCGGCCGCCGACATGGCTCCCAAGGCCAGCCAACCCGGCGGGAACACCAGATCGGCCCAAGTCGTCCAGTACCTGACGAGTTCAAACGTTTGCCGCCGTTCGGTTGCCCTTCGCTCGCGATGGACGTCCTCGACGGCTTGTACCTGCTCGCGAAACTCGTCTGTGGTGATTTCGCGCGCCTGCAGTGCGTCGTCCAGCCTGTCGAACTCTTGCTGCCGAATCTCTCGTGACGCCGCACGGTCTGCATCTCGCTGCGAGCGCAGATAGGTCATGTTCACGAGATTGGGCAACTGGAACAGCAGGATGAAGGCCATCGTCATCCCGGCGATGATCGTCCGCCGCCGCCTTGGGTTCTCCATCATGGCACCCAGCCATCCGCGAAATTGATAGGTCACGGCTGTGACGGCTAGGACGAAGCTCCCCAGCAGTGGGAACAGCGTCAGCATTGCCGGTCCCATCACAGCCACCGACGCGATTGAGACGCCCACCATGGCCGGCAGGAACACGACCAGGCTCAGGCTGATAAACGAACTGAGATAGTTGACGAAAAACGTGCTGCCCAACGAGATGGGGTAGTACAACATCTTCTGAATCGAAATCGCCTCGCCCCGCTGCAACTCGGCCATCACGCCGATCATCCAGAAAAACAGGAAGGCGGCAATCGCGGCGTTCCAGAAGTAAAGCACGTGAGTTGAGCTGGCCTGCGGCAGAATTCGCAGGCCTACCAACAGCGCTACGAAGAACAGCGAGACCGACAGCACCGCCGCCGCACCGACGGCGATGGTGGTCAACACGGCATTAAACTTGCCCGAACGTCTGAGCTGATTTCGAAACAGCCGCCAGCGCAGCCAAGAAACGGCCCTCAGGTGCTCCCACTTCACGCGGAGCCCTCCTCGAGCCAGCCCAGTTTTTGGGTGGCATCGGTGTCAGACCCGACTTTCTCGAGAAAACGGCTCTCCAGCGAACTGCCGCGCCGCAGCTCTTCCAGCGACGCTTGTTCAACCAGCTTACCATTCGCGATGATGCCCACGTGCGTGCAGAGTCTCTCGACGATCTCCAGCACGTGCGAAGTCAGAAATACCGTCGAGCCGCGCGACACAAACCCCGCCAGCATGTCTCGAATGACGCGCGACGTGACGGCATCGACCCCCTCGAACGGCTCGTCCAGAAACAACAAGTCAGGGTTGGGCAGCAGGGCGGCGGCCAATGCCAGCTTCTTCTTCATGCCGTGCGAGTACTCCAACGTCAGCTTCTTCTCGTCGTCGTCCAAGCGCATCAGCCCGAGCAAGTCGTCGATTCGCTCTTTGATCGTCGGCAAGGGGATCTGATACATCCTGCCGACAAACGTCAACTGCTCCCGCGCCGTGAGGTTGTCGAACAGCGCCAAGTCTTCCGGAACGACGCCCACGTGCTGCTTGGCCTGCAATGCTTGGGCCGGATCAAGCGCGTTGTGGCCCAGGACGGCAATCTGGCCGCCGCTGGGTGCCAGCAGTCCCGTGAGCATCTTGATGGTGGTCGATTTACCGGCCCCGTTTGGCCCCAGAAAGCCGTAGAACGTGCCGCCCTCGACTTTCAGATTGATGGAATCGACGGCACACAGATCGCCGAATTGACGAGTCAGCCCGCGCGTCTCGATGGCCAGGTTCATAGATCCTCTCTGCGGACGGACGTGTGTTCAGCTCAGGTTATCGCAAAGCGCGCCAGGTGGCACCCCACAAACTTCGCTTTGCGTTTGCGATTAGTCTCTCGCAATGGCCAATTTGCTTTGTGACCTTTGTGGCTTTGTGGTTAATTGCATTGACATCCTCTCGGCGCTCACGATGTTGGGTCATGGACCACAAAGATCACAAAGCGGCTCGTGCCGCAGCCAAACCAAGAGTTGTGGAGAACACAGGTGCTGAAAACGGTTCACTTCAAAGAAGAGTCGATGCTGTGCGAGCAGTGCCCTGAAGGGGCACCAGATGACAGCCCAGGGTCGCGAAGCGCACCCTGGGTCTGCAGGTTTCCAGAAAAACAAACCCCGCAGGGGTTTCACACGTGACGTCTTGAACTCCTGCGGAGTTCACGGTTCCCTCGATATCTACCCAGGGTGGCGCGGCTGCGCCGCTGACCCTGGGCTGGCATGTTCAACTGCTCCGCAGTTGAACGCTGACCTCCGTCCCCCAACAATCTGCGCAAAAAAGAAACTTTGAAACGTTAGCAGCACAAAGCAAGACAGAATGATGCGTACGGGGAAACGAAGACCTCCTCCTGTTCGTGAACGGTTTCTCGCACCCATCGGATCAATCTCATGTCATTTCGGAGTCTTGCACTCCGTTTTTGTTGGGATCAATCGCAGCAAGCGAATCGGCACGGGGGCACACGCCTCCGTTTGGCGCGGCGTGGCGCGAGCCGGTAGGCTGTGAGTTATGGATGTCACCAAGACGCACGTCGTGCACGACTTCGATCATGGCAGCCCGCTGATCTCGTGCCGCTTTGATCCCACCGGACGCTTCGTGTTTGCGGGGGCACAAGATTACCGCGTCTGCCGCTGGGAAATCGCGACAGGCACCAAGACCGAGTTGACGGCCGTCAACGCCTGGGTCCGGGGCCTGGCGTTCGATTCGACCGCATCGACTGTGATCACCGCCGGCTTCGACGGGCGGTTGATGTCGTGGCCCGTGGAAGGCGAGCCGGTTGATCCCGTTCGGACCATCGAGGCGCATCACGGTTGGGCGCGTGCCGTGGCTGTCAGCCCGGACGACACTCTACTCGCCTCGGTCGGTAACGATCTCAAGGTGCGGCTCTGGAGCATGCAGGACGGCTCGCTCGTCCGCGAGATGAGCGGGCACGAGTCGCACGTCTATAACGTGGCTTTCCATCCGTCAGGCGAGCGCCTTGTCACCGGCGACCTGAAGTGCAACCTGATCGACTGGAACGTAGCCGACGGCAAGCAGCTGCGTAGCTGGCAGGCCGAATCGCTGATCAAATACGATTCCGGCTTTCGGGCCGACATCGGCGGCTTTCGCGGGCTGGCTTTCAACCCGGAGGGCAACCGGCTGGCAGGCAGCGGCATTACCAACGTCACCAACGCATTTGCCGGCGTGGGAAACCCCAGGGTTGTCGTGTTCGATTGGGACAAGGGTGAAGTCCTGATCGAGCACACGCCCAAAGGCAAACTCGAAGGCGTCGGCTGGGGAGTTGCCTTTCATCCCGACGGCCTCACCGTGGCCGCTTCGGGCGGACGCAGCGGCGGACACATCCTGTTCTGGCGCCCCGCAGAGGCCGAAGCCTTCCATCAATTCAAACTCCCCAACACGGCCCGCGACCTCGACCTGAGCGCAGACAACCTGCACGTGGCCACCGCCCACTACGACGGGCACCTGCGCATCAGCCGCTTGGACGAGAAGAGTGCCGAGTAACGTGGCAAGCGCTGAGACTCGCATGTAACGCTTGACTGGAGAGATTGTAGGATGCGCGCTCGCACGCACCTCTTGGGTCGGGCGATCTGCGAGAGCTGATCCCTGGTGGTGCGTGCGAGCACGCACCCTACGAGCTAGCTGGCCGGCACGCTTTAACTCTCTGTGCCAAACGCTCAGAATCAAGGGCGTATGTCACACACAGATCCCGACGCTAACCACGAAGACGACGGCACCTCCGCGTTGCCGTTGCCGCGCACGCTGTGGGATTGGCTGAAGGTGTTCGGACCGGGGGCCGTCATTGCCTCGTTGACAATCGGTACCGGCGAGTTGATCTTTTCGACCCGCGGCGGGGCGTTGTTCGGCTACCGCATTCTGTTCTTGTTTGTGATCATCTCGGTGCTCAAATGGGGGCTCGTACTGGCGACTTCGCGGCACATGGTCCTCTCAGGCGTGCATCCGTATCGCCGGCTGATCGATCTGCCGGGACCGCGCGGCTGGTTTCCGGCGATGCTGTTCATGATCGCCGCCGTCTGCATGCCGATTTGGGTCAGCTTCCACAGCGGAGTGCTGGGCAACCTGACGGCTTGGGTGACCGGCACGCACGGCATGTATCAGGGCGGAGTCGATTACTTGTGGGGCGCCGCGATTCTGACAAGCGTATTGACGCTCTCGGCCACCAGCGGTTACGCGGCGCTGGAGCGGATTCAATTGGCCATCGTGGCGGCGCTGGTCGGCTGCGCGGGGGTCACGCTGATCCTCTACAACCCGGACTGGTTGGCGCTGCTGGAAGGGGCCTTCATTCCGCAGCCGTATGTCTATCCAGAGTGGCTGGGCGCGGAGTATCCCGAGATTGCATCTGCGCCGGTCTGGGTCGAAACCACACGCTACGTTGGCGTGATCGGCGGTGCTGCTTACGACTACCTGGCATATACGTCGTTTCTGCGCGAAAAGAACTGGGGCCGCGCCAGCCTCGGCGCAGCTTCGCCCGCCGAACTCCAACAGATGGCCGACGACCCGTCGCATCCCGTGCGTCGTTGGGTCCGTGCCCCGTTGGTCGACTGCTCGTTGAGCTTTATCGTGGTGGTGGCCTTTAGCGCGGTGTTCGTCGCCTCAGGCGCCATGATCCTGGGGCCGGGCCACAAAATTCCCGATGAAAACAACCTGCTCAATTTGCAGGCCGAGTTTGTGACCGGCCTGCATCCCTGGTTGTTGCCTCTCTACGTGGCCGGCGCGTTTCTGACGATGCTCGGCACCTTGTACGGAACGCTTGAAATCGCGTGCGCGATCTTCGAAGAGATCCTGCGCGCCGTCAACGAACAGTTCGTCGCCCAGCACCGCAGAAGCATCAAGATCGCCGTCGTCGCCTGGTGCGCCGTCATTGCCTATGTCATCCTGGGATGGCTGTTCAACTATCAGTCGACCGGCGGCGAGAGCAAGCCCCGACTTCTATTAGCCATTCTGACGCCGGCCAACTTGTTTACCGGCGTGCTGGGTTGCGGGCTGATCTGTTTCGCGAACGTTTGGATGGACCGACGGTTCCTGCCGGGGCCGTTGCGCATGCCCGGCTGGCTGCTCGTTCTCAACCTGATTTCCGGCGTGGCGTTTATTGCGTTAGGTCTGAAAGGCTATTGGGACCACACAAGCCGCTGGTTCGCGATTGGCAGCCTGTTCGGGCTATTGTGCTGCGGCTGGTTGGTCGCCGGCCTCGTCCGCGTGTGGTGGTCGCCGGAGCCGGATTCATCGGACTCAGACAGCGCCGAATACGGTAGCTGAAATAGGGGACACGAATTGATCAGTCATATCCACAAGTTTCGGCAGAAGCTCGACGCCGGGGAGTTTTGCCTGGGAGCCGGGATTACGTTTTCCGACCCGGCGGTGACCGAAGCCCTGTGCGGGAGCGTCGACTTCTTATGGATCGACCTGGAACACAACCCCACCGACATGGAGTCGCTGCTTACGCATCTGATGGCTGCCCGTGCCGGGGGAGCGCCGGCGCTGGTCCGCATTCCCAGCAACGATCTGGGTTGGATCAAACGCGTGCTCGACACGGGTGCCGAAGGCATTATCTTGCCGCAAGCCCACTCGGCCGACGAGATCCGCGCGTTCGCCTCAGCCTGCCGGTACCCGCCGCTGGGAACCCGCGGTTTCGGTCCCCGGCGACCGTCGAACTACGGTCGCACACCGGGAGAGGAGTACTTGAAGCAGGCTAACGAGAACCTGTTCGTTGTGGCGCAGATTGAAACGGTCTCGGCGTACGAGCAAATCGATGACATCGTGACCATCGAGGGACTCGATTCGCTGGTGGTCGGACCATACGACCTCTCGGGCTCGATGGGCATGTTGGGTCAGGTGCACGACCCGCGCATCACCGATGCCATCCGTACGGTCGCAGCCAAGGCCAAGCGGGCGGGACTCTACACAGGCATGGGCATGGGGGCCGACGTCGAGCATGCGCTCGAAGGTGCATCACTCGGCGTCAACTGGGCCCAATGCGGTAACGACTACGAGTACATGATCAATTCTGCAGAACGATTGTATGCTGATGTGCGGGGACGATTGGCAAACCAGTGAGTACTTCGAAGGGCCTATGCAACAATGATCCGCAAGCTTCCCGATTCGCGGCGCCCCGCATCGATCATCCGCATCGCGTCCGCTAGCCTTGTGCTGCTTTTCTATTTGGCAATCTCACCAACCGAACAACGAGCCGCCGAACCGCAGGTCGTCGATTTATCGCTGCTGATCTCCGAAGACTACCCGTGCACGTGGCCGACCGATTTTCCGCCGTTTCAGATTCGGCACTACAAGCGCATCGGCCCGCTGAGTGCTTACAACAGCGACGTGTTGACGATTGACGGCAACACGGGAACTCAAATCGATGTCCCGCCGCATTCGATTCCGCGCCCCGGAACGAATCTGCCCAACGCCGGCCCGCTAGGCGACATGTTTACCGACAAGATTCCTGCCTGGCAGTTCGCCGGTGAAGCGTGCGTCGTCGACGTCGGCGAGCTGCTCGACACCGCGCCCAACGGCCACAGCAGCCTGGTTCAGAAGGAGCACATCGTCGCCTGGGAGAAGCAGCACCGCCCACTCAGGTTCGGCGACGTCGTGCTGCTGCGGAGCGAATACAGCGATAAGTACTACAAACCGTTCCCGGAAGGCCGCCGGTTCTTGGCCGATCCCGTCGAAGGCGTCGCGCCGGCCTGGCCGGATCCGCATCCCGACTGTATGGAGTATCTGGCCAGCCGCGGCGTGATGGCGGTTGGAATCGACAGCCCGAGTATGGGTCCACTCCCCGATCTACAAGAGCCGACGCACATTGCCGGTCTGCGGCACGGCATGATCTTCACAGAAGGTGTCACGGGGTTGGGGCAGCTACCGGCTACCGGGGCCTTCTATTGCGTCTTGGGCCCGAAGCACGCAGACGGTCCTTACGGAGAAGGGCGGGCATTCGCGATTTCGCCCGGTGCGTTGGCCGATCGGTTGATCGACGCGGCACGCAACAAGCGCGCGATCGATCTGTCGGTGCGGCTGTCGACCGATCTGCCGCTGACGTGGACGGGCCGAGGCGCCGGCAACCACCACCATCCGTATCTCAAAGCCGACTTCATGTATGCTGCCAACTTAGACCTGTATCACCACACGCACATGCTCGACAGCAGTCTGGGGACGCACCTGGTGCCGCCGTCGCGTGCGCTGCCTGCCCCCGGTTTCGACAACGCAAACTACTCACCCCAGGTCAAAGACTGGCTGGGCGAATACGACCGGCAATACGGCACGCGTGCAACGAGCGAGACCACCGCGGCGGACGTCCCCATTGAGCAGACCTGTGGGCCGGCACGTGTGATCGACGTTCGCAGGCTCCTCGGCACGACCGATGAAAAAAGCTGGCCAGCCTCACCCGAAATCACACCTGAAGTGATCAAGGACTACGAGAAACGGCACGGCGAACTGCAGACCGGCAACGTTGTGGTTTTCTACACAGGGCACAGCGACCGCACTTTCAAACCAATGCCGGAGGGGGCGGCGTGCATTGCCGATCCGTTGAACGGCCGCAGCGAAGGCTGGCCGGCCCCGGGACCTGACGCCGTGATGTATCTGGCCGGCCGAGGTGTGAACTGCATCGCCATCGACGCCCCATCGTTGGGAGGCGTGGAGCCCAAACGGGCACTGATGACGTATTGGGCGCTGGGCGGCGCGGGCATGGTCGGCGTGGAGTTCCTCACCAACGTCGGCGAGATTCCCGAGGACGCCTACTTCTTGTTCGCGGCTCTCAAAATCGCAGGCTGCCACGGCGGACCCGGCCGGGCCATCGCACTGTATTGAGCAGTCTCCGTAAAGCCGCAAGGGTGCCACTGGCAGCTTGCCTGCCAGTGCCGAACGGTAACACGGACAGAACTGTTTTGTGAGCACCCGTATGCCGGCACTTCTGCCGGCACTTCATCGCACTGGCGGACGAGCCGGACGAGCCGCCAGTGGCACCAAGTGACACTCAACGCGTTTCATTCGGCCGCACGCACTCGGTCCAAGACGTCGCAGGCTTCCTTGCGGAGGGCCGAACCGACTTTGATCTTGTCGCCCAGTTCGAGGTATCGATCTGTCGAAGACTCGTAGGCCGGCCAGTCGGGCAGTCCGTCGACATTGGGATCGCCGATTGTCGCAAACTGCACCCAGTAGCGGATCATGGCATCGCCGAGTTCGTGGTCGGCTTCGCTGACGGATGAATCCAACGTGTTGAACACATATCGCAGTTCGGCGGCGTGATGTGCGCCCCAGGCGGGCAGGGCGGGGCTGGTGCGCGTGTAGAAGTATTGGAATGCGGGCGAAGAGACCTGCTCCATGCCGCGCAGCATCCGCCGGGTCGCCCGGACGAACCAGGTATCACCAATGAACATATTGACCGCGTCGCCGACGTCGTCCTTGGTAGCAACGGGATACAACTGCAGCACGTCTTCCGCTTGTTCGCCGTAGAACTCGGAAATCAGAGCGCGGACTTCCTCGGGAGTCTTGGCGGGAATAAACGACCGGAACATCGTCCCTTCGTCGGCGTTGGTGCCGACCAGCAGGGGCACGTCATTCTGCAGGCCGTGAGCGTACAATTCTTCTGCTGAGTCGGGCAACAGCCAGCCATCGACGGTCGCCGCAACCACGAAGTCGGTACTCTTGGCGACCATCTCTTTAGCCGAAAGCTTGCGCATGGCTGCCAACAGATCACCCTCGTCGTCGGTCACGATACCGGCAATCCACTTCTCTCCGGCTGCTTCAGCACTGTCGACGTGCGGCGACTTCTCGCGCAGCCGCGCAAAGTTCGTCTCAGTCACCCACGGACTCTGCGCGATCGCCCGATGGAACAGCCCTTTGGCCAGGGGAGACGCGCCTAACACGGCGACGCTCGTCCCGCCGGCCGATTCGCCGAAGATCGTGACGTTGTCTGGATTGCCGCCGAAGTGAGCGATGTTCTTTTGCACCCACTTCAAAGCTGCGATCTGATCGAGAAAACCGTAGTTGCCCGAGACATTCCCATTCGACTCTTTAGACAGCTTGGGATGGGCCAGGAATCCGAAGGGGCCCAGCCGGTAGTTGATAGACACCAACACAACGTCGCGCTTGGCGAACTCCGCCCCGTCGTATTCCGTCTGATTGCTCCAGCCCAGATTCAGCCCACCGCCGTGAATCCAGACCATCACCGGCAACTTGGCTTCGGGTGATTTTGCTGCCGTCCAGACATTCAGATACAGACAGTCCTCGCTCGTTTCCGGAAACGGCTGGCCGGTCATCATTGCCAACACGCCTTGTTGCGGGCAGATGCGACTGAATTCAGTCGTCTCACGAACGCCGTCCCATGCGGCGACCGGCTGTGGCGGTCTCCAACGCAGCTCGCCGACCGGAGGTGCGGCGTATGGAATACCGCGATAGACACGCAACTGTGCGTCGGCATCGAGGACTTCGCCTTCGATCAGCCCCGAATCGATCCGAACCGGTTCAGCGACCGCGATCGATGCCGACATCGACAACAGCACGGCAACCATCGTCGAACACCACGCGCGGCAAGAGAGGTTCCAAGACTTGTGTGGCATCACTTCTCCTTCGAGATCTTTGGCGGGTGGTGGAGCTTTGTATCGTGCGGCCTTGGTCGCGGTCGGACACGCATCTATTCGATACCAGAATAACTCCGCGGCTTGGCAGACGGAACTCCCCCCGCGTGCAATAGCCCGCGCGAAGGAGCCGAAATGCGTGACGTCGGCGATGTTCATGGAATTCCATCAGCGTCCATTGATGGGTACGATGAACAGGGGTCGCGGCTCGTCTGGTGGCGTCGTCGCGCAAAATTGATGCGTCCCGCGAGAAAAGCATGACGCCGCTTCAGATTCGCACGTCGATGAATTGGTCGCTGAAGGGGGTAGCGATCGTCATCGGTGTCTGCGCAGTGCCGACGTCGACTCACGCCGCACGGGCTCCCGACTTCGAAGCAGAGATCGCTCCGCTGCTGATCAAGCGGTGTCTCGAGTGTCACAACCAGCGCGAGGCGGCCGGCGGCCTGGCGCTGACGACTCGCGACGGTCTACTTGCCGGTGGCGAGAGTGGCGTGGCGGTGGTACCGGAGCACACCGAAGAGAGCTATCTCTTCGAACGTGTGGCATCGGGCGAAATGCCGCCCGAGAAGAAGGGCCAACCGCAGCCGCTTCCGCCAGAGGAGATTGAACTGCTCCGCGGCTGGATTGCTGCAGGCGCGACTTGGCCGGCCGGTCGCAAACTGGACCAGTACGAAGTGACGACCGACGTTCGCGGCGGACGCGACTGGTGGTCGCTGCAGCCTGTCTCAAATCCGCCCGTTCCTACCATGCAGTCGCAACTGCCGCTGGGCAATCCGATCGATGCATTCATTCTGTCTCGACTGGAAGCCCAAGGGTTGCAGCCGGCACCGCAGGCCGATCGTCGGACACTCGTGCGGCGGTTGTATTTCGATCTCCTCGGCCTGCCCCCGTCACCCGACGAGATCCAAGCCTTCGTTGCCGATGACTCGCCCCAAGCCTATGTGCGATTGGTCGATCGCCTGCTGGCCTCGCCCCAATTCGGCGAACGTTGGGGGCGCTATTGGCTCGACCTGGTGCGATTCGCCGAGACCTGCGGCTACGAACGCGATCAGACGAAACCGGGTGTCTGGAAATATCGCGACTGGGTGATTGACGCGCTGAACTCCGACAAGCCGTTCGACAAGTTCGTTCTGGAACAGTTGGCCGGTGACGAGCTGCCCTATCGAAGTGAAGGGACCGTCATCGCGACCGGGTTTCTGCGTCTGGGCACTTGGAACGACGAACCGAACGATCCACAGGAGTACAAATTCGAGCGGCTCGAGGACATGGTGCACGCGACCAGCAGCGCCTTTCTGGCGATGACGGTCAAATGCGCCCGCTGCCACGACCACAAGTTCGACCCCATCCCGCAGCGCGACTATTACCGCATGGCGGCCTCGTTTTGGGCCGGCCCAATCGAACCGGGACCGCGCGAGCTGTTGGGAGGCCCCAACCAAGAGCAACTCGGTTACGACGTGTTTGGCTGGACCGACCGCTCTCGCGATCCGCCTCCGTTGAACTTGCTGTCAAAGGGCGATCCGCATCGGCCCGGAGATGTCGTTGAGGCGGGTCTGCTTTCGATGGTGGCGGCACTCGAGCGGCCTTTCGAGCCGCCGCCGGACGATGCGAAGACCACGCGTCGCCGACTGCAGTTGGCCCGCTGGATTGTCGATCGCGAGAATCCGCTGACTGCCCGCGTGCTGGTCAATCGCTTGTGGCAGCATCACTTCGGAGCGGGAATCGTCCGCTCGCCGAACAACTTCGGGTTTACCGGCGATCAGCCGACACACCCACAGTTGCTCGACTGGCTGGCACAACAACTACTCCGCGCTGATTGGCAGATGAAGCCGCTGCATCGCCTGATCGTGACATCACAGACTTATCGGCAAGCTTCGGTCCATCCGCGGCAAGCCGAGTATGACGAACGCGACTTCGCCAATCGCCTGTGGTGGCGATCCAACCGTCGCCGGCTCGAAGCCGAAGCGCTCCGCGACGCCATGCTGGCGGTCAACGGACAGATCGATATGCGGATGGCCGGCCCCAGCTTCAAACCGGAAGTCAGTCCCGAAGCACTGGAGGGCCTGTCGCGCAAAACGGCCGCTTGGGAACCCTCGCCCGCTCAGGAGCGGAACCGCCGCAGTGTCTACATCTTCAGCCAGCGTTCGCTACTGGTGCCGTTGATGACGACCTTCGACTTCAGCGATACCACCTTGCCCTGCGCGCAGCGCGACGTGACAACCGTGGCGCCGCAGGCACTGGCCCTGTTGAACAACCGCTTCGTCCACCAGCAAAGCACGGCGCTGGCCCAGCGAGTCCGCCAAGAGGCGGGGGAGGGTCACGGTGATCGCATCAAGCGAACCTGGCAATTGGCACTCGGACGCTTACCAACCGCTACAGAATTGGGTGCAGCAGAGTCGCATCTGCGAGACCAACGTGCGCGGTTTCAGCAATCGATCGACTCGCGGAAACCGGAGACACCACTCGACGCCGAACAACTCGCACTGGCCTCGTTATGTCACGTGCTGCTCAACTCGAACGAATTCATCTACATCGACTGACAGGGGTCTGGCTCATTTTTTGGGCCGGAAAGCGGCTGGTTCATTAGAAACGCGGAGGCCGACAAATGTGCCTGACCCCCTCACGTTCAATGCAGGCAAGCTTCAAATCGAGAGAGTAGCAATCGCGGAGAACTTGATGGACGACATCGTCGCGAAGGACACACGTCAATGAGCGCGAAGCTGTATCCCTGCGGCCTCACCCGCCGCGAGTTTGTCTGGGAAATGGGGGGCGGGTTCGCCGGAACTGCGTTGGCCGGCCTGCTGGCGGCCGACGGTCTTGCGCCGTCGGTTCTCTCGGCGGCCCCGGCAGCCGGCGCACAAGGCCCGCTGGCGCCGCGCGACGCGCACTTTGGCGTGAAGGCCAAGAGCGTCATCTTCCTGATGATGAACGGCGGACCCAGCCAGGTCGACACGTTCGACTACAAGCCCGACTTGGCGAAGTACGGCGGCCAACCGCTTCCCCCCGACAAGAAATACATCAACTCCGGCGGCCGCAAGGTTGGATTCCTCACGCCGGCGTTCCGCCCGTTTCGCCCCGGCGGCGAAAGCGGCCTGATGATCTCGGACTATTTCCCCAACGTACGGGAGCACGCCGACAAGCTGGCGGTGATCCGCTCCTGCCACACCGACAGCCACGCCCACGGCTCGGCGCTGGTGGCGATGAACACCGGCAAGACGTTCATCGGCCGCCCGTCGCTGGGCAGTTGGGCCGTCTACGGCTTGGGGACCGAAAACCAAAGCCTGCCCGGTTACGTGGTGATTCTCGACAAACGGGGCGGCCCGATCAGCGGCCAACCGAACTGGTCCAGCGGGTTCATGCCGGGCGCGTTTCAAGGCACGCTGTTCCGCCCGGTGGGCGATCCGATCCTCGACCTGCGCGGCCCGGCGCACATCGATCGCAGCACGCAACGGGCACAGCTCGACTTGCTGGAACGGCTCAACGAAGAACATCTGCAGAGCCGCCCCGGCGGCCGCGAGTTGGCGGCCCGCATCAATAGCTACGAGTTGGCGTTTCGGATGCAGGCCGAAGCGCCCGAAGCCGTCGACCTCTCGCGGGAAACGGAACACACCCTGAACATGTACGGCGTCGGCAGCAGTCCCACCGACGAGTTCGGCCGCAACTGCCTCGTCGCCCGCCGACTGGTCGAACGCGGCGTGCGGTTCGTGCAGCTCTATTCAGGCGGCGGCCACCTGGAAGACACCTGGGACGCCCACAAAGGCATCGAGTCCAACCACGGCCAGCACGCCGCCGAGATCGACCAGCCGGTCGCCGCTTTGTTGACCGACTTGGAACAACGGGGCCTGTTAGAGAGCACGCTCGTCGTGTGGGGCGGCGAATTCGGCCGCATGCCCTTCAGCGAAGGCCAAGGCGAACCGGGCCGCAACCACAATCCCTACGGCTTTTCGATGTGGTTGGCTGGCGGCGGCGTCAAAGGGGGCCTGGCCTACGGCGAAACCGACGAATTCGGCTTCGAAGCCGTCCAAGACCGAGCCCACCTGCACGACATCCACGCCACCATCCTGCACCTGCTCGGCCTCGATCACGAACTGCTAACGTACTTCCACCAGGGACGGGAGGAGAGTTTGACCGACGTGGGCGGGCGGGTGATTCGGGAGGTGGTTGCTTGATCGTGTGATCGAAGTCGTGCGATTGTCAGGTTCTGTTTGCACCTTCATCGAGACAACTCATTCGCTGTGGACGCCTTCAGACCGACTGAGACCAGTTGTCAGTCCATGGAGAAGCGACGGTGATCCGCCGAATGGGTATGATGACTGAGGCTAGTTCGGGTGCGAGCACATTCGGTCGACATCTCACTTGTGCAGAAGGTCGATGGGAAACACAGACCGAAGAACCCTGCGCGAATACGAACTTGTCGCTGAGATTGGTAAAGGCGGCATGGGTGCCGTCTACCGGGCCATCCATACGCGCCTGCAGCGAACCGTCGCCATCAAGATTCTGCCGGCTGAACGGCTGAGCGACTCCAGATCCGTTCAGCGTTTCCAGCGGGAAATGGCAGCCGTTGGCACGCTGGATCACCCCAATGTGGTGCGAGCCACCGATGCGGGGGAGGCTGGCGGAACACATTTCCTGGTGATGGAATTCGTCGAAGGCTGCAACGCCGCGCAGGCCGTCGCCGCCGGTCCTCTTCGAGTCGCCGACGCCTGTGAGATTGCCATGCAGACCGGCCTGGGCCTGCAACACGCCTACGAACACGGGCTGGTTCATCGAGACATCAAGCCGGCCAACATCCTGCTGTCACTCTCTGGTGAGGTGAAGGTTGTCGATTTCGGTCTAACGAGATTGCAAGCTGCCCCGCTCGCCAGCTCGGAACTGACGAGCACCAGCGAGATCATGGGCACGCCGGACTACATGGCGCCGGAACAAGGACTTGATGCGCATGTCGTCGACATTCGGTCTGACCTGTATAGCCTGGGATGTACTCTCTACAAGCTGCTCAGTGGAGTTGCTCCCTATAGCGGCGACGAATACGACACGCCACTCAAGAAGATCGTTGCCCACGCCCACAGTCCCGCCGTACCGCTTCCTGAGTTGCGCGATGGATTGCCACAGGATCTGTCCTCGATCGTCGGCCGATTGCTGTCGAAGGATCCCGATGACAGGTACGACATACCCCAGGATGTCGCCGAAGCACTCGCACCTTTCTGCGAGGGAAGCGACTTGGCGGCGCTTGCGGCGTCAACCCATGCAGACGTGGCATCCGCGCAACCCTTGGAGCCAATGGATTCGACCAGGATCGGTGACTCGTCTGAGTCAGCCACCGATCGGAAGCTCGTTTCCAAGGGTGATGCTCCATCGTCAGTCCGTCCGTCGGATGCACCTGGCCGAGGGTCCAGGTTGGTCGCACGCGCCGCCACGGCAGTCATTTTCGGCCTGCTGGTAGCTCTGGTAGCGTTTGGAATTCGGCAAGAGGTGAACAGTCGGCCTCAGGCCGCGGCAATCCGCGCCCTGCAAGCCCAACTCGATGCCGGCGAACATGAACAGATGCGAAAATACCTCGACCTGCTGAAGGAGAAGTCGCCGCGCATCTACGAAGCTGCTGAGGTCCGCCAACTCGAGGCTTCTCTGCAGGCCGTCGCTGCCGAAGCGGATCGACAAGCGCAGGTGCAGGTGGTTGTGAACACCGTCCGCGCGCACCTGGCAAATCCGTTGTGGGATGCACCGCCGCCGGTGGAGCAGCAACACTGGACCCTGGTGGCGGTCACACAAACGGAACTTGAAGCAGGCCAAGAGTTGGCCCGCACCGAGTCAGAATGGACCGAGCTGGCTTTACTCAAGCAGGAGATTGGCAAAAGGCAACAAGCGCTGCAAGCGCTCGTGGACGGTCAGTTCAACGAGGACTTGAGCGTCTTGGTCGAGCGGATGCAGAACGAACAAGACGACATGGACGCGCTGCAGACCCTCTTCGCCGAATTCCAGGCTCTGCAGAAACGGGGCCGTGTCAGTCCCGAACTAGCGACGCGGGTGGATCCGTTATTGGCGAGAATCCGCAGCTTGATGGCGACTTTTCAGCGGCTGCAGGAAGAGGTCCGGCGGCTGAAGCGGATCACCGAACGCGCGGGAAGCGTGCGCGAATTCAAAGTTGAACTGGAACGGTACATCAAAGATTTCCCAGAGGACAATCGGTCTACCGACTTTAGACGCGTGGTCGAGCAAGAGGCGGTCCTGTGGGACGATGTCGAAGCATGGAACCAATTCAGCCGCCAGTGGGCGGGACAGGATTTCGCCCATATCGAGCCGCGCCGGGCTCGGCTGTTTGTCGAGCAGATGAGGGCCTTCCGGCGAGACCACCCCTCATTTTCGGGATTGGATCAGGCTTCGATGTTTGGATCGGTCGCAAACGCGATCGGCCAGCGTGTGGACGCGGCTGGAAACTCCATCAACCGACAACTCAACAGTCTCTTCGACGACCCGCTGATCGCGGACTTGTACATGATCGAGTCCACCAACGGCACGCGCTATTATTCGACCAAGCCACCCACCGCGCGGGCCGATGGCTTTGTCTGCCAATACATCAAGGATATGGACGCTGAATATGTCGGCACGAAGCTGCTGCTGAAGCGCCAGGTCCGCACGTCAGTCGGTGGCTGGAAAGCACCACAATCATTGTTTGCCACCCAAGCTCAAGGACTGTTGGCGAGGATTGACGATGCCGGGTGGGAAACCACCTTTGCGACAATGCTCCAGCAACTCTACACGGACGAAGCGATCGACCCGATTCTGAAAGTTTGGCTCTTGAAGCCCATCCTGGATAACGCCTGTCGCGGTAGTTGGTTCTTGACGGAACACTACCAGAGCCAACTTGGCTTACTGGAAGACGATGGAGGCACGATCGATTTCAACGTGAATTGGGTTGACCCGGACCAGCAGGCGCAACACGAAGCTGACAAGGTGCGCCGAGATGCCCGCGGCCTGCTCCGGAATCTTCAGACCTTTGCCGTCCCCCCTGAGGTGCTCCAAAAGTCAGCGGCCGAACTGAAGACCGACGCCTTCAGCAAACAATACCAGTGGATTGGCTGGTTGCACCGCAACCGTGACGACAGCTGGACCTGTTCAGTGTCGCCCGCGGTGGAGCGCGATCGAAGCGGGCCGCTGATGATGGTATACACGCCGGACCGCTCAGAGACGCCGAGACTTGAACGAGTTGGGGAGTTGCTTCAGGAACGCGTCGAGTTGTCACCGGCGCTGACCGCGGAGTTTGTCGAAGGCCGTCCGATTTTCCTCGAGCTGGCAAGGTGAACGTCGTGTGGCGGTATTGACGAGTAGATCGCTGCCCTCGACGATTCGACCTTAGGAACGCTCGTGCTGCTGGCTTGTGTGCATTCCCCAGCGATCGCTGCCGGTTCGTGCATCTGCCGGACGCCGCCGAACGGAGTCAGGAATCGGACATCTCTCGAAACTGCGTGGCCAGTTTGGGGCCGGTGCCTTCGTCTTCGTGTTTGAAGAAGACGTAGGCGTCGTCCCACGGCTGGGCTTGCAGCTTTGCGAGCCACTTTTTTAGGGCGGGCTTGGTGTAGGAGGGTCGCCGCAGCCGGACGTAGCCGAAATTGGCCGTCGAGACCAACTCGGGTGGGTCGGCGTCGTCGACGTCGGCCAGGCACAAGGCACAAGACTTCGACCGTAAGACGTCATAGACTTCGTCGTCGAACCAGCTGTCGTGACGGAACTCGAATGCGCAGCGGGTGGTGGTCGGCAGCAGATGCAGGAATTCGGTCAGCCTCGGGACGTCCTTTTTCAGAAACGGCGGGAGTTGGAACAAGACGGCTCCGAGACGTTGTTCGAGCACCGAAGCGGTGCTGAGCAGGTAGTCGGTTTCGTCTTCGACGTCCTTCAGCCGCTTTTGATGGGTGATGCGTTGCGACGCCTTGAGTACGAACCGAAAGTCGTCCGGCACCTGCTCCGCCCACGTCTGCAGGACGGCGGTCTTAGGCATGCGATAGAACGTGTTGTTGATTTCAACCGTCGAAAGCCGCCCGCCGTAGTAGCTGAGCATCTCCTTCTGGGGAAGTTTCTCGGGGTAGAAGCTGCCTTTCCACTCCTTGTAGCTGTACCCACTTGTGCCGACAAAGAACTGCATCGATCGTGGTCCTCGTGCACTGCGCGAAGTTGCGGCCCCGACTCCTCCAGTATACCGCAGACTCCGACTGCCGGCCGGTCCTAGTTGGTGCCGCCCGGTTCGGGCTCCGGAACAAACCAGCTGGGAATCGGGATCGAACTGCTGCGAGCGACGAGCATGAGCATGCCCAGCGAGATCACCAGCACGGGAGCCTCGACGTTCACCGGAAGTCCGCCAGTCTGCCGGAAGACCGACAGGCAACTTGCGATGATTGGAAACGAGCCGGCGACGGCGCTGAATTTGTCGAACCCTGAAAGGATGAACGTGCCGATGCCGACTGTGGCCAGTCCGAGTGTCCAGATCCAATCAATTTGGGGAACGACACCAATGCTGGTCAACAACCAGCCTGCCCCGAGAGCAATGATGAGTAGCGGAACCGCCAACGTGGCTTTGCTGTCCATGGTTTGGCCCTTTCTGTCTATGAGGTTGATCCGAATCAACATTTCCCGCGATGGCGCGGGCTTGCCGTCGCGCCGTCACTTCGTGGCTCCTTCGGCCTGTGGAGGAATCAGCACTCCCCAGTTGGTCGAAGGGAAAACTCGAGCGACCAACAGCAGGCCCCCCAAGCTGGTGCACAGCAGGGGAACTACGAGGGCGGCGGGAATGTGCCCTAACTGCTGCAAGGCTGCCAGCGAACCTGCGGCCAAGCAGAATGGGCCCGCAACCACGCCGAACTTTTTCATCCCGGCCGCGACCAAAGCCCACACGCCGAGGGAGGCCAGTCCCAGCGTCCACATCCAATCGACTCCTGGAGCGACCCCCAGTGTTTGTAATACCCACCCCGTTCCAGCCCCCAACATGACGATTGGAATTGCCAACGTGGCTCGACTTTGCATCTTACGTCTCCTTTTCTTTTCGAGTCTGATGTTTCTGAGGTTTCTGTTCTCTTGGTGTTATGGGCGTAAGACCGCCACTGGATACAACGCGAGACATGGCCCGGTTTCTGGATTGGGGGCGAACAGGCCGACAATTCACCGCAGCCGGACAAAGTCCGGTTGTTCGGGTTCCGATTGTGACGATTCGCGTGCATTCGGCCTGAAATACGAGGTACGATAAAACTGCCGGCGAGTGCAACGGTTGATTCGCCTCCATGATTTGCAAGGTAGTCACCCGCCTGAGATCCGGCTTGCTGGGGTAATGGCGGGCCTCGCCGGCGTCTTCTTTTGCTCACCCCGCGCTACCCCTGCCGATGCCGCTCGACTCCTATCGCCGCAAGCGCCGCTTCACCAAGACCCCGGAGCCTCAGGGCGAGGAGTCGCTCCCGGTCGAGAGCCGCGTGTTCGTCGTACAGAAGCACACATCGAGCCAGCTGCACTACGACTTTCGCCTGGAATTGGACGGCGTGCTGAAGAGCTGGGCCGTTCCCCGCGGACCGTGCCTCGACCCGGCCGAGAAACGTCTCGCAGTGCACGTCGAAGATCACCCGCTCGACTACGCGCAGTTTGAGGGCGTGATTCCCAAGGGAGAATACGGCGGCGGTGAGGTGCTGGTGTGGGACTACGGAAGTTGGACGCCGGAGGAAGATCCGCAGCAAGCCTATCAAGAGGGCAAGATCAAGTTCTCTCTCTCGGGCGAAAAGCTGCACGGCCGTTGGATGCTGGTGAAGATCAAACCGCGTCCCAACGAGCCAGACAAACAATGGCTATTGATGAAAGAACGAGATGAGGCCGCCCGCCCGTTGGGCGAATACGACGTGCTCATCGACTCGCAGAGCGTGCAGACGGGCCGCAGTATCGACGAGATCGCGCGCGGCACGGGAGAGAAGCCCAAGCCGCCCGTTAAGCCAAAACGCCGTTCCCGCAAGCGGGCGAAGCTCGAACTTGCGTCGATCGAAGGTGCCAAACGCGGTCCGCTGCCCGGCAGCCTTAAACCCCAACTCGCTCAACCAGCCGATGAACCTCCTGCCGGCGAGAGGTGGCTGCACGAGATCAAGTTCGACGGCTACCGAATGCTGGTGTTCATCGAGGGTGGGCGGGTCACGATCCGGACCCGTCGCGGCAACGATTGGACGCACCGGTTTCCGCACTTGGTGGCAGCTGCCAAGCAACTACCGGTCGAGAGCGCGGTGCTCGACGGCGAGATCGTGGTGCAGCTTCCCAACGGCGCCAGCAGTTTTGCGGCGCTGCAGAATACACTCTCCAGCGGCGCGACGCATCGCTTGATCTACTTCACGTTCGACGTCCTGCACGCCAACGGCTACGACCTGCGGAAAGTCCCCCTCGAAGAGCGCAAACGCATTCTGCGGGAGATCGTGCCGGAAGCTGCGCCCCAGTCGTTGCAATACGTCGACCACATCGTGGGCAACGGCCCCGAGTTCTTTGCCCAGACCGCCCGCATGGAACTGGAGGGCGTTGTTTCGAAGCGCCGCGACCGGCCGCATCGCTCGGGACGCTCGGCCGAGTGGATCAAGGCCAAGCATCTGCAGCGCGAAGAATTTGTGATTGGCGGCTTCAGCGAACCGAGCGGCTCTCGGCAAGGTCTGGGGGCGATCGTGGTCGGTTACTACCTGGACGGCGAGTTGCGCTATGCCGGTAGGGTCGGCACGGGGTTTACCCATCATGGACTGCTCGAACTGCGGCGGAGCCTGGATGCCATCGAACGCAGAGACAATCCGTTTGTCGATCTGACTCGCGACCGGATCGAAAAGGGAACGCACTGGGTCAAGCCGGTGCTAGTCGCGCAGATCGAATTCGCCAATTGGACCAGCGACGGACTGTTGTGGCATCCCCGCTTTCAAGGATTGCGGGAAGACATTCGGGCCGCAGACGTCGTCCGCCGCACGCCCGCAGAAGACCCGTCGGGCGAATCTGCGAATGAACGCACCAACGAGGGCAATAGCGCGAAGCAACCAAAAAGGGAGCGGCTGTCGCCCGAGCAGGCCGACTTGCTGGCGAATGTCCGCATCACGTCGCCCGGTCGTGTGCTCTACGAGGAGCCAGGCATCACCAAGATGGATTTGGTGCAGTTCTACGTGGAAATCGGCGAGTGGGTTCTACCGCATCTGGTCGGACGCCCGCTCAGCCTGCTTCGCTGCCCCAAGGGCCAGGGCCACTCAGCCTTCTATCAGAAGCACTCAGTGGCGGGCATGCCGGAGTCGATTCGTCGCGTCGTCTTGCAACACAAGGGGGAGCCGGATGAGGTGCTCGTGATCGACGACCTGGCGGGACTGGTCTCTTTGGTGCAATTCAACGTGCTGGAGATCCACCCCTGGGGAGCGCGGATCGACCGCCCCGACCGTCCCGACCGTTTGATCGTCGATCTCGATCCCGATGAAGAGCTTGCCTGGAATCGGGTCATGGAAGGCGCACTCTGCGTCCGCGAGCTGCTCGACGACCTGGGACTGCAAAACTTCGTCAAGACAACCGGCGGCAAAGGACTGCACATCGTGGTGCCCATCGACCGGCGTCACGACTGGCCGCAGGCGAAAGCATTCACGCGGGGGCTGGCCCGGTGGTTGGCTGAGCAGTGGCCCGACTTGTTCACGGCCAACAGCGCGAAGTGGGCCCGCCAGGGCAAGATCTACGTCGACTACCTGCGCAACACGCGTGGGGCAACTGCTGTGGGCGCCTATTCCACCCGCGCCCGTGCCGGCGCCTCGGTTTCGGTACCGATTGCCTGGGACGAACTCGACACAATCCTCGGTCCTCATCAATTCAGCGTGGTCAACCTGCGCGAACGGCTCGCCAGTTTGGACCATGATCCGTGGGAAGAAATCGGAACCGTACGACAATCGATCACAGCCAAGGTCCGGCGGCGACTCGGCGTTACTTGAAACAGGAGGTTCCAAACAAACCCCGTAAGATGTCCGGACAACCCCCGCGAGCGTGGAAATGGGCAATCTGCAAAATTTCCGGAACTTGCACAACACCTGCGGCCCATGTTTCCAGCCGCGCGCCATTTCGGCTCACTCACCTGAAGGCATGCTGCTCACAGCGTCGATGTGAGTATGGGTTATGCGTGTGGGGGGGGTTAAGAAAGAGATGCGGATTTCAGGAGTCCGATCGCTGTTGGTCGTCTGCATCGGCCTGCTAGGTCTGACGCTGGCAGGTTGCCAGTGCAGCCCCAAGCTGAACTGCTACGCCAACATCATCGACGACATCAGCGACCACGAAGGCCGCTGCGATCGCTTCTACCATCCGGCGTTCGACCTGACGCGCATCGGCAAACCCGAATGGTGCCAGTCCCGCATTAACAGGTTCTTGTACGGCACCGCGTGTTGTGAAGACTGCGAGTATGGCTGCGAACGTGGATGCTGTGACGACCACTTCGAGTGGCATCCGCGCAGAACGTGGTGAGGCCCAGCGGCCCAAGAGCTGTTCCTCGCGAAGACTGCGGAGAACGCTCGTCGAAGGTGGACGTCGATTATGCGAAGACGAATAGGCTTTCCGCTATTGATGTGCTTCATCGTATTGGCGTGCGCCTCGGCGCAAGCCGACGACTTCCAAGACCACGTTGACGTCGTCGCCAAGCCTTCATCATCGCGGAAGGCGAAAAAGAAGGCGCTGGCCGCACTGCCTCTGAACAAGCTCAGCCGGTTGGACCGGGCCAAAGTTCAAACCGTGTTGAAGTCGATCAGCGTGTTCCGAGAACTTCCGGCGGTCCGATTTCCGGTCAAACCAGAGGCCTATGCTTTTTTTGCCAATCATCCAGACGTGGCGGTTAGTATCTGGCGGGTCATGAAGATCTCGCAATTTCAGATGTCTCAAACAGGGCCGCATGATTACGAGGTCAACGGGCAGGACGGCACGGCGGGGATTGTCGACATCGCCTACAGTGGTCCTGGCGAGTACCTAATGCTGTGTGAGGGACGATTCAAGAGCCCGGTCACCATTAGACCCATCAAGGCCTATGCGGTGATCCATCTGCAGACGAAGTTCTCGACCGACGAAACGGGGCAATCAATCGCGACGCAACGGGCTTGCTTCTTTGCATCGTTTCCATCGTTGGCCGTGGGAACAGCGGTCCGCCTGATTTCGCCCGTGAGCAACGCCATCGTCGATCGTAATTTGAGCGAGACAAGTCTGTTCGTACACATGATGTCGGTCGCCATGACGCGACACCCTGGTTGGGTCGAGAGAATTGCCGACCAGATGGACGGCGTACTAGACACGAGTAGGGACGAACTGCTCAATGTGACGGCCAGAATGTACATTGCCGAGCAAAAGCGAGAGTTGGCCAAGGTCGTCGGCGACGATCAGGTGTCGCTCAACGCGGTCATGGCTCCGTTAGATCAGCAGAAATCGGAATCGAACGCGGCAACCCCCGTCAGCGCCGCTCGACCTGGTCCGGCACGCAGGTAGTTCGCCATTCGAGACGATCACTTGCATGCAGCGGCGAGCTACGGGCCGGCTGAGTCCTGCGATGGCGTGCCAACCGTTCCGGCTTTATGTTTGGCCGCCGCACTTGGGCGCGACGCTTTACCGGCAGCGGGTCGTCTCTTGGCGCGTGGCCGCAGGGCAAACCCGATGATGGAAACCGCCACTGCCAAAGGCAGCAGCACCCGCAACGGCAGCCTGGCCAAGGCGATCACGCCAAGCACGATTCCAATCATCGTGCCGCGCGAGACATTGGCCCAAGCGGCTTCACGCGTGCGGGTGGGAAGCGCGATCCATAGCGCAGACAGTACAAGGCCGACCCGAATGAATCCGGCCAGCCATAGTTGAGTCTCCTGGCTATCGGGGGCGATCGCCCATATCGCGCCCGCCGTCGCCAGACATCCCAACGCCAGCACGCCGACCATCGGCCGGCTGAGGGCCACTTTGTTGTCGCTCATATCTGCATTATGAGTCGGCGGCGCAACAGGCATCAAGAGGCGGCTGGGTGCTGGCCAGCATCGAAAGACAGGCCGCAACCCTGATTTGAGGGCGATTCGGCGGCCGTCAGGGCCGATCAGGTCTTTCCCCAAATCCCACTCGCCGATACACTTCGCCCCTTTGCGAAGACGATCCGGCGGAAGGGAGTCTGCCATGCCGTTTGAGCCGCTTCGATTTGTTCACGCCAGCAATCTCTGTCTCGATCACCAGCTTGCCGACACAGGGCCTCTGCCCGCAGAGCACCACACGCTGGTACAAGATGCCACGTTCGAGGCATTCGATCGTGTCGTTGGACTGTGTCTGGATCGGCGAGTCGACTTTCTGGTTCTGGCTGGAAATAGTTTCGATCACCGCGACCGCAGCGTACGTGCTCACGCGGATCTTGGAGCGGAATTCGAGCGACTCGTCGAGAACGGAATTCAAGTCTTCGTCATCCCGGGTGCTCTCGATCCGGCACACGCCTGGCAGTCCGTCAGGTTGCCCGACGGGGTAACTCTTTTGACAGACCATCATGACGAACCGGTCGCCGTGCTGCGCGGGGATCGGACGATCGCCACAATTTGCCCGATTCGACTGCGGGGTGAGACACGTGCCGAGCTAGAACGAGATCCTCGAGATGCGAGCCGTCGGCCGTTCGCCGTCGGCGTATGTACTGAGCTCGAGCTGCCGGCGACGACCCTTGAAAGTTCCGCTGGCATGCCTTCCGGCGATGTCGACGACGGACGCCAATTGGCCCAGAGCCTGCTACCAAAACATCTGACCGCATGTGGCGTCGACTACCTGGCGTTGGGTGGCCAGGCGGCACGGCGGACGATCGGTTTGAAGTCAGGTGTCGCCCATCACCCGGGACATGCTCAAGGACTGAGCCCGGCTCATCGAGGCCCGCAGGGGTGCACGCTGGTTGACGTCAATTCCAGCCGTCAGATCGACTGCAAGTTCATCCCCACGGCACCGGTGCGATGGGAGAGGCTTGTGGTCAAAGTGGATGCCGAGACAACACACACGCACTTGCTCGAACGGATGCGCGCTGCCTTGCGCCAGTCTCGGCCGGAGTCGAACGAACAGTTGTGGCTCTGCCATTGGACACTTCAAGGTTCCGGTGGACTCTTTGAGTCCTTGTACGATGCCCAGACGCAGCGGCAGCTCGTCGTGTCGCTGGGTAGCACGAGTGGCAACGACGGCGGTCCGACCATGACCCATTCGCTATGCCTGGTGCCGGATGCGGCTGCACTCTCGCCTGCATGTCGCTTCGCGCAGGACTACTTCGACTTGCTGGCCCAGCCTGGCACGTTTGCCCCGTCCTCGCTCGAAGATCGCCTTACCGCAGCCGCCATCCTCGAGGCGGGCGGATCGGACCGCGTACATTCTTTGATCGCCGAACTTGACCCCGACGTCATATCCGGACATGCGCACCGTCTGGGAATGACGTTGTTCGGCGTCGACCCAGTGGAAGGACCCCCGCATGAAGATCACAGGCATTCATATTGAGAACTTCGGCGTCTGGAGGGATCTCGATCTTTCGCTGAGCCGTTCCGGAATCAACATCTTCTACGGTCCCAATGAGGCCGGCAAGACGACCTTGATGCGATTCCTGCGCGGCGCGCTCTACGGTTTCCAGCCGTTTGACTGGGGCCGCTCCGCCGCACACCGTACCTGGAGCGGATCCCTTCACTTCGAATGCGGAGGAGTTACACGTCAGCTGCATCGATCGATGGATGCAGCCGGCCGGGGGCGGCTGTCGGTCTCTGACCACGACGACGGAGAGACGGCCTCGGAAATCGTCGAAGAGATGCTACAGGGGACCGATCGCAGGGTCTTCGAGCATGTCTTTGCAATCGGTCTGCAGGAACTGCAAGAGTTGGCAACCTTGCATCATGACGAGGTAGCCGACCACATCTACGGCCTCACGCTGGGACCGGAAGGCAAGCAACTACTGGAAGCCTCCGCCGACGTGCAACGCCGGTCTGTGCGGTTGTTGGATGGCGAGTGTGCGAACGGTTTGCTGGCCGATCTGCTGCGTCGCGACTTGGAGCTCTCCCAAGCCGTTGATAGCGAAGCCGCGAAGCAGGAAATGTACTTCGAACATCGGCGTAAACTTGCTGATCTGGATGTTCAGATCGCCGACCTGAAGTCGCGGCAGAACGGTATGCAGTCGCAGCTTCGCGGACATATGTTTCTCGAACGGGCTTGGACTCCATGGATGCAGGTCCGCGAGTATGAGCAGCAACTGGATGACATTCCCGCCGTCGCTGGTTTTCCCGAAGACGGCTTGGCCAGGCTTGAAGAGATCGAAAATGAGCTGAAGAGCGCGGTCCGGTGCCGCGACGCCCTTCAAGCCGAAGTGAGAGAATTCCATCGCCAGGCAGAGAAGTTGAAGCTCGACCCGGCTGTCCAGGAACACGCTACGAGCATTCGCAGTCTGCTCGACCAAAGAGAGCTCATCACGCGTCTGGGCGAGGTTGTCCAGAAGGCTCAATCCGAAACTCGTGAGGCGCAGGCTGGTCTCGACGAGAAGCTCGCGAGACTCGGCTCGGAATGGTCCGCCGAACGACTGCTCAACGTCGATTCGACGCCAGCCGCGCAGTTCGCTTTGATGAGTTCCGCCCGAGCCTACCAGACAGCTCGCACGCGGCGGGCACGGCTCAGGTCACGCTACCGTCGAATCGCGAAGAAGTTCGGCCAGCAATCGGCGGAGCTCCAGGAGAATCTGAAGGGGCTGGGCGGCTCTTCTCTTGAAGACGCTGTCGCGGCGGAGAAACAAAGACTTTCTGACCTGCGCGAGCTAGGCCGGCTTGGACTTCAGGAGGCAGAACTCGCAGATCGTATCAAGAGCCTGCAGAGCACAATCCAAGCAGAAGACGAACGCCGCTCGATCCCGACATGGGTCAACCTCGTCTGGGGATTGTTCGGCGGTTGCGGAATCTTGCTCGTCGTGCTCGGCGTGATGACGGGAACGAGCACCAGCCTGTTTGGCGGTCTGGGGTACGCCTTTTTGGGAGCCACGTGCGCCATCATGGGTTGGGGCTTGAAGTCCCACCATTCGCCGTCGCTGCGGGACGACACCGAGCGATACGAAGAAGAGCTGGCCCGCCTGGAAGTCAAGCTAAGGCAGACCAGCCAGTCCATCAATAGGCTCGCGGGCGACGAATCATTTGGGCCGGCGCCCAAGGCATCGGCACTGCCAGCGTCGCAGTCGTATGCGGGTCCCGATGCCGGAGAATTGATCGGCCAATCGGCCCGCAGGCTCGCCATGCTGGAGGCCTGGGCCGATCGGCAAGAACGGTTGCAACCGACGAGACGCCGACTCAGCGAGTTGCGGCAGCGATTTCCGGCAGCGCAACACGATGTCAGCGAGAGTCGCCAGAGCTGGTGCGACGCGCTGACACGCGTCGGTCTGGCCGAAACCGTGCAGATTGATGACGCATTTTCCGCTTGGCAAGATGTCGTCGATGCTGCCACTGCCCAGCGGAGGTGCTCTGATGCTCGTACGCGACTGGAAGATCATCAGGTGCTGTACGACGCGATTCGTCGCCGCATCACAGCGTTGGCCGAGCAAACGGGCGATGCCGGGGCCGGGAATGATCCACTCAAACTGCTGGCGAACTGGGAAACCCGGCTCGCCGAGTTTCGACACTCGCGCCAGCAGCGGCATCGGTTGAAGCGCGAGGCCCACCGGCGAAAACGTGAAATCCAACAATACCAGAAACAGGTCGATTCGTTGAACGCCAACAGGTCGGCACTGTTCGTTCAAGGCGGTGCCAGCAGCCGCGAAGAATTTGAACACCGGGCTGGCTGGGTCAGCACGCGGGGCGAGCTGGAAGGCTATCTATCCATTGCCCAGGCCGAACTCGAAGCAGCCGCCCGCACCGAGCCAGACATGGCGGTTGTCGAGGAAGACCTGCTGAGTTTCGATGCCGGGCAAAACAGTGAATGCATTCGCACGTTGAAGCTGGAACTCGAGGAGTTGGAGCAGGATCTACAGGCCGCGCACGAGCAACTCGGCGGACTGAAACAAAGCACCCGCGCGCTGGAAGACAATCGCGAGGCCACTGAACTTCGCTTCGAGCGCGCCCAGAACGAATGGCAGCTCAAACAGGCCTGCGAGTGTTGGTTCGCGGTCCAGTTGGGAAAGACCGGAGTTGACCAGATCCGGGCCCGCTTCGAGCGTGAGTGCCAGCCGAGCGTACTGGCTTCGGCCTCTCGTTTTCTGCAACGCATGACGCGGGGCCGCTACACCAACGTCTGGACACCGTTGGGCGAGCGGCGTCTACAAATCGAAGATCGGGACCGGGCAACGTTCAGCCCCGAACAACTCAGCGGCGGAACGCGGGAGCAACTATTTCTGGCAATCCGGCTCGCGTTCATCCGCGAGTTCTCACGGCGGGGCGTGGACCTGCCGGTTGTACTCGATGACATTCTCGTCAACTTCGACCTGCCCAGAACCGAGGCGACCGTCGAGACGCTTCTGGAATTCGCTGCCGAAGACCAGCAGATGCTGTTCTTCACTTGCCACCAGCATCTGGCCGAAATCTTTGAGAGCAAAGGGTCCGCAGTGATTCGGCTGCCGGAACACACCCAGCCCGTCGAGGAGCGACGCGCCGGTTAGATCGCATTCGGGATAGTCGTGGCGGCTATCGAACGCTGCTCGGCCTCCGGATGCCGTATCTACGCCGCCGGAATTCGCTACGTTTGTGTCGGGCGCGCTCTGGCACGTCGCTGGACTGGCCGGTCGGCATTGCTCGCGTGCGAGCAGCTGGATTCGATTCACTGCAGCAGGTGCTTTCGCAGCATGTCCAGCATGGCCTTGGCCGCTCGGCTGCGAACCAGTGTGACGTCCCCCAACAGTGTTTGCTCGTGGGTTTCGAGCAAGCCGTCGCCGGCAAGGGCTAGGAATGTCGTCGGCGCTTTCTCGGTATGCCGCTCCGGGTTGAATACCGGACATTCTGTCACCGCCAGTGCAAAGTCGGTCCTGAATCGCTCGCGGCAACCTTTCGCCATGGCGGCGGCCACTTGCTCGCTAAGAACCCCGGCCGAGGCGACCAAGTCGGGTGGAACCTGCAGCAGGGTGCTCAATGATGCCTGCGTCGGCACGACGACGCCACCGGCATAGCAGCCGCCGAAGTCGTCGAGGGCCGTCAGTCGCTGGGCCAACAGGCCTCCCGTTCCTGATTCGGCACTGGAGAGGGTCAATCGACGTTCATCGAGCAACCGCAACACAACGTGTTCGAGTTCGTCGTCTTCTTCTCCAAATACGCAGTCGCCCATCCGCTCATGCACGGCCGTTCTGGCGGTCTGGATTCTCGTCTCGCACTCTTCAAGCGTGTCGCCTTGGGCTGTAATTCTCAGCGTAATCGTGGCTTCGTGAACTGTGATGCCGACATCGGGATTGCGGCCCCGCGCGGTAAGATCTCCGAGCATTTCTTCCGCGTGCGACTCTCCCACGCCGAAACAGTTGATCCGCGCGCGTCGAATGACGTGGCCGCTGCCGGGCAGTCGCGGTAGCACTTCTTTGTGAAACATACGGTGCATTTCACTCGGAACGCCCGGCATGGCCACGACCACGCAATCCTGCTCGCTTGTCTTGCGGGAGACTTCCATCCAAATGCCAGGCGCCGTTCCGCGGAGATTGGGGATGGGTTCACTTCCGGAGGGAAACATCGCCTGAATCGTGTTTCGCTCGGGCATTCGGCGAGAAAACCGGGCAAACAACGATTTGATGAACTCGAGCGAGGGTTCATGCAAAACTAACTCCGCGTTGGTCAATCCGGCCATCGCTTGACGCGTCAAGTCGTCGAGCGTTGGTCCCAACCCGCCGGTAACGAGTACAACGTCCGCGCGGTTAACGGCGGTGCGCATGACGCCAAGCATGGCGTCCATGTCGTCGGCAACCGTTGTATGGTAGTGGACTGGGATGCCGATGGCGGCTAACTCGGTGCTCAGCCACCTGCTGTTCGTATCGAGCTTGGCACCCGTCGTCAGCTCAGTTCCAACAGCAACGATTTCGGCGTGCATGGGGTTGCCTCTTTCACGGTCCGACGATGTCGGAGACATCAAACCGGTATCTACTCGCGGCAGAATCTCGTCAACGGCGGATCGCCTCGACTCCGATGGGAGCTAGTGGACTGAAAACACAGTACTGCTGTGAAAACCGGTTGTGCGGTCGAGTCTACGCTGCCCCAAGCACTCTACGGTATAGCGCCGCGGTCTCGGCGACCATCTGGTCGACTCCGAACTGCGTTTCAACGAGCCGCCGACCGGCTTCACCGATGGCCCGGGCTTTGACCGGATCGTCGAGCAATTCGACAATTCGTTGGGCAAGCGCGGCGCTGTTGGACGGCGGCACCATCAGGCCGGTCTCTTCATCCCGCACGATTGCGTAGACCCCGCCCACGCCGGTCGCAATCACCGGCCGCGCCAGCATCATCGCTTCCAGCATGATCGTGCCCAACCCCTGCCGTAGGGATGGCAAGCAGAAGACGTCCATCGCAGCCATCGAGGCGGAGAAGTCAGACAGGTTCGGCACGAATGTGACTTGTTCGGCGATGTTGAGATCGCGTGCCAGTCGCCTGAGATTGACTTCTTCCGGACCAGTACCCGAGACCAGGAACTGGACGTTGGGGCGCGTTTCGAGCACCTTTTGCGCGGCCCCCAAGAAGAACGGAAGCCCCTTGATGGTTTCCAGCGGGCCGGCCGTTCCCACCACCGGCACCTTGCCTGGATCGAGGACTGGCAGGGCTTCAACATTGCTCGGTCGCTCGACACCACTTTGGATGACTCGGACCGTTTCTTCCAGCAGTTTCGTCCGCTTGAGCAAGTCATCGCGAACCGAGTCGCTCACGGCAATAATCTGCCGCCCGTGGTTCGTGTTGAATCGCAGTCGTTCTCGCGACGAAAGGTAGTCGTGTACGGTCAGCACAAACGGACGGTGCAACCTGCGCGCGAGCCAAGCGCCTTTGGCGAGCATTCGCCGGGACTGGATATGAATCAATTCGGGTGGGTCGGTAACCAGATCGCGTCGGATCGCTTCGGTCACGAACCATCCGGCTCCGGGCGTTGTGAGCCGGCGGTAGGCTGTGAGCGGCAATCGTGAACGACGCGCCAAGTCGAGTGCGTGGGCGTCTGCGCAGACCACGCGCGGTTCGATATCGTGTTCCTGCAGTTTCTCGGCGAGCCGCAGCGTGTACGCCGAACTTCCACGCAGTTCGAAGCGGCCGGAGAACAACAGAACCTTGATTTGAGCCGGCGGCATTGTTCTGGGCAAGCCTACGACCTCGGCCGCATCCCCACGGGGCGCGACAGAATCTCGTTCAACAGAATCGCCTGCCTGACACCGGCCGGATCGCGCAGCAAGTTGCCAATCTGTTGGGATGCAGCATTCGAGCGTTCGCCAGAAGCGGCGGCGCGGTTTGCCGGAGCAATTCCCGGCTCGAGGTGATCGAGGTGGGTCATATGCTCCGAAACGCTCTGATCGATCTTGCTATCGAGATGGCGGTCTTTCAAACCGCCCACGCCGGTGCCGAGTTCTGGGTTCTTGATTTCGGTCGAAGCCGGCGACTGAGCGAGCGGAGCCTTGGACCGAGCCGGTTTTTTCGGTCGTTGTGCCGTACTTGGTCTTTTACGCTGCTGCGGCTGGCGGGATCGCTTGGGACGGGCCTCGGGCTGCCGTGGCGGGAGTTCCGGCGGAGCTTGCGCCACCGGTTTGTTTTCCGGCTTCTTGCGGCCCTGGACTTCCTGCAGGAAGACCTCGATCTCATTCTGCAGCCGCTCTTGTCCGGGACGCGGCCGATTCTGTTGTCCTCTTGCCTTTGGCGCCTGTGCCTTCTTCTGGCCGCCAATCAAATTCACGATCCAACTCAGGAAGATGATCACCACCACCACCCCTGTGATGATCGTGTCGACGTCGACCGCCAGAACGGGGAATTGAAACCAGGCATTCATGGCAACAACCGCACGTGTACAGAACAAACTCGTCGCCTCACAGGACGCGGGGCACGCTTACTGATTGAATGTCGGTAAAGCCGCTTCGCGCCCGTCCCCGGCAATCGAGGACCTCATCTTGGTGTCGGCTTGCACGTTTTGAAGTTCGTAATAGTCCAGCAGCCCGAGTTTCCGGCCGTGAAACGCTTCTGCAATCGCCTTAGGGACTTCCGCTTCGGCGAGCACAACTTTGGCCCGATTTTCCTGGACGTGGGCAACCATTTCCTGTTCCCGAGCCGTGGCTTCGGCGCGGCGCTGTTCGGCCTTGGCCTGAGCGACACGCATATCGGCCTCCGCCTGATCGGCCTGAAGACGTGCTCCGATGTTCTCGCCAACATCGATGTCGGCGATATCAATGGAAACAATTTCATAGGCCGTCTGCGCCTCAAGCCCCTGATTGAGCACTGTCTGGGAGATCTTGTCCGGGTTCTCCAGCACGATTTTGTAGGTTGAGGTCGAGCCGATGGCCTGCACGATGCCCTGGCCGACCCGAGCGATGACCGTTTCTTCGGTGGCCCCACCGACCAATTGCTTGATATTGGTGCGAACAGTCACGCGTGCGCGGGCTTTGAGTTGAATGCCGTCGTCGGCCACTGCGTCGAGCGTGCCTCCCCTTTTGGGATCGGGGCAGTCGATCACTTTGGGATAGACGCTGGTCCGGACCGCTTCGAGCAGATCGCGCCCGGCCAGATCGATGGCCTGAGCGGTCTGCCAATCGAGTTGTATGTCCGCGCGCTGGGCGGCAATCAGCGCCCTGATCACGTTAGGAACGTTGCCCCCAGCCAGGTAGTGCGCCTCCAACGCTTTGGTGCTGATTTCATAGTCGCGGGTCAAGCCCGCCTGCACCGCCATGATTTTGGTGCGTACCATGACGGTGGGATTGACTCTGCGAATCGTCATCATGACCAGATCGAAAAAGCCGATCCCAGCCCGGGTCATCTTGCATTGAATCCACAGCCCGAAATAGCGCACGAAGACGGCCGAGAAGATCAAGAACACCAGGAATACGACGACCGCAACGAACCACATCAGGGTGGAGCCGTCAACCTGGGCCAAAAGGGGATTGGACCACATGGAATTGACCTCACTCATCAAGAGAAGGACACTCTGAGTTGTCTGTGTTGCGCCAAGCTGTCATTTCGAGTTGGAATACACTCGACATACCGGGGTTCAGCAGACGCTTTCTCCGGCGGCCATCTCCAGCCAACCGACCTGCGGGCATCGGTCTATGTCGGCGCAAACTCTTTCTGCTGTTTAGCTTTGCGGCAGGTCAAAGTCAAGGGGCGGCTGATCTGGCGCATCGGCTTCGGCCAATGGCTCAGCGGCGGATTCATCCGGCGCCGTGCGGCGCACGACGAGTCGATTTCCTTTAACCGCAACCACTTTGATCAGTTCACCTTGCTCGATGATCACGCCTTCACTTTCGCAATGCATGCGCTCGTTCTCGACCAACACCAAACCGCCCGGATTAAGCATCGTGAGCGTGTTGCCCGTCAGGCCGACCATCTGCATGAGGTGCTGTTCCTCCTCAGCATATGGAGTGACCTCCTCCAGACTCGGAGCTTCGAGCAAGATTCGTCGGCCGAACGAGGTGCGCGGCAATACGTAGAACGCCGCGCCGACTGTCATGGGCAACAGAAAGACGATCGATCCAATGAAGATCCAAAACGTGGGACGGCTATCCTGGCCCCAAGCCTGCCACCCGAACCAGATAGAGCCACTAATGCATATCACGGCGGCGACAAGAAGCAATCCTCCCGAAGGAATAAAGATCTCGGCCGCCAGAAGCGCCAACCCAATCATCAGCAACAAGAGGGCCAAGAGGGGTATGTAGGCGGGTTCCATCGATTCGCTGCGATCTCCATCAATACCGTCGAACGACTCGCTCTACCGATGCGCGTTGCCCCGGAATGTGAGCGGCACATCGAGTGGGAGCAGATGCTACGGACATGCACACATCTACTAAAGTGTAACCCTCATCGGCGAGGTGGCAATAGTGTCTGGTTGGTCCGCGGGACGGTATGCGTCTGCGTGGAAGCCCGTTGCGCGCAAAAAAAGAGCGGGCCACCAAATGGTGGCCCGCTGTCGGGAGAACAGAAGCGTCAGCAGACAGGCAACGTCGGGATCCTGCCCGTCAGGGGGAGAAGGTGTTGCGGGACGCGTTTTCCACTCATGGTCCTGAGTCTCCGGAAGGTCGTCGATGCGGGAATCGAGACCCGTTGAGTGACTCATCCGTGGAAAACTTCTGTTCTCCGGAACGTGCCTGGGTGTCGGCCACTTGGCGTCGCACGTGGGGCATTCCGGTTTGTCGCTGACCGAGCGGCGCCGGTCGAGGGCGGCGCGGTCCTGAGATGGCGTTCCAGTTGGTGTTCTCGTGTCTTTGTTGATTGCTGGGACCGACGGACTGCGGTTCGGGGCTCTGCGACCGCACAATTGGGGTTGGCCCTGTGGGACGTGGCATGTTTGCTGAAGGTCCGTTCGAGGCCAACAACTGCCTTGGCTCCGGAACCGGTGGCTTGGTGGGACCCGGTCTGGCAGCGGCCAACAGCTGACCCTCGGGCTGCGGCAAGCGGGGACTGCCGGCGATGAGCCACTTGTCCCATCTGCCTTCCAAGTCGTCGACACCCTCCAACGAATAGTGTTGTTGCAGTGCCGCCGGCCAACCGTGGTGATGCGCGTCATCGAGAAACTGCAGGTAGCGCACCTTGCCGCCGGCTTGTACGAGAAAGTCGGCCAACGAGTAACCCTCCGCGTACAGGGCAAGCACATTCTGCATGTCGCGGGGATACTCTTTCATGCCCAGAAGATCTCGTAGCGGGATGCGGCGGTTGCTCTGCATCACTTGCTTCAGCAGCAGGCGCTGCCGCCTTTGCTCCGATTCGTGTTCCACGAGTGTTGCCGCGCCCTCGTCGGCCCAGCGGGGCAACGGCCGGCGAAAATGGCAGGCGAAGATGGTATGGCTCACTTCGTGGGGAATCACAGAGTCGAGAATACGTTCGACCGTGCCTTGCACGGTCATCTTCCAACCGAAGACTTCTCCTCGATCGAAGGAGAACGTCGTTGCGCCGCCGGCTCCGATTTGTCCGACCTTCACTTTGATCGGGCAGGGCTTGTACCAGCGTGGCAAAGGTTTCCCCAGCCAATCGATCGCGATTTCTTCGCGACAGCGTTCGGCCGTGATTGCCGCCTGTTCGGCGATTTCGGCGGTCGGGGCGTCGACGACGAAGTTCGGCGTGCGGTGCGTGGCCCCAAGGGAGCTGAACGTGGTGAGAATCAGCGCAGTCTTGATCAGGCGAGCGTCCATGCTCGGGTCGGTCCTTAGCGGGGGGAGGGGATTGTGCAGACCGTTTTGAAATGTCGGTGGCGATCCTTGCCAGCCGGAGATCAACTTCCGCAAATCTTGAGTCCAAATTGGATTCGTGACGAAGTTTTTTGGAATCTCCGGTACACGTGCCATCGCAACGTCAAGCAATTCAATCTCTTACGAATTTGTGACTGTTTCCGAGAATCACGTCCGAAGCCCGCGCCAGGCCTGGATTGGTTGTAGTTTTTGCAAGGACCAGCCAACTGCCGTGGCATGGGTGTCGAACTGAGCGGTCCCTACTCCGCGAGAGCCGGGCAAACCATTTATCCACCCCATTTCGCCAAGGCTGGTTAGACCACGAAATAGTCTTGCTCAGAACACTTTCGCTTCCCGAGAGTCAGAAGCAGACGGCCGCGTCGGCGCCGCCTCTCGCCACGCGTTTGCACCCCAAAAGCCGCGGTGGTATTCTCATTCCGATTCGACGGGGGTCCTTGCACATGCTTGTCTAGCGAGGCTTCCCCGAACGAAGCGGGCCCTTCACGCTGACAAATCACTCTTGGTGGGCGCCGATTCCGACGTCCGGCGCTTTCCGGCAGATCGCCAGAATTGTCGTGAACTCTGGAGAACGAGGGCGGAGCTACCAAAGCTCCCGGGGTCTCCGATGGCTGATACTTGGTATTACAAGTTGCCACACCAATTGAGAGGGCCCATTTCCTTCGGACAGCTAGTCGACATCATCCATGCCGATGGAAGCTTCGACCGGGCGGCATTCCGAAACGGCGAACAGGGACGTTGGATCGCCGCGAGATCAATCTGCCACGTTTTGCAAGAGGGGCTGTGGCTGGAATCCGAACCGGCAGCAACGTCGGATCTGCCCCTAGAGGCGGCTCATGACGATCTACACGAGTTAGCGCGACTCTGCGCCGAGCTCATTGACGCTTCCAACTTGGCGGTCGCCCCTGAAGATCCGGCGCCGGCCGAGTCGGAGCAATGGTACTGTCGCATGTTCGACACCGAGCTCGGACCGATGCCATTTGATGACCTGTTATCGTTGGCACGGCACGGCGGACTGTCTCTCGACGACGACGTTCGCTTAGGTTCGCAGGGCGATTGGCTGGCCGCACGAACGATTGAACGACTCGAACCGGCAATCGATGTGACCGAGCCCGAGGAGTTGCCCGAAGTCGCAGATGATGCGTACGAATCTGAATCGCCAGTCGAAGATCTTCCGGTTGCGGCTGAACAGGCCGACAGTGGCCCGATCATCGCGCTCAGCGATGGTTCGTTGGATGAACCAGCAATTGACGCCGTCGACAGCGCAAAGATTCTGCGAGTCGTGGACGCCGGCGATGCGACCGCGGTCCGCTTCGGTATCACGCGGCTAGGGTCCGACGAGCGCCTGCAGCAGTTTCGCGAAGAGTTGGATGATCTGGTCTCCCAGCACACTCCCGAGGAAATGTCGCTGGACCTGGACGGTGTCAAAACGCTTCCGGGGCCGATTCTGAAGTCGTTGGCCGATCTGTCACGCGACGGCAAGCGGGTTGTCTTCGTCAACGCATCGGAACAGATTCGCGAAGATCTGGAATTTGCCCAACTCGACCGCTGGATCGAGATCACGGGGGCCGGACACTCGGTCGTTGGCGATTAGCCCTCCGAGCCGTACTCCGCAAAACCGTCACTTCCGCTCCCGGATTCCCCGAAACACGGCATCCACGTGCCGAAACTCGGCACGAAACGTGCATTGTGTGCCGTTGAACGGGCTTCCAGATGTCCCAGAGTATATCTTCAGAGAACAGCTCAACGCATGAAACCCAAAGCGACAGCCTTGCGGAGTCATTACCACATCCAGTGCTTGGTTTGCGTCCTGTCGATTGCCCTGCTGCACGTGGCAGGCGGCGAACTCTCTGCCGAGCAGGACGCGCTTCCGGCGACGTCGGTCTCCAATCGGAACGTCGAGAGCGGCTCCGTGCAGCAGCGGCTGCTCGAGTCGGTCCGCTACCTGGCTTCGGATGAACTGGAAGGTCGCGGCGTCGGGACCGACGGGCTCGATAAGGCAGCCGTGTTCATTGCCGAGCATTTCGAGCGGATTGGCCTGGATACCGAACTGTATGGCGGGACGCCGTTCGACCATTTTCGACGGACCCGTAGAATCGCCTTGGGTTCGACCAACACAGCGTCGATCACGTCAGCCGACAGAACACGCATCGCCCTCAAGTTTCGCGCAGATTTTCTGCCGCTCTCGCTGAGCACCTCCGGCAACTTCGATCTGCCGTTGGTCTTCGCGGGCTACGGAATCACCGCCCCCAGCATCGGGTATGACGACTATGCCGGCATCGACGTGCAGGACAAAGCAGTCATTCTATTGCGGCACGAACCGCGGCAAGACGATCCCGATAGCCCGTTCGACGGAACAGGTAACTCAGATCACGCCTATTTTGCCCGCAAAATAACCAATGCCGTCGAGCATGGCGCCGCCGCCGTCATTCTGTGTACCGACATGGGGCAGTTGGGGCGAGTGCTGGGCGACCGCAGTGTCGAGCCGACCGCCACCGCTCTAGCCGCTGCAGACGAATTGCTTGAGTTCAGAGTTCGATCGAGCCTTGGGGAACGACGAATTCCGGTGCTGCACTGCAAGCGTCGGATCCTCGATCAGGTCATCGGTGAGGCCTTGGGCACGAGCCTCGCGGCACTTGAACAGCTGATCGACGACACATTGAACCCACAGAGTGTGGCGTTGCCTGGCTGCACAATCGCTGGGGAAGTTTCGGTACTCGAGCAGAACCGGACGCTGAAGAACGTAGCAGGATTGTTGCAGGGCAACGGGACGATCGAGAACGAGACAATCGTGGTTGGAGCCCACTACGATCACCTCGGCCTGGGTGGATGGGGTTCGCTTGCCTGGGGCATCGACGACGAGGTGCACAACGGAGCCGACGACAATGGTTCCGGCACGGCGGTTTTGATGGAGGTCGCCTACCAACTGGCAAGCCAGAAGTCGCTGCTAAATCGCGATGTGTTGTTCATGACATTCACGGCCGAGGAAATGGGACTGGTTGGCAGCGAACACTACGTCCGTGACCCGCTGATTCCCATCGACCACACAATCGCCATGTTCAATCTGGACATGGTCGGCCGCCTGCGTAAGAACCGAATGACGATCAGTGGAACGGGCACCGCGGCCGAGTTCGATCCATTGGTGGACAAACTGGCCGACAAGCACGGGCTTCGAGTGTCGAAAGATCGTGGCGGTTATGGCCCCAGCGATCATGCCAGTTTCTACGGCCGAGGCGTGCCTGTACTGCACTTTTTCACCGGCTTGCACCCCGACTATCACCGCCCCAGCGATGACTACGACAAACTCAACCTGGAGGGCATGGAGCGGATTGCACAGTTGGTCGCCGATGCCGTCATCGAGATCGCCAACGCCGACCAACGGCCAAAGAAGACCTCGCCCTTTACCGAGCTACTAGATTCGGATTCGGCGCCGAAAGCGAATGCCAAGCGGAACAGGGACGCCTGGCTGGGCGTTTCGGTCGACAAAGATCACTCGGGCAAGGGCTTTGCCATTCTAAGCGTTGCCGCTGACAGTGCGGCTGTGCGGGCCGGTCTGAGAGCAAACGACGTGGTGCTGCGATTCGAAGATCAACTGATCGAAGCGCCTACCGATCTCGTCGCAGTCATTGCCGAGTCGAAACCCGACCAGACAGTTACTCTCGGCATCCGCCGCGGAAGCGTGGAATTTGAGCTGGACGTCGTGTTGGGAACGCGACCGTAGTCTAACGCGATTGACCGAACAGGTCTGATTGAGTCTGCTCGCTTGCACGGGCCCGCCGATGATGCATACGAGCGCGTGTTGCTCACACCAGTTATCGACTGAGCCGCACGCGTCGATCAGATCGGCGGTATCTCCATGAGGCACATGGGTCAAGCAATGCGGTGAACCACACACTCGGCGGCGCGTCGCACACCCGCCGACCCTGATCGACCTGCACCGGCCTACTCGACTTGTGTCAGTCGCCGATCGGTTCTTCCAGCTGCGGGTCGGCCGTCAACGTCGAGAGCAAGCTGCGGCCGTCAATGCGTTGTGGACGGCGAATTGACCGAACCGCGTCGGCGAACGTCGGCAACAAATCATCGAAGCCGGCGGGACGATCGGTCGTCCGGCCACTTCGAATTCGGGCCGGCCACCGGAAGATCAACGGCAGCCTCGCGTCGGCCCCATTGCTGTGTGCGGTGCTGGTGAAGCAGACGGCCGTGTGCACGTCGTCCTGCAGTTCGGACAGGCGAGTCATGATCTTGGCAACATCGCGATCGAGCGTCGCGGCGGCTTGTGCAGGCTCGGTGCCGGCAGGCGGCGTAAGCACCACGGTGAGGAAATACGGTCGCCCCCGCAGGTGCCGCTCGATAAACGACAGCGTTTCCTGAAGCAGAAACTCGCGCGCCGATTGTCCGCGCCCGCCGTCCGCGTTGCTCTTCAGTCGAATCTTGTTCGAATTGCTCCACAGGAACTCTGGATAGTCAGTGTCCGGTTCGCTTTCACGGAAGTATCCCAGCCATTCGTCGAAACCGTGCGCGTTCGGGCCTTGGCGGCTGGCCGATTCCGGAATGCCCCACAGCCCAATGAATCCCGTTGCGTAGCCTGCCTGCCACATCACCTCACCCAGAGCCCAATGCTCTGGGTCGAGAGTTGGTTGCGTGTCATCATTTAATTCGAGTCCGGTCATCAGCGACCAGCGCGACAGACGTGCTTCAGCTGAGACTGTTCGAAACGCGGTGAAACGAATCCCGTCGGCCGCCAGGCGGTCGATGTTCGGCGTCGACTCGGCGGTGGGCTGGTAGCAACTCAGTTGTTGGGATGTGAATCCTTCACCAACGATAAGGATTAGATTGGGCGAACCTGGACCCGGAATTCTGACCTGGCGAGATGCTTGCCGAATCGCCGAGCGATTCTCCTGCTTGATACGGGTGAGCATCGAGTCGGCGTCGATCAGCGATTGGCCGAGGTCCTCTCGCTCTTCGTCAAAAGAGTCTGTGGCACCGAGTGCCGTGTCGAGCAGTTTCTGAACGCCGCGGATCAACGGATTGCGGGCCTCCGGCACGTCATCATCGGCTGGTGTATCGACGGTCTGCTGCGCGACTTCAATGTTGTCCGCGGCTGCCGCTAGCGACACGGCTGTTTCGCCGGTCAACGGTGCTGGCTCAGCCGTTTTGGGTTCTGCAACCGGGCGGAGTTCTTGTAACGGGGCGGCCGGGGCGTCGCCTCCACAACCACTCAAAGCGCCAACCGCAGTCAACGCGATGACAAGCGACAGAGACGGCACGCAGCCTGTGTGGAGCATCATCGAGTGACCTCAACTCTTTCTCGCATTGCGACTTAGAGCCGCGATGGACCGAACGACAGTCAATGCCTCTCCTAAAATGCAACTTTCGCGCCGTTGCCCGCTGAAAGACGGCACGGTTTCGCAGGCCAGTTCCACTCGAGACTGTATGGGGAAGCCATTGCCAACTCGCGCCGTCGGCGGATTCCGAATATTCCTCACAGTTCAAAGTTGGAGTGGCGCGCGGTGGATTGGATGTTCGGCCTCTGCCGATGTTTGCGTCTGTGCCAGCCCTATTGACTGTAAGACACTGATATGTCTCGTGATAACCGTTGTAGCGGCGGGCCGGCTCGAACCTGGTAGCCGTTCTGCGGCCGGTAGCGATCGAATGAAGGTTGAAGAGAGTTGCGACCGAATTGCTAAGACCAGTTGGTTGTCGTTTTCCGGTGAGGTGCGACCGAATCGGCAACGTCCGATGGATCCCGAATCAGCTCGCCCGAGACATTCGGGAGCTGCGCACCGAAATTTCGAGAGGGGCGACACAATGAATGCATTTGTGGCAATGATGGTCACCGTGGGCTTGGTCGGCGATGCCGGCGTGCCTTCGGTCTATGGAGAGGCTGGCGCCTCGCCGTCCCACACGTATGTTGAGGGCGGTTCTTATGTCGAGGGCGGCTACTGCCAGGGCTGTCAAAACGGTGAGTGCGAAGATGATGACGGCTGCGGCTGCTGCAAGTACTGCAGGAGCACCTGCGACATGCCGCAGCATCACGCGTATCCGCCGGTGTATCACGGCTCTTATTACTTCCGGCCGTACAACTACTCCAACGTGCTGCGCGACCGTGATTCGGTCCTGCAGCTGCAGGGCGACCCCAACGCTCCGTACGCGGTTGGAATGTTCGACGATATCTACGCCGCCGGCGTGTATGAGGAAGACATGGGTTCGGTGCGGGTACCGGGACCGTTTCCTCATACAACGAACCAACTTCCGGACTTGGAAGAGATCGTTAACGACTGATTTGACTTGCTCAGCCACGGGGGATCTACGCCCCCGCGCTACGTGAAGACTCGATGACATGGCGGATGCTGGCATCCGCTCTTGAAGCCCGGCCAACGCTTCTGCCGAATCTCGGCAGAAGCGTTTGTCATTCTGTGGGGAGCTCTGCACCCCTCGCAGCCGGGTGGCCGCTGAATGAGTCGTATCGTGATCAGAAGCGTCACGATCACGAACGCCTCTGTTCAGACTTCTTTACGTCGAAAGAAGCGCAGATGACGGCATTGCCGATCATCCGGTCGCTCCCGCCGGCCAATCGCTACTGGAACGCCGCTTGCTTGAGCGTGGTCTGAATGCGTCCGGACGAAATCCGGACTGACTGTCAACTCGTGTTAGCGACTGTCGCCCTGAGTTGACAGCTGTAGCACGCCTCCCGTCTGCCTTGGCCGGGCGGTATCGGCAACTCGCTGGGGGCAGCGAGCGAGCGGTTGTGGATTGGTGCAGTACGCATCGGCTTCCGAACGGGGCCGGTCTCGATTGTTCCATCAGGCGGTGAGAATTCGGCATGTCAGAAGTCGTCCAAACCGAACCGATTCCACTGGAGCTTTCCCCGGTGCTGAGCCGCCGGTTTGCTCTGCGCTTGCATCACTTTTTGATTGCAACCGGATTCGGCCTGTTTTTCCTGTATCACAATTACATCCCGTTGTTTCACACGGACGTGTGGGGCCACGTTGCCTACGGCGAATGGATCCTGGAGACGGGTCAAATTCCACAAGAAGATCCATTCGTGCGGCTGGCTGAGGGCGTTCACGCGGTCGACACGGCCTGGCTGGGTCAGGCGCTGCTGGCAACGATCACCCGCATGGGCGGTGACGAATGGCTGTCGCACGCGTTTGCCATCACCATTTTGGCGACGTACCTCATGTTGGCAGCCACGTTCTATGCCCGGACGGGGCGAATCGGCATCGCCGCCGGCGGAGCGCTCATCGTTTGGATTATCGCCAGTACGCGGCACGCCGTCATTCGTCCGGAGATTTTCGGCAGCCTCTGTTTTGCGATGCTGCTGTGGATCGTCGTCCGCGAAGACGTTCGACGGCGGCCGGGCGCAACACAGGCAGTTTTCGGCAGGCCCTACGCCAGCTGGTGGATAGTGCCGTTGATCTTCGCAGCTTGGGCCAATCTGCATGGTTCCTTCGTGGTGGGCTTTGCAGTCCTCGGCTGCCGATTCGGCGGGCGCGTGATCGAAGTGCTCGTGCGATCGCGCAGCATCAGTGCGGTGATCGAAGATGCGGAAGTCCGTCGCCGGCTACTACTCGGCGAACTGGCGGTTGCTGCAAGCTTGTTGAACCCTTTCGGAATGGACCTGCTGATTCACACGTTTCTGTTTCCATCGAATCCCAATCTGAACGACATCGTCGAGTGGTATCGGCTCGAAATGGTCTCGTTCGAGGGAATCACGGTTGGACTGTCCTGGGTGCTGATGCTCGTGGTTCTGCGCCATAGCCGTGCCAGAGTGAGTGCCACCGATGTGCTGTTGTTGGGTGTCTTCGTGCTGGCAGTCTGCCTGCGAATCCGCATGGTGAGCTGGTACGCCCCGGTGGCGGTCTTGGTGTTGATGCCGCACTTGGCCGATGTTGGGCTTCGACTGTGGGGTCGCTGGGGTGGAGTCGCCGCAGCCCGCGCATTGTGCCGAACACGCCCGGCCTTGGGTCGCACCCTGTTTCTGCGCTCGTTTCGCTATACGGTGCTGACGGCATTCGTGCTGTGGGTTTGCTTTGCGCTTTCGCCGTTCAGCCGGGTCGTGTTGGGAGGCAAGCCGCGGCCGCCGCAGCATCTTTACAGCAGCCACACGCCGCGGGAATTGACCGAATACCTCCGGCAAAACCCACCCGTGGGTCAGATCGCAAACCCACAATGGTGGGGTGACTGGCTGGCCCGGAGCGGCCCCGCTGAGCTGGAAGTGTTCATGACAACCAATGCCGTCCACGTCGCACCGCGGCAGGTCTGGAAGGACTACCTGGCGATCGCGCGCGGTTCGGCTGGGCTCGGCGGTCGTTTGGACCGCTACCGCATCAACACCGTTGTCGTGCACAAAGAGACCCAGATCGATCTGGCTCGTCTCATGCGCGGACGCTTGGGCTGGGACATCGTTTACGAAGACGACATTGGCTTTGTGGCGCAGCGCAGCAGCGTTGCGGCCCCTCGCCATGGTGAAACCGCGACCGCCCGCTAATCAGCGAACGTCTCATTTTCGAGTACTCCTCATGCTGTCAAGAAACATGGCGAAACGCACAACCGGCTTTTGGGTGCTGCAGTTGCTACTGGCAACCGGCGGCGTGGCCTGGGCTACGCATCGGTATCGTGCCATCGACGCGCACGACCTCCTACCACTCCCGCACAACGAACCCGTGCGAATCGGACCGTTGTACGACGATCCACAGATCGTTGACGATTCGCAGTTGAGGGACGTGCTACAAACACTGCGGCCTAAACTCCGGGGGCCGCGACCAAAGATCAACCATGTCGATCACGCGCTCAGATTCTGGGGTGTGGAAGCCGTATTCGCTGATCCGGAGTGTCTCTCCGGCATCGAGATGCGAGAGATCCTGCTCGATCACCGGCAGTTTTCCTCCACGTGGGGTGACGATGCCCCGCCATTTCTAGTCAGCGACACCGCTCCTGGGTTGCGCATTCGCACCAAACAAGGAAACGCGACGGCCAGCCACGTCGATCACACGCTGGCGACGCTCGCAGAAGTCGGCACGCCGCTCGACTACCCAGTCATCACATCGACGGGTGAAACGAATCTATCAGCCGTGCTTGAGCAATCGCTCCGCGACTTCAGTCTGAATCAACACGAGTATGAGTGGTCGGCCTTGGCGTATGCTCTTTACCTGCCGCACGTGCCGCGTTGGATCAGCAGCGAAGGCCAGGAGATCACCTACGACCGTCTGGCGGAGCGGATCATGCGCCAGCGTTTGGCGTCCGGTGTTTGTAAAGGGAACCACCGGCTGCATGCCCTGGTCATGTTGTTACGGGTCGACGAACGACACGACATCTTGACCCAAGACGGCCGAGCACGGATCGTCGCCTATTTGCAAGATGTGACACGCCGGCTGGTTGCCACGCAACATGCCCAAGGCTATTGGGACGAGACGTGGCCCGGAAACGAGTTTGACGGCCGGAATTCGCCTGGCGAGGCACTGAGCGACCCGCTCGCCAATCGTTTGCTCGTGACGGGGCACGTGATGGAATGGTGGGCGTTGGCGCCAGCTGAAATCCATCCGCCACACGAAGTGCTGGTTGCGGCGGGCCAGTGGCTATCCGCGGAAATCAGCGCGTTGTCACCCGGTCAGGTAAAGGCCCACTACACGTATCTGACCCACGCGGGGCGTGCCTTGAGTCTGTGGCGCGGCCGTTTTCCTGCGGAAGTTTTGAGCGCGGCGCTTCCATCGAATAGCCCTGGCGCTCCAGGTGCAAACCAGCGGTAACACTACACGTCGAATTCATGCGAATGTTGTCATTCAACACGGTTCTGGAAATCAGATTTGGTGCGGTTTTGAAGCTCTCAGCGAATTCTCTGTACGTTCGGATGGATTCGGCACACCAGATGCTATTGAGGATTCCGGTGTGTGTCGTGGGTCACACTTGCGGACTTACACGACACGAAGTTGCGTCCACGAGTCGTGGCGCAGATGTATTCCAGCAGAAATTCGCAATTCGGGAGAAGCAGACAATGCACAGGCTTTTGACTCGTTTGTGGAACGACGAGGCGGGATTCGTCATCTCGTCGGAGTTGGTCCTCGTGGCGACCATTCTGGTCATCGGCATGATCGTGGGACTAACGACAGTCCGCGACCAGGTCGTTCAGGAACTGGCCGACGTGGCTGGCGCCATCAGCGACATCAACCAGTCGTACTCCTACAGTGCCGTCAGAGGTCACACCTCGCGGACCGCCGGCTCTGACTTCATCGACAAGGAAGACTTCTGTGACGGCCCGGGGCAGGAGCGTGCCGGCCGCGGCTCGAACTGCGTCAACGTCAATGTCGAAGGTCGTAACGAAGAAAGAGGCCGTTAACAACAAGCTGGCTTTGGCCAGTGGTTGGTCAAAGATCGACTAGAGTTCGTAGTCATTCATTCTCGCGGAGAAGCAGACAATGAAGAACGTGTTCACACGCTTGTGGAACGACGAGGCCGGATTCGTGATCTCGTCTGAATTGGTCCTCGTGGCCACCATCCTGGTCATCGGCATGATCGTCGGTTTGACCACCGTTCGCGACCAGGTCGTGCAGGAGCTGGCTGACGTGGCTGGCGCCATCAGCGACATCAATCAGTCGTACTCCTACAGCGCCGTCACCGGCCACACCTCGCAGACCGCAGGTTCCGACTTCATCGACAAAGAAGACTTCTGCGATACCGCCGGACAGCAAGCCGCCGGTCGGGGTTCCAACTGCGTCAACGTCAACGCCGGTGGCGGTGACGAAGAAATGGGAACCTAAGCACCTAGGGAAGTCGATTGACCTTCCGATTGCGAGGAATCGATGGCTGGTAAAGCAAGTGTAATCCAGTCTCAAAGGAAAGCCTGGTGGCAACGGCTCCGGACCGCCCAGTCCGGGGCCGTTGACTCCGCCGGCTATCTTTTGATCGCCACCATCGTCGGGATCGGGGCGATCGTCGGACTGGCAACGGTCCGCGATCAGGTCGTGCAGGAGCTGGGCGACATTGCGATCGCTCTGGAGAACCTGGATCAGTCCTACAGCTTCACCATTGGATCACGAACCAGCAGTTTCAACGACATGGGCACCGGCCCAGACGATCCGGACGGCAGCGAACCTGCCGGGATCTCGGTGCAACAGCCTGCCTCTGAAGAAAAGGAAGACTGAGAGGCACAATCGAACAACATGCAACGTCTTGAGATTAACACAACAGACCTACATGTCCTGACTCTTGTCGGACATTCTCGATCGGGAGGAACGACCAGTGGCTCGCATTAGTCCTGGCACAATGACTGCGGCAATCTTCGCCATTCTCGTCGGCTTGGCGGGAGCGTACGCCGTTCGCCAATACTTGAAAGAAGCCCCCGCCGTCGAGCAGGTCGCGGAAACACCCAAGACCTACTACGTCCCGACAGCCGCCACCGACCTCATCGCCGGGCGGCAACTGACCATCAACGACATCGCGATGTTCTCGATGACTTGGGACGAGCTGCAAAACAGCCCCTATGCGGGCCAGCCGTTCATGAATGATACGCGGCAAATCTCCGGTCGAGTCATCCGCGGAGACATGAAAAAGGGCACCGCCTTTTTGACCACCGATCTCTACCCGGACGGAATGGGACCGGGGGTCGCCGAACTTCTGCGGCCGGGCCAACGCGCCGTCACCGTGGGCATCGAAAACGTGGGCGCGGTCGAAGGCTATGCCCGACCGGGCACGCTGGTCGACGTCCTGTTCCGATCGGCTCCCGATCCGAATCGGCCTGAAATCACCATTACCCTGCTGGAAGCCGTCAATGTCTTGGCAGTCGGCCGAATGTCCGTGCCCGGCCACGACGTAGGTGGCGTCGGCGTACAGGCCATCCAAAAACCGACGGTCACGCTGGGCGTCACGCCCGAGCAGGCCAAAGCGCTCAAAGTCGTCGAGGGACGTGGAGAGCTGACGCTCGCTCTTCGCGCCTCCGACGACACCGGACAAGTCATCAGTGTGGGCCACCAGTCGCAGAAGATGACCCTCCATCAACTGCTGGGACTGCCCGACCGCATCACCAAGACTCTGGAGCTCTACAAAGGCGGACAGAAGGAAATCATCACCTTCGACCAGAGGATCGACATCTCCAGCGATCCATTGGGCGGGTACATCAGCACCCCGGTCGCCGCCGAAAGCTCACGGCAAACCCCTCGTCCCGGCGCTCAGCCGGTCAGTCAATCACGTCTCCCCTCATCCAGCATCGCCGATAGATCCGGATCTTAACGCGCGTCACCTTGCAGCCGAACCTGATCAAGCCGCGCACAACGCGTCGGCCGGGTTCGCGCGCACATCCTTGAGAACCGGTCCAATACAGTGCTGCTCATTGAGAAAGAAGTGATGACTCCCATCCAGTCCAAAGCACTTTTGGTTGGACCGGGTCATTCCGACGACGGCATCAACGAAGCCGAACTGCAGTTCCAGCGACTCAAAGTGATGATCCACGAGCAGCTCGTGGAATCACTTGATTTGTCGATGCTGGCACGCATCGACCGCGCCGAACTCGAAGACGAGGTTCGGGCCGTCGCCAAAGAACTGTGCAGGGAACGTTCCCCCGCCATCGCCAAGCCCGAGCAAGAACGATTGCTAGAGGAGCTGATCGATGAGGTGTTCGGGCTGGGCCCGCTGGAAGGGTTGATGCACGACCCCACCATCAGCGACATCCTGGTCAACCATCCGCATGAAGTGTACATCGAACGCCGCGGCCGGTTGGAAAAGTCGGACGTGCTGTTTGCCGACGGCGCTCACCTCATCCGCATCATCCAGCGAATTGTCTCGCGCGTCGGTCGTCGCGTCGACGAGGTCAGCCCGATGGTCGATGCCCGGCTTCCCGACGGTTCACGCGTCAACGCCGTCATCCCACCGCTGGCACTGGATGGCCCGACTTTGTCGATCAGGCGGTTTGGCACCGAACCGATGCGAATCGACGATCTGATCGAGAACGATTCGCTAACCCCGGAAATGCACGAGTTCTTGGCCAGCGTGGTCGAAGCTCGCGGCAGCCTACTGATTTCAGGCGGCACCGGTGCAGGAAAGACGACACTGCTCAACGCCTTGACGGCGCACATACCCGCCGACGAACGGTTGGTCACCATTGAGGATTCCGCGGAACTGAAGCTGCTGCATCGCCACGTCGTGCGGATGGAGACGCGGCCCTGCAACACCGAAGGGAGCGGCGAAATCACGCAGCGGGCGCTGGTCCGCAATAGTCTGCGGATGCGGCCCGACCGTATTATCGTGGGCGAAGTTCGCGGTCCTGAAGCACTCGACATGCTGCAGGCCATGAATACCGGCCACGAAGGGTCGCTGACGACGATCCACGCCAACGACACCCGCGACGCGCTGGCGCGATTGGAGTTGATGGTCGCCATGTCCGGCTTCGAGCTGCCGGTCCCCGTCGTCAGGCAATACATCGCCAACGGTATCGCCCTGGTCGCGCACGTTTCCCGACTCAAGGGCGGGAGCCGCCGTCTCATGAGGATCTCCGAGATCGTGGGACTCGAGGACGGCAATTTCCAAGTCAACGATATCTTTCGCTTCGAGCAAACCGGCGTCGATGAGCTGGGCAGTGCCCGAGGCGTGTTTCGAGTCACTGGTTACATTCCCAACTGCATCGAACGTCTCCGTTCGGCGGGTATTCATCTCCCCGACGAGTTCTTCACAGAACGCGATCTCCCCGTCCAGAGTTGACCGGCTCGGCAAACGAGCCCGCGCTGCTAGCACATCACTTCGCAAATCTGAACTTCGTAGGACGCGAGCACCATGGATCTGGCCATCGTCAGTCTGATTTGTTTCATCGCCCTCACGTTGGCGACTGGGACGGTCTTCATGCTGGTCCGCGATCTGGCCACCCCAGGCGCCGGTGGCGTCCGACGCGGGATTGCCGGCGGACCGGTGCGAGGGTTACGACGACCACGGACAGTCTTCGATGAGTCGCCGGCACAAAGCGTGACGGGCCGCCTCGACCAGGCGTTTGACCGTCTCGTTCTCGAGTCCGGACACGACGCTTCGCCCGCTGCGTTTTTCCTGATGTTGATCGCCTGCGGACTTCTCGTCGGCGGGGTGCTGTGGATGCTATACGACGAGTTGCTGGCACTGATCTTCGGCATGATCGCCGGCATGATCGTGCCGCTGGTCATCGTGGCCATCCATCGGGCACGTCGGCTGAACAAGGTTCGCGAGGAACTTCCCAACGTGCTCGATCTGATGGCCCGGGGCGTGCGTGCCGGCGAGAGCCTCGATCAAGCCGTGGCGCTGGTGGCCGGCGAATCCGGAGGCGTGCTCGGTCGAGAATTCAAACAATGTGCGCGACAGCTGGAGATGGGACTGTCGGTGTCGGCTGTCATGAAGTCTCTCGCGTCGCGGCTGCGAGTCGTCGAAATGCGGATGCTGGCGACCACTCTATCCGTCCATCGCCAGACGGGGGGCAACCTGGGCGAAACATTGGAACGTATGGCGGGAGTCGTTCGCGATCGATTGAACGCGCGACGCCAAATGAAGGCGGCTACCGGAGCCGGGCGGGCCTCGGCGATGCTGATCGCCACCATCTCACCGGTGGCCTACGTCATCATGTTCTCCTGGCAGCCCGAACACTTCAGCATCCTGTATGAAGATCCGCTAGGAATCACGCTGCTGATCCTCGCGCTGGTTCTGGAAGTCGTCGGCATCCTGTGGGTCATCGGACTGCTACGCAGCGACAAGTAAGAGATCACGCGGCAATCGATCAGGGGCACATCCGAGCCGCTCTCTGTTGAGAGCGCCGGCAATACCAAACTGCAGAAGATACAGCCATGTTCATCGACTTTGTTACCGTGGGGGCGTTTGCTGTCATCTGCCTCATCGTATTCCTCATCGGTGAGACCGTCGGCGGTGGACGCCGCATCGCAAAGGGCTTGGCTAAGTCGGTCGACCGTGACTCTGCGGGCGGCAGCAAGAGTCGTCCGGTCGTCGGGTCGTTTACGACTGCGCTGGCCGGAGTGGTCCCACAAGGCGCAGACGAAGTCAAGAAGATCGAACGCGACCTGAAGCGCGCTGGCTACTATCGCTCGACGGCGCTCGTCGAGTACATGGCAACTAGAAATGGTCTCATCGTTGCAATCGTCATCACTGCCGGCGTCCTCGCTGTGCTCGCCGACCCGAATTCAACGATGCCCGAGATGTTTGTCATTGGTGGCCTGCTCACCGCGGCGATGGGGTATTCGCTGCCGCGGATGTTGCTGCACTCGCAGGCTAACGGGCGCGTTGACCGCATTCAAAAGGGGCTGCCGGACGCTCTTGATATCATCCGCATGTGCTTGACCGGCGGATTGCCACTGCGCGAAGCGCTGGAGCGTGTATCGCACGAAATCGAGTTCCACCATCCAGACATCGCCGTCGAGTTTGCAATCATCCATCGACATGCGGATGCGGCTTCGATGACCAAGGCTCTGCGACAATTTGCCAACCGCGTTGATGCTCCCGACATTAGCGCCATGGCGGCCATCGTGACACAAACCGAGCGACTGGGCACGCACGTGGCCACCGCGGTCGCCGACTACGCAGACAGTGTCCGCCGGGCATTTCGCCAACTCGCCGAAGAACGCGCCAGCAAGACCAGCATTCGCATGCTGTTTCCTGTGGTGTTGTGCCTGGCGCCACCCATCTACATCCTGCTGTGCGGCCCGCCGGTGCTTAAACTCCGGAGCTTTCTGATCGAGTCTCATCAGCCTGGTGGACTGCTCGATGCCGCGAACTACGGCGAGCGGATTACGCCGGAGGGAGTGGATCTGTTGCGACGGGACGGGACGCCCATCGATCGCAGCGCACCGTAGAACACAGCGACCGTTCTCGAACACGTCGCGGACCGCATTTCACCTCCCCAGGCGCTAGCGGCAAGCCTGCTTCCGCAGGTTATCGCCGGGAATCCACATCGGTTAACAATCTGCATCCAAGACATGCGGCAGTTCGTGTCCGAAATGGTCCTGCGCTCATGTTCTTTCATCGCATCTCATTCAATTCCAACTGTTTAAAGCGAATATTGCGACACGCAATCGAAACTACCTAATTTATCTATATTGCTTATTCACACAGGTTAGCTACCTGTTTAGAATGGACCTGTTGCTGCTAACCAGTGTTAGCCCTAGTGGCTGGAACTGAGGATCTGACGGCAGAACTGGGGCGGATGGAGGCGGAATGCCACAGCGGCAACGGGCAGCGGATACGTACAAGAACTCTCTGTGAGATCCACCAATGGGACACGAGAATCTTATCGTCACCGATGACGGTTGTCTGGCCGATGCGATGCGTTGCAGGCTCGAAGAGTCCGGTCGATCCGCAATTCACGTCGTGCCACAGAACGAAGCTGCCAGGTTGGCTGAAAACTGGTCAGTGAAATCGACGTTGTTTGTCGACCTCCGGCCGGACTGGGTCAACGACTCGACCTGCGAGCTACTCGACTCATTGAAGGCCCACTCGAGCCGGCGAACCACAATGGTGGCGGTTGCCGACGGCTATCACGACCGGCATCTGGCTGCGCTGACTGAACTGCTGGCGGTCGAGCGAATCGAGGACCCGTCGGACCGTGATCGCACGCAATCCTGTTTGAGCCAGCTCAACGGTGGCCGCAGCATCCCGGAGCGGTTCGTTGCCGAGGCCGGCGGCACCCAGATTTCCACTTATGCGTCGAACTTCGTTCCAGTGCTGCAGCAGTTGGTCCGCGTTGCAGTGCACGACGTGGCCCTGCTAATGGTGGGCGAGACGGGGACAGGCAAGACGACGATGGCTCACGTGATCCATAGTCTTTCTGGGCGGCGCGACCAGCCATTTCAGAATGTCGCCTGCGGCGCACTCCCTAAAGATTTGATCGAAAGCGAGTTGTTCGGACACGTTCGCGGTGCCTTTACGGGGGCCGATCGCGGCAAGATGGGACGCTTTGAGGCCGCAGGACGCGGCACGCTGCTGCTCGACGAGATTGATGTGCTCGGGCCGCAGGAGCAGGCAAAACTCCTGCGGGTTATCGAAACAGGAGAGTTCGAGCTGGTCGGCTCTACGGAGACGAGAAGCTCCAAGGCCCGTGTCATTGTCGCATCAAACGTGGACCTTGAGACGTTGATGAACGACATGCAGTTTCGCTCCGACTTGTACTATCGGCTCAACGTGCTTGAGTTCCGCTTGCCTCCTTTGAGAGAGCGAAGGGTTGACGTTGTTCCGCTGGCGATGGAGTTTATCAACGATTGTTGCCGCGAGCACGGAATCGAGGTACAGCGGATTCACCAGGAATTCGTCGACGCGATCAAACGCTACCACTGGCCTGGCAACATCCGCGAGCTGAAGAATCAAATGCAACGTGCGGTGTTGTTCAGCGAAGGGAACGAACTGACACTTCGCGACTTGTCGGCGGCCATTCTGCGACCGAATGCTGCGGCCCAGCCGCATGCAGCAGCCGAAGCAGCCAATTGTTCGCTCAACGATATGGTTGCCCAGAGCGAACGCCAGATACTCGAGGAGCAATTGCGAGCGCACGATTACAACCGCACCGCAACGGCCAGAACGCTGGGGATCAGCCGGGTGGGGTTGTACAAGAAAATGAGACGCTACGGGATGATTAAATCCAAGGAAATACCCAAGGCATCTTCCGACCGTTGTTCGCCCAACGGTCGCCGCCCGGCTTTCGGTTGAGCGTTTCGACGAGGGGACCGCTGCAGCACTACGGCCCTCTTGGCGTGATTTCGTCGTTGGGTCTAGTGTTCAGATGCCGGATCAATTCGAGCGAATCTTCACGACCGCTGTCTCGGCTGCCTCTTGGACTGCTTGATCCGCGTCGGCTTGGGCCGCTTCCAGTTGCAACAGGGCAGACTCTGCGTAGGGCCCGATGTTGCCCAACGCGGCTGCCGCTCCTGCCCGTGTACGGGGATCTTGATCGGTCAGTGCAACACGCAACGCGGCTACCGTATCCTCTCGTTGAGGGGCCATGTCAGCCAGGGCGAGCGATGCCAGCCAACGGGCGCGAGCGTCCTGATGGCTGAGGCACGCGGTCACGACACTGACGGTCACGTCGCTTGTACCAATCGCGTTTGCTGCATACAGCCGGACGAAGACGTCTGTATCATACAGAGCGGTGCGTAGTGCCTCGATGACGGCTGGCGGCTTGTTCTCCAGATCTTGCACGAAGTTGACGGCAATGGCCCGAACTTTGGGCTGCGAGTCGGACATGCCGGCCACCAGCACCGACAGGGCCTGGCCGGTGTTCCGACTGACCGTCAACAAGCCGCGTGCAGCGAACACTCGAACGCTGGGATCCCAGTGGCTCAACAGCTCGGTCAGCTCGCGGCTGGTCACGTCGGGATCGACGGGGTGGTCCTGCATCTGGCGAATTGCGTCGATGATCGCCTGAGAGTCATCGGGAACGGATGTTTCCGGTGCTTCGTGTCCCGCAGGTTGAATCGTCGCCTGCTGCACACCCTCGGATTGCGCCGATTGGCCGTCGACCGCTACAGCGTCGGCGGTTACGACCGCGGTTGTCGTCTCTTCAGAAACTGCGGCTGTTTGAACGACTGAATCGACCGGCTCCAATGAACCGTTTTTGAATTGGTCGCCGACGTCTACATCGGACTTCTCGGACGAGGCCAACACGGTGTCCGACGGCAACTTCGTCGCATTCAGCTTCTTGGCGACATTGAGCCGTTGTTTCATGTCGGCAATTTGGGCAAGAGCGTTGGCCGCCGACGTCAACTGATCGTCGAGGGTGAGGGCTCGGCTGTATCGATCGGTGGCTTTGGCCCCTTCTCCGCGCACGGTGTGCAGGAAGGCGATGTTTGCGTTGGCTTCGGCTTCACCGACATTGCGACGAAACAGCGAGAAGCTTTCTTCGATGTTGCCCTGCTTTCCGAGCACGAGGGCCAGGTTGTTGACGATCCGTTCATCGTTCGGATTCTCAGCCGCTGCCAGCTCGAGGATCCGCTGCGCTTCGTCGAGGTCGTCGCGCATATACAGGAGATAACCAAGATCGTTGAGAACCAGGCTCTTGCGGGTTGAGCCGGCGAGGGCTTCCTGGAAGTAGGCCTTGGCTTCGTCAATCTCTCCAAGCTGCCCGCAGACGATTCCCAGCCGATGGCTGACCGCAGCCAACTCGTCGCCTTCGGCCTCGTCATGAATCTCCAAATAGATGTCGCGCGCCTTGTCGAGTCGCCCCTGCTTTTCATGCAGCCGGCCGATGTTCATCTGGGCAGCTGCCCAGTCCTCGGCCGGACGCTTGTCGGCGACGAAGTCCGAGACCTGCGCGCACCCCGCCAGTTGAAACGCGATCGCCGCGATCCACAAGACGACGGGCTTGGAAGATAACTGTTTCATGACGATTCCCATCCTTGAGAGTCAGCCTGGCCTACCTGCTTAGAAGCCGATGCCGCCAACGCCGGTAAAGCCACCCAGCCCGAAGAAGCCGCCAAAGCCGCCAAAGCCGCGGTTCTGGAAGCCACGATTGTAAGCGCGTTCTGCTTCAAACTGCTCGAAGCCAGGCGCCAATGCCGGGGCGACGACCACACGGTCTTCGGCGTCTTCCACACCCATGTGATGCAGGGCGCGAACGATCAACTGCCGGCGCTGCATGTCCAGATCGTGGTTGTTGTTCACCGGGAAGCCGTAAGTATCCCCTTCGCGCCGGCTCATCGAACTCGGCTCGACAATCACGGGAAACGGCGTTTGGGCAACACGGACGGCAATCTGCTTCACGTGATGTTCGCCCGCCTCGTTCAGCCGCGTGGTATTGCCGACGAATTCGTGCTCGTAGACCACGAAGTCGGAGGCTTCGGCGTTTTCCTCGTGCCGTTCCCACACCGGGTCGCTGATAGTTCCCAGCGGATCTGGTGGGGCAACATAGTGCTGGTCGTGTGAACATCCGGCCGAGATCAACAGTGCCACGCTGGCTGCCGTCGACCATGTAATCTTGTAAACGTTGGGCATTATCCCCGCTCCTGGACCGAGGCGGTCTGGGTCAACCGCGTTCTCGGCCGCTTTGAGTTCGATTCAGTCAGAAAAGCCGTGGGTTCCGTTGATGTAGTAGTTTTCCCTGCAATGGGTGCTCTTGCAGCTCGTGTGGCCTTTGAGGTAGTCGCGATACAGCGGCCAGACGGTGCTGCGATGATCGCAGTCGGGGCAGCCCTCGATGTGACCGTAAATGAACAGCTCGAGATCGTCGGGCTCGGTCACTTCCATGCCGGGCAGAATTGATGGGGCGTCTTCCGGCTCCATCGGATGCACCAGTTCGGGGCTTACAAGAATGATCAGTTCGGTCTCGTCCCGGCTGACTGACTTGTCAGAAACGAGAATGTTGAGAAAAGGAATGTCACCGATCACCGGAACGCGCGACAGGTCGCCACGTTGCTGCTCTTGAAGCAGTCCGGCGATGGCCAACACCTGGCCTTCACGCAGATCGACCGTGGTGATCACCGATCGCGTATCGAGACCGAAGATGCCATCGACCGAATTGTCGGAGTTCAGCGTGCTGAAGGTCGGAGCCACCTGCAGGCGGATGCGGTCCTTGTCGAGCACGGTCGGCGTGAACGTGAGCTGTGTTCCAAACCCCTTGAAACTGGTTGTCGCGGCCTGAGCGCCACCCACTCCGACGACCGTCGGGACGGCGAATTCGCCACCCGCAATAAAGCTGGCCGTGTCGCCGCTGAGCACCACCAGGTTGGGTTCGGCCAAGATCTTGGCGGTGCCGTTGGTGGCCAGAAAGTTCAGTACCAGGTTGAAGCTGTCGTCGTCAAACGTCCCGGTGGCCATGATATTTCCGCCGGCCGCTTGAACTGAAGAGAGAAAGAAGTCACCGATGTCAAAGTCGAAGTCCGCACCGAGCTGCCTGACGGCGGACCGTTTCAGTTCGGCGATTCGCACCTTGAGCATCACCTGCTTGACGCCGGGAACTTCAAGCATGCTGATTACATTCGTGCCGGGCAGCGACACGGCCTCTGGGAACGGGTTGGCGGCGGGCCCTTGTGCGGCATTGCCGCCGAAGACCCCGTTGCCGAATGCGTTACCTCCGCCCCCTCCATTGTTCTGAGAGTTTTCGCGAATCAGCATCATGATCTGCGTGGATTCTTCTTCGTCGCGAGCCTGACCCCTGACGAGCAGCTTGTCGGCGATCGGAACCAACTGCACCTTGCTGTCTGGGAAGGCTTCGTTGATCATCTGCTGGAGTTCGCTGTACGCCAGACGCCGCCGGTCATCGACGGACGGGTCCTTGGTAACAGTCACCAGAATCGAAAGCATCTGGGCCCGCTCTTCAGAACCCATCCACACCGTCAAGGTCGTGCTGCCGGTTTCCTTGCCGATGATTTCGATTTCACGCGTTCCGAAGGCGACCACTTCGATGATCGTCGGATCGGCGACGGCGGCGCGGAACACGTCGAGTTTCATCCGCAGAATTTTCGAGCGTCGCAGAGTGACTTTGAGCTCGACTTCCGACTGCAGAATCTCTTCGATCAGGCCATTGACCTTTGCCTGAACCTCGGGCGAGGCGACTGGCGAGCGGCCTTGCGCCATCGCGGACGAAGCGAGACCAACGACTGCGCAGGCAAAGGCGACGTGCGTCAATCCCATCCGCCAAAACCTCCCTGCTTGTATCTGCTTAGACATCCTCTGTCTCCGCGTGGGCTGAACCGTAATAGTTTTTTCGATACCGCGAGTCGGCAGGCGGACTGATTGCTTGCTTGCCACCTACTCCACGTGCCGTGTGCTCACTCTGCCATGACTCGCCATCAGTCGAGGCATCTGACACCTCGACCGGTAAACAAAGCAGCACGCGCTGCTCGTCGGTGGATAGGATCGGACAATCTGAAACGCCCTATTGAACCGATCGTGACGAAATGAACGGCTCTGACAAACAACACGGGTGCAGAGCGCATAGTCTCGCTATCTTGCCATTGTGAGCTGCGCATCTGTCCGTGATTGCCGAGAATCGGGCGGTGATCTCCAGAACAGGCTCAAGTTAGAGCAGTTCATTGTCTCCGGCAGCCGATTGGAAACGCGGGCCAGTTGCGCTCCGCGGTGGCAGCGCGTATGTCGCTCGCATCAGAAACCTGCGTACGGCTCACGAGCCTGATGGGCACCAACTCGATACGGTCCCATGCAGCTTCGCATGGTGCGGCCCCCAGTGCCCGGTCGAAAATCGGCCCGAACTCATGGCTGGAACTGGTCGATTCGTACAAGCCGCGGCTGGCCGCTTCCTCGACACAGGGCCACAGCCTCGACCGAGACGCTGTAGGGACCGAACGAGAAGCCGCCGAAACCGTTCCATAGACTCGACACTGGCACGGTCGCTTGCGTGCGGACTCCGAATCTCTCGCTGTCGGTCGGCGACTGGTTCGCCTTGAAGATCGCTTGGCCGGCCACGAAGCAGATTTCGCCCAGCACGACGTTACCACTCGGAGACCTGTTGTTGTTCACGTCTCCCGTCGCCGAGTTATTGCGATTGATATTCACGGCATTGCCCAGCACGGTGTTGGCCGCCGCATAGCGGACAGCGGCCCGTCTGGCAGCACGGCGATTTGCCGGTGAGTTGCCCCCATCCTTCCAATGCTTGACCGCGGCTAAAGCCGATGCTTCCAGCGCGTTGGTGGCCTCGACGCGGGCCAGCCAAATGTTGGCGATGTCGGTGACAAACACCAGCATCAAGACCAGTCCTGGAACGGCCAACAGAATCCACAGCGTCGCCAACCCGCGACGGTTGTGTGGCAGTCCGTTATCCGGCGAAACCGGTCGTTGGCGTTGCATCTGGCGTGTGGTGAGCATGAGGAGGGATCAGAGTTCAGACTGGTGGCTGATGCTATTCCAGACGGAAAACAGAAGATTGCTGGATGACTCTGCCATTCAGTGAGAACCCGAAGGTTCCCAGTAAATCCGGCACGTTGCCCTTCAGCGGCACGCAGATTGTCAGTCGGATCGCAGTCGTGGGAACTGGCAATGTCGTGCCCGGAGGCACGCAATCACAGGCTCCCCTGGAAGGGGCATCGCCTCCATTCGTGGGGTTCGTCGGCCCATTGTGCTCGACTCTTAGACGACACACGCCGCGCTGCATCCCGGCGACTCGCAACTGTCGGTTGATCGCCGCACGCAAGTTGCCGCTGTTGGCAAAGTTGACTGCGGCGGCGCCGCTGGACCGCTCCGAGACGAGCTTGGCGCCGTAGCGATTGGCCGCTTCGACGCTCTGGACCATTGACAGGATGAGTCCGAACTCGACCACCGCGGCCAAGAAAATCAGCAGAATCGGCAACATCAGCAACAACTCGAACGCGATCATGCCCCCGCGCCGCGGCGGCGGCTGAGTGCGTCGGCTTCTGACGCGAAATGCCGGTTGTGAATGTTCGGTTCTGGTCATGGGCTGTGGCGGTTGGACTTCAGCGCACCATCTCTCAGGCGTAGATCAACTAGCAGGATCTATGCCAATCGTCGCGGCAGGGGGCCGGCTGCGATGGTTTGAACGGAATCACGCTGAAACTGGCCGAGCGACGTTGCCGCGAACGCCTACTGACGGGCAATTCACGGCGCTTTGATAACGGGAGCTTCCAGGGCGTTAACGTTCGGATTCATTCCATTGACACCTCGACACTCTCATCAAGGTCACGCGCCAGGTTGAATCGGCTTGCATCCCCAGGGTCGCGGCACGCCGGGTCGAATCGCTGCGGGAATCTTGGGCCGTAGGCGCGGGCCGGCACGGGAAATGCAAGTAGAGCTTGGTGTAGCGCTGCGTAATCTGTTTCACTCCGCATTCGAGGAGTTGGGTTAAAGTGTTTCAACGTCGCAAACAACTCGATCGGTCTGCCAAGCATCGTTCGCGAGGCGCAATTGTCGCGGAATACATCCTCACGCTGACGCTCGTCGGCATTGGCGCCATCGTGGGTCTGGTTGCCGTGCGCAACGCCCTGGTCGCCGAATTGAAGGATCTGGCCATGGCGATCACCAACCTACTCCCGTAGGACGGTCGCCGCCGCGAATTGCATGGGTCGCTGATCAATGAACCGAATCAGCCATGTTCAGGCCAAACGCACCGCCATCGCCGAGCGCCAACGCATGCGTTGTTCTCGCGATGGCAGACGCCGCGGCTCCGCGGTGCTGGAGATCCTTCTCGCGCTGCCGGCGCTGTTAATCGCGACGCTGGCGGTCTTCCAGTTCGGGTTTCTGCTGCTACTGCACGAGGCTGTTACGACGGCCGCCATCGAAGGAGCCCGCGAAGCGCAGCAAGGCGCATCGTGTGCTGAGGTGGCCCAGACCGTGCAGAAACTGCTGGCCGTTCACAACCTGTCCGTCAGCAGCGACGGCGAAGTACGCGTCGTTTGTGAGAGGCGTGTCGCCGGAACGACGCGAGTGCGGCGCAGAGGCAACACATCCATCGAGTGCACGCCGGCTGGGCCACCACTGCAATTCAACGGGGAACGCAGAGTGACTGTCTGTGTCCGCGTTTCCGACGGCACCGCGCCAGTTCCCGACTGGCTGAGTACGTTCGGTTTCTCAATGATGGGCAAGACCCTGCGCGTGAGTTCGCTGGGCCTGGCCGAATAGCGGCGACTGTCAAAGACCTGGATCGGCTCTCATGCACGACGTCGTTCGCGATTTCTTCATCTGGCTGACCGCCTTCTTGTCGATCTCGGCCGGTCTGTATCTCTTCTCGCGGCGCATCGCCAACAAATGGCGGCAACGGCGTGAATCGGCGACCCAGACGTCGACCAGCCAGAGTCAGCCAGTCTAGGCAATCACGCCTTCACGCACCTGACGTGGGTGCCGGAAGTGTCGGGGCGCCGGTTTAGATACGACGCGCGATTTCGCTGTGCGAATTGAATTGATCGTGCGGTGTTCCCAAGTGCTCGCTCGTCGCCATGGTTCGGATGCGCATAGGCATGACTACCAACTAGCTGTGCCAACTACGGATGCAAGGCCGTCCTCGGCAGTACCTTCGTGGCCAAACTCCGGATTTCGTTTCAAGATTCCGGCCGTTGGTGCGAATCCGAACTGACAACGAGTTACAGGTTTCAGCCACGCTCGGGCACGCAAGCCATTCGATTTCGCCAAATTTTTCGGCAATACAGCATGGCGAGCCCCGCTTCGTTCTCAAGATTTTGGCCGGGGACGCAGATTCGCAGTGTGGAAATCTCGCGTCCTTAGGAGCCTCAGCTTATGAATGCGAAGCACGCTGTTGCGTGGATGTGTCTGCCTCTCCTTGCAACCGTGGTCGGGCTCGTACGCGGTGCCGCAGCACAGGAATCAACGCTTCGATTCGTTTCGGGTCAGGCTCCCGCCGCTCAAAGCGGAGGTGCAGAGCCCGGACGAAGGTTTCGAGGAAACGACCGGACTTGGCTCGGCATCCAAGAAGGTCTCTCTTCTTCCGTGGCGACCGGTGATCTCGACGGAGACGGAGACGTTGACGTGGTCGTGGGCAATGGAAGGCATTGGCCCCAAAGAAATGAGATATTCTTTAACAGCGGATTCGGTCGGTTCTCAAGGTCGGTGTTCTTGGGGGACAACCACGACGCGACCTACAAGGTCCTGCTGGCCGATCTCGAAGGCGACGGAGACCTGGACATTCTCGTCGGGAACGAATCGCTCGAGAATGCCGTCTATGTCAACGACGGCACTGGCGACTTCAAGCTTGGATCAACCTATGGATCGCCCCGCGTGAACACACGGGATTTGGTGGCGGTTGACTTGAACGGAGACGGTCGACTCGACGTCATCGAGTTGACCCGGACCGGCGGTAACCCGATCTACCGAAACAACGGCGACGGAGGGTTCGAGCAGACGGGCGCCGTTGGAAGGCGCCGCGATTCGATCGCAGCGGCAGCTGCTGGAAATCTCAATGCCGATCGGTATGCGGACGTCGTATTGGTCGATCGAGACCGCGGACAGAACATTGTGTACTTCGGCACTGCCGACGGATTTGAGGAGCCGCGGTCGTTCGGTCGCGAGAACGACGAGACTCACGACGTCGCCATCGCAGATATGGACGCGGACGGACACCCGGACATTGTGTCAGTCAGCATTGGGCAGCCGAACCAGATCTGTTTTGGAGACGCCGCCGGGACATTCGAGGAGTCCGCTTCTTTCGGCAAAGATGGCCGCAGCTACGCCGTAGCGACAGGTGACCTCGACAAAGATGGCGACATGGACGTCGTTGTCGGGAACATCGCGGGTCGGAACGCGGCATATTTCAATCAAGGCGACGGCCGTTCGTTCCAGATGCTGGAGTTCGGTCCGAAAGCGCACACCTACGATTTGTCGGTCGCGGATCTAACCCGAGACGGGTTTCTCGATGTCGTGACTGCGAACTCTCGGTCTCAAAACCAGTTCTTTGTGAACGTGCGAGGACGATAAGCGCAAACACGGCACGGCAACGAACTCTGCGAGACATGTTTGGCGTTGCAGGAATGCGCGCCAACGGTGCGACCGCCGCGTAAGGATCCGGCCTAGTCTTCACGAAGGCGCGGAACAGAGACGGTGTGTGCCCACGCCATGCGAGCCGCGCCGCCAGCCTCGCGAATACCGTGCAAGCCGCCCATTTCGTTCTCAAGATTCGGGCAGCCGCAACGACATCATTTTCGGAGACTTCGGATCCCACGAGTGCGACCTTGGTCTCAGCCGAGCTGAGCTCCAGCTTCCAGCTCATCTGGTTATCCAAGCAATCAGGTTGCAATGCTCTTCAACACACCGATCTTCTTCCTCTTCTTTTCGGTATTCTTTTTTCTGTATAGCTTTGTCTTGCTTAGAAGAAGACCTCGCATCCTGCTCATTCTTGTCGGCAGCTTGATCTTCTACGCCGGCTGGAACTACCGTTTCGTTCCACTGTTGGTCTTCAGCGCCACAGCCGACTATTTTCTCGCCAACTCCATAGCCCAGGCGGGAAACATACGTGCCAAAAAGCTGCTTCTATCGGTGTCTGTCGCAATCAATCTCGGCATCTTGGCGATCTTCAAGTACGCCGACTTCGCCCTGCAGTCCGTGACCGATCTACTAGCGGCGTTTGGCTACCACCTTTCTCCACCCGTGCTGAACTTCGTGCTGCCCGTGGGTATTTCGTTCTACACTTTTCAAAGCATGAGCTACACGATCGACGTGTATCGCGGCCAGATGAAACCACACAAGGGCCTTCTGCAATTTACGGCGGCGCTCGCCTTCTTTCCGCAGCTGGTCGCCGGTCCGATACTGCGTGCCCGCGAAATCCTGCCCCAGCTTGAAGACATTCCGACTCCCACTTGGCCCGGTGTGAAGCACGGTTTCTTGCTGATCACCGTTGGCCTGTTCAAGAAGACTCTCGCAGATTTGTTGGCGGGGCGAGTCGACGCCGTCTTCAACAGCGGCGATCCTCTCAGCGTGCTGGAAACTTGGACGGGCGTGCTGGCATTTGCCGCCCAAATCTACGGCGACTTTTCAGGTTACACCGATATGGCCATCGGGATCGCCCTGCTGTTGGGATTTCGAATTCCGATCAACTTCTGTCTGCCATACTTTGCCACTTCGCCGGTAGAGTTCTGGCGACGTTGGCACATTTCGTTGTCCAGCTGGTTGCGCGATTATCTGTATATCAGTCTCGGCGGCAATCGTAACCATCGTTACCGCAATATCTTCATCACCATGTTATTGGGCGGCCTGTGGCATGGAGCGGCGTGGACCTTTATCGCCTGGGGCTTTTTCCATGGCTGTTTGATCGCTGCCACCCATTGGTTGTCTTCGCTTGCGGTCTTTCGAGATCTCAGCGAGTCGAGAAGATGGATTGTCCGGCTGCCGATGTGGCTCGGCACGTTTTACTTGGTGTTGATCGGATGGGTGTTCTTTCGAGCGGTGAGTATTGAGTCGGCTCTTAGCATTCTTGAGAGAATGCACGGCGGTTATTCACATATTCAGCCGGCCAACAACTCGCTGCTGTTGGCCATATTGTGTACTGCTGCGCTGGTCGTGATGCACCTGCTGGACTTCGTGGTTCTACGGTGGGGTGGAGGCATCGAACGCCGAGCTTGGCTGTTGTGGCCGATTCTGTTGCTGCTGCAGTTTGTTTGCTTCTTTGTCGGAGTGCCCAGCGATGCCTTCATCTACTTCCAGTTCTGATCCCACAAAGCGATGGCTAAGAGTTGGTCTACAGACGGCAATCGCCGGTGTTTTCTTGTTTGGTAGCGTGAGTGTCGCCTTTCAATTGCTCGTTAATACGTTGCGCGGTGGTGACGACCGTGTCACGAGCCAAGTCCGCTTTCTGCCCGAACTCGTATCGGAACACCGCGAAAAGAAGAAGGTGATTGTCTTTGGTTCGTCAATGGTCCAAGCCGGATTTGAACCGACGCTCTTTGACCGGACCACGGCGGAACGAGGCATCGACAGCGTTAGCTACAACTACGGGATGGGGGGCCTCAATCCTGAATTCCAGGAAATATTCACGAGACGAATCCAAGAGGCGTTTCAAGCAGCCGGAAAAAGACTCGATCTAGCCCTCGTGGAATTCAATCCGTTTCAAGCGACGATGGCCAGGAAGACGCGGTCGATGCCTAGTTCGGATCAAAATGTTGCCGCCTTGTCGAGTAACCGAGAATTGTGGGACATCGCGCTCCGCGACCCGACAAAAGGAGCACGTCTTTTCAATATCCGTTATCTTCGCGCCGGCCTCTCGGCCGAGCTGATTACCACAGAGCTGACGAGCGGCGTGATTCAGGGCCGCACACGAAGTGAGGTGTATCGGGCGGCGCGCCGCCGGAATCACAAATTGGAGGCTCAATTTCTGGAAGGTCTACGCAGAGATGTTCCCGACTACGATCGGGCCCAGTGGGATCGCACATTGAGAGGTGGCAGCGGCGACAAAACCAGGTTGTCAGAGGAAACCTTGGAGATGTTGAAGGAATGGACGGCCAGCAGCCGCCATCCCGAACTCTTGGAGGTCGCTTTGCAGTACAGAATCGCAGGTGCCGACATCATCGATCTGGGGTTTGATCAAGAATTGATAGATGCCTTCACTCGGATGGTCAAAAACTTCCAAGCGATCAGCGATCACGTGGAAGTGCTACTGCTGCCCAGGAATACGGATTGGGTGAACTACACGTCAGAAACTCGGGCACGTTTGGATGCGGTTCTCAAAGAGATTGCCCAGCAAACCAATGTTGTAGTCAAAGACTATCAAACACATCCAATGATAGGCCCAGAACAATTCATCGATACCGACCATCTTTCTCCCTACGATGGGATCGATATCTTCACGAAGATTCTTGCAGAGGACTATGCCGAGGACCTGCGCAATTGACTACTTGGCGGACTACTTGGCGTTCGAACGCCGCGCTTGGCGGATGTGGCCGATCCTGTTGCTGTTGCAGTTCGTTTGCTTCTTCGTCGGAGTGCCCAGTGATGCATTCATCTATTTCCAGTTCTGATCTCACCAAAGGACGGCTAAGGACAGCCCTGCAGACCGCGATCGCCGGCGTCTTGCTGTTTGGTGGCGTGATCGTCGCCTTTCAATTCCTCGTAAACACACTCCGCGGTGGCGATGACCGCGTCACGACCCAAATCGGTGTTTTGCCCGAACTCGTATCGCAATACCCCGAAAAGAAGAAGGTCATGGTCTTTGGTTCGTCAATGGTCCAAGCCGGATTCGAACCGCTTGTCTTCGACGAAGCCATGGCACAACGAGGCATCGATAGCGTTAGCTACAACTACGGAATGGGCGGTCTCAATCCTGAATTCCAAGAAATATTCACAAGACGAATCCAAGAAGCGTTTCAAGCAGCCGACCGAAAACTAGACTTAGCTCTCGTCGAATTCAATCCGTTTCAAGCGACGAAGGTCCGGAAGGCGGCTACGGTGTTCATCGCGGATCAAAACGTTGCGGCCTTGTCGAGTAACAAGGAACTGTTGGATATCACGCTCCGAGACCCAACCAGAGGAGTGCGTCTTTTCAATATTCGTTATTTTCGAGCCGGCATCTCGGCCGAGCTGATTACCACAGCGCTGACAAGGGGCGTCAATCAGCAGGCCCCCAAACGAAGCGATGCGTATCGTGCGGCGGATCGACGAAGCAGCGAGCTGGCGACCCAATTTCGGGAAGCCGTCCGCAGCGATCTTCCCGAATACAAACAGGCGCCGTGGCAGCGCTCATTCAGAGGCGGTCGCGGCGATAAGACCAGGTTGTCGGCGGAAACCTTGGAGACCTTGAAGGAATTGATGGCCAGCAGACGGCACCCCGAGCTGTTGCAGGTTGATCTGCAGCGCAGAATCGATGGTGCTGACATCATCGATCTAGGATTCGACCAAGCGTTGGTCGATGCCTTCATTCGGATGGTCAAGAACTTCCAAGCGATCAGCGCCCGCGTGGAAGTACTACTGCTGCCTAGAAATACGGATTGGGTGCACTACGCGCCAGAAACTCGGGCGCGTCTAGATATGGTTCTCAAAGAGATTGCCAAGCAAGCCAACGTTGTGATCAAAGACTATCAAACACACCCAAAGATCAGCCCAGAACACTTCATCGATACGACCCATCTCTCTCTGTACGATGGCATCGATATCTTCACCAAGATTCTCGCAGAGGACTATGCCGAGGTGCTGCGCGATTGACTCATGTCCTTCGCGGACCTGTGTTCGATCGTCATGATCGTTTCCGGCCGAACAGCTTACGTGACGCCTCGCAGCTGAGCCGGCTGGCATTGACGACCGAGTCCGCACAATGCCGTGTCCGCCAACCGGAAAGTTCATATCCATTGCAGATTGGACGCCTTTGTTGACAATCATCGGCAGCAATTGCCGATGTCCAATCCGCCGAGGTCGCGCGGTGCGCGACCGGATCGCCGTATCGGCCGATCATTCGGAATCTCCGTCAAAGTGTCTGAGGACGGCCGCGATGAAGAGTGTCTTTGCCGCCGCTTGCACGGGTTGTGTGCCCGTGGCAGCAGTATTGATTGCATCGTTCATGTTCGAATATCCATTGGGGCAAAGTGTGCCGGAGCGTCCCAAGCAGACGCTACGGACAGCTCCCTCTTCGATCGAGGCTGTGCAGCAAGCTCCGCCTACGCGCAGAGCGCGGCTGGTTCAGCCGCCACTCACGTCAGGCATCGAGTTTTCTGCCGTCGGTAGGCGACCCGAAACTCCGCCCAGGCTGGCAGCTCAGCAGCGTCGCGAAGCGCAACCCGCTCCATCGAGTGTACCCATCGAAACTGAGGTAGTGGCGACCGCCACCGGCAAGACACAACTTCCAGAAGACCTGCAACGTCGTGCGCTCGAACGGGCTACCGGGTTGCGAGACCTGAGTCGCGATGCTTTCGATCGCGGGCTAATGCCGTTGTCCGATTTTTCCGACCGGCTGAACGTGTCGCTGCGCATCCGCATGAAAACGTCCGAAGGTCAGACCAACGCTGACACTCGCGCACAAACTGCATTGGCCGACCACATTCGGGATCTTCAAGCGGCGGCCGGCCGCCTCGAGCGCTTGGGACAGCCTAGCTCGGCCGGATGGGCCGGCGACGTGACATACGCGAAGCTGTTGGTCGCCAACGCCTCGCTAATGAAAGCCGAACACCTGAGTGAACAATCAGCCGCGGCGAAGCTCGCCCGCGAATCACGGGCACTTGCGGTCCTACATTTCCGGCAGCGCGAGGCCGATTTCGCGATCGGGCTCGCCACGCTGCCGCAAATGTCACGCGCAGCGGCTCATCTGAACCCGGATGGACGCAACATGATACTGCCGCCTCGAGCATCAGGTGATACAAGTCCTCCGATGTCGGCGTGGCGAACCTACCGCGACCGGCTGGAGCGCATTGCGACAAGGACAAGCGGCGGCACCCAACGCGGAGCCGGGTTCGGACGAGACGATTATCTCCAGTCCGCAAAATTCGAACTGTCCCGGATTAACGGCATGATCTCAGCCGCGACTGGCAACCAGCGCGCTGCGGCGCGGGCATTTGTCGATGCCGACCAGTTTGCCGGTCAGGCGTTCGACTCACGAATGAAGTTCTTCTCGACCGGGACAGCCGATCTTGCCAGCCTGACGTCATCGTGGCAAGCCAGGAGCGAACTGCACAACGTAATGAAGGCAGTCGGTCTGCCGGTTCCTGGTCAATCGTCCGCACAACGCCGGGCCGACCTCGGCCGGCTTAGTGACGTTGCCTCTGGAATTCGCGATCCGCGCGGGCGCAACGCGGCGGACGTGTCGATGGTCCACGGCCTGAAATCATTGCAGGAGATGCGAGCAACACCAGGGAAGGCCATCGCAGCGGGCAACACGCGCCAAAGGCAGACTGTCCCCCAATCAACGGGGGCTGGTCGCTGGTGGATTGATCCGAAAGGGAATGACCGCATGCTGGGCGTCGCTCGAGTTTGGGAGCGGTCGAAACACGTCGACCTCGAACGGTCGCGCGAGGTTGTTGCCCGCCAAGTCTTCTAGCGACCTGTCGATCACGAGCTGATATGCGCCGGCGACCCACGTTCCGGACGGGTAAAACTCCCAACGCGCCTCGCCGTCGCCAACTTTCACTTCTCCGGGCATCGCAGTGCCCGACGGATCGTTGACGACGAGCACGCGGTATAGCATCGCGTGGTCGAGCGGCTCATCGAATCGCACGATCAAAGGATCGCTAGTCCCGGCGGCGGGTGTCTCAATCTTCCACTGGTCCAAGCGTGGTTGGCTATCATCGGGTGCGACGACTCGGAACGATTTGCGGAACGGCTCAATCAACGGGCGCCCACGAGCATCTTTCCACCCGAGGTCGATTTCGAGTGTATACCGTTTTCCCTCTTCCAAGGCGGGGCCGACCTCCTCTCTTGGCTTGAGTCCCCGCTTGATGCGTCCCGGGTCGAAAAAGAGCGTGAATCGAGTGCCGTCCCGATTCCACAACTCTTCTCCGAGTTCGAGAAACGGGTCTTCGATCTGCGTTCCAGAGTTGGTGACCAGGCGGATATGTCGATAAGCCTGGCCCCGGCTCATCGGGGCAGAGAAGTGGATGTAGAACTTGAGCTGGTTCTCCGGCAGCACGCCGCGCGTCGGGAAGACTTGATCGACGGCTGTTGGTTGGGACGCCGGTAGTTTTGGAATTGTGAATTCCCTGGTCACCGTACGGTTCGCCAGAGCCTGCATGAAGTACGTCGCCCGGTAGGTAACTCCAGGCCGAAGAGGGAAGCGGGGAGCGAACGACAACCGGTCGCCCTGCAGCTGGTATTCACCGAGCATTGCCAGAGGATCCGATTCTCGGTCTCGGACAACAATGACTGAAAGCACGCTGGGCCAGTGTTGGCCAGCTGCGGCGTCGCCACGCAGAAACTTCAATTCCTTCAGCGGCAAGCGGGCTATGAAGAGTGTCGGTTTCGAGGTGCTGCCGAGTTCGAGTGTGACCTCATCCGCTGCGGTCGGCTCGGCAGCTGGCGACGTGATTGCCGCGAGGGCCAGCCAGATCGCTGCCCAGGTCGCAACTCTCGGAAGTCTGAATTGCCCGTCAGTGGAGACAATGTGCATTGCAGGACGTCCGGTTTGAGTCGCGGCCCGTCAGCATGAAAATGAGGGAGAGCAAAGCCGCTCTCCCTCGGCAGAGATCTGGAATCCGATAGCTGTGCCGATTGGCCTATGGAAGCGGCACCGTCTCTAGACGGACGTTTCCGGACTTGGAGCGAACCACAACGACCGCTGAGTTGTCGTTCAGCCGATCGAGTTGCACGACTCCCTGCAGTTCGTCGATTGTCTCGTAACGCGTTCCCGCTTTGTCGGGGATCCGCTCGCCGATTTCTGCAGCGTCGGCGATGCCGTCCGTCTCAATTTTCATGACGCCGCGGCTACTATTGGACATCAGCACGAAGTCCTTGCCCCCTTTTTCGTACACGATCATGTCGAGCGGCCGATTCCGATTGCCCAACTCGGCAATCGTCGTCCCGCGTACCTTCGCACCGGGCTTCAGTTCGGCAACGGGAATCTTGACCAGCGGCGTGCACGTATAGGCGGCGAGCAGATGCGGTTCACCGGCGACGTTGAACGGTACGAATGTCCGCACCGGGGAAGCCGTTTCGTATCGCCCGTGAGAACCGTGGTAAATTCCCACATTCGCTCCGGCGCCCACCTGTTTGAACGGGAAGGCGATCGTTCTCAACCGGGAGTCGAAATCTTCGTTCGAGATCCCCGCGACATACACCTCGCCATCGAGATACGCCAGATCGGTGATCGACATCATTCGATTGCGGCGGCGGCCACTTTGCTCGCGATCGATCGGATTGGGCAGAACGGCCTTCGCGTAAGCCACGTTCTTCAGCGACACTTCAGAAAGCTTGCCGTCCTGATCGACCCGCAGCAGGACGGGAATTGCATCGGGCCCGGTTCCCCGCGACACCGACAGAAACACGTTGCCGCTGGCCGGATTTACCGCCAGATCGTTGATCAAGACGTCCTGGGGAGTCGTGCCCAACAGGTCGGCGACCTTCTTGTCCAGGCCGTCGACCGTGACGTTGTCCGACGGATCGCCAGAGGCGTCGCCGGTGTCGACTGCGAATATGGCGGCCGCGCGCGGATCGCCAATGAACAGGATCCCTTCCGGCCCGAAGGCCAGCGGCCCGGCCGATTCGAGATCGGGTGTGCCTTGTTGCAGGCTGTCTTTCAATTCGAACGCAGAGGCGGATGAGACCATCAGCGCGATTGTTGCGCCAATTGCCAGAGCTGTCCTCAACATCGGAGTTCTCCTTTTCGAGCTAACAGTGTGAACTGATTCGGCCGCCCCGGATAGAATTCATTATCCAACAGTTGCGGCCGCGTTCAATGAACAATGCGAGAATCTGGGACCCCCCCGGTTTATGCAGTCCGTCCGGCTGCAATGCGAGAACTTCTTTTTCGCAGTTCCGCTATCAACCCGAAACGTAAACTGGTTGCGCGATGAAAGTTCTGATCACTGGCGCCGCAGGAACCGTCGGCCGGCACCTGGCGCAGGCGCTTCAACACGACCACGAGTTGCGACTCGGCGACGTTGTGCCGATCGACGACGATCCAAGTTGGGTGCCACTGGACGTGACGCGGCCCCAGCAGGTGCGCGACGCGATGCAAGGGGTCGAGGCCGTCGTGCATCTGGCCATCGCATCAGGGCATGAGGGCGAGTTTGAAGACGATGACTTCAACCAGCGACGATTCGCCGTCAACGTGCAGGGGACCTACAATCTGTTGGAAGCTGCCCGCCAGGCCGGGGTGAGACAGTTTGTGCATACCAGCAGCATCATGGTCGTGTGGGGTTACGATCCGCCGGTTTGGGTCGATTCGGATGCAAGGCCGCGCCCGGTGGGAACGTATGCCGTCACCAAGTTCCTTGCTGAGCAACTCTGCGAGACCTTCGCGTACTCTCACGGTCTGTCGATCGTCTGTCTGCGGATCGCCAAGCCAATAGACCCTGAAGACGACAGCTCACAGGGCCGCCGCATTCGACCGCAGTGGCTGCCCGTGTGCGATCTCGTCCAAGCCTATCGCTGCGCGCTGGCTGCCACGCCGATCGATTTCGAAATTGTGACGATCGTGGGCGAGAGTTCTCAGCGTCGCTGGGATCTGACGAAGGCCGAACGTGTGTTGGGGTACCGGCCGACACAGCGACTCGAAGATCTGGGCTTCCAACTCGGTGGAGAGCGGGAGCCTTACGAGTGAATCTCCAAAGGCCGTCAGTCTCGCGACCAAGCGGATCGTCGCACTCTCTCGGATTCGAGAGCTGCGCCGGAGCCAAACGCCGCTACCGGTTTTCTCCGCGAACGACCGCCATAGCTTCCTGCCGGCCTTGGCAGATGGGCCACAGCGTACTGAAATTCGAGACATCCAAGATTTCGCGACCGACCGAAGACACGTTACACAAAACCAGCTTGCCGCCGGACGGATGAATCTCGTTCCACAGAACCAGTAGGGCTTCGAGCATCGACGATCCGAAGTACGCCATTTGTCCGAAGTCGACAATCACGTTGGCAAACGCAGGGCGCCCGGACGCGGCGATCAGCGCCTGAAAATCGGCTAGCAGCTGCGCGTCGTCGAAGGCCGTAATGTTCCCGCTGAAGTTAACAATCAGCGTGTCGGCGTCCATCTCGCTTTCGAACAGTGGGGAATCGGTCACCGGCCGTTGCCTCCCACCAACTCGGTTGACACGCGTTTGACCAGCCTGACCGAATTCCCGCGTTCGTTGTATTCGACTTCATCCATGAATGTCCGCATGAGCAAGACCCCGCGTCCGCTCGGCTTTTCAAGGTTGGCGGGCTCGGTGGGGTCTGGAAGTTTCGCGGGGTCGAAGCCCGGCCCTTCATCGTGCACGGTGAACACGGCCGCTTCCCGCGACAGCGTGGCATCGACATAGATGCGGCGATCGCAGTAGGGCAACTCGCCGCAACGTTGTTTCGCCAGATCTTCGTACGCGCGATAGTCGACCTCGCGCAACTCGGAACTGATTTCGAGATTGCCGTGGTAGAAGGCATTGAGAATCGCTTCTTCCAGCGCAATGCCAACGCGAACCCGTTCGGTCTCGTCGGCCAGCGGAAGGCAGCGCGTCATTTGCTGCAGGTATTTGACCAGCGAATGGATGAGCGAAACGTCGTTGTCGATCACGAAGGACGTTTGCGTCTGGGAGATGCGATGCATCAGCCGCGTGAACGTGCGGTCTTCGTGCGAGGCGGCAAGCACCTTGATGACGGTATCGTGCAGGTCGCGGGCCAGTTTGCTCTTGGAGACGTAGCTGGCCGCCCCTTGCCGCAATGCATCGACGGCGACCTCCTCGCTCCCCTTGCCCGTCATGATAATGACCGGCACCAACGGATGATCGCTCTTGAGGGCGCTTGCAAGCTCTAACCCCGACATGCCCGGCATGACCAGGTCGGTTACCACAACATCGGGTACACGGTCCTCGAACTGGGCCAAGGCGTCTTCGGCGTCGATCGCGCAAAGAACCTCGAGATCCGGATTCTTCTTCAACAGACCTTCCGCCAAGCGGAGATCCATTGGGGAATCATCCACCAGCAAAACTGTGGCCATTGGTTTCTCGTTGCGGACTTGGGCTCTGTGCTGCGACGATCAAGCCCCTGTAAGCTCTGGCATCGCAGGCGGCCCATCCGGGAGTCTGAGACGGCACGAAAATTTGAGATGGTATGCCACCACGCCCGGTCGCCTCATTGTGACGTGTCTTCAGCCGATTGGCAAATCACGAGGCGCTCGATGCGAAAATGGCGATGGCCGACCTCAGCAATCGGTCTCGCTTTCAACGAACTCGGCCATCTCCGCGCCGATTTTGTCCATCTCGTTGCGAAACTCGGTCCAGGCCCGTTGGGCTGCCTCAGTGTTATGATTTTTCATCATCTGGCGGATGCGCTCGGCCAGTTCTAGAACGCCGGATGCTCCGAAATTGGAGAGCGCGCCGTGCATGGTATGAATCGGCCGCTTGAGCACTGATACGTCGCCAGTTGTCACGCCGCGTTCGAACTCCCGCAGCAACTCGCCGCGCTGTTGCAAGAACGCCGCCACGACCTGTTTGAGAAGTTCCCGATCTCCTCCGGCAGCCGCCAGTCCGGATGTCCAATCCAGCCGGACGTCGCCCGTCTGCGGAGCAACATCCTCTGAACGCACGTCTGCCGTCAACCTTGTGATGGTGTCGTATAGTTCTTGAGGTCGGATGGGTTTGGCGATGAAGGCGTCCATCCCGGCCGCCAAAAAGTCCGCGCGACTCCCTGCCAGCGCGTGGGCGGTCATGGCCACGATGGGAATATGCTCGCCCGTGTCCCGTTCTGTACGACGAATGGCGGCTGTTGCCTCTAGCCCGTCCATGCCCGGCATCTGGACGTCCATTAGCACCAGATCGAACTGTCGAGACTTCAGCTCATCAAGAGCCTCTCGGCCATTCTCGACGACGACGACCTTGTGTCCGTGCTTATCGAGAAGGCCCACTGCAAGTTTCTGATTGGCGGGGCTGTCTTCGGCAAGCAGAATATTCACCGGTCGAGTGTCGGCAGTGTCCGCCGGCACGACGGCGGATCGTGTTTCCATAGTTCCGACGGGTGTCGCACTCAACGCTTGCAGCAACTCGGCGGGCTTGACCGGCTTCGTTAGGATCGAGACGGCCCCCCATTGTTCGTACCGAGGCATGTGCTCCAGCTGGGTCGCGGTAATCAACAGCACGACGCCGGGCTGCCCAAGCCGCGGGTCGGTGGCCAATTGGCGAGTCAATTCCGAGCAGCCGAACTCGGGTGAACCAGCATCGCACACGACGACGTCGTAAGACGTGCTGCTTTCGGCGGCATTTGCGAGCGATTCCAACGCTTCATCACCGCTCGTCGAACTTGTGACGCTGAAGCCCCGAGCGGCGAGAGTATCAGTCAAGATGCGGCGGCTCGTAGAATGCCCGTCAACGATGAGCACTCGCAGTTCCTGCAGGTCTCTGTCGCCTGTAGGAGCGTGCCTTTCTGCCGGTGGGCAGCCGAACCGGGCGGTAAAGTGAAACGTCGAGCCTCCGCGTTCCCGGCTTTCCACCCAGATTCGACCTTGCATGCGTTCCACTATCCGCGACGAGATCGAAAGCCCCAAGCCGGTCCCGCCGAACTTGCGAGTTGTCGACGTATCGGCCTGCTCGAAGGCCTCGAACACGGCTTCAACCTTTTCGAGTGGAATGCCGATGCCGGTGTCCACCACCTGGAAGTGGAGGTCGACGGTCTGGGAGCCGCGGGCTTCGCAGGCGACGTTCAACAGCACTTCACCCTGCTCGGTGAATTTCACGGCGTTGTCGACGAGATTGACGATGACTTGCCGCAGCCGAGCCAGGTCGCCGACGACGACCTGGGGCACGTCCGGTTCGCAATACCAGTTGAGCTGCAGGCCCTTGTCGTGGGCGCGCATGGCGAGCGACTTCATCGTATTGCCGATTGTTTCGCCCAGGTCGAATTCCTTCTGTTCGAGTTCAAGTTTTCCTGCTTCGATTTTTGAGAAGTCGAGGATGCCGTTGATCAGCGTCAGCAGCGATTCACCCGACTGCTGGACGATCGTCAGATACTCTCGCTGCAAGGGCGCCAGTTTACCGTCGAGCACCAACTCGGTCAGGCCAATGATGGCGTTCATGGGTGTGCGGATTTCGTGGCTGATGTTCGCCAGGAAGTTGCTTTTGGACTGGTTGGCAGCTTCAGCCTGTTCTTTGGCCCGCTGCAACTCTTCCTCCCGTTGCCGCCGCCGCGAAATGTCGTGCACGAATCCGCTGAAGATGTAGCCATCGTTGATGCGAACGGGAAAGATCGTGTACTCGACGGGGAATTCGTGGCCGTCCCGATGCAAGGCCGTCAACTCGAAGCGATTGTGCATCAGGCGGCCTTCGCCGGTCGCCAGAAACTGCTCGAGCCCCTTTAGGAAGATCTCGCGATAGCGGTGGGGAATCACGGTTTCGTGAAGCGGCCTGCCCAGCGCCTCATTGCGAGACCAGCCAAAGATCTCTTCGGCCCGGGCATTCCAGTCGATGATGCTTCCGCCGTCGTCCATCGTCAAGAACCCGTCAAGGGCCGTGTCGACAATCAGGCGCATGCGGAGTTCGCTGTCGCGCAGCTCCTGTTCGGACCGCTTCTGTTCGGAGATGTCTCTGGCGACCGCGTACAGTCGACCGTCCTCGAGCACCGGCGTCGACGTCCACGAAAGCCACTTGAATCCGCCGTCCTTACAACGGTAGCGGTTCTCAAAGCGTATGCTCGGCGCGCCTTCGGACAGCCGATCCAACTCGGCCAGCGTTTGGGCTTTGTCGTGGGGGTGCACGAAATCGATGAAGGGCCGTTCCAGCAACTCTTCCCGCGTAAATCCCAGTACGCGCTCAAACGCCGGATTGATCCGTTTGAAATGCCCGTCGACGCCGGCAATGCACAGCATGTCGAGCGACAGATCAAACAATCGATCGAGTTCAATTTCTGCGCGATCGACGCCCGATTGCTTCCGCACAGCACTGTCCCCCCAAGGCAGCGCAACTGGACCGGTTTCTCGAACGGGCAAAGGTCGTGGCGCCGAGAGATGTGAATCGAGATGCGATCGTACTGCGCCAACGAGCCCGCCGGGATTCATTCTACGGCGTACCGCATGCAAACAGCAAAACGTTTTCCCAGACCACCCAATTGGCGGCTCAATCGCACAGATCGCGAAGCGCTTCAACAACCAAGTCGTCGTCATGCGGTTGGACACTTCGCAGGTCGATGACCACGCGATCTTGCTGCACGCGTGGCACGAGACGCACTTTGCCCAGCCGCAGCCGCCTTGCCAGCTGTTCCGTTGAGGAGTCGCGGTCGGTAATACGTAGTACGGCCGTCTCGAGATCAACCGCGGGAAGTGCACCGCCACCCACCAATGCCCGATCCGTTGCAACATCTACCTGGAGTCGGGTCAGATCGGCAACCCTCTGCCCAATGGCGCCCGCTCGTTGCTGCAAGCTCTCTGGCGATGCGGCCAACAGAGCCAGCGTGGGAATCTCTGTTTGTGCGCTCCCTTTGAGGTAGGCGTCGAGCGTTGCCGAGAGTGCCGCCAAAGCCAGTTTGTCGACCCGGACCGTCCTGGCCAGCGGATGGCGGCGGACCCGGTCGATGTATGCCGCCTTTCCTAAAACGATGCCCGCCTGTGGTCCTCCCAACAACTTGTCGCCGCTGCCGAGCACCAGATCGGCGCCAGCCGCGAGGCTGCGCGTGAATGTCGGCTCGTCGGGGAGTCCATACTGCCGCACGTCGACCAGGCAACCGCTGCCGATGTCGTCGATCAAGAACAGACCGCGTGAGTGTGCCAGCTTGGCCAGAGCATCAACTTCCGGACACTCGGAGAAGCCAACGATTCGGTAGTTCGAAGGATGCACGCGCATGATGGCGGCGGTTTCGGGGCCAATCGCCGCTTCGTAATCCGAGAGCCGAGTCCGGTTCGTGGTGCCCACTTCGCGAAGCTGCGCGCCGCTGAGCAGAAAAATGTCCGGGAGTCGAAAAGACCCGCCAATCTCGACTAACTGCCCGCGGGAGATAACGACTTCTCGTTCCTCGCAGAGTGACTGCAAGGTCAACAGTGTAGCGGCAGCATTGTTGTTGACGACCAGAGACGCCTCCGCACCGGTCAATGCATTCCATGCTGCTTGCAGTTGGTAACCGCGATAGCGGCGTTCGCCAGTCTCCAAGTCGACTTCGACGTTTCCCGCACCCGCACCGGCACCGAGCGCCTGGCGGGCGGCATCGGACAGCTGCGATCTGCCCAATCCGGTATGCAGAATCACCCCGGTGGCATTCACGACTCGCCCGAAACCGGTATGGCCAAGTAGCGCGACGCCCGAACAGACGCGATCGGCAATTTCGGCCAGCAGCGACTCGCGGTCACTTCCGTTCTCAAGCCAGCCGCGGGCTGCATCGAGTTCATGTCGCACGCGGCCAAGCACCAGTTCGCGCCCGAACTCGCCGACCAACGGCCGCACACTGGCGTGGTCGAGCACGGCGCGAACGGACGGCAATAGCCGCATTTGCGTTTGGTTCGATTGATTCACTGTGGCAACATCTAACGAAGATGGGATCCCAAGCCGCTTACGGCAACTTTTTGATTGTACCCACCAGAAGCAGGTCTGGGTGATGCCCGTAATACTCTCCTTTCACGAATCCGCCGCCCGTCTCGCCACCAAGCAAATAGATGTGGTCGCCGTGAACAACCGTCATCGGCAGATTGTTGTCAATGGGTAGCCGATCGGCCGTCCCGAACGTCGCCCTCAACGTATCGTACACGAAGACGTCGTTATGTAATCCGCTGGCGGGATTTGCTTGAGACGCCATTCCGTACTTTTCCCGAACAGTTCCGTCCGGATCCAGCACATACCCATACTGGTGGCCGCCGGGGAGAATCACGTAGCGGTTCTGGAAGACTGGCTGGCTGCTGCGTGGAAAGTTCCCACTGGAAACCGGCAGATCCCGGAGCCGGGTCCAACGCTGCGTCGATGTATCGAACACCCAATTGTCGACGACGGTGCAGTAGCCATAGTCGATGCCCTCGCGCCGCGTGTGCCCGCTCGCACCGCCGATGACGAACAGTTTTTCGCCGATCGCCGCCATCGTGTGCACCCATCGCGGCGTTCCCGGGCAGGCAGGCAACTCTTTCCATCCGGACTCCATCTTCCGCGTGTCCAGAACAAGTAGCTGCGCCCCCAGCCGTTCAGATCCACCAGTTCGATCGGAGTCGGTATAGAATGCCTTCGCGTCGTAGTCGGCCCCACCGAACGCAAAGATCCGGCTCCCGACGACGCTCATCGCGACACTGGACAGTTTTCGGGGCAGCTTCGGAAGCGGCTCCCACATCCAGCCACCGGCCACTTTGGAGAGGCGCCAACCGTCGGCATAGCAATAGGGCTCGGTGTAGCTGAAACCGCCCCAGAAATAGAGCGCCTCGCCGACTCGCGCGGCTGACAGCCCTTGCCGGGCGGCCCCCGGAAAGTCGGGGAGGCTTCGCCACCGTCGAGTGTCCGCATCGAGATCCAGCGTCCAGCCCTTCTTCAAGAATCCGCGGGGATATCGTCCCGGCTTGCGTCGGTTGTCTTCGGGGAGTCCGCCGCTGCAGAAACCCCCAACAGTCACAAGTGCACCGTGAATGATTCCGCCGTCGCTATCCTGAAACCCCTGAGGCAAATCGGGGCCGCGATCCCAATCGATCTTCAACAGCGGCCGGAGTCGATCTTGTGCAGAAACCGCGGCAGCGTCGCTCGCCATCAACTGGCCGGCTCCTGAAAGAACAAGGAGCAGCCCGATCGAATGCGCGTTCACAAGGCAGCGACGATCGACTCGACGAGTTGGAGTGTTAAGAGCCATTATCGAGACTTCCCAACACTCGCACATCTCCATTGCGGACGGTCACCCCGTGGCGATCGAGGTACTCTGACAAGGGGACTGCATACTTGCGGCTTACCCCCCAGGCTTCGCGCAATTCTGAGATAGTGGCGCCGTCGGAATCGGCCAGGACTTCGCGACACATTTCGATCGCATGATCGATGGCTTGCGGCGTGAAGAGCAAATCGCGCGACACCTCCACCAGTAGCCCATCCTGAACGCACAGCGTCAGCAGTGGTTCGAGCTGATCGACACGAAAACCAGTTGTCGCGGCGAGTTCTTTCTTAGTCGGAGGCGAGAGTCCGCTGTCTGCGATGGCAGCCAAGGTGGTATCGCGTGCACGTCGCTGGTTCTTCGTCAGCTGGACCTGGGCATCGGCTGGACCCAGCGACTCGCCCGCCGCCGCCAACTGGCCCCCTTCAACCAAAGACGCGAAGATCGCTTCCAGCAAGTCCGGCGTTGCGATGTCTCGACAGGCCGTCAGCAGTGTGTTGCGCGGCAGCACCCGGCAAGGTTGATTCCGTTCGAGTTCTACGTGGATGGTCCGCATCACCGATTGAGAGACGCTCTGCAGACGCCGTCGATGGATCAACCGGGAATGATTGCCGGCACCTATCGGAACAAGATCGTCCGAATCCTTCAGTTGCCCGATCAAGGCGTCGTAGTTGCCCGCGGCAACCCCTGCTCGCCAGGCGGCTTCAACCGCCGTAGCCGGAACCTCGTCCTGTTGTGAAAGCAAGAACGACAGCCGCTCCAATTCGGTCGGTTGGTCCAATGCCGTCGCGTAGGCCTGCGGGTCGCGGACGCGTTTGGTGCCTTGGAGATAAGGATCGAGTACGGCTCCACCGGCAATGGTCAGTGCCGGCGATATCCGCCGCAGAATGAATCGCTGCCCATACGCTGCCACCACGTCGTCGCGTGTGCGGAGTTCGGCATAGGCCAGTTCGCCGGGACTCAGCCTGAGCCCTTTCGTCGCCAGGCGCACTGGCGTCTCGCTTGTGCCGAGATGCAGATTCAGTTCGAGCCTGTCTTTGAGCTTGATCGGCGAACTGGACAGGCACCTTAGCCGCACCATCAGACGTCTAGTCGGTCGCAAGGAGACGGGCGTCGCCAGTTCTTGGCCGCGCCGCAAGTCTTCGGTCTTCACGCCGGCGAGATTGAGGGCTGTTCGCTGATGCGAGCCGGTCCACTCTGCCTGGTGCCCGTGGCTCTGGACGCTGCGGATGCGGACCGGCAGCCGTTCGGGCAGAAGCTCGAGTGTGTCTCCAGCCTTCACACTGCCGTTCAAGACCGAGCCGGTGACAATCGTCCCGTGTCCGTCTAGCGAAAAGACACGATCGATTGGCATGCGAAACGCTTCGCCGGCTTCAGCCGTATCGATGATGGCAGTCGCGTCATGCAGCGCCGACTTCAGCTCGTCGACGCCTTCGCCCGTTTCGGCCGAGACCGGCACGACCGCGCTGCCTTCGAGGAAGGTCCCCGCCACCAAGTCGTCGACTTCTGCCTGTACCAGTTCCACCATTTCTGCATCGACGAGATCGATCTTGCTGATCACGACCACGCCGGCGGGAATTCCGAGCAGGTCCATGATCTCCAAGTGCTCGCGCGTCTGCGGCATCACGCTGTCGTCTGCCGCCACGACGAGCAAACCTAGATTGATGCCGGTCGCCCCGGCCACCATGTTGTGCACAAATCGCTCGTGCCCGGGAACGTCGATCACGCCGAACTGAACGCCGTCGTGTTCCCAATGGGCAAAACCTAAATCAATCGAAATCCCCCGCCGCTTCTCCTCCGGCAGCCGATCGGTAACTATGCCGGTCAGCCTGCCCACCAATCGGGTCTTCCCATGATCGATGTGACCTGCCGTCCCGACGAGGATGTGTTTGAGCGCATTGGCTGTCGTCATGAATTCATCTTCGGAGAACGCATTGCGACGTTCAAGAGCGGGATGGTGCCGCAATCGAATCGACGGGGGATGCGTGTTCGACCGGGGGTCGTCGCGGCTCGCCACTGCACTGGTTCACCACGGCGACATTCCGGATAGACTAAAGTGGGCGTTGGACGCTCTCCCGACTCGCGGTGTGGTTCCAGTTCTCAGCTTGACACTTTATGTGCACGTCTCTCAGCATCTTCTGCCGCCGCAACCTCAGACGATGCCTGATCGCTCTGTCTGTCTGTGCATTCGCAAATCCAGCGGTTGCGCGCAAACCCGTCGTGGCCCCGCGACCAGCAGTTGACTCGGAAGCAACAGAGTCACACTCGACGCCAGTCGTCGACTTCGAGACCAAGATCCAACCCATCTTGATGCGGCATTGTTACGAATGTCACGGCGCCGGGATGGCCGAGGGTGGTCTTCGTCTGGACGACCGCCAGAAGATGCTCGAGGGGGGAGATTCCGGAAAACGCATACTTGGCAGACCGCTAGACACCAATGAGCTGTACCGCAGGCTGACGACTGCAGACGAGTCCGAACGGATGCCGTTGGGGAAGAAACAGCTCAGCGCTGCGGCAATCGCGCTGATTGGGAATTGGATCCAACAGCTACCAGCGCAACCCGCATCAGGTGAAGCACCAGCCGACCCGCTTCCAAGCCCCGTCAAGCGTCCCCAACGTTCCGGCCAGCCGGTTGCCGAGTCGCGTCGAATCGCGGAAGACCACCCGTCGTGGATGCAGATTGCCTTTGACCAACTCATCAAACCAAAGATTCTACCGCGGCTCTTTTTTGTTGCGGCAGCGGTCACGATGGTGATCGCCGGGTTCGAGACAGCCAAGGCGAGGTATCGCGGCGGCCGGGCTTGGACGCAGGGATGGGCAGCGCCGTTCTTTCGCAGAGTCGATCGCATCCGCGGATGGCACTATCTGGCGCTGGTCACCGCGGCAGCGCTGATTGGTTTCCTCTCGTTTTCGGTCATCAGCATTGAAGATTACTACCAATCGCGGCTTGAGTCGACGTTTCGCGAGTTGAACGCAGACAAGCGAAACCTGGCGAGCCGTGTCTCGTACCTGGAGACCGTGGCACGCGCCCAGGGTCTCAATATCGATTCACGTCCTGGCCGGAGTCTGCGGATCACCGACGTGTACGGTTCGCCGCCGGTTCCCGTGCGCCCCAATCACGCTCGGCGACTCCACGGATCTTACTACCGCGGCAACTGCGAGCGCGACCACAAGCTTTTCAACTTCGGCAACTATCTCACAGCCACCTTTCACGTCAGTTTGTGTGATGGTACTGGTGACTTCCTGGAATTGAACGATGCAGTTCAGCCGGACGGTTTGTTCATCCGGATCGAACTGGTACGAGCTCCTTTGACGGCAGACGCGTTGTACAGCAAGGCGATTATGGAGTCGGTCGTGCTTAGCGGGACCCACAGCAACGCCAAACACAAAAGCAAACCCGAGGGAGTGTCATTCGAAGTTCTCGAACCTGACCAGCGCTGGATCGCCGATTTCCCGATCGACGCTTCGACGCTGCGGCCGAGTGGTGAGTCGACGCTTTCGGGACTTGTCTACGTCTTCAAGGGAGCGACTGCGCATTACGGAATCAAGTACGACCTCAACGTGGCCGACGGACGTATTGCCGAGGGATCGGAAGTCTGGATGGGCAGCCTGTTCCGATCGGGGCGGGTTGCCCTGCCGCAAACTGGCAAGGTCCCGCTGGCCGAATGGTTCGACGACCGCCCGATGCCGACGATCGTCGGTGAGAACACGACCGATCCGGAGCTATTGGGCATTCCCAAGCATTCGCCCGCCGCGACCCAAGAATCGTCAGACGGCGATGGGCAACCTTAGACGGGTGCCGTCAGCGGCAAGCTCGTCCGCTCGCAGTGAGATCAGGCGGCAGCGGGAATGCTGGCTTCCAGATCGTTGATGAGCTTGGCTAGCGTTTCCTGCGTGATCTGAACGTCGACTTGCTCGCGTGCCGATCCGTCGCGCTTCGATCGAAAGCGCGACAGCGAGAACCGTCCTCCGGAACGCGACTGCAGGACGACTTCGTAAAACAGTGTCTCTTCTTCACGCCGGTCCGGCGGTGTGGAGCGGATCAGGACACTCTGGTTTTGTTCATCGACTTCCAGCGGGCCGATGTTTTCCAACAGATACGTCACCCGTCGACACACTTCCTCGGCCCACCCACGAAGAACGTCGGCTCCTGTCGCGGCAAGTGCCGGGACCAATAGCCGCAGTTCGCGAAACGAGCAACTCATCGCGTCTACGCCCGTGACGTCGACACTCAGCTCGATTCCATCGGCAGTCGCAACGGAGATCGTGCTGGTATCCGGCGGAGAGACCGCGGCCAGATCCTGCAATTCTCTCGATAGTTCGCTCGCCAGACTCATGATGGACTCCCGTTGGAAAAACTCGGTGGCGACGTGCCGCGGTCGATGCAGAGTTCTCCTGACAGCAAATGGCTCCAATGAACGCGGATCTACTTGGCTTTCATCTCATGGCTGGATCCGTCAAACGACAGCACGGTGGGCTTGTCGTCGACGATGGACTCGATGTGCACAGGCCGCGACCAGAGTTTGTGCAGATTGGCCAGCGTATCCCGGGCGTAATCGAGTTTCAGCTCGACACCTTCAAATCTATGTAACAAGTATAGTTCACCTCGGTTCCCGTAATTCCCGTCCTTGACGTAAATGAAGGGGCGGCCGTAATTGGTCAATCCTTGCAGCAGTTGTCGTTTAATTTTCGGGAATTCACGGGACGCAATTTCGTAGTAATTGTTGGCATCGTTGTAGGCGAACGAAAACATCCGGTGTTTCATACAGAATTCCGGCGTCAAGAACGTGTCGATGAAGGTCACGTCGTTGTGCACGCGTCGAACTTCATATATTTTCTCACGGCCCAGGCCCAAATGCTTGTCCCAGTTCTCCTTGACGTGAAGATCGTCGCAATCGTCGTATTCGGGGCCGAATCGCCCCTTGTCCCAGCGCTCTTCGATGTCGCGAAACAGTTCGATGCCCAATTTGTAAGGATTGAGCCGGTGTGGGTTGGTCGCCATCGTGCCGCTGTGGTGATCGGCGTAGTTGATCAGGTCGGCGTCGGTTAAGGCGTGGCGGGTCATGATGGTCGAATGCCAGTAGCTGGCCCAACCTTCGTTCATGATCTTGGTTTGCCCTTGAGGGGCAAAGTAATACGCCTCGTCGCGAACGATGGACAACAAGTCATGCTGCCACTCCTTGAGCGGCGCATTCTCTAACAAGAACAACAATATGTCGCGTTGCAGCTCGTCTGGAAACGAGCGGCTCTCTTCTCGCTGGCGCTGTTTCTGCTCGCGTTCTTCTGCTTCTCGCTCCAATACTTCGGGGGGATTGATGAACGAATCCATATATCCCTTCGACGGAAACCGGCCTGGTGCTTCCTCGATGTTGTCTTCCTGGGTGCGGCCCAGCTTGCCATTTCGCGGAGGAGCAGCCGCCACGCGCCGCACATGCGGCAGATGCACGTCGATCAGGTCTTCCAGCGACAGGCAGGCGTCGATGAACTCTTCAACCTCTTCGTAGCCTAATCGGTCGATGTACCGGTTCACGCGTGCCGCGTGGTTGGCCATCTGGTCGAGCATCCTGCGGTTTGTCTGCGAGAACCAGGCATTGTTTTTGAAGAAGTCGCAGTGGCCGTATACGTGCGCGATGACCAACTTTTGATCGGTCATGTCGTTGTTCTTGAGCAAATAGGCGTAACACGGATCGGTGTTGATGACCATTTCGTAGATCTTCTGCAGACCGTACGCATAGCCTTTGACCATCTCGTCGTACTGCGCGCCGAATCGCCAGTGCGGGTAACGCTGGGGAAACCCGCCGTACGATGCCAGCATGCTCATTTCTTCGTAGTCGACGACTTCGAAGATCGTTTCAAAAAAATCGAGCCCATAGCGGCGCGCACGTTCTTCCAGCTCGTCCTGAACGGCTCGGATTTCTGCCGGCAGCGGCCGGTGCGTGCTCAAAGCCATGTGACCCCCTGCGAATCGTCCTATCGCCCGGTTCCGAGAAAGTCCTTGATCGAATCGTAGATCGCGTCTTTGCTTTCGATCTCCGAAAGGATCAAGCTCTCCCAGTCGTCTTGAATCTTACGCAGTTCCCGAATGAAATCGCCTGATCCGTAAGGACTTTCCACCTGCCCGTAACAATACAGATTGCAGATCGGCAGCAGGTGTTCGGCCAATATCCCCAGGCAGTCGTCGTTGTCTTCGCCCCAGTTGTCGCCGTCGGAAAACTGGAAGCAATAGATGTTCCATTCCGAGGGCGGAAAGTCTCGATCGATGATCTTCCGCGCCGCCTGGTAGGCCGACGAGATTCGGGTCCCGCCGCTTTCGCGGGTTCGGTAGAACGTGTCTTCGTCGACCTCGTGCGCCACGGCATCGTGGACGACGTACCGCCGCTGAACGCCGTCGTATTGCTTCTTCAGCCAGGTGTCGATCCAGAACGACTCGATGCGGACGATTTCCTTCTGGTCGTCGGTCATCGATCCGGAGACGTCCATCATGTAGATGACTGCGGCGTTGGCCTCCGGCTCGGAGACAGTCTTCCACGAGCGATAACGTTCATCCTCCTTCAAAGGGATGATCATCGGACGCTTGGGATCGTACTCGTTCATGGCGACGCTGCGTTTCAGCGCCCGTTTGTAGGTTCGCCGCATGTGGCGTAGCGAATCGGGACCGGTTTGACTGACGGTGGTATAGCGGTCCTTCTTGCTTTTGATCGTGTCTTTGCCCTTGGGTTCGATGTTGGGCAGTTCCAGCGCATCTCCCAGCATTTCGGCCAGTTCGTCGAGGCTGATTTCGACTTCGCGGATGTGGCCGCCCGGCTCGTTCCCGGCTTGACCCTTGCCGTCCCCGTCGTCTTGCCCCCGCCCGATGGGCTGCCCAACGTCGCCGTCCCCTTGTCCGACGCCGCCGGAGCCTTTTTCTCCGTGCCGGAAGTGCGGGATCTCGATGTTGGGGACGGGAATACTAACGATCTCCCGCCCTTTGCGGCCGAACATCTCGCCATGCGTGATGTACTTGCGCAGGTTCTGACGGACCTTGCCCCGCACGATTCGCCGGAATCTCTGTTGGTCGCGATCGATGTTGCGTGACATGGGACTGGCGAGGGCTGGAGTTGAATTGGACGACAGCAAACAAACAGGGCAATCAAACAAGCAGGCCGGCAAGGCTAAGATGCCGGCACGCGGCTCGTCTCAAGCCGGCCTGCCGCTGACCGGTGAGTTCGCCGCGATTGCCACCGCATCCGGCGTGACAATCACGGGAACTCGTGGAACCACATCGTCTACTCAGTCTTGGCATCGCCACGGGCGAAGATGCTGGCAACATATTGCAGCACGTCCGTGGCCGACTCCTCGTTGTAACCGTAGTTGCGAATCAGTCGGGACTTGACGATGTCGATCTTCTCCTGCGTGTCGGCATCAACCACGTTCGAGACCAGGCTCGTCAGCTTAATGGTGTCTTTCTGGTCCTCGAACAATTTCATCTCGAGCGCCTTTTGCAGCCGCTCGTTGGTGCGGTAATCGAATGTCTTGCCATCCAGCGACAAGGCGCCGATGTAGTTCATGATCTCCCGGCGGAAATCGTCGACCCGCGTTTCGGGAATGTCGATCCGCTCCTCAATGGAGCGCATCAACCGTTCATCCGGCTCTTCGTCTTCGCCGGTGAACTTGTTCTTGACCTTCTCCCGCTGGGTGTAGGCCTTGACGTTGTCGATGTAGTTGGAGCACAGGCGGGTGAGCGCCTCTTCGTCGGCGGCGATGGCTCGCTGTACTTCATTCTTGACGATGTCGGTGTACTCCTCTTTGACGACCGAAATCAGCTGCCGAAAGTGCTCACGCAGATCCTCGTTTTGGACCAGCGAATGGTGCTTGAGTCCCGATTCCATCTCGTTGAGCACCATGAACGGGTTCAAGTTGCTGGCCGCCGGGTTGGCCACCAGGGCGTTGGAGATCTTGTCCTGGACGTACCGTGGCGAGATGCCCAGCATGCCCTCCTGCTTGGCCTCCTTGCGGAGTTGCGTGACGTTGTCGGACGTGAAGCCCGGCAGCGACTTGCCGTTGTACAGCTTGAGTTTCTGCATCAGCGTCAAGCTGGCGTTCTTCGGTTCTTCAAGCCGCGTGAGCACAGCCCACATGGCAGCGATTTCGAGCGTATGCGGCGCGATGTGTTTGCCGCGGACGCGCTTCGTGTTGTAGTCCTTCTCGTAAATCTTGATTTCTTCGGCCAGCCGCGTGACGTACGGTACGTCGATCTTGACCGTTCGGTCGCGAAGCGCCTCCATGAACTCATTCGACTGAAGTTTGCGGTATTCCGGCTCGTTGGTATGGCCGACGATGACCGTATCGATGTCGGTCTGCGCGAACTTTTTGGGCTTGATCTTGTGCTCTTGCGAGGCACCCAACAGGTCGTACAGAAAGGCCACGTCGAGCTTGAGCACTTCGATGAACTCGATGATGCCGCGATTGGCGACGTTGAACTCGCCATCGAAGTTAAACGCCCTCGGATCGCTGTCGCTGCCGAATTCGGCGATCTTGCGGTAGTTGATGTCTCCGGTCAGCTCGGTCGAATCCTGGTTTTTTTCGTCCTTCGGCTGAAACGTCCCGATGCCGATGCGGTCCTGCTCGGAAAACAGAATCCGCCTGACAACGACGTCGCGCATGACCCGCGTCCAGTCACCGTCAGCCTTTTCGAGACGCTCCTGCATGATGTAGCGGCTCAACGGGCAGACTTCACCGTTGATTTCGACTGTGTAGATGTTGTCGGCATCCGCATCGCGGCCTTCGTTGAGGAAATTGCAAACATCATCGCGAAACTCTTCGGGCACCAATTGCAGCGGTTCTCCGTGCATCGGATCCCACGTGATTGAGCCATCGTCTTCCTTCCAGCCGAAGGAATACAGCGGTCCGTCTTCGCATTTGGAATAGCGCTCCATGCCTTGTTTGAGCAATCGCGCAATCGTGCTTTTCGAGCTACCAACCGGACCGTGCAACAACAGCACGCGCCGCTCACTCCCGTACTTCAAGGCGGCGCTTTTGAAGACGTTGACCAGCGCCATCAGAGGTTCGGTGAGGCCAAAGATTGCATCTCGGCCTTGGTTCTCCGGATCATCGAAGAACTTGTATCGCATCAGCCTATTCTTGCTCCCCTCGACCGCATAGGTCCCATACGAGAGGATCATGTCATACAGGCGCTGATAAGCAGTCCGCGTGACCTTCGGATTTCGACGCACGATGTCGAGATATTCGTCGAAGTTCCCCTGCCAGTGCTCCTGGCGGTAGGCTTCCGGATTCTGTCGACGCGAAATGCGTTCGAGAACTGCGCGACCTTCTCCCACGGAACCACTCCTTTCGACCGAAGTCGAGGTGTTTCTATTCGATTTCCGTATCGCTCACTTCGTCAGGCTATCCTGCGTCCGCGCAGGGTGAATCACCTCGTGAATGCGCTTTTGGCAAAACGAGGTGGCTTCGACCATCCATGGTCATCACCGAGTTGTGATCTAGGGGAAATTTGCAGCTGCCGGATTTTTCCGAATCAGTCCATCGCCGACCGACAACCACAAACTTGGAGTGCAAATCTCATAACTTACCGTTTCGAATTATCGCATCATTACACGATTCGTGGCAATATCAATGTCTGCTGTTGGGTTCGATTGACCGCCGGCCACGCATCGTCGGCGAGCAATAAGACTTGATAAGTACACGAGTTACGCGCCGATGCCAACGGGCCTATCTCCGGCAGTGTCGCGCTGGAACGACACTTTGGAAACTTGGCTTCTGTGTGAGTCATCGGCAGCGTTGATATGCACGGCTGCGCTTCCTAGTCAGCAAACGCGCCAAGGTAGATCGACCACAACTTCGCCACTTCGGTGGCCAAGCCGGCCGCTGATTGCGGCGGTTCTGCCTCATCATTGATCGGCACGGTCACCACTTCAAAACCCCGTTGACGAAATAGCAGATCAATCCGCGGCAATTGATGGAAGTTAGCCACGACCATCACCCGTTCGATCTGTAATTCAGCACAACGGCTGGCAACCTCTTCGATGATCGAGCTTGCGTCCGTAGCCGTCACAATGTCCCAGTTGGCCGGTACGCGGCTTGTCTCGCCTGGTTGTGATGCTTCGAGAGCTGTCGTTTCCGATGAAGTTGCCAAGACCAATCGAGGCGCCAGACCTTCGCGATGCAAGTCGGTCGCGGTCTGCATGCCGGCGGAACTTGGATCGATGGTCGTCAGATCATCGGCAAACACGATGACCGCATCGCTGGCACTCCGCTCATCGAGACTTCCCGTGCAGAAGATGTGGGCCAACGGGAAGCTGATTGCGCAGACAAGCACCGCCAGCGACCCGATCGCCAGATCCCGGCCGAGATGCATCGAGTCCTGCGGGCATTCCCGCATGCCTGCGAAGATCACAATCAGCGCGGCCGCTGCTTGCATCGCGAACGGCACTGGAATGTCGGTCCGAATCTCGTCCGCCCGCAACAGGGCATAGAAACCGTACGCATTCCAGAGCGTTGCCATCAACAGGAGCAAGACAGCCGACAACGCCAGGCTCCGCAGCGCGCCGTCGATCTGCGGCCTGAAGGCAAACACGACCAGCAGTACGGAAGTCACGGCAAGAAATCCACGTGCGGCCCGCGGTGGGCTGGGACGCAGATCGATCCACCAGAAGCTCGAGTCGAATCCGGACCAGCGAACTTCGCCCGCCAGGTTCAGCAGTGTGAAGACCCCCAGGAAAAACGCCACGCCCCGACAGACGGCATGCCAGGCAGGGGCGAAATCCCCGTCGAGAGGTTGTCCTTCCACATCCGGTGCGCTCTCCATCGCGGCACCTGTATCCTTTATCCAAACTGAAGGGCTCGTGAGCCCTATTCTGTCGGAGTTTGGCCTTCCAATGCGAGACCAGATTGCCGCAGCTCGTCCAATGCGGCGACGCAGGCGTCGATGGAAATAACCGCTTGCTGGAAGTTCGTGTGGGTCGAGGCGGCCGCTGCATCGCTCTGGAACTGCTCGGCGGCTGCCCGCAGCTTGCCGATCTTCTTGGTCAACATGCGCAGATAGGCGCCGGGATCGTCCACGCGCGTTTCCAGTGCCCGGGCCGTATCGAAGACGGCACGCACAATCCCCATGAGTTCGGGGAAGTCTTCGATTTCATCGGAATGTTTGATGAAAGTCCGCACCATCCAGGCATGGGCCATCACCTGCTGGCAGCGCTCGACGATCTCTGACTGCCCCGGCGAGCCCGTCATTCCTCGTCCTCGTAGTGCACCAGCGAGAAGACCTCGTACGGTTCCAGGCGGTGGCGGCCCTCCAGCGCGTCGAGTTCGATGACGAACGCGTTGCCCACAACCTCAGCCTGTGCGCGCTCTGTCATGCGAATGCAGGCCTCCATCGTGCCCCCCGTGGCCAGCAGATCATCGACCAGCAGCACCTTGTCACCCGCCCGCAGCGCGTCGGTGTGCATCTCCAAAGAATCGCTGCCGTATTCCAACTCGTAATGAAACGAGTGCGTGTCGAACGGGAGTTTTCCCGGTTTGCGAACCGGGATGAATGCGGCGCCCAGCTCGAGTGCCAGCGGCGCTGCAAATATGAAACCCCGTGCTTCGGCAGCAATGACGGCCGTCACCCCGCGATCGCGGAACCGGTTCGCAATGCGATCGATGACTGCCCGAAACGCTTCCGGAGCCGCCAGCATGGGCGTGATGTCCCGAAACATGATTCCCGCCTTGGGAAAGTTCGGGATCGTGCGAACGTAGTCCTTCAGATTCAATTCGTCGTTCATTGACCCTCCGAAGCTCGACTCTTTTCCCTGGGTGCCGAGGTTTACTTGACCGCCGCCGTCTTCAGCTGTGCCAAACGTTCGCGGGCGCGTCTTACCTCGCCGGCCGCCTCGGGGTCCGAAACGTAAAGCTCGACGATCGCTGTCCAGATCTTCTGGGCCTCGTCAATCTGTCCGTCCTCTGCGAGCCGGTCGGCCTTGGACATCGAAGCCAGCAGCAATGGAAACTTGTCGGCAGTCGCGTCCTCCCGTAACCGCAATTCATCGAGTTGGCGCTGTGCGAACCGCAGCAACGGTTTGTGCTCCGGAGAATCTTCCAACAGTGCCACGAGCGACGTCAGAGTCTCCTCGGCCCGCTGGAAATCGCCCACGTCGCGGAAGTGCTCTGCCCGATGTAGGAACAGGTCTGCCTCGCTGTTCGGGGTCTTTCGCAACGGACCTCGCCGGCCTTGCTCAATCTTGTATAGCTCGATCTGCTCCACAAAGGGGGCAACTACCGGCTCCCATCTGGCGCGATCTTCGGCTAGGAGCACCAGAACATGCTCTTCGGCTTCGCGCCAACCTTCGCCGTCGACGAGCAACTCTTTCACCAGTTCGAGCCGTTCTTCGGGCTCGAGCTGGCCGCGCTGAAACCACCAGAAACCACCGCCCACCAACAATGCCAGCGCGGCGAGCAAGACATATGTGTTATCGAAGACTCGAGCGATTGGAGAGGGCCGTTGGGCATGTTCGATCTCGGCGCGAAGCAAATCGCGCATCAAAGTCCCGTGTCCCGGGCCAGCGGGTGCCGCCGAGGTTCCATCCAGTGCGACCGTTGCGCCTGTTCCGCCGGAAAGCTCTGCCGTCCCGAGCGTGTCCTCTTGCGACGACAGCTCCACTTTCCGCAAAATTTCCTGCAGCTTCCGCGACAGGACATAGGCGTCGGCAAAACGCTTATCCGGGTCTTTCTCCATCAGCTGGCACACGACGTCTTCCAGCCAGAATGGGATTTCGGGGACCAGCAAAGACGGCCGTTCGAATCGCGCATACTGGTGCTTATGGATCACGTCGAGCGTCGTCTTGCCGCTGAACGGAGGGCGCCCGGTGAGCATGACGTACACGACCGCGCCCAGTGAATACAGGTCGCTCTGCTTTGTCGCCCGGTGGCCTTTAGCCTGTTCCGGCGACATGTATTCCGCGGTCCCAATGATGCCGCCGGTGCGCGTCAGCTTGGTTCCGGCGAAGACTTGCGCCACGCCAAAGTCGGTCAGTTTCACATCTCCGCCGGGGGAAATCAGCAGGTTCGACGGCTTGAGATCGCGGTGGATGATACCCGCGTCGTGGGCCGCTTTCAGCGCAGAGCAGATCTGAACGGTGATATCGATGACTTCCTGCCAGGGCATGCGTTTGTCCCGGCGCAATCGCTGGGTCAGCGTTTCGCCCTCGACGTATTCCATTGCGTAAAAATACGTCTCCTCATCAACGCCGCTTTCGTAAAGTTCGACAACGTGCGGATTCTTAAGCACTTTCAGCGAATCAATCTCTCGCGTAAAGCGGGCGACGAAACCCTCTTCCCGGGCCAGCGACGCGGGCAGAACCTTGACTGCCGCCTCCTGGCCGGTCTCGGCATGCCGACCGAGATACACGGTTCCCATGCCACCGGCGCCGATCTTCTTCTCAATCAAGTAGGGGCCGATTTTGTCAGGAGCCATGGAAACCCCAATCATCTTGCAGACGGCTGATGGCGCGCCATCCGGGCGTTCCCACCGGCAATTTAGCAACGTTGATCGCGACAAGACTTGCGGGCCGGCACCGATGGACTGGAACTTTGAGTGTATGCCGGAAGAATTCCCACGGTCAAACGTAGCTACGGTGGTCGCCGCGCTGCGCTCTGATCGTGTAGAATTGGGATCGCTTGTGTGATTTCTAGCGAATCGAGATCGGAGATGTGCGTCAGTCCAACAGCCGTGCTGCTCATTGCCCACGGCAGCCGCCGAAACGAGGCGAATGACGATCTCGTGCTGCTGGCGGAGTCCGTTCGAGCACGTACCGCGTATCCGATCGTGGAGATCGCTTATCTAGAACTCGCCGAGCCCACGATCCCCCTGGGTGCAAGACGCTGCATCGACCTGGGCGCCAAAGAAGTGTTGATGATGCCCTTCTTTCTCTCTGCCGGAGAGCACGTGCGGGACGATCTCGATCGCTACCGCCACGAGTTCGGAGGGCAATTCGACGGTGTAACGTTCAGGCTCTGCGAACCGCTGGGGTTGCATCCCTTGCTTACCGAGGTGGTCCTGGCACGACTCGAAGAAGGGGCGTCGCGATAGTCGTGACGGGCGGACAGAACTGACCGCTGCAACAGTCCTTCAGGTCGTCGGCCCAGAACGGACATATTCGGTCTGTACCGCTTTAGCTTCCTCGCCATCCGGTGTGATGTTGTACGCCACTATGGAGAGATGATCTTCGTCGACGAATTCGAACACGGTTTTCCAGCCCCACAGTGGACTCTGTGGATCGACGTCATACGCGCCGGTAACGGCAAACCCAGTGTCGGTCGGCGGCCCCTCGGAAAACATGATTCCGTCAGACATGTGAAAATCGTCAACCCAGCTTGACTGAAACTTATTCGTCACTGAATTGAAGCCGATCGTCTCTTCACCCAGGCGGGGGCGTCCCTGGATCTCGCCGCTATACGAATGACGAAGAAACTTGCCTCCTAGGATCAGTCGAAACTCGCCGACGACGTTCGACTCGTCTCCAACTTCGCCGGGACTGAACCAAGTCGTGCATTTGCCCGCCCAGGAACCGACGAGTCTCTCAAACAGGGCATCGTGCATGGATGTCAGTCTCCTGACCGCCGTTTGCGGCTTCCAGGTCGGGATGCTGCTCACGAACCAATGTCGAGTACGTCACGGGCATCTTTGCGGCGCCGACGAGTCATTCTGCGCAAGTCTGATCATCCTTCGAGCGGGGAGCGGTTTTCGACGGGACCCAGGTCGTGGTCGATTCGTCGCGGATCTTCCTGACCGATTCGGCGCTCGGTGGTTGATTCGTTCCGAACTCGTGGATGACCGGTTCGTGTCCGCGGGGCCGGCGGCGGGGGACGTAGGGGGCGTCTTCGGGTTGTTTCCAGCGTAATAGCGAGAGCAGACTCGTTTCGATCGTCTTGCGGCGGGGTTTGTCGCGCAGCAGCCGGTAAATGACGAAAACGCCGCCGGCCACGCCCGCGAATGCCAGGATGGGCGCGGTCATGCTATCGGCGAACACGGTGATGATGAACCCGCACACCAGTGCGCCGCCCACGACCACAAACACGGTCGCCAGCAGTGTCGCCGCCCGCTCGGCCATTTCATTGCGTTGCGTCATGGCGTCAATGAACGCTGAGCCTATGCACGAAGATGTCGAGGTATAGAACCAGGAACATCAGCCCCAATACGAAGGCCATGCCGAAGTAGGTCGCGTATTCCATCACCCGCTCGCTAGGCCGCCTGCGTGTAACGGCTTCCCAGATGAGAAACACCATGTGGCCGCCGTCGAGGACCGGGATGGGAAGGAAGTTCAAGACGGCCAGATTGATGCTCAAGAACCCCAAGAACAACAGCAGCTCGGCGGTCCCCTGGCTCGCAAACGAGTACGCCACGGTTGCGATGCCCACCGGACCGTGGAGTTCCTTGACCGACAGATTACGTACGAACAAGTTGCGCAACGTCAGGTAGATGTCCATGATCGAATTCTGCGTGTGCGATATTCCCAGCGCCAGAGCCCCGCTGACGGTGGAAGCCTTTTGCGGCAGCGCCAATGTGGCCAGCCGCAGGCCGCGCACGTCCGGCAGGAACCATTCGTCCGAGTCTTGAGGCTCGATTTTGACGACTTCAATCTCGCCTTCCCGGCTGAGTTTCAGCGTGACGTGACGAGTCGGGGTCATTTGAATCAACCAGAACGCGTAGGCCCAGTTTTGGGTGTCGTCGCCAAAATCAATCTCCAGCTTGCGATCGCCCCACAGGTCGTCGGTCTCTCCGTCGGCCAGGGACAAGTTCATCTCGAGAATTCGGTCGTTGGGCTGCATGCCGGCGAGTTCGGCCGGTGAGCCCCCTTGAACGTGCATCACGATCGGGATCAGCGGGTAGGCGATTCCGATAGCCGGCGCAGAGAGTGGGACTCCCTCGCTGTTGGGAACCTCGACCCAGCCGGCCCTGTTGTCAGGCACGACCTTGACTGTCTTCTCCTCCTCCTCGGAGCCTTGAATCTTGCGCTTGAACATGATCGTGACTTCCTGGTCGTGTAGCTCGGCCAGGCGGTCGGGCAGCTGTAGCGGATTGATTTGCCGCCCAACGTCCTCGCCGTTGACGTGCGTGATTTTGTCTCCCGGCTGCAAACCGGCCTCTGCAGCAGGCGAACCCCTTTTGATGGCAGTGATCGGGCCAATGTCCATCTGCAGACCCAGCGTGCGAAAAGCCCGCGGCCCGACGGTGATGGGCACCAACTCGCCGCCGTCACGCTCGACGAACAGCTCCAGAGAGTCGGCCCGCCGCGCCGCCAGCAAGTCCTGGAACTGCGCGTAGTTGGCAACATCGGTTTCGCCGACACGGCGAATGACGTCTCCAGGTTCGAATGCAGGTGACGCATCGGCGGCAGGCGTCGAAGGCGATACCGGTGGGATCGGGTCGTTTTTCAGATCAATCAGTTCCAGGCTGCGGGGCTGGCCCGCGCCGATCAAACGCCGGGTTCCGCTGGCATCGGGCGTGACGGTGACCGCAAACGTCGTCCCGTCTTCGTGCACGCCTTCGATCTCGATCGTTCCCGTCGACAGCGCCACGCCGCGCATGATGTCGCCGAACGAATCGACCTTGCGGTCGTTGATGCGGGTGATCGTGTCGCCATACGTGAGCCCCATCTCCCAGGCCGGCAAACCTGGCTGCACACCGCCCAAAACGGCCGGCGCCTGCTCGACGCCCAAGCCGAATGCCGACGCGAAAAACAGCATTCCGGTGATCACATTCATTATCACGCCGGCCGAGATGATGGCCATGCGTTGATGGACCGGCTTGGCCGAATAGGACCGCGGGTCTTGGGCGATCTCGTCACTGGTCAGCTGGCTGGGGTCCATGTCGTCCTGGCCGAGCATTTTGACGTATCCGCCGAACGGGATTGCCGAGAGTGCGTACTCGGTTTCCCCCTTCTTACGGCTCCACAAAATCGGGCCGAATCCGATGCTGAACCGCTCGACATTGACGTCGCACCACTTGGCGACGGCAAAGTGGCCCAGTTCGTGAAAGAAGATGACCAATCCCAGCCCCAGCACCACGTACAGAATGTTCAGCGTAACGCCGAGCGCTTGGGCCATGTCTACTGCTAAGATCGCCACCGGCGGGCCTCCTCGCGAGCCCAACCATCCAGACGCTGGACGGACGCCAGCGACGGTGTTGGGTCGAATTCATGTGCATCTAAGACAGCGCGGCAACTCCGCGCGATGTCACGAAAACTCAAGTCGTTGCCCAGAAACCGCTCGACGGCGACTTCGTTGGCTGCATTGAGAACCGCCCCACAGGTTCCACCACGTGCGGCCGCTTCAAACCCTAATTCAAGGGCAGGAAACGCTTCCAGATCGGGCGGCGAAAAGTCGAGCGTCGAGGCTTGGCTCCAATCCATTCGAGGAGCCGGACCGCGGCTCCGTTCCGGCCACGTAAGCGCGTATTGGATGGGGAGCTTCATGTCGGGAGGCGACAATTGTGCCAGCACCGAGCCGTCGATGAATTCCACGAACGAGTGGACGATCGATTGGGGGTGCACGACGACGGTGACCTGCTCGGCGCTGAGGCCGAACAGCCAGCGGGCTTCGATGACTTCCAATGCCTTGTTCATCATGGTCGCACAGTCGACCGTAATCTTCGGTCCCATGACCCACGTGGGGTGCGCCAATGCCATTTCGGGCGTGACGCCTTCGAGTTGTTCCGACGTCCAGCCGCGAAACGGTCCGCCGCTGGCCGTCAACACAACGCGACTGACTTCGCTACGACGACCGGCGTGCATGGCCTGAAAGATGGCACTATGCTCGCTGTCGACCGGAACTAAAGTCGCGCCCGCGCGTTCTGCCAGTTCCAGCACGAGTGGACCGGCAACAACCAGGGTCTCCTTGTTGGCCAGTGCTATTCGCTTGCCCGCCTCCAGAGCCGCCCAAGTGCTCCGCAAGCCGGCGGCTCCCACAATCGCCGCCACTACCACGTCGATCGACGGATCGGCCGCCAGCTGTTCGACCGACTCGGGCCCGAACAACAGCTCGGTCTTGGGAGAAAACGCCTCGGTCCGAACCGATCCTCGTAGAGATCCATCACCCAGGGCGGCCCAGCGAGGTTGAAATCTCTCGCTCTGGCGACCCAAGGCCTCCCAGCTTCGATTTGCAGCGATGGCGACCAATTCCATTTGGTCCGGATTGGACTCGATAACATCGAGGCAGCTGGTTCCGACGGAACCGGTCGAACCCAACAATGCAATTCGCTTCATACCGGTACGTCGCGCTGCATCGGGTTGAAGATCTGGCGGATGAGTGCGCTGTCAGAACGCGCCTCATTCTAGGTCGACCCGAAAACTGCCGCAAGGTGCATGTTCCAATGCACTTAGGCGAGAGTCACTGCTTATTCGTCGCCCCAATGGCGTTCTTGCAACTCCCAATTGGATCCGGAGATGACCAGTGCCCCCGCATAAGGCTGACCAGGCTGCAGATCGCGCATTGTCCACCGCGAGGCGGCATCTGGATCCCGGTCGTCCCGAATGACGCACGGCGGCGTCCCGGGTGCTAGTGAGAGTTCGAAACTGTTCAACGGCCGGGACAAACCGTCTCCGATGGCTTTGATGTATGCCTCCTTGCGCGTCCAACTTTGGAAGAATGCAGTTCGCCGCTCAGCCGCACCCACCTCGCGATAAGCCTGTTTCTCGCCCTCTGCGTAGAACCGCTCGACAATGCGATCGCATGAGCGGTCCGGCTCCATCCATTCGACGTCGATTCCGATCTCGCGATCACGGGTTACGCCGTAGACCGCCAGATCGTTCGATCCTGATGCGTTAAACGACAGTGAACGCGCCAAGTCGGCACCGGCGAGGATTGGCTTGCCGTGTGCTCCGTAGTCGAACCGGATTTCGGCCGGGGCGATACCCAAGTAACGCGACAAAATGGTGCGCAGCATTGCCCTGCCGATGACGAAACGTTTCCGGTGGACGTCGAAATAGAAACGCGCGGCCCGTTTTCGCTCGTCGCCGGACAGGGCTTGCAGCAGCTGTTCGTAGTTTTGCTGCGGTGACTGTAGCGGAACAAACCATACGTCTACCCGGTCGCTGGTTGCTTGCAGTAGTTCGGAGGGGTTTGCCACGATCCGGTCCTTCAATCGTCCGTGCTCGAAATGCTGGTCGCGGGCGCTTGCTGCGTGTCAGGAACTCCCGCCGGGGCAGTGTACCAATAGGCCCATAGAATGAAGACACCTTGAAACAGCAGCCGCATCAGTTGGAAGCCGGCCGGCGTCTCGGGAAACAGTTCCTCTTGGTTCTGATAGACATAGATGTTGGCCGGAAACACCGCGATCAATAGCGCGATCAGGCCCCAAGCCGCCAGTCGGGTGAATCTCGGAATCCACAGCAAGGCCCCCAGCGCGATTTCAAACACCCCGCTCAGATACACAATCTCGAGATGCCCCGGCAGGTAGGGCGGCATGATCCTGAGAAAGAAGTCTGGTGTGACAAAATGCATCACACCGGCTAACACGAAGAACGATCCGAACACGATCTTCGAGAGGGTTTTCACAACTCGCATTGTCCGCTCAGCTCCGTTCGCGTCTCGGCATTCGATCGGTTATTCTGGGTCGAGAAGCCGCCGACTGCAATCCACGATTCAGTGCCGGTCGACCGACCGGTGCCTGACGACACTGCGATAGGGAACAGGCCATGCCGCACGAGACCACCCGACGCGAATTCGTCCAACAAACCGGAGTCATGGCCGCTGCCTATTGGGTCGCCGGTGCATCTCAAGCCCGAGCCAGTCGATCTGCCAACGAACAGTTGAACATCGCAGCCATCGGCGCCGGCGGCAAGGGCCGCACCGACATCCGCGAGTGTTCCACCGAGAACATCGTCGCGCTTTGTGATCCCGATGAGAACCGGGCTGCCGAGTCCTATGCCAAGTACCCCAAGGCAGACCGCTATCACGACTACCGCAAGATGCTCGAAGAGCGTAACGATCTCGACGCGGTGATCGTCTCGGCCCCCGACCACACGCATGCGCCTGCGAGCATCATGGCGATGAACGAGGGCTTGCACGTTTACTGCCAAAAACCGCTGACGCATTCGGTGTATGAAGCCCGCATGATGCGTAAAGTGGCGGCGGAGAAAAACGTCATCACACAAATGGGCAACCAGGGACACTCATTCGACGGCACGCGCAGCGTGGTGGAACTGGTTCAAGCCGGCGCTATCGGCGAGATCCGCGAAGCACATGTTTGGACGGATCGCCCGGGCAAGTACTGGAAGCAACCGCTCGATCGGCCGAGCGACCGGCCCGCCATTCCGAAGCATCTTGACTGGGATGTTTGGCTCGGCCCAGCGCCGGAGCGTCCTTACCATCCCACCTACGTCCCTCACGATTGGAGAGCCTGGTGGGATTTCGGCACCGGTGCGATGGGCGACATGGCCTGCCACGTGGCAGACACGGCGTTCTGGGCATTGGAACTCAGTTTCCCGACTTCGGTCGTGGCTGAGGCTCCCAGCGTGCATCCTGAATCGTGTCCCGAGTGGGAGATCATTAAGTACGAATTCGCCGCACGTGGTGACAAACCACCGGTCACCCTCACCTGGTACGACGCCGGCAAACAACCACCGCAGGAGCTGGGTGATGGCAAGCCTCTGGCATCCAACGGCACGCTGCTCGTGGGCAGTGAGGGTACTTGCTACATGCCCGACCCTTACAGCAGCACATACAAGCTGCTGCCCGAGGAAAAGTTCGAAGGTTTCCAAGGACCCGAACCCACCATTCCGCGGACCGGCAACAGTCCCTACAAGGAATGGATTGGAGCCATCAAAGGCGGCCCGATGTGCCTGTCGAACTTCGAATACGCGTCCCGGCTGACCGAAATGGTGTTACTCGGCAACGTGGCTGTTCGCGTCGGCAAGAAGATTGAATGGGACGCTGAGAACATGCAGGCCAAAAACGCACCGGAGGCCGCACAATACGTGCGCCGCGAATACCGCCCCGGCTGGACCTTGTAGTAGCGGCATGCCTGCCCGCAATTCGCCGCGCTCGGTACCGTCTCTGGTTATTCATCCTCGCGGCTGGGAAACAAGGCGACGAACAATAATGCGGCTACCGCGGCGATGGCGGCACACGCCAGCCACACGCCCGGCCAGTCGCGCAACATTTCGACTTTGCCTTCGGCCCCATCCTGCACGAATGCCTTCAAGCCGGCCTCCGTCACGATACCCAGCTGCGATCGCAAGGTTTCTGCAGCAGCCGGTCGCGTGAAGGCATTGCCGATCACGCCGCTGATCACACCGCCGGCGATGAATCCCAGACTCAGCACGAACGTCCCGTAAAAGGTCTGCATGGTGCCTCGCACGTCGAGCGGCGAAACACGATCGACGTACATGAATGCCGTCGCCAGAAAGCAACCGAAACAAAAACCGTGCAGCATCTGTCCCAGGCAAACCAGGGTCATCACCGCAGGAAACGGAATCGGGACGGCCACCGCAACGGCAAACACCACACAGCGCAACACGTAGGCAATCGCTCCAATCACCATCGTCCATTTGAAACCGAATCGCTGGACCGCGAACCCCAGCCCGGCCATCACGACGACTTCGAAGACTTGGCCTAACGAGGCGATGCGCTGTTCCCAGGCCCCTGGTTCCCCGCCGCCGCTGGTCAGAATGGTCCGCAGATACGGGCTGTTCCACACGAAGTAGAACTGATGCACGATCGCCACCAGAAAGCTGATCAGCACCAACACCAAGAAGCCCCGCCGCCTGAGCAGCCCCAGCACCTTGGCGGGTGCCAGCTCGTCCGAGGGACTGCGATGCGGCGGCGTGTGAGGCAGCGTCAAGCAGTACACGCCCATCAGCAGTCCGCCCACGCCGGAAACGACCAGCACGATCCCCCGCGCATTGACCAGTTCGTCGCCCGTGAATCCCTTGAGCAGATACATCTCGACGAACCACGCTGGCACGATAAAACCCACCGTGCCCCACAGGCGAATGCTCGGGAATTCGCGGTCGCGGTTCTTCAGGTGCTGAAACGCCAGTGAATTCGTCAGCATCATCGTCGGCGTGTACAGCGTGGAGTACAGAGTTCCCAATATGATCACCGGCCAGTACTCGGTTTGAGTGTATAACAGCAACATCAACACGCCGGCCGATAGGTGGCAGAAGGCGAGCACATATTGCGTTGCGAAATGACGGTCGACGAGTTGCCCGACGATAAACGGCGTAATCAGCGGACCAACCGCCAGCGCTGCCGCGAACGTGCCGATCTGGGCCGAATTGAAATTCAACGCCGATTGCAGATACTCCGAGATGACCGGCAGATACGCCCCCTGCACGAAGTACTGCAGGAACATCATCACGTACAACCGCGTCTTTAGCCGCGAATCGGTCGGCGTGAAATCGGTGGGGGAATCGACCATCGAGAATTTGCTAGTTGAACAAGCCGGCTACGAGACGCGTCGCGCGCTGCCGCACTCTACCGGCGATTCCTGCGCGGAACAAGCATCAAGACGAAGGCTCGTTGTCGACGACGCCTTATCGCTGCCCGACTCGAGAAACGTGCCACGCCGCTGCGCGCGTTTGCCGCTGGGAACCGATATTTCTTTCTATTGTGATTGAGCTTCACTCTGCTTGAGCGAGCTCAAGAACGCCAACAAGTCTGCGGTTTGCTCTGCGGTCATGTCGCGCAGCAAGAGTTCCGGCATCAGCGATCTGCGCTGCGGGGCCAGCAGTTCGACGTCGCCGGCGTCGATGCGGACTTCCTTGCGGGTCGCATCCTGCAGCACGACTTCTTCTGCAGTCCGGCGGATGAGCAAACCAGTGTGCACCTGCCCGCGCTTCGTTTCGACGAGGTAAGGGACGTACTTGGGGTCAATCGTCTTGGACGGTTCGAGAATGCTCTCCAAGATCTTGCGGCGATCGTACTTCTTGCCGACCTCGCTCAGATCCGGCCCCAATTGCTGGCCGCGACCGTTGATTTGATGGCAGTTTCGGCAGGTGATGCCTTCGAGATCGAAGAACAGGCTGCGACCACGCCTGCTCACGCCGGCGACAGCCAAAATGTCGTCGGGCCGCACGATGCTTCCCAACCGTGTCGAACGTTCCTCGTCCGGCGCAAATCGTTCGAATAAATCGCGGACGACGATTTGCGGGTGATCGATGGCCGCAGCGATCGCCCGTTCACGAATCGCAGGCGGCAGTCCGTCGCCATCCAGTTCGTGTAGCACTGCAAGCGCTCCACTTGTCGAATTCAGGAGTCGGTCGATCAGCGGCTTTGTCTCAGAGGCCGGCCGCTGCGCCGAAGCCCGCAACTGCTCGAGGAGTACCGATTGTTCGGCCCTGAATGGAACTCGTTCCGAATCTGTCGCTGCACCGACGCGACTGCCTGCCTCAGCCGGCTGCAACTCGGCGATCCAATCGTGCATCAACGTCACGCCCGCCTTGTCAACGAGTTCGGCGCCGAGATGCGGCATGTGACCCGGTCCCGATTTGGCCATGCGATACAGCAGCACCGAACGAAACGGGTCACCCGCCGCCACGACCTGCGCACCATGAATGCCAAATGTGCCTTGAGAGGGGCGCCTGTCAAACAAGTTCGAACGCTCCAGCGGCATATCGGCTCGCACGTGAAACCACGCGGTCCCGCCGCCACCGTTGCGGTGGCAGTGTGCGCAATTCACATGCAGGTAGGCCCGCGTTCGTTCTTCCAGCGTCCCCACGTTAACCGTGGGCGAAGCCATGACCGGCGGATCGTCACCCACAGGTTCCATCAAGCCGATGTGCGCCAGCGTGCTAAGCTGGTTGTCGATCGCGTGGCCGTAATCATGTTCGCGATTCAGCTGCGAGACGTGGAAGCCGAGAATCGAGCCATTGTTGTAGGAGTTATGGCAGACCAGGCATTCGGTTCGGCTGGCAAACTTCCAGACTTGTGTTCGCCGCCCGCTCGGTGCGCCTGCGTCGATGACTTCGAACGATCGCTGTGCGCCGGCTGCATCGACCAGCATCGCGTCGGTCTGTGCATCGTTCCAGACATACGAATAGGGCCGCCAAGTCTCGATCCCGGTGTCGTATTGAAACAGTTGCGTCTCGACGCGACGCCGGCTAGCGGGATTACCTCGCTCCATTTCGAGCGACAGCGTCTTGGCGAATATCGTTTCGTGAGGGAACTGCGGTTGCGCGTTGTACGCGCCGAGCTTGAGCGGCAAGCGGTCGCCTTTCTCCACCGACTCCGCCGGTATCGCGACAAACCGCTCTGCCCGCGCATGATCGGCCCAGGGTTCGGCGTTGATGCTGTAAGGAATCACGCCCGCCGCCGGCACTTGCTCGCCGACTGATGCAAAGATCCCCGTCTCGCTGAGCTTTCTGGGGAACTGCTGATTGGAATCGCTGAGCGGGTTGGCCACCAAACGGTGAATCGTCCCTGAGTCGCCGTAATGCACGACGTAGAGCTCCTGCGCCGCATCGACGCCGAAGCAGACAATCGCCAGCGGCGTGTCGCACAGTTCCTCGTGCCACGTGACGTTTCCATCTTCGAACCGCAGTCCCCAGATCTTGCCGGTGACGTAGTCGCCATAGACATATGCGCCGACCAAATCGGGAAGGGCAGCGCCGTGATAGACGTATCCCCCAGTCACCGAGTAGGACTCGGTATGCGGGTGGGCCATGGTGGGCGGCAGAATGGGCGTCGGGCCACGCTTGCGTTCTTGATGCACCGACTGCGGACCTTCGGTGATGCTCCAGCCGTAGTTGCCACCCTTCTCGACGCGGTACACCATCTCCCACAATTCCCAACCCACGTCGCCGGTCCACAGATCGCCCGTCGCCGAGTCGAAGCTCATCTTCCACGGATTGCGCAGTCCGTAAGCCCAAATCTCGCCGCGGGCGCCTTGCAACTCGACGAACGGGTTATCGCCCGGGATGCGATAGGGACGCTCGCCGTCGGAGTGGTCGACGTCGATCCGCAGAATGGCCGAGAGCAGGTTGCTCACATCCTGCCCGGCGTTGAGCCCATCGGGAGGAAATGCCCCGCTGCCGTCGCCCGTCGAAACGTAGAGATAGCCATCCGGCCCGAATTGAATGCACGCACCGTTGTGGCCTCCGCCCAACCACGCGATGACGACCTCTTCACTAGCCGGATCGATACGCGGCGGATCGAGTTCGGTCATCCGAAACCGCGACACACGCGTGCCGTCGGGCGCACCGTTCTTCAACACGTAGGCGATGTAGCACAGCCGATTCGTCTCAAACTGCGGATGGAAAGCGAAACCATAAACGGCCGTCAGATCCGGATGATGCTCGGCCAGATCGATCGCCACATCCGTCGTCTCGGCATCAGCCACATTCCGAAACGTCCGCACCGGCCCGGCAAACTCGGCGATCAACAGACGATCGCTGCCGGGAACGGCAACAAACTCGACCGGATTCTTGAAGGTCAGCTTCGGAAAGACCCTCTCGACGCGATACGGCGGCGGCGGATCAGGCGACCCGGTCACCCGCGACGTGGTCCAGGGTTCCCAAGCTTCGAGGCCGTAGGGATTCTGTTCTTCGTCGGACGACGTCTTTCGATCGGCAGCGTCCTGCGCCTGCAGGGTGCCGGTGATGTGACAACTCCAGAGTGTGACACACAAGATGATCAACGTGGAACGCATTGAATCGTTCGCTCGGGGAAAGTGCCGGGGACTACGAAATCCTGCCACAATCCCAGCCTACACTCAACTCCCCCGCTCTGCTCGAAAGCGTCCTTTGCCTACCCCCAACCGCCTGGTCAAGAAGATACGAAATGGATGGACAGCGGTGTCCCTGCACCGACGAACGCGCCCCCAAACCGGGTGCCACTGCCGTGCGGCTGGATTTCGTACCTCTCTGACTTAAAGCACGATATCCCGCTTCGACGTGATCGCCGCAGTGCCGAGTAGTGTGGCCTCAATCAACAGGTCCTCGTCAAGCTCCGAATCGGCAGCCGGCGCGACGCCGTGAGGCGGCATCAATCGCCCGAGCAGTGTTTCGCGTGCCAGCGGGATTGACCTGCCCCGCACGCGCATCTGTCTGTCGAACAGCAGCGGATCGAATTGTCGCAACTCCGGGAAAGTGAGTCCTGTCAGCACTTCGATCGTGGTCAATCGCACCTGTTCCAGGACTGGCGCGAATGGCAGCGGTTCTACACGGTCATAGTCGCGCTGCCAGACGAGAAAGCCGGCCGAACGCATGGCACCAGCCAGCTCGACAGAAATCACTTTCCAGAATCCAGCCGGAATGCGGATCGGGACTTCCTCAGGCCCGTTTTTGTGTTCCGGATCGTCCTCGGTAAACACCGGACCGGTAAAAACACAGGCGCGACGGCTGTCGTCGACGACGCGGTCCAGCATCCAGTCTTCAATCTTCCCCCAAGCATCATCGTGCAGGTTTCCGTGTTGTGGGGCAATGTTTGACCACAGGTCGCTCTCGCGCTCGGCGATCCTGGCGTCCTCTTCCTCACCCCATGACAGGCTCTTGCGTCGCGCCAAATGTCCTTGATCCCAGGGATTCGGTCCAAACACACCGTCCTGGCTCTGGCGATAGCCACGGTTTCTGTCAACTTGCAGCGATACGGGTTGGATTCTCTGATCGTTCTTGAAACTACGGGTCGTGAACTGGTCTGAGGAGAGCGTGGCGCCGTCGATGTTGTGAGCCGAAACAAAAGCGAAACCGCGTTCCTCATTAAACAACAGCGAGTGGCGCGAGTGGTGGACATAATCCCCCTCAAACGCCAACGCCGTCACCCGGTCGTTAGGAGCGGGTAGGGGAATGTTATGACCAGCAATGAACTCGGGATCGTACGGCATGAACGACTCCATGTGTGAACAACCGGCAGCGCATACTGTGCCGCGACGATGGCGACAATTCAAGAGGCGTAGCCACCGTGTGCTTCCGCTCGAGCGTGCAACGCACGGGAAAGGGACCGTTTGCAGCCCGGCTGCTGATTTACAACCCAACGTGCGGATGAGCCACACTACGTCCAGTGGCAGTTCAACACCATCAGCCTGAACGCGCTCGCGTCCCGTTTAACCGAGCAAGCCGACAACACGCTTCCAGGCTGGGATCCGCTGGCCAATCGATCTTTGCAAGGATCACGATATAATATATACTAATGTATATTTACTGTGTCGCCGCTGGCCTTTCAACTGCAGGGGCGAGAAGTGAGCCATAAGGCGGCGCCGCGTGGAACAACCTTCCCGATCACGTTGCACGGCAACTGTCGCCGTTTTGCTTCCGGACGCCTGAACCCCAGAGAACGAGATTGTGCGCTCCGTTCCTCAACACGCGAGTCTGGACCTCCGCTTCCACTTCGCGCAACCACCCTGGCGTCGACGAGCGACCCGTTTTGGGGCACTGGTGACAGCCTCTGTCTACGAAACCAGCGCCGATTCCGAGGAAAACGGGGTTTCGTAGACGTAGACGCATAGCGCTGTGACAGGGGTGGGTCGAGGAGCGAGTGTCCAGGGTCCAGTGCGAACATGATCCGTTCATTTGACATCTGTCTGAGATTTGATATTTTATCAAATGTTGTCTGGCGAACTTTCTTCGACTTTTCACAGCGCCGCCGCTTGCCGCAATCGGGTTCTTTCACCGCAGAGGACGCAGAGGCTTTTGAGCGAACGAGGTTGGTTGATTTCTCCGCGTACCTCTGCGTCCTCTGCGGTTCATACCATTAAAAGATTTGATCCGCACGGAGTTCTGGCTTTGTCTGCTGTTACTGATTCAATCGCGTTTGACTCGGTTCCGCGTGGAAACATTCGCGACGCGGTGATGCGGAGCCTGCTCAAGGCGGTGGTCGCCGGCCAATTCCCGTCCGGCCAGCGGATGGTCGTGCAGCGGTTGACCGATCAGTTTGGCATCAGCGCGACCCCCGTTCGCGAAGCGTTGGCCGAGTTGGCTTCGCTGGGGATTGTTGAGAATACGCCTAATCGCGGCGCCGTGATGCGCGAATTCGGACTTCGGCAGATTCGCGAGATCTATCAGCTCAGACGGTTGCTCGAAGTCGAAGCGGTTCAAAGCGCCTGCGGTCGCATCGACCGCGCGGCCTTGGTCGAGCTGCAGCGCGAGTTCTCCGTCTTGAGCGAGATGCCCTGTGACGAGGTGTGGTCAAAGCGGACAATCGCCGGCGATCTGCAATTGCATGCCTTGATCGCCGAGAACTGCGACAGCATTCGCCTGCAGGATGAGCTGGCGCGCTACAATACCTTGGTGCAAGTCATCCGCGAAGTTGTCGACAACGAACGGCATGCGCAGGAAATCGCGCTGGCCGAGCACTTGGAGATCATCGACGCACTGTTGAGGAATGATGCCGACGCGGCTGGGGACGCCATGGCGCGACACATCGGCAGCACGGCTGACGTGGTGTTGGACACCATGTTTCCGGCAGCCGAACACGAATCGAAGAACCACACGAATCGGAAAGACGCATGAGTCGAGGGCTTTGGTCCTGTTGTCTAGCGCTGTTGGCCGGAGCCGCATTGGGTGGCGGACTGGTGGCCGGCGAGCCGAATGCGCAACAGCTCGAATTCTTCGAAAAGCAGGTGCGGCCGGTGCTCGTCGAGCATTGTTCGGACTGTCACAGTGGCGAAGAGCCCGAGAGCGATCTGGACGTTGATTCGCTCGCCGGGTTGCTGCGGGGCGGCATTCGCGGAGCGGCCATTGTGCCCGGCAAGCCGGGTGAGAGTTTGCTGCTCAGCGCGGTCAATCACGGCGAAATCCTCAAGATGCCCCCCAAACGGAAATTGCAATCGCGGGTGATCGCCGATCTGGCGAAATGGATCGAAGACGGCGCCGCCTGGCCCAACGCGCAGGCGATGGATGTTGAAGAAGCACTCGGCACCGAGGACAACGGCGGCCCGCAATACACCGACGAGGAGCGGTCCTTCTGGGCATTTCGGCCGCCGGTCGAGCCGGCGGTTCCCGACGTGCAGAACACTGGCTGGGTCCGTTCGCCGATCGACAATTTCATCTTGGCGAAGTTGGAACGCAAGGACTGGACTCCCGCGGCTGCTGCCGAGAAGCGCACTCTCATTCGCCGCGCCACGTTCGACTTGATCGGCCTGCCGCCGACGCCGGCCGAAGTCGACGCTTTTCTGGCCGACGACTCGCCGCTGGCGTTTGCCCGCGTGGTAGACCGATTGCTCGAGTCTCCGCATTACGGCGAGCGGTGGGGCCGGCATTGGCTGGACGTGGCTCGCTATGCCGATTCCAACGGTCTGGACGAGAACCTCGCCTACGCCAACGCCTATCGCTATCGCGATTACGTCGTGCGGGCCTTCAACGCCGACAAGCCCTACGATCAGTTCGTCCGCGAGCAATTGGCGGGCGATTTGCTGCCGGCGTCCGGCGATCCGCAAGGCGACATCGACCGAATTACGGCGACCGGCTTTCTATCGTTGGGCGCCAAGATGCTGGCCGAAGACGATCCGGTCAAGATGCAGATGGACATCATCGACGAGCAGATCGACACGATGGGCCGCGCCTTTATGGGGCTCACGCTGGGTTGCGCCCGTTGTCACGATCACAAGTTCGACCCCATTGGCACCGACGACTACTACGCGCTGGCGGGCATCTTCAAGAGCACGCAGACGATGGAGAACTTCAAAGTCGTCGCCCGCTGGTTGGAACGGCCGCTGGCCACCTCTGAACAACTGCGCGAGTTGGAAGCCCACGCAGCGCTGATCGAACAGGCTCAGGCAGAACTCGCCGACTTCACCGCGAAGGCTCACGCAGAGCTCAAACAAACGGCCCGGCAGAGCATTGGACAGTACCTGATCGCCGGGACTCGGTTCGCACGGTTTCGCTCGCAGTTGGCCGAACTCGCGCCCGACGACGTATTGAGTCCCGACGAGTACGCAGGCGCCGTCCTCGTCGAGGCGGAGCAATTCGACCGCGGCAATTTGACCGCGTATGCCACCGGCTACGGCGAGGGAATTGGCGTCATCGCCGGACCGGGCGGGTTGAACTTTGCGGAATACGATTTCGACGTCGCGCAGTCGGGCAGCTATGACGTGGCGATCCGCTATGCAGCGGCCCAATCGCGGCCGACGCGGTTGATCGTCAACGGTTTGACCGTTCACCCGGCAGCTGCCGCCGGTGTCACAGGGAGTTGGTACCCCGACACCCAACAGTGGAACGCGGTCGGCATTTGCATCCTCGATGAAGGTCCCGCGACGATCCGCTTGGAACGTGACGGCCCAGTTCCGCATGTCGACCAGTTGTTGCTCGTGCCGCGGGCGGATCGCCAGTCTGAGATGATTCTCGGTGAATCGAAGGCGTCGGCGTCGCAGCTTCAGCCGGGGTTTGTGCGGCAATGGGCCGACTACCTCGACGCTAGCGGCAACGACGGTGACTCCCTGCTCGGCGTCTGGCATCGATTTGCCGCGGGCGCGCCTCTGGCTGAGATCGCCGCAGCGCTCGATTCACCACCGAAAGATTTGATCGAACCACAACCTGCGTCGCTTTCCGAGTTGGCAGACCGCTATCAACAACTGTTCGATCGGGCACAGCAAGCATGGGCGCAGCTCAAATCGAGCGAACAGGGAAGCCAGGCGACTGCACTTCCCGATGCGCTGCTGGAACGATTCCGCAAGATCGTTGATGCCGAAGACGGTCCCTTGGCCGTGCCGAAAAACGCCGACGAGTCGTACTACACGGTCGAAGTGGCGGCGGAACTGTTGGACAAACGCGAAGCCATGACCGCCTTGGAAAAGGCCCGGCCTCAATATGCGTATGCCATGGCCGTCTCCGACGTGCAGCAAGTGGGCAACGTTCGCGTCCATATTCGCGGCAGTCACCTGACGCTGGGACGCGAAGTAGCCCGCGCCTTTCCGCAGATTCTTGCCCATGAGCAACCCGGCATTGGCGATGAGCAGAGCGGACGGCTGCAAATGGCCCAGTGGCTGACCGACCTCGCTCATCCGCTGACGGCGCGGGTGATGGTCAACCGCATCTGGCTGGGCCACTTTGGTGCGGGTCTTGTCGGATCGCCCGACAACTTCGGCCGGCTGGGCGAGCGGCCGAGTCATTCCGAACTTCTCGATTGGCTGGCGCTGCGGTTCATCGAGTCGGGATGGTCGATCAAGCAGATGCACCGCACGATCATGCTGTCATCGGCGTACCAGATGAGCACGGCCTACAACCAGGCAGCGGCAGAGGCCGATCCCGAAAACCGCTTGCTGTGGAGAATGAACCGGCGGCGGCTGGAAGCCGAAGCCATTCGCGATGCGATTCTCGCCGTCGGCGGCTCGCTCGACTTGAGCATAGGTGGCACGCAATTGCCGACTGAGAATCGCAAATATGTGACCAGCACGGCCAACGTGAATCCGGTGGCCTACGAAGGAAACAGGCGGTCGATCTACCTGCCGGTCGTACGCAGCGCCCTGTATGAAGTCTTTCAGGCGTTCGACTTTGCCGACCCGAGCACTGCCGGCGGAAAGCGCCAGACGACGACCATCACACCGCAGGCGCTGTTCATGATGAACAGCAAACTGGTCGCCGACGAAACCCGTGCGTTGGCGGAGAGGTTGCTAGAGCACGACTCGCCGGATCACGCTCGTCGGGTTGAGCGCATCTATCAGCTGTGCTACAGCCGGCCGCCATCGGACGACGAGATCCAGCGGGCGCTGCGTTACGTCGGACAATACGTTGCTGCAGACGACGACCATCAGACCGCGGGCACGTCGGGCGAACTGCAGGCCTGGCAGAGTCTGTGTCGGGCCGTTGTGGCATCGAACGAGTTTGTCTACGTCGAATGAGAAAGACCGCGCACTCATGACTCGTTGTTGCAACAGCTTCACACCTGTGCTCACTCGCCGCGAGATGTTGCGGCACAGCGCCGCGGGCTTCGGCGGCCTGGCGCTGGCGTCGCTGTTGGGACAGCAGCGTGCATCGGCCGACTCGCTGGCGCCCAAGCAGCCACACTTTTCGGCCAAGGCCAAACGCGTCATTTTCTTATTCATGCACGGTGGCCCGTCGCAGGTCGACACGTTTGACTACAAACCGCTGTTGGAACGCGATCACGGCAAGCCGTTGCCCTTCGCCAAGCCGCGCGTCGTCTCCAGCGAGACCGGCAATTTGCTAAAGTCGCCCTGGAACTTCCGACAGTACGGACAGAGCGGCGCGTGGGTCAGCGACCTGTTTCCACACGTGGCCCGCTGCGTCGACGATTTGTGCATCATCAACTCCATGCACGGCTCGAATTCACGGCATGGCGGGGCGCTGTTGGAACTGCACACCGGCAGCGACACGTTCGTCCGACCCAGCATGGGATCGTGGATCAGCTACGGGCTGGGCACCGAGAACGCCGATTTGCCCGGTTACATCACGATGTGTCCCACACTGACGCACGGCGGGGTGAATGCGTACAGCTCGGCCTTTCTGCCGGCCGAGCACACGGGGACGCCGCTGGGCAATGCCAGCATCCCCTCCAGCAAAGCCACCATTCCCTTCATCCACAGCGCCCAAAACACGCCCCGCCACTTGCAGCGATTGGAGCTGGATTTGCTCGGCGAATTGAACGGCCGGCGAATGCAGCAGACCGGCCCCGACTCTGACTTGGAAGGCCGCATTAAGTCGTTCGAGCTCGCTTTTCGAATGCAGACAGCAGCGCCGCAATTGCAGGATGTTGGCGACGAATCGGAAGCCACCCACAAACTCTACGGCCTCGACGACAAGCGGACTGAAAACTTCGGCCGACAGTGCCTGATGGCCCGCCGCTTCGCCGAGCAAGGCGTGCGGTTCGTGCAGGCCACGCATAGCTACAAGTGGGACCAGCACGCCGAACTGCGGCGCGACCACGCCAAGAACGCGGCCGAAGTCGACAAGCCGATTGCCGGTTTGCTGCAGGACCTCAAATCCCGTGGCATGCTGGACGACACACTTGTTTTGTGGGGTGGCGAGTTTGGCCGAACACCCGTCGCGCAGGGAGATGACGGTCGCGACCACAACCCGCAGGGCTATTCCATGTGGATGGCAGGCGGCGGCGTCAAAGCGGGCCTCGTCTACGGGTCGACCGACGACTATGGCTATTACGCCGTCGAAGACAAGGTCCATCTGCACGACTTGCAAGCAACGATCCTGCATCTGTTAGGTCTGGATCACGAGCGGCTGACGTATCGCTACGCGGGTCGCGACTTCAGGCTGACCGACGTCGAAGGCGAAGTCGTGTACGACGTGATCGCCTGACGGCGTTGGCGTCGTCCGTTCTGTATGTTGGTGCCGCGAAGCTGCTTGCCTCAGTCCAAGACGAGTTACACGATTTCGTGTCCAACTGCCGTCTAAGATTTGCCGACAGTGCGAAGAATATCGACTCGATTTTCCCCTGGCTCTCGTCTCTCCGCTCTCTGCACTTTGCTAACACCGCGTGGTGTAGCTTGGTATACTGCTTCGATTAAATCATTTCGCCACTTCTCGCAGCATCTGATGGATTGCTCCCCGTCGCCGGTGTTTGTATGACGCGCAATCGTTATTCGCTCCTGAGAGAGGCACGCCCATGAACGACCAAGAACGCTATTACCGATCCAGGGGCGGATTCAATCCGATTGGTCTGATGATCATGTTCGTGGCCGGCACGATCGCTGCAGCTGCCCTGGCGATCGTGTATGCGTTGATCTGTATGTATAACCCGTTCATTTACTTCACGTTCATTGGCACTTTCGTCTTCGGATTCTCGGTTGGCTGGGTCGTTAAATCGATCGGCAAAGCCACGAAGGTCCGCAGTCGGGGCTTCTCGGCCATGGTCGGTCTATTGTGTGGCGGGGCGGCTGCTTACCTGGCCTGGATGGCGTTCATTTTCATGTTCGACTACGACATGAGGGCGCTCACCTTGTCGCCACTTGCTGTCTTCAGGATCATCACTGCACTCGGTGAAGAGGGGATTTGGGACTTTCGCGGGGCGAAGCCTACCGGTGCCGTGCTGTATGGAATCTGGTCGCTGGAAGCCGGAATTGTGCTGGTTGTGGCGCTGCTGACGGCCAGCAGCAACGATGCCCCATTTTGCGAAAACTGCGATCAGTGGATCGAGCCCCAAGGCGAACCGGTGCCGCTGCCGAACAACGGCCAGCTGGATCAACTCCAACGGGACCTGGAGGCCGAGAACTATCGAGCATTCGATGATCTGGCGGCCGGTAAACTCGAGCCGAGCGACTTTTTGAACGCCATCATCAAGACGTGTCCGTCGTGCTCTGACTCGAACTTCCTATCGGTCGACCGGGTCGTCACCACCACGAAGAGCTCGGGTGAAGAAGACGTTAACACCGCGACTCTGCTGGCAAATCTCTCTATTCCGACTACCGTCATCGAGCAGCTTCGCGGGATCGCTGAGCGTCCGGCTGACGAGCAAGCCGATGCTGATGAATCCGAGTCGTTGGAGCACGAGCATGAGGAACCGGCCGAGGACGAGCACGACGACTCCGACGACGACTCTTACGACGAATAGCACAATTGCGTGATCTGTCGGTCGACCGACTGCGTTACCTCAGGCAAGCGTACGCGGTTAAGCAGCCGGTCGGCGTGCGTGGGCGACAAGCGCTCGGCGCTTGCAACGACGCGTTGATCGCCGGTTTGCCGATGAAAGTCATTCGAACCCCGGGAAGGAAGACGATGTTTCGCACGATTTGTTGTACCGCAACTTGTTTCGCGCTTTGGCTTGTTGTGCACAGCCCGCTGGCAGCCCAAGAACCGGCCGCCGATCCGCCGGCCGATTCATCTGCAGCCGAAACAGAGACGATCGAGGGTGCAACGACCGACGAGCGGCTCGAACAGGCAAAAGAAACCGCCGAGAGCGTCGCTCAGGCGACGAGTGAGAAGGTCGGCGAGATCGCCGAGCAAGTGGATCAGAGTCAACAGGCTCAGGAGGCGAGAGCGGGAATCCTCAAACCCATTTACATCCTGGCCGAGTACTGCTCATTCCCGACATTCCACTGGGTCGCGTTCACCCTGATGGTCGCCGGCGTTGTGGGCTACGGACTGCAACTGACGCTCGGCAAACTGATGGTGTTGGCCAACCGTGGCTTCAGCTTGAAAGAGATTCTCTCCGACGCGATTACGCTCATCATCAGCCTGCTAGGGCTCGTGTTGACGACGCAAGCGGCGACGGAGAACTCTAGCTTCACTGAAAGCGCCTTCGCAGTCCTATCGGCAACCGGCGTTGGCGGATTGGTAGGATTCATGCTCTACGTGTGGGGGCAAAGGCAGGAACTGCAGGCCGTCAAAGGACGCAGTCAGGCGAGCTGATCGGAGGCGCTCTTGGCCGATTCCGAAGTGGCCGACCCAACACGCGATCCGGTTCGGGGCGGGTCGTTCGGTAAGCGAGCGTTCTGGATCGCCGGATCCGGAGCGATCCTACTGGTGGGGCTGGCAGTCGCCGTCCTCGTAATCTTGGACTCGAGCCCCCAGCCACGGCCGTCGCCGGTCCCCAACGCATACGACGATCTGATTGTGGCCGCACGCATGATTGGTGGCGTCATACCGCCGAAGCTCTCCGCGCCCGACGTGCCCAGAAACGAGCTTCAAGCATTCGTCGAGGCAAATCAGGAGTCGCTGCAATGGGCTCGCGACGGGTTGGGTAAGCCGTGTGGCGTCTGGTTGACCTTCGGTCAGAACACACAGCCCATTCTCGATCGCATCGGTGCGCTGCGCAATCTAGGCCGGCTGTTCTATGCCGAAGGGAAGCTTGCCGAACTCGGCGGAGAGAACGGCACGGCTGCCGAGTCTTACGCCGACGCGATTCGCCTGAGTCACGAATGCCGGCGAGGCGGCCTGTTGCTCGACAGTCTGACCGGCATCGCGATTGAAAGCATGGGCATCGAGGGTCTAAGCGGGCTGCGCGACCAGTTGAACGAGACCCAATGCCGGGAATTGATCGCGCAGTTGAACAAACTTGAAAACAACAGAGAGCCCTACGACACGTATCTAACCAACGAGGCCATCTGGCGGAAGCAGTCGATACCGATTTACCAGCGGTTCATCCTGGGCGTTTCCGGCACAGGACGGGACCTGCTGCAAGTCTCCATTGATCAGGGCGAATTCGCGTACAAACAATCGCAGGCCCGTGCTCGACTGCTGCTATTGTCACTGGCGTTGCAAGCCTACTTCGACCAGCGTCGCGCCTTTCCTGAGAGGCTGACTGAATTGGTGCCGGACTACCTGCCCAACCACCTGCAAGATCCGTTCAGCGATCGGCCGTTCCTGTATCGTCGCATCGAGGCTGGCGTGATCGTTTATAGCATCGGGCCCGACGGCAACGACGATGTGGGCCGCCCGCTCGATAAATCGAGAGACCCCAACACAGCGCAGGGTGACATGGTCGTGAAGCTTTCCGGACCAACAGCGGAGTCAAGTCGACCGTAGTTCGGCGTAGTTGAGCCGCGGCCGTTGCTTGTATTTCTTGACCAGACAGCTTTGCCAGGCCAGACGGCCCGCTGTCGAGATATCAGCCCGCAGGGTCTGCACGACGAGCGACTTGCCGAAGCCCTTCCAAGCTTTCTTTTGAGGTTTCGCGAACGTCAAACCGAGTCGGTGTCTCAGGTTCGACGCTTCGCCCACATACAGCTTTGAAGAACCGTGCTCGCCAACGACGTACACACCGGCGGCGTCGGAAAGTTTGCGGGCGATGAGGTCTTTGACAGGGATCTTCTCGCCCAACCGCGAAGGCGGTTTGAGGACGGAGGAGCGATTGCGGGCCGTCTTGGCTTGTTTCCGCAGCTTCAAAGCAGCCCAGCGGTATTGCAAAGGCGAGTATCCGGGAGCGAATCGGCTCGCGGTCTTGTCGAATTGTTCAGCCAGCAGCGGATCGCACAGAATCTCATCCATGCTTTGGGCCACGGGTTCATCGAGCAGAATCTGCAATGCGATCTCGCTGGCAAACAGGTAATCGTCGCAGTCGTTCCACGAAATCTTGGTCTGGCGATTTGTTTCGATCGTCGCCAACTTCCCCGCCTTGCGGAGACGGAACAAAAGGGTGTTCCAAGTCCGCGCGTCGCCGGCCAGACCAAATCGTTTGCAGTTTTCGACGAATGCCAGATTCAAGTCAGGATCTGCGACGAGGCGATCAGCGGAAAACCCTGAATGGCTCTCTCGGAACGCATCCGCGACGCCACGCAGGGTCAATTCAAGCTGCGCCTGCTGGTAGCGCTCTTCGACGCTGCCTGGCTCTGCGGGATGTTCATTCTCGGCGTGTGAGCGCCGTTTGGGACGCTTGCCGCCGGCCTCGGGTGTCTTCTTGCCACCCATGTTCGGTTCGGGTGATCCATCCAATCGGTCTCCAACCCTCACCGAGGCGAGCCGCCCGGTTCCGAAGCTGACGTAGTCGTCAGAGATTTCGAAACCGACGTATTGCCGCGCGAGCTTCTTGGCGACGGCCAACGTCGTCGCGCTGCCGGAGAACGGATCCAGAACGACGTCTCCTTCGTTCGAGCAGGTTCGAATAATGCGGGCCAGCAACTGTTCGGGCATTTGGCAGCCGTGAAAGCCGGCTCGCTCTTTGAACGTGCCGGCCACACGCGGGAAATACCAGGTATCTTCGGAAGGCTGGAAACGCTGATCGAGGTCCTGCGGCCGAAGCGTGAAGGTACGATCGTTGTCGGATGGCGGCGGCAACTCCGCAGGCGACCAGGTCCCTTCGCCGTCGACCAACTCGGCCACGACTTCGGCAGGCCGAATGATCCAAGTGTCATCCGGCAAACGTCCTTTCGGGTTCGCCCGTTTATCGTTGTAGACCAGTTGCCGGGCCGACGGGACGCGATTGTCCAAGTCCTCGTCGCGGAAGGTAAACTCGTCCGGGTCCTTGACGAAGTAGAACAGATGAGCGTGCGACCGCGTGAATTTCTTCGAGCAATTGACCCCGAACGTGTAGTACCAGATCACCCAACTGCGGCAGTGGAAGCCGACCTTCTGGCTTTCAAGCTTCAACTCGGCGGCGTACTCATCGCCGATGGCCAGCCAGAACGTGCCGTTCGGTTTCAAGACTCGGCGAACCGCTTTAATCCAGTCGCGCGACCACTTCACATATGCGCGATACTCGACCGAGTCTTCATAGACGTCGTAGTCGTACCCGATGTTAAACGGGGGATCGGCAAACGCAAGGTCGACGCTTCCTTTCGGAAGCTGATCCATGGCCTTGATGCAATCGCCATGGTGAATCGCGTTGAGGACATCCTTCATTCGCTGCGGCTCCGTCCGAGGTGTGTCGTTCGGCCCAATTATACCCAGCCTGAGAGCCCGCGCAAATCGACTCCGCGCGGTTCAATTACTGAGTCACCCGGCTGCACCGGAAGCGTTCTGCAACAACTTGTCGATCTCCGGCCAGACTTTGTAGGCCGCCGTGTACCACGCCATCAGTGTGAGCAAGATGAGCCCAAGACCGGCCGCGAGATTGGTCACCGGTCCGTTGCGATGAACACCCATCACGGCCTCTACGTTCGTCAGCCACAGTAACGTGGCCGCCATCAACGGCGCCGCGACGACGGTCACTGCTTGGGCGGCGACGATGGCCGCCACCGGCCGCACACCGGCTTTGATGACGTACAGGGCCACGAACATGCCGACCAGCATGACGGCCGCCGTCAGCACGCGGGGCATTCGTTCATCGGGCGTGCTCCCCAGGTTGAGAGCGTCGGACAGGATAAACCCGCCAATCATCGAATTGACGAGGAACGATGAAAACGCAGCTGAGAACAACCCGAGACAGAAGATGGCCCGGCCCTTTTCGCCGAACAGCGGCTGCAACTGGTTGGCCACGTCGCTCACACTGCCCAAATCCCGGCCGCGGAGCACAGCCGCGGCGGTCGACATTATCATCAACGTGATCAAGGCCATGATGGCCGCCCCCACGCGGGCGTCGATCATCCCTCTGCGAAGTTGCCCCTCACCCCAACCCTTGAACCGCACCAAGTAAGACTGGTAATAGGCGGCACTGATGACAAACGTCGTGCCCACCAGGCCCAATAGCGGCAATCCGATCTCAGACGATCCCCGCAGCGGCACCAGTCCCAGCAGCATCTCGTCGACCTGCGGCTTCGCGAACCACAGGTTGACTGCGAACGAAACCAGCATCAGCCCCACGAAGCAGGCCATCAGCCGTTCGACGACGCGGTACAAGTTACGGAAGCCGAATACAAAGGCAATCATGATCGCGTTGATGCCGACTACCCAATAGTCGAAGTCGACGTACGCAACCAGCGCGGAATGAACTCCCAGGTTGTTGCCGAATTGGAATGCCGCCGAGATGAAAAACACGCTGAGGCCGATCAACACCGCCAGCCATCGGCCGGCGCGCTGGCTGACGAGATCCGCGGTCGAGCGGCCGGTCACCACGCCCAACTTTGCAGCCAGCGCGATATACGTCAGCATGAACAGCACCGCCACCACGACAACCCAGACGTTGGCGAAGCCGTCACTGGCGCCGACTTTCGAACTGGTCAGGATGCTGCCGGGGCCGATGACCACGCAAGCGGTCACCAATCCGGGGCCCAGGTAGCGGAGCCAGCCCCAAACACCGGAGGCTGTGGCGGTTTCGGTTGATGATTCGACGTTCTCCGCCAAGTTCCTTCTCCCTGAGTTCACGAATCGGCGACGCGGTTTTGCACCAACCCTTCGTACCGGAGATGCGGCGCAACCGCAACGGATTGCACTGGTTGAGATCTGGACGCTAAATTCCAGCCGATAGCCGCGCTTGCCTTTTCTCTGCTCTTGTGCGACCTTTCAACTGTCGGACCCGACTGGGCAACGCACAACGACTCAGCCCGTTCAACATGCCCACGCTACGCGAGGGCATGCCACACTCGTTCGCGAGACTCGGTGATGTTCACGATTCACGATCGAGGGACCCGACTGTGCGACGGCATCACTCGGCGTGAGCTGATGCGGGTGGGGTCGCTGGCGGTCGCCGGGCTTTCGTTGCCCGCTCTGCTGCAGGCGCGCGTCGCGAAGGCAAACGCCGACGCCGCTTCCAATCCGCTATTCGGCCGGGCCAAGAATATCATCTTCTTGTATCAGGCCGGTGGTCCTCCGCAACACGAGACCTTCGATCCCAAGCCTCACGCACCGGTGGAGATCCGCGGACCATTTCACCCGATTCAGACCAACATTCCCGATATCCAGTTTTGCGAGTTGCTGCCGCGGACTGCCCGGCTGGCCGACAAACTGGCGGTCGTGCGTTCGATGGCGACCGACGACAACACGCACTCCTCCAGCAGTGCCTGGGTGCTGTCGGGACACAAGTACCGCGGCCCCAATGCCCGGACGATCTCTCCGACCGATTGGCCCTACTTCGGCTCGATCGTGAAGATGCTGCGACCCAGCGACGTGCTGCCGGCGCTCTCCAGCGTGTGGATTCCCGACTTGATGCGGCTGAACGATAACGTGACGCCGGCCGGCCAGACCGGCGGGTTCCTCGGCCCACAGTGGGATCCCGAGCGGTTCGTAGGCGATCCGTCCGATCCCGCCTACGAGATCGAAAGCTTGCGCCAGACCGACGTCACGGCATTGCAACTCGATCGGCGGCGTTCGTTGTTGGCGCAGGTGGAATCACGGTTCGCCGAGGTGATCCAGGGAGCAGAGTCGCGCAATTACAACGTGTTCCAGCAGCAAGCGTTCGACCTGTTGACGACCGGGCAGGCCCGCGAAGCGTTCGCGATCGACAAAGAACCCGACAACGTCCGCGATCGCTACGGTCGCAACCGTTGGGGACAGTGCGTGCTGCTGGCCAGGCGGCTGGTCGAAGCGGGCGTGCGGCTGGTGCACGTGCAGTGGCCCCGCGAGCCGGGCGACAGCGCCGTCGACAATCCGTTGTGGGACACACACGCCCAAAACGCCGACCGGCTGGAAGACGTCCTCTGCCCGATGTTTGATGTTGGCTTCTCGGCGTTGATTGAAGACCTCGACCAGCGCGGATTGCTGGATGAAACTTTGGTTGTCGCCATCGGCGAATTCGGCCGCACGCCGAAAATCAACACGAAGGGTGGCCGCGACCATTGGGGACCCGTCTTCAGCTTTGCGATGGCGGGCGCGGGCATCAGCGGCGGTCAGGTGTATGGATCCAGCGACAAGAACGGGGCTTATCCGAAAGATGACCGCGTCGAGCCGGGCGATCTGACGGCCACGATGTTTCACCTGCTGGGACTGGATTATCGCGGCACGTTTCCCGATCGTCAGGGGCGCCCGCACCCTCTGACGCATGGCGAGCCGATCTTCAAACTGCTGGGGACCGAGCCGGCCACTCGCGACCGTACGCGCTCGACCGGCGACGTGGCCCGCGTTCCGGTCTTCGATCCGAGCCGGTTGTTGATGAACACCGATTTTTCCGGCGAGGACGTGCTGCGTCCGCTCGATTCGCCTTCGCGACCGAAAGGTTGGCGGGCGGGTCCCTCAATCTTAAGCGCACGAGACGACGCATTCGGTGTGCGTCTGTTTGCGGCCGACGATTCGCGCGCATTCGCGAAAGCCCAGCACGCAGGCATTGGCTTCAACCTGGCGACCGGCGGCTCGCAATTACGATTCGACAAGGGTGCGAAGGCATTCGTCGCTCAGGAGGTTCGCAGCCCATTCGCCGGCCACTATCGGTTGCAAGTTAGGCTGCGGGGTGAGGCGTCTTCGCGGGAATTCTACGAAGCCATGTTTCAGAAGCATTTCACGTGCCGGCTGGTCTTCTTCCAATTCGAGTCGATCGAGAAGAATGCCGGTGCCCGGCGAGAGTTGGCTTCGGTGAGCGTCGCGCCGCAATGGGTCGGCATCGAATCGAGTGATTGGCAGACGTTCGAGTTGTCCCGCACATTTGAAAACCCCAACCCCGGGGCGAACTTCTCATTCGGCTCTGGAATGGGCGTGGCAATCGAGGTCGAGCAAACGTCCGCAGATCTCCAACTCGACGCGGCTCCCAATCAATCCGCCCTGCTCCGCATCGCCGACGTGGACCTGCAGTTCTTCGGCAAGCAGGTGAATCCGAACGTGAAGGTGTGACGGGCGGATCGGGTGAACTTCAACGACGCGCCTCACCGACATGCCACCTTGAAGCTGACCAGCTCACTCTGCCTCGCCGTGCGCAGCGCTCTCGGCGAGGATTTCGGCGATGTGCATCACGCGGATCGGCTTGCTTTGACGTGAAATCAGTCCGCCCAGGTGCATCAAGCAAGACATGTCGTTGGCAGTCAGCACCTCGGTGCCTGCTTGTTCGTGGTCGGCAATGCGATCCAGGCCCATCATGCAGGAGACGGCCTCTTCGGCGACGGCGAATGTGCCGCCGAATCCGCAGCACTCGTCGGGGCGGCTCAGCTCGGTCAGCTCAATTCCCTGCAGTGAGGCCAACAGCCTGCGCGCTTTGTTTTGCGCCGGAGCGACCAACTCGCTGGCGGTGCCTAGCCGTAGTTCTCGCAGGCCGTGGCAGCTTTGATGCAGGCCCACCTTGTGCGGAAACCGGCCATCGATGCCTTCGACGCGTAGCACGTCGGTCAGGAATTGGCAAAACTCGTACGTCTTGCTCTTGAGTTCTTCAAAACCGGCCACTCCTTCGAGGTACTCGCTGTAATGATGGCAGACCATTGCCGTGCAGCTACCGGACGGGCAGACGACGTACTCGTAATCCTTGAAAATCTGCAGAAACCTTTCGGCCAATGGCCGCGCTTCTTCAGTGCAGCCGGTATTGGCCATCGGTTGGCCGCAACAGGTCTGCTCTTCGGGGAAGTCGATCTCGACGCCGTAGCGTTCCAACACCTCCACGGTCGCCATTCCGACCTGCGGTGCGAATTGATCGATATAGCAGGGAATGAACAGGCCGATTCGCATCAGGGAGCGCGTAGTGGGTACCGCGTACGATGGTAATGGCAATGCAGCCGCCGATGCATTCTAGCAACCAGCGTCGTAGCGAGTCGCCGTTGGACTTCTGGAAAAAGCGAGCAACATGAAGATCAAGCAGCCGGCTCGCGGAGCACCTGTTCGGCGAGCGCCATGTTGGCCCGCACGTGATCGAGGTTGAGTCCGCCGACGATCAGGCTGTCAACGTGTGGATTGCCCAGCACGAAACGAATCGCTTCGTCAGGGGATAGGTGTCCCGAGGCCAATCCTTTCTTGACGACGACGCCGACACCGCGCTTCGCTGCCTCGGCCATCACTTCGGCGTGGGCCTCATCGCGTAGATGATATTCGACCATCAGCACGTCGGCCCACGCCAGCGCCGCCTGCGCCCCCGCCGGTGTTTTGCCTGAGAGCCCGATCGAGCGAATCAGTCCACTGGATTTCAGGTCGGCAAGCGTTGCCACCGCGTCGGTTTCGTTGAGAATCTCCAGATCGCGGCCGTCGGAATGGATGAAGACGAGATCGAGCACCTCGGTCCGCAGGCGTTCTAGACTGCGGTGCACGCTGGCTTGGACTCCGGCAGCTGAGAAATCATAACTGGAATCGCCGTCTTCGAACGTCTCTCCCACTTTGGTCGACAGCACAAACTCATGTCTCCGGTGGGCAATCGCCTGGCCGATTCGTGCTTCGCTGACCCCGTACGCCGGCGCGGTGTCGATGAACGTGACACCCATGTCGAGCAGCCCGTCCAGCAGCCGCGCCACTTCGGCATCATCAGGTAGCGCATACCCATTGGGGTATTTGGCCCGCTGGTTGCGTCCGATCTTGAATGCCCCAAACCCCAGCGGGCTGACGTTAAGATCGGTTCGTCCAAGCGGTCGTTGCTGCATGCATTCACTCATGAGACATGGTCCGCATGTGACAGCTACTATTTCATGCAGCTCTCAAGCAGCGCGACGAAGTTGTTGCTCCAGTCGTGCCCAGGTCTGGCAGGTTTGCCAGGGTGGCTGTGCTACCTCGGGACTCGGCCAGTCGAGGATAGCGGTGTCGCCACCACCCATTCGACTGGTCTGTCCGATTCTCGTCGCGACGTCTTGTGCCAGCTGCGGGGCGAGCACCAGTTTCGTCGGCCAGGCGGTGATTGTGTTGCCCTCGGAGATGATCTGCGCCGTGTCGGGTCTCCGGCCTTTAGGCATTTTCTTTTCGGCACGGTCGACGCGGTAGGTCGCCCATTCTGCTGACGAGAGGTCCAACCCGGGCAAGACCGCATGGAGTTCATCGCGAGTTTGACGGATCAACGAGTCGGGGTCCCGGTCGACGCCATGTTCGGCAATCTGCCCGCCGACCTGCCAAACCATGCGACCGACTTGGTCGAGGTCCGAAGTAACTGTGACGCGGGTCTGCGTGCCATCGACGCAATGGCCGTTCAGAGCCGGCAGGTTGCCGCGAAGCATGACCATGTGCAGCGGCCGCCGTTGCATTGCGGCGTCTTGCAGGCCCACCCGTCGTCGCAGTTCGGCATTCCCGCCGCCGGCGGCGAAGACCACCTGCCGCGGCGCAAGCTGCAGCACGTCACGCGTTTGGGGGTGCATCAGGCGAATGGTCTGAACCTGTCCGGGATCGACGACGCGAAAGTCGAGACCGTCGGCAGCATCGATCTTCAGAATCTGCCCGCGATGTTTCGCGGCCAGGTCGCCCACAAAACTGGCCGGTGCGATCACTTGCTCGTCGATGCGGGCCACCAGCCCGGGACAGCGCGCCAGCACTTTCGGGCGGTCCTGACTTCGGACCAACGCCGGCGTGATCTTCAGGCCCACGCGGGCGCCCATCATGCCCAACTTCGACCGCATTGTTTCAGTTCGCCATAGATAACACCACTCGGAGCGAATCCGCGTGCCGCGCAGGTCGGGGCCGCCGCGACCGGCAAGGGCTGCCCGCCAGACGTGCGGCATGTCAGACACACCCGCCGCCGAGCCGGTCAGCACACCCTGCAGCGCGTATTTCATGCCGCCGTGCAGAATTCCTTGTGAGGCGACGGTCTGGCCGCTGCCCATTGCGGCTGACTCGAGCAATAACGCATTACGGCCGGTGCGCCGTAATTCATCGAGCAGCCACAGACCCGCGGCACCCCCGCCAAAGACAACGACATCCAGCTGTTTTGCCGCCGGATCCGCGGAAGTATTTACGACCATGAGACGTTCTCTGGGCGCATGCCCAGTCAGCGGATGCCCGGCCCAGGCCGGAAGGATTCGTCAGGCTCGGCGTTGTAGCTGGAGCGGGCGGTTCTGAAAAGGCCGATCAACGACTCGTCCCCGTCGGATCCCCAATCGCATCAGCCCTTGAGCAACAAGATCGCCTCGATTTCCACGGCAATGTTTCCAGGCAGTGAGCCCATGCCGACTGCGCTGCGGGCTGCACGACCGGCTTCGCCGAAGACTTCGACCATCAGGTTGCTGAAGCCGTTGATCACCTGCGGGTGACTCTTGAAGTCGGGCGCGGCGTTGACCATGCCCAGGACCTTGACGACCCGCTCGATCTTGTCGAGGCTGCCGAGTTGGTCTTTGAGGGTGGCCAGCATCGTCAGACCGACTTGACGTGCGGCCTGCTGACCCTGTTCTTCCGACAAATCGGCTCCAATCTTGCCCACGATCATCGAGCCGTCCGGCAGCAGCGGACCGTGTCCCGAGACGTAGGCCACGCGGTCGACCTGCACGAGTGGGCTGTAGACGCCGGCTGGGGGCGGGGCCGCGGGCAGTTCCAGCTTCAATTCGGCGATCTTCGCATCAGCACTCATGATTCGCTCTCCCTCTGAGATGTTTCCTCGACGCGGTGATATTGGGCCGCCTTGCGATCTGACTGGCTCGTTTTTCCACGACGGCGCGAAGCGGCTTAGTGCAGAGGATACGGCGTGGCAGAGAGAAAACCAAATCCGAACCGGTGAAATTGGATTTTCTCGCGGCTGTTTTCTACAATATGCGTGCCCAGATGGGTTGCCAACGCTTGTGATCAAGGTGTCTTCCTCGGAAAGGACCAGCGATGGGTGGCGACAATCAATTCGGTGTGGCATTCGCCATTCTCGCTGGCGCGATTGGCCTGATCATTGCGCTGGTCGTCGCGTTTTTGGTCATCAAGTATTTTCAGCTCTGGCTTCGCGCGTTCGTGACGAGGGCCAAGATCCTCCCGTGGAACCTCGTCTTCATGTCGTTGCGAAAGGTCAATCCCAACATCATCGTCGATTCCAAAATCATGGTGGTCCAAGCCGGCTTGACGGGCGTGTCGACTGACGCCTTGGAGGCCCACTATCTGGCCGGTGGGAACATCCGCCGCTGTGTGCAGGCGCTGATCGCCGCGCAGCGCGCCAAGATCGCCCTCGATTGGGACACCGCCGCAGCGATCGATCTCGCAGGACGCAACGTCCTCGAAGCCGTTCAGACCAGCGTCGATCCCAAGGTCATCGACTGCCCGGATGCCCGTCGGCACGGACGCAACACGCTGGACGGCGTCGCAAAGGACGGCATTCAGCTCAAGGCGCGGGCACGCGTCACCGTGCGGACCAACTTGGCACAACTCGTGGGCGGGGCTACGGAAGAAACCGTGATCGCCCGGGTCGGTGAAGGCATCGTCTCGGCCATCGGTTCGTGCGAAACGCACAAACAGGTCTTGGCCAACCCGGCGCTCATCGCCAAGACTGTGCTCAACAAGGGACTCGACTCGCAAACCGCGTATGAAATCGTGTCGATCGACATCGCCGACGTCGACGTGGGCGACAACGTCGGCGCGCGATTACAGGCCGATCAGGCTGAAGCCGACATGCGGATCGCGCGGGCCAAGGCCGAAGAGCGCCGTGCCATGGCCGTCGCCAAGGACCAGGAGATGCGCGCTCTGACCGAGGAAAACCGCGCCAAGGTCGTGCTGGCCGAGGCCGAGGTTCCCAAGGCCATGAGCGATGCCTTCCGCTTCGGCAGCCTGCGCGCCCAAGGGGCGCCCGGTGCGAACGGCGACTGATCGGGGTCTGGCTTATTCTTCGGCCCGGAAAGAGATTGGTGGCGAGGAGCGCGCGCCCGGCCAAAAATGTGCCTGCGCCTCCCGATCGCGTCGTACCGCCGCCCACCGTGATCAGTTGCCACCGTAGCTACGGAACGGAGCGCTTGCCGACGGCCCTGACGTTGGCGGCGGCGGCACGCGCGGCCGAGTTGTTCGGGTCGAGCTGCAGCGCTTCGTCCAACAGCACGATCGCTTCTTCTTTTTTGCCCACCGCGGCAAGCGCTATGCCGAGATTCACGAGCGTCGCCACGCGCCGTCGATCCAGCCGCAGCGCCTCGCGCAGGTGAAAAATACCGTCGTCCGGTTGTCCTAGCTGAAACAGGGTGGTTCCCAGGTTGGCGTGTGTGACGATGCTGTTCGGATCGGACGATAGCGCGGCTTGATAGTGTTCCACTGCCTGCCGCAACTCTCCCCGATCGCGGAATAGGTTCGCCAGGTTCGTTCTGGCTGCGACATGGCCCGGTGCAGATGACAGCGCCTGCTCGTACTGCTCGATGGCCTCTTCGAGGCGTCCACTGTCGCGATAGGCATCGGCCAGAGCGGTCCGCACGATGTGCGACGACGGATCGAGTCCGACCGCCGTTTCCAGCTCTACAATAGCCTCGGATCTCCGCTGGAGTCTCAACAGCGCCTGCGCCCGGTTGTAGTGTGCCAGCGTGAAGTTCGGTTGAATGCGGATTGCTTCTGCAAAACAGCTCGCCGCCTCTTCAACCTCGTCGTTTTCCAACAGCGCGTTGCCCAGCATGTTCTGGGCGACCGCGTTGTCTTGCGTCACAGCGATGGCGCGACGAAACAGCGCTTCGCCGTCGCGCCAGTGTTGGACCTGCTGCCGTGTCGCGAGGGAGCACGCAATCAACACGGCTGCGCAGCCGATCGGCAACACCACCCGTCGCCAAGTTGGCGACTTCGACAGGCAAGCCAGCCACCAGGTCGCGGCAATGAACACACCGATCAGTGGAACATAGGTGTAGCGGTCGGCCATCCGCTGCAATCCGATGGGTACGAGTCCGATCACCGGGACCAACGTGCCGAGGTAGAACAGCCAACCCACCAGCAAATACGGCCTGCGTCGCACCTGCCAAACGGCGACTGCCGAGATCACCAACAGCAGACATCCCGACCCCACAACTTGCGCTACGGGGATGCCGTCAGGATACGGGTAGAAGACCGCCAGATCACTCGGCCACACGGTCTGACGTAAGTAAGCGGCATACGTTACTACTGCGTTGGCCAACCGATCCGGCAACGGTCGTTCGCCGAGAGTCGATACCGCACCGGCCCGCTGTTGAGCCCCGAACGCAATCGCGCAGAACACGACGGCAATCAGCAGAAACGGGATCTTCTCCAGCAGCAATCGGGAGAGCGGCTGGTTGGGGAACGCCGGTGCGCAGGGACTGTCGGGGTGCACTTCGCTGGATTGCGGCGCGTCCGCCAGGTCGATCCACTTCGTGCGTCGCAGGGGCCAATAGTCCAGCAGCAGCAGCACGAACGGCAATGTGACCAACATCTGTTTTGACATCAGACTACCGACGAACGCCAACAAGGCAAACAAGTACCAAACGCGTCCCGGTTCGTTTCGTTCCGGCCTCCGCGCGTAGCCCACGAATCCAGCGATCGCCAGCAATCCGAAGAACGCGCTCAGCACGTCTTTGCGTTCGGCCACCCAGGCGACCGACTCGACGTGCAAAGGATGCATCGCGAACAGTGCCGCGACAAAACCGCTGCGCCACGGCGCGGCGGTCATCGACAGCAGCACGACGTACAGCAAGACGGCGTTTGAGGCATGCAGCACCACGTTGGTGGCATGGAATCCGCCGGCATTGGAGCCAAACACCGAGGCATCACAAGTCAGCGACAACCAAGTCAGCGGCACCCAGTTGCCGTCGAGTGTGTGGCCGCGCGTGAAGGCCCAGGTGATGCTTTCCCAGCTCAACCCTTCCCGCACAAACCGGTTATCGGTGATATAGCTGTTATCGTCAAAATTGGTGAACTCAAAGTGCGCGACGTCCCAATAGATGAAACCGGTTGCCAGGATGAGCAGCAGGGGGATGAGAAGCTTCGCACGCATCGGTCACGCAATTCGGGCTGGTAGACGGATTCGAGACTATCAGGTCATTCGCTTCGCGTGCAATTGCACTCAGAGCGGCCGATTCGACCAGGAATCCGGGGAATGCCGCGTTTCAGAGCGCGAATTGTCGCACCGAATCGGTTCACTCTACCGTCGGCGCCGATTTGGGCGAACATAGCGGACTGCAGGCTCGAGCGGCCATTTGCAAAGCTTTTCGTGGCGTTCGACGATGCTGAGATAGACGTCGAAGAGGCGTTTTCGGACGGGCTGCCTGTTGAGAACCGGACTCCCGTTGACTACCATTTACTTGTCCAGACGAGACGAGCGAGTCGCCGGGGCGGGTTGCAACACACTCGATGGAGTTCTTGACTACCCATGACTGAGAACCTAACTCTCGATCTGACCGATACTGAACGCGAGGTCCTGCTTCGCGGGTTGCGCTGCGTCCGAAGCAGCATCTCGATGCATCCCTGTGATCCCTCACCCGACGTCGATGCCCGGCGGCAGGAGGAGCTGCAGCAGGTGCTTGCACTGGCCGATCGTCTCACGACATCATCTGCGAGCCCTTCGAATCCCCGCTAACAGTCGGCGCCCGTAGGATCGAAGCCTTCGAAAGACACCCGTGCGATACCGTCACGTCTGCGTCGAAGCCTTCGGGTATCTGCTTCCGCCCCACGTCGTCACTTCTGACGAGATCGAACAACGGCTCTCGCCGGTTTACGAACGCCTGGGCCTTCCCACCGGCCGGCTGGAAATGATGTCCGGCATTCGGGAACGCCGCTTCTTCGACCAAGGCACGCGTCCAGGGATGCACAGCGCAGCTTCGGCCCTGCGTGCGATTGAAGCATCCGGCATCGACAAGCGGCACTTCGGTGCATTGATCCACGGTTCGGTCTGCCGCGACCAACTGGAGCCGGCGACCGCCGCGGGCGTTCATCGTGCAGTCGGAATTCCCCAGGCCGCCTTCACACTGGACGTCAGCAATGCCTGCCTCGGATTGATGAACGGCATGTTGATTCTGGCTGATATGATCGAATTGGGCCAGGTTCGGGCAGGGGTCGTGGTGGGTACGGAGATGGGACGCGCACTCGTCGACGGGACCATCGATACGCTGTTGGCTGGCGGCTCGCTCACGCGCAAAGACGTGAAACTCGCCTTCGCCTCATTAACGATCGGATCGGGTTCGGCTGCAGTTGTGCTCTGCGACCGCAAGTTGAGCCGTACCGGCAACCGCTTGTTGGGCGGCTTCGTACACGCCGATACCACGAAGAACGAACTGTGTGCCGGCGGCGTTGACTCGGATGCACACGGAGATGACCGGCCGCGAATGCTCACCGACAGCGAGGCGCTGCTGCATGCCGGGGTCGACTTGGCGGCCTGCGGTTGGTCGGGTTTCCGGCGCGAAATGAGTTGGAGCAATTCGGACGTGGACAAGGTGTTCACGCACCAGGTGGGGCGCGCCCATCGCAAGCTGTTGCTGGAAAGCCTGGAGTTGGATCCGGATCTGGACTTTCCGACCGTGGAGTTCCTGGGAAACACCGGCGCCGTTGCGCTGCCTATGGCCGCAGCCCTCGGCATCGAACGGGGACACCTCACTTCCGGCGATCGCGTTGCCATGTTGGGAATCGGCAGCGGACTCAACGTGCTGATGTTGGGCATGCAATGGATGAAGACGGCGACTTTCTGAACCGCCAGTGCCGTCAGCTGACCGGCGTCTGAACGTTGAGTCCCTCGGCGAGTTTATGTAGAGAGTCCCAAGTGCCATCATCCAGCGGAACGCCGTCGCGCAGTCTCGCTGCCCGCAGTTCTCGGCTTCGATCGCCTGGCAAGCGGATTGAATCGACGCCCGACTTGAGCGGCGTGGATCGCACATAGTCGACAAGCTTGGCCGCTTCGCCAACCAGGTGCTCGCTTCCGTGAAAGCGGCCCGGATGCCAGACGACGATCAGCGCGTTGTTGGTCGCTTCGCCCGCCTCGCCGGCCGGCGGACACGACCCGCCGCACAATCCGCCCACGAGAAGGTCGAGGAACATTCCGAGGCCGAAGCCCTTGAAACCCGTCTCGCCTCCCATCGGCAGGAGCGTGCCGGGCGGGTCGGCGAAACGGGTGTGCGGATCCGTCGTCGGTCGTCCATCTGCATCCTGGATCCAGCCCTGCGGCACTTCGGCGCCCGCCAGCGCTGCCACCTGAATCTTGCCGTTGGCGACGGCACTGGTAGAGATGTCGAGCACCAAGGGCTCGCCGGAAGTCGGTACCCCGATGGCCATGGGGTTGGTGCTGATTCGCGGCGCCGTGCCTCCGGGCGGTGCAACGCATTGCAGCACTCCATTGTCGTTGACACTCATCAAGGCGGCCAACCCCCGGCTGGCGACCCGCTGGACCCACTCGCCGAGTCGGCCGACATGACCGCAGCGACGCAATGCACCGCAAGCAATTCCCTGTCGCTCTGCCTTGGGCGCGAGCGAGTCGATTAGTCGCCGCATTTGTACCTGGCCGAACCCCAGATTCGCATCGGCGACCAATAGGCTGTCTGTTTCCTGATGGACGGTCCAGTCGACACCAGGTTTGAGTTCGCCTGCATGGAGCTGGTCGACGTATTCTCTGACCCGCATCACGCCGTGAGATTCGTGCCCGCACAGATTGGACTCGACGAGGCTCTCAGCAACCGCAGCAGAGTCGGACGACGACACTCCGGCTGCTTCAAACAACCTGGAGATGAAATCTCGTAAGTTCTCGGCCGACAGTTTCACCGCTGTACTCGACACATTCAACTCAGTGTTGACTCGCTTCGATATCCTCAATCCATCGGACTTGTTCTTGCAACAGCCGTCCATCCGAACGGAGCCCTCGTAAGACTTCGAGTGCTTGATCGAGGTGTTTCTTTCTCGTGGACGCGTCGTTGCTGGAACGAGCAAGATTCCAATGGCAGAGAGACAAAGCGATTTGGCTCTCGGTATCGTTGGCATCGAGCAACGCGTGGCGGCGACAATCCTCGAGGAGTTCTTCCGGGCTCGCCCCTCTCCACAGGACGACTTGGCCGTACTTCTTTCCGTGAAAGCCCTTGACGCCGACCGCCATCATCATTCCATCGGGTGAGAACGTGACCGACGACAATTCATCGAGGTGGCCGCGCAGGGTGACCAACTCGTTGCCCGTTTCGACATCCCACAGTTTTGCCGTCTTGTCATGACTGGCTGTCGCCAATCGCCTGCCATCGGGAGAGAACGCCAGATCTGTGATTTGATTGAGGTGGGCTCTGAGAACGTTCCGTAACGAACCTGTCTCTACATCCCATAGTCTCGCGGTGTGATCGTAGCTGCCGGTTGCCAGAATAGTGCCATCCGGAGAGAAGGCGATGGATCGAACGGGGCCGTCATGGCCGAGGAGTTCAAAACGCGGCTGGCGGTTATCGTTGGAGCGCCGTTGATCGTCGTTTTCGAAGTCCCAGATGCGCGCGATGGAGTCGTCTCCGCCAGTGGCCAACAGTCCGCCGGTTGGGGACTGTGCCATAGACTGGATATTCGGATGGTAAACAAAGTGCGACTTGGCTGCTCGGCCGTGTTCAATCGCCAATGTGGACACTTCGCCGTGCGCGGTGAGAGCGGTCAAGGTGCGTCCCGATCGGTCGAAAGCCAGAGAATGCACCGCACCATTCAGCTTCCAGTTCCGTTCGAGCCGTCCCTCTGGAACGTGCCAAATGCAGGCTGTTTCATCCAAACCGCCGCTCGCTAGAAACTCCCCCGTCGGAGAGGCCGCCAGGACGATGACGCGATCTCGATGGCCGACGTAGTCGGAGACCTTGTCACCGGTTTCAGAATTCCATACACCGATGCGGCCGTCCTCCTGTGCGGTGAAAACCAGGTGCTGCTCGCCCAAGAGACAGACGTCCCAGACCCATACGGGAAGGCGGCGCGCTTGCGCCGCTCGGTCAGACCACGGGACTGTCGCAGACCGCCTGGTCCGCGATTTTGCATCCCACAACAGAATCGATGCGCTGCTGCCATGTGAGCTCGCATCCATGCGAACACGCGGCGAATCACTCACACTCGCAAACGATCGTCCGTCTGGACTGTAGGCTACGTCCCAGATCATGCCGTCGTGCCCTTCCAAACTGGCCAACTCGTGGCCGGACGCAACGTCCCAGACCCTGACAAGCGTATCCTCGCCGGCGGAGACAAGCTCTGTTCCGTCCGGCGAGAAACAAATCGAACGGACGATTCCCTGGTGACCACGCAGCGTCGCCCGAGGTGTCCACTCGACCGTATCCCACAGACGGATCGTACCATCCCAACTGCAGCTCGCGAGCATTTCGCCGTCAGGAGAGAACTGGATGGCGTGGACCACGTCTTGATGACCGACGAGAGTCAAGATCCGCAATGCGGTGGCGACGTCCCAGATCGCGATCGTCTTATCGCTGCTGCTGCTGACGAGCGTACGTCCGTCGGGCGAGAAGTCGACGCAACGGACGAAATCGGAATGGCCATTCAGCGCCTGACTGCCGGTCAGGCTCGCTCGATTCCAGAGTTTCAGGCCGGTCTCACTGCCCGATGCGAGCCGCACATCGTCGGGAGAGAAACCGACGCAGGCAACGGGGGTGTTGTGGCCCTCGAGCGTGGCCAGCAGCTTTCGACGTTTGACGTTCCAAAGTTTGATCGTCGAATCCCCGCTTGCCGACGCAAGCAAGCTGCCATCGCTGGAGAAGTCAACGTTGATGACCACTGCGCGGTGCCCCTTCAAGATGGACTCGCAACGTCCGCTGGACACACTCCAGATGCGCACCTCAGCATCGAATCCACCGGTCGCGATTTGCGTTCCATCCGGCGAGTATGCCAACGACGTGACTCGGCCGCGATGCCCTTGGAATGCGGTCTGCTCGCTTCCCAGCAAATGCCACAAACAGTACCAGTCAAATCCGCGAAGATCGGGGCGATCCGGACTCGGCCACTGAGCGTTGAGCAGCGTCCACGCTCTGCGAGTGTCCCTGGTTTCCATTGCGACCTGCGCCAACGTCATTTGGTTTCCGTACGACAATTGGCGCGACTGATGCGCAGACTCCTCGGCGCGACGGGACGATTCGTTGGCCAGATCGAGGTTCGCAAGCGCTTCGGCGGCCTTTTCTTCAGCTCTTGTGTTTGCGATTCCCAGGTCGCGGGCGCGTTCCGACGCTTCCAACCAGAAGTAGGACGTCAACAGCGTTCCGGTCACAAGGGAAAGGACAACCGTTGCGCCCAGAATTGACGTCAATGGATTTCGGCGGGTCCACCGCCACAGCCGCTCGCGGGCGGTCACTTTCCTGGCTTGAATGGGCTCGTCGGCCAGCCAGCGTTCCAGATCGTCGGCAAGCGCCTGCGCCGACTCGTAGCGGCGCGTTGGTTCCTTCGAGAGGCATTTCAGACAGATCGTCTCCAGGTCACGCGGAACCATTGCATTAAGCAAGTGAGGCGGCTGTGGGTCCATTTCTTTGACTTGGCGCAACGTCTCGAACAAATCCGGCGAGCCATGTGGCGGACGGCCGGTGACGAGCTCGTACAGGATCGCGCCGAGTGAGTACACGTCGCTCAACGGGCCGATCTCGGAGTGTTGCGCGGTCGCCTGCTCCGGCGACATGTAGTTCGGCGTGCCGAGAATGGCGTCGGTTGCCGTCAATGAACCAGCACCAGTCGTCTGTTTCGAGAGGCCGAAGTCGGTGATCCGAGGTTCATCCTTGGCATCGATCATGACGTTTGAGGGTTTCAAGTCGCGATGCACAATCCCTTGCTCGTGCGCGTAATGCACGGCTGATGCGATCTTGCGCAACTGCTCCGCAGCAGTGCGCGCCCCGAGCGGACCGTTGCGAACTAGCTCAGCGAGACTACGCCCGTCGACGAACTCCATCGAGAAGAATTCATGGCCTTCGTGCTCCTTCACCTCATAGACGGCAACAATGTTTGGATGGTGAAGCTTGGCTGCCGATTGTGCCTCACGGCGGAGTCTACGAACCTCATTGTCGCCGGCCAAGCGGCCCGAGAGAATCATCTTGATAGCAACGACCCGCTCCAATTCTAACTGCCGGGCCCGATACACGATTCCCATTCCACCGCGGGCGATCTCTTCATAAATCGTATATCCCGGAATGTCAGGGAACCTGCCCCGTGCCGCGTGCGCGGACTCTTCTTGACCTTTGCTTGTCGGGACGCCAACCCCGCCGCCCTTCAGTGGGTCGCTGGCGAAGAACTCGCCGGATACCAGCGCGGCATCGACACCAGCTTGACGATGAAGGGCGTCACAATAGCCGGGGAAACGCCGGGCATATTCGTCCAGAGAAACCGGTTCACCCGACTCTTGTCGTAGCAGCAGTTCATCGAAGAGGAGGTCCAGCACGACGGCGCGAGACAACGCCGGGAATTCGGCAACGTATTCTTCGACCTTCGCAGGTTGACTATGCCTAAAGCGCCAGTATAGGTCCACCCGCAGTACTTCGCCGACATCGCCCGCAGTGAGTCCTTCGACGCCGGCCAGAAACTCGCGCACGTCGCGCTCGTTGCCATCCTCCCAACATCTCCACAGGTCTTCTGCAAGCTCCAGACCACGGAAGGCCTGTTGCAAGAGGACGCGGGATCTCATCGGTCAATCCTCGACTCCGAGTTCGTGCCGCACGCGCTGCAACGCCCGGGCCAGTCGCCTTTGAAGGGTATTGGTCTTCTCGCCGTACAGTAGCGCAATCTCGGACCAGGGGCGTCCGTCTACTCTCGCCAATTCGAACAGCCGCCATTCGTCGTCGGTCATGAGTTGGCGTGCTTTTTCCCAAATCTCGCTTGGCGATCAACTGCTCGCTGGGCGATTGCGCCTCGTCATCGCCAGCCTGTTCTGCCGGGTTTTTGGCGGCACTTGGCCGGGAGCCCTGACGTCGAACCAACCGTCGACCGACTTCGTTGACCCTATTCTGCACGATGGCGGCGACGAGACGCCGAAAGTCGGTAAACGACTCGATCTGATACTGATCGATCCGCTCGCACAGCCGACGAGCGACAGACAGACAGATATCCATGGAGTCCACAGCGCGCCGAAGCGCCGGATGCCTGAGCCTTGCGCGCACCGATCGCAGAATCTCGGTTTCGTAGCGTCTCCAGAGTTCGTCGCCGGCGGCTCGGTCCCCCGCCTGAAAGCGATGAAGCAGCGAAAGAAAGGCCTCTTCGTGCGAAGTTGAATCGTTAACTTCATCCGTCACGCCAAGGTCCCCTTTGTGGCAGCCGTCGTCTCGACGACGAATTCTTTCGAGAAATCTGCAGGTTTTATGTCCGCACGAACGGTTAATGGCATTCCTAGCAGTAATGGGGACGGTCTCGGCCGAACGCTGGACAATCCCGATCACGCTTCTCGAATTCAGAAGGGCTACAGCCTGTGATTGTGACGAACGACCGACCATGTACCAGTGTACCAACGAGCCCCGCTTTTCGTACATCGGCTGATGAATGCCCCAAGCGAGTCCCCGGCGCCGCTCCCATCAGGTTGACGGGGTACTACTCGGGTGGATCGTTCGGTCATCACATTCATCGGGATGTCAGCGAGTGAAGATTCATGTCTCGTCAGGCCGCGGTGAGGGTCCGACACCTCTCGCGGCATTTGACGCCGCTCTGCTCGATGCCGGAGTCGGCGACCACAACCTGATCTGTCTCTCCTCCGTGATTCCTCCCGGCAGCGAGATTATTCGGTCCCAGCACGAACCCCAGCCTGAGGAATACGGCCATCGCATGTACGTCGTGCTCTCGCAGCAGCGAGTGGAAGAACTGGGACAGGAAGCCTGGGCCGGTTTGGGATGGACTCAAAGCGAACAGACCGGGCACGGCCTATTCGTCGAACTGCACGGTCACTCCGACCATGAGGTGGACCGGGCGATTCGCGCAACGCTGGAGCGGATGATCCAGAATCGCGATCGCCGCTACGGCCCGATCCGACAAGAACTGTGTGGAATCGAATGTAAGGGACCACCCGTCTGCGCGCTGGTCGTGGCTGTTTATGAAACGCAGAGTTGGAGTGAGGAGAGCGACCGGGAGTCTCAGGCCACATGAATCGCTTTCGGATTAAGGCACGCCCGTGTTCGTGTACGTGCCGAACTTCATGAGAGTAAAGCCAACGGCAGTCGCGATGTGCTCTAGACGGACATACCTGGACAAAGACTCGACGTCTCGGAGTGCCCGTGACTAGTCGCGCGTCCACTGTTGCGAGATCGTTCCCATGTCGAGTGTTCTGCCATCAAACTTTGACCCCGACGCCGAGCCAACTGCGGACGGCATCTACGGGCTGCCGACGGCGCCGGGCGAGGCGGCTTTAGTGCTGATGCCTGTGCCGTGGGAGGCAACGGTGTCGTTCCGCGGCGGAACGTCGCGAGCCCCGCACGCGATCATGGCTGCATCACGACAAGTAGAGCTTTTCGACGTCGAGATGGGCCGGCCGTTCGAGCAAGGCATCGCCATGCTCCCGCCAAACGCAGAACTTGAGCGTTTGCACGAAGTCGCCCTCACATCAAGAGAGTCGGGCGAACCGGCCCAGCTGGATCAAGCGTGCGAACGAATGGCGGAGATCGTTGAAAACGACACGCGAGCGTACAGGGCACGCGGCAAAATCGTGGGTGTGATTGGGGGGGAGCATTCGGTCTGCGTGGGTGCGATCAAGGCACTCGCTCACGAGTGCGACCAACTGTCGATCCTGCAGATCGACGCACATGCCGACCTTCGCGAGTCGTACCAAGGACTTGCCTGGAGTCATGCCTGCACGGCGGCCAGGATCCTCCGGTTGGTACCGAATACGTCACGTCTGGTACAGGTCGGCGTTCGCGACGTGTGCCCCGCTGAAGTCGAAAGAATCGCATCAGATGCGCGCATCGAGACGTTCTTCGATTCCGGACTCTCCGCATCCGCAGAAGGAGAGGCAGCGTTGTGCGACGTTGTCGACGCGTTGACTGAATGCGTCTGGGTCTCTTGCGACATCGACGGCCTCGACCCGTCCCTCTGCCCGAATACTGGAACTCCTGTTCCGGGTGGATTGACTTGGCGGGAACTCACTGGGTTGCTTAGACAGCTGGTTCAAAGTGGCAGGCAGGTTGTCGGATTCGACGTCTGCGAAGTCTCACCAGGCACCGACGACAGCAACGAAAAAGACAGCTGGGACGCAGTCGTCGGCGCCCGTGTCATTCATAAGCTCTGCGGCTGGGCGCTGGCGACTCGTGAGGTGGCCCGGCGGTGAGTGAGATCCTGGACAAACAAATCATCGTCCGTGAACTCGTGCCATAGGTTTTGCATGTGGCTTCTCATCGCGTTGGTGGGCGCCCTGGGATGGGCTGTTGTGCACGTCCTCGACGCCTACTGCGTGGGTAAAGTCTTCCAACAGCCTTGGTTCGGCGTGATAACCAGCGCTTTGTGTTCGCTGCCTGTCATGCTGCTGCTGCCCTTTGTCGTTGCGAGTTGGCCATCATGCAGGATCATTGCGTTGGCCGTGGCGGCTGGAGCATTGATTCAATTCAGCCAACTCTTCTATTTCCGCGCGCTCAATCATAGCGAAGCTGGAATTGTCGCGGCCTACTGGAACATCGTGCCGGCTTTGCTGCCGCTGATGAGCTTCGTCCTATTCCATAGCGTGCTGACGGCCAGCCAGTACGGCGGCATCGCAGTGCTCATCATGGCTTCAATCGCACTCTGTTTGTTGGATGGCAATCGGCAGTTCAGATGGCATTCGTTCGGTCTGATGTTTCTCGCATCCATCCTCCAAGTTGCCGCTGTGTTGCTGGCAGATGCGGTCTACCAACAAACGAGTTTCTTCGGCGGATTCTTGCTCATGTTGACCGGCGTGGTTGCGGTGGGCGTCTTGCCGCTGACTGTCTTCCGTGTTCGCCGCGCGCTGTGGGGAAGCCGTGAGGTTCTGGTGCGAGCCGCTCCGCTGCTGCTAGCCATCGAACTGGTGAACGTGCTGGCGCTGTGCGCGTCGCAACGAGCGATCGACCTCGGAATTCCCTCACTGGTGACCGCGGTCGAAACAACGATTCCCGGCCACGTCTTTCTGCTGAGCTTGATGCTATTCACGTTGGGACATCGATTTGGTGAGGCACGCGTACAGATAGGGCTCGCCAAGAAGCTTGTCTGTGTGGCCGCTATGATTGCGGGCGTGTGGTTTGTTGGTTGATAATTGGATGCGTGCTGCGAGTTTGCAGTAGGTCGCTCAGACGTCGTTCGCTCGATCGTGCCCCTGCTCAGCCAACGCGTTCGCCCAAAGAAGGAGGGCAGATTGAGAGAAGCCGCGTGCCAGGCTACGATTCACAAAGCAAGACGGGGGAAGTTCGGCATATCACGCTGGCGAGGAAGCACCTCACTATTGTGCCGACAGCAGCATGTCTAGCAAGCGAATTCAGCCCCAGAACATGCTTCAGCCGCGGCGCAAGGTGCGCGGCATCTCGGCGATTTTGCTGCCGTTCGCCTCGACCGGCGAGATTGACTGGGCCGGGTTTCGGTCGCACGTCGAACGGACTGCCGAAGCGGGGCTGACGCCGGCGGTCAACATGGATACCGGCTACGTCAATTTGATCGACGAGAAGACTCGCCGCACAGTCTTGGAAACCACGCGAGCGACGATAGGAGACGGCGAGTTTGTTGCCGGCGCCTTCGTTTCCGACGCAACCGGTGCGGCGTTCAACACGGACGCCTATCTGCGCCAGATGGAGTCGATTCAAGAATTCGGGGCCACGCCGGTCGTCTTTCAATCATTTGGACTCGTGGAACAATCGCGTGAGGGGATTATCGACTCGTACCGCACGCTGGCCAAAGCTTGCGATCGGTTTATCGGGTTCGAGCTCACGCCGGCCCTGGCTCCGTTCGGCTCGATCTACGATCTCGAGACGTATGCCGCTTTGTTGGATATCCCTCAGTGTGTCGGGGCGAAGCACTCGTCGTTTCACCGGGAGCCAGAGTGGGAGCGATTGCAGCTGCGCGACGCCAAGCGACCAGACTTCACTGTCTACACCGGCAACGACTTCGCGATCGACATGGTGATGTACGGCAGCGACTATTTGTTGGGCCTCAGCACGTTCTGCCCCGACCTGTTCGCCCGCCGCGACCGGTATTTGGAACAGGGCGATCCCGCGTTCTATGAACTCAACGACGTGCTGCAGTACTTGGGGTATTTCGCGTTTCGTGACCCCTCTCCTGCCTACAAGCATTCCGCCGCCCAGTTTCTCAAGCTGCGGGGTTGGATCGAATGCGACGACACGCATCCACACAACGTGAAGCGGCCGCCTAGCGACGTGGAGATCCTGCGAGAAATCGGCCGGCGGCTGGACGTTGTCAACTGAAAGTACGATTCTTCTTGCTGGTCTCAAGCCGCCAGCGATCTCTTGCGGCGCCTGCCGAAGCTGGCCAATCCGATCAATCCTGTGCCGAACAGTGCCAAGCTGGACGGCTCCGGTACGCTGGCCAGAGGGGCGCTGACCACGGTCAATAGCGCCGAGTGATCGCCGGGCACGGAGAGGTCGTACGAGAGATCGAACCTGAAGCCCGGCCCCAACGACGGCAGAAACGCGTTGGCAAAGGTGCCGGAGATGGTGTCGGCCCTCAAAAATACAAAGCTATCGCCCAACGTGGGAGTATATCCCAACAGCAGTACATTGAGATCGCCCGCCAGGTTCGCCGTGCCCGCGACGTCGTAGATGTCGAAGCTGCCCGGACTGGCAATCTCGACCTCCAGAATACCGCCGCTGCGAAGGACATAGTTCACGGAAATCTTCGTGACTCCAGGCGAGGCCCCGGCCGCGAGAGTGCCGCCACGCTGGTCCAATGTGCCTGTGAACCGCCCCACGTTTTGGAGCCGGCCGCCGGTCATGACAAATCGGCCACCGGAGACCAGTCGTATCTCGCCGCCGCTCTGGTCGAATGTGCCGCCTTCGAGGATGACCGCGCTTCCGCGGCCGCCGATTGTTGTGTTGGATCGGACGATGGCACCGCCGTCGTTGCGGATCGTCAGCCTTCCCGGTCGCGTGGAACCAACGGTTAGGCTGGTGGCATCGAACAATGAGCCGGCTCCATCGACGACTACGGCACCGCTTGTCACACTGCCGCCGAGACGTGCGATCCCGTCGACGTCGACCACGCCTCCCCCTGTAATATCCAGCGTTCCGCTACTGAGGAGCAGAGTCCGCGTGATGTTCCACTGTGATCCTGGCCCATCGACGAGGACCGTGCCGCGCCCGCCTGAGGCTTGTCCGAAGATCGCATCGAGGCCCGTATTCACAATGCCTCCGGCTGTAATGTTCATCTCCGACTGTCCTGCGTCGCCGAGGACCAGGTTGCGTGCGGTCGTGAACGTTCCGCCGGTCATCACGTCGAGTCGGCTGCCGTTGGTGGTGCCACCGCCACCGTCGGCGATGATGGCGGTGCCGGCGGTCGTCGTGCTGCCCTGCACCAGGACGCTGGCCAACTTCGAGACGGTCATCGTCCCCACGCCGCCGCGCCCAATCGTCAAGTTGCCCGTAACGGAGAGGTTCGATCCGGATTGTGAAAGCGTAGCGCTGCTACCCGAGGCGCCGGTGCTGTTGGCAATGGTGGCGTTGTCTCTGGCGCTAACCGCGGCCCCGTTCAAGATGCGTAGCGTGCCACGTGCGCCGCCACCGACTCTCACGTCCCGCGTGAACGTACCCGTTGAACCCGCGCCGTTAAACGTCGCGGTTCCATTGCCCGAGTTCCCAAGAAACAGGGCATTGCCGGATAGGGTTCCCGCGTTTGCAACGGACACCGCTCCAGCCGACGTGTCCCCGACATTGACAATGCCGCCGAACGATGCCCGATTGGCCTCGATGCCCAGCGTGCCGCCATTCAAACTGGCGCTGCCCCCGTTGAAGAAGCCGTCTCTGAGCGTCAACGAGCCGCCGAGGAGAGTCAACCCGCTCGAGACAGAGTACCTGAACGACCCCAGTTCAATCGTCACCCGATCGCTGCTGGCAACCCGAACTGATTGGCTGAATTCGTTGCGGCCAAGAAGAACGCTGTATCGCCTGGACCCGACTTGGAAGAAAACATCGTCGGCGCTACCGGGAACGGCTGCAGGAAACCAGTTGCCTGGGTCGTGGAATGCACCTCCGGCGGCATCGATCCAGCGAATGGATGCGGCGCTTGAGGGCGAAGTCAGCCAGAACGAACAAGCAAACAGAACGAGTGCACGTGGGATGAGAGTCTTGCACATGAGAGGACACCGCTTTGCATAATTCGTAGGAAACCTGATAAGGCCACGAAACAGATATATAGGTATTCCTTTATGGTTCCCGCTTTTTCCCGAGATTTCAACCGAACTGTGGTCTACGGCTGAGATTTTGACGGAACCGAACATCGCGGACGCGACGGAAATGTGGCCTGTCTGCTAGTATTGCGGGCTCGAACTCAGCCGCTGTTGAAGCTCCGACTCGATGAACGCTCCCGATCTACCAATCGAAGTCTCATGCCCCGACGTGCAGGCCAGACTGCATTGCGCGCAACCACCTTTGCTGCTGGATTGCCGGGAGCAGGATGAGTACGCGCTGGTAAACATTGCAGGCGCGCGGCTGGTTCCGATGAGCCAGATCGGCGAGCGCGTGGCAGAACTCAACGATCTTCGCGCCAGCGAAGTCATCGTCTACTGTCATCACGGCGCCCGCAGCCTGCAGGTTGCGACCTGGCTGCGGCAACAGGGATTCGCGCGCGCCCAAAGCATGACGGGCGGCATTGATGCGTGGTCCGTGCAAATCGACGGCACGCTGCCGCGTTATTGACTCTTTGGATAATAGGCATCGGTCCAACCGAATCGATGACTGCTACATCCGCTTGCCCGATGATTGGGTTGGAAGTCTGCGTAAGCGGTTGAAACTCTGCGGGCCAGGCTTTGGCTGCGCGCGAAAAAAAACACGCCGTTAGATAACGGCGTGGTGAGTATCAACAAGAGTCGCGTTAGGCGACGCCCGCGTTCAAGCGGGGTTGGGGCAGACGCCGGTCGCCGCGAGAGAGTCTTTCTTCTCGGTGATGACCGGGCACTGCGACGCCATTTCGGCGTTGAGTTCCGTATAGGGAGTCCACTCTTCAGGGAGATTGTCTTCGTGGAAGATCGCCTCTACCGGACACTCGGGAACGCAGGCTTCACAGTCGATGCATTCCTCAGGGTGAATGTAGAGTATCGAATCGCCTTCGTAGAAACACTCGACCGGACAGACGACGACGCAGTCGGTGTATTTGCAGTTAAAACAAGGTTCGGCAACGACGTGAGTCATTCTTCTCTCTCCATGGGAGCGTCAAAACTGGAAGAATCTTAGTGAGGCCCCCAGAGGGTGTCAAGCGAGCACATTGGGCGAATTCCCGCTAAAAACGCAGATATTCTCGAACCCATTTGTCGCGTCGCAAGGTAGATTTTTGATGGCTGCCGCCAAGACGTTTGCAACAAGAATCTTGCTTCACCTTGCGAATAGAATTAGAGTAGAACCAACGGGAGTCTCCAGTCGGCGCTTACGCGCAACGTGCGCCTTGCCGGATGTTTCCGTTCGCAACCGACCGAGGCGCGGGGGCTTCGTCGAAGTTTATTCTCCAGGAAAGACACCCTCTGGAGGCGGAGTTGGGCTGCTTGTGGCTCTCACGGAGATCGATCGCAACCTATTAAAGCGGTGCCTGACTGAAGAGCCGGGTGCTTGGAAGGATTTCGTTGACCGCTTTATGGGCCTGTTCGTGCATGTGGTCAACCACACGGCACACGCGCGGAGCGTGCAACTCTCTCCAGAAGATGTCGACGATCTGTGTGCCGAGATCTTCGTCGTGTTGTTTTCCAACAGCAACGCGGCACTGAGGCAGTTTCGCGGCAAATGTTCTTTGGCCACGTATCTCGCAGTTGTAGCGCGTCGGGTGGTCGTCCGCGAAATCACGCAGCGGCGCATGGCCGAAGCGATGGGCCATGTCACGGCGCACCACGCGTCACTCGACAGGGCCAAAGCCTCGGGCGGTTACGAGCATCAGCGTCTCGACAACCAGGAAGAGGTCCAACAACTGCTAAGAGGCTTGCCCGAACAAGACGCCGAGGTCGTCCGGCAATACCACATTGAGGGCAAGTCGTACCGCGAGATCAGCTCGCAGCTTGGGATTCCCGAAAACACGATCGGGCCGCTGTTGACCCGCGCCCGCGACAAGTTGCGGCAAAAGAAGGTCGGTTCGTAGCGCGCCCTCAGTTGACGTCCCAGAGGCCCGCCGAAGACTTTCGGCGGGTTGCTTCGTTTCGCTCAATAGTGTTGGAAGGAGTCAGCATGCACGAGTTGTGGTACTCTTTCTGTCGATTCCTGACGCTGCTGGCACTGGTCGTCATTGTCGGTGCCGGTGCGCCAGCGTCCGCACAACAGTCCGGCAGGTTCGTCGACAGGACATTTAGCGACCGTGCCGGTGATCACAAGTACGTTGTGTTTCTTCCGGCCGGCTACAGCGCGGCGCGAAAGTGGCCCGCCATTTTGTACCTTCACAGCGCCGGCGAGCGCGGCACCGACGGCCGCCGACCCACGCTGACCGGTTTGGGCGCTGCTGTGAGGGCGCAAACGGACACATTCCCGTTTGTCGTTGTGTTCCCGCAAGCCGAGGATGAGTCCGGCCGCCGACTCACTGGCTGGTCGGCAGATTCGCTCGATGGGAAACGAGCAATCCAAATCCTGAATGCGGTCGAGCAAGAGTTTGCCATCGATCGCGACCGCGTGATTCTGACCGGATGGTCGATGGGCGGGTACGGCGCGTGGAGCATCGGTGCGGCGATGCCGGAGCGATTTGCGGCGGTAGTGCCACTGGCCGGTGGAGGCGACCCGGCATCCGCCGGTCGCTTGAAGGCTGTGCCGATTTGGGCGTGGCAAGGTGCAAAAGATACAGCCGTATTCCCGGCAGAGGCCCAGCGGATGGCCGAGGCGGTACGGTCGGCCGGTGGCGTGGTGCACTACACCGAAGCACCACAGGTCGGGCACGACATCTGGCGTGCGGCCTACGGCCACGGAGCCTTGTACGCGTGGATGCTCGATCCATCAGCTGAGCCGGCGGCGACCGTCATTGACTCGCGCGAACTCATCGACGTTGAGCGCGGCCAGCCTTTCGTGCCGGCGCTGCATATTCCCGGAGCCATTCGTCTGCGACTGGGCAACCAGGCCCTGCAAGCCTTGGGCTATTCGATTCCGGGCCGAGTACCGCAAACCGCGCTGCGTGGCGGCATCCGAAATATCTACGACACAACGACCGCTTCAGGGCGGACGTTTCGTGTGACCTTGTCGCGCATTAGCTACCAGGCGCAACTCGTTCGCGCGACGCTCAAGGCCCGCAGCGTGGGCCAACTCAGTGTGCAACTCGGTCTGCGAAACGTGGTCCTTAGCATCGGATCGGCCTCCATGGTCGGTTCCGGGCGCTCGGCAACCACGGGTCCGATGTCGGTTGTGATCGGCAACCGGCGGCCTGCGTGGTTGTCGATGATCGTCGCACCCTACGTGGCCGACCGAAGAGTCGGCCTTCGATTGGTCTCGGCCGATTTTCGTATCGAGAATGATAACTGGTACGTGACGCGGCCCTATGGCATACGTGTCAGCGGATTCGGCATGACCCGCGAGCGTGTGTCCTCAGGACTTGTCAGCGGCTTGTATGGCAGCAAGTCTCGAATCGAAAGCGAGGTCGTCGCGGCCATTCCTGCGATGCTGCGCGAATTGGAGACGAATCTCGATCTCTCGCCGGTCGACGGCGTCGTCGGTAGTATTTGGCCGCTGCCCGTCTATCGCCCTCGATTGCGGACCTGGCCCCAAGGCGTCACGACTGACGAACATGGGATCACGTTGACGATGGGCATCACGGCCGCCGCCATCGATCCCTCGCAGTCTCCAGCAGATGCCCGTACCGTGTCGCTGACGGACTCGTCGCCAGACGCAACAGACAAATCGGACGCACTTCGAGTGGGACTGAATCCGCAGCTGCTTGGCCCGCTGATCGACTTGCTGCGCGACGCGGGTGTTGCGCGGATTCACGTGCTCGACATCCCTGAAGGCACCTTCGCCGCCTTGGCCGATCGAAGTCTTTTGGACCAAGCCATCCCGGACCTGCGAGGTTTCGGTGAGGACGTCGACATTTGGTCGGAGCTCAAGCTCGAGAGCCCGTTGCAGGTGATGGCAGACGGCACCGAAGCACCCGAGTTGGTCGACATCGAGCCGAACGTTCACGCAACCGTGGCTGGCGACACCCCTCACGGAATACCGGCCGGCTCGAAATCATCGTCGACCAGGCTGCGTTTTGAAATCCCACGGGCGGTGATCTCGCTCGCTGTCCGGAAAGATCCCGATCAAGAATGGACGCGTGTCGCTGATTTCGAATTCAGAGTCGCGCAAGCTGCCGTTGCACAGGTATATCGACCCGACTTCACAAGGCGCGCGTTGCGCCTTGATTGGACCGGCGAGCCAGAACTCGATGTGACCGCCCATTTCGCCGCCGACTACCGGCCGGACGATTCGAGCCTCGACGTGGCGGTCGTCCGAGAGGCGCTGTTGCGAAGCTGGAAAGCTTGGACGTCGACGGCGCCGCTGACAGACGTTGCGCTTGGGGACGTGGACTTCGGCTCCTCAAAACTTCGACCGAATCAGATCCGGTGGCACGGCTCGAACTTGTCGATCAGTTTTGACCCGGCCGGAATTCGCATCACCAACGACACACGGCAAGTTCTGGAGTACGAGACCAAAGGCCCACACAGCGGATGGGGCGGCCCATACTCGCTCGAACCAGGCGGTTTTCACCAATTCGAAGTTCCCTATCCGGTTCTTTACAGGCACCGGACGGATGCGGGAGTTGTGAACTTCACGTTGCCGTCCGGGTCGCATTCGGAGTACCGCGTCCTCGACCCTGAAGGGGCCCCGAGTCTGTTTCAGGCGCGGACGGCATTAAGCGACGGGAAATCAACGGACCCCAGCGAAGTCGCGCCGTGAGTTGTTCAGTCGCGCTGCGATCGGGTCGATTGGATGTTCACTATTGTGCCGCCGACATCGCGTGGCCAGGCCGCTGCCCTGCGCTGGTGGTGGGCCTGGGGGCCGTCGCCGCCGCTTGATTCCACCCGGGCGCGTTGGCAGAATAAGGTCGGCCCAGCGCGGCGGCGGAACACATCTTGGAACCGTCGCCCGTGCCAGACCACACTCTGCGACCTCCCGATCGAAAATAGGATCTCTTCGGCTGCTTCCGGCTCAGCCTTGGGGTCGTTTACGCAGCAGATTCAACACCACTGCATGACAACAAAATAAGGCAGGCTCATGGAATTCTTGGAAGGCGCGACAGTCGGTATCGACCTCGGCACAACCTACTCCGCACTGTCGCAACTCGACGCCGAGGGGAATGCCGTGATTGTCCCCAACGCCGATGGGCGGACGATCACCCCGTCGGTCGTGTTGCTGGCTGAAGATGGAAACGTAATGGTCGGCCCATCTTTCGAGCGACTCTCCATCGAAGATCCCAGCCGGATCGTTGAGGCCATCAAGCGGCAGATGGGCAACAAGGACTTCTTTACCGTCTATCAAAACAAGAAGCTGACGCCTGAATTCATCTCGGCGTTGATACTCAAGAAGTTGAAACAGGACGCCGAAGCGCACATCGGGCCGATTGCCAACGCCGTGATTACGGTGCCCTACTACTTCAACGACGTCCGCCGCAAAGCCACACAAGACGCGGGGCGCATCGCCGGTTTGAATGTGATCGACATCATCAACGAGCCGACCGCCGCAACATTGTGTTATGCCTGGAAGCGAGGCGAGCTAGGCCGCAAGGATCTGGCGCAAGCGGAGAAGACGATCCTCGTTTACGACTTGGGCGGCGGTACGTTCGACGTGACCGTGGTCCGCTACACACCCACTCACTTCCGCGTCTTGGCGACCGACGGCGACGTGATGCTGGGCGGCTTGGACTGGAGCCAGCGGATCGTCGATCACGTTGCCGAGCAGTTCAAACGCAAGTTCGACGACGATCCGCGCGAAGATCCCGAAGCGCTGCGCGCGTTCACGCAGGAATGCGAAGATGCCAAACGCCAGCTGAGCACAAAGGCTCAGGTTCCGATCAACGTGTATTTCAAAGGCAAAACGCTGACCGTCGCGCTAACGCGCGGCGACTTCGAGCGCATGACCGGCGACCTGCTGCAGCGGACCAAGGACACCACTGAACTCGTGTTGCAACAAGCCGAGATCGACAAGGGCCAACTCGATGAAGTGGTGCTGGCCGGTGGCTCCTGTTACATGCCCGTGGTCGTGCAGATGCTCAGGGACGTTTGCGGTCGCGAGCCTTCCGCGGAACTGGCTCCTGAAGAAGCGGTCGCTCAAGGCGCGGCCATTCACGCTGCAATTTTGGAGGCCAAAGAAACCGGCGGAGAGAGTCGCATGGCCCAGGCGGTCATCAATCGGCTGAGGTCGGTCAACGCGGTCAACGTCAACTCGCACTCCCTGGGCGTCAAGCTGACCGACCCGCAAGATACGTCGCGCAAGATGAATCACATCATGATTCCCAAGAATAGCGAGATTCCCAGCGACGTCAGCCAACGGTTTGTCACCACCACGGACAACCAACAACGGATTCACGTCGAAGTCTTGGAGGGAGACGCTCCCGATCCGGATGCCTGCGTGCTCATCGGTGACTTCCGAATCACCGATCTGCCGCCGAGTCTGCCGAAGGGATCGCCGGTGGAAGTCACCTACAGCTACAACGCCAGCGGGCGCATCGAGGTACATGCCAGAGAACTCACGGGCAACAAGGAGGCGTCGACGCAAATCGTCCGCGATTCCGGACTCGACGACGAAGGTATTGAGGCGTTCAAGTTGTTGGCGGCGTCGTATCAGGTCGAGTAGACACTTCGACGTAGGTTGTCTGGATGACGCCGGTGCGCTGCGACGTGTGACGGCCCGCTGGATCGGCGCCAGGCGTCAAATCGACGGCGGCTGGCCGCGGCTGGGCCGAGCGGCGCGGCTGAACCGGGGAAGATCATTGCGGCAAGGAGCGTGCGTTCGTGGACGTATACAAAGAATGGCTGGGGATCCCCGAAGGTGAACGTCCCCCCGATCATTACCAACTCTTGCGAGTGGTTCAGTTTGAAGACGACCTCGACAAGATTCAGAACAACTACCGCAAGCTCAACGCGCACGTCCGCAAATACGCCTCGGGCAAACACGCGGTGGCATCGCAGGAACTACTGAACGAAATGGCGCGGGCCATGTTGTGCCTGACCGACCTGGAACGCAAACGCGAATACGACGAAGAACTCGGGCGCGAATTCGAAGAAGAGCAGGATGTTCTGGGCCGCCGCCCATTGCTGAAGGTGCTCGTCGACGGCGGTCACATCAGCCGCGAACAATCGAAGGAAGTCGAAGACTATGCCGACGCCCGCGGACTGTCGCACCGCGACGCCGTCGTGCAGATGAAACTGACTGATGCAGCCACGGCCACGCAGGCATTGGCGGTCGAACTTGGACATTCCTACGTCGAACTCCAGAACGTTCTGCCTGACGACTCGGTCCTCGATCGGGTCCCGCGCAAGACCGTCAAGCGGCACGACATACTGCCGTTGTTCATCGACGACGACAAGGTGATCGTGGCCTGCATCCACGAGCCGACCCACGACCTGGAAGAGGAACTGCGGCTGCGGTTCGGCATCCCCATGCGGGGAGTCCTGGCAACCCCCTTGGATGTCAACCAGGCGATCGCCAAGTACTACGCCGCCGGTGTTCGAGATGAGGCGGTTGCCGAGCAATCCGTCGCCGCAGCATCCAAGGGCAAGAAAGGTGACAAGGGGGGCGGGGCAACCAGCTCGCGGATTCCGTTCGACCAGCTAGACCCCGAAACGCAGGCGCAGCGCAAACAGCTGGGATATGTCTTCATGATGTGGGGATTTGTGGGGTCGGTCCTCGTCGACGAGTTCATCGTCAAGCCGAATTTCATTCCCGACAATCTCGCGTTTCCGTGGGTGCCGTCGATAACAACCGTCGTGGTCGCACCCCTCGTCATTTGGTGGGTATTGAATCGCTACTGGAAGTAACCAGGCGAAGGAACAGGAGCCGAAGTTGTCGGATCCGCGCGGCGTGTATAGTACGTCCGCACAACCCCTGCAAGCGGTTCAATCTGCGTTTCTGCCGTATCCGCTTGGGTTTTAGGGATGCACGTCGCCGGTTTGACTCCACTCGCTGATGAGCTAGAGTTCGTCGGCGGTACATCGCCCCTGCGTACGACAGTCTGCCCAACGGCGACACGTGCGCCGGCCCTCCACACTCTTCGCCGCGCCTCGGCCAGACAAGTGGCTGCCTGAACGGCGACGGTTCGTTCACGGGCGTCGGATTTCGACGATCCCAGGAAAACGACGATGACCCGCATCGGCAGTCTTACCGGTTTGGCGGCGGACCAGATCCGGTCCCTCAATCGCCTGACTCAGCTTGGACGGGCGATCTCACAGAACCAACAACGTTTGAGTACGCTGAAGCGGATCAACTCGGCCAAGGACGATCCGGCGGGGTTGATCAAGGCCACCCGTTTGGAACAAGAGTTGGCAGCCGCCGAACAGGCTGCCTCGGCAGTCACCCGCGCCAGTTCGCTGGTGGGAACGGCCGATGCCACCGCGGGCGAAGTGCTTACCCAACTGCAGGCGGCTCGGACTCTGGTCTTGGAAGCTGCCGGTGGTTCGCTGTCGTCTTCAGAAGTGGCGGCCAACCAGATCGAAGTCGATACGATCCTCTCGTCGATCGATGACTTGGCCCGCGTCGAGTTTAGTGGAAGAAGATTGCTCGACGGTTCTTCCTCGTTCCGGGTCGAGGGCGCCGATAGTTCTGAGATTCTCGACGTCGACATTCTCGACAAGACAACCAGCGACGACGTCACGGTCGACGTCAACGTGACTTCACAGGCGACCCAGGCCACCGACACGTACTCCGACGGCGCTTTGGGAGAAGACGTCACGCTGATCGTCACCGGGTCGGAGGGTTCGACCGCAATCTCCTTAAGCAACGGTGCGACCGTCGACGACATTGCCGACGCCTTCAACGCGGTCACCTACCTGACGGGCATCTCGGCAGCCGTCGACGGCGGAGACGTCGACCTCAGTTCGGTTGACTATGGAAGCGAAGCGTCGATCACCATTGAGGCAACAGAAGGTACGTTTGACACCGATGCCGGCACGACGGTCAACGGCACCGACGCCGTCGCTACCATCAACGGAAACCCATACACCGCCGACGGCACCTCGTTCAGCGTTCACACGAGCAACCTCTCGTTGATTGCAGAAGCCGATCCGTCGGCGTCCGGTCAGCTCAGCACCTTTACGGTCAGCGGCGAAGGACTCACGTTCGTCATCGGTGCGTCGCCCAACGCCACCGCAACTCTGGGCCTGCCCAATCTGACGACCGCCAGCCTGGGTGGAGTCGAGGGAAAACTGTTCTCGATTGCCAGCGGCGGCGCGAACTCGCTCACCGGCGGTCAATCGGCGACGGCTCTGCAGATCATCGACGACGCAATTGCCGACGTCACCCGTTCACAGGCGATCGTGGGCAGTTTTCAGCAATACACCTTGGAGAGCAGCGGCCGCGTGCTCGACAGCTCAATCGAGAACATGACGTCTGCCCTATCCGACATTCAGGACACCGATCTGGCGCTCGAGTCTGCGTTGTTGGCCAACAACCAGTTGCTGCGGCAAACGACTCTGGAGGCGCTGTCGATCAGCAACTTGCAGGGGGCCGACGTGCTGAGCCTGCTGCAGACTTCGACCACAAGACTGTTCTGAATCGCAGTCCTGGTGCGTCGCAGCCAATGCTGCGGGATTGGCCAGCATTCATCTCCCCCGATAGGATGTGCGTATGAAGGCCCATGAGTTCCTGGCACATCACGGCATCCGGGAAAACCCGTTCGGCGAGGAAGACGCACAGTCGGACCACGTCTTCCGCCGATACTGTTTGACCGCGACCCATCACCCGGCTTGGGACAAAATCTACGGCGACCCGGCCAACCCGTCGACTTCGGTCGTGTTCGGCGACAAGGGAAGCGGCAAAACCGCCCTGCGGCTGCAGATCGTCGAACAAGTCAAGCTGCACAACGAAACCAACCCGGACCGCCGCGCCTTCGTCATCGAATACGACGACTTCAATCCTTTCCTGGATTCGTTCCGGGAACGACTGCATGGTCGCAAACGGAGGCCGGAACGCGCGTTGTCTCAATGGCGGCTGTGGGACCACATGGACGCGCTGCTGACGCTGGGTATCACCCGATTGGTCAAAATCATTCTGCGGGATGAACCAGCTTCGTCCGGCAAGTCCCCGGCTGTGTCTGACGACCAGCTGAAGCGGCTGACCCGTCTACAAAAACGGGACTTGCTGTTGCTGGCTGCCTTCTACAACCACTCGTACGATCAACCGATGCGCCGCCGCTGGAAGGCGTTGCGGCAGAGGCTCAAGTATTCAACCTGGCGGTCTGAATGGGACCGCGTGTTGGGCGTCGTGGTGACGGCGGCCACTGCCGGTCTGGCGGCCTGGTTCCTCAACTGGCGGGAAATCTCGCGTTGGGGTTGGTACGGATTGATCTCGGTCATTGTCGCCAGTTGGTTGCCATGGCTGCAGAGGCAGATCAGTCTTGGTTGGAAGTCCTGGCGCGTCAAGCAGCAGATCCGTGTGTTCGATCATCTGCCCAATACGTTGCGGCAGATTCTGGCCCGCTTCGAACGACAGGAGATCGCCGGCCAACCCATTCCCAGCAAGGATCGCAGCGACGACCGCTACGAGCTGCTCCTCAAGTTTCAAGCAGTGCTCGAGACCTTGGGTTACCACAGCATTGTCGTGCTGGTCGACCGTGTCGACGAACCGCACCTGGTCAATGGATCGGCCGAGCGCATGCGCGATCTGCTGTGGCCGATGTTCGACAACAAGTTCCTGAAGCACCCGGGCATCGGTTTCAAGTTGCTGTTGCCTGCCGACGTGGTGTACTACCTGAATCGCGAGAAGAAGGAGTTCTACGAACGTTCGCGGCTCGACAAGCAGAACCTGGTCATGTCGCTCGATTGGACCGGGGAGACGTTATACGACGTCGCCAATGACCGCATCCGCGCATGTACCGACGAGCCCGAACAAGCTCCCTGCATTCGAGACTTGTTCGACGAGGCCGTGGACGAAAACGAACTGATTGCGCTGTTCGCCCGGCTGCGTGTGCCGCGGCATCTCTTCCGATTCTTGTATCGGTTGCTCGTCGATCACTGCAATCGCTACACCGACACCAAACCGCAGTGGACCATCAATCGCGAAACGCTGCAATCAACGCTCGCTCTGTATCTCCGCGATCTGGAGACGTTCGAGCGGGGAGTCGGCGCCGGCTGAGCCGGACCGCCAGTGCATCAGTCGGGCCGATAGGTCGCACACGACCTGGGAGTCTCCCACAGCGAGACCTCGACCACCGGGAATCCTTGCTGCTGCGCACGTTCGAAAATCAAGCGGGCGATGTTCTCGGCCGTCGGATTGGCGGCGATCACGAACAATGGCTCATCCAACTGGCGCAGCGACGGCAGAGCGGGATCTTTTTCGTGCAGGATCATGCGATGATCGAGTTCCGCGTCGATCCACTCCCGCAGCGAGCTCTTGATCTCGGCGAAGTCCACAACCATCCCGCGTTCGTCCAACGCCTTTCCTTCCATCACGATCACCGCCCGACCGTTGTGTCCGTGCAAGTGGCGGCACTTGCCGGCGTAGTTCAACAGCCTGTGACCGTAGCAGAACTCGATTTCTTGGGTGACGCGGAACATGTCCGAAGGGGGCCTCTTTACGGCGCAGGCTGGGCACTCAGCGCAGAGATTCTACGAGAGCGTCTACCGGCCCACAACCGGCCGGATTGGCGACTGCAACTGCCCGCAGCAGCTCATCATCGATCAACGATCGCCAGAGAGTGACGATTTACTTCGTTGTGATCCCGTGGACAACGCAGGCGCAGACGGTCACGGTCACGAGCGACAACGCACAATCTGTGAAGTTCGCTTGTTTGCCAACTATGCAACGAAGCCTCGCAGCATCCGTTGATCCAGTGGCCCAGCATATTTCACCCAAAGCCCACAGGAACTAGCGATCCCTGTAACAATTGATCCTGTCTTCACACAGAATCAATCTTATGGGCCGGCGAGGGACCGTGTCAGCGCGAAATCCGCGTTTTTTCCAGCACCGATCGCGTGGTTGACAGCACGAGCGCGGCTGCTGCCATCTGGCGTTGCGGCCGCAACGAGGCAGCGCGGGCAGTTTGCCGGGACTGGGGCGAGGCCAGCTGTTGCCTCTTCACGACCGTTTGCAGTTGGCCGCCACCCAGTCTGCGACCCGAGACGACCGCCACGTACACCAATCCATCGAGTCGCTGCGGTGCATCGGGGCCGAGATGACCCGTGATCGAGGCTGCCAGATCGGCTTCCGGGGTGCGATCGAGCACTTCTTTGGCCATCTCGACAGCCACGACACGGCTGACGGGCCCCGGCTTGTGAAGGATGTCGCTCGAAATGTTGAGCCACTCCGCCTTGGTCCCGACTCGATAAACCACGGCAGACCCGCAGAGGTATTCGGAGATGCCAGGGATCCGCGTCAAGGATGCCGAGACAAGCCCGCCGGTGCAGCTCTCGGCGAAGACCACCTTCAGTTGTCGTTCACGCAAGGTCGAGGCCAGAGCTCGGGCTTGTTTGTTGAGTTCTCCCTGAGTGGTCATTGAATCTGATGGCCTCAATCTGGCGGCAAATCAAATCACACGCAGCAGGAACCGACGCTGCCCGGGCGGTACAATGTCGGAATGATCTTCGATTGGCGACAACTGGTTGAGCACGTCGCAAAGACAAGGCAGCGTGTACGGCTCGTAACTTCGTATGCGGAAATCTCCGAGTGGCTGCGACACAATGTGGGCACGCACGAAGCCGATTCTCCGATCGACGTCCTGATCCTATCCGACGAGGCAGCCCTCGCCAAATGGATGGGGCGCGTACCGGACTGGACGCACCAGGCGGAGACCGCTTTGAATCTGGCCGCTATGGCCCACCGCAGTTTACAGGGGCAAGACGGTTCTTTCATCGGGTTGGGAATGGCCGGACCGTTTGCACAAGCAGCTCCAGCGGCTTTGCACATCGCGACACAGACCGCCGTCGAGACGCGGTTGTATTCGTTCGAGTCCGTTGCCAGCCATGCGGACGAAGCACACTTTCACGAATCAGCATTGCAGCGCAGCCTGCACGCGGTTTCCGAGGCAACTGGATTCGCGGCACTTTTCGACGGCGTTGACACCGGCCACCGAAAGTCGGTCGAACGCGCCCACCCGTTGATCGCAGAGGTCTGGTTGGGGCGAGCACCAATCGTGTGGGCGAGTCCGAACGGATCGATCGGTCATTCGCAGCCTTGCCAACCCGGCGGGGTTCTTTCTGGTGCGTTTAATCCGCTGCATGACGGGCATTTGCGATTACACGCCGCGGCCGAGCAGTTTCTGCAGGCGCCAGTCTGCTTCGAATTGCCGATCTTCAACGCGGACAAGCCGCCACTGGATTACCTCAGCATTGCCGCGCGATGCGGCCAATTCAAAGAGCATCCGGTGGCGTTGACGGGGGCAGCGACGTTCGTGGAGAAAGTCGAGATCTTTCCCGATTCAACGTTCGTGGTCGGGGTCGACACCGTGGAGCGAGTGGTCGACCCCCGGTTTTACGGTGGAAGCCTGGACAGAATGCTCGACGCCTTCCGGCGGATTGACGATGCTGGTTGCCGGTTCTTGGTCGCAGGTCGAAAGGTCGGGGACGAATTTGTGACTCTCGGGCACGTCGGTTTGCCGCAGGGAACCGCATCCCTGTTTGTCGAACTGCCCGAACAGGCCTTTCGCGCCGATGCATCGTCGACCGAGATTCGAAGGGACCGACGCTAGAAGTCCATTGAAGCATTGTGCCAATGCTCTGTGAGCAGCGCCAAAGGGGGCGGACTTCAGAACGTCCTCCGTTCGCCGAGCGGTCGGCGCGCGTCACGCGCCGGATGCCAATCGGGAGCGAGCGTAGTCGGCCCATTCGCCGTAGGCTTCACCGGCAAGGTAAGCTCTCCAGTGACGCATGGCTTCGGCGTTGCGTCCCAGTTCCTCGAGAGCATCGGCCAGAGAGTAGTGTGCGTCGGCATAATCGGGATCGATCGCCAGCGCCCGCTGAAAAGCGCGTAAGGCTTCGACCCTGTCGCCCGCCTCACAAAGTACGTTGCCCAGGTTGAGCCACGCTTCGCAAAACGACGGATCGAGTTCGACCGCTTGGCGAAAGCGTTCCAGTGCTGCGGCTTGCTCTCTGTGGGCGTACAGGGCATTTCCCAGATTGAAGCAGATCTGAGGATCGGGACCCTCGATTTCCAGGAGCTGGCGATAGCCTTTGCAGGCAGCGGCGACGTCCCCGTCTTCTTCGCAACTGACCGCGCGCTCGAACAGGTCCTCTTCGGTGGCGGTCACAGCTGTGAACGACACACTCGACTGGTCATCGATGTCGTCGAAGTCGAATCGTCGCTGACCGCTGGGCTCAATCCTTTCACCGGCCGCCGACTGCAGCACGAGTTGCTTACCGTCGTGTTGGAGTCGTGTGAGCCAATCCAGAGAATCCTCGACACCTGGCATCCAGCGTTTGAGTTGCTGCAGGCTGCGGCGCAGGTTGCGCGCGGAGACGCCTCGTTCGGCCAACTCCACCAGCGTCTTGGCCCGGCTGACTTCGCGAAAGTCGAAATTCGGCAGACCATCTGAGTCGCTGTTTGGACGGATCAAACCGGCCCGCAACCAGGCGCGAAGCCGATCACGGCTCACGCCGAGCAAGCGGGTCAACTCCAGCATGGAACTGGCGTCGCATACGGCCGGCGACTCGCTGCCGCCGAATATCCGCTGCAGGAAGTGCCCCTCGCGCAAGATCTCAATCCGCGAGCCGGAGTTTCGCAATCGTCGCGCGGCTTGGAGCTTTCGGGTCAGGCGGCCATCGGTTTTCAGGGGCCAGCCTTCTTCGCCAACGATGAGGATGGAAGTCTGAGCGCTTATGTTCGAGGTGGGCTGGCCGCCACAACTGCGGATCAGCGACACAACTTCGGCACGCGTCATCGACGCCAGCCGGCCGGTGCAGGCAACTCGCTGGTTGGCGAGCGCTTTCGGCTGGCAATCGGGCCCCTGCGACTGCATCCCTGGCTGCGACACAACTCGGCCTCCTGGCTCGTCGAAACTCAGCCCGACTTCTTTTTCTTGGCGGGCTGAGATGCTTTCTTTGCGGTCTTTTTCTTGCTGGCGGCCATCTTCTTCGCCGGCTTGCTGCGGGCAGCGGTCGTCTTGGTCGGAACCTTGACCTGCTGAACGCTGGCTTTGAGGGCGTCCATCAGGTTGATGACCTGCGGCTCGTCTTCTGACGGAGGCGTGACCAATTCTTTGCCCTCGACCTTCGATTCGATCAGCTGCGTCAGCCGCTCGGTGTATTGGTCTTTGTAGGCTGCGATATCAAAATCCTCGCGGACCAGCGCCCCGATCAGCGTTCGCGTCAGTTCTACCTCCTGCTGGTCGGATTCAGACTCGACAAGTTCGTCATCGAAGGCCGACGGCTTTTTCACTTGTGCATCGTACGCCAGAACCGTCATCGCCAACAGCGTCTCCATCGGCCGGACGAGCACAACCTGTTCCTTGTTGGAGATAACCACGCGGGCCACACCATGCAAATTGGCGTCTGTCATGCTTCGCAGCAACAGCGTGTATGGCTTCTGACCGACCGGTCCATCGGGAACCAGATAGTAGGTTCTGCCCGTGTGGTAAACCGGATCGATCTCGTCGGCACCCACAAAGCAGTCGACGGAGATCGACTTGTCGCTGTCGGAGCGCAGCTTTTCGATCTCCTGCGGATCGATGACGACATACTGGCCCTTGGCAAACTCGTAGCCGGACACAATCTCGTCGTTGGAGATCTCACCGTGAATCGGGCAAGTCTTCTGGTACTTGACCCGGCTCTTGCACTCTTCGTGCAACTGATTGAGATGGATCTGGGCGCCGGTGCTGGAAGCGGTGAACGCCTTGACGGGAACCGAAACCAGGCTGAGCTTGAGATAGCCCTTCCAACTGGATCGAGCAGGCATGGCAGCGTCACTCTACAACGGGGGCGCAAGACGTCCTCCGTGCAGAGAAACTGCATCCGTCACTCTATACCTATCCCGACTTTGGGGGCGATGCAAGTACGGCTTCGGGAAGCAGCGTAACCCGCACGCAAGTTGCGTCCGGTTTTACCGGGCATGGAGTATGGCAAATGTTGCGAACGTGAGCAAAACAGCGGTTCGAGCGGAACTGCGGAGAGGATTCCACACCCTCGACACGAATGCGACTGCCGGTATCGCGGCATCATTGAACATCGGTACAATGGCTCGTGACAGACATCGCCCTACTTTGCGGCATCGGACGATCCATGAGTTTGCACAGCTTTCGGTTCCGCTCGTTTGCGTGCTATGTGGTCGTCGCCAATTGGGCCTGTGTGTCGTGCGCATGGGACAATCCCGGAGAAGCTGCCACTCCGCAACGTCGGGCGATCGACTTTCTGGCCGCTCAGGTGCCGCGCTGGCCGCGGGAGAACAAGTGCTTCTCCTGCCACAACAACGGCGACGCGGCGCGAGCCTTGTATGTGGCTCAAAGTCTTGGCATGCACGTCGCGGCCGGTGCGCTGAACGAAACGACTGACTGGCTCCGTCAGCCAAAGCGTTGGGAGCACAACGGCGGTGAGGGAGAATTCAACGACAAACAGCTGGCGGCGATTCAGTTCGCGTTTGCTTTGTCAGAAGCCACCCGCGCCGGGTCTATCGATGAGCTGGGCCCGTTGATCGCAGCCGCCCGCAAGGTGAGCGATTTTCAAAAGCCTGATGGTTCGTGGCAAACGGTTCCGGACGGCACTATCGGCTCACCGATTACGTATGGAAACGTTTTGGCGACCGTTATTGCACGGCGAACGTTGATCGAGGCCGGCCGTGATCGATTTGCGGAGCCGGTTGCGAAAGCCGAGGCCTGGCTGGCGAAACGCAGCCCGCAGAGCGTTCTCGACAGCGCCGCGCTGTTGCTCGCCTTTCCACACACGTCCGATCGATCTCTACTGAAGCTGCACGACAACAGCCTCGACGTCATTCGATCCGGCCAGAACGCCGATGGCGGGTGGAGCCCGTACGTCAATTCCAGGTCAGAGCCTTTCGACACGGCCATCGTGTTGCTGGCACTCTGCGGCATCACCGAGAAGTCCGAACTCGCGCGACCGATTGCCGCGGGTCGCGATTTTCTCATCGCGTCGCAACAAGCGGACGGTAGCTGGCTCGAAACAACCCGCCCTGCAAACGACGCCAGCTACGCGCACCAGATCTCGACTTCCGGCTGGGCGGCCCTGGCGCTGCTGTCGGCGCAAAAAAAGCCGGATGACTAAACCCAGCTCCGGCGAAACGCGAGAAAACACGCGAAACACAACGTCGCGTGGGCTGCGTCGGTCTACTCTTCGCGCTGGCGAATAGTAGTGGCCCAATCAGCCAGCGTCAGTTGCGCAACGATTCCACCACATGACAGCATGCGTTGCTTTCTTGTTGCTTGCACTTGCTCAACGACTTCTTCAGAACTCGTCTAACGTATCGCAAGTCTTTCAATCGCTGCTCGACGTCGGCAAGTCGGTCTTCGATCAGCGTCTGCACGCTGCCGCAGGTTGGAGAACCGCCGCGCTCATCGGCCAACAGGGCTTTCACGTCGTCGAGCGTGAACCCGATGGTTTGAGCGGCCCGAATGAACTTGACCCTGCGCAGAGAGTCGTCGCTGTAGAGACGATAGTTCCCCTGGCTGCGCTGCTCGGGCTCAACCAGCCCGATCCGCTCGTAATAGCGAATCGTGCTGGAGGGGACTCCCGCCTGTCGGGCCAAACGGCTGATTGTCATCGGTCGTTGCATCACTCAGCTCCACTCAGAAACGCCGGCGCCATTGGTGGGTTTCTCGCTATGCGGGCGCCGTGACCTTTTACCTAAGTACAACCTTGAGGATACACGCTGCAGCACCCCGCTGCCATCTGCGGGTCCGCACACGATCATCGACCCGAGCGGAAAAGCGTGTGCATGGGCCCCTCGTTCACTCGCGCGCGCGAATTCCCAGATTATCAATGAGAATTGTTCCCACAGGTGATCGATCGAACGCGAAGCGAATCCTCGCCAGCTGGTTGGCGTCGAATTGCGAATTGATCGCAACGAAATCCGACAACGGCAATTCGATCGTTTGCAGCACGAAATCGGCTGGCTGCGTGTAGAGGGGCGTCAACGGTTCAAGCGCCGGCAACTTGGTGAACACTGCCTCGAAAGGGCGCTCCAGCGATTGGAATCGACTCAATGGGATGGCAACGTGCGCGCCGACTCGATCTGCAAGCACTACGGTGAAGTCCAGCGGCCCGTCATCGACCGAATCGTCCGATGCATTCATCAGGTCGACTACCAGTACATCATCTGGGGTGATGCCAAGATCGTGATCTGCCGGCAGCTGGACTTCGTAGGATGGCCTGGTGTCCGAATTAGTCTCTCGTTCTTCGGCTGTCGCACCAGCTGCGGACTGGTCCCCTGCGGCGATAGTCTCTGCGTCATGTTCTTCACCCCACCCGACGCGGGCCACTTGATTCTGTTGCGAACCTCCGCCGCGAAACGGGACGTCCTGCTCACGCCACGTCGACAGCCCGGTTGTCCGTAGCGTGCCGCCGGGCAGGCCGCACGTTGTGACATCGATGTCTTCTTCGAAGTCGGCAATCAGCCGGAACGTTGGATCTTGATATCGCGTGATGTAGCCCGTATTTGGCAACCAGGCAGAGATGGCCCTGTAATCCTTGAACATAGACCGAAAGCGGTCGTCGCCTCTAAGCGTCACGTCCAGGAACGCCGAGATGTACACCCGCGCAATCTCTCGTTGCTCGTCGGCATCCAGCAAGGGGGCCGTGTTTAGTAGATGACCCATGGGCATACCGGCATCGACTCGGCCCCACTCGGTGTTGAATTGGCTGTGATTGGCCCTCTCGATGTACAACAGCGACTTAAACCACGGGCCCAATTGCGAAAACGTCACCCGCTGAAATTGCCGTACTCCAAGGATGTAACTGACGTCGGCGTCGTGCGCCCCTTGTAGCAGCAAGAATGAAACGTCTTCGAGTTCCGTCGGTTTTCCGGCCGGTTCGTATTGCCGGTCACTGGGCGCAATCGAGACCAGTGCCCGAATGTCGAAGTCGAAATCAAACTCCACCATCGCGTCATCGGGGTAGTGCTTGAGTCGGTTGAAGGCAGCGGCGTGCGCCACGGCTTCGCCTCCCCGCGAGTGACCGATCAGGGCGACTTTCGACAGGTCAACACGACCGGAAAAGGGATTGCCCGCAACGTTGTTCCAGTCTCGCCACAATTCCAGATGCTTGAGCAACAGCCAGGCACGCGCGTCGTTTTCGCCTCCGAGGCCCCCAGCCATGAAATAGGTGCCGAAGAAACACTCGTCGACCGACACGGCAATGTAACCACGACTTGCCAGCAACTCGCCGAGGTAGCCGTAACCGGCATCGGCCGCCTCTGTCATGTTGTCGTTGCCGTGTACGATCAACACCAGCGGAAACGGCCCGTCACCGGCGGGATGCCACACGCGGCCGTTGCGCGGAAACCGATCGAGCCCAAACCCCCAATACGACTCGCGAAGATTTGCCTTCCAGCCAGACGCGGAAACAAGAGGTGTGGCGTCAACCGGATCGGTCTTTAGGTCGACTTTTGCGCCAAATTCGGATCGCCGGCGATCGTCGCCGCTTCCGTAGAACAGCGTGCCTACCTCGAAGTTGCCAGGTTCAGACGGGTTTGGAGCGTCGACGGTGGTTCTGACGGCAACCGGAGGTGCCTCCGCTGTCTCGCGTGCGAAACCGGGCCACGCCAACCAGAACGCGAACGTTGCGTTCGCAGCCACCGAGCCGAGCAGGACAAGCGCCAGGCTGGCTTTTTTCCAGGATGATGCGCCGTTCCAACGGCCGCCCGCAGTCGCCGCAATCGCACCGCCAAATGCCGCCTCTACGAACACGATCGGGATAGCGAACATCATCGCGAAAGAGACCGGCAACTCCATCACCAGGTACAGTGCCGCAACAGCCGCGACTGCGAATGCCAGAAACGAAGGTGGCAGGCGAGCGACAATTCCGAGGAACAACCAACTGAGAAGCGCAACCAGAAGCATCAGCAGGAGCCCCGCCGACACGAGCAGTGCGATGTCGCTGAACAGCCCTAGCCCCGTCCGTGCATGCACTCCGGAATAGGTTGAAGCAATCAACCCCGTTACGACCAATCCAATCGTCGCGCCGCGCCACGTCGATGGTGCGGGATAAAGGCGACCTAGGAGATCGCGAATTCGGCTTTGCATCGATGGTCTCATGCCGGTGGACGTATTTGGTTGCTCGACCACGATCACACGTCTGGTCTTTGCACAGATTCCCAAGATTTTTCGTCCATGTCCTCCAGATCTTGAACCCAGTTTTTCGGCAAAACGGATTTCTGCTTGTTTGCACTTGACCTTGCACCCCAGTGAAACGTGGATAATCAGATCATCGCACAAACATCAGAGATCACTCCCGGAACATCGCCGAACGGCGAAACTTTGAACGCCAATGCAAGCGCCTCATGAGCAGCGACGGACTTGTCCGAATTGCGGTCGCCGCGGTCAACGTGTCGCAGACGCGACGCTTCAAGCGCTTCTCATGCGCGAACACAGCAAGCAAGTTGACCGCGCGAGCGACGCGACTTGGTGGTTTTGTGATTCACAGAACTGCGACGTCGTCTACTTCTCGGATCGAACGACATTCACCAGCAGACAGGTCGCCGTGACGGTTGGCGTCAAGGAGAAGACCGGCGAGAGGCCGTTGTGCTATTGCTTCGGGCACTCGATTGCCAGCATCAAGAAGGAACTCGCACAGACCGGTCAAACAACCGTGCTGCAAGACATTCGTCACCGTATGAACGAAGCCGGTTGCAGTTGCGAAACAAGGAATCCCTCGGGCGCCTGCTGCCTGGGCAACGTGGCCGGCGGAATCGACATTGCCAAAGCAGAACTGGGCAACGTGGATGGCCCCGTGACTTCTACGATGGCGACCACTGCCGGACATGGCACGGCGATCAATTCCGCAGCCACATTGGGCATGGTGCTCTCGGCGGTTATGTCGTCGAGCTGCTGTTGGCTGCCCTTGCTTCTGCTCATGCTTGGCGTCTCTGGAGCCGGCGTGGCAGCGATCCTCGAGCAGTATCGGGCATACTTCGCAACAGCCACGTTCGGGTTCTTGGGCATCGCCTTCTACGTCGCGTACCGTCCTTCTCCCTCACGTGAGGGCGACTCTTGCTGTCCTTCCGATTCCGAAACGCCCGCGGCGTGCGCGTCCGACGCCAGTTCCAACTCTAGGAGAGCTTCAACAATGCAGACTGTGAATCGCGCGTCCTTGTGGGCCGCAACCGCAATTGCGGCGGCATTTCTGTTGTTTCCGAGTTATCTCAGCGTCCTCGACGGTTCAGAAGACAATCCGCCCGCGGCGACCGGCGGTCAACAACTGACCATCCACCTGGACGGACTGACGTGCGAAGGATGTGCCGCCGCGGCCGGCAAAGCCATCAACAGCGTTCCCGGTGTGGAGGCCGTTCGAGTCGATTACGAAAAACGGACCGCCGTCGTCAGCACGAAGTCTCGTTGCGACGCCCCGCGTGACGAAATTCTGGCAGCCATCAAGAAGGCGGGGTTTGAAGGTTCCGTTGCGGAAGTGTCGAATGAGACGCGGGCCAAAGCGGCTGCCAAATGCTGCACGACAGGGTGCGAATCCTGCAATCAAGCGGGCCAGGAGATCGTTGCCAATACCATCGACCCCGATCTGCAGGCCGTGTTTCAGGTTGGCGGTCTGCGGTGCCGTGCCGTGCGGGGCGTCGGATGCGGACATCGGCTTGCACCGGTCTTCAGAAAACTCGTTGAGCTCCAGGGTGTGCAGGCTATGTCGACAAACTGGACCGGCACAGAATTACGGCTGGTCGCGGAGTCGACCAGCCAGCGCGAACAGGCGACCAAGGCGGTACTTGCCCAACTGAAGTCGGCGGGCTACGAACCTGTGCGCCTCAAGGACAAGGATTTTGCCAAGGCCCTGCATCAGAAGTGGTGGGACTCCTCGGACGTCGACGATCTATCAGCCCATGAATTCGAGACCGTCATGAACAGCGTCTTGCGGCAATACGCGCAGAGGGAAGACCTGGATACCGAAGCAACCGAAAAGCTTCTCAAAATCAATGAACAGCAGTGGAAACGTTGGAAGGAGTCGAAAGTCGACCGAGAAGCTTCGCATGCAGCGCAGTGGAGCAGTCGCCTGGCTGGCATCGGCAAAGACGTCCTGGTCGAGTCGGCGAAAGTACTCAAGCCAGACCAAGCGAAGGACTTGCAGGAAGTCTTTGGCAGGGCCTGGCGGTCGCTGCAAATCGGTTTCGATGAGCAGAACGCCGACTCGGGAGAATAGAGTCGCCTCGGTTGCGATGTTCGTCGGAAGGACAGATCCAGAAGTCGATCGCTTGCCACCAAACAACATCGCCGACTGGAATGACGTGTATCCCGACGCCCGGAGATTTTGCCATGGCTGACGCTTGCCGATCGAACGACCTGGCTGGCGGTGGTAAGACGTTCTTGATCTCTTGGGGCGTTCCCATCGTGGCGTTCATCATTGGGGGCTCTCTGCCATTCATGCCGCGTACGATCGTCTGGTCGGCCGCCTTGCTGTGGGCTGGCGGCGCGTGCTTGTTGAATGCCTATCGCTGCCGCCGCCTGCACTGCTTCATCGCGGGGCCACTGTACGTGCTCGCGGCAGGGGCCATCATTCTAGATGGGCTCGACCTCATCGCCCTCGATCCGAAGTGGCCGCTGTACGCGGTCGGGTTGGGGACGTTTGCTGGTTGTGCCTTGGAGTGCGTCAAAGGAAAGCGTTACGCCAGCCCTGCGTCCGGATAGGGTCGCTCGCCAAAGGAAGCAGCATGCTCCTGCACCGGTCCGAATCTATCCTTCCGTCGGTCTTGCATTCTTCATCCCGAGATGACGATTCCGAGCACTGCACCGACCGCTCCATCTTCGGGCTATTGAACCAGGATGCAACGTCAAGCGAAACGAAGCCGCGGTTGGTCAGGGTGGCATTGCTACTCCTCGTCACGTGGGTTGGCATCAACGCCGTCTGGGGGGTGACAAGCGCCCGCGACACTCTGGTTTCTTCGTGGCTCGACGGTGTGCTGCCACTCGACGTCTGGGTGTGGGCCGCCGGAATCGCGTTGACGGCCGCAACATTCTTCACGGCCGCATTCCGCCGCATCGGCTTGTTGGCCGTTTCCTCGATGCTCGCTGCCTACTTCGGGGGCGTATTGTTCAGCCGACTGGCCTACGCCGAAATCGAGCCGCGAGGCGGTATTCCGATCGATGCGTTGTCCGACCTGCTGAACTTCACCTGGGAGCGGAGCTTCATTCTGTATCCCGCCATACCAATGCTGCTGGTCTACTGGCTGATGAAGCCTGGTGATGTGGGCTATCCGCTTCGATTCGGGAGTTGGAACGTTCGGACGCGCGTGCTCAGGTCAGGCGAAGCCCAGAAGACGTGGAACGTACACATGCTCGAATGGATCCTGCTAGTCGTGCTGCCGCTGGCAATCGTCATGCAAATCTCGGTCGGATTCGGACCGATCACCAGCGGGCGGATCTTCGTGTTTCTCATTCCGGTGCTGTACATGGCGTTTTTCAATGCCTTTTCTGAAGAGCTCATCTTCCGTGGACTTTTGCAGCCGACGTTGATTCGATACGTCGGTCCGGCGTTCGGAATCTGGCTGCAAGGCATTTTCTTTGGAATTCATCACTGGGGCTCGAGCCCGGTTCCGTCTTTTCCAATGACAGTCGTTATCGTGTTCTTGGGCGTTATCTGGGGGAAGAGTGCCTACGAGACGCGCGGGCTAGGCTGGGCCGTCGTCGCACACATGCTTGTTGATTTTTCGTTTTTCAGCGCCCATTTCGTAGCCGTGCCAGAAACTGGATGAAAGGATCGGATCGTTATGTCAACGAGATTCTTGTCGATCGCCGCAATAGCCGCGTCTTGCATTCACGGCAGCGTTACTGCCGATGACACAACAAGCGGGAAACCGGCGCTGCGAATTCTTTCTCAGGATGCGTCCGAACTGAAGAACCTATTCAACGAAGATGCACAGCATCCACGGCTGCTGATGCTGCTCTCCCCAATATGACCCGGCTGCCGTGCTGGAGCCCGTGAGGTTCAAGAAGACGTGCTGGAAACCGTCGCCGACGAGCAGCTTCGCGTGTATGTCGTGTGGGAGCCGATGCTGCCCGGCGACTCCAAACAAGTGGCCGGGAAGGCCACAGAACTGGTTCCCGATCCCCGTGTCACGCATTTTTGGATCGGCAGCCGAGAAGTGGCGAAAGCGTTCATGAAGCCGCTGGGTTTGAAGAACACGCCGGCTTGGGACGTCTACCTGGCGTATCCGGCAAAGACAGCCTGGGGTGACGATATTCCAGCACCCGCCTTCTTCATGCATCAACTCCGCGAACCGCCCAAGGATCGATTCTTGGACGGAGACGATCTCGCCAAGGAACTGAGAGCGTTGATCGATTCAGAAATCGAATAGAGCAGTTTGCGAAATCGCGTGAGCGGCTGCGGCTGGCGTGAGTCGGCCATCGACGCACCAACCGCATTTGGCGCGGCACGAGACGGCATTGTGCGCTGTAGAGCGATCTCGTCGCTGCGGACACTCGCACCTCAAGAGGCGGTCGGTTCTACCAGCGCAAACGCCTTTCGCATGGCCCTGGCTGTGGCGGCGACCGCCGCATCATCGTCCATCTCATTGACTGCGCGGTTGAACGGCTCGGCGCGGATCGGCCCGTCGTAGCCGATTTCGACCAGGACGTTTAGGAACTGCGCAAGGTCAATCACCCCGGTGGCGGCGGGGAGTTCGCGGCGGTTGTCGATCTGTTCGTCGATTGGAATGCCGGCCGGAGCGTCGTTGAGATCGCAGGCGACGATGTCGCTGTTCTTGAGCGTTCGAAGATCGTCGACCGTTTCGTGAGCCGTGTACCAATGCCAGCTATCGAGCACAAACCCGACATTGTCGAGACCGATTTCGGCGAGTAGTTCCTTGGTCTCGGCCATCGAATGGATGAAGCTGTGACGGCTTGAAGCCCAGAGAGTCTTGGGGCCGATGTATTCCAATCCCAGCCTCAAGCCGTGGTCGGCCAGGACATTGCCGCACGCCCTGAGTCGCTTTGCATGCTGGCGGAAGTTCGCCAGGTAGGTCAGTTCCGAGTGGGACGGAGGCAGCCACGTCCCGACCCGCGTGACACCGGCTTTCTGCATCCCTTGGGCCAGTCGCGGCAACCGGCTGATTCCGTCAGCAAACGTCTGCTCATCGCGATGAAACTGAACCGGCAGACCGCCGGCCCCCCAGACGAGCTGTTTCTCGTGCATTTCGGCTAACAGTTCTGTCCGCTGTTGGTCAGACAACTCGGCTAAGAACCTGGCATCCGGTGCGACTGACTCGAAGCCGTGCTCGTGGGCGAGGCGAATGGCATTTCTCTGGTCCGCGCCGACTCCGATCGATCCGCAGCGCAGATCCATCGTAAACCTGGCTCGTTTGCTGGAGCTTGCGAATGACGACCGATTAAGGGAGCCCAGGCCCAACATGATTGCCCCGGACAACGTGCCGCGCTGCAACAAGGCACGGCGAGTCATGTTTGTCATTGTTCCATGTCCCAGATTTAGAATCGGGCCGATGTCAGACGGACGATGCCAACATCCTACCATGCGTCAACCGCCGTTGTCGGCGTACTGGAAGAAGGTGCACGATTGGCAACGCGGTCGAGGGTGAAGTAGATTGTTGATCCGATCGAGCACAGCACGGCGGTCTGCGACGTGTGAGACCACGCTCATGACAAGCCTCAAGAGAAATACGAAATGTCCGATGCCAAAAAGGTCGTCGTGCAGCTGCCGGGTATCGCCAAGGCCCCGACGATCGCCCTGCGATACGAACTCGAACTGGAAGCACTCAACACCATTGGCGCGGAATTAGTTGAGTCGGAGACATGGGACGAGGACCAATTCATCGAGCTAGCCAAAGACGCCGATGGAATCCTGACATCCTGGGGTGTGCCGATCCGTCGCCGAACCATCGAGCAACTCAAGCGGTGCGTCGTGATCGGCGTGGGGAGCATCGGCGTCGACATGGTCGATGTCGAAGCGGCAACGGAAGCCGGAATTGTAGTTACCAACACGCCCGACGTGTTCATCGAAGAAGTAGCCGACCACACGATGATGTTTCTGCTGGCGCAGAACAAGCTGTTGAAGACGCTGATGCGATTCGGCGAGGAAGGCCGCTGGTTCGAAATGCGGCCCGTCCCCAGCGCCATTCCGAGATTGTGGGGGCAAACGCTGGGATTGCTGGGTTTCGGCAACGTGGCAACGGCTGTGGCACGTCGGGCCAAACCGTTCGGCTTGCAGCTCATTGCGTGTGATCCATACGTCAGCGAGCTGAAGATGACGGGCGAAGGTGTCGAGCCGGTTAGCTTTCAAGACCTGCTCAAGCGTTCGGACTATCTTTCGATCCATGCACCCGACAACGCCGAAACGCATCACATTCTGGGAGCGGCAGAGCTGAAAGCAATGAAATCGACCGCCGTCCTCATCAACACGGCCCGGGGCCCCTTGGTCGATGAGGCGGCTCTTATCAAAGCCTTGGAAGAGGGGGAAATCGCCGGCGCAGGACTCGACGTCACGGAGAAAGAGCCGCCGTCCAAGGACAATCCACTGCGCACGATGGAAAACGTGTTGCTGACACCCCACAGCGCATCGGCCTCGACTCGCATGCGCAAAGAGACCCGCCGGCGCGCCGCACGGGAGGTGGCTCTGGCCCTGAGCGGCCGCTGGCCGTTGAGTTGCGTCAACCCGGACGTGTTGCCTCGCAGCCCGTTGCAGAGATGGCAGCCATACTCGATGGACCGCGGTCCGAATCGATGAACAACTTCGGGTGCGACGACTTCTGCCATTGTGCGCGGTCGTATCCAGCCTTACGGTTCCAACAACGCTGCCGGCAGCCGCTTGAAAACGATTTGGCTGTAGGCGGCGGTTTCATACAGGCAGCCAACGTCGCCGTCGGGCAATTGCGCCAGACAACTGTAGGCAAAGCTGCCCGGCACAATCACACGCGCGGTGTTCCAGGACGCGCCCTCGTCTCGGCTGATCATAATCGTGCCGTTGGATCGAGAGTCCTTGGTATGGGGTAGCGAATGCAGCAGCACACCCGGCTGTTGTCCACTCGGCCAGGAGTAGCGCAGAATGCTCGACATGCACGGCGGCGTCAGCAGATCGGTCGCCACGCGATGGGTCGACCAGGTTTCACCGCCATCGCCGCTTTGCGACAGCCGGCGATAGGTGCCGCCGTTGTGGTCCCGTGCCGTCAGCAAAATGCGGTTGACGGATAATTCGGCAAGCTGGGCTTCGTCTCCACTCCCATTCCGATCCGGTTCGGCAATGGTATCCGACAGGTGCCACGTTTCGCCTCCATCGTCACTCCACGAGACGCTGTTGGCGAATCTGCGTCGTCCGTCGTCCAGGTGATAGACTTCGTAGTTGGGAAACAGAACGCGGCCGCGCCGCGGACCGCGAGACAACTGCAGTCCCACGCCGGGACTGCCGAGCGAGATGGCCGGTTCGCGCCGCATGACTCTCGTCACGTCCCGAGGCGTCGACCAGCGATGACCTTCATCATCTGAGTGCATGAGAAACAGCCGTACGTTCTTCGGCCTGTCGTAACCGGGCTCGGCGATCACGGTGTGGTCGGTCTTGCGGGCATGCACGCCTTGCGGGAACCGCGTGTAGCGGAGCAGGATCCGTCCCGACTCCAACACAACCACGCATGGATCGTTCAGCGAGTCGCCGCCCTCTTCAGCGATGACCTGCAGCGGCCCCCATGTGTGACCGCCATCACGGCTGCGGCGCAGCACGATGTCGTTTTGGGCATGATCGTGCAACCCGACACGGCGTTCACAAAACGCGAGCAGCATGCCGGATCTCGCGACCGCCAGGGCCGGAATTCGAAACCCGAACTTAGTTCGCTGGCGCTCTCCAAGCTGAAAGACGGTCGTTGTCTCGATGCCATCATCGTCGTGAGTTGCGTCGCTTGCCGTCGCCACTCTCGGAATCGGAGGGCATAGCGCTAGGATGACGGCAATGCTCGAAAGAGCGTACAGAGGTTTGAATCGAATCTTCATCCTGCAGCGGCTCGTGTCAGGCTGGAACTCGGAACTGATCAAACGACTCACACCATTTTGTCCGCCAGAGTTCCAATTTCACAGGCGTGCGATGCCGATCCCGGCGAGCGTTGAATCGCGATCGCTGCTTGGCCAATCCGTGGAAAAGATAGCAGTTTTTGCTGCCTGGGACTTGAAGTGTGTACTGTGTAGTATATACTACACGTATGGGCGAGTTTGGCGATTATCTGCGGAAGTGCCGCGAAGAACGCCGCGAGAAAGATTCTTCTTTCTCAGTGCGTCAGTTGGCGGCGCGTGTCGGCGTCGAGCCTTCGTACCTGAGCAAGATCGAACGAGGGCAGCAGCCGCCGCCATCCGAGCAGACCATCGCGGCACTCGCTCGCGAGTTGGACGAAGATCCCGACGTGCTGCTGGCACTGGCAGGCAAGGTTTCCGGCGAACTGCAGTCGATCATTCGCCGGCGGCCCAAGTTGTTCGCCGAATTGATTCGGCAGCTGAAAGACACTCCCGACCAGGCCGTGTTGCGCCTGGTGCGCGAAGTTCGCGACGGTGATTGGTGAATTCAGTCGAAGAAAGGACCGGCCATGATCGAAATCATCACAGACCTGCTGACGTTTACATTTCCGGAAGTACATCCCCAGGCAAAACTGGGCATCGAGTTTCAGCGGACATTGAGGACCCCAGACGACGACAAAACGTACCCGCTGCCACCCGGGTTCGGAGCGTTCCCGTTGAGGCATGTCGACGACCATGCGGCGAACGTACCCTCAACCTGGTTGCAGCGCGGCGGCGCGTTGTTGCCGATGTATCAATCGGAGGCGATGTGGTTGAACTTCCGGTCTCCGGTGATTAGAAACCGCGGACAGTCTTATCCCTTCGCCATCAAGGTTGCCACTGGCAAACAATGTGCGGTCAGCGGAAGACCCTGGACGGACGGACTCCGACGTGGACCCCAGAACTACATGGTGGCTCCCACGCAGCCATGGCTGGACGGGTATGTCGTCGACAAAGGCTTGATCCGACAATTCGTGGCAATGCCGCTAGGCGCGGGCTACTCGGCAGAAGAACAGATCACAGGCACCGCTGAACACGGAGGACTTCAAGTTGCGGTGTACCCGATGAAGGCCGAAGTTTTCGAACGGCGATGCCCCGTACAGGAGCCGAAGGCTAAAGTCCGCCGGGCGCAATACACGGAAGCGTACATGAAATACGACAGCGCGCCCGACATGGGCTTGGCTCCGGGAGGCCGAATGCGGCAGGAGATCTACGACGATCCGTATGACTTCGACGACTGGGAACTCGAAGCTTCCAGCCGCTGTTTCGTCCATCTGTGCAATTCTCTCGTCTGGAAATCGATCACCGGCTCCCAGCCGCCGTATCCACCACCGACATCCAAGCAATACACCCAAGCCGGTCTACCTTGGTTTGAGTACTACGACGACAATGCAGCCGCCGTCGAAGGGGCCGCCACGCTCGCGAATCTGAAGAGCGTTGCCGAAATCAGTGTCGAGAAGGGCGACGTCGCGTTGCCCGAGAACGAATCGGTCACGCCCGACAACCTGGTGGTGTACCGTAAGGGTCTCAAGCAGGGACAAGTTCGCGAAGGCGCTTTCTGACGAGCGTGTGCTTAGCACGTGTGGCGCGGATCGACTTGCGTTCGGTCGACCAGCCGGCACGTGGTATTTGCGCGGTGCGAAGCTTTAGAATGGTTCCAGCAGCGGCATGACGAGCCGCTCGTGCTGGGCCAACGCACTGTTGGGCGATCTTGACTCTCGACCATTCGGAGAGATAGCCGATGCCGCGCGCCATCATGACTTATAGCCGGGGCTGGCATTCGCTGGCGATCTGCCGCAGCCTGGGGCGGCAAGGCATCGAAGTCTACTGTGGCGAAGAGGCGGCATTTGCTCCGTGCTTTTTCTCCAAGTATTGCACCGGCAGCTTTCAATACCCGTCGGTCAACGACGAGCCGGACCGCTTCATCGAATTCATGCTCGAGAAGGTCCAGCAGTTGAAGCCGGACGGGGACGAACCGTACGTGCTCATGCCGGTGCACAAAGAGACCTGGCTGTTTGCCAAGCACCGCGAATTGTTCGAGCCCCACATCGTGGTTCCGCTCACGTCGTACGAGAACATGGAACTCACCCACGACAAGGGCCAGTTGGCGCTGCTGGCGGATGAACTGGACATCACCATACCCGGCACGCGCCAGTTCGCGAGCCTGGAGGACGTGTACCGTGCGATTCCGGACATGACGTTTCCCGTTTTCCTCAAGATGCGGGCAGCCGCTGCCGGCGTCGGACTCAAGAAGTGCGACACGTCCGAAGAGCTGACCACCACGTTTCGGCAGTTCGTTGACGGCCATCAGCTCGAGCCGGCGGCCTACCCGCTGATTCAAGACTTCGTTCCCGGCGAAGACTATTGCTATACGGCGCTCTACAACCAGGGAGCCCGGGTCGCCAGCATGACCTACCACAATGTGCGTTCGTTTCCGCGCGGCACCGGCGCCGGCGCGTTGCGGGAAACGGTGCAGCTGCCCGAGGCGGATGAAGCCGCCGAACGATTGCTGTCGCATCTCAATTGGCACGGGATGGCCCAGCTCGATTTCCGCAAAGGCGACGATGGCACCGTCTACTTGATCGAACTGAATCCGCGATTCTTCGGCGGCCTCACGCAATCGATTGCGGCCAACGTAGACTATCCACACTTGTTGTTTCGCATCGCTTCCGGCGAGCAAGTGCAGCCGCCCGATGTCGACTATTCCACGCGTACCGAAGCCCCGGTGGTTGGCTTGCTCGCGACGCTGGACGAGATCGCTCGCGACGAACAGTTGTGGAACAGATTTCAAAAAGCCCGCGACGAATTGGCCGCCGGCTCCGAAGGTGAATCTCGCGATCCCAGGCTCCGCCCTTTTTGGGACGCGTTGAAACAAGCTGCCAACCCCAGCGACCTCAAGGCCTACTTTCGCACGATGTTCGAGAAACACAGCAACACCATCGACGATGTGCTGCAATCCGACGATCCCTGGCCGGCACTGGGCGCGTTGTTTCCTGTCACGATGGCCCTGAAAAAGGGGAAACTCTCGATGAGCGTCCTCACGGGCGAAACCGACCTGGCCGAAGAGCAACCGCGCCGCCGATTTCGCGATCAGCTGCAGCATCCCAACTGGGGCACGGTCTGGCTGACGGCGCTGCTATATGCCGTCTGTGTGTTTGCCGTCAATGCTGAGGTCACACGAAACAACATCGGCTGGATCGTGGGACTTCCCATGCGTTTGGCCGAGGTGATCTTCGGCAACGCGAGTCAACTCGACAAAGGGACGCTGCTGGGGGCGCTACAGTACACCGGATACCACCTGCTCAACCTGGCGTGGCTGTATCTGATCGCAGCCCTGATTCGCCGGGAAAAGCCATCAGACGCGACCAGCGATGCCGGGTGACGATCCGGGCAGAGCGTCGCGATTAGTTTTCTGTCAGCTTGCGTTGACGGTATCGCTCGGCTTCGGCCAACAGACGTTCAAAGTACCCCATTTGGGTCGGCGGAACCTCCGGGTGCCATTGCGTGGTGACAACGAACGTTTTGTCCGGCCGTTCGAGTGCCTCAATCACACCATCGTCGGCGACGGCCACAACCGACAGGCCCTTGCCTACCTCGCCGACTGCCTGGCCGTGAAATGAGTTGACGCTTCTCTTGCCGGCACCGCAGAGTTCCGCCAACCGGCTGTTCGCCTCAACGGTGACAGGATGCGCGTCGAAACTGGAGAGACCGATGCCGTGCCGGGCAACGAGAGCGTCGTCCCGCAAATTGCGAATCGTCCCACCGTGGGCCACGTTCAAGATCTGTACGCCGCGGCAGATACCAAGTATGGGCAGATCACGCTGAATAGCCTCGTGGATGAGTGCGATCTCGAAGTCGTCGCGTTCCCGATCGACCAGTTGCCCGGTGCCCGGCTGCCCTGCATACAGATCCGGGTCGACATCGCCTCCTCCGGTCAGCACCAAACCGTCGATGCCGTCAAGCACCGTCCGCGGATCATCTTCGCCAGGCTGCAGGACCACGATGCGTGCGCCGGCCCGCAGCAGACAGAGCTCATAGTTCTTCGTGCTAAGGCCCCAATGCGCGTGCCAAGCTTGATCGTATGACACACCAATGACCGGCGCGTCCTCTGGCGCAGCCGCCTGCCACAGGACCGGCAGCAACTGGATCGCGGCCAGAACACAGACGACCGTTACGAAGATCCACAGCACGATTCGCCGCTTGCGGCGGCCGAGGACGTGTTTCGTAGCGGCAACGGGTGTGTCGCCGGGTTCGCCAGTCCCGGCTTCAATCGGCTGGTCTGCGTCCGGCATTTCCACGTCTTCGAATGCTCATTGGGGCGCGGAGCCGCCAACCCAGATGGGGCTCGACCAGGCGAAGGCGCCATTGGTTTGTTTTACGCGGACATAGTAGTTGTCGCCCGGCTGTGGTGAGTCCGTATCGATGTACGAGAACTCTTGCTCCATCGGCACGTCGCGATGCACCCGCTGCAATGTCACCGTGTCGGCGAAGCGGTCAACCTGAATCACCTGGCTCTGTTGCCCGTCGCGAAGGTCGCCCAGTTCGAAGGTGAGGTGTTTGGCCGGGATCTGAGCCGGCTGGCGGAAGAACGGTGGACTGGGCGGGTACTCTTGCGTGGCAGCGAGCGAAATTTCGATGGTGGTTGCGGCGTTGGCACCGTCGAGTTCGAGCAGAATGCCTTTTTCGCTCCCGCGCGTGAGTGTTTGAAATGCCATCCGCTCGGACGACTCGCCCGCGTGGCGAAGCCACTCCGAGCGGCGATTGAAGAATGACGGGGCGATCGCTTTCTTGACGAGTGCGCCGTCGATGGACAGGCTGCCCCTCCAGGTTCGCCAGCCCCGGGGACTGTCGCGGAAGAGAGGGTCGTTGTCGGAGGCGAATGTGACGCGTACCGCTTGCGAGCCGCCGCTCTGGTCGGTGAGGAAGTCTTTGCTCCAGACGTCGGTCCCGTTCTTGACGATGGCAATGGAATCGATCGGCGCGGTGCCGATGACTCGGCCGCTCATCGCGCGCTCACGCGCGAAGCGGGTGCGTTGGCCCATCGGCACACCGTTGAGTTCGAATTGCAAAATAATGCGGTCGCCGGTGGTGGCGTAGGTCTGGCGGTTCTTCATCGCGTCGAAGATGGCATCGGTCGTCTTCTCTGGTGCGATCACAGCCGCCAAACCGCCCGAGTCGGCCAGGCCGCGAACTGTCGGCGAGACGTAGCCGGGATGCGACAGGTGGTCGTCGGAGGCCGCGATGAATCCCACCTGATGCCCGTTGCGCAGGTACTTGCGGGCGAACCATTCGTGGCGCCCGTGCATCGACATGATCTCAATCAGCGGCTCTAACCGCGGATCGCTGTAGCGATAGTCGCCCGGTTGATGCGCGTGCGGGATGACGGCCACGTCTTGGGTGCGATTCTGCTCGGCCAGCCCTTGGTAAAGCTGGCTGAGCGTCGGCGCTTCCTGCACCGGCACGCGGCGACGTCCCTCGGCCGTGCGGAACAACACGTTGTGATGGCCCCCGAACCGAGCCTGCGACGTCCACTCATACCCCAGAAACGCTATGAATTTGCCTTCCTCGTTGTACTGCTGCACGTTGTCCTTCAAGACCTGCCACTCCCGGTCGTCCATCCAGATGTCGTGCTCGGAATGCATGAGAAAGTCGAGACGGGCATCGTCGCGCCCGAATCTAAAAAAGCCGTCGGCCGTTCCCTGGCCCTCGGCGAAGCCGCAATGCCCGTGCGTCTCTCCCCAATAGATGCCAAGCGTGGGGGCGTCCTGCGCCCAGACCGGGTTTGATGTGCCGCGGACTCTACCGTCTGCCGAGCGGAACGAGAACCGGTAGACGCCCGGCTTGGAGAAACTGAGATCCGACAGAATGGTAATGGCTTCGTCACTGGCTGGAATGGTTCGCAACCGTTCCCCGTCGATGAGCATGTCGATCGCCGGAATCGCGCCGCTGGCGCGATTGTAGTGAATGTCCTCGGCGCGCACTGAGAGTTCGAACGTCTCGTTGATGGCCACAATGGAGGGAGCAAAGCCCTTCACCGCATGGACGCCTTGACCCACAACTTTGTACGTCTGCAAGGGAAGCGTGAGGAAGTGCCGCTGCCCCTCCAGATCGAGGTACAATGGCAATGGAAACGCGTCGTTGGAATAAGTCTGCACGCGAAAGCCGCGAGATCCCCGGGAACGGTCGCCATAGGTAACGGTAATCGTTTCTCCCGCTGGGATCACACCCGCTTCCAGCCGGAAGAACAGAGTATCGATCGGACGACGAAATCCGCCGTGCATGCCGGCCAAGGGAGCGGTGTCGGCTACGAACCTGGCGTTGGGATCGGAGCAGGAAATCGAGACGTAGTTGTCCGCCTGTGGATCGCGTGCCTGGAAAACGCCGTGGTCGGCAATGAAATGCTTGGCGACGAGGATGCCGCCACCGGCAACCAGCGGCTTGCGGCCCATCGTGTATGTTTGGCGAATGGTTTGGTAACTGTCGGCCACAAATGGGCCGGTTGTGTCGCTTCTCAGCGGTCCAATGGCATCTGGCTGTTCGTCGCGCAGCTGCAACTCGGCGATGTAACGATCGATCGTGCGTGCCAGACCGCGGGCCCCGGCTACCGGCTGGCCCGGTTGATTCGTGCGAAACACGCGGGCCACCGTTGCCGGCAGGTTCACCGGCAGCACGCCGCCCCGCTGCGCGTAAGCGTTGGCCCAATCCCACAGCACGCGGGCACGCGGCACGAGTGTATCTTCATTCGTCGGCTCGGCAGCGATCTCCTGTTTCAGACGTTCCACTCGAGCACGCAGTTGTTGCTCAAAGTCGTCCTGGTTTTCGTTCTGCGTACCAGCCGAGGCGGTCGTCGGACGAGCTTGAGGCGAGCCGCCAAAAATTGCGGCGAGAGCAAGCACAGCCAGTGAGAGGACCATGCAAAGAAAGTTGCGCGATGTCATCGGTGTCCTTTGCAGGAATTCACATGTCGGTGTGCCAACAGCCAGGGGCCGCGTTCACGCGTTATTCGCAGTTCCGACGAGGGCGTCGCGATGCCGGATTTCCTACAATAGGGCGCGCGACGATTCGCCCCACACATCTGATCGAATCAACAAAGGCGGTGCAAGCATCGGTACTCGACGGAACACAGCTTTGTTGTTGTTGGGAGTGATTCTCGGCGGCTGCGCCCAGGAGTCACTTCCGGTTTCTGTTGAGCCGTCGCAGCAAAAGGAGACCGACTCGGAGCACGACCCGCCCATCAACCCGGCACCGAGTTTGCCGGTCGAAACCTTGCAACAATCAGCCGACTATGTGTCGGTGGATTGGGATCATGATTCCAATCTGCTCGAGAACGGCTCATTCGAAGAGGGGCGCGAGCCGTGGTTTGCTCTCAACAGTCCGAAGCGTCCTTACTGGATGGATTTCGAGGTGACAGAGGAGCGGGCTCTGTCGGGGAGCCGGAGTGCATTGTTTCGCGTCCATAGTCAGGGCGAAATCCACCGCGGGGCACGAATCTGGGGAGTGATTTACGACCTCGAGCCCGACACGATTCCTCGCCACATCAGCGGTTCGTATCTCGTTGAAGACTGGCGGCGGGGCGCAGTCAACCAGTATTTGCAGGTGGTCGTCTGCGTCTTCGACCCGATCCGCGACTTTCCCGAGTTAGGCGGCTCGCCGGTCCAGATTTCGTTTGTGCTCGCCGGCATCGATTCGCCGCCGTTTCGGATCTCGAACCGAAAGTTCATCTTTGTCGGGCCAAAAGAGCCCGCCAGCGGCGAGTGGGTGAACTTTGACTTCGACATTCACGCGGCATTCAAGGCACACTGGGGAAGGGTGCCGAAGCAATTCGGCAAGGTCCGCGTCTTTTTCGAGGCAAGGTTCGATGAACGGCGGCCGGCCCCTGACCTCAATGCGCTCGTATGGTTCGACGACCTGTATCTCGGCGACGGCGGCTGAAGGCTACAGGGGGCTGTTGAGAATGGGCGCACTGCAACAGATTGCATCAAACCACATGCACTTTTGTTGCACTGGCACCAGTGCAGATCGAAACCACCCCGAAGAGATGGGCGGACAAGCCGCCTCGTGGCATCCGGCAACTGTTCTCGAACTAGTTTTTCAACGGGTTGCCCGCCCGATTCGGACCGAGCAGCGCAAAAAAAGGCCGCGGAGTCCGACAGTCGGAACTCCGCGGCCAAAATATTCAAACCTCTTCCGATTGCGACGGTCGAGTCGCTGCGAGAAAGCGCGAATCAAGTGACACCAGGCGCCACTTTCGTGAATCGATTCGGGCCTACGCTTAAAAGTTTGTCTACGCCGTCGGAATTACTAACGAAGAGGTTTGGCTAGTGTCGCGCGCCGGACGCTCGGCAAACTCAGTCAGTCAATGACGCCGATCTCGTGTTGCATACTCTGAGGCGATCGAACCAAAGCCAGTCGCCCGGCAAGTTACATGATCGGCAGCGGGCGGCTCGCAGTGTGGTTCAATTGTGAAAAATCTCGGAATTGCGTCCGCGTCCGTTGCGCGGCGCCGAACCCGTCGAAGACTTCAAGCGAATGTGCAGCAACGGCAGTTTTTTGACAGCTCTGTCGGGGTTGAAAGAACCATACCTTCACTGCCAGCAATGACGGCTCTCAAGTTTGCTTGGCGCCGCTCTTCATCAAAAGCCACCCGAAGACTCCGATTCCAATCAAGAGCATGCCGTACTTCATCGGTGTCAGGTGCTGCCAATGATCGAACAGGTAACTTCGATAGAAGTCCATGTAACTGCTGTAGGTTGTCGTCACGGTTTCCCACATAGTTCACACTCGCTCAAAATAGGGGGTACCGCCGAGGCGGAGGACCCTCCTTGGAGAAGTCAGAAACGGAACAGGCGGCGCATCCCGCATTCTGCGCACGCTGACGTGGCATCGGGCCGAGCAAACATACCCCACGAAATGGGGGGTGGCAAATTTTCGTGCCGAAACGCGAGGCCTCAGGCGTACGCCGCGTGCGGAGCAGCGGCTTCCAGCGTCGGGCACCCGTAGCTGGTGACGACGGACAACACGTGTCTGATCCGTGCACAGCCCGATTCAGATAATCGCGTGAATCGGCTCGGCCCCTTCGACCCCTACGAGTTTTTGATCGAGCCCGCCATAGAAGTAGGAGAGCCGGTTGGGGTCCATGCCCATCTGCGTGAGGATGGTGGCATGCAAGTGCTTGACGTGGAAGCGGTCTTCGACGGCGGCACTTCCCAGTTCGTCGGTCTTGCCGACGCTTTGGCCGCCTTCGATGCCGCCGCCTGCCATCCACATTGTGAAGCCGTAGGCGTTGTGGTCGCGTCCGGTGCCTTTGGCGTATTCGGCGGTTGGCTGGCGGCCGAACTCACCGCCCCAGACGATCAACGTTTTGTCGAGCATTCCGCGCTGTTTCAGGTCCTTGATCAAACCGGCAATCGGCTGGTCGGTTTCACCGGCGTGCAGGTTGTGGTTCAACTCGAGGTCGCCGTGCGCATCCCAGTTAGCGTCGTTGTGATTGCCGCCGGAGTAAATCTGCACAAATCTCACACCACGTTCGACCAGCCGGCGAGCTAGCAGGCACTGCCGACCGAACGGCGCCGACTGCTCGTTATTCAAACCGTAGAGTTCTTGTGTGGCAGCCGTCTCTTGACCGAGGTCGGTCGCTTCGGGCGCCGTGCTTTGCATCTTGTATGCTAACTCGTAACTGGCGATACGAGCGGTCAGGTCGGTGTTGTCGGGTCGTAACGCCTGATGCTCGGAGTTGTATTGCTGCAGCGCATCGAGCAATTGACGCTGCATGCCCGACGAGACGCCCGATGGCGGAGCAAGGTTGAGGATCGGCGCGCCTTTGGAACGCATAACGGTGGCCTGGTAATGGGCGGGCATGTAGCCGGCGCTCCAGTTTTTGGCACCGCTGATCGGCCCTCCCCGCGGATCGAGCATCACGACAAAGCCGGGCAAGTTGTGATTCTCGGTGCCCAGGCCGTAATTGAGCCACGAACCGAGGCAGGGGCTGCCGCTCAAGATGCGTCCGCTGTTCATCTGCAGCATGGCGGAGCCGTGAATCGGCGAGTCGGCGGTCATCGACTTGAGGAAGGCAATGTCGTCGACGCAGGTCGCCAGATGCGGAAACAGATCTGAGACCCACTGCCCCGACTCGCCGTGCCGCTTGAAGTTCCACCTGGGTTCGACGATGCGTCCCTGGTTTTTGTGACCGCCGCGACCGAACGTCTTGACGTCGACCGTCTTGCCGTCCATGCCCTGCATGTTCGGCTTATGGTCGAACGTATCGATATGGCTGGGACCGCCGTACATGTAGAGAAAGATGACGTTCGTGGCTTTGGGGTCGAAGTGAGGCGGCTTAGGTTCCAGCGGGTTGGCCCACGAATTGGTACCGTCGGCCGCCACTGACTGCGAGGCCAGAAACCCGTCGTCTCCCAGCAGTCCGGCGAGCGCCACACCGGTGAACCCGGCGCCAGCTTCCCAAAGAAACTCGCGTCGCGTCCGGCGGCAGAAGTTCGACCGTGGAGAGTCCGCTTTCTCGTTGCCGTTCTCGCTGTTCGAGAAATCTTGCATGGATCAATCCAGGTAGAAGAACTCGTTGAGATTGAGTGCGATCAGACAGAAGGAGGCCAACGCGGTGGCTGCGTCCACCTCGTGCTCTTGCTGCAGTGCGGCAATGAGAGCAGTCCCGCGCCGAATTTCGTCGAGTCGCGGATCGCGCTGCAGCGTCCGGTTGAGGCACAGCGAGACCTGTGCGGCCGGATCGTCACCGGCTGCGCGTTTCAGATACTCGGCAAAGGTGCGGGCCCGTCCGTTGGCGAATTCGCTATTGAGCATGCCCAACGCCTGTGTAGGCTGCGTGGTCGCGAAACGGACGGGACAACTGCCGTCGGTATCGGCGGCGTCAAAGCTCTCGAGAATCGGGGTGACCAGCGAGCGTTTGACGTGAATGTAAATGCTCCGCCGCGCCCGGTCTTCCGGCAAGGACTGGCCCCAGTTGTGGCCGGGACGAGACTGACCGGCGAGCACTTCTTGCGGAATGATCGGGTAGATGCTGGGACCGAACATTTTGTCCCGATTCAAGCTGCCGTTGACGGCCAGGATCGAATCGCGAACCTCTTCGGCCGTCAGCCGTCGCATGCTGAATCGCCACAGCAGATCGTTTTCGGGGTCGGCCGCCAACGCTTCCGGATTGGCCTTTGAGGACATGCGGTATGTGTTTGACATCAGGATCAGCTTGTGCAGAGCCTTGAGCCGCCAGCCCTGCCGCACAAATTCGCTTGCCAGCCAGTCGAGCAGTTCCGGATGCGTGGGGGCGGTTCCCTGCATTCCAAAGTTGCTGGGTGAGCGGACGATGCCCCGCCCAAAATGGTACTGCCAGACGCGATTGGCCATGACCCGCGCGGTCAGCGGATTGTGTTCGTCGGCCAGCCAGTTCGCCAATGCGAGCCGCCGACCGGATGATTCACCGTCGCTCGGCGGCGAAGTGTTCGGCTCGGGAGGATCGAGGACCGATGGAAAGCCAGGTTCGACGAGGTCACCCGCCGCATGCGGATTGCCGCGCACCAAGACGTGGGTTTCACGCGGTTGGGCACCCACTTCGGTCACACACAGCGCCATGTCCAGCGCAGGGGGCTGGAATTGCTTGAGTTCTTTCCGCTTGGCGAGCAGTTGCTTGTACTTGCGGAACTCTTTGCGCCTGAGCAACTCCGGGATGCGTTTTTCGATGATCGCCGGCCGACTGCTGGGATCCTGAAAGTCTTCCTGCTCGACGGGAGTCAAGCGTGCGCGAACCGACTCTTCGACCGCAGCGATGCCGAGATCGTTCTCCTCGACAAGTTGTTTGTGCGCGGCGATCGCCTCGGTCTGTGCCTGCTGCTGTTCGTCAGTCGCGATGGATCGCAGCGACTGCCGGGCCACCGTTTTGGGGTGACGAATGCCGAACCGCTGCACGCCGTTGAAAAAGGCGAGCATGCGGTAGTAGTCCTTTTGTGGAATTGGGTCGAGCTTGTGGTCGTGGCAACGGGCGCAGTTCATCGTCAGGCCGAGAAACACCTGAGACGTGGTCGCCAGAATGTCGTCGAGATCGTCGTACAGCGCCTGTTCGTGGTCGACAGGCTCGTCGTCCCAGATGCCGAGCCGGTAGTAACCGGTGGCAATCAGGGCGTCGCTGTCGCCGGACTCAAACTCGTCGCCGGCAAGCTGCTCACTGACGAATTGATCATAGGGTTTGTCGTCGTTTAACGAGCGAATGACGTAGTCGCGGTAGCGCCAGACGTTGGGCTTGGGATCGTCCCGCTCGTAACTGTTCGACTCGGCGTACCGGACAAGATCGAGCCAGTGCCGTCCCCACTTCTCACCGTAGTGAGGTGAATCGAGCAAACGATCGACGACCCTCTCCCAGGCGTCGGATGAGTCATCCGCGAGAAACGCCGCGACTTCCTGCGGAGTCGGAGGCAAGCCAATCAAATCGTAAAACACACGGCGCAATAGCGAGTTTCTGTCCGCCGGAGGCGCCGGATGTAGTCCGGCCGTTTCCAGCTTCGCCAAGATGAAGGCATCGATGGGGACTGCCACCCACTGTTGGTCTCCAACGTCCGGTACCTGTGGGCGTTCGACCGGTTGAAACGACCAGAATTGTTTGGTTTGTTCGTTGACTTGGGGCGGACCATGGGCATCGTCGTGTCCGTCATCCTCTTCTTCTTGTCCGGGCGTCCACGGCAATCCGATGCGGACCCAGTGGGTCAGGATGTCGATCTGTTGTTGCGGCAGCTTGCCCGAAGGCGGCATCTCCAGACCGTCATAATTCACAGCCTCGACGAGCGGACTTGCCTCCAGGTCGTCTAACACAACGGCAGGACCGAGATCGCCTCCTTTGAGGACCGAGGCGCGGCTCGAAAGTCGCAATCCCCCTTTGTTGCGATTCCCGCCGCCGTGGCACTTGTAGCAATTGGCCACAAGCAGCGGGCGCACCATGTCTTCGAAAAATGCGATCTTCTGCTCGGCAGTGGCTGCTGCCGACGGAAACGAGCCCTGTTTTGCGTCGTCGGCCAAGTTGAGGGCGGGAAGCAAACCAACGGCTATCGCCGCGATTTGGGCGAATCTCTTGGCGGGAGAGGTTGCTGGTTGCATCGTCAGGTAAACGCGATGTTTCGAGAATCGGGCCGCCGTGCAGCCCGTCAGCTGCTGGGGTCGATTTTACACAATGCCTGTAGCAGAAGCGACATACGGCTGGGCTGTTTGGGCCGCTGTGCTTGGCAAATCAGGCTTTACCTCTCTACAATCTTTTCATACAACGCGGCAAATCGCCGGTTCACTCGGTTGGATTGAGATATGTTCATCTCTATTCAGTTCATGCATACAGTTCTGTCGACTGGGAAAACCAGCGCCCGCAACGGATGTGGCCGCTGGGGGCAGCAGCCCATTCTCTGCGGGGAGCGCCGAGACCGCGCGTAACGCTTCGATACGGCAAGGAGGCCATGATGAGTTTGGGACATACTCAACGACAGGACACGAAGGTCCAAATCCGCTGGCTGATTCGTAGGGACATGGCTGAAGTCCTGGAAATCGAGCGGGCCAGCTTCAACTTCGCTTGGACCGAAGAAGATTTTCTGTGCTGCCTCCGGCAACGCAACTGCATCGGCATGGTGGCCGAGCATGACCATCGCATTGTCGGCTTCATGATCTATGAGCTGCACAAATCCAAATTGCGGATTCTGAATTTCGCCGTCAGCCCTACGAATCGCCGGCAGAACGTTGGTAGCCAAATGATCCGACGGCTGGTGGACAAGCTGTCGCAACAGCGTCGTAAAGAGATTGTGCTGGAGGTACGGGAGACAAACCTGTCTGCCCAGCTATTCTTTCAAAGCCAAGGCTTCAGAGCCGTCTCGGTACTGAGAAGCCACTACGATGACAGCGACGAAGACGCGTACGTGATGCGCTACCTTCTGAGCGATTCGGGCAACTGGCTGCTTCCGTTCTCGCCACGTAACCGGATCTCGGAATACGAAGACGCCTAAGCTTCGAGCGAGAGCAACCAAAGGACAATCAAGAACGCCCGGCTTCATAGATTGAAGCCGGGCTCTTGTTTTTGATGCCCGACGCGTAGCGACCCGGTCTCAGGCTCTACCGCGTCTTGCGCTCCCCATAAGGCGGCCACCACCGTTGCTGACTCAGCCGCTGCCCAGACGAGCGGCGCGCGATGCAGTCGCTACAATGCGGCGATGGCCGGTTCTCAATTGCCGTCGATCGAACTGCGGGGCGTGCGGGTCCACAACCTCAAGGGCATCGACCTCGATCTTCCGCTGCGGCGGTTGATCGCTGTCAGCGGAGTCAGTGGTTCGGGCAAGAGCAGCCTGGCGTTCGACACCTTGTACGCCGAAGGACAGCGGCGCTACGTCGAAACTTTTTCGGCCTATGCGCGCCAGTTTCTAGATCGACTCGAACGGCCCGATGCCGATAGGATCGATCACATTCCCCCCGCGATCGCATTGCGGCAGGGCCGGGTCAAACTCGGCCGAAAGGCGACTGTCGGCACGACAACAGAGATTTACGATTACCTGGGACTGCTATTTGCCAAGCTTGGCCAGGTTGTCTGCCCGACTTGCGAGCGTGAAGTTCGCCGCGACACGCCCGACTCGGTGCTCGCCGCCGTTCGAACATTGGGAGAGGGGAGCCGGTTCCAAATCTGCTTTCCCATCGACCACTCTCGAAGTGCAGACGATCCAGCGGTTGCAGACGAGTTGTCCGAACTCGGACAAGCTGGATTTCATCGCCTGATCGCCGACGGCAAGACACTCAGCCTGGAATCGGCGTCGGCCTCGCTGGCGGGGGAACTGATTTCCACGGCCTGGGTGCTGGTCGACCGATTGAGGGCCGACACGGCCACCGATCAACGCGTGTTGGACAGCATCGAAATCGCTTTTCGTTATGGCGACGACCGCTGCATTCTGTTGGAAGAGGTTGGTGGACCAACGCGCAACGACGAAGGCGATGCCGAGCACGCAGACATCGACGGTAAGCGGTGGCGGGTTCAACGTTACAGCGGTCGGTTGGTATGCGAAGGTTGTGTTGGGGAATTTGCCGAGCCGGAGCCACGGCTGTTCAGCTTCAATACTGCCCTGGGAGCCTGCCCGACTTGCGAGGGGTTCGGCGCCGTTCCCGCCATCTCCTTCGACGCACTAGTACCCGATCCATCGAAATCACTCCGCGAAGGGGCCATCGCGGCTTGGACGACTCCTGCCTATCGCCACGAACTCGACGAACTGCTGGAACTGGCATTCGACTACGACTTGCCGGTTGACGTGCCTTTCTCCCAACTGCAGCCACAGCATCTGGAACTGATCACTCGTGGCGTGCCGGAACGTCAATTCGGCGGCCTCGAAGGATTCTTTCGCTGGCTGGAACGTCACAAATACAAGATGGGCGTGCGGGTGTTCCTCAATCGCTGGCGGGCTTATGAAGAATGTCCAAGCTGCAACGGTGCACGGCTCGGCCCGGCGGCGCTGTCGGTGCACGTCGGCGGGCGCAATATCGCCGAACTATGCAGACTGCCGATTCGAGACGCCGCCGAATTCCTAGTTTCACTCGAAGCGAGTTGTTCGCCCACAGAACGCGGACTCTCGCGAGTGGTCGTTCGTGAAATCACCAGCCGACTCGGCTATCTCGTCGAAGTGGGGCTGGACTACTTGACCCTCGATCGAACGCTTGCGACCTTGTCATCGGGTGAAACACAACGTGTCACGTTGACTTCGACGCTGGGTTCGAGCTTGGTCAACACGCTGTATGTGCTCGACGAGCCATCGGCGGGATTACACCCCAGCGACGTTCAGCGGGTGATTGGGGCTGTGCAACGCTTGCGGGACAACGGGAACACGGTAGTCGTCGTCGAGCATGACGCGGCGTTTCTCACGGCGGCAGACCATGTCGTCGACATCGGTCCGGGAGCGGGGCGGGATGGCGGTGAAGTCGTGTTCCAAGGCACGTCCCAAGAGTTGAAACGGCACGAGAGTTCGCCCACGGGTGCTTACCTGTGCGGCCGTTTGGCTGTGCCGGATGATGTGCCACCACGCCAACCCTCGACAAAGAACCTGATCCGCTTGGAAGGGGCGCGACGCCATAATCTTCAGAACCTCACCGTTGAGTTTCCGCTGGGCGCGCTATGCGTGATTACGGGGGTGAGCGGCAGCGGGAAGAGTACGTTGCTGGAAGAAACGCTCTACCCAGCGGTCTGCCAGACGCTCAAGCAACCTTGCGCAATCCGATCGCGCGGCGACTTCGACCGCATCGACGGTGCCGAACACATCGACGAAGTTGTGCGTGTCGACCAGAGTCCCATTGGCCGCACGCAGCGGAGCAACCCCGTTACATATCTCAAGGCCTTCGATGACATCCGCCATGAGTTTTCCGAAACTGCCGATGCCAAGCTGAAGAACTTCACGGCCCGTCACTTCAGCTTCAATGCGCGAGACGGCGGTCAGTGCGCCAACTGCAATGGAACCGGCGTGCTGGACGTCGACATGCAGTTTCTCGCTGATGTGTCGATGACCTGCCCGGAATGCCGGGGGTCGCGATTTCGTCGTGAGATCCTTGATGTGAAGTATCGAGGCCTGTCGATTGCCGACGTGCTGGACATGACCGTCCGCGACGCGTTCTCGTTTTTTCGCAACCATCGCAAGCTGCAGAAGCGATTGAACGTGCTTAAGGACATCGGTCTCGACTATCTGCCGCTTGGGCAGCCAGCCACGACTCTGTCAGGAGGCGAATCGCAACGAATCAAGCTGGCGGCCGCGCTCTCCTCGAATACGCGGTCGAGAACGCTGTTCTTGATCGACGAGCCAACCGTGGGGCTGCATGCCGCGGACGTGGTCAAGCTGCTGGCCTGTTTTCGCAACCTGCTGTCGATCGGCCATTCGCTGATCGTGGTGGAACACGACCTGCAGGTGATTCACTCCGCCGATCATGTGATCGATCTCGGCCCAGGAGCGGGGGCATCGGGTGGCCGCGTTGTCGCAACCGGCACGCCGCAGGAGATTGCGGCAACGGAAGATTCACCGACGGGCCGATCCCTGCGATCGTACCTCAGCCCGAAATGAGACCTAACCAGCGGCAATAGACGGCCACTCTCGTATTCCACTGGGATTCGATCTGCAGAGCTTGCAATATTCTGGGTCTGCATCGATATTTGCGAAACTTGGCGATAATTGTGGAAACGAAGGGCAGGCGGAGCCGACGACGCGACCATGGAAGACACATCCGAAACGACGCTGCTGTATCTCATACGTCACGGTGCGACCGAAGCGAACGAGCGCCGGCCTTACATCCTGCAAGGGCGAGGTCTGGATGGACCCTTGAGTGAACGGGGGGAGCGGCAGGCGGCCTCCGTCGCCCGATTGTTGGCAGAGTTTCAGATCGACGCCATCTGCTCCAGTCCGCTCCAGCGCGCGATTCAAACGGCCGAAGCGATCGCAGGTTCGCACGGGCTTGAAGTCCAGACTGAAGCTGCGATCACCGAGTGCGACGTGGGAGCCTGGGAAGGCATGGATTGGGGCTCGATCGAGAGCGAGTTTCCAGACGCCTACCGTGCCTTTCGCCGCGACAGCGCTGCTTCGCCCTATCTGAGAGGCGAGTCCTACCAAGACGTGCAGCAGCGGGTGATGCCGGCGATCGCTCGGCTGCTGGAGCAGCATCGCGGGAAGTCGTTCGTTGTCGTGGCGCACAACGTCGTCAATCGTGCGTACCTGGCTGGGCTGATGGGGCTGGATCTTCGTCGCGCCACCGACATTCGGCAACTCAACTGCGGCGTAAACGTTATCCGACACCGCGACGGGCAAACGGAATTGTTGACGCTGAACGCCCATTTTCACTTGGATGAGGTGTTGCGGTAGGCACCCCCATGTTGGGCTAATGCGAGGGCTAAACAACGAAAGCCGAGTTGTCAGGCGGATCACAGCACTTTCTGCACATCGGCGGGCAACGTTCAGACACCTGAAGACCGCGTTTCGCAACCTGGCAGGTGGCGTCATGCTCGCGGCCGGACTTCGGTCGGGTCGTTGCATCAAACACAGTGAAGTCCCGCCAGCGTAGCATGCTTCTTATATGCCGGTTACAATTGTCCCATTAGGAGTAAGGTGAGAGCGCGGATTCGCGGATTCAATTGTACGCTGGAGTCCACATTCGTCGTCACAACCTTATAAGGGACCAGTCACGTCTGCCGCACAATTGTCTCGGAGTGATGCACACATGTTGGAAAAACATGGCGACGGCAGCCAGAGTGCGATAGAGAGCCTGAGGACTTCCCAGAAAGAGAAGCCGTTCTTGCTTGTGATCGTCGGGGCACTAGGGGACTGGTGCGTCCGGCGGGTTTTGTCTCAGGCCACCGAGTTTCTCGACAACATTCGGGGAGCAGAGCGCGTACGACCGAAGTCCGGCCAGGTTGAACAACCCAACGGCGTGGATGCTGAGGCGCAGGGCACAGCGTTACTGGACGACGAGATCGTTGCCATCGATGTGCATCCGTTTGAGGATATCGAACGGTACATCGTGGGCCGTTTGATTGAGCAGTCAGCCGCCGAACTTCACCAACCGATCCAGGAGCCGGACGCAGATTTCAAGAAGAGTATCCAACGGCCAACGCGGGCATTGAGGCAGCTAGCCGGCATCAATTTTCCAGATCCGTCGAGAAAGACCAGCGGTTCTGGTGCGTTCACATATGAGTGCGATGAGGCGATATCCAGATTCCTGGAGGAGCATACAACGCCTGCATTCCGGAAATACTACAAGAAGGACCCAAACGCAGACCGTGATGCGGCATCTGGGGAGGTGGAGATAGGTGCCTTCGTAAGGGCGTACAAGAACGAAATCGAAGCAACAATCAACAGTGCCGGCAGCGCGGATGCCATCTGCGAGGTCATAGAGAACGCCACATCGCGCTACGATCCTTCGGTGGGCAAGGGGTTGATTAATCACGTCACAAATCAACGGAAGAACTGGAACAACCTGTCGAGATCATTTGTGGACACGATCAAGGACGACATCGCCAATACGATGCTTGACTACTTGCTGAAACAGCTTAGGGCCCGGGCGGACAAACTGCGCGGGCGACTGCAGGGCGAAGAGTCTTTACGCGCCAGGTTGGTCAATTGGCTGCAAGAGCCTGTGAACGTGTTTGCCGCAACAGGCGACCCGGATGAAGGCAGTCTTGATGATCTACATATCGAAGATGATCTACACATCGACCAGTACGCTCGATACTGGCGATACGATTCGCGCCGAAGAGCCTTGACGCTACATCCCAGCGATGAATTCGGCGATGAATTCGGCGGGCAGGTGTATCAGGGGCGCGATTTGACGAAGTTTCTGCGGGGTATTGCCTGTCACCGCCGTATTGTCGTCTATGTGGGTACGCCACCGAGTGTGTACCCGGACGTACTCGACATGTGGGCTCCCTATGCGCAGCGAATCGCCCTCGAAAAACCTGTCGCCGATCTCCTCGAAACGCCGGCTGACCAGGCAACTCAGCCAGAGCAAGATGCGAGCCGGGTCGATGGAGGCCAGAAGTCGAGGGAAGTGTCTGATCGAGGAGGGGAAGAATGAACGATCGCGCCATCCATAATCTGGCATACCGCGTGGAGAGCGGTGGTTATTCAACGACAGATCGCGTCCGAAACGCCGTCATGACGGCGTGCTGCAACCACGAACGCCGAAGTCTGGCTCTTCCCCCGTTGCAGATCGTTACGGTCGATCATTACACAGCAAAGTGGGCCGTAGCCGCCATCGAATGGCTGCGTCGTCGGCGGATCGCCGACCATATTCTGCGGCGGCCAAAAAGGATCTATATCGAGGTTCTGGAAGCGTCGCTGCTGCCTGTGGGCAGGTATGGGTTTTATAACGGCGTTGGTGGGGCGTTGGCGGACATGATTGTGCATCTGCTGCAGCCGTTACGAGCCATCGCCGGCAGTGCCACGATTAAGGATTTGCTCGATGCGATGCGGGTTGTAGAAATTCGGCGGGCTCAATACGAGGACGAGGGGGACTTGAACGACACGGACCTGCATGCTGCTGGAGCAGATCGGCTCTGGCCGGATACCGAAACATTTGCGGCGGTTCACCTCGAGTTTACCGGTCCACCTTGGAATGGGACGCCGGTTTTTATTCGCACGGGCAAAGGATTTCTGCCCGAGAGCAAGAAAATTGCCATCGAAGGGTTCGACGATGACCACCCGGTGACATTGATCTGCGACATCGCTGAACGCCACATTCGCTTGGAAACGGCTGCCGTTGATGGTAGCGACGGTGAAGGTGAGACGAACCGCGAGCAATACTCGGCCGGAAGAAGGCGTGTCTGGTTGCAGACACAACAGATTCCGGTGCCGGGGCCAGTGTCTGGCCGATGGCTCGGAACAGAAGCCGACGAATATGGAGTGGTCTTCGACGCATTGACCCGATGGGAAACGCCCGATCCCAGGTATTTCCCAGATGTCGAAGAGGCTGCCGCAGCGTGCGATTTCTTCTTCGGCGCGCTGGCGCGCGATCGGACGGCACACCCGCGGCTCGAGCGGTATCCGACGAAAGACTATACGGGAGAAAAGGTATTGAGCTGGATGGCCAAGCAGGCTGGGTGGATGGAAGGTCTTGTGGAGGGCGATATCCCATGACACGATTCGAGGGGCATGAGGTTGGAGTCCCGGGTTCACGGGTCGCCGCTGCGCGATGGATCTATGTCGGTGACAAACCAGAGGTCTTCCGAGATTGGTTGAAGGAGTTCGAACGCGCTCACACCCAAACCCGCATCCAAGGATTTGTTGTCGACTTGTCGCAAGGTGCGATTTGGGCTGCGCTAGACATGTCCGATGTTTCGCAGGATGTGTGGAACGACATATGGCTGAGGGTTGTCGACCATGGCGACGACAGCCAGATCAAGGACAATAACGCAGTGCGTGCCTTCAATCGGCTTGTCAGACGCTTCGACCCGACGACGGCATCGATTAGCGTGCAACTCAAGTTCGATGGTGAGCAGTGGAAGCAATTGGCCGAGGTTTGCGTTAAGTTCAGTGATACCGTCGGATGTGCGCGACAGCCGACCGCGACGTCGTCGGATAGTCCGGATTAGCGGCGGAAGCAGCGTCTGCTGCCGTCTCGAGCGCGCCCGACTTAAGAGTTGCGGGTTCCGGCGGCGTAGGTACGACATGTAAAGGCCGAACAATGCCACAATCTTGGTATCGGCTTACGGCGATCTATTCGCTGACGTGGGATTGAACGCTGGCTTGGGCTTAAGCGCTGGCGGGTCGACGACGTTCAGCCATTTGCGTATCGCCTCCAGCTTCTTCGGGCCGATGCCTTTGACGCGTTGCAGGTCGTCGATTGTGTCAAAAGGACCGTTCTGACGCCGATCTTCGACGATCCGCATCGCCAACGTTTCCCCGATGCCTTCCAGTTGAGCCCACTCGACCCAGGTGGCGGTGTTGACGTCGATGCGATACTCGAACTGCCGGGCCGGGTGTCGATCGATTTCAACTTCGCGCATGCCCCAACCGCTCAACCGCACCCAATGCGCGAAAGTCAGCAGCATGGCGGCTGCGAGCATCACAGCCAGGAACAGCCGATCGCGCGGCCGAAGCCAGAGCGAGGTCTCCGGCGGTTCGGCATCAGACGCTTGCGGCGGGTCAACTGTCGGGCGGCTTGTCGGCGGGCCGTTCTCGGCGGGCGGCGAGGTGGATTTGGGGGTCCGTTCTTCTGTGCGCTGCGGGCCCTCTGCCGAGTCGGCGCGTGACATCTCCTCGACCGGAGTCGGCCGGTTTTCCTCGCTGCTGGGAGCGTCGCTCATCGTGGGCGGCTCCTGGCGAGATGGTTTAGATGTCAGTCAAGTAGCGCGATGCCGCGCTCTGGGCGTCTTTGGTGAAGCAAGCGAGCCTGTCAGTCGCGTGCAGGTCACTCTGCGTCTCCCGATTCGGGGGGACACCCCTGTTCGATCCGGTACAGTTGGGTTTCGGTTCGCAAAATCAGGCTTTCACCGACGATGGCCGGCGTGGCCATGCTGAATTCTTCGAGGCTGTTTTTGTGCAGCAGGTTGAATTCGCGACCCGCTTCGAAAACGTAGGTGTCGCCGTCTTCGCTGAGGCAGAAGATCTTGCCGTCGTAGGCCCACGGCGATGCGGTGAAGCCGCGTGCGCCGGCGCCGACGCGCTTGCGGAACAGCTGCTCGCCGGTCTTCGCGTCATACGCCCCGAAGATGCCTCGGTCGTACAACACGTAATACACGTCGTTGTAGAGAACCGGCGTGGGGTTATAGGGCGCACCCTTTGGTTGCGACCAGGCGATGTAACCGTTGCTGGTCTCACCCTCCGGCAGGGTGATGTCGCCGGCAGCGCCGGGTTGGATGGCATAGATGGGCCGAGTCTGATCGAGGACGTACCCGGAAGAGATATACAGCATCCCCTCGTGGGAGAAAGGCATGGCAATGGTGATCGACGACATGCCGGTGAACTCCCACAGCGGCTCACCGTCCATGCTGTACGAGATGACTTTACCAGTGGCCGGCACCACGATTTCTGTGCGGTCGACGTTCTTCCAGACGTACGGGGTGGCCCAATTCGATTTCTCATCGCGGGGCTTACGCCAGATCTCCTTGCCGGTTTTCTTGTCGAGGGTGACGATGAACGATTCTTCGTCGTTGTCGTTAACGATGATCAGCCGGTCTTCGTACAAAACGGGCGACGCGGCGGTCCCCCAATTGTAGCGCGTGGCGCGGCTCTCGAACTCCTGAGACCAGACGAGTTCGCCCTCCATGTCGTAGCAGAAGATGCCCACGTTTCCGAAATAGGCATACACGTGCTCGCCGTCGGTGACCGGCGTTTCCGAGGCCAGCGTGTTTTTGAGATGGTGACCGTGCTTCGGCACGCCCTCGTCCGCGACGCTCTCCCACAGCACATCACCCGTTTCAAGACTGAGGCAATAGACGACCCACTTGTGAGGCTCGGTGGGCGTGTCGCGATTGCCGCCGAAATACAGCCCCTTCTTGATCTCTTCGGGGCCTTTGCCTTCTTGATAGTCACGGGTGGCCGTGGTCACGAAGATCTTGTCGCCCCACACAACCGGCGAAGACCAGCCGCGACCGGGAATCTCGACCTTCCACTTGACGTTTTCCGTCGTGCTCCAGTTGACGGGCAGGCATTCGCCGTCGGCCACGCCCATCGACTGAGATCCGCGGAATTGGGGCCAGTTGTCGTCGGCAAGGGTGGTGCCGGCAACGACCAACAAGGCCGCCATCGATGTGCAGACATGGCGCGAAAAGAACGAGCGTGATTCAACAGGAGCCATCGCGATTCTCGTGTGTGGGGCTGAGATTGTCGGTAAAACAGGATCGCGTTGATTATAGACGCCGCACGATGGAGGGGGAAACCAGTCCATAGATCGACCTCGCCACGGATGCGGAGCAACGGCGAATTCCTGGGTGGCACGCCTTGAGCGGGGAGAAAGGCGTGGCGAGCGGCTCTTCGCTTGGATGAGCACGCTTTGCCCGTGATGCCAATTAAGTGCGTTGAGCGACTCTGCAGCATAGCACTCCGGGATGCACTCGATTGGCGGCTGGTGGCGCGTGTAGAATTCGGATGCAGACATCCTTTTCGTAGAGCATGCGATGATTCGGCGCGAGGGAGCGAACGAGACGTGGCTGTTGCTGTCGCAGGTCGACCACGCTCATTTGGCCGGCGAGATTGCCGCCGTCTGGGGGAATGACGAAGTCGCCGCCTTGCCCGAAGCCGGCCAACTTGTGCCCGCCGTGCGCGATCACGATGAAGGTTGGAGCCAGTGGGAACGCACGCCGGCGATCGACCCCGTATCCGGCTTGCCGCGCAACTTTACCGAGATGCCGATGCCTGTTGCCACGGACATCTGGACGCAGAGCATCCTTTTCTGCCGGCAGCATTCGCCGTTGGGTGCGATTTGGGTTAGCCAGCACTTCACTTTTCTGGGTGAAAACGCGCGTGAGAGCCGCGAGGACGATTCAGACGATGCGCGGGCGATTGACCGTTTCTTGAGCGAGCAACGGGCGTATCGGGCTGCATGTCGTGCTGAGATCGACGATGTGCCGCCTGCGGATCTTGAAACAACCATCGACGTCGGATTTCGCTGGGTGCGATTCTTCGACGCGGCCAGCCTTTGGCTTTGCTGTGCAGAACGGTTTGATACGGACCAGGCTTTAGCGCCCGACGGCGGCGCGCTGTCGCTGTCTCCTTCGCCGCAGACGAGCAACATCATGCTCGAACCCTGGCCGCTCTCTGTCGAAAGACTCGACCTGAGCGTTGCGGCCCGTAGAATCCCGGCGCGCAGTTTGGGCAGCGATGCGGAGTTGCAGGCGGCAATGCGGATGGCCGATCACGAGACGCTGGAGTGGTCGCTTGTGCCAGGATCGGAGGGCGCCTGAGGCGCAGCGCAACACACCGCGACTCGCTCGTGCGGGATTGAAAGAGTCCGAATGCATCCTTGCATTCCGGCTTGTTGCGCTGCGACTCAGGCGCCCTATGGCGACACGGCCATAGGAGCGTGACGTCGATTCCGCCGAAAGGCGACCAATGCCAGCGCGGCGGAAACACATAACATCAGGCTTGTCGGTTCGTTGGCGGGGGGGATCGGTGAGGTCTCATCGAGGAATTCGAATGCTCCCGAATCGTAGGCGACTCCGATGGGCCGCGATTGCATGTCGAAGTCGTCCATCACTCCGTCGAGTATGATGCCGGCATCGATCGCCGCCGATCCGGGGGCCAACCGGTAATTGTGGGCGGCCGAGTTGACGAAATCAGACGGACTGGCAGACAGGTTGGAAAAGTGAGCGGCCTCGTCGGGCTTCGATCCCAGAAACAGATTGTTCAAGATCATCAAGGTCAACTCGTCGACACCGCCGGCACCGCCATCTTCGAAGAAGATCCGGTGACCGTCTCCGAACGTATTATTCCATAGATTGAGGTTGGCGAGGTTATTTTCAAATCGTGCGGCCCGATCGTTGTTGTACAGCACGCTGTTTTTGAGCGTGACGAACGCACCGGCGTTGTTGTCGGTTTCTCCCCGCAAGCGCAGGGCGATCAAGTTATCGTAAAACAGGCTGCGCTCGATGGTGACGTCGACTTGCTCTTTCAGCACCAGCGCCGAGGCCAGCGGGATCAACTCGCCGTTCCATCCAAAGAAGACCGAATCACGAATTGTCAGCCGTCCCCGCGTGGGCAGATTGTCGTCTTGCTTGGTATCGATGGCGTTCTCGCCGGGATTGACGCCCGCTGCAAAACCGTTTGTGGCTTCGGGCAGCGGTCCGTTCCAGAATTTGACCGAATCGACAAGCACGTTGTCCCAGTCGCCGTCCTGTAATTGAAATGCGTCGCCTGAGACGAAAAAGACCTCAGTGTCCGACAGAGTGAAGTCGCGCACGCCGCCGGCAACTATTCCGTGAGCATCCTGACGATCACCATTCGAATCGATCCACAGTGTGTCGTGGACAGTTGCGTCTGCAATTGTGAAACCTTCGAGAAAATCTGTGGGGGCACTGCTGGTTCGGTTCGTACCCAGATCGATGCCATCGCGGCTGCCGTTGAGGACTTCGACGCCCGTCAATGTCCCGAAGTCGGCCCCGGTACGCACGCGGATGATGTCGCTCGTTCCGAACTGTCCGTCGAAACGGATTCCGTCGAATGTGATGTGCGAGTGGTCGAAGTCCAGCACGCGACCGGAATTGGTCACCGTGGCCTGCCCGGAATTCTCAGCCCGAATCGTGATGCGGTTGCCGAGCGCACCGTCGCGGATGGTGTCGAGCGACTCGTTGTACACACCATCAGCGATGTTGAGCGTGTCGCCGGCCATTGCTTCGTCCAGCCCCTTCTGGATCGTCATCCAGGGGCTATCGACGGCGCCAGTGTTGCCGTCACTGCCGGTTGTGGAGACGTAAAACATCCCTGCTTGCAGAGAGGCTGTCCAGAGGACGGCCGGCAGAGTGAACAGAAACAGGATGAGTTTCCGAGAAGACGTAGGGTCAGGGTGGCGCGGTATCACCGCGCGGAGTGGGTCGAACATCGCTGATGCCTCCGTGTTGCGATAGAGATGGAACCGAGACTGCCACGCGGGATCGGAGCGGCATTGTGGCCCAAGAAATGCCCGCACACGTCATCCTGCGTGGCGGTCGCTTCGGAGAGGAAACCTAGCAGAGGGGCGGATCGCTCAACAACCGGCCGTTTGACCATCAGGTAATCCCTGAGGTGGCGCGGCAATAAGGGCGATCTGCGGGACGATCAATTCAAAGAGAGATCGACCGTCTCGGGTTCCGGCGCTTGCGAATTGCCGGAGCCGCTAGTGTCGAGCTGCACCAGCGCCGGGGCCGCGGTTTGGCTGTGATCGCGGCCTTTGTAGATGCCAAAGTCGTTGAACCAGTGCCGCTTGGCCATGCGGTAGATCCAGTTCTTTTCAGGAATCTCGCTGCCGGGGTTGTACTGCGAAGTGCGCGTCTGCATCACGTCCAGCTCGGCAAGCGCCGTCCCGCGGACGGTTCCGTCTTCGGCACCGTGTTTCTCGACGAGCTGCTTCAGCAGATCGGGGCGTTCCAGCACAATGCAACCCCGCGTGGTGGAGGCGGCCAGTTCGCGGAAGTCGTGGAGGAACTCGGATTGTAGAAATTTGTCCTTGAGCGAGCGGCTCTCGTCGTGGATGTTCTCTTGGGTGAACTGAATGATGGGACAAGGTTCAATGCCGCCCCAAGGGTTGATGTGATGCGTCAATCCGGTCGCAGCAGGGCAGACCGCGTTGCCGTCGCCGTCGAAGTAGGCGTCGATAATGACGATCGGTTTTTTGGCCCGCATTTCGACGACAAACCGCCGGGCACGAAGCTGCTGCTCGGGCGAGAGCGACAAGTCGGCGCACCCATCGGGACCCATGGGTCGATACACGTGGAACCACGTGTACATGACGCCCATCTCGATCAGCCGGTCAACCCAGGCTTCGGTCAGCAAATCGTCGATGTTCGTCTGGCAAAGACTGGTGCAAACACCGGTGAAGACCTTGTTGTTCAGGCAGTTGTGAATGCCTTCCATGGTCTTGTTGTAGACGTCGGCTCGGCCGCGGCGTTCGTCGCTGACGATTTCGTTGCCTTCCACGCTGATCAGCGGAGTAACATTGCCGAGTTCGCGCAACCGTTTGGCCTTCTCGTCCGTGATGAACTGTCCGTTGGTGAAGACCTGGAAGTAGCAATCGGGATGGGCTTCGAGAATCTCGAACAGCTGGGTGTGCATGAACGGTTCGCCACCGACAATGCCAAAGAAGACGTTGCCCATCTCTTTGGCTTCGCCGATCAAGCGGTTCATAGCCTGTAGGTCAATTGTCTCTTGCTTGGCCGCAACGTCGACCCAGCATCCCTGGCAGCGCAGATTGCAGCTATTGATGATCGAGACGTACAGAAATGGTGGGAAGACTTCGCCCTGTTTGAGTCGGCGCTTGTGCCGTTGGACAGAGCGGACGCCTTTGAAGCCCAGGTTCCACGCCGCCTTCCACAGCAGCCGCTTGTCGGTTTCCAACAACAGCCGCTTGGCCATTCGCAGATACATAACCACCTCTTCGGATTGCCTGTTGGGGGCCGGCGTTGCAGCCGGCACCGAACATCAATTGTAACCACGGCCCGTGGCCAGCTCGACAAATTCGCGGTTGATGGCCCAAAAGCAGCCCAACCGGCCTGTTCGACACTGCTTCTCACAGGTTAACTGCGCTGGTAGAGTCGATCCAGGATAGACGGCAACTTTGCTTACAACGAGGTGCTTCGATGCTCTCCGATTCGGTCCACCGCCGTAGTTTTTTGGGAGCGACCGCCGGCTCTCTGGCCGTCGCCGGCATGAATGTCTATGCTCGCGCCGCGAAAGACACCACCGCCCAGACCCAGCGCGCCGGGGCCCGCCCCATGCCAGGCAAGTTTCCCATCAAAGCCGTCTCCTCGGCCAACGGTCTAGAGGCCACGCGCCGCGCGTATGAACTTGCCGCCAAGGGGACCGACACGCTTGAAGCGGCCATCGCGGGGGTATCCATCGTCGAATCCGACCCTGAAGACACGTCGGTCGGATACGGCGGGCTCCCCAACGAGGACGGCTTTGTTGAATTGGACGCGGCCGTCATGCACGGTCCGACACATCGCGCAGGCGCGGTGGCCGCATTGCAAAACATCAAGCACCCCGCGTCGCTCGCGCGGCTCGTGCTGGAGCAGAGTGACCACGTGCTGTTGGTCGGAGAGGGGGCGCTGCGGTTCGCGCGTGCCCATGGATTTCCTGAAGAGAACCTGCTAACCGAGCGTGCGCGAAAGATCTGGCTGTACTGGAAGCAGACTCTCTCTCCTAAGGACGACTGGATTCCGCCCGACGACGACAAAGTCGATGCAGACGTCTCGGCGTTCTTCCAACGCTTCTCACAAGCGGTGAAGAGTAGGGTTGCAGACACCTCGCTCAAGCTGTCGGCCGCCCGCACCGATGACGAACGCGCGGCTCACAAGTTTCAACGACCGACCGGGACGATTCACTGCGGCGTGATCAACGCAGGCGGCGATATTTCGTGCACGACGACGACCAGCGGGTTGGCTTTCAAGATTCAGGGACGCGTAGGCGATTCACCGATCATCGGCGCCGGACTGTACTGCGACAACGAGATTGGTTCGTGCGGCAGTACGGGGCGCGGGGAAGCCAACTTGCAAAACCTGTGCAGTTTTGCCGCCGTCGAATTGATGCGAGGCGGCCTCTCTCCGCGGGACGCAGGCATGGAAGTGCTACGGCGGGTTGCCGCTCACACCACCGAGAAGCAACTGCTCGATGACGAAGGCCGCCCGAACTTCGGCTTGAAGTTCTACCTGCTCGGCAAAGATGGCACGCATGCGGGCGTGTCGATGTGGGGTCCGGCCAAGTTCGCCGTCACCGACCGCGACGGCACACGCCACGAACAATGCGCTGCGCTTTACCAGCAAGATCAGTGACAAGGTCAGCCGCGCAGTGCCGCGTACCGACGATTTGCTTCACGGCATGAACCATGACATTGCAGATTCAGGGACGACGATACGACACCGGTGAGCCAATCCGCGTAACGATCGAAGGTGAGCGGATTGCCGCGATCGAACCTGCGTGGCCCGCGGGATCGCTCGAAGAGTGGCCCTACGTTGCACCCGGCTTGTTCGATCTACAGATCAACGGACATGGCGGCGTGTGGTTTAGCCAGGATGGCCTGACGCCCGACGACGTGTTCGACATCCTGGAGCCCCATTTCAGATTCGGCGTCACGCGATTGTGCCCGACGCTGATCACAAATTCGTTCGATGCATTAGCGGCAGGATTCCGCGCCGTCCGCGAGGCGTGCGAGCGCGAAGACTGGGTGGCCAAGATGGTGCCCGGCTGCCATCTGGAAGGCCCGTACCTTTCCACCGAAGACGGTCCCCGTGGTGCACACCCAATCGAACACGTGCGGGCGGCCGATTGGGACGAGTTCTGCCGGCTGCAGGACATTTCCGGCGGCCGCATCCGGTTGGTGACGCTTGCCCCAGAAGCAGACGGAGCCGTCGAGTTCATCGACAGAGCGGTGGAATCGGGGGTGGTCGTTTCGATCGGCCACACCGGTGCGAATGCCGAACAAATCGAGGCAGCCGTCTCTGCCGGCGCGCGGCTCAGCACCCATCTGGGTAACGGGGCACATGGAACCTTACGACGGCATCCCAACTACATCTGGGACCAGTTGGGACATCCGAGGCTCACCTCCAGCATCATTACCGATGGACACCATCTACCGCCGAGCGTTGTGCGGAGCGTGATTGGAGCCAAGTCGCCGCGCAACACCATCATCACCTGCGACGCCGCCGGTCTCGCCGGATGTCCGCCAGGCGAGTATGAACACGGGTCATTGAAGGTGGAGATTCTGGAGGACGGCCGAATTGTGATTGCCGGACAACGGCAGCTGTTGGCCGGCTCGAGTCTCTCAACCGATCGATGCGTTGCCAACGCGGTTGCGTTCGGTGGGGTCAGTCTGGAAGACGCCATCGACATGGCTGGCCGCAATCCAGCCGGATCGCTGGGGTTCGAGCAGATTGCCCTGCGCAGGGGCTCCCGTGCGGACGTGATGCAGTTCGACTGGGAGCCGGGAACAGAGCTGCAGATTCAGGCGACTGTGGCGGCTGGACGTTTGCGGTTTGGGACGATTCGATCGCTGTAAGTTGCTGGCGGGGCTGCAACTTGGGGAGTTTGCCCCTTGAACGTAGTCCGAACGATGTTACGATCAGTATGATTGGGGCCACATCGATTTCGGATGTCAAAGTCCGGCGGGCTGATTAATCTGTCCTGAATTATCATGCTGTTTCATGCGGCGGCCTGTTGTGGATGGCTCGAAACTCCGGTGAGCTGTTCGCCCAATCAGTTATTGTGACCTGGATTCTTGATGTCGTTTTCTACTGCCGAAGAGCTGGGCCGGACCCTGGTTCGCCTGCGATTAGTTGAACCTTCACAACTCGACGAATGTTTGGTTCGGCTAGAACCGCGAAAGAACAAACCGGCCGATCTGCTCCAGGTTCTGGAAGCCAAAAACTACCTGACGTCATACCAGTTCAGCCGTCTTTCCAAAGGGGAAACCGACGGTCTGGTTCTGGGCGAGTACAAACTGTTGTACCGCAACGCGTCAGGCAGTTTTGCGCGCGTGTTCCGCGCCTGCTCCGTCGAAGACGGACGCATGGTGGGTCTAAAGCTGTTGCGCCAGCGGTGGGCCAAAGATCTCAAAACGGTCCGCGACTTCCACCGCGAGGCCGAAGTCTGCAAGCAACTCATCCATCCCAATATCGTTCCGATTTACGAAGTCGGTAGCGATGGCGATTACCACTACTTCACGATGGAGTTTATCGAAGGGGGCAACCTTCACGACTTCATCAATATTCGCAAGAAGCTGTCGCCGGCCGAGGCCACCCGCTGCCTGCTCGATATGTCCAAGGGGCTCGATTACGCGATCGCTAAGGGCATCACGCACCGCGACATGAAGCTCAGCAACGTACTGCTGAGCACGCAAGGCGTGGCCAAGCTGGTCGATTTCGGGCTGGCTGGCAGCGAAAGCACGACGAGCCGAGGTAACGGCGACACTCCACAGCATGCCATCGAGTACGCCACGCTGGAACGTTGGACCAACGCCCCCATCAACGATCCACGCAGCGACCTCTATTTCATGGGCACGATCTATTACGAGTTGCTGACGGGTACCCCCCCGTATCCTCGCACACGCAGTCGCGACGAACGCAAGCAAATCACGCGGTACAAGAACATTCGCCCGATTCGGGAACTGGAACCCAACCTGCCGCGGATAGTCGTGTCGGTCGTCGAACGCCTGATGCAGATCAACCCCGATCATCGCTACCAAAAGGCGTCGGAGGTCATCAACGACCTGAATCTGGCTCTGGGGGAACTTGCCGAGAACGGGGGTTCGCAGCCGGAAGCGGCAGAGGATTCGACATCCGCCGCAGTCGCGAAGGTTCAGCGTTCGCTGCCGACAGTCATGTGTGTCGAGAACCGCGCCAAGCAGCAGAACCAGTTGCGGAAATATCTGTCGAAGCGCGGGTTCCGGGTGCTGGTGCTGACCGACTTGCAGCGGGCCCTGGCCCGACTCGAAAACAAGACGCATGCGCCCGACTGTATTGTCCTGATGGGCGATTCTGTCGGTGATGACGTCGTTGGGGCATACAAAAGCGCCTGCAAATTAGGCGAATCGCGTTCGATCGTGGTCATCGCCGTGCTGTCCGAGAAGCAGAGCGAGTGCAAAGCCGAATTGGAGCAAACCCATATTGCCCGCGTGCTCGTGCAACCGGTGACGCTCCGCGACCTGCGGCGCGAAATCCACTTCGCTTTTCAGCGCAGACTCCGCGACTCTCGAGAAAAACCAGCGTAACACAGGGTCGCCGTCGTCCGCACGACGTGCAAAAAGCCGGCAGCACACTGCTTGCCGGCTTTTCGCATCCTGTGCATTGGCCCACAACTTGGATATCACTTGGCAATACCCGGCACTCCACCCTCCGGGATTCAACAAAGTTTCCGCATTATGCTCCCGGCGAGTGTGACGTGCTGGGTGCCGCGGTGCGAGTGACGACCACAGTCTGTCCAGCCGCCGCGATGACAGCGCAAGTACCGTCCTGGCGAAAAGCTTCGCGACAACGGTTGACGTGTTGAAAAACGAGCGAGATAATCGACCCCGCACGCTGCAGCTTGATCATGTTCAACTGCAACGTTTGCGGGTGTAGCTCAGTGGTAGAGCACCACGTTGCCAACGTGGCTGTCGAGGGTTCGACTCCCTTCACCCGCTCTCGCTCGGCCGACCGCGACAGCGGGCATTCTCACCGATCGCCCGACTGGGGTGTTTGCAGCAATGCGACACGATCTATGCCAAACCGCCGTTGGCGCCAGCGTGGTCTACATTTCAGCGAAGGAAGCGGTAAATCGACATGACGACAGACGAATCCGGTCCCGCCGGGGATGCACAAAATTCGGACACTGCTGTGGCCGACTCAGAGACGTATCGGATGTCGATGGAAGTCGACGTTCAGGATTCGGGGCCGTGCCGAAAACACATCCGGGTCAAGGTTCCTCAGACGGACATCGAGCACTTTCGTGGGGCCGCTCTGGATGAGTTTTGCTCGAATGCAAACGTGCCGGGTTTTCGCGTCGGTCACGTACCGCGCAAACTCGTGGCCCGCAAATTTCGCAAAGAGGTGGCCGAGCAGGTCAAGCACAAGGTTCTGTTGGAAAGCCTGGAACAACTCTCCGAGGAAAACGAATTCGATCCGATCGATGAGCCGAACATCGATGTTGATAGCATCGAGATCCCGGAAACTGGAGATTTTGAGTACGAATTCGACGTCGAAGTCCGCCCCGAGTTCGACGTGCCGGAATACGCCGGCTTGGAAATTGAACGCCCCACACGGGAATTGACAGACGCCGACGTGGCCGCATATCGCGACAAATTTCTCTCCCAATACGGCCGGATGACGACGCACGAGGGTTCCGCGGAGAAGAACGACTACGTCATGGCGACCGTGGACGTGACGCACCAAGGCCAACATGTCCAAACCCTCGAAAAACTGACCATTCATCTGAAACCTGTACTGGCGTTCCAGGACGCCGAACTTGAAGGTTTCGACGAATTGATGCTCGGCGTCGAAGCCGGGGGCTCCCGCGACGCCGAATTGACCGTTTCACACGAGGCCGAGTCGATCGAGATGCGGGGCGAGACGCTGCAGGCCCACTTCAACATCCACGAGGTCAAGCGGTCTGAACTGCCCGACATGACCAAGGAGTTCATGGATCGTCTCGGTGTGGAATCGGAGGAGGAATTCGATGAGGAGATTCGCGGGATTCTCGACCGGCAGGTGACGTACGAACAGCGGCAAACGACACGCCGTCAGGTCCTCGACAAGATCACCAATTCGGCCGACTGGGAATTGCCCGAAGACCTTGTGTTGAAACAAGTTGAAAACGCTCTCCGCAGAGAGATCCTGGAAATGCAGCAAGCAGGGTTCACGACACAGCAGATTCAGGCCCGTGAAAACGAACTCCGGCAGCAGGCAGTCAGCTCAACACATCGGGCGCTCAAGGAACATTTCGTGCTCGACAAGATCGCCACAGACGCAAATCTGCAAGTAGAGCCGTCCGACATCGAGTCTGAAATCAGACTCATGGCGATGCAGCGGGGTGAAAGTCCGCGTCGGGTGCGGGCGCGACTTACTAAGTCGGGGATGATCGAGAATCTTGAAGCACAGATTCGCGAACGCAAAGCAGTCGACCTGATTCTCAGTCAGGCCAAATTCAAAGATGTCCCAATGCCGGCCGCGGAAGAGGATCGCGTTGAAGCTCTAGCGCGCTCGATTTGCGGGCTCGGGTCGCAAACCGAGTCGGCTGCCGACGAGGAATCTGACGAGGAGCAGAGCGAAGACTGATTCGCTTGGGACTTGCTGCTCTTGACGTTGCGATTGCAGATCGTATATCCATCTCCTAGGAAGGCACGCATTTCACCGCCTATTGAGGCGCGGCCAGAAGTCCAAGTGCTGAAGTTGCCAGAACCTGTTGGCAGAAAGCGACTTCGGCCGAGCGTACACTGCCCAATCCTGCTCAAAACCGGCAAATATCGGAGGCCCCGGTCTGCCTTCGACAGGAAGACCCCATGTTCGATCCCCTCGATACATACAACTCAGTTCCCATGAATCAACGACACCGGGACTACACACGCCAGCGGCAAATGGGCATCGGCGATCTGCTGCTCGAAAACCGCATCATTTTCCTGGACGGCGTGATCACAGATGGGGCGGCCAACCTGGTCGTCATGAAGCTGCTCTTCTTGCAGTCCGAAAACCGCCACCAAGACATCCACCTGTACGTCAATTCGCCGGGTGGCTCGGTGACCGCCACCATGGCCATTTACGACACCATGCAATTCCTCGAATGCGACGTTGCCACCTACTGCGTCGGACTGGCGGCAAGCGGGGGGGCAATCTTGGTGGCCGGCGGCGCTAAGAAAAAACGCTATGCGTTGGCACATTCGAAGATGATGATCCACCAACCCTACGGCGAGGTCGGCGGGCAGGTGTCGGACATCGAGATTCAGGCGAAAGACATCCTGCGCACCCGCGAAGTGTTAAACGAAGTCCTCGCCAAGCACACGGGCCAACCGATTGAGGTCATCGCCAAAGACACCGACCGCGACCGCTTCATGACCGCCCCCGAGGCGATGGAATACGGCCTCGTCGACGAGATCCTGACCAAACCGGAAGAGAACGAAGAAGCGAAGTCGTAAGTCGACTTCGTGCTGCGAAGGCAAGACGCAGTCGGCACCAACCACCCAAAGAAACGAACTGCAACCAAGTCCCGTTTCGAAAGTGCAACTCGAGACTTCGACGGAAGGCACACTTATGTCGGCACTCGTCCCGTTCGTCATCGAAAAGACCGGCCGCGAAGAGCGGGCGATGGACATCTACAGCCGGCTGCTCAAAGACCGGATCATCATTCTCGGCAGCCAGGTCAATGACGAAGTCGCCAACAGTCTCGTTGCGCAGCTGCTGTATCTGCAGTTTGAAGACAGCGAAGCAGACATCCATATGTACATCAATTCGCCGGGCGGCTCGATCACGGCCGGCATGGCCATCTACGACACGATGCAGTACATCTCCTGCGACGTCTCGACATATTGTCTCGGCCAAGCGGCCAGCATGGGCGCCATTCTTCTGACAGCTGGTGCCGCCGGTAAACGCAACGCGCTGCCCAACAGCCGCATCATGATTCATCAGCCCTTGGCCGGCATGGAAGGCACTGCAGCCGATTTAGAAATCCACGCCAAAGAAGTGCTGCGCGTCCGCCAGCGGATGAACGAGATTCTGTTGCACCACACGGGACAGACACTGGAAAAGATTGAAAAAGACACCGAACGCGATAAGTTCATGATGGCCGATGAAGCCAAGTCATACGGATTGATCGACAAAGTTTTGGAACACATCACACCACCATCCGGATAGTCGTCTGCGCGAGCCCGCTTGGCCAACTCCCGCACGCGCCGCGTTCCTTTCAACTCACTCGCGACCACAATTTGATTACCGGGGTCTCATGAAGAGACTGCATCGGACATGGATGTTGTGTTTGCTGGCGACAGCCTGTTGCAGCTGCGCCGCGCGACGGCCTCATGACGTTGTCGAAAGCAGGCTCCGAGAGCAGAACCAGCTGCTGGCCGACACCGAGTCGAAGCTTAGCAAGACCGAGAACGAGTTGGCGATCGCCCGGCGAGAGTCCAACACGTTGCGGCAACAGCTGACCGCCGACGGCAAGTCTCCGATACTGCCCGAGCAAGCCGACGCGCTGTTTCGCGCAACCGGAATCAAAGTCAACGAACTGCTCACCGGCAGTCTCGATCAGGACGACCAGCCCGGCGAAGAGTTGTTGAACGTGGTGCTGGTGCCGCATGACTCCGATGGCGAGCCCATCAAGCTGCCCGGCGAGGTTCAGATCGAACTGTTCGATCTCGGCCAACCGGGCGAGCAAAAGAACATCGGCACCTGGACGTACGACATCGCCGAATCCCGCGAACATTGGCATGCAGGCTTCCTTTCCAGCGGATACCTGTTCCGCCTGCCTTGGCAACAGCCGCCACGCTCACCGCAGGTCGTGCTGCATGCGAGGCTCAAGACTGCCGACGGCCGCCAGTTCGACACCAGCGCGACGATCGACGTCGCAGCCCCTGTGCAACGAACGGACCTGGCTGCCGATGACTCGTTCGTTTTCGAGCCGGCTGGTGAGAACACCGACTCGTCCACGGCGTTTCGACCGGTAGGCGCCGACGCTCAACCGCGACGCTTCCCGCTGCCGCGCCGGCAGGGCAACTCCGACGCCGATCCGGTCGCACCGCTGAGAACGTCTGACTCTTGGACTGTCGATTCGATTCCACGGATCCACTAACGTTCTCAGCGCTGCTGCTTCGCCATCAGCGTTGCTGCATCCAGCCAGATCCCATCTGGAATTGTGGTGGCTCCGCTTTTCTCGTGGCAAGGCTTCTCGCACGACGCGCGATTACAAAGCTCAAGCTCTCCGCACTGAGCCCTCCGCTACCGTCTGGCCTGGATCTCGTGCGCTTTGGCCATGGCATCTTCAGCCTCTTGAATGCGCCCACAGCGCTGGTAGATGACAGACAGCTGAGTGAATGAAAACGGGTCGTCCGGATCGAGCTCAGTTACCTTGACGGCGTGAGCAATCGCGTCCTCGGGTTGGCCGAGCTTGTGCAGGTGCACCGCCAGTGCCGAATGCGTCAGGCAGTGCTTCGGGTCGGCCTCGAGGACTTCACGAAGTTTTGCGACGGCCCCCTCCAAGTCGCCTTGTTCTTTCAGTTCGGCAGCGGCGTCATACATCTCGTCGGGTGTTGCCATGACTTGCGTTCGTCTCTCGCTGATGAGTGCCGGAGTCGTACGACCAGCGGTTCGTCTGTGATGTTGTCGCGGTCAATGTCCACAACCGGGACGCGCTGGATCACATCTTTGAGTATGATAGTAGACTAGCCGGTGCGATCAAACCGGCTGCTCCCAATCATCACAGGACTTTCACCTCGATGCATTTGCCCAACGCGCACTGCAGCGAATCGGTTCCACGTGAAACCGACTGCGTGTGACACACCGGCCGGCAAGCATCGTTCTCATTGTGCGAGCACGCAGCAACGCCCTTCTCGACAGACCTCTGCATGACCAACCGCGATCAAGGATGGGGAGTTTCACACCCGCCGATCGGCCGCGGCGAGGTCTGGCTGCTAGTCGCCATTCTGGCCTGCGGCATTTCACTTCGGGTCGCCAGGATGTCCGCAACAACGATCGAGCACTTCGACGAGGGAGTCTATGCGTCCAATCTTTGGTTCCTCGCCGAGGAGGGAGGCGAGTATCCCGGGCGTTACTTGTACGCTCCGCCGTTGCTGCCACTGTTGATTGAATCGTCGATGTTCCTGTTGGGTGCAGGGCACGTGGGCACGATGTTACCGGTGCTGTTGGCCGGGTGCGCCACGCTGCCGTTGGTCTGGTGGGTCGCCCGATCGTGGTTTGGAGCGCCGGCCGGTCTGGCTGCCGTGTCGCTGGCGGCCTTCAGCGACTTCCACGCGCAGTACAGTCGCACGGCGCTCACTGATGTCTTGCTCTGCTTGTGGGTCCTGCTGTCGGTCTTCGCAATTTGGAACTGTCTTGTCACAGGAAGACACCGGTGGACCGCCATCGCCGGCATTGCCATCGGGTTGGCCTGGTGGACGAAGTACAACGGCTGGCTTCCGCTGGCGATTGGCCTCGCCGGTTCGGTTGCCTGGGTGGTCGTAAACAAGGTGGCTCAGTCGTCGCGCGCAGCGACTGATACCGACGTCGCAGCCAATCAGCCAGCTCGCGAGCCCGTGGCGGCAAGGCCGGGATCCACGATGGGCACGCCTGTTAGCCCGCCAGTGCGGACCATCCTGTTGCGTTGGATTCTCGTGGCAACGATTGCCTTCTCGGTCTGGAGCCCCGTGCTCATCGGCCTGCAGTCCAAGGGTGGCTATGCCGCCGTCGCCGCCAATCATCGTCGCTACGTTGTCGGCATGTCGGGTTGGGTCGATTCGCTGTTGCGACAGTCGGGGAGCCATTGGCACTTCAGCGGACTGTCGAGTTGTGCCGGCATCGCGGTCGCAATCGGCCTGGCGGCCTTTGCCAGCCGGTCAAGTTCCACGTGGAACCGGCTGGGCTCGGCCAAGCGATCGCATGCGGGGCAGCCTGAATCCGCCGCCGCACATGGCGATCCGCAATCGGGTATTTCGCTCCTCGGTTGGATTGTCTGCCTGGCCGCGGTTGGGTTGCTGGCCGGGCTGGCAGCCCTTGGCGGCTCCACAGTCGTGCTGGCTGCGATGGCCGCCGCCGGAATACTGCTCCGGCTGGCTCCCGTTCTCAAGCGATCTGCATCCAGGATTGCCCGCACAACAGACTTGCAGACCTGGTTGCTGGCAGCCTGGTTTTTTGGATTGTTCGCCGTCACCCCCATGTATTGGCCCTACCCACGACTCACACTTCCCTGGCTGATCGCTTCGTGGTTGGGGACCGCGGCGCTGATCGGCCGACTGGGCCACATCTGGCAGAACTGGACAACCGCCGACAACAGGCAACCTCAAGCGGGTTCGACCTACGCCTGGATCATCGCGGCAACTTGCCTTGTCGTGGGCGTGGGCTGCATGGCGGCGGCAGCACCCCAACTGAATGCGAAGGGGCTTCCCGCATGGCAACCCCGTACAGGCCTCGAATCTGCTGCTGTGGAGATGGTGGCCGAAGCCGCGGTCGCGGCCCGCGGGCTGCCACGCGATCCCGGCGTTCTGGCCGACTTTGTGATCTACGTGTATGGCGAGCCTGGACTGTTCTTCCACCTCTCGCGTCTCGCAGATCAGCACGGGAACTTCGCCGTCCAGCCAGCCAGCAGCTTGGGGTTCGAGGCCTTGCCTGTGCCCACCTACATGGCCATCGGTCCGCACGGGCTGCGCAGCGAACGCTTTGGGCGGGACTGGCCGATTTCCGGTCGCCGTTTCCGGTTGATTGGCTCTCATCCAGACAGAGCCAGCGATCTTGTGCTGCTCAATCAGTACTCCGCCCGCGAGATTGAAAGCAGCCAGACCGGCCAAGATCAACAGACCCGGCTGTATCTGTTGAAATAGGGCGAATTGAGAACCACCTATTTCTCGCTGACCCATCATAGTGGCGACTTCACCCGTTCGACTTATTTTGCCCGTTTCACGTGGAACCTGCGACCCGTTACAAATTGTGTCGGACACCGTTCACAACGCAGAATCCGGGCGACCCAGTCGAGAAGACTCCGCGCCCTGTTCGATTGATTAGAAGGGCACGATCGCCAATAGACGGCGCTGCGCTCCTATCGGCCACATCTCTGTGTGACCCACATCGACCGACAATCCGACACTCAGGGCGAACGATCATGGATGATCTCACGTACGATACGACCACGGATTCGACCGACGCTCCAACCGTTCGGCGTCGATTGGGCCGCGGGCTGAATGCGCTGTTGGGTGGAGGCGCCCCCGAGGCCCCTTCCGACCCCTTGGCTGCACCGACCGCTGACGCCGCCGCTGACGCCGACCAGGTTCAGATCGACCTCATCGATCGCAATCCCTTTCAGCCGCGCAGCGACTTCGATCCGGGATCCTTGAACGAACTCGTCGATAGCATTCGGCAACACGGTGTACTGCAGCCCGTCTTGGTGCGTCCTGCGGGCGGCCGGTTCCAACTGATTGCCGGTGAGCGTCGTTGGTTGGCAGCCCAGCAAGCCGGTCTGCAACGAGTGCCTTGTCGTGTGCTGCAGCTCGAAGATCAAAACGTGTGTGAGGCTGCCCTTGAGGAAAACTTGAAGCGGAAGGACCTCAACCCGCTCGAAAAAGCACAAGCATTTCAGGACTATTTGAATCGATTCGGCACATCGATCGAGGCGGCCGCCAAGCGGTTCAGCATGCAGCGTTCGACCGTGAGCAACTACCTGCGGTTGCTGGAACTGCCCGATGCCATCAAGAAGTCTCTCGTTGCCGAGAAGATCACCAACGGTCATGCCCGCGCCTTGCTATCGCTGGAGGACGATGAAGCCCGCGTCGCGTTGTGCAAGCGAATCGTGGCCGAATCGCTTTCGGTGCGAAAGACCGAACAGGCAGTCCGAGACGCCCAGCGCGCCGTCGAAGAACCGGCTGAACCGACCATTCCGTTTCCGGCCGACCAGCCGGAGCCCGAAGAAGCCCCGGCCCCCACGAACCACGTTCTCTCCGTAGAGCAACAGTTGCGAGACCAGTTAGGCGTGCGGGTGGACATCAAACTCAGTGGTAAGGATGCGGGACGAGTCGTCATTCGCTTCGACTCCGGCGAAGAGTTCGATCGAATCGTGCGACGCTTGCGTCATGCCGAGGCGGCTTGACCGCGAACCGTCGCTGCCAGTCGGGTGTCGGCCTGCACAGCCGGCTCCGCTCCCGCGGAACGTCCGTTGACACAACTTTCCGGTTATTTGATACTCCGGGACTGGTCATCATTTCATCAGGTGTCCAGCTCTCGAGCCGCGGTAGGGATCGCGACGGCCATCGTTTCGACTGTTTTCTCTTTAAGTGTTTGGGAATAAACAGCTTGTGAGAAACTGCTCCGTGAAGCCCGGTTGATCCATGTCTATCACAACCGCTTCAGCTCCCGATTTGGCACAGTACGCTCTCGACTATGCTCGAAGAGCCCGACAGTCGTCCCGGCAACTTGCCCTGGTTCCCGGCGAACGCAAGATTGCTTGGCTCAAGCGGGCGGCGCATCTGATCGAAACACGAGCAGCCGATTTGGTGGAGGCCAATCAACAAGATTTGGACAAGGCCCCCGACTACGGATTGACCACCGCGGCCATCGACCGCTTGCGGCTCACCGAGTCCCGACTGCAGGGCGTCGTGCAGGCGCTCCATGAAGTTGCGCAGCTGCCAGAGCCGGTGGGCGAGGTCATCGACAGCAACGTCCGCCCCAACGGACTGCTGGTCACGCGGGTGCGGGTTCCCTTGGGGGTCGTGTTGTTCATCTACGAATCGCGCCCCAACGTCACCGTCGACGCGGCCGCATTGTGCGTCAAGAGCGGAAACGCCGTCATCCTGCGTGGCGGCAAGGAGGCGCTTCACAGCAATCAGGCTCTGCACGCGCTGTTGCGGGAAGCGCTGCAAGATGTCGGAATGCCGGCTGACTCGGTCCAACTGGTCGATACGACCGACCGCGCAGCCGTCGGCCACTTCCTCAAGTTGTCCGACGATATCGATGTGACGATTCCTCGCGGCGGGAAGTCGTTGATCGAACGCGTGTCGCGCGAAGCCACGATGCCGGTCATCAAACACTTCGACGGCGTCTGCCACGTATACGTCGATGCCGACTGCGCTGCCGACATGGCCCGCAACATCACCGTCAACAGCAAGTGTCAGCGCACCGGCGTCTGCAATACGGCCGAGTCGCTTGTCGTCCACGCAAAAGTTGCCGACGCCTTGTTGCGGCAACTGGCGGCCGACCTGCAGGGACAGGGGGTCGAGTTGAGGTGTTGTGAACGGTCGCTGCCTCTGATCGAGAATGGCAAGCCGGCGACCGAAGCCGACTTCGGTACCGAGTATCTCGATCTGATCATGTCCGTCCGCGTCGTCGACGACTTGGCGGCGGCCATCGAACATATTAACGAGTACGGCTCGGGACACACCGACACCATTGTGACCAACAACCTGGCAGCCGCAGAGCGCTTCTGCGCGGCGGTCGACTCGTCGGCGGTGCTGGTCAATGCGAGCACGCGATTCAACGACGGCGGAGAATTCGGCCTGGGGGCTGAAATCGGAATCAGCACCGACAAGTTCCACGCCCGGGGACCCTGTGGGCTGAGAGAATTGACCAGCTACAAATACGTCGTGCATGGAAGCGGACAAATCAGGGAGTAGCGCGCCGCACAGTCGGCCGCAGCGGCGCGGTAACAGCCGTTCCGATTCGCCAATGCGTTCCCACACCGGAGGCCAGGGATGGCTGATGTACTGAGCCAATCGGAAGTCGAAGCCTTGTTGGCTGCGCTTGATCCGGCAGCGTCTGCAACGCCCGACGCGAGCGCCACTTCGACGGACGAATTGCATTTTGGCCAGATCAGCGTTTACGACTTCAAACGCCCCGAACGCGTCAGCAAGGAGCAGATGCGGGCCTTTCAGGCGCTGCACGAGGGCTTCGGCCGCGAGTTCGGCGCCGGTCTGAGCAGCATGCTGCGCTCCATCATCGAAGTCAAACTGATCAACGTCGACCAGCTGACCTACAGCGAGTTCGTCTTCAGCCTCGAAAACCCCACCTGTTTCAACCTGATGGAGTCGGCCGGTCTTGAAGGTCACATGATCCTCGATCTGAATCCGTCCATCATCTTTCCAATCGTCGACCGGCTGCTTGGGGGCGGAAAGAACTCTCAGGGTGCGCTTCCCAGTCGCCCGCTCACCGAGATCGAATTGCGGCTCGTCTCCCGGATCACCACCCTGGCCATCAAGGGGCTCGAGAATGCCTGGGGCAATCTTTGCAAGCTGCAACTCAAGGTCGCGCAGATCGAAAGCAATCCTCAACTCGTGCAAATCGTGCCGCCCAACGAAGTCATCGTGCTCATCAGCTTTGAGATCACGATGGGCGATGTGCGCGGCATCATGAATCTGTGCATTCCGTACAACACCATCGAACCCTTGGCAGGCAAGCTCTCGTCCAATACTTGGTCGGCCTACACGAAACGGGCCATCGATCCCGAGCAACAGCTCGATCTGGAAACCAGCGTGTCGCAGGCCAAAGTCGACATGGTGGTCCGCCTGGCCGAGACGACGATCACAGCCGACGACCTGACCAATCTGTGTGTGGGCGACGTGATTCTTACCGAGCAGGATCAAGCCGAGGGGCTGAGAGTCTTTGTCGAAGGCCGCCCCACCTTCGAATGCTCTCCCGGTTCTTATAAAGGGCACAAGGCGGCCCGCATTGGAAAGTCGATCGAGCGGCTGCAAGACCGAGTCGCCAGCAGGCTCGACCAGCAGACCACCACCGACGCCGGGTGACGCGCGCATCGGGAACGCCCCCATGACCAATGTGTTTCGCCTGCCAACTTCTTGACGCATTGCTGGTCCCGCGTTAGAAGTAATACAGTCCGCAATCCGCCAATGCGTCCGCAGAAAGGAAGTGAAAATCGAGACGACGTATCGCATCAACGAGCAAATCCGAATTACACCCGTCCGGGTCGTCGATCAAGAAGGCGAAATGCTGGGCGTGATCCCCACGCCAGAGGCGCTGCAAACAGCGTCTGAATCGGGGCTTGATCTCGTCGAGGTCGCCCCCAACGAGAACCCTCCCGTCTGCCGCATCATGGACTACGGGAAGTTCAAGTACGAGCAAAGCAAGCGCCTCTCCAAGAACACCAAGCAGCACCAGGTTCACGTCAAGGAAATCCGCCTCCGTCCCAAGACGGGCGAGCACGACATCAACTTCAAGGTCAAGCGGGCGCGAACGTTTCTGGCACAAAAGGATAAGGTCAAGATCAACGTGATGTTTCGCGGACGCGAAAACGCACATCACGAACGCGGACGCGAAATGCTCTCCGAGATCATCGTACTCCTCGAAGACATCGCCAAAGTCGAAAAGGCCCCCGGCATGGAAAGCGGCCGAACCATGACCTGCGTCCTGGCCCCCAGATGAGCCCGGCCACATCGAGCCTTCTCCGCGGAACGGCCTGCCATCACTTGTTGCCGAGCTCGCCGGCCGCTGGTCCTCTCCGCAGACCACAACAAACACTTGCGCCGGCAGCCCCCGTTGACGCTTCCCGAGTGCATATCTAGACTTTGAGTCGATCTTTAGTTGAGCGGGACGTAGCTCAGCCTGGCAGAGCGCCGGCTTTGGGAGCCGGAAGTCGCAGGTTCAAATCCTGTCGTCCCGATTTCGCCGGAAGCGAATGTGATTGGCTGCTTTCGCGCACCTCTTACTTCGGCGCCAGCGACTGGGCGTATTTTACGCCGCGGGTTAGCCAGGCTTTTAGGTCATCGTCGGATTCGATGCCGGCTGGTTCGATCAGGGCCCAGCCTTTCATGACTTTGCCGGTGATGTCCATCGGTTTGACGTACGGCTCGGATTGGGTTTGTTCGTGTTGGTCTCTGTCGAGCCGCACGATGAGGGCGCCTTTCCAGGGGCCGACGCACATGTTGCCGTTGATCATGAAGCAGACGCCGCCGAACATCTTCTGCTCGGAGTAGCCTTTGCGGCGTTTCAGCAGCGGGCGGATGCGGGCGACTAAGGCTTCGTCTTCTTTTCGCATGGGTTATCCAGACATACTGTCTTTGGCACTTCGTGATTTGTTGGAGCCGGCAGTTGGACGTGACTGGTTGGGACGATTCGATTTGACTGACCACAAAGCCACAAAGATCACCAAACTTAAGGTACGAAATGACAACCGGATCGAAGAGGGCCGGCTGAGTCGTCGCCCATCGACCGAATGCGGGCGATCAAAGTTTTGGCGCAGTTTACTGTCGTACTCCCAGTGGCCCTCAGTCTCCAGAATGTGAACCGCAGAGGTTGCAGATGGGCGCGGAGAAATCCAGCAACGGCCTTCATTGACCTCAGCGTACCTCTGCGAACTCTGCGGTGAAGGAATTGGTTGCAGCTGTCCGTCGATCCGTGACATCCTGTCCCCACTTGCCCTTTTCTCGTCGTGCACTTTGTGGCTTGGTGGTTGAAACGGCCAGTGTGAACCCAGGACGATTCGGTCTTAACCGCAAAGCCACAAAGATCACAAAGCTCAAGAGACAGAAGCAGAATTCAGACCAGGCGGCTTGAGTCTCGCCGCCGGTTACCCCATCGTTCCGTGGACGTGATCGATCAGCCAGCGGTGCAGTGGTTGGGCGGCTTTCCAGTGTTTGAGGCACACCTCGATCAGAGCCGGATCGCTGGCGGCGGCTGGTTTTTCTTCGGTGACGACGTACAGGGCGTTGTGCAGTAGGAACTCGGCAGCCGGGCCGTCGGCCGGCAGGTCGCGGGGTGGGCGTTTGTAGTGCCGGCCTTCGAGTTCGTATCCCGACTTGCGGAGCTTCTTGGCGACCGCGGCCAGCCGTTTGCCGGAGTCTTCTCCGGCGACGGCTCCGCGAAGTGCCTTGAGCAGATGCGGGCAGGAGTGGTGGCCAGTGCCGATGAATACGCCGTCGGGGCTGACGCGAAAGAACAATGACGAGGCGGTCGTCTTCTTGTCGCCTTCCCAGAACGTGAAGTCGAGGTGGTCTTTGTAGGGTCGCTTGTCTTTGCTGAAGCGTACGTCGCGGTTGATGCGATAGATCGAACCGTTGATTCTCGGCTCGGCGACGAGCTGCGGAGACAGTTTGGACAACTTCGGGCCGATGGTCTCGACGAATTGCTTGCCGGCTGCCACGTAGTAGTCGTCGTAGTCGGCACGATGGGCTTCGAACCAGGTCTTGGTGTTGTTCTTGCGGATGCCGCGTAGGAACTTCAGCGTTCCATTGGGAAACGCTTTGAAGTTCTGGGTGTTGGGCATTGTGGGCTCCTGTGGATTGAGTCGTGGTTGTCGGTCTGGTCATCCGCACTGCTGGGCGAGCCGGGCAAGTCAGCAGTGGCACCCGAATTGGAGGATCGATTGTCATGATTGTTCTGTGGTGAGGCGTTTTGGGGCGACGAACGAGCGGACCTGGGAATGTCGACTCACTTTGTCAGTCCGTCCATTTTGCGGCAGATCAGTTCCTTTTCGGAGTTGGTGGGTGCGAGTTTCCAGGCCTCTTGCAGAGCGGCCAGCGCCGTTTCAACGTCGCCGGTCTGCCGGCAGAGTTCGGCGCGGGTGGCGTGCCACAGGTAGTAGTCGACTGCGAAGGCGTCGGCTTTGATGGCCGAAAATGCTTCCAGACCGGCGTGCGGGCCCTCTCTGTGGCCGATGGCAATCGCGCGGTTCAGTTCGTGGACGGGCGAAGGCGCCAGCACGCAGAGCAGATCGTAGCCGGTGGCGACGTATTCCCAGTTGGTGTCCTCGACGCTGGTGGCCCGGCAATGCTCGGAGGCGATCCAGGCTTCGGCGTGATAGCGGGTCAGGTTCTCGCCCTCCGCCGCGCGCTCGAACCAATACGAGGCAGTCTGCAGTAGCCTCTGATCCCACAGGCTGCGGTCCTGTTCTTTCAGCAGCAGCAGCGCACCGCTTGCGTCAACGCGGGCCTCCAACCGGGCCGCGTGATACAGCAGCAAGGCCAATAGCGCCGCCGTCTCGGGCCCTTGAGTCAACTGGTGCTCGGCTAGGATCAATCCCAGACGCACCGCCTCCTCGCAGAGTTCTTCGCGGATCGGCTTGTCGACGATCGTGGAACAGTAGCCTTCGTTGAACAGCAGGTAGACCACCGACTGCACGTCGGGCAGCCGCTGTTTGATGGCATCTGGTGTCAATTCGGAGGGTCCGACCTGCAGCTCCCTCAACCTTTGTTTGGCGCGTGTGATGCGTTTGGCGACGCTGGCTTCGGTCGTCAACAAGGCGCGGGCAATCTCGGCGTTGCCGAACCCGCAGAGCGTCTTGAGTGCGAGGGCAATCTGCGACTCGGCCGGCACGTCGGGATGGCAGCAGACGTAGATCATCCGCAATAAGTTGTCTTGAACCTCCTCAGTGTCGGTTGTATCGGAGTTCCGCGAATTGCCCGGTGCGGGAATCTCGTTTAATGAATCGAGTTCGTTCCAGCGTGCATCTCTGCGGAGTGTGTCAATCGCGAGGTTGGAAGCCACACGATGCAGCCAGGCAGACGGGTTGGGTGGCACGCCGCTCAACGACCACGAGCGCAGCGCCCGCTCCAATGCCGACTGCACCACATCTTCAACCAGTTCCCAATTGCGTACGCCGAAGCGTCTGGTCAGCATGGCGACCAGCCTGGCGTATTCATGCCGAAAGAAGTGGTCGACCAGGCCGCGCGGCTCGGACAAAGTCCCGTGTTTGTCCGGAGCCGTCGATGCGGCTGTGATTGGTCGCGGTGCAGAGTTCTGCGTGGCGTTGCCCACCGGTCTCAGTTCTCCGGCTGATCGCTAAAGCCGGCTAACTCGCGGATTTCGACTGTGCCGCCTTGTTGAGTGACCGGGCACGACTTGGCGTGTTCGACCGCCTCGTCATAGCTGTCAGCCTGCAGAATCGAATAGCCGCCGACGAGTTCCTTGGCCTCGATGAACGGGCCGTCGGTGACGGCACCGGTCTTAACCATCTTGCCAGTGGGCATCAAGCCATCGCCACCGTCGACGACCGCCGCCCCGACCTTCTGGAACCACTCGCCCCAGCGCGCCATGAGTTGCTGCATTTCCTCCGGCGAGGCAACGTGGTTGGCTTGCTCGGCGTCGCTGCGGTAGACAAAGAGAAATTTGGCCATCTCGAAGCTCCTGACTCAATGTTGAGAGACAAATTGGCGACCCGTTGGCCGCGTCTATGAGCCTAACGAATGGGATCTGGCCGGAAGGACACCCATTGGCGAACTTTTTCTGAAATTGCGAAAGTGGCTCGCTCGGTTCCCCGGCAGTCGACTTTGCTCGATCGACTCACCTCGGCCGGCGCCATTGGCGAATTGGAGTGCGGTTCGTTATTTTCGGCCCAGGAGCTGAAGATGGTCGGGGCCCAACGAACCATTAGCGATGCGGTTCGCGACATCGTGGCCGGCTTGCCGGAGAGTGAGGAGTTCGTCTCACACGGCTCGCCGACTTTTCGCGTCCGCGGCAAGGTCTTCGCGACCTATACGATCAACCATCACGGCGACGGACGAGTGGCGCTGAATCTGGTGGCCCCGCCCGGGGCGCAGGCGTTCTTTACCGAGGCAGAGCCAATCGCGTACTTCGTGCCGCCGTACGTTGGGCCCAAGGGCTGGCTGGGCATCGAACTCGATAAGGGGCTCGATTGGGACACGATCGCCGAGCACGTTCAAACAGCCTATGAAGCGGTTGCCCCGCCCGATTTGGTCGATGCCATCCCGCAGAAGCGGCGCATCAAACCGCCGACCCGCAAGCTGCGGCCCGAAGAAATCGATCCTTTCAAGGGCAAGCGCGGGAAGGCTGTTTTGAAGAAGCTGCAGGCGATTTGCGGCGTATTACCGGAAACACAGCCTGGAACGCAGTTCGGTGCACCGGTCTGGAAGGCGGGAAAGAAAACTTTCCTCAGCACGCACTATCATACCGGGCGGCTGCAATTGTCGTTTTGGGTCGGCGCCGAGCGTCAGGACTTTCTGGCTGGCGACGACCGCTACCAGATCTCTGCCTATACGGGACACAACGGCTGGATCGATCTCGACGTGGAAGATCATGCCGACTGGCAAGAGGTCGAGCAATTGGCGCTGGAAAGCTACCGCCACTTCGCGCTGAAGCGAATGCTGAAGGCACTCGACGAGGCTTGATGGCGTCGACCGAGCTTGAGTGAGTGGGCTTTCGCAACCGACCGCGGCCGACGTTCCACGGATAGGAGATCAGCCCACCCGGTTGCCGCTGATCTCAAAGGTGGCCTGTGTTGGCCGCCTGCCGCGTCGCGATGCATCGACACTCCACCACCAGGCGCCGCTTTGCAGAATGTGAACGGAGTTTTGCCCGCGGCGCTTTTTGGGGAACGAGACGTCGAAAGATTTGGCAAGCACGCCGAGCCGGTTGTCGCGGGACAGGAACGACCTGCGGTAGTTGCGATCGCTTTGGTCTCCAATTGAGGGATCGACCGGAAGCCAATCGCCTGTGGGCAGCATGAACTCAGCCCAGACATGCCAGCCATTGGTTTTGCCCGCCCAGAAGCCGACGACCGGCCGCGCGGGAATACCGGCGGCTCGGCAGAGTGCCACGAACAGTGCCGAGTAGTCTCCACACTCGCCGTGGCCTTCGTCCAGGCAATAGCGAGCGCCGCCGATACCGTCGATCAGCTGGTACTCGGTCTGTTCGACCACCCAATCGTAGGCCGACCTGGCAAACTCCAGCGGATTCTGCGTGCGAGTTTGCAATTTGCGGGCCTGGCGCGAAATCGCAGAGTCGGCGACTTCGATTTTCTGTTCCGCCCGCGTGTGGGTTCTGTAATCGCGATTCTTGCGATACGGGCCGAAACTTGCCCTCTGCAAGCGCTGTTGGTCAACTTCAATCGCACGGCTTGTGAGGCGATACGTCATTGTGATGGTCAATTGCTGCCCCGGTTCCGGCAACCGTGCGGTCTTGTAGAACCCGGCCACCGACACCAGCCCGGTGGCATCGCTGCGCACGGGCAGGCGGGGCACGATCTGCAGATCGCTGACGGTTTGTTCCGGATGATCGACGGGGACCGGCAGCCAGATCTCGATCGCCTTGGGCCGCAAGTCGCCGATGGTCACCTGCGCCTCGTGTGTGACCTCATAGGTTTCGTCATGGACATAACGCACCAGGCCGTCGCCCGGCGGCTCTGCACCCGGCGCGCCTGAGGCGGCGCACAACAGCGAACCCGACATCAGCCCCAACGATTCGCGTCTGGTGATTTGCCTCATGTCGGTGTGCGTCTTTCCGTAGCAGGCGGCTGGCATCGGGTACTAGCGGGTACAACTGTGTAAACGGAATGGAGACAGGCTAATTCACCGGCGTCAGCGAATAATTCGGGTTGGAAACACTCGGTATCGGTGCATCGACTTCGCGTTGCCAGGTCTGGATTTGTTGCTGCATGTGCGCCGCGACGCGCGGATGCCGTTGGGAGAGATCGGTTGTTTCGCCAGGATCGGTCTCGAGGTCGTACAGCGCGAACGTCTGGGTTTCGAAGAAGTGGATCGCCTTCCACTTGCCGTGGCGGGCGCTGGTCGAGGGAAACCCGCGCCAGGAATACGTCTTGCCGCCCGGCAGGTCGATTGTCAGTCCGCGGCCTGCCAGGTATAGCGGGTAGTGCCAGAAGATGCTGCGATCAGCGATCCGTCGGCCGAAGAACAGCGGCGAGACGTCGACGCCGTCGACGGGTTGCGACGTGGGTAGTTGGGCCTGCGCCAGGCTGGCGAACGTGGGCAGGAAATCGACGCTGGTAATCGGCGTATCACAGCTCGCACCAGCCTCGATGCGGCCGCTCCAGCGGAGGCAGGCCGGTACACGCGTGCCCGCTTCAAACAGCGATCCCTTCTGTCCTCTGAGCGGATCGAGTTGAGAGACGACCGGCAGCCCGCCGTTGTCGCTGGTGAAGATGATCAATGTCTCCTGTTGGAGCTGGAGTTCGTCGATCTTGGCCATCACTCGGCCGACTGACGTGTCGACTGCTTCGATCATACCTGCATACACAGGGCTGAAGTTCCGCCGCTTGGCTGCGGGGATTTGTGCGAGTTTGGCCGTGTACTTCTTCACAACGTTTTTTCGGGCGCGCCGCGGTGTGTGCACGTCCCAATGACTCAAATACAAGAAGAACGGTCCGTCTTGGTTGTCCTCGATGAACTCGAGCGCGCGATCGGTCAGCTGCTCGGCAACGTCCACGTCGCCGTAAAATCGGCCGGTTCCGTCATCGGTGCCGTTTGACGTGCTGAGGTCGAAGCCTTGCGTGTCGGGGCCAAGGTGCCATTTGCCGAGCCGAGCCGTCGTGTAACCGGCGGCGCCGAGAATCTCCGGGATGCAGACGAACTCGGGGGAGAGCGTGTTGGTGATGCGAAACTGGCTCGCCGCCTTTTGCTCCAAACCTGGATCCTTACGGTCTCGCGCGGGGACCAGCAGCCGCATATACTCAGTCTTGCCCTTCGACTTGCCGCCCGGCGTGTAGATTTGATGACGGGGCGTGTAGGTTCCCGACATCAGGCAAGCCCGCGTGGGCGAACAGTTCGGGCCGCCCGAATACGCCGACGTGAAGGTCATGCCCTGTGCCGCCAGGCGGTCGATGTGGGGAGTCTCGAAGAACTCGGCGCCGGCAAAGCCCACATCTTGCCAGCCGAGATCATCGGCGAGAATGAAGACGATGTTGGGCCGCTCGGCCGCACTCGCGTTTGTCACTAGTACCAGCCCCAACAGCACCAGGGCCGCGCGGTGAGTCAAAGAATTGCCGTGCATGAATGGTGTTCCTCAGGTCGGTAGACGGCTCTAACGGCGGCCCCGTTTTTTCTGCACCAAGTCCCACGGCTGGTCGGCAAGCCGCCGATGACGTGGCGACGCGTCTCGTTCGGGAAACCTGGCGGCGACCTCCATCAGCCGGGCGACGACGTTCGACAGACTCGGGTCGTCGAGCCGGTTGATTTTCTCGGCCGGGTCTTGCTGCAGATCGATAAGCTTGGATGGCTTGCGGTCGTGTTCCACGTACAATTTATACCGCTTGTCGCGCACAACGCGATCGCGGTACGCGAACCGATTCACGACGCGACCCGATTCATCATACATCCCGGCCGCGCCACCCATCGCCATGATCCACTGTCGCGGGCTGTCCGCAGAGTCCCCCAGCAGCAGGGCGGCAAAAGACTTGCCGTCAAATTCATATTCTGACGGTAGAGTCGCGCTGGCGAGGTCGGCGAAGGTCGGCAATAGGTCTGAAAAGTCGACTAGCGCATCGGTCGCCCGATGGGGAACGCGGCCCGGGCAATTCACGACGAAGGGCACGCAGGTACCTGTTTCCGATGTCCGTCCTTTGGCACCGCGCTCAAGGCGTCCGTTGCGGCGGTTAGAGAACTTGCCCGACGTCCCGTTGTCTGTCGTCCACACGACGATCGTCTGCTGGCGCAAGCCGGTCTCATCGAGCTTGTCGACGACCCGGCCGACGAGGGTATCCATGTACTCGACCATGGCCGTGTGACGCTCGTCGCCCCTTGCATCGGGTCGATCGGGCGTCGTGGTCAACGGCCCATGCGTGAGGATCATTGGATAGTAGACGAAGAACGGCGTGTCGCCCGACTGGCGGCCGAGGAAGTCGAGAACGAACTGATTGCAAACGTCGGGCCCGAACTGGTCGGCGTATGTTCGAGAACCAGACCGCGTATGCAGGTAGGCGTTCCAGTAGCGCTGGGCACTGGCCGGTACGCCGGTCTCGAAGCCGGTCCACATGCAGTACTGGTCGAATCCCAAGTCGTTCAACACGGTCGGCTGCACTCGAAAGTCGTTGATCTGCCACTTACCGGCGACGCACGTGTTGTATCCGGCCGACTTCAGAATGCGACCGATGCTCGGATTCTGCTCGGGGTCGAAGTGACACCCGTGCCCCCACCGCGGCACATCCCAGTGATTGACCCAGCCGTGCCGAAACGGGTACTGGCCGGTCAGCAGCGTGGCCCGTGTGGGCGTGCATTGCGGCATCGAATAGACGCTATCGAACAGCATTCCGGAAGCGGCCAGCGCGTCGATCGACGGTGTTTTGATGTTCTCGGCACCATACGCGCCGATCCACTCCTTGCCCAGATCGTCGACCATGATGAACACGATGTTCGGTGGCACGTCCTCGGCAGCCGAGCTGCTGCGCGCATCGGCGGCTGTGCCGGCGCATCCGAACAATAGAAGCAATGTGCACAGCGACAGCACAAATCCTACTGAATCGCGCAACCACTCACGCTTCGTAGATTCGAGCAACTGATGGCTCACTTTGGCTCCTGATGAAGATCGATCCCGGGCCGCTCAGCCAATCACATTGTCTCCGGCATTCTCCCTCTTCTGCAGCGTCACGGGCCAGCCGGGGAATTGGTTCGATGCTTTTCCGTCGGTGGGATCGACCAAGAATCGAAAGGCCTCCAGCTTGTACGTCTTGGCGCGTGTGTCGATCGTGACCAGCCCGAAGCCGCTCCCTTTCTGATGCGCCAAGTCATAGCGGTTCTGCTCGTTGCCGACTTCCGGGTTGCCGATCGCATAGACGTAGACCATGTTGCCCAGCCCGTCGATGAACTCGCCGGTGTTCGGCAAACCGTGCCGCGGCCGGTTGTGGTGCGGCATACCGACTTCGTCGGGCCGCCACCAGCGGGGGTAGCCGGCGGCAATGGCCGGCGTGCAGAACGACCAGCCGCCGTCGCGCTGATCATCGATGCCGTACTGCACCAGCGACGTCAAGTGTTGATCGCCATTGATGTGCAGAGCCTTGGACGTGCGCAGGATGCGAAGCGCGTTGTTGCGTGCCGTCTGGGGCCAGCCGCCGCAATCGAGATCGGCCTTGAGGTAACCGTCGTATCCGCCGTGATGCGTGGCAACACCGGCAAACACGGTCTGGCTCAGCAGCACTTTCATATTGTGTCCGCGCCAGTCGGCCGCCCAATGTTCGAGGAACTTCTCCTGCCGTTCGCCCAGCAGCGCGAGGCCGGGCTTGTCGAGCACGGACGTATCGAAGTTGGGATCGGCTACGTGGTCGGCTCTGCCGGGGCCGGTATCGACGTGTTCGGGACCGCTTTTGAACTGCCGGTCGCCGAGAATCGCGAAACCCACGCCGCCATAGACCATGTCGCCGAAGTAGACGCTGATGTCTTGCTTGCAGGGAGCGGGATCGTAGTAGTCGGGATGGTGGCCGGCACAGGTGCGATGCACCACGTTGACCATCCGGGCCGGTTCGCGATACCCGCCGCGTGAAGAGGTCTCTCCCGATCCCATCTTGGCGCCCCCTTCGCCCCAGATGTTGCCCTGGAAAACGTCGTGGTCGTCGGGAATGCAGACGGTGGGCCGGTCGCGCATCGCGTCGCGAAACGCCCAGCCGAACATATAGAACTTGCGGAGGTAGTTGAGGATCGCCGGACTGGCCGGATCACGGATCAGTCCGAAGCCGCCGTGGTTCTCGTAGAGTTGATCTCCCGAGAAATAGAGCAAGTCGGGATCGAGCTTGAGCAGGTTGTTCGCCACCGGCTCGTAGGGAAATGCATAGTCCTTCTGGCAGGTCAGTGCCCCCATCCGCAGCGGTCGCCCTTCGGGATTGCTGCGGATGACGCCGCTGTACTGGGACTCCGAGGGTGTGCCATCGCGGTGGTCGGTGCGATAGACAAGCCTGTAAGGCGTCGCCTGTGTCGCGTCCCAATTAGGAACGCGGAACGTGGCGACCCAGGCGTCGGGGTCCAACTCGGATCGCGACAGCGGCTTCCAAGTATCGCCTTGCCGGATCTGCAGTTCGACGGTCTTGTTGTCCCGCTCGCCCAGAGGCCCCGTCAGCGCGCTTAGCTTCAAGACGAAACCATCGGGGCCGCGCGAATCGCTGAGCGTGTACATCGACCACAAAATCGGCCCGAACTTCTGCGCCGGTGTGACAGTGAACGCATCACCGGCGACGCGCCAATCACTGAAACGGTACCGCGCGCCGTTGCCTTTCTTCATCCGAGGATCGAAGTTGTTGACGACCGCCACGTTGCCGGCAATCTTCTCTGCAGGCACCGCGTGTGACAGGGAGCCGAACAGTTCACCCGATGCCGACTTGGCCGTGAGCTTCAACTCGCAGCGGTCGCCGGCTGCTCGTCCGGTCAGTTCCAGCACGTACCGCCCCGCCGATGGTGCGACGTCCAGCTTTTGCGACTTGCGGCCGATGACCAACCGGCCGTCGATGAGACCTGCGTTGACGCCGCCGGGTGCAAAGCAGTTGCTACGAAACTCGTTAATGTCGCTCTTGATACCGATGCGAAGTCCGGCCCCGCCGTCGACATTGGCGACTTCGACCCGCTCGATCGCAACCGACATCGCAAACTGGCCGGCCGGATCGGTCAACTGATGCGTCAGTAGTTGGATATTGCGGTTGCCGCCCGATGTCTGGCATTCGGCGGCACCGTCGACGATCCGCCAGTCTTCCATCGGATTGACCCAGAACTCTTCGCCCAGCCAGACGCGATCGTGCGTTTGCGCCCATCGGCCGATGAGCGTCGCGTCATCGGCAAGTTGTGCGCCCTGGGCCGCCTGAGATGAACTGCCAAGTTGGAATGCGGCTGGTAGCAGTCCGATGATCTTCAGGGCCAGTCGCCGAGACAATGACGGCATTGATTGCTCTCTACAATTTCGGGAAGTCTAAACTTGCCGTCGATTAGATCGACGGTACACGAAGTGAATCATTCGATCGCGAGCAGATTACCGTAGCCACATCTTAACGTAGTCGGCCGTTTCTCTGGGCGAGAAACTCGATCAGTTCTTCGGGCGCGTCGGTTTGAATACCGTCGGCCCCCCAATCGAGTGCCTGTTGCCAGTTGGCTGCCGTCGACTCCCGCTCGTCGACGAACACAATAGCGCCGGCGGCATGACACTTTCCAGCGAACGTTGCTGAGAAGTCGTTCCAGACCGGTGCAACGATCGTCGGAGTCATTTGCTTCAGCATGGCAGGCAACGTTGCTTCCGATCTTGGATCGGGCATGGGAATGCATTCGGGGCAGGCCAGCCGCACCGCTGCCACCTGGTCGGGACGGATACACCACACGACCTGTCGTTGCATGCCATGTGCCTGGATACGTGCGGCAACCCGATCGATGTCGGCTTGCTTGAGATCGACGTAGATGCCGATCTTGTTCTTGCACAGTCGTAGAATCTCGTCGAAGGTGGGCACCCGCTCGTCTTTCCATCGCGGTCCGACGCGAGTGCCAATGTCGAGCGTTTGAAGCTGTGCCAGCGTGAAGTCGCTGACGTTGCCGCGAGTTCCGTCGAGCACGTATGCGTCGACAGTGCGGTTGTGAATGCTGACCAGTGCGCCGTCACGGGTGGTCCGCAGGTCGATTTCGACGAAGTCGGCGCCAAGCTCGATCGCCTTGCGGTAGGCGGCCAGTGTGTTCTCGGGAATGCCGGCATGCGCTCCGCGATGTGCGATCACATAGATTCCGCCCTGGTGGGGAGGCGTTGCATACCGGGGCTCGTCGGCACACACCGCCGCGGTAAGACAACTCAGGGCGAGGCAGATCAAAGCGTGCCTCGCCGTCGCAGGAGCAATCACCATCGTCTCTGTTATCTCCTCGGAACCGAACATGACCCTATAGATTACAGCCACGTGCCGCGGGATGGGAACCGGCACAACGAGTCCACTGACGTCTGGCGAGGTCAACCGGGCACGCGGCTATTCCGCAATGCTCACCGTGCCGGCATCGCCGTCGACGGTGATCTGCTGGCCGCTGGTGATCCGCCGAGTTGCGTTGCCGGTTCCCAGAACGGCCGGAATGCCGTATTCGCGGGCCACGATCGAACCGTGGGCGAGAATGCCGCCGATGTCGGTGACCAGTCCGCGGGCCTGCGCGAACAGCGGTGTCCAGGCCGGTGTGGTGGTCGGGCAGACCAGAATCGTGTCGGGCCGCATCTCGTGAAAGTCGGCGGGGGAATGGATAACCGTGGCCTGGCCGCTCACCCGGCCTGGGCTGACCGCGAAACCATCGAGTGTTTGAGCGTCGTCGGTGTTTCGCTTCTGCGTTTCCCAGACCGACATGTCAATCGGGCCCATCTTCCAGCGGCTGCCGACGGGAATGTTGCCCGGCGGATGAAGTGTCTTGCGGGCTTCCCTGAGCTCTCGCCGTTGTTCGGCCCGGCGTTTGAAGTCGGTCCGCGGCGTGCCGGTGGCGCGAGCCGAGCAGACTTCTTGTAGTTCGGCAGCTTCCAAGAAAAACACGTCGTCGGGACGACCGAGCGTGCCGACGGCCGCTAATCGGCGTCCCAGTTCGAAGGCCAGACGCCGCAGAGTGGTCCAGGCTGCGCCCATGTAGAACAACGCTTCTTCCCGGCAGGGGCCGAAGTTCTGCGCCCAGCGCAAGAACTTACGAAACAGCCATCGCCGCAGCGGACCCAACGAATCTGAGGTCTTCTCGATGAGCGCATCGCGTTGCTTCACGAATTCTGATTGTCGCGCCGGCGTGTCGAACTGCTTGCTGCCGATGAGAGCTTTGAGGCTCAACAGCACGGACGTCGGATCTTCGATCAGCGGCGGCTCCACGAAGTCGAGATTGTAGACCTGGTGGCCGTAGCGACCGAAATACTCGTCGATGCTCTCCGCGACGTTTTGTCCCGTGGGGGCCAGACGCAGTGCTTCGACCAGGTCAGCGGCGGGCGTGTTCAGCATCAAGGCCTGTAGCGATGCGTCGGTTTGGATGGTGCGGGCAATCGCTTCCAACTCGGTTTGGGCCTCCAGCGACTTGGACTTAAAACCGCGCAGAAACATGCCGCTGGTCAACTGGCCCGGCACGAGCCTCGATGTCAGAAACCGATTGAGCAAACCGTCTGTGATCTTCGCCCCACCCACCACGATGGAGACTGCGAACCAGTAGAGGGCGTCCGCCGCCGACAACGAGCGGATACCTTCGAACAGCTCTTCATCTGAAGCAGCATCCACGTCGATTGAGTTCGACTGTTCGATAGCCTGCCGATAGGCGGGCAGAGCCTTGTCGCGCCAGTTGGCTTCCAGGTTCCGCAGCATTTTGGGCAAGACTACGACATATGTGCGGATGAAGTTGGGGATGTGCCGCAGCAGCCGCCACGATAGCCGATAACTCCCGCGGCAATAGGCATAGCCGTTCACCGTGAGGAAAAACGGACGTTCCACGAAGTCTTCGATTTTGAGCTTCAGGCCCATGTTCCTCAGAAATTGGTCCGTAGCCCGCTCGAGAGAGACGCCCAGGTAGACGTCTTCGAACAACGGTGAGAGGGGTTGCGGCATGTTCTCCACAACTTGCCGCCGGATGAGTCGGGCGCCCTTCGAGGGTGGATCCCAAGTCACGTCCAACAACGGCGGCGGGGGCAGGTTGGTAATCGGACGCGCTTGCAGCAGCCAGCATTTGCCGTCCGAGACGGCCCACTCGATGTCTTGCGGCAGATGATCGAAGAGTTGCTCGACAGTCATACAAAGCGCCGCCAACTGGCTCAGCAGCTCCGGTGATAGCGATGGTTGACTGCGATTGCCATCATCGACCGGCTGCGTCAGCGTGCCTTGCTCACCAGCGGCAACGATCATCTCTTCCTTGGCACCGATCAGAGTTTGTTTGGGTTCAAAACTGGCGCGGTCCAGCACGAACGTGTCCGGAGTCACCTGACCTCCGACGACCGCTTCACCCAGCCCGTAGCTGGCATTGACGACCAGCTCGGACCGGTCACCAGTTGAAGGGTTGGCGGTAAACAGGATGCCCGAGACGTCTGCGGGCACCATCACCTGCACCACCACTCCCATCGCGACCGACGGCTGGTCGATGCCCATCCGTTCGCGATATCCGATCGCGCGTGCCGTCCACAGCGAGGCCCAACAACGGCGGATAGCTTCCAACAGGGCTGGCTCGCCGCAGACGTTCAGAAACGTCTCCTGTTGGCCCGCGAAGGAAAAACCGGGCAAATCTTCAGCCGTCGCCGACGAACGGACTGCGACCGGCGGCTGGTCCTCGCCCAAGGCCGCGTAGGCGTGTGAAACGGCGTCGGACGTTTCTTGCGGAATCGTCGCGGCCTCGAACAGAGATTGAATTGTCTCTGACACGAGTCGCAACGACGCGGCATCTTGAAGCGTGGCTGCATCGAGTGTCTGCAGAATCGAGACCTGCAAGCCGTGGGCGGCGACAAAATCTTGGTACGCCGTCGTCGAGACGAAAAACCCGTCCGGCACCGGCAATCCTTTAGCCGCGAGCTTGGCCAATGAGCATCCCTTGCCCCCCACCGACGCCAGCGATGCCCCGGCCGATTCGAGAGGCACGACTGTCTGGCTCGACCCTTCGAACGTGCTCACAACGGCAGTCGCCTGTTTAGAAATCTCGCGTAATTGCCAGAAAGTCTACCGGACGTCGTGATCCTGCTTTCGGCTTCACCAACTTTTTGCTTCGGATGCGGCAAGACTTGTCCTCCCCTTGCCATGGGGGAGTTAGAGGGGGTCGGCTTGCAGCGACGCTTGATCGGCATGAACGAAAGAAGAACCCCCTGGAGTCCCCCTTCTGAAGGGGGACGGCCATTGTCGAGTCGCTTTACTAGTCGCAAACCTGCACCGGCCGGCGACCTTCGAAGGGCACGAGGCATGGACCCAGGTATCCATCACATTGCGTCGATCTGATGACTGCCGAACGAATCACGGGGGACGACCGGCCGGGCACACGGTACCTCGAAAAGGCGCGTCTTACGCGCGGCCGGCCTCGCAGGTATTGCAGTAGCCTTTGACGAGCACTTCGGTGATTCGGCCAATCTGTGTGGCCCGCTTGCGCGAGTCGGCGGTGAAGTTGATGTCGGCCAGGCAGGTGACGCTGCCGCAATCAACGCATAAAAAGTGCGGGTGGCGGTCGGCATCGGGATCGTTCGGATCGGAGATTTCGAATCGCCAGACGTGATCGCCCAGCTCAGTTCGGGTGGCCAACTGGGCGTCGGCAAGATCGGTGAGATTGCGAAACACCGTCGTCTTGTCGAATCCCAGCGGGACGAGTTTGGCAGCCACGTCTGCGTGTGTTTGCGGCGACTTAGCCGCGCGTAGCTCCTGCATGACGGCGATCCGCGCCGGCGTCGTCCGCAGACCGGCCGCCTTCAGCAGACGACGGATTCCATCGACATCTGCTCGCTTCGCCGTCCCCTTCCGCGACGCCATCCACAACCTCGTTGTCTGCCAGTGCGTTCGATCACCCCAGCGATCATAAATGACGCCTGATCGCAGAACAATGTTGGGGAGTAGGGGAGAGAGGATGGCTATGACGAGAGCCGGGCCCCCGGTTGTGGCACGGTCTCCTGATCGTGTCGCGGGCACGACCGAAGATCTCCCGAACGTGTCGCCAGCAATGAATTCGTTGAGACCCTTCGGTCATCCCCGTGTCGCGGTCAGGAGACCACTACACAACTCGTTGCCGCTGTGCGGAGCTTTGATTGCATGTCGGGTAAGATGACTCGTACGCCGATTTCACACGCCCCGTCATTGAGCGCTCATGAGTTCAGTCATCGATGGAACCAACCCAGAACCAACCAACTCGCGGAAACGGACCGCGCTCTGCCTATTGTGGCTGGCACTGGCCAGCGGCGTGGGACTGACCGTTCCGGTGATTGCAGGGCGCCCCTTGGTGCTGGATGAGCACGGATCGTACTGGATTGCCGGTGCCGACAATCCGGGAACGTTGCTCGAACGCAGCCTGGACTACTCGGCCACGCTGCCGGTGTCGTTCGTGATCGAACGGGCCTTTCTCGATGCGTGGGGCAAGAGCCCCATCGTGTTTCGGGCCAGTTCGGTGCTGTGTTACCTGGCCGCGATCGCGCTGGTGTACCTGTTTGGGAAAGAGCTGCGGGGGCCGCTGGTTGGCGGTCTGGCGGCGTGCGTGTTTGCCTGGCATCCCGAGGTGATCGACAACGTGCGCGTAGCGCGTCCTTACGGCGCGACGGTCATGTTCGCGGGCCTGGCGTTTTGGTTGACCGCCCGCTGGTGGAAAAGGCCCGATCGTTTGCTTCTCGGTCTTGCCTGGGCGACGGCCAACTCGCTGTTGGTCTGGACGCACCTGCTGAACTCGCTGGCGGTTGTGCCGCAACTGGTCGCGCTGCTAGTCGTCAAGCCGCGCCAATTCACGGCCGATCGGCGGGCGGCGGGCGGGCTGTTGCTAGCGTTGGTGTTGTTCGGCTGCTCGTTGCTGCCGCTGATGCCGTTTGTGTTTCGTCTGTGGGAAACACGCCAGGTTCTGAATTTCGCCCCATCGTCGGCGCCCTGGGAGAAGATTCCAACGCTGTGGTGGGTTGGACTACCGCTGGGGTGGCTGGCCGGTTGGCTGGTCTCGCTTGTCCGTCAATTGCCGCATGACGATGAGCGGTCGCCCCAAGTCGCCCGTGATCGCCGTGGGATGTGGATGCTTGCGATCTGTGCGCTGTTGCCGCTAATCGTCGCCACGGCTGCCAGTGCAGCCACGCTCTTGAATCTGGCGAACGAGCGTTACCAGATCTCATATGCCATTCCCGCTGCCTGCTTGATTGCCGCTTTGCTGTCGTATCGCCGAACCGTCGCAGCCAGTTGCTTTGGCCTGTTGACGGCGCTGGCAGCGAGCTGGTTGGCCGCAGGCGCAGCGCCTTGGGAGTCTCAGTTGAACAATCAAAGCGCCCAGGACTGGAAGAGCATCGCTGAAGTCGTCGCGAGCGAAGGCCGCGACGGCGAAGCCCTGTTCGTGCAAGGCGGCTTGGCGGAAAGCGTGCTGGTGCTCACTTCCTTCGAGGATCCGATGTTGATGGACTACATCGCCTGTCGTTTGGGACGCTTCTATCTGGCGGGCGACCACCGCCGGTTCGCGCTTCCACCGTTCTGGGACCTTGTGCGCGACGGTCGGCGATTCTCAATTTCGGAACCGCAGAGTTACTTCGCAGAAATGTTCCTAGCCATCGGCGCCTCGCGCACACCCAGCCTGTGGGTGGCGTCGATCACCGACACCGACGCGGGCCGCGCCATCGAGCGCATCGAGCTGATGCTACAGAGGACCGGTTTCCGCGAGGAGGCGAAACACACCTTCGATTCGGCCGTGCTGATGCATTACGTGCATCCGCATGAACGGGATCGATGAAGCCGAAACAGCACCCAACACCAACAGAGTCGTGCCGTTTTCGACGGTGTTAACCTTCCGCCGCCCGCTGTTTGATGTACTCGGCTTCGCGGCGGGCCATCTCTTCGGGTGAGACCTCTTCGATTTGGGTCACCAGCCACCAGTGGTTGCCGGAGGCGTCTTCCACGCCGCCGTAGCGCTCGCCGTAGAATTGGTCGGCCGGTTCCATCAGCGATTTGGCACCGGCGGCGAGCGCCCGCTGGTAGGTGGCGTCGCAATCTTCGGTGTAGAGATAGATCGATCCGGGCATCGGCTGCCACTCGTCGCGGGCGGTACCCATCATGATGGCCGAGTCGCCGATTGTGACTTCGGCATGGACCACGGTCCCGTCCGGCAGCTTCGAACAGTGCGTCTCTTCGGCGTCGAAGACGTTCTTCATGAACTCCAGCAACTCGGGCACGCCCTCGACAATCAGGTAGGGGGTGACGCGATGACGGCCTTCGGGAATGGGTTTGACGGCCATGATGGTTCCTCGTTGTCTGTATTCGTACGGCTGCCCGCTGAGATTCACTGATCACCCTCAAGCGGGACGTTTCTTCATCGACCGCATTCTGACGGGTCGGGGAACCGCCGTCTTGGAAAAATTTGACCCTCGCCTACCGGCAGCGGGATGTGGTTGAGCTGCTCACCACGGCACCGCAGGTAGGTGGTCGGGCTGAAGCCGGTGAACTCGCGGAACTCCTGACTGAAGTGGGCCTGATCGAAGTAGCCACAGGTCAATGCGACGTCGCTCCATTCGGGATGCTCTTGCGGCTCGACCAGCTGCAGCGCCGTCTGGAAACGCTGCACTCGGCAAAACAACTTGGGTGTGAGGCCGACTTCGCGGCTAAAGACCTGAATCAGCCGTCGCTGGCTCAGTCCCACCTCATCGGTGACGTCGGCAATTCTGCTGTTGGGTGCCCGCTGGAACTCATCGAGTGCGAACGAAACCGCCGGGTGCCTGCGCAGCGGCAGCACGGCTTGTTCCCACAAGATGCTCTCGAGCAGGCGAAACCGCGCGAGGTGCGATCCGGCTTCGAGCAGTCGCTCGCGCATGCGGGGTGCCGCCCGCCCCCACAGCGTTTCCAGCGACACGTGCAAGTTGCGCAGCTCGCCGGCAGGCGGATTGAGAAACGGAAACGCGCCACCCGGCTTGAAATGCACGCCCATCAACAACTCTTGTTGGGCCGTATCGATGACGAAGTAGTCGGAGTGCGCCCCGCAGACCAACGCGCCGCCGAGGTTTTCGTACTCGTTCACATCGCGCTTGTCGTAGATCCGCAGCGGGTCGTCGTGGAGATTGATGACCATCTCCATCGACCCCATCGGCAGCACGTGCTCTTTGTCGTGCGGCGGCGACGTGCCCGCGTGCAGCCAAAACAGTTCCACAAAGTCCGACAAGGGGGCTCGAGGAACGTAGGTCAGCATGCTCATGGGAGCGGCACAATCAACAGGGAGAGAGAATCTTCGACACCTGATTATAACGCTTTGAGACAGTTACCGCGGAGGGAGCCGCAACAACACACGTTCTTGCCGTAGAACGCAACAACACACGTTCTTGCCGTAGAAGAAGACCCCCTCACCCCAGCCCTCTCCCCCAAAGCGTTCGCGTCGCCGCCGGTCAGCACATGGAGTCTTTGGCGCGAACGATTCAGGGGAGAGGGAGCGGCACGCGCAGATCCTCTAGAACGATAGTGGTGCAAGGACCTACTCTCAACGTCCCCTCAGCCGCAATACATCCCCCTCTCCCCCGATCACGGGGGAGAGGGTCGGGGTGAGTGGGCTCGGCGTCGAAGTGCGAACGCAAGCACGAGCGCTTCGATACGCAAAGTCACTGCCCGCGCTTCAGCGAAGCCTGCTGCATCTCTCTGCGGTCGGACTTTTGTTTGAGCTTGTCCCGTTTGTCGTGCAGTTTGCGGCCGCGGGCGATGGCGACTTTGACTTTGACCAGACCCCGCGTGAAGTAGACCGACATAGGCACCAGCGTCAGCCCCTGCTGGTCGGCCGACTCTGCGAACTTTCGTAGCTCGCTTTTGCGGAGCAAGAGTTTGCGAGGACGACGCGGTTCGTGATTCATCACGGTCGCCTGGGGGTACTCGGCGATGTCGCAGCCGATGAGCCACAGCTCGCCGTCGCGCAACCGGGCGTAAGCTTCGTCGATCGAAACTTTGCCGTTGCGAATACTTTTGACTTCGCTGCCTTTAAGCGCAACGCCGCAATCCAACTCTTCCAGAATTTCGAACCGGTGCCGCGCCTTGCGGTTCCGGCAGACGGTACGGAAGTTGGGATCGTCTTTCTTTTTGTCTGTTTTCTTTTTGGCCATGGCGGTCCGCGTTTATAGCAGGTTGCGCCGTGATCGGACACGGCACAACCGTCTGTGCTTCAAGCAGCTAATTTTCGCACCTGGCGTTGATGCAATGCTATAGACGCCGCTGTGCCGGAGCGGGCGCGCTTGTCGGCGTTACGCAATAGCCCTCCACTCGAACGTCGATGGTGGGACACCAATGCGATACCTGCGCGCGGAGGCGGGCACTGCAAGATCGACATTTCAAAAAAAGTTCTGCGCCGCGTAGTACAACCCGCGCGGTTTTTGTGGTAACGTGCTATCCGTTCGCTATGCGAACGATTTTGGTTCGATTTCATTTCGCCGTCGCAGCATGTCTTCGACTCGATCAATGCGACAGGATGTGTGCGGCACCCTGGGTGTCACCGGATGCGCCATTGTCTGGGGTGCCGCGTTTCTGATATCGCCGCTGACCGCCGCCGAGAGGACGCAAACGGATAAGCCTCTCGACGTGGCGGCAGCTCTCTCGCGGCCGATCGTCGACCCTCAGCAAGTTCTCAGCGAGGTTCAGGCCTTCACGCAGGCGCGGATCGTGCCAATGCCCGAGTCGCGCAGCGTCGCCGAGTGGGAGCAGCACGCCGGGCGCATCCGCAAAGACGTGCTGAAGCGCGTGGTGTTTCGCGGCGAGGCAGAGCGCTGGCGCGATGCACCGACGCGCGTCGAGTGGCTGGAAACCATCGACGGCGGGCCCGGCTACCGAATTCGCAAACTGCGATTCGAAGCCTTGCCGGGACTTTGGATTCCCGCACTGCTGTACGAACCCGAGACGCTGCCGGAAAAAACTCCCGTCGTGTTGAACGTCAACGGGCACGACGGTGACGGCAAGGCGGCACCTTACAAGCAGCTCCGCTCGATCAACTTGGCCAAACGCGGGATGCTGGCGCTGAACGTCGAGTGGTTCGGCATGGGGCAGCTGCGCACGTCCGGCTTCAACCACTATCGGCTCAATCAGATTGATCTGTGCGGCACCAGCGGGCTGGCCCCGTTTTATCTGTCGATGAAGCGGAGCCTCGACTTGCTATTGTCGCTGCCCGCGGCCGATCCCAAGCGTGTGGCGGTGGCAGGGCTATCCGGCGGCGGCTGGCAGACGATTCTGATCAGCTCGCTGGACGAGCGTGTGACTTTGGCCAACCCGGTGGCCGGTTATTCGAGCTATCTGCAGCGCGCCGACGTTCCACCCGATCTGGGCGACTCGGAGCAGTCGCCGGTTGACATGGGATCGGTCGCCGATTATCTGCATCTGACGGCGCTTCGCGCGCCGCGACCGACGCTGTTGACCTACAACGCCGCCGACAACTGCTGCTTCAAGGCCGATCACGCGCTGCCGCCGCTGGTCGCTGCGACGCGGCCGATCTTCGAACTGTACGGCAAAGGCGATGCGCTGCGCTCGCACGTCAACATCGATCCCGGCACGCACAACTTCGAACTCGACAATCGCCAACAGTTCTACCGCATGATTGGCGACTTCTTCTATCCTGATGGCGACTTCCAGTGGCGCGAAATCGCATCCGACGCAGAACTGAAGACCAAGGAGCAACTCCACGTCGACCTGCCGGAACAGGGCGCCGATTTTCACACGCTGGCAATCGACCTGGCGAAAAACCTGCCGCGAGATCCGGAACTGCCGGCCGGGAAGAACTGGCAGATGGATCGCCGCGAGCGGTTGCGTGAACTGGTCCGCTGGCCCCAAGCCGACGACGTGACGGCGATTGAACAAGGCGCCGAAGAGTTTGCAGATGCGACGGTGAGGCGGTTTCGGCTACGGATCGGGGGGAGTTGGACGCTGCCGCTGATTGACATCACGCCCGCCGATGCTGAATCGACGGTAGTCTTGGTCGCCGATTCGGGCTTCGCAAACTCTGCCGAACAGGTGGAAGAGCTATTGTCGGCCAATCAGCGCGTGGTGGCTGTGGATGTTTACAACATCGGTGCCGCCCGGCCCGAGCGCTGGCAGGATCGATATGGTCTGTTCTTGTCCGCAGTGGGCGAGCGGGCGCTGGGCATTCAGGCGCATCAGTTGGCATCGGTGGCCCGCTGGCTGACAACGCAGAGCGAAGGCAAGCCGAGGGTGGTCGCACACGGACCGCGGGCCAGTTTGCTGGCACTGGTTGCCGCAGCGCTCGAAACGGATGCCGTCGACGGTCTCGAGCTACATGGCAGCTACGGCAGCCTGAAAGAAATCATCGAACAGGACCTGTCGGCGCCCGACGGACCCGAGTTGTTCTGCTTCGGTCTGTTGGAGCAGTTCGACGTGCTGCAGCTGGCTGCCCTGGCGATTCCACGCGAAGTGAGATTCATCGAGCCGGGCGAGCGCGTCCGGCAGGAACTCGCGGAGTTGGACGAGTGGTACAAAGCGGGCGACGTCGATTTCGATCCGTTGCAGTAGCACGCGACGCCGGTCGGCCGCCTACTCCTGCAATCCCTCGCGCATCTGATGCAGCTTCTCCAGAGCGGCCAACGGCGTCATGTCGTCCAGGTCGAGCTCCCGAATTTCGTCCAGCAAAGGATGCGTCTCGGGGCCGAACAGCGACAATTGTGCCTGGTCGTGCTGTTTGGTGCGACGGGCGGGGACTTTCGGTCGACCCTCGGCGTCGAGGTGATCTTCTTCCAGCGTGCTGAGGATCGTACGCGCCCGCTCGATGACCTGGCTTGGCACCCCGGCCAACCGTGCCACGTGGATACCGTAGCTCTTGTCGGCCGACCCTTCGACGATGCGGTGCAGAAACACAACTTCGTCGGCCTGCTCGCGGACGGCCACGTTCCAGTTTGCGGCGTGCGCCAGCGTCTGCGTGAGTTCGGTCAGCTCGTGGTAGTGCGTAGCAAACAACGTACGGCAACGGGTCACGTCGTGCAGGTGCTCGGTGACCGCCCAGGCGAGCGATATGCCGTCGTACGTACTCGTGCCGCGGCCGATCTCGTCCAGAATCACGAGACTGCGGTCGGATGCCCCGTGCAGAATCCGCGCGGTCTCGGTCATTTCCACCATGAAGGTGCTTTGCCCACGACCGAGTTCGTCGCTGGCGCCGACGCGGGCGAAAATGCGATCGGCGATGCCGATGCGGGCTTCGGCGGCCGGAATGAACGAGCCCATCTGTGCCATCAGCGTCAGCAGCGCCGCCTGCCGGATGTACGTGCTCTTGCCCGCCATGTTGGGGCCGGTGATGATCTGCACGAAACCATCCGGCCCGCCGACCCGCACGTCGTTGGGTACGAACTGCCCGGTCGGTTGCAGCCGATCGAGCACCGGGTGGCGGCCTTCGCGGATGTCGAGCACCGGTTCTTCGGTCATCTCCGGGCGACAATAACCGCGATGCACAGCCAAGGTGGCCAGCGTCGTTAACAAATCGACGTTTGCCAGCACGGCAGCCGATTGTTGCAGCCGCGGTGCATCTCCAGCGATCCGCTCGCGCAGTGCTTGGAAAAGCTCCTGTTCGAGATTGACGGCTCGTTCCTCGGCACGCAGGACTTTGTCTTCGTGCTCCTTGAGTTCCGGCGTGATGAACCGTTCCTGGTTCTTAAGCGTCTGTTTGCGAATGTAATCGTCGGGCACCTTGTCGAAGTGCGCGGCGGTGACTTCCAGGTAGTAACCGAAGACCTTATTGAAGCCGATCTTCAGGCTGGGGATGCCGGTGCGTTCGATTTCCTGAGCCTGGTACCGCGCGATCCATTCCTTGCCGCCGCGGGCCAGGTCACGCAGCTCGTCCAGTTCCGCATGATAGCCGGCGCGAATCATGCCGCCGTCGGTCGTCGACAGTGGCGGCTCGTCGACGAGCGAGTGTTCGATTTCCTCCCGGGCTTCGGGGCACAAATCCAGACGCGCTTCGAGCTGCTTCAACAGCTCCGACTTGCGGCCGGCCAGCTTCGCCTTGAGCTTGGGCAACAGCGCCAGGGTGCGCGCCAAGCAACCCAGGTCACGAGGCGACGCCCGAGTGGTGGCAACGCGTGCGGTCAGCCGCTGTAGATCGTAGGCGGGATCAAGCGCTTCGCGAAACTCGCGAACGAGCACGGCATCGCCGGTCAACTCCTCGACCGCGTCGAGTCGCGCGTTGATGGCGGCCGGATCGGTCAGAGGATTCGACAACCATTCCGAGAGTAGCCGCGCCCCCATGGGTGTGACGGTCTCATCGAGAACCGCCAGCAGGCTGCCCTCGCGCTTGCCGTCGCGCAGGGTGTGTGTGAGCTCGAGACTGCGGCGGGTCGTGTCGTCGATGATGAGCGACGTCCCGCGGTGATAAGGCTCCAGCCGCGTGATATGGCCCAGCGCGCTTTTTTGCGTCTCGCGGACGTAATCGAGCAACGCGCCGGCGGCGGTCACTCCGGGCGAGTCGGCCTCGACGCCGAATCCGTCGAGCGTGTTGGTTCCAAAGTGGTCGAGCAACGTTTGCCGGCAATCGTCCCGTGCGAACGACCAGGCGGGCCGCTCGGTGAGCATCAGACCGTTCTGCTCTCCGCTGAGCGAGAGCACAGTCGAACGGTTCTGTTCATCTTCAGCGATCAGGCACTCGGCGGGGCGGAGTCGAGCCAGCTCGTCGGGCAGTTGCTCCGGCTCCAATTCGGCCGCCACGAACTGGCCGGTCGAGAGTTCGAGCCACGCCAAACCGACGCGGTCTTTGAGTGTCCACAGACTGGCGAGGTAGTTGCTTTCGCGGGGGTCCAGCAGTCCCTCGTCGGTCAAGGTGCCGGGGGTGACGACCTGCGTCACTTCGCGTCGAACGAGTCCTTTGGCCTGTTTGGGGTCTTCGACCTGATCGCAAATGGCCGCACGGAATCCGGCGTGAATGAGCTTGTGCAGATAATTCTGCAGCGCGTGATAGGGAAAACCGGCCATCGGAATCGGGTTTGAAGAACCCTTGTCGCGGCTGGTCAGCGTCAGCCCCAAGACTTTGGCGGCGGTCTCGGCGTCCTCGTGAAACAGCTCGTAGAAATCGCCCATGCGAAACAGCAGCAGCGAGCCTGGGTTCTGGCGTTTGACTTCCAGATACCGCTCCATCATAGGCGTCGTTTTTTTACCGGTCTTCGACACCGCGTCTTCCTTGTCAACTGTGTGGACTCAATTCCTGTGCTCGAGGCATAACGACTGCCGCCGACAGCTCTAGCTCGGGGTTCTTGTATCGGGGAACAGCATGCTCACGCTGGTGCGATCGTGAATCGAACGAATGGCCTGGGCGAACAACGGGGCGACAGGGACGATCTCGAAGGTGTCCGGCAACGGATCGACGGGAGATTCGATCGTGTCAGTGATAAACATCTTCTTGATGTCGCTGTCGCCAATCTTGGGGGCTGCGCCCTTGGAAAGCACGCCGTGACTGACGGCGGCGTAGATGTCTTTTGCTCCGCGTGCTTTGAGCAGCCGAGCCATGCTGATCAACGTCCCGCCGGTAATCGTGAAGTCGTCGACCATCAACACGTTCTGGCCTTCGACGTCGCCGATGACTTCGAGGACCTCGGCGGTTTCGGTGTGGTCCTGCCGCTGCTTGTTGCCGATGACGACGGGCACGCCAAGCAAGTCGGCGTATGCGGCGGCTCCGCTGGCAAAACCGATGTCGGGACTGCACACGACCAGGTCATCAATTCCCAATGACTTGATGTGTTCGCAGAGCACGTTGCGACCGTACAGATGGTCGACCGGTATTCCGAAGAAGCCTTGGATCTGCGGACTGTGCAGATCCATCGTCAGCACGCGGTCGGCGCCTGCCGCCTGAATTGCGTCGGCACAGACCCGCGCCCGGATCGAAACCCGTGGTTCGTCTTTCTTGTCTCCCTTGGCGTAGCTGAAGAACGGAATGACAGCAGTTACCTGCTGCGCGCTGGCCCTTTTCAAGGCGTCGATCCAAAACAACAGTTCGACAAAGTTGTCGTTAACGGGATAGTGCACGCCTTGAATGATAAATGTGTCGCGGCCGCGGACATTCTCCTTCACCCGGACGAACACGTTTCCTTCGCTGAAAACGTGTGCCCGGCAAGGGGCCAACTGCACTCCGAGTTCGTTCGCAATCGACTGGGCCAGCAATGGATTCGCAGAGCCTGCCAGCACGGCCAAGTCACCCTGCGGCGCTTGAAACGGCTGCGGGCGGGGACCGCGAGCGGCGGGCCTCGTGGGATCTTGCGTCGACATGCGATGCTCTTGGAGAATGGGTTGGCAAACGAAGATCCGGCAGAGGTCGGCGCGCCAATCCTCTCTGCTGTGGCCGACAAAATTGACCACTTGCATCATAGCCGAGCAGGTGTCCAACTCAAGCGTTGGTCCGACACCTCGGCCGCCCCCGATGGTGCCAGGTACCGCAACCCATACGACCGGTTTCATCGGTTCAGGTTCGTTGGTTTATTGTGACACCGTGATTTGAGGTACGGTACACATTGTTGCCCCGCCGTTTGCTCGCGACTGAGAGAACAAGCATGAAGACGCCAGCGCCGATCGGACCGACTCTGCTTCTGTTGGTTGCCACGGCATGTGGCGGGTTGACAAACGCGGCGGCTGAGGAGTTTCGCGTCTTGCCCGGCGAGAGACAGTTATTCCTCGACGACGTCGGCATCGCCAAGCTCGAAAGCTTAGAGCGCACGATGCACCAACCCCAAAAACGGGGCGCCGTCATTCGCAGTCCAGATCCGACTCAGACGATCCAAACCCGGACTGCGCCGGTCTGGGACCCCCAGGCAAATCTCTACAAGCTTTGGGTGTTGAGCATCGACGACAATCTGTGGCAGAGCCCCGATGGACTCAATTGGAGCGCTGGACCCAAGACCAACATGCGGATCGACATGGCGGTCTATGATCCTCGCGAAGGAGACGTTGCGCGGCGATTCAAGGCGCCGTTGCTCAATCGTGGTTTTGCGGTTTCGTCCGACGGCGTCGATTGGACGGCGCTGGACACGCCCAAGATCCAAAGCTCGGATGAGGGCAATTTCAGTTACGATTCCCAGCGCGGACTGTTTATCCACACCGTGAAGCGCGGTGCCAAGTTCGGGCGATCCGTTGCTTTGGCGACCAGTCCCGATTTCGAAACGTGGACAGACTATGGATTGGTGTTTCAAGCCGATGAGTTGGACCAGGAACTCGGCAAGAAGCACATCGCCGCCCGGATGGCCGAGGCGACGCTGCAGCAAACCCTTTACAACGACCCAAGCGTCTACAATGTCGACGTCTACAACATGGGCGTGTTTCGTTACGAAGGCGTCTACATCGGGCTGCCCGCCCTGTACCACGCCACCGGTCCGGTTCCCAATTACCCCAACACGGTTGGGTTTCATCTCGTCCAACTCGTGGCGAGCCGGGACTTGAAGAGTTGGCAGCGGCTGGGCGAGCGCCGGACGTTCATTGGGCCCTCGCGCAGAGATTCAGGTGCCTATGATCTGGTGCAAATCCTGCCTCCGTCGGCACCGATTGTTCGAGACGACGAGCTGTGGTTTTACTACACCGGGCTGAAGTATCGCGGCTCGTTCACATACGTCGGGAATTACCCGAACGGCGAGCACCTGCCGATCCCGGGCCGCGATCGTGACACGGGCGCTGTCTGCCTGGCGGTGCTCCGTCGCGACGGATTCGTTTCCCTCGACGCCGGGAGCGACGAAGGACGTCTGCTGACCGAGCCGTTTGCGTTGTCGGCGAAACAACTGCACGTCAACGTCGACGCATCGAGCGGCAGTCTGCAAGCGGAATTACTCGATGAACGAGGCGAGGTGCTGGCGACATCAGAGATTATCAGCGGCGATCACGCCCATGTCGCGCTCAAATGGCAAGGGGCCGGGCCGGCGCAATTGAAGCGGCGCAAGGTCAGTCTGCGCTTCTTGTTGAAGAAGGCGAGTCTGTATTCCTACTGGCTGGAGGACTGACTGACAGCTCTTCTTTAGCCCGATCAGGACTCGTCCGGACTTCATTCAAACGGATTGAACCGCGGAATCGTCCGTCCGTCGATGTCGGTAAAACCGTATTCCTGCGCCAGGTCGGCCACGAAGTGAATGCGGCCCGACTTCTCCAGGACGTTGTCATCAGCAGCTAACGCGGCAACCGCGCGGCCGATGTATTGCGGCGACTCGCTTAAGTCGAAGCGAAATTGCTGCTTTAGATCGTCCTTGCCCTCCAGGTTCATCAGCACACGCTCGGTCTGCATGAAACCCGGCATCAACGTCAATACGGCAATTCCGTGCGGCTGGGCTTCGGTTCCCATCGCCAGCAACATGCGGTTGATGCAATGATGCGACAGGTCCCACATGAGATTGCCCTGGTACTCGATGTTGGCCGATCCGTCCAGCACGCCCTCGGCGACTCCCTCCAACAGTCCGTCGGTGACGCCGACAATCAGGCCCTTGCCCGCTTCGGCCATCAGCGGCGCCGCATAGCAGCTTGCGAGCAAGTATGCGTACGGACCGGCCGTCATCATGTGTTGCCAATGGCCGACGGCGTGCTGCCAGAAGGGCTGCCCCATCGAGGCGATCCATTCGTCGGTCGTCTTGAAGGCATCGGCGCCGCCAAAGACGGCGTTGGCGAGCAAGTCGAGCCGGCCTTGCTCGCTGCGGACTTTTTCGAACAGGGCGGCCACTTCGGACTCGACGGTCAGATCCACGCGCACCGCAATCCCGTTACCGCCGCGTGAGGTGACCTCTTCGGCTGTCTCATCGATTGTTCCCGGCGCGCCGTCCGCTGGTTGTGGGCCACCAGTTTGGGTCCGACCGGTGACATACACCGTCGCTCCGGAATCTCCCAGTCCCAATGCAATACCGCGTCCTGCCCCGCGACTGGCACCGGCGACCACTGCAACGCAATCAGTGAGATTTGGCATGACGTGGTGCCTCTAGGCTGGTGGTCCGCTGGCCCATGATAGACACTCGCTGGTCACGAACCCAGGTCGCGGATTCCCCTAAGGTTGCCGAGTGAAGCTCCAGCGAGGCGTCGGCGGATCTCTTGAACGACTCACTCTGCTTCGCTGATGCTTCGGGTTAGTATGTAGGCTGGTTCGCGCCACGCGACGTTTAGACACAGCCCATGAACGTCACCGTTTGGCTTGCTTCAGACCGACAACGGTGGTCCACCGTGATTGCTTGCAACACAACTACATAAGGTGCTTCGCACGATGATCCGTTCTCTTGCCCTGCTTGCTGCTCTCTGGCTGTTGACCGGAACGACCATTGCCGAGTCACAGGTGTTGGACGTCGAACAGGCCCGCGTCGACGAGGCTGGCATCGCTTGGTACGACGTCCAACTGCTGCCCATCGAAGGCCAAGGCTGGAGCGACACGTTGTCGGAATACGATCGGCTGCCCGCCAAGGCCGAGGCTAAGGTTCGCGACGTTGTTTGGAATCTGAGCCGGCATTCCAGCGGCATCGCCGTGCGGTTCGTCAGCGATGCACCGGCCATCCATGCCCGGTGGGAACTGACATCGCCACGACTGGCGATGTCACACATGCCAGCCACCGGTGTCAGCGGGGTCGACCTCTACGTCCGCGATGATTCCGGTCGCTGGCGGTGGCTAGCCTGCGGTCAGCCCAAAGAGCAGTCCAATACCCGGCGGCTTGTCTCGGGCATCCCTGAGGGCAGGCGGACCTACATGCTCTATCTGCCACTGTACAACGGCGTGACGTCACTGGAACTCGGCATTCCCCAAGAGTCACAACTCGCCACTCCGGAGCCACGGCCGACCGATAGGCAGAAGCCAATTGTGTTCTACGGCACGTCCATTACGCACGGTGCATCGGCCTCGCGACCCGGAATGACGCATGTGGCCATTCTAGGACGGCGGTTCGATCGGCCGGTGATCAACTTGGGCCTTTCCGGTAACGGCAAGATGGAAACTGAAGTCGCCCGCTTGCTCACGGAAATCGACGCGGCCGTCTACGTCATTGACTGCCTGCCCAACATTGATGCCGGGATGGTTCTCGAGCGGACTCGGCCCTGCATCGAAATCCTGCGAGCAGCCCGTCCACGCACGCCGATCTTGCTGGTCGAGGATCGCAGCTACGGTGATTCATTCCTGATTGCATCGAAGCGGGAACGCAACCGCACCAGCCGCGAGGCGCTGCGACAGGTGTATAGCGAACTCAAAGCCGACGGCGTCGAACACCTCTACTACCTGGAAGGTGCGCACCTGCTGGGCGACGACAACGAAGGCACGGTCGATAGCTCCCACCCCACCGACCTGGGCTTCATGCGACAAGCAGCCGCCTTCGCCGACGCGCTCGGGCCGATCCTGGACGCGAGCGAATAGCCGTACTTTCAGTGCCAGGTCCTCCGCGAGCAATGTCGGGTGCCACTGCAAGAGATTGCATCAATCAACATCTTGTGCTCGAGCAGGCATCCAACCCGCCATAGAACCACAAGATATGGACACATGCAATCTCTTGCACTGGCGGCTTGTCCGCCAGTGCCGTTGCGAGCACCCTCTGATTCGCACTGGCGGGCGAGCCGCCAGTGGCACCCATTCTTGACGTGCTGCTAACTGCTGATGCGCGCTGTCGTGCCAAGAACCATGAACCAGGCACGTTCGTCCAGACCGTTCTCATTCGTCGAAGATGTGCCGCACGGCCATCGACGTGAACTGGTCGAGCATCGCATCCGCCTCGGCAGCTTTGACCCTGGCCGCGAGACGAATCACGCCATCGAGCAGTTCGATGACGAGCAGAATGCGCGTCTCCAAATTCATGCGTTCCATCGCCGGATCGTTCTGCAAGAGAATGTCGGCGATCGCGGCTGCATTCGCGCGGCTATCAGCCAGATCGAGCCCTGAGAGTTCGGCATCGGCATGGATTGCCGCCCGCAACTGGAGCCGGTAAGGTTCCGACCGGTGCAATTCGCAGTACTCGAGCAGCCCCTCGCGCAGGATGGAGCGCGGATCTTTGGAGGAGTTGGACCAGGCTGCAATGATGTTGTTGCGGTTCTCGTGGAAATCGGTGATGGCCAGTTCGCGAACCACCGATTGCCTGTTCGGGAAATAGCGATACACTGCGGCCTTCGACATATCGGCTTGCTTGGCGATATCGGTCATCGAGACCGCGTCTGCCCCGCGCTCGCCAATGAGTTTCGCGGCCGCCTCAAGGATGGCCCGCACTCGGGCCTGGCTGCGGGCTTGCTCCGGCCTGCGTCTGACATCCAGTTCTTTCGTAGCCATACGTTGACAATAACAGAAACGTGACTTATAGTCACGTTCTAAACGCGACCGCTGGTCACATTTTTCGAGGCGGCTATGGATGTACTCGACGTTGCGGTGATTGGCGCCGGACCGGCTGGTCTGACGTTGGCCCGCCGGTTGGCACAGACGTCGGCCACGTTCGAGGTCTTCGAACGTAACGGCGACGTGGGGGGCATCTGGGATATTGATGCGCCAGGCTCGCCGATGTACGAGTCGGCGCATTTCATCTCGTCGCGGACGTTGTCCGGCTTTCCCGATTTCCCCATGCCGGACCACTTCCCCGACTACCCCGATCATCGGCAACTGCTGGCCTACATTCTCTCGTTTGCCGATCGGTTCGATCTCCGCCAACACGTGCGGTTCAACACATCGGTCGAGAAGGCCGCGCCGGCCGACGACGGCACGTGGAAGATCGAGTTGGCAGGGGGTGAGGTTCGCCGTTGCCGTTACCTCATCTGCGCCAACGGCGTGACGTGGGAACCAAACCATGTAAGTTGGCCGGGCGACTTCACCGGCGAGGCTCGGCACTCGGTGACATATCGCTCGTCGTCCGAGTTCGAGGGCAAGCGGGTGTTGGTGGTGGGTGCGGGCAACTCAGGCGTGGACATCGCCTGCGACGCCTCGTTCGCTGCCGACCAGGCTTTTCTCAGCCTGCGGCGGGGCTACCACTTCGTACCGAAACACATCATGGGCAAGCCGGCAGACGTGTTTGCCACCGACGGGCCGAAGCTTCCGCATTGGCTGGAGGTGAAAGTCTTCGGCTGGTTGCTGCGGTTCGTCAACGGCGACTTGCAACGCTACGGACTGCCCGCGCCCGATCACAAGCTGTTCGAATCGCACCCGATCTTGAACACGCAGATTCTGCACTATCTGGGCCACGGGGACTGCATTGCGAAGCCTGACGTCGAACGCTTCGACGGCGACGACGTAGTGTTCGTCGACGGCAGCCGAGAGCAGATCGACCTGGTGATCACGGCCACCGGTTATCATCACAGCAGCCCGTTTCTGGCCGACGACATTTTGGAGACCAAGGGCGGTCGGCCCGATCTGTATCTGGGTATGTTCGCGCGCAACCATCCTAACCTGGCCGTGCTGGGCTTCGTGGAATTTGCCTCGGCCGCCTACGCCAATTTCGATTGCATGGCGGAGCTGATCGTCGCCGATGCCACCGCACCCGAGGACTCCAGCGTGGCAAACACCTTCGCCCGGTTGAAGGCGACGCACCGGCCCGACTTGCGGGGTGGCCATCACTACATCGAGTCGGACAGGCACTCCAACTATGTCGAGGTCGCCACCTATCTGAAGACGCTCGCGAGCGTGAAGAAGCAATTGGGTCTAGCACCTGCGGGTGTCCGATGAAGTACCTGGTCACCGGCGCGACCGGTTTTCTGGGGACCAACGTGGTCAACGAACTCGTGGCCGATGGGTGCGACGTCCGGGCATCGGGGATGCACGGTTCCAACACGAAGTACCTGGATGCGCTGCCGGTTGAGATCGTGCTGGCCGACATCACCGACCAGGCCGAGGTCGATGCCCTCGTGGAAGGTTGCGGCGTGGTGCTGCACGTCGCCGGCGACACGTCGTTTTGGAAGAAGCGGTTCGAACTGCAGCGGCGGATCAACGTCGAGGGCACGATCAACGTTGCCGAGGCTTGCCTCAAGCACGGCGTCGAGCGAATGGTGCACACCAGCACGCTGGATGTGCTCGGCCACGATCCCGACCGCAAACTCATCACGGAACAGACGGGCCGGTTCAACTTCGACCGCATGGGTTACAACTACGGCGAAACCAAGCTGGAGGCCGAGCGTCGTCTGCGCAGCTACGAAGCCGAGCGTGACTTGGATGTCGTGTTTATCTATCCCGGCTTCATGTGCGGGCCGTTTGACTTCACCCTGCAACTGGGCAGTGTGTTCTTCTTGTTGCGCGACGGCTCGTTGCCGGGTGCGCCGCCGGGCGGCAGCTCATTTTGTCATGTCACAGAAGTCGCCAGGGCCCACATCTCCGCCGTCACGAAAGGGCGTCGTGGCGAGGCCTACATCTGCGCCGGGCACAATATGCCGACCCGGGAATGGTTCGATCACATGGCCGATGCCATCGGGGCCCCGCATGTCAAACGCACGTTGCCCGAATGGGCTTTTGTCGCCTACGGGCATCTCGCTGAAACCATCAGCTCCGTCACCAACAAGCCGCCGGACATGAACCCGGGCCAGGCCCGCTACATGAGCAAGTTCCAATACATGGACTGCACCAAAGCGATCAACGAACTCGGCTACGTCATTTCCGACGTCCCGACCGTCATCGGCGACGCGCTGCAGTGGTATCGCTCGGAAGGATACGAGATATGAAGTCGCCAGTTGCTCTGATCACCGGTGCCGCTTCCGGCATCGGCGCTGAAGTCGCCAATCGGCTCAACCAGCGCGGCTACCATGTCATTGCGGTCGACCGGACGCAGGAGCTCGCAGATGCCGCGGTCGCGACAATCGGCGGCGATGTGACGGGCGTGGCGTGCGACTTGACCGACCGGCAGCGCGTGGCCGATCTCTGCGAGCAGATTGCGACCACTTGGCGTGATGAACTGGAGGTGCTGATCTGCAATGCCGGAATCATCACACCCGGCGACGCGCTCGACATCTCCCATGAATCCATCGATGTGCAGCTCGACGTCATGCTGCGCAGCCCGTTACACCTCATTCGTGCGGCGTTACCTCAATTCGTCACCCGCGACGGCGGCCACCTGCTTGCCACTGTCTCGATGGGTGGCATCATACCCTTGCCCAAGTCGGCCACCTATTCCGCGGCCAAGGCCGGATTGCGTGCGTTCCTGGCCGCCGTCAACGCCGAGGTCTCTGGCACCCAGGTGAAAGTCAGCGGCGTCTACCCCAGTGCGGTCGACACGCCGATGTTGCGCCACGAGGCAACCTCGGGCGGGAGCGCCTTGAACTTCGTCGGTGCAGTGCAGACGATCGACAGAGTCGCCGACGCGTTCGAACGAGCACTCGACACTGGCAGACTCGAAGTCTATGTGCCCTACGGCGACAGCCTGTCTGCCCGCATGGCGATGTGGACGCCCGCGCTGATCACTCGAATACTGCCCCTCCTCAACCGCATCGGTGAGCGGGGCCGTACCAAATATCTGGCGGCGAATCGAGATACGGCGTCCGGCGGCTAGGACAGCCATAATGCTCAGGTCTTTCGGACCGGCGATTGTTGGGGATCCGACTCTCCACCACGGCGGCGCGCCGTGATCAATCGGGGCCCGAGTGCATTCAGTTGCCGATTTCTTCCATCAGTGACCAGGTACGAAGCTTGAGGTGCTTCAAGTCAGACAATATCACGCGCAGCTCTCTCACATCGATTCGACTTGCCACGTTTTCGGACGGTGCTGCTGTGGGTACCGGTGCCCTTGCCGTCGTGCTTGCCTTAATCTGCTTTGCATCGACGAACGCTTCGAGAGTCACCAAGCGAATCTTGTTGTCAGACCGATTTATCGGCTTTGAATGCCCGAAGTGCTCGATTCGATATCGGCCGTCGTCGAAGCGTTGCGCAACGCTAGCAATCACTTCGATCTCTAGTCCATGTGCAGCCTTGCTATGCTGTTGCAGTCCAACACGACGTGCGTATTCGGTTGCGAGATTGCCCGTCAATCGAAGGAAGATCCGGTCGCCTTCCCTGAAGGGTGCGCTGTTGTCTCCCGCTACGAGGCCCCCGGCCATCAAGGCAACAATCGTTAGAGCCGCTGTCGTCTGTGCAAACATGGAGATACTCCTTCTCCGATAGAGGCCGTTCTTCCCACGTGCGGAAGTCTATAGCAAGCTTCTATACCGTTGAAGATCGGATTGCAGCCTGTCACGGCACGTGGCGGGGCAAACAGCAACTCGGGCTCGGGTTCGCAAGCTTTGACCCGCCCGTACGAAGATGCCGCGCTGGCGGCCTCACTCGTCGATCGTTGGACTTCCCTCAAGGTAGCCGAGGTCGGCGAGGAACTCGTCCATGGCTTTGACGGTCGCGCGGTACATTTCACCGGTGCCCCTGCTGAAGTTAAAGAAGCCGTGCCCCTGGCGCTCGTAGCGGTGCAGAGTGCAATTGTTGCCGGCATCGGTCATGGTCTGCGTGAACCGGTCGATGGTGGCGAAGGGGACGGTCCGGTCAGCCGTGCCGTGGAAGATGATGCAAGGCACGATGTCGGCCTTGATGTGGTGGTAGGGTGAGAGTTTGACAGGTTCGACTCCCATGCGATCGGGCAGGCTGGCGGCGCGGCGCTTGTTCAGCTGGAGGCTAGGCACCGGCGCCAGGACCAGCACGGGGTTGAACAGCACCATGGCGTTGGGGACGGAACTAATTGAGGTGTCTTCCCCAGCCTCATCGAAGCCTTCGATAACCCCGGTGCAAGCGGCGATGTGGCCGCCCGCCGAACCGCCGGCGGCGACAATGCGATTCGCGTCGATTCCCAAGCGGTCGGCGTTGGCGCGAATCCAGCGGACTGCCGACTTGGCGTCGCTGACGCAACTCTCAGCTTTTGTGCCGTGCCGCGACCGCACGCGGTAGTCGGCCGCCATCGCCACCATGCCCCGCGAGGCCAGATACTTGCAGTGCTCGGCAAATTGGGCCGGCGTGCCCGAACGCCAACCGCCGCCAAAGAAGAACACGATGGCCGGTCGCCGGTCGCCGGCTTGATGTCCTTCAGGTTCGACAATGAACACGTCCAATTGCACATCGCCGATGGTCTTGTAGACCTCGATGCGGGGACTGCCGAACGCCGCACTGATTTGCTCGCGGCGCGATTGCTCTTCGGCAAGGGATGGGGTGAGCACGGAGGCGATTACGAAAGCAATGGTGGACACGGCACAGCGCAGCATTTCGACTATCTCCAGCGTTCTCGGCGCGACGGATTCTGTTTCAACAGCCTAGCCGGACGCTGGCCTGCGAACAAATCAACGGCGAGGAGGCGGAGTCCGCCAGTCCGCCGAGCGACGATGCATCAGCGGTAGGGTGCATTCGCTACCGGGCGGAATTGGTCTTGAGGGATGCGGCGTCGCGTGTCAGAATCCCGCGCCTCAATCTTCTGTGAACCAGAGACTTTCCGCATGCGACCGACCGTCGTCACGATCCTCTCGACGAATTACGCCGGCTCACATTTTGTGTCGTTGTTGCTGGGGAGTCATTCGCAGGCAGTTCATCTGGACGAGGTGCGTCACCTGATACCGTCCCGTACGGGACGGCGGATCGATTGCCAGATCTGCGAATCACTCGACGACTGCCCGCTGGTGCGAAAAATCGATCCGGCGCAGATCGGTCAAGTCTACAGCACGATGCTGGCCAATCTGGCGGAAGACGGTGAGCACCCGCTGGTCATGATCGACACGTCGAAGAAAGTCTCCTGGGCGCGGCGGTTCATTGGCGACACGACCTTCCGCTACCAGTACATTCACTTGATTCGCGATCCGCGCGCGCTGGTTCGCCGCTCGATGCTGACACACGCCTCACCCAAGGCGGCTCTGCACGTGCGGCGCAAGGCGGCGCTGCGCGGGGATCGGTTGCAACCGCAGCTGCTCTGGGCGCCGCAATGGAAGGTGTGTGCCTACAAGTGGCTGCACGAGAACCAGAGGATCACCAGCTTTCTGAATCGGTACGAACTCGACTATCAAGTCGTCACGTACCACGACGGCACCACTGATTCGATCGGGCAAACCCGCCGGCTGATGGATTGGATCGGGCTGACGCCTGAGCCGGAGCAGGTGGAATACTGGAAGTTCCGGCATCACATGAACGCCGATGAGGCGGGCAAACTATCGATCACGAAACTGAACAAGGCTGGGACAATCGATCTTCGCTGGCGCGAGTTCTTGTCCCCCGACGTCGCCAACGCCGTCGTGTCGAACAACGACATCTCGAGCTACCTCGCGGGTCTCTCGATCGAGGTTTGCGAGCAAGGGCTGCGGCACGCACCGGCCCCCGACATCCTGGCTTACCCGATGTCGCCGATCGACTCGGACGGGCCAGATCGACTGGCGGCGTAGCATCGTGCAATGCATGCGCTGCTGCGGCCCAGCGCAGGCGGTCGACTACTCGGCGGTCTTCTCGACAATCCAGATGTTGCGAAACCGCAAGGGATTGTTGTGATCTTGGATGTAAAGCGGACCGTCGTCAGGTCCTTCTCGAAGCGGCGCCGCGCGAGTCGCATTGGGGATCTCGACGTCGTCGTGGATCACGATGCCGTTGTGCTTGACCGTCATCCGGGCGTTGGCCGTCTTTTCGCCCGCTTCGAACCGCGCCGCCTTGAAGTCAACGTCGTACGTCTGCCACGACAGCGGCGGCAAGCACATGTTGACGTCGGGCGACTTCACGCCATAGATGCCGCCACATTCGTTGTCCTCACCTTCCAGACCGAACGAGTCGAGAATCTGCACTTCGTAACGGCCCTGCATGTAACAGCCGCTGTTGCTGCGGCCTTGGCCGCGAGCGTAAGGCATGTAGGACAACATGAACTCAAGGTGCAGCCTGAAGTCGCCGAACGATTGGTGGCTCGTCACTCCCTGCTCGAGCCAGCCTTCCTCGGACAGCTTTCCACCTTTGAACGCCTCGACTGAGGATCCGTCGAACAACACAACGGCGCCTGCTGGCGGCTCTTGATTCAGAGACGGGCTTGTGCGCTCGACCTTCTCCAGCACGCCGAGTTCGTTCCCGTCGAAGTCCTCGACCGCAAGGTTCCCGTCGCGGCAAACGCCGACGGCCTGGTCACCCGCGAATTTGAGCACCCCGTCTTCGGTCGCACCTTCGATCGTCAGCTTGCCGTTGCCACTCCAACCGTCACCGGGCAGTCCCCCGGGATAGGTTTGTGCTCGAAAGCTGCCTTCACCCAATGCGATGACCTGCGCCCCCCACTTCTGCTCGTCCCCGTCGACATTCAACGTTCCCGAGTATTCTCCTTGAAGCTGGAAGTCGGCGTCGGCTTGTTTCGAGTCGAGTACGGCCTGCCGGGTGCGATCGGCTTTCTCATCACCGACGCTGAGATGCCCCCCACAGAGCAAGATGGCGCAAACGTTTGCAACAATGATTCGACGTGGCGTCATGTTGGTCTCCAAGAGTGGTGCTCTGCAAAGTTGTCATGCACGAGCGGCCGGCGCTCGATGTGTGTGATTCATTCTGCGACGGTGCGGCGTCGCTTGCAACCGGGGGCAAAGCAAGGCTGCGGAATTCACGTCACTTCGACACATGGCCGTCCAACGGCGCAAAACACTCGACGATTTTCTTGGCGGTGCGGAGCCCGTCGACCGCGGCGCTGATGATGCCGCCTGCATAGCCGGCACCCTCCCCGACCGGATACAGCCCGTCGAAACCGGCACACTGCCGGGTTTGGGGGTCTCGGCCGATTCGCACGGGCGAACTACCCCGCATTTCGGGACCGACGAGGACGGCGTCTTTGAGAAACCGTCCCTTCCATTTGCGGTCCATAATCGGCAGCCCATCGCGAATGGCAGAGACCACCGACGGGGGCACGACTGCGGACAGGTCGACCGGACGCGTGCCGCGTTGATACGACGACTCGAACTGCTGGCTGGAATCGGGCGCCCGCGCATGCAGAAAATCGTCGGCGAGTTGGATCGGCGCTTCGTAGTCGCCGCCAGCCAGCTGAAACGCGATCGACTCGTATCGTCGCTGCAGTTGCACGCCCGCCAGCGGATGAGGGCTGCCGAACTCGACCGGGTCTAACGTGACGACCAGGCCGCTGTTGGCGAACTTTGTGTCGTGCCGCGAGTTGCTCATGCCGTTGGTGCAGATCATTCCCGGTTCCGACACACTGGGAATCATCGTGCCACCGGCACACATGCAAAACGTGAACAGATCCTGCCCCGACCGCGCCACCAGCGAATAGTCGGCTGCACCCAGCAGTTCCAGATACCGCTCGCGTCCATACTTCTGACGATTGACCTGCTCTTGCGGATGCTCGATGCGCAAGCCCAACTGAAATGCCTTGGCCGACATGGGAACGCCAAGATCGTGCAGCATTTGATAGGAATCTCGGGCGCTATGGCCGATTGCCAGCACGACCTGCGACGTGGCGATGTAGCCGCCGGAGGTTTGCACGCCCCGCACGCGACCATCGGCAATATCGAAACCCTCCAGCCGGCAGCCGAAACGATACTGGCCGCCTGCCGCTTCGATCTTCCGCCGGAAGTTGCGGCAAATCAGAGGCAGCACATTGCTCCCCAAGTGCGGGCGATGTTCGTAGCGAATTGAAGCTCGGCCTCCGCATTCGACGAATCGCTCCAGCACCCAGTTGACGTCCGGTCCGGTCATCCGGCAGGTGAGCTTGCCGTCGCTAAAGCAGCCCGCTCCGCCTTCGCCGAACAGATAGTTGTTCTCGCCCTCGAACGCTCCCCCGCGGTCGAAGTCTCGAATGGCGGGCACCCGCTCCTTGACCGGATACCCGCGCTCGATGATCAGCGGGCGGTATCCCCTAAGCGCCAAGTAATAACCGGCCAGCAATCCGGCCGGCCCCGAACCGACAACAACCGGCGGTTCCGCCAGCGGCTGGTGCCCGCAATCAGGATCGTCGAAAACCGCGGCTACAAATGACTCAACGTCGGCGTGTTTGGCAATTCGTTCTTCGTCGGGGAGTTCGGCGACAGCGGAGTAGACGAATCTCAGGTCACTGCGTGAACGGGCATCCAGACTCTTGCGGAGGATCCGAAACCGGGATAGGTCATCGCCGTTGACGCCCAGCCGGCGCGCCACAGCCGAGCGCAGCGCCGACTCGGGCTCTTCCACAGGCAGGCGAATGTTGGTGACCTTGACCGGCATGGCTCACGAGAACTAGAAGTAGTCCGAAAACCCTCTGATGGGTGACGTTTGCCCTGGAATTCCAGCGACGACTCTGGCCACAACCGGGTTTTCGGACGGGTTCTACCCCAGACGACAGCTTACGTTCCGATGGCCAGAACCTCGCTCCCTCGGCCCTGCTGAATGAGCGGAATGTAATTCTCCAACTCATTATTGGTGGCAGGGTCCGTCAGGTCGACCGTGGAGTTGCGCTCCGCGGACAAATATGCAGCCATCGTTAGCCGCGTGATCTCCAACCCGTATTGCCAGTCGAGCAGCGGCGGACGGTTCTCGGTAATCGCGTCGACGGCGTCGCTGTTCTCGTCCGTGTAGCCGTACAGATCGGCCTCGTTCGGCTGAACGGCCAGCAACCCGCGGCTGGCGGTCGACTTCTCCAACGCCAATTCCGTGTCGGCCATGCCGTCGGCCGCAACGTCACCGATGAATAGCTCCAACGGCGAGCGGAGCGAATTCATCTCGAAGGCGTAGCCGGGGCCAATGCCGTCCAGCGACAATCGCAGCCCCTGTTTGTCGTACATCCAGGAGACCGTGAATTGGCTTTTGACAAGTTGATCGGTTTCAGGATTGCGGAACGTGACCATGCCGGTGGCGAAGTCTTCAGCAGGTGTCTTGGCGTAATCGACGCCGAAGCGGTCGATCAAATCTTGCCGCCAGCGCGGCTGGCCCCATTTGAGCAGCGACAGGTCCGCCATCACCGATTGCGGTTCGAGGAAGCCGGCGGGCTTTCCCGGAGGCGTGAGCGCATACCAGCCGACGGCCAGGCAGTGACACCCCATGTCACTCATCACGCCGCCCCCCTGCTGGGTGGGGTCCCAAAACCACGCGTTGTGCGGACCTGCGTGTTCCTCGCCGGAACGCGCCAACACGGGCGGCCCCATCGCTTCGACCACTGGAGCTAATTGGGCACGCGTGGCCTGCATGGTCTTCATGTGCAACTGGTTCTCGAAGTAAATCGTCTTCAAGTCGACGCTGGCCGCCAGTTCGATCATGCGGCGAGCTTCCTTGAGGTTGCGCCCCAGAGGTTTCTCACAAATGACCGCTTTGAGGTTTGCCCCTTGCTTGACGGCTTCGACGATTTGTTCGACCGTCTCGACGCGCACGAAGTTCGGCCCGAAGATGGCGATCACGTCGATGTGCGGCGCCATCTCGGCGATGCTCTGGTAGATCGTGCCGCTTCCCAAACCTTCGTCGCGGACATACTTCGAGAGCTGCTCGGGCGGGCGGCGGGAGTACAATCCGGCTACTTCCACGCCGCGGACTTCTTTGAGAGCCCGCAGTTGAAACGCCGTGATAAAGCCGCCGCCGATGATGCCGTAACGCAATGCAGCCATTCGAAGTTCTCCTATCGCAATCCAGACCGTCTGGCTGTTGATTGTGCCGGCAGGTTGGTCACTGTGCCGGCGACGGGCCGATGCTGGGATCTGACAGCAACCGGGCCTTCGACGTGCCGCCGTGGTACAGGTCGTACTTGGGGTCGGCGTATTTTTGGAAGAATGCTACGAGTTCATTTTGGAGCGCCGCCTGCGATTCGACGTGCCGGCGTTGTCCGTATAGATTGAACTTCTCGTGCGGATCGGCCGCGAGATCGTAGAGTTCGTATGGGCCGTCGGGATGCCGGTGCACGTACTTGGCGGTCTCGGTGCGAATGGCGCGGACATTTTCCATCTCGTAAAAGATCCGGTCGGTCCACTCGATGGTGTCACCGGCCAGAATCGGCGAGAAATCGCGCCCTGGCGACTGTGGATTCAAGCGGTCTGGAGTCGACAAGCCCAGGTAGGCCAGCACCGTGGGCATCAGGTCGTAGTTGCCGACCATGGCGTCCGAAGTGTCGCCCGCCGGAATGCGGCCCGGGTGCCGGACAATCAGCGGGACGCGCATCATGCCGTCGAAAGCTGACAGTGGCCGGGTGTGGTCTCCCATGCCCCACAGTCCGTTCTGCCCGCCCAGCCAACCCTGATCGCCGCAGAAAACAACGACCGTATCCTCTGCCAATCCGAATCGCTCCAGACTCTCGAGCAGGGCGCCGACCCCGTCGTCGACCGCACTCAGCTCTGCGGCATAACGCCGGATGGAAACCAGGTTGTTGAGATAGGCCTTGTTGTTGAACAGCCAGGGGTGCATCTGGGTCCGCGGAAACGAGGGGAACAGTTCGTCTGCATAAGCCTCGACGTGCCGATTCTGCGCCGGTCGTTCAAGCGTTCTGCCCAACCCGTACGGCCCGTTGTACGACAGGAACAGGAAGAACGGCCGCGATCGATTCTGCGCGACGAACTCGACCGCCCGCTCTGTCCAAAGACTGGTGAGGTATTGGGGCTCTTTGCGGAGCATTCCGTTCTCGATCACCTCGGCGTTATGAAACGTCGACGTGGCACCGTGCGGCATGGTAATCCAGGTCTGGAATCCTTCTTGCGGCGTCATGTTCGCGCCGAGATGCCACTTGCCCACGAGCCCGCAATGGTAGCCGGCTTCGGAGAGAACCTTCGGCAAGGTGCGGAACTCATGAATCGTGCAGTAAGGATTCTCGCCCATCTGGGCTTCGTTGCGACGCAGAAAACAATGCACGCCGTGCTGCGACGGCAGCAATCCAGTGAGATAGGTCGCCCGAGTCGGCGAGCAGACGGCATTGGAGCTGAAGGCGCGGGTAAACAGCATGCCCTCGGCCGCCAGCCGGTCGATGTGCGGCGTACGGATGTCGGGATTGCCGTAGCAGCCCAGCGTCCATGCACCGTGATTGTCGGTCATCACCAGCACGACGTTGGGCGGACGATCCGCGGCGCTACAAGCAACGGCGCTCAGCCAAAGGACAAGCACAACCAGCAGTGATCTCAATCTGCAAGACTTGCCCATATGGCTATCCGAATGACGGGAGGCGAAGTGCGTCTCTCAGCGATTGGCTGGGGACGTTGAGATCCCAGCTGGCGCAGACGCGTTGGGGGTTGTTCAGTCCAGCGACTTCAGGCGAATGTTCCGCCAGGCAACTTGAAATGGACCGCTGCCTTTGGCGATGCCGTGGACTTGCAGGCCGATGAAGCCGGTGGGGTGCGTCTCGTAGATGGCATCGTCGGTGAGGTCTGCAATGGGCTTGCCGTTGATCCAGGTTTGGATTCGCGGCCCGTCGGCCATAACGCGATACTTGTTCCACTCTCCGTCCTTGAAATGCTTGTGCGGCTTGAGCCGGCTCTCCGGCGTCAACCAGCCGCGGCCGGTTGCCTCACCGTACACGTAGCCAGCCTCGGCGCCCGTGGCCCCGCTGGCTTCGATTTCGACTTGCGGTCCGTTGACGCGGCCATCGGGCGTCCCGCCTTTGGTCTGCGAACGGATCTGCACGCCCGAGTTGAGTCGATCGTCGACTTTGACCTCGAATTCGAGTTCGAAGTTACCGTAATCCTTGTCGGTGCACAGAAACGAGTTGGGGCTGCCCTCGTTGGTCGTCCCCAGCACGGTGCCGTCCACGACCGTGTATTTCGCGGTTCCATTACGTTGCGTCCACCCTTCGAGCGTTTCACCGTCGAACAGCGAAACCCATTCGCCACCAAATGCTGAAGAGGCGGCCAGGGTCACGGTCAGTGTGGCGGTCATCAGTGTTTTGTATGGCATGATCGTTCTCGTTGTTGCTCAAACCGTGGCTGAATTTCTCTGTAGACGAGAATACACGGAACGGCAGATCGCTCACAAGTTGCGAGCGGCGTGAGCGGCATCTGAGACTGCCGTTGACGAGTCGTGGACGACTCGATTGGCAATTCCGTCGAGCGGCAGTCGAGCCGAATGAATCAAGGATCGTTCTGTTGTTGCCCACTGCTGCGGATGGCTTGTTCGTAACGCCGTCGCACGTCCGGCGGCATGTCGTCCAGCGACGTATAGGTCTGTTCGTTGCCGTCCGAATCTCGGAAGGTGACGCGCACCGAGCGATGTTCGCTCGTCCCGTTGGCCTCGGCCTCGGCCATCAGCTTGCGGATGTCGTCGCGAAGATGTTCGGGAGCCTCCTCGGGTGTGCGGTAGAACTTGTTGCTGACGACCGGCTCCGACGTCGACGTCGTGGTTGTGACGGAACGACGGCGGCGCGTGAAGAAACCATGTTCGTATGACGGCAACTCCGTGTGACCGACCTGCCTAATGCCTGTTAACCGCCGCAGGTGTTTGATCAGCACCCGCACGCTTCGGGGCGGGCGATCCATGTCGGAGGGTTGTTGTTTCTGGCGGTCGATGTGAAACACGATTTCCGGGTCATCGACGAGGCTGGGTCCGTGTTCGGCGACAAATTGCGGCGAGACTTGCAGCTTGACCATCCACAACCAGCCAATCGTATGCGACGAGTGTCGCACCCTCATCCGTTCTTCTTCAACCGCGTAGATGATCTGCCCGAATGCGTCAACGGGCCAGGAGCGGGTCGACGGCCGCAGCCCTCCCTTGCGGATCACCAGTTGGTCGTCGTCAGTACGTTCCAGGGTGACGCGTTGCAGCGGATAACCGGCCATCGGGAAGACCGCCACAGCCGCCAATCCGACAAACATCACCCAATGGGCCGCACGACCGAGCGTATCGAACACAGTTGTCGGCGGGCGGAGCAATTGCCGCTGCACTCGATTCTCACGCTGGCGCTGCGCCTCCTCGCGGTCCAACTGGGCGAGACGCTCCGGCGGCAGATTACGTCTCAGTACATCAGGCAACGGGGCCACCCGTGCGGCAGGCCCTGGCGGGGCGGCAGCGCCTTGGCCCGGCGCTTCATCCGACTCGCTCGACGACCAGGGCAGCCCCCCATACCACACGACGCAGCCGAGCAAAAACAACGCCATCAGCGACGTCTTCGCCAAATGCACGAACGTTCGCGGTGTGGGCCGGTAGACGACCCGGCTGCGCTGTTTGCGGGTTGCTTCCCAGAACGGCATGTAGTAGATCAGCGTGCTGCGAAAGCCGATTCCGCCGGCACGCGACTTGCCGATGTTGAAGCGAAACAGCATGGCACTCGTCCGATCGAATGATCCGCCGCGAGTACAACCGACCTCGTTACCTAGCGGCGCGATCGATGCTGCGGCCTGCGTCGTGAATCTGTTGAAACCGCTCACTCAACCGAGCGACGACCTGCGGATGCCTGGCAGCCACGTTGGTTGTCTCGCCGACGTCGGTCGACAGATCGAACAACTGGTACGGCTTGCCGAACGGTTCGCCCCGTGGCTTCTCGCGTCCGCCGGAACCGTTGCCCAACACCAGCTTCCATTTGCCGTCGCGGATGGCAAACATGCCGCCTGCCGAGTGATGGATGACCGGGGCTCCGCGCGGCTCATCGGCGCCGTCCAAAAGTCGCAACATTGAGTAGCTGTCCTCGGCCAGGTCGTTGCCGAGCTTGACCCCCACAACGTCGGCGCAGGTGCTGAATAGGTCGGTCAGGCAAACACTCTGCCCGCAGCGCGTGCCGGCCTCGATGCGACCGGGCCAGCGAGCCAGTAGCGGGACGTGATGCCCGGCCTCCCAAACGTCCGCCTTGGTCCCGCGAAACGGGCCGTTGGCCGTGTGGTGCTCGGCACGATAACCCTGAATGGTGGGGTCGTCGACGTGATCTTTGCGATCGCCGGCGTAACGGTACATGTAAGAACCGTTGTCCGACGTGTAGAACACCAGCGTTTCGTCGCTGACGCCGGCGGTATCCAGAGCAGTCAGCACTTCACCCACGCTCCAGTCGACTTGTGCCACGAAGTCGCCATACTCGCCGAGTTGTGTTCGGCCGCGGAATCGTTCGTGCGGCTGCGTCGGCTTGTGCGGCGCGGTGAGCGGCATGTACAGAAAGAAGGGCTCCTCGCCCGCGGCAGCATTGCTGATCAGCGCGACCGCTTCCTGAGTCAATCGATCCAGCACGCCATCGATGATGAAATCTTCCGCCCGCGGCCCGTTGCGCACGAAGTGCGGGAACTTCACCGCCTGCTGCTCCAGCGTCGGTCGCATCGTGAAGCGGTCGTCGCGCACGTAAACAAACGGCGCCATGTCCAGCGACGCACTGACGCCGAAGTAGTCGTCGAAACCGTGGTGCACCGGACTGTCGGTAATCACCCCGGCAAAATCGATTCCCGGGTCGCCGTGCCAGGGAGGGCTGTCTTCCACGCTTCGACCGGGCAGCGTAGGCAACGTCATCCCCAAATGCCACTTGCCGACGGCAGCTGTTCGATATCCACGTGCACTCAGCATCGTGGCGATCGTCTCGCGGTCGGAGTCGATCAGCGGCGGGCTGTATCCCCCCAGCACGCCCTTCTTCAGCCGCGTTCGCCAACAGTAGCGGCCCGTCAACAGTCCATAACGCGTCGGCGTACAGACGGCCGACGGGGAGTGCCCGTCGGTGAACGTCATCCCGGCAGCAGCCAACCGATCGAGGTTTGGCGTGGGGATTGTCGAGTCGGGATTGAGTGCCCGAATGTCGCCATACCCCATGTCATCGGCCAGGATGATCACGATGTTGGGCGGCGGATCCTCCGCGCGTCCCTGACTCACGATGAGCAGAGTAATGATGGCCGAGGCGGTGATGATGGATCGGGACATGAAATTCTCTCGAATTGTGGATTTCATCTCTTGGTTCACATCACGATAACGCGCCACTCGGCAAAAAGACCACACGGGGCGCCGATGGCATCAGAAATCAGCCAAGCCGCGAAGCCAACTTGCCGCCGGCCGGGCACGCGGATACCGTCGAAGTTGCTGCTCGTGAAGCGTCAGTCAGCCGCGACCCATTGAAAGTGGAGTGCTGCAACATGCTTGATCCTCGACGACGAATGAGTCGCCGCGACATGCTGCGAACGGCTGCGGCAGCCGGATCGCTGTCGCTGCTTCCCATGCCGGCCATCGGACGATCTGCAAACAACGCGACCAAATCGGTTGCTGCAATCGTCACCGAGTATCGCAGCAACTCGCACGCCGACGTGATTCTCACCAAGATTCTGGAAGGCTGGAAGCACGATGGCGGTGAGGGACCGGCATTGGAGCTGGCGTCGATGTATGTCGATCAGTTCCCCTCTCCCGGCGACATGGCCCGCGAGATGGCCGCCAAACACGACGTGCCTATCTTCGATTCAATCGAAGCCGCAATCACGCTGGGTAGTAAGCAGGTCGCCGTCGACGGCGTGTTGTGCATCGGCGAGCACGGCGACTATCCCTGGAACGACAAGCGGCAGCACCTGTATCCCCGCCGACGGTTTTTCGAAGGCATCTCCAACACGTTCGAGAAGTTCGGCCGGGTCGTGCCGGTGTTCAACGACAAACATCCCGGGCCGGTCTGGGAGGATGCCAAGTGGATGCACGACCGGGCCGTTGCTATGAAGATTCCGTTCATGGCCGGATCATCGTTGCCAGTTACGTTTCGCAACCCCGACGTCTCGGTGCCGATGAACAGCCACATCGAAGCCGCGGTCGGCGTCGGCTATTCCGGCTTGGACATCTACGGCATCCACACATTGGAGTGTTATCAAACTCTTGTCGAACGGCGGCGTGGGGCCGAGACCGGCGTCGATTGGGTGCAATGTCTCGAGGGTGATGACGTCTGGAAGAAAGTCGACGACGGGACTGTCAGCCAGGATTTGCTCGACGCGGCGCTTGCCGTCGTGCCCAAGAGCACCGACGCCGGTGTTCGGCAGGCGACGGGCGATCAAGCGGCGCTGTTTCTGTTCGGGTACGCCGACGGGCTGACCGGTGCCGTGTTCATGCTGCCCGGGTTTGCCGAAGGCATCTCGGCGGCCGTCCAGATCAAAGACCGGCGGCAATCGTTGGCCACCTACTTCGAAGAGCGCCGCGAACCGCGCTACCCGCACTTCGCCTACTTGCTCAAAGGCGTCGAGCGTATGATTCACACCGGCCAGCCTTCGTATCCAGTGGAACGCACGATGCTGACCGGCGGCATTCTGGATCGCGTGTTGACCTCGCGGCACGAAAACCACCGCAAAATCGAGACGCCCGAACTGGGCATCCGCTACCAACCGGTCGATTACGGGCACGCGCCGCACATCGATCTGACTTCGTGATGCGAAGTGGCTGGGAGAGACGACATGCTTCGGATCCTCGGCAGTTATCAATGCGAAGATTGCAGTCGAGAAGTGCGATCGAAAGATATCGTCAAGTGGGATGACGACTATTGGCCCTTTGGACTGCGCCTCCGCTGTCCCCATTGTGAAGGAGACGTCGTCTTGCGGCAGGCGCAAGTGCCTGCGCTTGTCGCCGCGGTGGCCATCGGTGTGGTTTTGGGCGTGTTGGCTTTCTTGCTGCGCATTCCAGTGGGTTAGATCCCATCCGGGATAGTCGTGGCGGCTGCCGGACCCCGTTCGGACCTTGCGAGTCCTATCTACGCCGCCGGAACCCGAAACGTTATGTTGGGCGCTAGATGGGCGGCCTAACGCGCGACGCGGCGGACGAGTCGTCTCGATTAGGATCGGCCTGGGTTAGCCGTTCGGCCACAACCAAACAGGAAAGCGTCACAATACCTCTCCCGCTCGTCGACCTTTCCGCGGATTTCTTCCAGAAAGCTCGCATGCTTCGATCGCTCGCGGCAACGTTATACATACAGACATGGTTGAGGCCGACAGACAACCAGGCACGAACGGACAGCCGGTGCGCTGGGCGTTCGAACTGAACCAGCATCGACGCTGGTTGCGCACGGTGATCTATGCGCGCGTCGGCAACCCGGATGCCGTGGATGACGTTCTGCAGGAGGTTCTGTTGGCGGCAGTGGAAGAGAAAACGCCGATCGAGTCGCCTTCCGGGTGGTTGTACCGTCTGGCTGTGAGGCAGTCGCTGCTGTACCGGCGAAAGCTGGGCCGCGAACACCGGCGGAGAAAGCGGCTGGCCGAACGGTCGCCCGGTTCGAACGGCCGCTCAATCGATGATGATCCTCTAGGGTGGCTGTTAGCGGGTGAACGGGCCGAATTGGTCCGCCGAGCCTTGAACTCACTCCCGGATCGTGAACGCGAACTCTTGGCACTGAAATACAGCGAGGACTGGAGCTGTCAGCAGATGGCCGAGCATCTCGACCTGAGCAAAAGCGCCGTCGAAGCGCGGCTGCACCGCGCTCGCCGGCACCTGAGACACAAACTGGCGAAGTTGAACATCGTTGATGAGAGTTGAGGACATCATGGCCGACCATGAGACACTAGTCACTCAGGAAAACATCGATCGACTCGTCGACGGCGAGCTGAGCGAGCCGCAACGCAGAGACTTGATCGAACGTCTGGAATCATCCACCGGTGGATGGCGCCGCTGCACGTTGGCTTTTCTCGAAGCCGACGAGTTCCGCCGCGCCTTATGTCACGATCGATTCATGGCCGCCGGTGGCGAAGCGGACACCGACGCAAACTCGCACAGCGTGCCGGCGACCGATCGAGTCGCCGAAACCGACCGCGATCGGCTTCTGGTGTCTACACGCGCGCGTCGCAGGTGGACCACGCTAGCGGCCAGCGCCGTTGTGCTGGCCTTCGTGGCCGGTCTCGGCGCTGGCCGAGCCTCTTCGCCGCACTCACAGCGTCTTGCCCAAACGCAAGATGCGGCACCCGCGCCGGATCGGTTGGGAGACACAATTTCCGGATCTCCACTCGACGATGATGCGGCCGTCGTCGACAACGAGCCAGCAACCTCAGACCGGGCAACCGGGATTCCACCCGACGTGGTCCAACAAGTCGGCGACGATTTCGAAGAAGTGCGGATCGTGGGACTGGTGCGGGTACTCGATGGCGGATCCTCAGAGTCACGCTACACGATGCCGGTCTACACCGGTTCGGGTTTGGACCAGAACTGGCTGGCCAGTTTGCCTTTGCCTTATTCGGAGGAAGACGTCGAGCGCCTGCAGCAAGACGGTTATCGGCTGCGCCAGCGACGGCAGTTGATGCAAGTGGACCTCGCCGACGGCCGCAGCCTGGCCATTCCGTTCGGCACCTTGCAGTTGCAGTACGTGGGTCACGAGGTGAATTAAGAGCATCCTACGTATCGAGCCTTGTGGGATCTGTGAAGACGTAAGTTGCTTGAAAACAATCGACGCAGGCGGTGCCTGCAGACCTAAGGAGTGTGAGAGACGTGCGAAACAGAACGACGATGTGTGCGATGGCTGCTGGAATCGTGGTGCTGTTGCTTGCCGGCGCCGGGTACGCTCAGGAGGCCGAAAAAAGTCTGAAAGAACTGCCGACCGGCCAGCCGTTGTGGCAGTTCAACCAACAACTTCTGTCCCAACAGGTCGAGCCGCTCGAAGTGGACGTGGATTTGCAGCAGTTCCATGAACAGCGACTACTATTGGGGTTGCCCGAAGATCACGGCGAATCGCAGAAGATCGGAGTCTTGCTGCGAACAACCGGTGAGAGCCAGCCTCAGCGAACCTGGACCCAATACTATCACTCCTCGGAGCCGGTCCTGGGGTTACAGCTGAAGGCGCTGCCGGCTGCATTGAAGTCTCAATTAAAGATCGCAGCCGATCGAGGAGTCGCCGTCACCGGTTACAACTCGGAAGCCGAAGCCGATCTCTCGAAGGTCTTCCAGCGTGACGACATCCTGTTGACGGCCAACGGAGCGCCGCTGGGGAAGTCGGATGACCTGGTCGCGGTCGTACTCAAAGCGGGCAGCCGAAAAGACGTCGTTGTCAACTTCCTGCGAGCCGGTGAGGGACGCCAGGTCGCGACTATTCGCTCAGGAACGCTGGTGCGTTCCAGTGTTCGCAAGTCGTTCTTTGACACCGTCTCACAGGCCCAAGAAAAGTACGTCCTGGGCGTGGTGGCGAAAAAACTCGATGAGTTAACACGATCGCTGCTGAAAATCGGTGATGATGAAGGCTTGGCCATCAAGAAAGTGTTGCCCGGCGGGGCTGCTGAAGAAGCGGGAATGAAGCAGCACGATATCATCATGACGGTCGACGATGAGCCGGTCGCCAGTAACGACACGCTGGTGGAGCAGCTCCAGGATAGCGGCGGAGCCGCCATCACACTGAGCATCATGCGCGAAGGCCGCCGGCTTTCACTCGAAGTCACGCCCCGGACTCAGAAGAGGTACGAAGTCGTCGGAGTCGCGGTCTCACCCGGTACCCAGGGAGTTCTCTTCCAACAGGCGGCCGGCATGCCGTGGACCCTCAGGATGGACGAGCCGCAGCGCATCGCCACCGACTTCGTGCTGGGTGGCCTTTCATTGACCAATCAACAACAGGCTGAGCCTCTCGACACCGAGACGCTGGGCACACAGCTCAAAGAGATCCGTAAAGCGGTCCGATCGCTGAACCGCTCGATCGAGCGGCTCGACGAACAGTTGTCGAAGGCAAACGAAAAGCAAGCCAAGCCCGCAGACGAGTAGGGCCCAATCATTTGATTGCCGCTTCCTGAAGCAGCTCTCTGATCGAAATCCGCTCGAACATGAGGTCGGCTTGGCTTCCTTCGTAGACGATACCGACGTGTTCGTCGCCGGCGCGGCTCAGACTTGGATAGCCACGACCGCGACCCTCATCGAGCAATTGGTGATACTTCTCGGGCCAGGTTCGGCCGTCGTCCAGGCTGACCTGAATCGTGTGGTGATCGCGACCCGTTTGCGAGTGCGGGTTGGCAAACAACAAGACGTACTTCTGCTTGCCGTTTTCCTGATAGTCGAAACGGTACAGGCAGGCGTTGCAATTGGGTTCGATGAGTCCTGTGCGGTTGGTCGTGTGCGGTTTCCAGGTGCGGCCTCCGTCGCGGCTGAGGACCACGGTGCGGTGTTTTGTGCGTCGGCTGCGGGCATTCAGCATGATGGTTCCGTCGCCCAACTCGACGGCCTGGCATTCGTTGTTGCCCAACGAGGCAATCGGGCCCACTTGCCAGGATGCTCCGTGATCACCGCTGACGAGCAGATTAGAGAAGCGGCCGTCGCCCGCATCGATGCCTTGGGTGGGCATCGCCAGCGTGCCGTCTGAGAGCGTGATGCCTTGTTGTGGCGACGGGGCGTAGAGAATCCATTCGGGCCGTTTCCAGGCCCGCGTCATGTTTTGCGGCGTGCTCCAAGTCAGGCCGTCGTCGCCGCTTTTGACCATCAAGAATTGGGCGCTCTTGCCGATCTCGTGACCTGGTCCCGAGCCGCCTGCGCCCCATTGGTGTTTGCCGGCTCGACCCAGCATCCAGACAGCGAAACAGAAGACGTCACCCGTCTGCGCATCGACGATGATGCCAGGATCGCTGACACCGTTGAGTTCCTGCGGCTGATTGTCGTAAGTTCCCATGTCCATGATCACGCGCTGGGCTTCCCAACTTCGCCCGCCGTCGGTGCTGCGGAGCAGGCCGATGTCGATGTCTTCCTGCAGGTCTCGCGACTTCCGGCGGCGCATGTCGTAGACGCACAGCAGCGTGCCATGAGGAGTCGTTGCCAAAGCAGGAATGCGATAGGTGTGCACGCCGTCGTCCCAATGCTTCCGCAAAGCGATACCGATACGCTTGCGCAATCCGCGGGTTTCATCGCTCGGCGTGATCGGTCCCGCCGATGTGGCGATCCGAACACAAGTGGCGTCCACCTTGTGGTCCAATTCGGCCGTGGATTTCATCCGGCAAGAGAGCCAGAAGTGGTTCTCGCCGGATCGCAGCCGGGCATGACCGCGAACGACAACGGTTTCGCCGGAGGTCCTGTCGAGATGGATCGCATCGCCGAATGAAGCGTCCGACGAAAACTCGTCTGCATCGCCCGTGAAGAAGATTTCCAAAGAGTCGATGTCGGCGATTTCGTCTGTGCCGGCGAGCGACACTGTTATTGACTCGACGGTCACGAAGGGCGGTTCCGCGCGCACCACAAGGTGGAACAGCGGGTTGTAGTCGTTGCGGATCAGAACGGGATGGACCCGCTGCCGAACTTCGGCGACTAGGGCCGCGTTGTCGCTTTCGTCGGCAGCCGCGATCGACGGCGCGATCAGGCAAAGACCGGCCGCGGCAGCCCAGATGTGGCGTCGGTGCATGTTGGGTTCTTCGATTGCTATTTCGCGACTTGCTGTTTTCCGCCGCAGAATTGAGCAAGCCGACAGAAAACGTTACCTCTCCCGTGCAGCAGGGAGGTCGGACGTGGTAGCGTCCGGGAGGGGTCTTCTGGACGTTTGAAGACCCTCTCCCGGGCCCAAAGGCCCGACCTCTCCCAGAATGCGGGAGAGGTGTGATCGCAAACTGTTCTGGCCTAGCCGGTCCGTCAATTGTCGGCTTCCCATTATAGCCTCGGCCGGAGGGATCTGTTTCGACGTCGTTGCCTGCATCAAGGATTGACGACTTGCCGCTCTGCGCTTGCTTGAAAGGGTGCCGGTCGGTTGTGACACTGGTGATCACAAAGCACTAAGCTGTCTGTTGTTTCTGCCATCAAGCTCCGGGGAGCAAAGTCCCGTGAAAAGTCTTCCAGCGTCCATTGGGTTGGTTTGCTGCATCTGCTGCGCGGCTGAGAGCGTCCGGGGTGACGACTTCACGCTGCACAGCTTTGAACGAATTGAGCTGACCGACGTTTACTACTCCGAGGGCGCCAACGCCGGCGACCTGAATCGCGACGGCGTGGTCGACGTCGTACATGGTCCGTTCTGGTTCGAGGGACCGGACTACAAGATCAAGCACGAAATCTACCCCGCCAAGCCGCAGCCGAGAAAGCGATACGCCGACAACTTCTTCTCCTGGGTCTACGACTTCAACGCCGACGGCTGGAACGACGTCTTTACGGTCGGTTTTCCCGGCACGCCGGCTTTCGTTTACGAGAACCCCGGCGTTGGCCACGAAGGCAACTGGCCCAAGCATCAGGTCTTCGATTGGGTGTCGAACGAATCGCCCCACTTCGCCGATTTGGTTGGGGATGCGAAGCCGGAGTTAGTCTGCACCCGCGACGGCTACTTCGGCTACGCCACCATCGATTGGCAGCAGCCCTTCGAAGAATGGACTTTCCACACCATCTCCGAACAGGTGGCCTCCAAGAGATTCGGTCACGGTTTGGGCATTGGTGACGTCAACGGCGACGAACAGTTAGACGTCATCACCAAGAACGGTTGGTTCGAGCAGCCGACCTCACTCGACGGCGATCGGCAGTGGTCATTCCACCAGGTCACGTTCGCCCGTGCTGGCGGCGCCGAGATGTACGCTTACGACGTCGACGGCGACGGTGACAACGACGTCATCACCAGCTTGGCAGCGCACGAATTCGGGCTCGCCTGGCACGAGCAATTCCAACAAGACGGCCAGATCGCCTTTCGCCAGCACCTGATCATGGGCAGCCGGCCCGAAGAGAACCGCTACGGCGTCCTCTTCAGCGAACTGCACACGGTCAATCTGGCCGACATGGACGGCGACGGGTTGAAGGACATCGTGACCGGCAAGACCTATTGGTCGCATCACACGCAGAGCCCGATGTGGGACGCAGGTGCGGTTGTGTATTGGTTCAAACTCGTTCGCGGTACAGACGGCGTCGATTGGATTCCCTATCAGGCGGACCGTGAGTCCGGCGTCGGACGTCAAGTGATCGTCAAAGACATAAACGGCGACGAACTGCCCGACATCGTTGTGGGCGGGATGAAGGGAGCTAACGTATTGATTCATCGCCGCGAAAGTGTCGATCAACGCCGCTGGCAAGAGGCTCAACCCAAGCCGCCCGTCGAATTGGCCGCCGGTCTGCCCCCGCAGGAAGCGGCCGAACACATGACGGTGCCGCCCGGTTTCCGGGTCCGGCTGGCCGCCGGCGAACCGCAGGTGCATCAGCCGATCGCCTTTACGCTCGATCATCGCGGGCGGTTGTGGGTGGCCGAGGCGTACACGTATCCGCAGCGTGCCCCTGAGGGTGAAGGCCTGGACAAGATCGTGATTCTGGAAGACACCGACGGCGACGGTACGCTCGACTCGCGCAAGGTGTTCGCCGAAGGGCTCAACCTGGTCAGCGGCCTGGAAGTGGGCTTCGGCGGCGTGTGGGTCGGGGCGGCGCCCTACCTGCTGTTCATTCCAGACGCAGACGGCGACGATATTCCCGACGCCGAACCCAAGGTGTTGCTCGACGGGTTCGGCTATCAAGACACGCATGAAACACTCAACGCGTTCATTTGGGGTCCGGACGGTTGGCTTTACGGTTGCCACGGCGTGTTTACGCATTCGCGCGTCGGCCTGCCGGGAACGCCTGATGCAGACCGCATTCCGCTCAACGCCGGCGTCTGGCGGTATCACCCGACAAGGCATGAATTCGACGTCTTCGCCCGGGGGACCAGCAATCCGTGGGGCGTCGACTTCGATGATCACGGTCAGGCGTTTCTGACCGCCTGCGTGATTCCCCACATGTGGCACATGGTTCAAGGCGCCCGCTATCACCGTCAGGGCGGCCGTCACTTCAATCCCCATCTCTACGACGACATCAAGACCATTGCCGACCACGCGCACTATGTGGGCAACATTCGCGACCATGCCTGGTGGGGCAAGGAGCCTGAGGCGCCCACCGATACGCTGGCGGCCGGCGGCGGTCACGCGCATTGCGGGGCGATGATCTATCTCGGCGACAATTGGCCCAAGCGCTATCGCAACAGCATCTTCTTCAACAACATTCACGGCAACCGCGTCAACAACGACCTGCTGACGCGCCGCGGCTCGGGCTACGTCGGCAGCCACGCACCGGATTTGCTCTTGGCCAACGACAAGTGGTTTCGCGGCATCAATCTCAAGTACGGACCGAACGGGTCGGTGTATGTGATCGACTGGTACGATCCCAACGCCTGCCACCGTACCAACCCGGAGATCTGGGATCGCACCAACGGCCGCATTTACAACGTCGCGTTCGGCGATCCCGGCGCGGCCAGCGTGGACCTTGGCAAACTCACAAGCGCCGAACTTGTGAAGCTCCAGCTGCATGAGAACGACTGGTATGTCCGCATGGCCCGGCGAATTCTGCAGGAACGGGTCGCCTCGGGTGTTCTGGCCGCGAGTGACGTGTCTGCCGAGTTGTGGCAGACCGTCCGCCATCACGCCCAAGTGCCGCGCAGGCTGCGGGCCCTTTGGACACTGCACGTCATTGGCGGATTGTCGGAATCAGACCTACTCGAGCTGACTCACGACGACAACGAATACCTGCGGGCATGGGCGATCCAGCTGGCGCTCGAAGAATCGCAGCCATCGGCCGCATTCCTCAGCCGTTTGGTACAGTTGGCTGCCGATCCGTCTCCCGTTGTGAGGTTGTATCTCGCATCGGCGTTGGGCCGGATCCCCCTGTTTCATCGGTTTCCGTTGGCCGAGGCGCTCGTCTCGCACGCCGAGGATGCCGACGACCATAACCTGCCGCTGATGTATTGGTACGGGATCGAGCCTTTGGTGCCGTCCGATCCAGCAAAGGCGCTACAGCTCGCGCACAACTCGCAGATCCCGCTGGTGCGGCGGTACATCATTCGCCGGGCCGCGTCGGAAAACGAAACCCTGGGACACGTCGTCGATTCTTTGGCTGCCGTCGAGGACGTGCCATCGCAGCTACTGCATCTGGCTGAAATGCTCAGCGCGTTCGAGGGGCGGGTGGAGATCCCGATCCCCGATGGTTGGCCGGACGTTTATGTAGAACTCAGCGGCAGCAAAGACTCCTCCGTGCGCGAGCGGGCCGATCAGGTCGCGGTGGTATTGGGCGACCCGCGGGTGTTCCCCAAATTCCGGCAGATATTGGTCGACGACGAACAGGACATCAAACGGCGCACGCGCGCGCTGGACATTCTGGTCCGCGGCCGCGATGAGCAGGCCGTGTCCGCTTTTCAACAAATTCTTGATGAACCGCAGCTGCGAGGTCCGGCCATTCGGGCGTTGGCAGCGTATTCCGATCCGAATACGCCTGATTCGATCCTGAAGAACTACAACCGTCTGGGCGAGCAACGGACCGACGCGATCACAACGCTCGTCTCGCGACCCCAATATGCGATGGCGCTCTTGTCGGCTATCGACCAACAGAAGTTGCCCCGGACTGACCTGCACGCTTACCACGTCCGCCAGCTGCTGCGGTTCGATGACGAGGCTCTGAAAGAGCGGATCAAGGAGGTTTGGGGCGAGATTCGCGAGAGTTCGCTGGACAAGCGCAAGGAGATCGCGCGCTACAAGACGCTCCTCGATCTGCAAGGCATGGGCAATGCCAACGCCAGTAACGGGCGGCGGCTGTTCGCCAAGACCTGTGCGTCTTGCCACAAACTGTTCGGGGAAGGGGGGACTGTCGGTCCCGATATCACAGGCTCGAACCGGGCCAACCTCGACTACATTCTGGAGAACATCATCGATCCCAGCGCCGTGCTGGGCAAAGACTATCGGATGTGGTTGATCGCGACCGAAAGCGGGCAAGTCATCTCGGGCTTGATCGAAAAGGAGACCGACAGCGCACTGACCGTCCGCACCATCAACGATACCGTAGTCGTTCCCAAGTCGGAGATCGAGGAACAGCGAATCTCCGATATTTCGATCATGCCGGAACGGCAGTTGGACCAGATGCAGCCGGATGAGATCCGCGATTTGGTGGCCTACCTGGCCAGCCCGAGTCAGGTCGTGTTGCGTGGGCCTGATGCCCCCATCGACCCGAAAACCAACCGCGTGGCCGATGCCATCGAAGGCGAGTCGATGAAGATTCTCGGCAAGACGGCCGGGTCGGCGCAGAGCCAGCCGATGGGCGGGTTTCCCAAGGACCGCTGGAGCGGGGCCGACCATCTGTGGTGGACCGGCGCAAAGCCGGGCGCCCGGCTCGAAGTGGAATTGCCCGTCGAACGGACAGGACAGTACGACGTCGAAGTCGTGTTCACCCGCGCCAGAGATTACGGCATCGTTCAATTGTCGCTCGACGGCACGAAACTGGGCGAACCGGTTGACCTCTACAATTTTCCCGACGTGGTCACCACCGGCGTGCTGACCTTCGAGGGACACGACCTGTCGGCCGGCGATCACCGGCTGAGCGTGGAAATCGTCGGCGCTCACGCTAAAGCCGTCAAATCCTATATGTTCGGCCTCGATTATGTGCGTTTGAGCAAACGCTGAGATCTCGCCGTTTCGCAATCTGTTGTGCCGTCTACCACGACGGGTTGCCCCGCACCGGCTTTGAAGGTTGCGCCGCACAGTTGAGTCAGACGGAATCTAAGGGCGATCCGCGCAAACTGCGGGAGGAATTGACCTCGCACCGTCGTGATAGGTGCCCGACAGCGGCCGAGACGCGCATTCGGCTTGACCCGACTGGACCGGAGATCCGGTGAGGAATGGTTCACCGCACCCAAATGTCCAGGTAATCGCGGTATTCGCCGCGGCACCGCTGCGCCACGGACGTATGTTTGCGTCGCCGGTCTGCGCGCCGTCAATCCCCACGGGAAACAAATGTGGGGGGGGACGCAACAGATTGGCAACAGGATGCGACATGCCCCCCGAGAAGTGCTCATGCCCCGGTTCTTGAAGATCCGCAAACCGATCTGGAGTCTGATCGCCGCGCAGGCGCTGTGCCTGATGTTCGGACTGTGGATGCACGGGCAGTTGTTCGTCTCCTCGTTAAGCTTTTTCGACGGCGAGGCTACAAGCTCAACGGAACTTCAGAGTCCCGTCGACGCTGAAGGTGAGCCATTGGTTCAGCCGGCGACGATCCGCCAGACGATTGTGCCGGTGGCCGGCATTGCCTTTTTCTGGACACTGGCATTGCAGGCGGGAGTCGCCTTTCTGATTCTGTCGCGGCTGCACAGCGAGCACTCGCGAGACCAGATGAAGTCGAACGAGAAGTCATTACAAACCACAAAAGATCTGCTCCGGACGCGCGACGCCGTTATCTTCGGGTTGGCCAGGCTGGCCGAGTCGCGTGATCCGGACACCGGACACCACCTCGAGAGGATCGCCTTGTACTCGGCACGGATGGTTGATGCGATGCGTCGGAGTCCCAAGCATCGCCGCAAGATATCCGATCCCCTGGTGCGGCTGATCGGCATCAGCTCAGCGTTGCATGACATCGGCAAGGTGGCCGTCGAGGACAGGATTCTGCTCAAGCCTGGTCCGCTCACGTCGGAAGAACGCAAACGGATGCATCGCCACACGACGGTCGGCGCAAACATCATCCGTGACATCGACGTTCGACTGGGAGATTCCAGCTTCTTGGACATGGCCCGCGAAATCGCGCTGGGACATCATGAGCGCTGGGACGGCACCGGTTATCCGGCTGGATTGTCCGGCGAGGAGATTCCGCTGGCGGCCCGAATCGTCTCCATCGCCGACGTCTACGACGCGTTGTCATCCCGCCGCGTCTACAAGGAAGCCTATCCGCACAAGAAGTGCGTGGCCGTCATCCGCGAAGGGGCCGGTACCCAATTCGACCCCGAACTCGTCGAAGTGTTCTCGGAAATTGAATCCGAGTTCCGCGAGATCGCTGAACGTTACCCCGAAACGATGGCGACGGCGACCGCCGAAGATCTGATTCCAAACCGCGAGCCTGAGCATTTGCTGACACCCGATCAGGAACAAGTCCTGCTTGAAATGGCGGAACCCACGGTGTCAGTGCCGATGCGGCCGGCCGTCGGATGATGAGGAAGAGACTCTTCAGCAGCGTGAAGACCAACTAACCAGAACAATAGCCAACGTCCAGGACGATACTATGTTGCCGAAATCCAATCACCACCGCTGGGCCCTTGAAACATTCTTGATTCTGGTCGTTGGCGGCCTGATCGCCCTGCTGTATCAGACGGCTGGCTACAAGGTCGTCGTGCTCAACTTGTTCTATCTGCCGGTGGTTTTGGCTGCGTTCTATTTGGGCCGGTACGTTGCCGGATCGCTAGCGCTCTTTAGCGTGATCGCCGCTACCGCAATCACCGTGACCGATGTAGGCGGCTTCGCAAACTACAGCTCGCCGATCGTGATCGGACTTTCGATGACGGTCTGGGGTTCGGTGTTGGGATTGACGGCGATTCTGGTGGGAACGCTCAGCGACGAGCGGAACGCCAGAACGATCGAACTGCACGAAGCCTACGTGGGCGTCGTCGAAGTGCTGGCACGCCACCTGCAAAGTGCCAACTCCGGTCTCAAGCAGAAGTCGGACCGCATCTGCGGCTTCTGCGACGCCGTAGCGCGCGAGATGCGACTCTCCGAGAAGGAGATCGACGACATTCGCGTGGCCTCGCTGTTGCAGGGAATTGAGAACATCGAGATCACTTCACGCGTCATCCGTAAAGCCATGGATGACCTGGGCGACGAATGTTCGGACGGCAAACACACTTTTCACGGGTCCGATCTGGTGCACTCGCTGGGAGGCGTGCTGACCTCGGCATTTCCTTTGGTGCTGAGCCAGAACTCCGCCCGACACGACGGAGCCGAAGTTGGAGGATCGCAAGCCGACGCACCGATTGGAGGCAGTGTGATCGAAACCGTCCGCGCTTACGATAACCTGGTCGCCGGGCCATTCAGCAACCTGGAAGACGGTCATCGAAAGGCGATCGACGAACTCCGCAGCAGAACCGACGCAGCTTATCATCCGGCTGTCCTCCACGCTCTCGAAAAGATCGACGCCAATAGCCCGGCACCGCAGTACGAGCCGGCCACAAAGGCGCCCCAACTCGAAGAGCCGGTGCCCGTCGGTGTGTAAAGTTGCCGCTTGAGGTTGGGCGAATGCCCAGCGACCGCCTCTATCCTGACGGCGCGCATCCCAGTGCCTGCCGTACCGCAACCAGCTGGCCGACGTGATAGGCGTTATGGTCTGCCAACAGCAGCGCTTCCCGCAGCAGCGTCTGTCCGTCACCGTGGGGGAACGGTTCGAACAGGTCGTTCGACTCATCGGCAACCAAGTCTTGCATCGCCTGCAAATCGGAGCGAAACTCCGCAACGCTGCGATCCCAAGCTACTGCATCCGGCGGGGCGTCACCCGTGGGCCAATAGCCGGCTGGGAACTCCGGCGAGACATGCGCCGCGTGTCGACTGAATTCCAAAATGTCCCACTGGCAGATCCGCAGATGCTCTAACAGCCGCCAAGCTGTGTGCGGAATTCCGGGTGGCTTCAAGCCGCGGAGGTCCGTCGGCATGTCGGCGATGGCATCTTCGAGCGTGATGTGTGCATGGCCTTTGCACAACAGCCAGTTGAGATGTTCTCGCAGTGTTCGATCCTGCTCCATTTCTTGGCTCCTCCTAATCACTGCCGTGAAGAGACTATCCGATCTGGATTCGTGGCCGGCCCAATTCGGCCTTGGTGACCCGCCCGATGACTGTGGCTTGCCCTCGACCCAGCCGGTCCAGCACGGCCTCGACCGACGCGGGGGCGACGGTTCCCGTCTCCGCACCCGAGTGATCGTCTCGCCCATCATACGCCGCCGACGGCACGCCCAATAGCAGGCCGCCACTGGTCTGCGGATCGAACAGCGCCCGATACTGCGGCACGCGCCGCAGCGATTCGCTGATCTCAATTTCCGCTTCTGCAGCGCGATTAGCGGGTGCAAGCGTGCTCTCGATTCCGCTGGTGATCAGTTCGTCGACACCCGGTAGAAGCGGGATCGCGTCGAGTCGCAACTCGGCCGCCGCGTCGGCCGCCGTCAGCATTTCGAGCAAGTGCCCCGCCAGACCGAAGCCGGTAATATCCGTGACCCCACGGATGTCGAATTCGTCGAGCAGTTCGGCCGCCGGCTGATTGCTCGTGAGCATGGCGCCCAGCAGGGCGTCCATCCAGTTGGCCCGGCACAACGCCTGCATGTGGGCGGCCAAGAGAATCCCAGTACCCAATGGTTTGGTCAGCACGAGCCAGTCGCCGCTTCGCAAACTGGCCTTCGTGCGTGGTCCGCTCTCTCCTTGGTCGGCGATGACTGTGAAACCGGCCGTCAGCCGCGGTCCTTCAATCGTGTGCCCGCCCACAAGCGGCGCATCCATCGCCCGCAGTTCGCGCAGGCTGCCGCTGAGGAGTTCGTGCAGGAGATACTCTTGCTGGCGCGGCGAACCGACGGGTAGCGTGACCAATGCCAGCGCGGCCAGCGGCTTGGCACCCAGAGCAAACACGTCGCTGGCGGCATTCAGCGCCGCTATCCGGCCGACCGTGTAGGCGTCGTCCAGAGGAGACGCGAAGAAGTCAGCCGTAATCGTCATCGCCCGGCCCCCTGGCGGTTTGACGATGGCGGCGTCGTCTGGTTGTTCCAGTCCCAACAGCACGTGGTCGCTGGTGGGGATCTCCAGTTTGGCCAGCACGTTGGAGAGAATCGAGCCCCCCACCTTGCCGCCGCACCCCACGCAACGCATCACGTCTGCTCGAGACTGTTTCGAAGATGTGTCTTTCATCTTCATCGGGCGGTAGTTCTGATACTTGTCCATAAAGCGGCTGTCGATCCAGTCCTTGAGCCGCCAGCACCAGCTTCCCTCAAACGACCGGCCTTTGTATTCGGCGATGCTGCGGCCGTCGCCCGTGTTGAGCAGCTTGAGAAAACTGCGCTGGGGGACGTAGTCTCGCCGCGGCCACCCGTCGAGCAGGCGCTGAATGTTCTGCCACAGAATCGGCCCCTGACGTACGGCGTAAACTCCCGCTTTGGGAGTGCGTCCGTTTTCGATGCTTCCCGAATCACCGACGGCGAATACCGGCGAGTCGGCAAGCGTTTGCAGCGTGGGCCGCGTCAGCAAGAAACCGTTCTCATCAGTGGGCAGGCCGAGCTTGCCCAGCAGAGCCGGGGCCGTGGCGCTGGTCGCCCACAGCACGAGATCGGCTTCGATACACTCTCCCCCGGCAAGAGTGATCGAACCATCTTCGACGGCCGTTACGCGATTGCCGAGGTGCAACGTGACGCCGCGGGCCTCAAATTCGCGCAACACGCGTTCGATCGTGCTCGCCCGGGCGCCTGGCACGATGTCTGGATGCGCGTTGATGAGTGTCAGCTCAAATGGGACGTCACCCAATAGAGACTGAATGCGTCGCGGCAAACAGAACGTAATTTCCACTCCACCGGCGCCGCCCCCCACAGTGACGATCCGCAAAGGCCTTTCGATAATCCGTTCCTGCAGGCTGCGCAGACGTGTTTCCAAGCGCTGCAGGAACGTCTGCATCGGCTTGATTCGCAGCACCGCGTCATCCGCGATGACGACGTCTTCGTCCTGCGGAACCGAACCGATTCCGATTGAGAGCACATCGAAGTGCAGCGGCGGCCGTTGTTCGAACAACAGCTCGCGTCGCGCTGCGTCGAACCCGACCGGCGAATCGACGATCAATCTCGCACCGGCTGCTGCACACAACCGCGACAGATCAATCTCCATTCGCTCCGGCGAGTACTGGCCGGCAAGAACCCCGGGCAGCATGCCGGAATACGTCGCGACGGAAAACTCCGAAACGCATGTCAGCCGCGTGTCTGCCATCGGACGCATCTTCCACATCCGCAGCACGTGTGCATTGGTGTGTCCGACGCCCAGCAGCACTACGTCGCGATCGGGAAGGGTCGTCTGCATGGAGAAGTTCAGTCAACTCGCCGCGGCCATTGTCGGCGGGTCGAGTTCGTGTGGGGCAAGAGGTGGCGCGCGTGAAGAGCTTGCGGAAGCACCGCGAGATATTTCATGAATGTTTCATAAATCGTCCGGCGGCCACTGTTCCTAGTTTTGGCAGGGGCTACAATCGCGGCATGAGTTCCCCCAGCCTAAGTGATGCATCGCCTTCAAAACAACAATTCCTCTCCGACGTGCTTGCCGGGTTGGGCGAAAACCCCAAGTCGCTCCCCTGCAAATACCTCTACGACGAGCGCGGCTCGGAGCTGTTCACGCAGATCTGCGAACTCGATGAATACTATCTAACACGCACCGAAGTGAACATCATGCGGGAGCACGCCGCCGAAATGGCCGAGTGCATTGGCCCCCGCTGTGTACTCGTCGAGTATGGCAGCGGCACGAGCCTGAAGACTCGCATCTTGCTCGACCACCTGCATTCTCCGGCAGGCTACGTACCGGTCGACATCTCGAAGGAGCACCTCCGAGCCTCGGCAATCGAGATGGACCGGCTCTACCCGGACGTTGCGGTCTACCCCGTTTGCGCCGACTTTACCCAACCGTTCGAGCTGCCGGACATCGCCAGGCCGTTCGAAAGAACCGTGGGGTACTTCCCCGGCTCGACGGTTGGCAACTTCAGTCCTGAAGAAGCCTCGACACTGCTCAACAACATTGCCGCCGAGGTGGGGGCCGGCGGCGGCTTGCTCATCGGCGTCGACCTGAAAAAACGCGAGGAACTGTTGGTGGCGGCATACGACGATGCTTCCGGCGTCACCAGCGACTTCAATCTAAACTTGTTGGAACACATCAACCGCGAACTCGATGCCGATTTCGAGTTAGACCGGTTTCGGCACTTGGCGCTGTTCAACGAAGATCGCAGCCGCATGGAGATGTACCTCGTCTCCGAGCACGAGCAGGTCGTGTGTGTCGACGGCGCCGAGATCGAACTCGATGCGGGTGAGCGAATTCACACCGAGAACTCGCACAAATACACACTCGAAGAATTCGCCGACATCGCCCGCCAAGGAGGCTTCGACGTAGCCCACGTCTGGTGCGACTCCGAGAATCTCTTCAGCGTTCAGTACCTGACCGTGAAGACGGCACAGTCGTAACGTAGCTAACTTCGCGGCGTTGGTTTGGTTCGATTCGATGGCCACCCGCCGCGCCGGTGAGTTTCGGTCGACAATTCATGCGACGCTCTTGTCGTAGTACCACACACCCTGTGCCGTCCGCTCACTCGCACGACAGCCAACCACGCTAGTGGTACAATCACGCGTCAGTGATTCATTGTTGGTCTCCTCACAAACAACTTGCGGCCAATCATGCTCCAGCTCGAAGACCACGCTCCCGCGATATCGTTGCCATTACTTGACGGCGAAACGTGGACTTATGCCTCCAACACCGGGCGTCCCGCGCTATTGGCATTCTTTGAAACCGACTGCCCGACTTGCCAGCTCGCAATGCCGTACTTGAACCGGCTGGCAGAGGCGCTTGGGGGATCGGCAGAGTTCATCGCCATTTCCCAAGACGACGAGGCGTCAACCCGCGCGGCGGTCGGCCAGTTTCCCATCGAATTTCCAGTGGCGCTCGACAGCGAACTGCAGGTGTCCAAACGATTCGACCCGCAGGCCGTGCCCACGCTGTTCTTACTGGATAGCCAAGGTCGCGTCGTTCGCAGCGTGACAGGATTCGACAAAGCGGGTCTCAACGACGTGGCTGCGGAACTTTGCACGTCGCTCGACCGCGAGAGCGTGGTGATCGCGGAAGAATTCGACGGACAGCCGGCTCGCAAACCTGGTTGCACGTCGCGGCACCTAGAGCTCGACGCCGGCCAAGACGCCCAACCGGCCGCCTCGACCGACATCTACTCGCGACAAGGCCGACCGGCCTCTCGCATCGAGGTGGCAGACGATGTCGATCTGTACGACTATTGCCGCGAAGCCGGTTTCGGCGACGCCCTGCCGGTCGTGCCGCCCACCGAAAAGCGTGTGGCCCGCATGCTGGAAGCGATTTCGCTGGCACCTGAGGAAGTCGTGGGCCGCATTCCCCCCAACTACGGGGCCGCGACTGTGGAAAAGATCGCCGCCAACGCCGTCATGGCCGGCTGCGAACCGCAGATGATGCGTCTGCTCGTCCCCCTGGTGCGGGCACTGTGCGACGAACAATTCAACATTCACGGCGTGCAAGCCACCACGCATTTTGCCGCCCCCATAACCATCGTCAACGGTCCGATTCGCCAAGAGCTGGGCTTCACGTGCAAACAAAACGTGTTCAGCAACGTGGCCCGCGCCAACAGCACCACCGGCCGGGCGCTGCAATTGATATTGCTCAATCTAGGCGGCGCGCGCCCCGACACGATCGACATGTCGGCGCTGGGCAACTCCGCCAAGTTCTCCTGCTGTGTTGCCGAAAACGAAGAAGAGTCGCCTTGGGAACCGTTGCACGTCGAACGCGGATTCAAGCCGCAACAAAGTACCGCGACAATGTTCGCCTGCGAGCCGCCCCGAGGCATCAGCGAACATGTCTCGACGACGGCCCGCGGCGTGCTGAAAGCGGTCAGCCGTGCGTTGGTCACCGTCTGGAGCTATCGAGTCTGCCTGGCCCCGCCTGTGGTTGTGGTGCTGGGCGCCGAACATGCGCGGACTATCGGAGCCGACGGATTCAGCAAGGCCAACGTCCGCGAGTTCCTGTTCGAAAACACAGGCGTGCCGCTAGCCGCCTATGCGGATAGCGAACCGGGTGAAGGTGCGGGATACACGAAATACTTCGAGGAGATTACCATCGACGGCGAGCCTTGCTACCGTAAGTTTGCCAAGCCCGAGGCGATTCACATCATCGTCACCGGGGGCACCGCCGGTAAATTCTCTGCGGTGCTTGGTGGCTGGGGCAGCGGCGGCCACGGCAGCCAGCTCGTCACTTACCCGGTGGAATAGAACAAGCTAAACCAACGATGGGTGCCACCGCAGGCTTGCCGAGCAGTGCCCTTTTATCTCCAGACTTGTTGAACCCTACTCAGTACGAATCTTGATTCGTTGGAGAGCAAACATGCCGACCCGGCTCGTCAATCCGCTCGATGAAACACCACGCCCCGATGCCAAACCGGCCCCGCGGCTTGGTTCGCTTAAAGACAAAACCATTGGCCTGCTCGACATCTCGAAGCCGGGCGGCAGCCACTATTTGAACCGAATGGAGGAATTGCTCACCCAGAAGTACGGTGTGCGGCGGGTCGTGCGCAAGACCAAACCGACTTTCACCCGCCCGGCGCCCGAAGAGGTGATCGATTTCTTCAAAAGCGAGGGCTGCCACGCCGTCGTCGAAGCCCTGGCCGACTGAGGCTCCTGCACCACGTGCAGTTTGCACGATTCGATCCGGTTGGAAAACCTGTCCATCCCCACGGTGCCGACGGCAACCGACGAGTTCATCACCGCCGCCCGCGCCCAAGCCGCCGCATTAGGCCGTCCGGATCTCGACGCGGTCTACGTGCCGCACCCCATTCAAGACCAAACACCCGAAGCCATCCAAGCCCGTGCCGAGGCATCGATTGAGGAAATCGTCGCCAGACTGACGAACGGCAAGTAGTCGGCGGCACCCCCAAGCGCAGCGCGCCTCTCAAGGACCTTGGATTACCACGCGTAGCAGGAGCGTGTTGTCCTTCTTCAAATCGGCTCCCCAGATCAGCCGTGCCGAAGAGTGCCAGTCGATGCGATCGTAGCCGTCCTTGGGCCTGACGTCGCTCGCCGTGTAAATCGTCGCCCGATCCCAGCCGCTGTCGTCGAAATCGACCTGTTGCCAGCCGTCAGGTTCATCGAGCGATTCGAAGTCACACGGGGCTTGCCCTGGCACGGGATTGCTTTCCTGCTCGCATGCATCGTCCAAGGGACCGCGGTGAATGACCTTGCAACTCCAGCTACCGTCAGTGACGGCGACCGGTCTGCCGGTCGAGTCACTGAATTGAGCGATGATTCCACCGTCGCCCATTTGCTGCCGAGACGTTCCGATATACTCCAGCCCCGAATCGTCCTCCTTGAAGTCCTTGACGACGAACGTCAGCACGATCGGATAGTCCGCCCGGAACGAAAAACTCTCGGCGTTAAACGAACGCTCCGTGGTAATCGGAACTGAGTCTTCGATCAGCAGTTCCTCGCCTAAATAAAGCGCAAACCAGTTATCGGCCCAAACATCCCCGTTAACGGCAACCGAACCGGTGCTCGTCTCGATGTGCTGCCGAGGCATCGGGCCTTCGCTGCAGCCCGTCACCGACAAACATATGCCGATCAGAGCCGTTGCGGCGGATGCCCAGGTAGATCCACGATTGTCACGCATCGAAAGTTTCATCACTCTTGTTCCATGATCGGCCACCGAGTTGCAGTCTTCGCTCGAATAGTACCATCGCGTTGTCAGCGGTTCCAGAAGCTGGCGCTGCACGCCGACACCGCATGTTGTATGAAGGAAATGACTGAAGTCATCGCCACCCGCAGTCGTGGTGAATGCCGGTTTCCAGTTTGTCCGCCCGTATCGATTCTAGAGAACGTGCTGACGCTTCGTGTTCATCTGGATGATTGCCGAAGCGACAACGGTCCGCTGCGCGTCTTGCCGGGATCACACCGCCACGGTTGGATCGAAGACAACCTCGACGACTGGAAATCCAACGTCCAAGAAGTCTGCTGCGAAGCCGACGCCGGCAGCGTCGTCGCGATGAGGCCCTTGCTACTCCACGCTTCATCCGCGTCAGAGTCGCCGGGACACCGCCGCGTCCTGCACATCGAATACGCAGCCGACAAGCTGCCGGGCGGCTTGCAATGGCACACTCGGATACGCGCCTGATCACTTCGTTAGAGTGAGGCCGGGCGTGCCATTGCTCTGTGAGCAGTGCCGAAGGTTGGAGAACGAGTCAAAACCGGCACGACCGATACAGCGATGGCCCATGCCTCCACTGTTGGTTATGCCACATTTGTGTCAGCGGTTTCGGCACCAGCGATCTTGGCGTAAAACTCCGTCTTCCCATCCGCGTCCTCGGGCGTCAACAAGGTGAATAGCGGGATGGCGATGAGTGGTACGAACGTGGTCACGTAGGACGGGTCGATACCACCATCGCGGGCGAAGCAGTACCAGATCCAGTGCCACAATCCGCTCGCACTTTCCGGTGCGGTCAGCTCGATGGCGCTGGCCCAGTAGATGAGTCCGTACCAGATCATGCCGGCACCGTATCCAATCAGCATGCCCCAGAATGCGGCCTTTTCGGTCGTGCGTTTCCAGTAGATCAGAAAACCCACGGCAATTGCCGGCGGCACGACCATTGCGAAACCGACTAACAATAGATCGAGAATCGAGACTTCCCGGACTTCGACGACGATTGCCAAAGTCGCGGCGAAGAAGCCGTACAACACCGAGGTGATGCGGTACAACCGCAGCTTGCTGTGCATGTTGAGATCGCGCGAGAAGGGGAGCCAATCGTTGACGAACATCGTGGCGCTCGATAGCAGAATCGGACCGCCCGAAGAAATGACCGCTGCCAATATCGCCGCCAACGCAAACCCGCCGATCCAGGGACTCACGTCAGTCGCCAAGCGGGCAATCGTTGTATAGCCGGCGGTGGTGGCCTCCGATCCGTAAGCCGCCAATGCTTCGGCACCAACCCAACCGGCCAGCAGCGGCATTACCGCGCCGATCAGGCCTCCCAATAGAAATGCCGGAACCAGGACACGTTCGCTCTTGGCGGCACTCGAAAAATTTACGTAAACCGATGCGGCCGGTGTGTGGATGACGGCCGAGAAGATCATCGCCACGATTGCGTCCCATCCCTGCCCGCTAAAGCTCCACCAAGAGGCCACGTCCTGCCCGCGTTCCGACACCGTCACCGATATGCGATCGACGATTTCCGACCAGCCACCCAAGTGACTTAAACCGCCCCAACCGACGGCAAACAGTCCCAGCAGGATTACCGTGCAGTGGATCATGTTCGCCGCTGACGATCCCCACAATCCGCCCATCGTTGTATAGACGACGATAACCAATGCCCCTACGTAGACGCCGTAGACGAAGGGGAGTCCCGTCACCCCTTGGAGAATCTTGGCAATGACGAACGGCTCGATGATGTTGACGATCAAGTATTCGGTCTGAACGCATAGGCTGGTCAGGCGCTGGCAGCGGGACGTGCCGAATCTCATGTAGAAGATCTCCCCCACCGTGTGCAGTTTCAGTCGCCGGTAGGGGATGGCAAAGAACAGCCCGACGATGGCCAGCGCCAGAAGAGTGCTCACGCCGTACCACAGGTTCCACATCCCGGTCGTGATCACGTTACCCGCGACACCGTAGGTTCCTGCGCCGCCAATTCGCGTGCCCGCCACACCCATGGCGATCATGATCACGCCCATGCCGCCACCGGCCACGGCCCAGTCGCTGGAACTGCGGCTGCGAAACGCCAACAAACTGCCGACCACCGTGACAATCACGAGATAGCCGACGATCACACCGGTGGCGATTGGATCCATGCCGAGATCGGTTTTCTATGGCCAGAGTAGATTGGAGCCGTGTCGTTCTCGACAATTCCCGACACCGATGCGTGGAACAAGACTCTTCGACGGGTGCCACTGGCGGCTCGCCCGCCAGTGCGGTCCCGATGACTGCGAGGAATGCCCGAAGGAGTCTGGGTGCCGATGAGCTATCGGCACTGGCAGACTAGCTGCCAGTGGCACGCCTAGGCCGCAATCTGTGGGGACCATGTGATTCGCCGCTGCCACAAGCGTCCTTCCCTTCAGTCGAACAAGTAGCTGACCGACTCGTTGCGGTGGATGCGGCGAATCGCTTCGCCCAACAGCGGGGCGATCGAGATGACCTTGAGGTTGTTCGGCATTTGTTCCCGCCGCAGAGGCAGGCTGTTGGTCACGACCACCTCTTTGATCGGCGCTTCACTGAGCCGGCCGGCTGCGGGCCCGCACAATACGGCGTGGGCGGCACTCACGTAGACGTCGGCGGCCCCTTGCGATTTGGCAATCTGCGCGGCACCGACGATCGAGCCGGCTGTCGAGATCATGTCGTCGAACAGCAGCGTCGTTTTGCCTTTGATCGGCCCGCCGATCAGGTTGGCTTGCTGCGTCTCCAGGGCGCTTGAGCGGCGTTTGTCGACAATCGCCAGGTTGCCGCCCAGATGTTCCAGATGCTGCAGCGACCGCTTGATGCTCCCTTCGTCGGGGCTCAAGATCACGATGTCTTCCGGCGGAATCTTCAGCGACTTGAAGTAATCGTCCAGCACGGGCGCCGCATACAAGTGATCGACCGGAACGTCGAAGAAGCCTTGAATCTGGGCAGCGTGCAAGTCCATCGTCAGTACACGGTCGGCGCCGCTCTTGGTAATCAGGTTGGCCACCAGTTTGGAGGTGATGGGCACCCTGCCCGCATCTTTGCGGTCTTGCCGCGCGTAGCCGAAATAGGGAATCACCGCGGTAATGCGTTCGGCGCTGGCCCGCTGGCAAGCGTCGATCAGGATCAGCAGTTCCATCAGGTTGGTGTTGACCGGCGGACCGGTCGGCTGCACCAAGAAGACATCGCGGCCGCGAATATTGTGCTCCAGCCGCAGGCTGATCTCGCCGTCCGGAAAATCGGTGAGCTCGACGCGTCCCAGCCCGATGCCGAGATAGTCGGCAATTTCTCGAGACAACGCCGGATGCGCCCGCCCGCTGATGATCGTCATGTGTTCGTACATAGGCCACCCCGGCCCATGTTCTGCCCGAACGGCGGCGCAATGTCAATGGTCCAGCCAGAGCGCGCCCAACATAAAGGTTGCGGGTTCCGGCGGCGTTGATGAGACGTGCGAAGGCCGAATATCGTCCGATAGCCGCCACGATGATCCCGGATGGGATCCGGCGGGTCGGCGCGGACGTTCAGTCAGTTCCGGCGGCGGCAATGGCGCGCTGTTCGAGTTTGCGCTCGACGTCGGCCAGCTGATCCAGCGTGTTGACGCCCATTGCTTCGAGAATGTCGAGTTTGCAGCTCGCGAACACGGGTCTGCCGGCCCGTTTCAAAATTCCCGCGCAATCCGTCAGATAGTACTCACCCTGATTGTTGTCGGGGCGGAGTTCATCGAGCGCGTCGAACAAGTCCTGCCGCTGAAACGCAAAGCAGCCGGTGTTGATCTCACAAATCCGGCGCTGCTCGGGGGTCGCGTCTTTTTCTTCGACGATTCGCAAGAACCCGCCGTCGGCATCTCTGACGATTCGCCCCAATCCCTCGTTGGCTGCCGTGTTTGCAGTCCCCACCACGCACGCCGCCGAGTGGTCCCGCAGTTCTTGCAGCAAACCCGCCAACGACTCTCCACGCAACAGCGGCGTGTCGCCGGCCAGCACCAACACGCTGCCTGCATGGCCGGCAAGTTGCTCCCGGCACATCATCACGGCATGCCCTGTCCCGTGTTGTTCGGCCTGCAGCGCGAACTCGACGTCAGCATGATGGCGCAAACTCTCGCGGACGATCTCCGCCTGGTGACCGATGATGACGATCAAACGTTTGGCTCCGGCTGCACGCGCCGCCTCGAGCACGTATTCAATCATCGGTCGGCCGCTGATCTCGTGCAGCACCTTGGGCACGTCGGACTCCATCCGCGTACTTTTTCCGGCGGCAAGAATAACGGCTGCGGTGTCGTCCATGTTTCTCTCGAAGTACGCTCACATTGCCGGTTGAATGCAGTCCTTGCGCGGCACTGTGCTGGCGCCGAGTCTCGTCGGCGCACCGTAGAGGAAAACGACCCGGACGATCAACCCCACGTCGGCGCTGGCGATCCGTGCGAGCATCCGCCCGACGACAAAAAAGCCCGGCTCCCCACGGGGGCCGGGCATCGAAGATGAGTTGATAGCTTAGTAGCGCAACCCGGCTCGGGCAATGAATCCGGAGCGGATCTCAAAGTCGGGCGTTGAGCCTTTGAACTCAACATCGCGATCAAAAACCCAGCCGGCTTCGATAAACTTGGCATAAACCTGGCGGTCGAAGCGCAGGCCGACTAACGCCCGCCAGTCTTCGATTTGGATGGCATCCTTGGCCCCGCTCGATCCAAGTTCGACTTCATACGCTTCGACGTGGTATTCCGCGTTGGCGTACAGCCAAACGCGCTCTCCGTAAAAGCGGCCCATGTAGTAGCTGATTCGGGCTTCGGGGAATAACAGTCGAAACTCCCATTGCGGCGACGGCGTGTAGATGACGCCGGCATATGGCAGCACGAACGTATCCACGCGGTCCCAGACGGTGACGCCCAACACCCAAGTCCAATAGGACGAGTGGTTGAAGAATAGGGCGAGACGTCCGTCGAACTGCCAGGCGTCGGATGAGGTTTGCTGACTGAAGTCGGAATTAACCGACGGCGTGAACCCGGCCAGCAGGCTGACAGGCGCTTCGCCAGGCGTCGCGTACTCGAAGTCCCAGCCCAGGCGGTAAACTTGTCCCGGCAAGCCTTGCACGGGATTCGATGGTCCATCCCAGAGCCGCAGCCCGAATTGCGGCGCGGTCGAGAACACGGAACCTCCCCCGGCCCTGGTTGTATAGCGCCACTCGCTGTCGAACTCCACGATGCCGAAGCTTCCGCCCCACGGGCTGCCGACCGTTGTGGGGCGCACGTTTTCTTTCGGCAAGTACCCGAAGTCGTAGTAGTGGTGCCAGCCCAGGCGATACGGCTGTGGCCCCAACCCGCAACAGCTGTTGGCGGGTCCAGCCGGGCCGTAGGGAGCCGCGTAGGGGGAGACTCCGGGCGCTTGTTGTTGGTTGAGGAACGGATCGTATGTCGGCGTCGAAGGCTGCTGCAGCGGCGGTAAGAAGCCGTCGCTGGGGGCAGCCGGCGGCGATCCCTGGTAGCTCGGAGACAGCGGCTCAGTACTCGGCTCGCCGAGGAACGGCGTTTCGTCATATGTCGGGGTTTGACCGCGCACGGCCGCCATGTAGGCGGACGAGGGGGCATAAACCGTGGTGTGATCCTGGCCGGTGGCGCCGGTAGACAACGCCATTGCCAGGCAAGCAATGCAAGCGTTCACGTCATGACCTGCTGAAGAGGGGACGGGGTCTGGGTCAGATTGTCGGGGAAAGAGGTGAGCGGCGGATTTTGCAGAATTCTCCGGTTGCGTCAACATCAACCAAACACAGCGGGCCATCCCCTCACCGGCGCGGCGGGGCCGCTCGTTCGGGGCGAAACTTTTACCGATACAACACTTAGGGAAAGTACCAGCACCCGCGCAACGGGGGTCTCGGCAGCCGCATTCTTTGGGCGAACTGCGCAGACCGACTCGCCTTTTCACTGCTCCCCGAAGGCCGGAAGAGTATAATCTGGGGGATGGGCGGCCCCTTGGCTGTCGGCGAATTGTTAAGGGGCTCTCTCCCAGCGTTCGTCACCGTGTCTAGGAGAAAACGGTCTAATGGCGACGACGGTCGAATCCAACGACAAACACCAGTACGTCGAGTTCGACGAGTACATCGATTTTCAGCTGCGAAAGACGCGCGGCAACATCAAGTGGACCGAAATCGCGACCGCCCTGGTCGGTCTCGCGGTGCTCTTCCTGGCCTATCTGCTGATCTTCGTCTTGCTCGATCACTGGTTCATCGCAGGCGGCTTCAGTCAAACCGCCCGCGTGGTGATGCTCTGCGTGCTGCTGGCGACGATAGCGGCGTGGCTGGCCTGGAAAGTCGCCTTGCCTTATTGGAGGCAAGTCAACACGCTGTTTGCGGCGCGGACGATCGAACAGGCCGAACCAACGCTGCAGAGTTCGTTGCTGAATCTGGTCGACCTGCAGCAGGCCGAGCGGCCCATTCGCGAAGAAGTTCGCAACTCCATGGAGAAACGGGCCGCGGTCACGCTGGCGCACATAGACATCGAGCACACCGTCGATCGCCGTCCACTGATGTGGACTTCCTACGCCCTGCTGGCGCTGGTTGTGCTGTGCTGTGCCTACGCACTGTTGTCGCCCAAACGCATCACGAATTCACTCTGGCGTGCCGTCCTGCCGGCAGCCCAAGTCAGCGCACCGACACAGACTGAAATCCGGGATGTTAAACCGGGCGATGTCGTCGTCCCGTTGGGAAGCCGGGTCGAAGTCATCGTGGAACTCACCGGCCAGACCCCAGACGACGTCACCCTGCTGTACACGACCGAAGACCGCCGGTCCCTCGACGAGCCGCTGGAAATGCGGGAGACGGAAGAGGGCCGCCGCGAGTATCGCTGTGTCCTGACCGGTGAGAACGGGCGTGGCGTGCTGCAGTCCATGGAGTATCGCATCGTGGCCGGCGACGCGCAATCGCCTACGTTTCACATCTCGGTCGTCCAGCCACCGTCGGCCAGGGTCACCGAGCTTCAATATGAGTACCCCGCATATATGGAGTTCGATTCCAGGACCGACATCACCGGCCACATCGACGCGTGGGAGGGAACCAAGGTCAAGTTGACCGCCGAAGCCAACATGCCGCTTACCACTGCGGTGATCCAATTTGCCGACAGTCCTGATGCAGACAACAAGGCCGAGGAGATTCCGCTCCGCATCATCGACGGCACCCAGCTCGAGGCCGAATGGCATTTGAAGCTTCGCGCCGACGGCAGTTTCCCCAAACACTATCGCATTCGCTGCAAGAACAAGCGCGGCGACTCCGACCCCGACCCAACGCTCTATAACGTCACGATTCGTCCCGACCAGCCGCCCGAGGTCGCACTGGTCGATCCGGTCGGCGACATCGAGAGGCCGGCCAACGCGATCGTTCCCCTGGTCGTCTACGCCCGCGATCCCGATTTCAAACTCGCCTACGTCACACTCCGCATCGAAAGTCACGAAACCGCTATTCCCAGCGAGATGGTCTACGAAGGAGATCGGCAGCAATTCTCCGGAACGCACGACTTCAAACTCGAACGATTGAGACTCAAGCCCGGGGACGAGATCGAATTCTGGATCGAGGCCCGCGACAACAAACAGCCCATCGGCAACCGCAAGAACACACCGCGGATCAAGATTCTCATCACCGATCCTGTTACACCCGAGCAGGTCGAGCAGCAACTCGAAGCCGACAAGCAGCGTCAGGAAGAGGCTCTTGAGCCCGAAGAAGGCCAGCAGCAGCCGGAGGGGGCCGAGAACGCTGAACCGCAGGACGCCGACGAGCAGTCCGAGACGGAGACAGATCCGCAAGCCGACGAACAGCCGCCGGAAGACGGCGGTGAAGCAGCCGCGGAAGAAGAGGGCCAGCCCTCGGATGAGCAAGGTGCGCAATCTTCTTCGGAACAACAGCAACTCGATCCGGAAAACCCGGACGACACGGGCGAGGTGATCGAGAAGCTCTACAAGCGGATGCAGGAGCAACAGCAAGAGTCAGAAGAAGGCGGCGAACCCCAAGGCGAAGAACAACAAGACGGCGAACAACAACAGCAAAGCGACCAGCAGCCGGGCGACCAGCAACAAGACCCAAAGCAGTCCGAAAAAGGAGATCAACAGTCGCCGCCTGAAGGCGAACAAGGTCCCCAAGATTCACCAAGCGAGGGAGAACAGGCCGGCGGGGAGCAGTCTGATCAAGAAGGTCCCGCCGAGCCCATGCCGTCCGAAGATCAGCCCCAGGCCTCTGAGGGCCAGGATCAATCAGGATCCGAAGGCGCCGGCGAACAGGAAGGCCAACAAGACGGCCAGCCGTCCGGCGATCAGCAGGGCGCGCGCGGAAACCGCAAAGAAGATTCATCCGAGCGAAAAGAAACCGAAGACGCCGAAGGGGAACAACGTCCCGCTGACGGCGGCCCAGACGATTCGAAGCAGAAACCGACTGAAGGTTCCGAACGGCCGGCCGACGATTCCGGGCAAGACGCTCGCCAGCAGCAAGGCGGCGAGAGTGAGCAAGGAACTGCTTCTCCCGAGAAGAACTCTGATGCCAAACCGGGCGCACAAAATAGCAAGCCCGGCGAAGATCAGTCGCAGTCGGATCCAGACTCCCAGCGCAGCGCCCCGCCCGGCGATGCGCAACGCAACGAGCAAGAGCCGCAGCAGCAGAAGAAGGGAGACGTGGAACGACCCGACTCGGCCCAACCCCCCAGCGACGATTCAGAAAAACCGGAGCCGGGAGAGGCGCCTCCCAAGGGCGAGGGAACTCCAGAAGGCCCGCCGTCAGGTGAGACACCACCGCCGGGCGATTCGGCCATTAAGCCGGATCAGCCCCCCGAAGGTGGCGGCTCCTCGGGAGAATCGACCCCCAGCCCTGCCGAAGGCGAAGGCGATGCGCCCATGCCGGGCGAGCAACGTGACGGCGACGCACAGCAGGCCGCTGAACCGCAACAAGGGGATCAAAGCGGCGAACAGCAACCGGGCGAGTCAGGACAGCAGGGCGAATCTGGCGGCGAACAACAGCAGGGGGAATCGGGCGGCGAGCCGTCAGAACAGAGCGGTGACGACTCTGGCGGTGATTCGCAAGCAGCCCAAGGAGGCGAGGGCGAACAACAATCCACACAACCCGGCGAACAGGCCTCTGGCAAAGGAGATCAAGCCACCGATCAATCTTCCGGCAAGCCCGGCGATCCCCAAGGACAGCAACAAGGTGGCTCGAAATCGGCGCAAGGAGCACCGGCAGGCGCGAACGCTCAAGGCGATCCGCAGCAAGGAGCGTCCGGCGACGGCGACACAAGCTCGAACGCAGCCGCAGACAAGGCCAACCTCGAATTCGCAAAAGAGGCGGCCGATCTCGTCCTCAAGGAGTTGCAAGGCGAACTCGACCGCGGCGAGATCGATCAAGAATTGCTTGACGAACTCGGCTGGAACGAGGAGCAGGTCCGCAAATTCACCGAGCATCTGAAGAACCGTCTTGACGCTCCTCCCGCCGAAACGCCAGAATCCCTCGCACGCCGACGCCAGTTCGAAGAAACGCTTAAGACCCTCGACCTCAAGTCGTCGTACGGATCCCGCCGGGATGCGGGCACCCCCAGTACAAAGGCAGATTCCATCGGCCCCCGACGCAGCCGCGTTCCGGCCGAATACAGAGACGACTACGACGCGTTCACACGCAGCCGCGCCAAACGCGGCAAGACCTCGGCGCCCTAAACCAATTGCGAAACTCCGCAGCCGTCCGGCTCGCGGAGATCCACTCCAAACCGCATCACGCCACAAGGATCATTGATGCCAATCTCGATTACTTACTGCGGACAGTGAAACTACCTGCCTAAAGCCGCCAGTCTGGCGGACGCCATCGAATCCCACACCGGAACTCGTCCCGAACTCATCGAAGGCGCCGGAGGCATCTTCGACGTCAAAGTCGACGGGGCCAACATCTACAGCAAACACGAGACCGGCCAGTTTCCGACAGACGAAGAGATCCTGTCGCAGCTGCAAGCCGCAACCTGACGGCGCGACGTTCACAGCAATCATCCGGCTGGAGTGGCAATGTCCAATGTCCCCCGCCGCAGACGCCATGCGCTTGTCGTAGGCTTCCTGATCGGATGGCCGCTCCTGGTCTTCTTTGCCGGAAGCAAGTTAGGTGAGCCTTGGCTGCTTGTGTGCGTGTTCTTGTCGCTCGCCGCGTATGCCGTGGTCGGATTTCAGACCGGCCATCCTGCCCCGGTGCTGGGCGCAATCTTCGGCGCATGGTTGGGTGGCATGTTGCGCGTCTTTCCGCCGGGAGATGGCCTGGGATCCCCCCGACAACATGTGATTGGCGGCGCGATCATCGGCGTGTGTATCGGGTTGCTGGTCGACCTCGTACTCCGCCGCGCCCGTCGTTCGCCCGAAACGACACCGAAAATCGCACAGGACGTACATGGCTCGAGTCTCCGGCAGCATCGCCGCGGCACGTTTCGCTCATCGTTCGTTGCGCTGCTGCTGGTCGCGTGGCCCATCGCTGTCTACCAGATCGGAACACATTACGGAGACATGATCGCGTGGTGCGTGGTTGCGTCGATCGTGTTTTACTTGCTGGTTGGACTAGAAACCGGTCTGCTGGCGACTGTCTGTGGGGCGATCGTGGGTCTGTTTCTATTCACGGCCTTGTCGACCCCCAGCGTGGGACGCGTGCAGGGCTTCATGCAGGCAATGATGTTCCGAGTCATCATCGGTGCGGGAATCGGGATGGCACTCGGCTACTGGTTGGACGTCGAACGCCGCTGGGCACGGCAAAGGCCGCGTTCCGGTTAGGCTGCCGAATATCGGCGGCACTCACACATCAGAACGACGCAGCGCGGCGACGCCGCAATTGGCGTGTTGCACATTGTCTACTGTCCGTCGTGCATCACTTCAGGATGCCGCGCTGCCCAAGCCCGCCATGCGTAGTAGAGCGGCAGTCCCAGGGCAATCAGCCCCAAGCCAATGTTGGCCTCGGTCGGCTTCTGCTGGTAGACGTTGAACAAGAACCAGACGTAAAACAGCACGTAGACGAGCGGGACCACCGGATAACCCCAAGTGCGGTAAGGCCGCTCCCAGTCTGGGTGCAACCGGCGAAGCACGAACACCGAGAGCACCGTCAGCATGAAGAAAATGCTCGACGAAAAGATCACGTAGTCCGTCAGCAAATCGAAGACGGTCGTGTCTTCGAAGCCTTCGACAGCCGAGACAAACACCGCCGAGCCAATCACCAACCCGGCGGCCATCACCATTTGCACCAGGATCGCTACCGCTGGCGTGCGGTAATTGACGTGCACCCGCCCCAACGACCGGAAAAACAAGTCGTCGCGTCCCATGGCGAACGACACCCGCGGTCCCAGCAGCATGTTGGCGTTGATGGCTCCGAACGTGCTCAACATGATGCCCACCGACATCATCTTCGAGCCGCCCGAACCTAATAGCGCTTTGACTACGTCCTCGGCGGCATGGTCGCCGGCAGCGCGAATCTGCGACATCGGCAGTACCGCGTGATAGGCCAGGTTGGCCGAGACATACAGTACGATCAAGATCGCGATGCCGGCAAACAGCGCCAGCGGAATGTTACGATGCGGCTCGCGAATCTCTTCGGCCACCGGCGTGACGTGATTCCACCCGTTGTAGGCCCACATAATCGCCAACAGCACCAGCGCAAAACGCGTCGACAAACTGCTCTCTGACGGCGTTACAGAGGTGGAGTAGTTCTCCCAACTGCCGGATTCCCGGCCCGACAGCCACACGATGACCGGCAGCAACGCAACCAGCGCCAAAAAACCCGCCTTCAATACGGTTGTGCCCCCCTGCATCCGCCCGCCCCAGATCACGCCGATGATGTTCACCCAACCCAGAAACGCGATGAGCATCAAACAGAGCGCGACTTGCCAAAACGGGTTGAACGGCTCTTCTATCACCTGCGACAGTGAACCGACAAAAATCACCGACAGCGCCCCGACCGAAGCCGGTCGCGCAAACAAGAAGTCGGTGTACCCGAACAAGAACGCCGTGGGTCGGCCGTAGGCTTCGCGAAGATAGACGTACGTGCCGCCGGCACGCGGCAGCATAGCCGCCAGTTCCGCGTAGCACAGCGCCCCCAGAAAACAGATCAGCCCCCCGATGACCCACGCCGAAATGATCAAGGGAAAGTCACCGCCGTCGGCTGCGATCTTGCCCGGCTTGGCAAAAATGCCGGAGCCGATCACATTCCCGACCACAATGGCGACCGCCATTCCCGGCCCCAACGCGCGGAGCAGACCCGGCCGGCTCTCAACATCGGGCGATAGCGGGCTGGGCAACTGAGCCTCTGCCCCTGCCTGCGCGTTCTGATCGGAAGCCATTGAAGATCTCGAATGCCCGCGAATCGATTCCTGATGTGGCGTCTCGCCACCTTACCCGGCCGATGGATGACAGGAAAGGATGAGCAGAGCGGTCGGCGTGAGATCAGTCGCGCGGTGCCGCCTGCGCGTGAAGAGCGCGATACACGCCCAACGCTTGCTCGTACTCGGCTAATTCGTCGGCGCTCAAGACGGTTCGGTTTCGCTCGATCTCTGATTGCACGGCGCGTACGAGAAACTCGGTTTCGAATCGACGTGGTCGCAGCCGCCGGTCCGCCCGTTTCAAGTGTACCGGAGCAGTGTGCGCAAACCGGATACGATCCCCTCCCGGCTCTCCCTCGAAGCACCGCACCGCGATCCAGGATGTGCCATCGACTGCGACCTGTTCGTCGAAGTTGGAATGCAATCCACCGTCGGTGTGCGGTTGATTGCCGGCCTTGACAACGCGCACGACGTCGCCGTTCTTGACAATCTCGATACGGCTCACGCCTCGACTACTTTGCACGTGTCCGTGGACGCGAATCGACGACGATTCCTCCACGTCGATAGACGATCCCGCCGGCCGACCGTCGAATTCTGCAAACAACATCGGGCCGGTGGTCACGAAACTCCGACCGGCGTCCAGGCCGGCCATCCATTTTTGATAGTCGAATCCACCGGGCAATTGCACGTAGACGCGGCCATATCCCAGCGGGACCGGGTGCACGCCGGAAGCGGTCCCCGCCGTTGGTCGCATCCCGAACCCGCAATTAAGCAGTGCGTAATAGGTCTTGAAACCGAAGTCGATCCAGCCCCATTCGGTGAATCCGTCGGCGTCGGTTTCGATGTCCCAACCTGCGGGCAACAGGTCCAACGTCCATCGTTTGAAGAAGAACTCGGTACGCCACACGTGGTTGTTGGACAGCTCGAACAAATCGACGTTCATCACGGGTACGAGCATCATCGACCACGGCCAAGAGTGCTTGTCCAGATCGAGCAGCGCCCCCTGGCTGCGGGCAGCCGCGGCAATTGGAGCAACCGGCGGGGCGGCCGGGGCGAGCGGCTGCTTGTGACCCAGCACGAACACCGCGCCCAACGTGTGCCGCTTGCCATTCACCGTGAACAGTTCGTACTCGGTATTCATCGGCCAGATCACGTGTGACGCATCGACGCTGATCAGTTCACCCGTTGCGGCGGTCGACTTGTCCCCCCGTGCCGGCGGGGTGTAGGCGTCTCGAACCCAATACGACAGCGGCAAAGCAACGTTCAGGTCCTCCGCCAGCATCACGTTGGGCAACTCATCCAGAGATCGGTGCACGTGTGTGTCGCCGCTGTACCAACCGAGTTCGGCCATGTCGATCCACCTTTGCAGATGGATCACGTGCTCGACCGGCTCGTCACCCACGCTCACCGTGACTTGGGTTGGACGATACTCTTTGCCGCGCTCGATTGTGATCGTGTATAGTCCCGGCGGAACATTCGCCGTGAAGGCATGAGCCGAGACCGTCGTGTGTTTCTCGACGCTCTGCGGCGAGCGGGACACGTCGTAGACCACCGCCGATCCATCCGGATCGGCCGACTTCACGAAATACCAAGTTCCCTCGGCGGATTGAAGGTATACGCGGCACGGCAGCGCATCGCCGGAGTCGGCATCCACAACGCGGCACGTGAGCGGTACGTTCGCTTGGCCAAACGCATCAGTCGCACTCGGCAGGCCGGCAGATACGATCAACGCGTGCACGAAGCAGATCAGACGCATGGCATTGGTCCCCTATTGCGCAGATTTCACGTGTCAGCATCGCAATTGCTGCGGTGACAACTTCGCGAACCGTTCAAGATATTGGCGCTTCCGAACAGGCCACAACCCTGCTATACCAAATGGCTAGATCATAAGGAGACAGATCTGATGTCCAACATGGTAAGTTCGGGTTCTTCCACCGACGTTCTCTCAGAGCTTGTACCTAAGGAGTTGCATGGGCTGGACGATCCGCAGCGAGCTCTCCCCCGAGTCGCGAAAGACCCTCGCCTCATGGGAAAGATCGAAGCTGCGGTTGCCGAAGTGCCGACGAGACACGACCTTTTTTTGGGGGACGCGCGGACGCCAACCTTTTTGTCGCCGAATTCTGTCCATTTGGTGGTGACTTCGCCTCCGTATTGGACGTTAAAGGAATACCGACGAACGGACGGCCAACTAGGATGGGTTTCCGATTACCAAGACTTCCTGCAAGAGCTGGATAAAGTTTGGGCTAAGTGCTACGACGCTCTGGTTCCGGGAGGCCGTCTCGTGTGTGTGGTCGGCGACGTTTGCCTTTCTCGCCGTAAGAACCAAGGGCGGCATAAGGTTGTGCCTCTTCACGCTTCCATTCAAGAGCGCTGTGCGGCAATCGGGTTTGACAACTTAGCCCCGATCATCTGGAACAAGATTGCTAACGCCGCATACGAAGTGGAAAACGGATCCGGATTCTTGGGCAAGCCGTACGAACCAAACGCCGTTATCAAGAACGATATCGAATTCATTCTTATGCAGCGCAGGCCCGGTGGATATCGCAAGCCATCGCTCAACACCCGCATACTTAGCTTGATCTCATCAGAGAATCATCAGAGATGGTTCCAGCAGATCTGGCAGGACGTTTCCGGAGCATCGACGCGCGCACACCCCGCACCATTTCCGGTCCAGCTGGCTGAACGATTGATCCGCATGTTTAGCTTCGCTGGCGACGTTGTCTATGATCCTTTCATGGGCACCGCATCGACGCAGATCGCTGCCGCCCGTTGGGGGCGCAACAGCATCGGCACTGAAATAGATCCCGTTTACTTCGAGTCGGCTGCAAAACGTCTCCGGGCAGAGTTTGATGGGATGTTTCAGAATACCGAAATTAATCTCCATTGATGAGTGGATGCGTCCAACATCTGGTACAAAGCCGCAGACATCGCAGACTTGTAAGGTGCGAGGTCCAAGAGTTGTCGATCAAACTTCAAGATGCGATCACCCAGCTGTACGACGTCTCTGTTGTGCAGGGCAAAGCAACGTCCACGAAGCGACTCGATGTTCTAGCCGAATTCTGCGTGCAAGAACTCGAACGCCGCGGAATGTCGGGAGCATTGACGGATCAGGATATTCCAGGCGGTGGACGAACGAAGAACTGGGATGTGACGTGGAACTACGATGCGAAGTTTCGACTCGCCATTTCCCTCAAGTCGTTGCTGAAAAACGTAGCCGGCACTGTCCCCAATCGGATCGACGATCTCATGGGAGAGATCACGAATGCTCAATTGTACTCTCCGGAAATCGTTCTCGGCTATTTGATGGTGTTCGATACTTCAAATGATTCACACTCTCCAAAGCACGGGATGAATTGGATTGAAGTGTTGCGAACACGGCTCGAGCGACTCTCCGGGCGGAGCCCCCCGCATTGGACTACAGGCACAATCGAATCGCATCTGCTGGTTGCGGTGGACTTCTCGAATGGCCCCGAGCTTGTCTCCAGTGCGACCGACTGCGATCCGTTCTTCGACTCCCTCGCGAGTCAGGTGCGCTTGCGCAACCCGAACGCACTACACTGATCCGGTTGTACGCCAACGGGAAGCGTCGTGCTTTAGTGAGTCGCCTGGAGCTGTGTCTAGCGCCGATTGCAAGTGGACCGACGATTTCTCGCGTCAAAGTGATCCCCAACTTCGAATTGGCAGGAACGGTACAAGCCCCCTGCAAAGTTCCGCTAAAATGTGAATACCGCAAACGTCGACGAATCAAGCCATGCAATTTCCATCGAGCGCAATCCTGACTTTCTCGATCGTGCTCTTTGCACAATTCGGCGCTGCGGCCGATGTCGACTATCAGCGCGACGTCAAGCCGGTCCTCAAGTCGCGATGCTATGCCTGCCACGGGGCTCTCAAGCAGGAGTCCAACCTGCGCCTCGATACGGCCAAGTCGATCCGTCGTGGCGGAGACGGTGGACCGGCTGTCGCTGCAGGCGAACCGACTGACAGCGAACTGATTTCGCGCATCACGGCCGAGGATGAATCCATCCGCATGCCTCCCGAGGGGCACCCGCTCTCGGCCGATGAGATTGAGAAGATCGTCGCATGGATCGAAAGCGGCGCGTCTGGTCCCGATGATGAGCAGCCGGAACAAGACCCGCGCGCGCATTGGGCGTTTCAACCCCCCGTTCGACCTGAATTGGCCTACGCCGCTGCCGAATGGGGTGCGAATCCGATCGACGCGATCCTGGCCGCTGAGCAGCACGGCAACGGCCTCACACGCGTCGCTGCGGCCGAAAAATCGCTGCAGTTGCGGCGGCTGTATCTCGATCTCATCGGATTGCCCCCCACCCGCAGCGAGTTGCATGAGTTTCAAACCAACCAGCTGCCGGGCGCATGGGCACAAACGGTCGACAGGCTGCTGGCCAGTCCCGCGTACGGTGAGCGCTGGGGACGGCATTGGATGGATGTCTGGCGCTACAGCGATTGGTACGGGCTAGGCGAACAGGTCCGATACAGCCAACCGCACATCTGGCACTGGCGTGACTGGATCGTCGAGTCGCTCAACGCCGATGCCGGCTACGATCAGATGCTGCGCGAGATGCTGTCCGCCGACGAAATCGCCCCCACCGACGTGCAGACGCTGCGGGCAACGGGGTTTTTGGCCCGCAACTACTTTCTGTTTAATCGCACCACCTGGCTGGACGGCACGATCGAGCATACGTCGAAGGCGTTTCTCGGTCTGACACTGAACTGCACGAAGTGTCACGACCACAAGTACGATCCCATCTCGCAGCAAGACTACTACGCGTTTCGTGCTTTCTTCGAACCTCATCAAATCCGGCACGACAGCCTGCCTGGGCAAATCGATCTCGAGCAAGACGCCCTCCCCCGGGCCTTCGACTCGCATCCTGATGCGCCGACGCATCTGCATGTGGGGGGCAATGAAAAAGACTCCGATACCAGCCACACGATCGATCCCGCCGTCCCCGCCGTGTTGGATTTCACGGACCTCGACATTACCGAGATCGCATTGCCCGACGACGCCCACTTTCCGATGCTGCGTTCGTTCGTGCTGCAAGACCACCTGCGCGCCGCCGAGCGCGAAATCGCTGACGCCGCTTCTGCAGGCTCGGCCTCTGAAAACGCACTGGCCGACAGAGGAGCGGAATCAAACATCGCTCGGCTACGCGCCGCTGCCGCCAATTTGCATCCATCGGCCATCAGAACCGCATACGCGGCTGACGTCGCCAGGCATCACCAAGCCGGTGAGGTGGAGGTTCAAACGTTGGTCTCGGCTGCTGCGCGGGCGGCTGCGGAGTATCGGCTGGCGTTTGCAGAATGGGCCGTCGCCCGGGATGAGTCGAAGGCCGCCACCGCGCAAGGTGAGTCGGCCAAGAGCAAAGCCGCCGTCGCGCTCCAAAACTCTCGACAGGAACTGACTGAAGCCAAACAGGTGGTCGAGTCGCCCGGCAAGACTTATACATCGCTGGTCACCTCGCTTAAGTCGCTTGAAGGACCGGACGAGACAGAGGAGTCTCGGCGACAACCCTATCCCCACGTCAGCACGGGCCGGCGGACGGCGCTGGCGGGTTGGATGACCGACCGCCGCAACCCGCTGACGGCCCGCGTTGCCGTCAACCACATTTGGATGCGGCATTTCGGGCGGCCTCTCGTCGAGCCGGTCAACGACTTCGGTCGACGTACGCAGCGCCCCGCTTTGCAGGCGCTGCTGGATTGGCTGGCCGTCGAGTTCATGGAGAGCGGCTGGAACATGAAGCACTTGCATCGGCTGATCGTCACCTCGCAAGCGTATCGCCTCTCGGACGAGATTCGCTCGACTGACGAGCGCACGCGGGAGCGGGACCCGGACAATCAGTACGTATGGCGCCGCGAACCAATGCGGATGCAGTCACAGGTCGTTCGAGACAGCCTGCTGCATCTCGCCGGCCTGCTTGATCGTCGCATGGGCGGCCCAACCATCGATCCCAACTCGACGACCCACCGCCGCCGGAGCCTGTATTTCACTCACTCCCGAGACGACCGCAACCTGTTCGTTTCGATGTTTGACGATGCCGATATCCTGCGGTGCTATCGGCGCAGCGAGAGCATCATTCCCCAGCAAGCCTTAGCGCTCATCAACGCGCGCGAGCCGCAGTACGCCGCCATGGTCATCGCCGGGAAGCTGTCTTCGGTTGCAACACGGCACGGCAGCACGGCACGAAAGTCGCGCGAAGTGTTCGTCAAGGCCGCGTTCGAAACGGTGTTGTGTCGCGCGCCCGACGATGAAGAGATGCGCGTTTGTTTGGAAACTTATGCGGCAGTCTTGGCGAGTCCCCCTCAGAAGGCGAAACATCAGATCCGGGCGCGTATGATGATTGTGTTGGCGCTGCTTAACCACAACGACTTCATCACGATCCGATAGCTTGACAGAACCAGCAGCGCGTCCCAACGAGACGTCAGATCCACCAATGCCAGATGTGAATTCCTTCTCGCGTCGCGATTGCCTGAACGCCGGCCTTGGGGTCGCAGGTCTTGCGCTACAATCGTTATTGCGCCGCGAAGCCGGTGCGAGCCCGCCGGCCGCGATTGAGCCGCCCAAAGCCAAGAGCGTTATCTGGCTGTTCATGCGCGGCGGCGTGAGCCATCTGGAGAGCTTCGACCCGAAGCCCGCCATCGACAAGTTTGCCGGCAAGTCGATCACGGAGACGCCTTTCAAGGGCGTGCAAGATCCCCAGAAGCTCAAGAAAGTCCGCGTCGTCGTGGTCAACGACGCCAACGGCCAACAGCGGAACAAACTGTATCGCACCCAAGTTGAATTCCAGAAGTATGGCCAGAGCGGCATCGAGGTCAGCGATTTCTTTCCTCACATGGGCCGGTGCATCGACGACATCGCCGTCATCCGCTCGATGTGGACCACCGACGACAACCACGGAGCCCAGGTTCAGTTTCATTCCGGCCGGCACATGCTCGACGAACGCTCCCCGACGGTCGGCGCCTGGCTCACGTGGGGGCTGGGGTCTCTCAACGATAACCTGCCCGAATTCATCACGATGGGGCCGCGGTTCTTCGATAGGCGGGACGGCCACTATTTGGGGCCGGCCTACGACGCGGTGCCGCTGAAGATCGACCCCAAAAATCCGTTGCCCTATGCCCGCCCCGAGTTGAAGGTCGTGCCCGAAGACCAGGCGCTGACCTTCGATCTGGCTCGCAAGCTCAACGCAATCACGGCCGCACGCAATCCCCACGACGATGCGCTGGCGGCGCGAATGAAGTCGTACGAGTTGGCCTTTCACATGCAGACATCCGTGCCCGAGGTGCTGCGTTTCAACGAAGAGACGAAGCACACCCGGGCGATGTACGGGCTCAACAATGAGAAAACGAAACCTTTCGGCATGCAGTTGCTGGCGGCCCGCCGGTTTGTCGAACGGGGGGTCCGCTTCGTGCAGATCATGCACGGCGATGGAGCCGCCGGCGCCTGGGACGCGCACGCCAACCTGCAAGCTAACCACGCCGGTCTGGCTACGCAGGTCGACCGCCCGATTGCCGGGCTGCTGGAGGATTTGAAACAACGCGGCCTGCTGGAAGAAACGATCGTCGTGTTTGCCACCGAGTTCGGACGCACGCCAGGCTCACAGCGAAGCAACGGCCGCGATCACCATCCGTACGGTTTTTCGATCTGGATGGCGGGCGGCGGCATCAAGGGGGGCATCGTACATGGAGGAACCGACGAGATCGGTTTTCACGCCGTCGAATCGCCGCACTACGTCACCGACGTGCACGCCACGCTCGCACACTTGATGGGCCTGGAGCCGAACACTCTGGAGGTGCCCGGTCACAAACGCCTCGAACGCGACTTCGGCAAACCGATCTTCGAGATCATCGCGTGAACTGGTCTGCCACCGGCCGGTGTGGAGCAGCGTCACGGTCGAAAAGATCGTGGTCTACGACGACCGGCACTGCTGGGCAAGCCAGTCAGTGGCACCCCTATGCCAATTCGGGAATCGGCCGGCCCCCTTCGCTCACAATGGGGGTCGGACGACCGCGAGAGCTGACCCAGTGCGCGCCCAGGTCGATGCCCAGGTGTTGAAACGTGGTGGCTGCCAGGTCCTGCGGCCGAACCTTGCCGCTCTTAATCGCGCCACCGCGGCTGTCGCTGCTGCCGATGACCTGGCCTGTGGGCATGCCGCCGCCGGCGACGATCATCGACATGACGTTGGTCCAGTGATGCCGCCCGGCCTTTTCGTTGATGACCGGCGTTCTACCGAACTCGCCCATCATTATCACGAACGTGTCGTCGAGTAGGCCGCGCTGTTCCAGATCATTAATCAGCGCGTAGCAGGCGCGATCGACCCTGGGGCAGAGCGGCTGCAGGCCTTTCTCGATGCCGCCCCAACGCACGTCGTCGCCGTGGTGATCGAAATACCCCCAGGCTCCGCTGACCAGCACAAACGTCACGCCGGATTCGACAAGCCTGCGGGCCAACAGCGCTTTCTCGCCGACACTCGCACGGCCGTATTCATCACGGGTCGCGTCCGACTCTTGGTCGAGATTGAAGGCTTGCTGCACGCGTCCCGAAAGCACCATGTCGTAGGCTTGTTGCGTGAATTGGTCAACGCGAGCCAGCGTCTGACCCTGATCGAGATCCCGCCGCGTGTTGTCGAATTGCTGTCGTAGCGAGTCGCGATCATTCAACCGTTCAACACCCACGCCCTTAGGCAGGTTGAACTTACCGGCCAATTCCAGCCCTTTGACCGGCTCAAAATTGGAACCCATCTGCCCGGCGCCGTAGACGTCCGACCGCCACGAATTCGCCAATCCCACGAAGGCGGGCAGTTCGGGGTCGTTGGGGCCGCGGAACTTGGCAGCGATCGATCCCATCGACGGGTAGCCGCCGCCGTCGCGACCATCGTTGGTTCGGCGGGCAAACGGGTTGCCGGCCTGCATGGTGATCGGCGTGTGGTTGCTGGCACTGCAGTCGACCGAACGGATGATCGACATCTTATGGGCGATGGAAGCCTGCAGCGGCAAGTGCTCGCAAAACTGCACGCCCGGCAGACTCGTGTTGATCGGCGAAAAGGGACCGCGGACTTCCTGGGGAGCCTGCGGCTTGGGATCCCACATGTCCAATTGCGATGGTCCACCGGACAGCCAGAACAGAATGACCGCCTTGCGGTCGCTCGAATGTGCACTGGCGGATGTCTCGCGAGCCCTGAGCAGCTGCGGCAACGTCAGTCCGCCGACCCCGGCCAGCCCCGCCTGCAAAAACCACCGCCGCGAGCCGACACGCAGCAGATCGCGAGCTGGGGGCTGCATCGTTGAGCCGAAGGTCTGCACGAGATGTTCGTTGTCGTGCTGCTGTCGCGATCTGGCCATGTAGGTACCTCACACGAGTTTTCGCACCTGGCGGCATAAATGCCCGTTTCGGTGTGAAGAATAGGATAGCAGATCAGCGGGGGCCTCCGCAGCAGCAGGCCGCATCTGCCCAGTATTATTCGGTGCGGCGGCGTGCCGCAAACCGCTCCAACCCGCGGAAGCAGGCGAGCTGTAGGGCAACAACTGCGATGACAACAAAGACAACGAACCCGGCAACCTGCCTCCAGTGCAGCATCGTGGCACTCCGTTTCCACCCGGACGAACTTCCATTTCGCGCCCAAACATTGCGGCTCAGATGTGTTGCTTACCAAATGCGATTTTGCGTCGCAACTGCCGGGTTCTCGATGATCAGAAAGCGGCCTTTGAAGTCTCCAAACGCAGACGTAGAATTCCGGCCTTCAGCCGCCATATGCCGCCCTCGCCCTGAGAATATTCAACAACGCGCCAAGATCGGAAGACTGCACGCGAATCACTCACGCGCTGCCGTCCGTCGACTCGCATTGGTCGTCTCATCCGCTGCCGTCGCAGATCAGGAATTGCATTCGAATGAGAAGAAACAGAACGGTTTCCACACTGATGGTCGCGGCACTCGCATCATTCTCCGGTGGATGCGGCCGATCGGTGGAGTTTTCCGCGACCAGTTTTCTCAACAAGGTACCGCCCGAATTGGCGACGTCCGGAATCGCATTGAATTCCGATGGGCCGCTCCAGCTGGCCGCCCTGCAGGGTCAAGTGGTGTGGCTCGAATTCAGCTTTCTGCACTGAGGCGGCTGCCAGATTATGGCGCCCCACCTGGTCAGGTGGCACGAACAATACGGCTCACAAGGGCTGAAGATCATCGAAGTCGACAACGGCAACAGCGATTCGCTGGAAGAACTGCAACAGCACGTCACGAGCGAAAACATTCCGTTCGCCGTCCTACACGACGAGGGGGGTGAGGTCTGCAGCGCCTACGGCGTGCAGGGCTATCCGGTGGCCTATCTCATCGGCGAAAGCGGCAAGGTGCTTTGGGAAGGCATTCCGTCGTTTGACCCTGACGGTGCCGAAGCCGTGGTCAAGCGCGCGTTGGCTGGAGAGCTGAAGCCGGAAGTCGTAAATGAAACGCAACGTTGACCACTGCGCGATGTCCCCGTCGACTTAGGATGGCTTGCAACCCACGCGTTTTGACACACCGGCTTGGTCTGTTGTAGACTACGGCTACACCGCTCGACCGGTCTGCTTTCTTCGGCGGGACGACTGAGTGGACAGCACGGAAGTCGGCATTGTGCCGCCCTGTTGTTCGCGTCGGTCGACTCACTGCCTCGCCGGCGCCCTTCAGATTCTCTGTCACTCAGTTGCGGAGGTTGTCATGAGCGTTGGAACTTTGGAAATCGCGTTTCTGGCTGTCGCTACGGTCGCATTGGGGATCGCCGCTGTCGCCACCAAGCGGCGCTGGCTGGCTGCTTTCCCCCTCTTCTTTGTGGTCGCCGCCCTGGTATCACCGGCAGACCTGATGAGCACGTTGTTGATTGCGATACCAAACTGTGCCCTGGGGTTGGGGCTGGTGTGGTTTGCTGCCAAGTCGGAGGCACCCGAAAACGCGGCGGCATCCTGACGGCCATTCGCGATGCCGCGTCAAGTAGCATAGGCATCGAGCGCCCTGGCGGCTCATCCGCCAGGGCCAACTCGAGCCAAAGGCACGGCCTTCGTCGGTCACGGAATCGGCAGAACGTCGCGGACGGACTTGCTTAGTACTACAGCGCTCACTCATCAGTCCGCGAGCAATGCTGGGTGCCACGGGCGGCTTGTCCGCCCGTGTTGTTGCGAGCACTCTACAATTCGCACTGGCGGGCAAGCCGGGCAAGCCGCCAGTGGCATCATTTTTCAACGCGCTCGCATTGACTTGGCGCTGTAGTACTAGCTTGCTCATCGCAAAGCGCCGGAATCGAGGGCACTGATGATCTCGGCCGTCGGCAGAACCTGTACCTGGATACGCGGGTGGATCAACTCCTCCCAGACCGAATTATGATGCTCGATGACCGAGACGGCGTCGAGATGGGGCCGATTGGCCGTCGTGTGAGCATCGCGGGCAACGACGACTTCGAAGTCGAGACTCAGCGCCGCCCGGATGGTTGTGTCGACGCAGAAATCGGTGGCGCATCCGGTGACGATCAACCGCCGGCTGCCGTGTTGCTGCAGAGTGTCCTGAAGATCGGTCTCGTAGAACGAGTCACAGGCCCGCTTGCGAATCACTTTGTCATCGGCAGAACGCTCTAGCTGGGGCAAAAACTCCCAGTCGGGCGAATCGGGTTCAAAGGCGTCACCGGGAGGCCGTCGTGTTGGATGAATACCACGAGACCGCCGGAATCTCGCATCGCCCCGGCGAGGGCATTGATCCGCTCCACCACACCATCGGTGTCGTGTCGCTCGGTCGGTGTCCGGAAGCAGCCAACCTGCATGTCGATGACGAGTAGCGAGTTCAAGACAGCTTCCAATGCGAAGAGTTCGATCGTCCTCGTGAACGGCTGGCCCGTAGCGTATTCTACTGCGATGCAGCATTGCGTGCTGAGCCAATGGTCTGCAGCGCGAACTTGTCACAACTCGCACACCCATTCCTAGTGATTTGACACTCGTCGCGGCTACAATCTAGTTCGTTGACCACGGGTGCAGCCTTCATTTCTCGGCAGATCACAAGGGGACCGACATGTGGACGCAGAAATGGCAGCGCGATGAAAAGCAGGGTGTCGACTCCCCCATGCCGACGCAGGTCGTCTCCAATGAAGAATTCATCCCGCGACCCCAGACCAAACAGCAGAAACAGTGGGAAGAGTTGATCGGCCGGATGGGCGATGAGAACGCCAAGAAGCTCGGCATGCCGCGGCGCGACTTCATGCGGACTTCGATGGGCATGGCGACCGCCTTTCTGGCGTCGAACATGGTCTACGGCAACTATTGGGACGTCGACGCGGCCGAGACGGTTGAACCGGCGGCGACCGAAGAGAAGTGGCCCAAGGGCGAATACTTCATCATCGATGTGCAGACGCACTTCACCAACGGCCGGGCGCTTGGTTTCCGGCAAAGCGAGTTCATGCAGAACATGGGCTTCGAACTCGAATCGAGTGCCGAGGCCTACAGCTTTCCCAGTTACGTGAAGGAGATCTTCTTCGATAGTGAAACGGCGATCGGCGTGATTTCCGGAGTACCCGGCCGCGAGATTCACAAAGATCCCAAAACAGGCCGCATTCTCGAAGGACAGGAACGCAGCGATCGCACGTTGCCGAGTTGGCTGATGGCAGAAAAGAAAAAGGAGTTGAACGATCTAGCCGGCTGCCAGCGCTCGCTCAGCCAGGGCAACTGCGCGCCGAACCACTATTGGAATCGCGAAACCAATTCGCCCAACTTTGCGGCCTTGTTCGAGCAGATGGAACGCGAAATCAAGCTGTACGGTATCGACAGTTGGAAGTGGTACTGCCACACCGATCCCGGCCGAAGCGGCAACGGGTTCAAGCTCGATGACGAAGACATGACATACCCCTTCTACCAGAAGTCGCGGGAGCTGGGGCTGAAGGTCATCAGCATTCACAAGGGATACGCGTCGCAGTCGCGCACGCTGGGACACCTGGCGCATCCCGGCGACGTCGAAAAGGCGGCCAAGGACAATCCGGATCTCACGTTCATCGTCTACCACTCGGCACTGAAGCACGCCACACGCGAACCCGAGTTTCACGACCCCAGCTTTTTCGATCCCACAACCGGCGACTTCGCCTGGCACAACGATCTGATGCAGATCAAACAGCGCAATCCCGAGATGACCAACGTCTACCCCGAGATCGGTTCGGCCTTCGGGTCGCTGGCGATCGTGCATCCCGAAATGTGCATGCATTTGATGGGCAAGAACATCAAGCACTACGGGGCCGACCACGTCATCTGGGGGACCGACTGCCTGTGGTGGGGTTCGCCTCAGTGGGTGATCGACGCCTTCAAGCGCTTCCAGATCTCCGACGAAATCTGCGAGAAGTTCGGTTACGAGAAGATTTCGAAGCAAGACAAAGCAAAGATCTTTGGACTCAACGCGGCGAAGATCTACGGCGTTGACGTCGATGAGGCCCGCAACGCATTTCCCAAAGATGCGCTCAGTCAACTCAAGACCGCGTACCTCGAAAACGGCGGACAGTCGGACAACGCAGCCTACGGCTGGGTGAAAGCCGACGCATGAGTCTGGCCGACGGGACCTACTTGACCAGAATCGCCACGTAGGAGCCTTCGTGCTCGGCGGCGAGTTCGCCCATCACGGTGGTGCGGGCGCGGAGGTGGATGCGGGCCTTTGTCTTGCGGGTCAGCGTGTCGATGAACTTTTTCCAATCGTCCGGCGAAGAGAGATAGCAATGGCTTTCGACGTCGCCTTCGGCCGGCGCCCGGTAGTCGGTGGAGCTGTGCTGTACCACTAGCCGGTGGTCGTAGCCCTCGCGGACGAGGTTCAAGTGCAACAAGGTCCAGCCCGCCAGGATGCCCAGGCCTGAAATGCTGCCGCCGAAGAATGTTTCGCGGTGGTTGATGTTCGCCGACAGCGGCGCCGTAATGCGGATGGACGTCTCGTCAAACGCGGCGATCCGCACGCCCATGTGCCTCGAGATCGGTATTTGCTCGTGCAGGTATTCGGTGATTTGGTCAGGCGATCGGGTCACTTGCCGACTCCGTTTGTTCAATCGGCAGCGTGAGCACAAAGCACGCGCCGTCGGTGATTGTCTCGTCGTGTCGCAGGTCGCCGCCCAGGTCGCGGGCCAAGCGACGGCTCAAAGACAACCCTAATCCGATTCCCGGCTGCGTGCGAGCGGCATCTGCCGCAGATTTCGAAAAGGGCCGAAACAGGCTCGCGCCGCTACGTTTTCCCGTCCCCGGACCGTGGTCGCGCACGCGGATTTCGACTGCTGAGTCCGTGCGCCGGCACCCCAGTTCAATCAGCCGGCAATCTCCCCCCGACCCGTATTTGCACGCATTGTCGACGAGATTGAACAGAATGCGCTCGGCCGCAGCCGGATCGACTCGCACCACCGGCTGAGATCCTTCGATGTCGCAGGCCACATCCAGCTGCATCTCGGCTTGCTCGGCACGTTGTTGCAAGCGCTCGCCGACTCGGCCGATCAACTCGCCCAGTTGCATGCTCTCGACGTGCACCGCGTTGCCGGTTCGTTCCAATTGAGCGTAGGCCAACACGTTCTCAACCAGATGCGTGAGCCTTCCCGCCTCGGCTCGCAGAGTCTGTAGGTACGACTTGCGTTTGTGTTCGTCTTGGACGAACCCGTCGTCGAGCATTTCGGTATAGAGCTGAAACGTGGTCAGAGGCGTGCGGAGTTCGTGCGTGACCGCCGAGACGAACGCCCTGCGGCGATCGCTCAGCGCAATCACACCGTACAGCAACCCGCCGCCCAGCGTGGCCGCTGCCAACGCGCAGATCCAACTGACCAACAAAGAGATGCGAATCACCGACCAGCGCTGGGGCGCTTCGGCCGCAATCGGCGCCGGCACCAGAAGCGCAGGTATGGTCGTGAGCATGCGGCTCTGGTCGTCGTTCGGCAGCCCCATGACCGGCACCAAGTCGGCGTTCGGCAGCAGATCGTGGACTTCGGCCAACAGCTGCGACCGAATTGCAGGCCAATCGAGCCACAAACCTTGCACAATGTCGCCCTGCTCTGATTCGACCCGTCGCGCGAGCAACAACTCTCCAGCCATCCAGACCGGTGCCAGCGCGCCTACTCGGACGATGGGATCGGCGGACGCGAGACCTTTGGCGGCCGGCAACTGGTTGGCGAAATTAGCCGTGTTGCGCGCCCGCGATTTGTATTCGTTGAGATTCATGACCTGCTGCGCTTGTTCGCTTTGCCGCTGCTGGGCAACCGCGACTTGGCTGTTCGCATCAGGGATCGCAGGTTCGTCTGGCAACTCGTTGGGGAGCACGTTGAGCAATTGATCTCGGCTCGCAAATTCGGTCAGGCTGGCTACAGCGTCGCCTTGGTCACCGGCCGCGACGCCCTTGTTGGGCTTCTCCTTGCGCACGTCGATCCGTAGTGCGAGTCGGCCATCCGGTTCGAACTGAAAATAGGAGCGCACCAGCGGTGTTGGCGTCTGCCCGGCCGACGGTGAATTGGCCTCTGGCAGAGGCCGCTGGTAGGCCTGGTACGGTCGCGCCGCTTCTTGCCCGACGAGCGGCAGCAGAGTCGAATCCATACGCCATAGAGCCAGCCGGACGTTTCCTTCGCGGGCGGCCCAACGTTGGGCGTCATGCCGGTCGGCGTCTAACTGCAACAGCACCACGCTGATCCAAGCCATGGCCGCCAGCCCGACCGTCAGGCAGGCGCCGAAGGCGATCCAGACGAATGCAGTTCCCTTACCACTCACGATCACGCCTCCGGTGTACCCAGCATGTACCCCTTGCCGCGAACCGTGAGGATAGTTCGCGGCCGTGGTTCGGTGTCACGCAGCTTCTCTCGTGCGCGGGCGACGTGCATGTCGATGGTTCGGGTGGAGATGCCGCGGGGGTCGAGCCCCCACACGCTGGAAAGGATTTCGGTTCGCGAGACGGCGCGGCCCGCATGTTGCGCCAGATAGGCGAGCAATTGGACTTCGCGCTGCGAGAGTTCTTGTCGTGTGCCATCGTCGAATCGGACCTCGTTGCGATCAAAATCGACGACGCCACCCGGAATTGCGATCGAGCCGACGCCGTTGGAGGCATCGGGGGCGCGCCTCAACACGGCCTCGACGCGGGCCAACAATTCGCGGACGCTGAACGGCTTGACCACATAGTCGTCGGCCCCCATCTGCAGCCCCCTCACGCGGTCGGCTTCATCGCCCAACGCGGTCAGGATAATGACCGGCAACGTCGGCCGATGTTCCCGCAGCTCTGACAAAACGTCCAAGCCGCTGGCGCCCGGCAAGACCAGGTCGAGCAGTACCAGATCGCAGGTCGGCTGCCCGAGCGCCTCCAGACCCGCTTCCCCGGTCGCCGCTTCGAGCGTGCCGTATCCATCGGCCGCCAGTGCATCCAGCAAGGCCCGCCTGATGGCGGGGTCGTCCTCGACGACAAGTATTGTTCGATCTGTCATCGGGTACTCGGACCGAATTGCGTGCCGTCGATGACCCTAGCCGCGCCAGAAATAGTGCCACTGGTACGGCAGGTTGAGACTTCCACCAGCCTCGAGTGTGACGTTCCACCGAATCCGACTGATGCCGTTCATGTGATGCCACCAGAACGGCCAACTGTACCAATTCCACCAGTAGGGATAGTTGAATGAACCCTGGCCCGATGACTCTTCGTGGATGTTGAGTTTCTCTACGTGAGCGCTCTTCATGCCCGCTTCGGCGGTACCTAACACAGTTCTGGTGACTTCCACGATGGCCGCCCGCCTGCCGTAGTTGGCAAGGCTGATGCTGCCTTTCAGGTCGACGCGGTCGTATTGATGTCCGCTCCAGACGGCGGCATCGGGCGTCCGCGATGTTTCGGAGTCGGTCTTGGTGACGGCGATGTTGACGGCCGTGGTGATTTCCAAATCGTCACTCGCCCCGCTGGCAGTGTATGTCATCAAGCCCTGCCCTAACAGACGACCCTCCCGCAGAATCATCGCTGGAGCCGTGGTGAGCGGATAGCGGCTGCCGTTAGTGATCCGCAGGTTGTGCTTCGCCTTCGGTGCATGAAACAGCCCGGCCAGTTCCGCCTGTTGCTGGTTGTTGAATTGGCGGCGGACCTCTGGAGGCGGGCCGAACGGCAGTTCCACCTTGTAGACGTCTTTGTATTCGACGGGAAACTCCACAACCGGCAGGACCATCCGTTCGCCTTTCTTCAGCGAAATGTCGCTCACCGTAAAGACGAACAAGTCTTCATGCCCGGCACCGGGCACTTCGGGACCCAGGTCGCCGGCCGGCTGAGGCTGCGGTCGATGGTTTCTGGCTCGGTACTCACCCATCCGAGTCGTTTGCGTCATGATGGCATTCGACAGCGCATACGCCGTCTGCGGACTCTCCTGAAAATAGGCGGAGAGCTGTGCCACCGTCTGCTGCAACCCGATGGGGTCGAGCGTGTCTTTGAAGTAGAAGGATGGCACGCCGATCACCAGGTTGGCCGTCACGTTTTCCAGGTCGGTCAATTCGTTGAGCAGCGTGGCCTGCAAGGTCACGACCGCCTTGCCGTCCTCGGTGATGGAAACGCGGTAGTTGGGTATCCAGCGAATTCCCTTCTGCAGGTACACCATGCCGACGTCGGCCGAGTCGGGAAGCTCGCCGCCCGGCGCATCAAGCTTCATCGCTAAGAGATTGCGATACTGGTCGCGCGGCAGTTTCGTCTTTGGCTCCTCCAGAAATGTGACGTCGCGAACGGCATCGATGTTGACGACCTTGTAACCTTCGGCAGTCTTCAGCACGATGGTCTGCGCCGGCGGTGGCGTGAACGCTGCATCAGGCGTCTCGTCTGCCGTGCCGACGTCTGCTCGTGACTGACGAGGGATCTCCACGATTGTTGCCGCGTAGGTATGCGAACCTTCCTTGATGAGCACTTTGGCCCCGACGTTGGCTTCCAACAGATCGCGAATGTTGAGTGCGGTTCGCTCGGACTTCACGATCTGTTTGCCGGCGACAACCGCTCTGAGGGTCACCGACGAATCGGCCGAGTAGGGCCAGAACGTGCCGAGCACTGGCATCGGCAAGTCGTCGAGATAGGTCGTCCCCGAGGGGTCGATGGGCAGCGTACCTTCGTGCAGCAGAAACGCGTGCCCGTCCTTGAACACGGTAATTTCCTTCACCGGCAGTTTCGACAGCGCGCCGGCGGAGACCGGCTCTGCCGTGTCTGAATCGGCTTGCAGCGGCTGACTACGATTCAAGAGTAGCGCGGTCGCAATCACTGCGCACACAACTGTTTCCCGAGACAGCACTGGCATGGGAGACTCCGTGTTTGACCGAGTTGACTTCGTCTTCCTTCGTACTTTGAAGTCTAAGCCGGCAGAGTTCTCAGGTGGGTAACGGGTTTGTAACAACAGCAGCGTCGGTTAGGATGAACCACCCGTTTCTGACGTCGTACGAACTGTTAACGCAAGCGAGGCCGCATGCAGCCAGATCGCCGGATTGTGTTTGCCTGCTTCTGCGCCGCCGCGCCGCTTCTGGCCGCGGTCGCAGTTGGCGGTCAGGAAAACGGGCTCACGATCGAGCAAGCTCGTCTGTGCGTGACCGGCTTCGATCACAACCGTCCGGATCCGTTTCCGGGGTTGGGCGATTTCGTCGGCTGGCCGGGTGGACTGGAGCGCATGCCCGACGGCGAGCTGTTGTTGACGCACTCGGCGGGTTACTGGCACGTGTCGTTTGCCGAACCGCGCAGCATCGAGCCGACGACCCGCAAGCGCTGGACGGCTGACGCATGGCCGCTCGACCATCCCGCGCCGACGGGCGGACGAACGATGGCCTGCCGTTCCAGCGACAGCGGCCGGACCTGGTCCAAGCCGTTTACGATTATCGATCATCAACTCGACGACGGGCCGCACGCTTTGTTGACCTGTCGCGACGGCACGGTGCTGTGTTTCGGGGCGGTTCAGGCCTCTTGGTACGGATATCGGCAGGCGCCGCAACGGTTCCAAGGCGATATCGACGGGTTGAACACCAAGCAGTTTGTGCTGCGTTCGACGGACGGTGGACGAAACTGGTCGGATCCCGTCTGGCTCGATAGCCCGGGCGACTTCTACGAGCGAGCGCACGGCGGACGGCCGCTTGAACTCGAGGATGGAGGCATTCTGTGGGCCACGTATTACCAACAGAGTGGTGCGAAGTACCTTCGCGGAGCCATTCGCCGTTCCGACGATTCGGGGCGAACATGGCAAGTGGTCTCCACAATCGAACGCGCGGACAACTCGATCGACGAACCGGGGATCGCACAACTGCAGGATGGGCGATTGATGCTCGTCACCCGTCCCGACGGCGCGGTCTTTCATTCGGCTGACGGTGGCAGCACGTGGAGTGACAGCGGGTCACGCATCGTGCCCGAACCGACTTTCAAAGCGCCGCAGCTGATCGTATTGAAAGATGGCACCATCGTCGTCGTGGCAACATGGAGGAATCTGAGGATCTGGATCAGCACAGACGCAGGGTTGACTTGGACCGACGACATCCCGCTCGATACATCCAGCTACGGCTATCCCGGCTCGTTCATTGTCGACGAAGACGAATCGATTCTGCTGCCGTACTGCGCCAGCGGCAGAGCGCCTAACCGCGTGTACGTGGTTCGTTTTCGCGTCAACGCTGCCCGCGATGGCATCGAGTTGCTGCCGGTGTCGAAATGACGTCGCCGCCGTTCGGAATGCTGGATCACACTCGATCGGAAGTCGCTGTCTTCGGAGCCGCCTCGTCGGAGTCACGGCCCTTGTGGCGTCTCGCCGTCGCTACGATTGCCGAGCCGTCGCCGAAGGTCGGGATCGATGTTCTCGGAAACGAACGCGACGTGGCCGTCGAGGAAGACAAACATCACGCCGCCGACATGGTGGCTCTTAAACGACAACTCAACCTCGTCGATTGTCGTATCCGCCGCCTTGTGGGCGTTGATCCGTGACTCCGTGACGGCAACCACTTCGGACACGTCGCCGTAGGAGCCGTAGGTCGGCTGCGTGTCGAAGGAAAAGTCGACGCCGACCGCTGCAAGCGTGATATGGTCGGCTTTGAACTCGGCAACTCGAATCGCTTCTCCAACAGCCACCGTGTGGGCCGAGCCGTCTTTCACATCACTGAGTGAAACGGAGCTGTTGAAGTAGAAGACTCCGTTCATTCGCGGCGAGAAACTGCCGCCGGCAATGACGCTCGCGTCCGAGAGGCCCTTCGTGCTGGAGACGAACTGGAAGTGGCCCGCAGCGCTGGCCAGGTAGTTCGTCGTGACGTGGTTGGGCAGTAGAATGTCCTTGAGATGATCGCCGACCACAATCGTCGGTCCTGAATCCGACGGACACCGGTATGCCGGGATCTCGGTTTGAATGGCTTTGAAGTTCGGACCGGGAAGATACCAGTTACCCAGTCCATCTTCGGCAAACACCAAGGTCTCGTAGAGATTCCCCTGGTCAAGCTGCGGTAAGATCGTGGCGCTCCAGGCTGTGCCGTGTTCAATAAAGCCGAATGGAAAGCTCTGGTGCGATTCGTGGTATTGCAGCAGCGCCAGGCCAATCTGTTTGAGGTTGTTTCGGCAGTGCGAACGTCTGGCCGCCTCGCGAGCCGTCTGTACGGCGGGCAACAGCAACGCAATCAGAATCACGATGACGGCGATCACCACCAACAGTTCGATGAGTGTGAATCCCCGTTTTCGATCTCTGACACTGCTTTGCATTCAGCTAGGCCCTCTCGCGATTCCGCTTGGCTGCAACCCCATAAACTTCCCAATATACCCAAATTCACACCAGTAATTTCCCATACTACTGTGGAGTCTTAGTTTGTGCACCTCTTGACCGACCGAAAGAGAAACGTGTGGCGCATCGTCTTTGTGTGGAACACTTGCTGACGAAGAATCCGTGATGACACAGCTGATCGCAACATGTTTTGGTGAAAGGACTTGGCCAAAAACCCATTGTGTGGTCTGCGTCTCAGAGCGCGACTGCGCATGTCGTTGCGCAGGGCGGCGGTGGCGAGCGTTCGCGCTTCAGATGAGATGGTCCGCGAGGTTCGCGGACCGCTGAGCACATTTCGAACGGAGCCAGGTGACCGATGATTAGGGCTGGTCAGCCAGTTGTTCGCTCAGACTTCCAAGCACCGCGAATACGTTGCCGACCTGCGAGCCCAAATTGGCTGCCCAGCCAGCTGAATCAAGGCTACCGCTTGAAGTGATAGTCGGCGAAATCCAGGAACCGCTGCCAATCATACATCTCGACCGAGTGGCCGCCTTCACGAATGTGGTATCCCACGTCGCTTTGGAGGATGGGCTCGCCCGGCGGTGGGGAGGCTTCTGACGTCAGTCCCTGTTTGCCCAGCAGCCGGTAGACTGCGCTGGCGTGGTAGGCCGACAGGTATTCACCGCGGCCGTCGGCCCACGTGTCTTCCACGCCGCTGGCGACGTAAACCGGGCGCGGCGCGATGAGCGCCAGCAACATGTGTTGATCGACCGGCAGGTCGTCCTCCTGATTGACGAACTTCCACGCGTTGCGGCACAGCCAATACGGAAAGCGGGTGACCATCTTCTGCAGCGTTTCGCCGGAGCGCCGGCGCCACAGCGCCGCTCCCGCACAGCCCGATTGGGCCGAGACGGCCAAGGCAAAGCGTTCGTCCTGGGCTGCGGTCCACAATGTAGCTTTGCCCATCTTCGAGTGTCCCATGATGGCGACGCGTGTGTGATCGACGTCGTCATCGGTCTCCAGGTAATCCATGGCCCGCATCGCGCCCCACGCGACTGCGGAGAGTACTCCCCATTCGCGGGCCTTGGGAAAGCTCTGTCCCTCTTTGAAGAATAAGCGGTGAATGCCGCGACCGAATCCGACTTCATTGTGGCCGACGAGATCTTGCTGATAGACGGCCACAAACCCGTAGCCTCGCTTGAAGAATTCTCCCAGCGGCCACCCGTTTCGCAATCGACCGGGCCTGGTGGGATGCGCCTCGAAGTCGCGCGACTTGGTGTTATTGAAGCTGTGCTTCATGAACGCCGGCACGGGCTTGTCGGCGGCATTGGGCACGAACACCAGCACCGTCATCTCGACATCACCCTTCTCATTGCTGAGACGAATCACGACGTCTTTGCGAGTCGCCTGGCCCTCCATGAACTCTTCGTCGACTTTCTTGAGTTCAAATTCGATGCTCAGCGGACTTTCTGGGACGGGAACGCGCCCATACACGAGGTTGCTGAACAGAGAGAGAATCTGCGGCCGACGAATGTTGCGCCACGCTTCAGCCGTCGTAATCTGTTCGCCTTCCGCCGTGACGAGCAACGGCGGCAAATCGTAGTGCGGCACCTTGGCTTCGCCATAGTTGACGTCGCTGTCGTACTCCTTCTGCTCGCGAGCGGTGGCCGTGCCGACGTGCGCGAGTAGGGCCAAGGCTGCCAGGACGAATGCGGTTCTTGTCATCTGAAGTGGTTTCCTGTTACTGACAGCCGGAGCAGAACGTTGCCCGCCTGGTTGGTCTGGAGCATTGGTCGGTCGAGGACGTTGGTGACGTCGTGAGCCGCACAGTCTTTGTGAATGGCTTTGTGATCTTTGTGGCTTTGTGGTCAATCCGCACAGATTACAGTCACACGCAATCGACGGTTGTGGACCACGAAGTCACAAAGGGCACAAGGTGAAGCGAGACCAATAGCGAACAAATCAGTGGTTATGGCAGTTCCCGGATTCTCAGGTTTCGGAATTCGACGGGTGAGCCTTCCGATTCCAGGCAGAGGTAGCCGTGGCTGGGGTCGCAGCCGTTGCCGCCGGAGACCTCTTCGCCGTTGACCCACAATCGGACTTCGCCGTTCACGGCGCGGACGTAGTAATGGTTCCATTCCCCGACCCCTTTGCTCAAATCTTTCGAGGGGAAGCTCCGCTTTCCGTTGGGGGCGGCGGGTTGAAAGGGGGTCATCTTCGAATTGCCAGTGGGGAACACATCGCCGTGCGTGGTGAACCAGTCGGACTTCTTGCCGTTTTTTTTCTCATAAGCTTCGGCGTAACCGTGGTCGAGCACCTGGACTTCGATGCCCTGCGGAAGCTGGTTGGGCCCCAGCGAGGCCAACGACTGCTCGACGCCCCACAGAAACACGCCCGAGTTGCCGCCTGAACGCAGGTGCCGCCACTCGACGACGAGTTCGAAGTTCGTGTATTGCACCTTCGATCGAATCACACCGACCGGCTTGCCCGTGCAATGCGCGAATCCGCCCTCCCAACTCCACGTGTCGTCATCGCAGTTGACGTTCACGAAGTCGGCGCCGGTCAGTTCCTTCCACCCCGGGCCCGAGCCGTCGATGAACGCGCGCGGCAAGTCTGCCGGCTCGTCGGCGTGCACAGCGCCCAGACAAAACGCTGCGGCGAGGCCAAGTGAGGCTATCGCGGCAAATGAATCTCTAAAACGTCTCATGATGTTGCTTTCACAAGGGTGAATCTTCGTGTGGCACGTGCGCTGGTTTGTCTGCCGTCTTAATGGCATGCGTTCCTTCTCAGCCGAGTCCGATGGACTAGGCCAACGTCCAACCTTTCCGATACTCTCTGCGGATGAATCGATCGGCGTCCGACGTGTTCGTAGCACGCATGTTCTGGGCATCCCACTGCAGCCGCTGACCTGTGCGAAATGCGACGTTGCCCAGGTGGTTGGCTTCGGTCAACCAGCCGGCGTACTCGAAATTGCACGTGGTGGGTGCACCGGTCTTGCAGGCGTGCAGCCACTCCGCGTGATGTCCCACCGACTTGGGAATGAACGGTTCGGGACGCTGGAAGCCCGCGAATTCGTCTTCGGGCAGCAGCACGTGCTTGCCGTAGTCCGACAGCAGCATGCCCTTGTCCCCGATGAACAACACGCCGCTGCCCCACTGCGGAATCGCTCCGTCGCTCCAGACTTTCGGCTTGTTCTTGCCTTGGTACCACGTTAGCGTCACCGGCGGTGATTCGCCGCGGCTGGCATACTCGTAGCTGACCTGCATCGACGCGGGTGCGATCTCTGCGTGCGGCGGAGGTCCCTGAGCTTCAATAGAGAGCGGTACCTTCAAGTCGAGCGCCCAGAACGGCAGGTCGACCCAGTGGCTGCCCAAGTCCGACATTGTGCCGTTGCCGAAGTCCCACCAGCGATACCATTTCGGTCCCGGAAAGTAGACGCTGTGAAACGGCCGTTCGGGTGCCGGCCCCAGCCACAAATCCCAATCGACTCCCGCGGGAACCGGTTCGGACTCTGCAGGCCGTTCTCGCACGAACACGATGTCATTAGCCGCCTTGGCTTCTGCCTCGCTTTGGCGGCCCCACGCCCGCGAGACCCAGACGTGCGCTTCGCGCACCGGACCAATCGCGCCGCTTTGAACGAGCTCGACCACGCGGCGGTAGTTGTCGCCGGCGTGGATTTGCGTACCCATTTGTGTGGCGACTCCGGCTCGAGCAGCAGCTTCTCGAATCACTCGCGCTTCCCACACGTTGTGCGTCAGCGGTTTCTCGCAATAGACATGTTTGCCGAGTTGCAGGGCCGGCAGCGTGGCAAAGGCGTGTGTGTGCTCGCAGGTGCTGACGACGACAGCGTCAAATTCGCCCGCGTGATCGTACAACCGGCGGAAGTCCACGACTTGGCGGGCATGGGGATGACGCTTTGCGGCCCTTCCCAGGTTGGCGGCGTTGACGTCGCACAGGGCGACGATGTTCTCGGATTCGACCGACTGCATGTTGCCGCCACCGCGGCCCCCAGCCCCAATGATGGCGATATTCAGCCGGTCGTTAAGATTTCGTCCCCGCAAGACCGCCGGAGCCGCGAACGCCGCCGCCACGGTGGCCGCCGATTCTAGGAACTTCCGCCGACTGAGTGAGCCTTGATTCCTGCGGGAAACTGCTGGTTTTGCGGGCATGGAGTGGCCTTTGGCGGGGAGTGGCGGGATAGAGCGGGACACCAAAATCGGCGTGGTTTGCAGTTCAACTACCACTCTACAGCGGTTGGAGCCTTCTTTGAACTGACCGGCGCCAGGCGGAACGATTGGTTCCCAAATCGGGGGCTGACTGCGCTTGGGGCGTATGGCATCATGTAGCATGTCATCATGGGAGCCAGCACATCCACATCTCGAAACCCGCCAACTCGGCGTCCCAGAATCGCTCGCCTGACCGACGAGCAACTCCTCGATCTGCGGATCCGTGACCTGGGCGTCAAGATCGAGCGCACCCAGCTGGCGGGTTGCATCAAAGAGCTGTACGCCGAGTTGGAAGCCCGCGGCATTAGCTTTCAGCCGCACTTCTGGTTGTCGGACGATTGGTATTCACCCGACGGCATTCCCGGCATCGCCATCCCGTTCTACCTCGCCCACCCGCGGTTGATCAGGCTGGAGCGGCGACAGATGCTCGAGGCCGAAGGGGCCACGCACGAATCCTGCATGAAGATTCTGCGGCACGAGACCGGCCATGCCATCGATACCGCCTATCGGCTCAGGCGGAAGAGGCGGTACGGCGAAGTGTTCGGCAAAGTGTCGCAACCCTATCGCGACTACTACCAACCCCGACCCTTCAGCAAGAAGTACGTGCTGCACTTCGACATGTGGTACGCCCAAGCGCATCCCGTCGAAGACTTCGCAGAAACGTTCGCAGTGTGGCTCAGACCACGTTCGCGATGGCGGACGCAGTACAAGGGATGGCCGGCACGGAAGAAACTGGAATTCGTCGACGAGTTGATGCAGGAAGTCTGCGAAGGCCGGCCCGTGGTCACCTCGCGCCGGCACGTCGAACCGGTTCAAAAGATCCGCACCACCTTACGAGAGCACTACCGCAAGAAGCGTGAGCACTATGGCATCGACCATCCCGGCTTCTACGACGCCGACTTGAGGCGGCTGTTCTCAGATGCACCGGAGCACAAGAAAAAGCCGACGGCCGCCTCGTTTCTCAGGCGGGCCCGCCGCGAACTACGAGAAACCGTCGCGCGCTGGACCGGCCAGTATCAGTACACGATCGACCAGGTGCTCAAAGAGATGATGACCCACTGCCGCGAGCAACGGCTTCGCCTGCGAAACTCGGAGCGTCAAACGAAGCAGGACATGCTCGTTCTGTTATCGGTGCAGACAATGAACTACCTGCATGGCGGCCGGCACCGTGTCGCCCTGTAAACTGGTGCGCGAAACGGGGGAGCTAGCCAAGGAATGACCAGTGAACAGGCCATTATCGACGGACTTTGTCACCACCTGATCATCGAGCACATCATCGATTCAGGACGGGCGCCGTCACTGGCTCTGCTCGCACATGCCGCAGGTATCGCAGCAGACGATGTCAAAGACTCGCTATCGCGGCTCCACGAGAAGCACGGTCTGGTGCTGCATCCAAACTCGCATGACGTGTGGGTCATCCATCCGTTCTCACTCGTCCCTACTTTATTCTACGTTGAAAGCGGGCATCGCGGATGGTGGGCGCCTTGTATTTGGTGTGCACTCGGCATCACGGTCCTCACTGGAAATCACGCGACCATTCACACCCGAGTCGGCGGCGAGACCGGCGAGTTGGCGCTTAGGGTGCGAGACGGAATTTTTCAGCCGGAGGGCTGCGTCGCGCACTTTCCGATTCCAGCATCGCGTGCCTGGGACAACGTTCACCGCTTCTGCGGATCGACGTTGGTGTTCGCCTGCGCTGACGACGTGGATGGCTGGTGCGATCGTCACGGCATCAAACGGGGCGATGTCCAGCCCCTATCGAAAGTCAGCAAATTGGCGAAGGTCTGGTACGGGGGCTACCGCAACCGAGACTGGCGAAAATGGACGCTCGACGAAGCTCGTAGCCACTTCGCTCAGGTGGGGCTTCATGGAGACTCGTGGCAATTGCCTGATCGCAAGGGCCGCTTTTAAGAACGCCCGATCCTTGACTGCTTCATCAAAGCTTCTGCAGGCTGATGTGGCAGCTCACCGCGTGGTCCGCCTGAGAACGCGTGTGATGTGATTCTCGTCGGCCAGAAAATCGGTCAGTTCGGCTTGTGCTGACGGATCGGCGTCACGAATGTTCTCCGCACTCAGCGGCTCGCCTCGGTCGATGCAACTCAGATACTCGGCAATCAGCTGGATTCCAGTCGACTCTGCCAGCTCTCTGCGTTGCATCACTCTCCTACTCCCTCAACACGATCCGCAGCTTTTGGAGACCCCGTTTCAGCAACCCTGCCACTGCGACGTCCCGCCGATCGAAATAGTTAGCAATTTCGGCGAGCGTCCAACTTTCGAGATACCGCAACTGGATGGCGACCATCTGATCGGCCGGAAGCGCCAGCAATGCCTCTGCGACGAGATCCTGATTCTCGCGGCGAATGGCTTTGCCGCTAATCGATGATTCGTTGCCGGGTATGAGGTTTCGCAGCGCACCTCCGTCGTTGCGCGAGTCGTCCATCGACTGATCGCGTCGAATGGTGCGTTTTTGCGCCAACACGTCGTGTTCAACAGCGTTTGCTTCATTGTTTCTCAGAATGCGAAGAAGCCAAGCGATCCATTCCGGCTCGGTCTGCCCTTGAAACGTCGGAAAATCGCGTTGGGCCTCCAGAAACGTCTGTTGGATCACATCGGAGAGGTCGCTCCGAGGCGCCAGTTTTGGATCGTGCTTGCCGACCCTGCGCAGGTAGTCGCGGTACTTCTCCAGCAACAACCCCAGCGCCTCTTGGTCGCCGCGCCGGGCACGTGCCAGCAACGATTCGATGCTCTCCCATCTCATTAGGTAACGTCCCTTAAGCAGGCCGAAAAGGAGGTTCACCCAAGGCGCGGATGCCGACACATTTTGTACCCTACCAATCGCTGGCGATCAACGTTGGGGAGTTTTGAGAAAAGTTTTGAATTCTCAAAAGTTGTGCGCCATGACCGCGCCGGCGTCCGGCCTAATGACATAGCCGCTGATGGTTGCTCGGGCCAACGATCAACATAGCCTGGGCCTTTTTCCAGCCCTGATGCAGTTGGACGAATGCCGGACCGTCTTTGGAGATGGGAAGGCGTGCTTAGCGTTCGTCCATGAGCCTGTTGCATCGGGGCTGGATGTTTTTTTGCGCCCGGCTGAATCTCATGGCCCTTACGCGCAATTCACAAGGACGGTGCACCGCGTCAATGTCGTTGGGCCACCAACCTCCTCACGCGCACTTGCCCCGTCGCCGACTCGCCCGCCCCGAGAACCCCTCGTCGACGCCGTCGTAGAGATCAACAGCGCCCTGGCAACCCGCGTCAGCGGCAACGTCCCAACCGAATTGGCAAACTCAGCAGCTGGAATCCAAGCTGCTGACTTGATGCGGGTGCCACTGTACCTCGTTGATCATGGCCGGACATCGACGCGCATCGGTTCGGTTTCCTAACCCGATTCCGCAACGTGCCGCACCCCTCGTCGTGATGGTCGGCTATCCGATGCGCCGCTGTTGCTCAGTTGTGCATGCGCAAAAAAACACCGTTGCGCGTCGGCTGGGGCTGCTTCTGCATATGGTATAATACGCTTCCCGGCTGGCCCCACTGCATGTGTTGGGCGCCGGGAACTGCCGGTCAAGCAGAAAGGTCTGCCGACGGAAATGTGCTCTGGAGGAGTGCGTGATGGGACGTGCAGCAAGGATGCCGCAGACCGTCCAGGCGGGAAAAGCGCTCGAAGTATTGGCCAAGGCAGGGGACACCGGGTGGAATCGCACATCGGCCGACGTGGGCCCGGATGGACAGAGGCGTCCTGTTGCGCGCACATGCGAAAGGAACGGATGCTAATCGGGAGGCGATCGCACGGGGTGTTCCATCACGTGGGCGAGCGTCCGCAGCGAAGGTTTCGGACGGCTGTTTCAGATCGGCCGAGGGGAGCGCGAAAACAGAGTTCGCGGCTCGGTCTGTCTACAGTATTAGCGCCAATCCCGAGAAAAACGGAATACTGTAGACGTAGACGCCGGATGCTGTGTTTTGCGCGCGCCCAGCCTGGAAGGGGCACTGGCGGAGCCAGTGGCACACAACCTGATCCGACGGTGGCATCCATGTGCTTACCAAACGCCGCTTCGATTTGCCGCGGCGGGTCACTGAATGACCAGCGTCTTCTCCGATTCCAGGTTCTCGAGCAGGTCTGCTTTCTTCCAGAAGGTGGGCTTCATCTTTCGCTTGCCGTAGAGTTGCTCGGCCTGGTCGACGTAGTGGGGCGAATCGGGGCGGCCGCTTTGGCCCCAGCAGATGCAAGTTTTCGATTCGATGCCGTCGGGACCGAAGAACATCAGGATCATCGACATCGACCCGCTCTTGGCGATGAACTGGCCGGGGTTGTCGGGGTCTTCCTTGCTCGAGACGTCGAAGAGTGTTTCGGTGAAGTTGCCTTCGCGGCTGCCGCGCTTGAAGTCGGTTCCGCCGACGGGAAACAGTTTGCCCCCGCGGCCCACCTTATGAATATCGCCCCAGGGCACGTCCCAGCGGCCGTAACGGTTCTTGAGCTGGCCTGCGGCCTCGGCCAACAGGTCGAGCATTTTCTCGCGGTCGGTGTCGGTCAGCGGCTCGCCGGTGGCGATGGGGTCGCAATCGATCTGGTCGCCGCACTTGAGCCGCCAAAACTTGTAGAGCGAGGTCACCGTGCAGTCGACGGTGAATTGGCCGTCCCACTCGAGCAGGGCATCCACGATGGCGGTGAACTGTTCGTCTTGCTGGCGGCTTTCGCTGCTGTCGGCCACTGCCTGTCGAAGCGCCTTTTGCCACGGGCCCGAAAGGACGTCGTAGACGTCCATGGCCAGGGCTTCGGCCTCTTCGGCCGTGACCGAATCGTCGTTGTGAAGTACCCCGGTGCTGCGCTTGCCGCGCGGATTGTTGGAGTCCCAGGAGACGTTGTAGACGTAGTCGGGGTACTTGTCGGGCGTGAGGGGCGAATCGACCATCATGTTGGCGGGGCTGATGTTGCAGTTCTGCATGTACCCGGCGGGCGGATTGAAAATGTGCACGAGGTCGTCGACCGGGTGCAGCCCTTTCCACGCGGTTTCCGACGAGACACCAGGGACCGGTTTGCTCCAGTCATAGCCTTCGGGCCGAATCGGGGTGGCGCCGCTGCGCAGATAGGCGATGGTGCCGCTGGTGTCGGCGAACATCATGTTCTGCTCGTTGTACTGGTGTTCGCCGAGTGCTTCGTAGAACTCGCGTGCCGTCTTGGCAGTGTTCATCTTGTAGAACTGGTCGAGCAGCCCCATCGCGTCGAGGTAGGGAGACGCGCCGACCAATGCGGTCCCTTTCTTCATGTCGGGCGGGCTCACCAACGGGCCGAGGTGCGTATAGATGGCCGGCCGCTTGACCGGCTTATCGTCTTTGACCGGCACTGTGATCATTTTGAGCTTGGCTTGCCGCCACTCGCCGTCGTACTCGTACTGCGGTGCGAACCCCAGTTTGATTTTGATCTCGTAAACGTCGGACGTGTCGGGGCCGCCGGTTGTGTTGGCCCAGCCGACGTGGCGATTGTGGCCGATGCCCATCAGGGGCGAACCGATCACGAAGTAGCCGTTCATGTGCAGTTCGCCGGCATGAACCCGGGCTTCGTACAAGACGGCGAGTCCTTCCCAAGTCAGATGCGGGTCAGACAGCAGGATGGCCCGGCCATCGGCCGAGCGATCAGGCGCAACGGACCACTGGTTGGACCGCATCGAAACGTTTTCGCCGCGCTTGCCGTTTTTGATGTCGTCTTGAATGGTTCCCAGCGGCCAACGCAGAATCATCGCCCGCGCGACGGTGAGAAACTTCCAGGGCTCCAGCTCGATTGCGAAATCGGGGACATGCTCGGGATGCTCGTCGACATAGGCCTGAACACCGCCGCAGAACCCTTCCCCCAGCAGACGCAGGTGCTCAGGCGCCGTCTCCCAGTACTCTTTGGCCAGTTCCTCGTTGCGGCAAAGCCGCATGATGTAGTCCTGTTCGACGTACTGTTTGCCGAACGCTTCCGACATGCTGCCCAACCCGGTCCGCAGCGCCGTATAGACGTCATCCAGCCGGTCCTCGGCCATGGCGTAGCCCAACGCGTAAACGCCGTCAGCCGGAGTGTCGGCGTAAATGTGAGGCACGCCCCAGATGTCGCGATATAAGGTGACCTTCCGCGACGCATCGTCGGCCAAAGCGGCGGCAACGTCCATGCAACACATCGCCAGGAGAACGGTGGTCAGGCATCGATAAGGCATGCTGGTTCCTTTTTCTATTGTTCGTCTCGCTGAGCCTGTCCCGGCGTTGCGATCTGCTTGCGTGAAATTCAGCAACGAGAAATACGCGGTCAACTGCCTCGCAACCGCCATTATGCCCCGCAACCCAGGCAATCGGTACCGAACCTCGACAGATTCTCGGGGCTCCTTAGGCAAGATCGCGCACAATCTTGAGAAAACCATCCTTTTCGAAGAAGATCATCGCCTGCAGCGCCGCCATTCCCGCGTCACAGCCAAAACATCCCTGCACCACAGCCCGGATCAGACAAGATGACGAACCGTATTTTCAACTTCTCAGCAGGCCCCGCTGTATTGCCGGAACCGGTCCTGCAGGAGGCCCGTGAGGGATTGCTGTCGCTAGGTACCACCGGCATCGGCGTGCTGGAGCACTCGCATCGGGGCAAGGCGTTTCTCGCGGTTTACGAAGAGACCGAGGCGCTCTGTCGCGAATTGGCCCAGATTCCGGACGACTACCGGGTGCTGTTTTTGCAGGGGGGCGCGTCGACGCAGTTCTTCACGGTGGCCATGAACTTTCTCGACAAGCAGTCGACCGCCGACTACTTGGTAACCGGTTCGTGGTCGAAGAAAGCAGTGGCGCAGGCCCAACTGTTCGGCAACGCGCATGTGGCCTGCAGCAGCGAAGACCGCAACTTTTGCTATATCCCCCGCGAGCGCGACTACAGCCCGGCGCCCGTGTACGCCCACTTCACGTCGAATAACACGATCTTTGGGACGGAGTTTGCAACCGAGCCTGATGTGCCCGACACGGCCTTTCTTGTCTGCGACGCCAGCAGCGACATCTTCTCGCGGCCCATCGACGTAACCAAATATGGACTGATCTATGCCGGTGCGCAGAAGAACCTCGGACCCAGCGGCACCACGTTGATCATCATCCGTAACGACCTGGTCGAACGAGGGGCGACCGGCTTGCCGGCGATGGTCCAATACCGCACGCATGCTGAAACCCAGTCGATGTACAACACGCCCCCCACATTTGGCATCTACATCATGGGACTGGTTTTCAAATGGATTCGCGAGCAGGGTGGGCTCGCCGCCATACAGGCCCGCAACGGTGAAAAGGCGGGCAAGCTGTATGGCTTCCTCGAAGAGAGCCAACTCTTCAAACCCACCGCCGATGCCGACAGTCGATCGAGGATGAACGTGACGTTCGTGACCGGCGACAACGATCTCGACGCGAAGTTCATTTCCGGCGCGGCTGCGTCGGATCTCGACGGCTTAAAGGGACACCGCAGCGTGGGCGGCATGCGGGCGAGCCTCTACAATGCGTTCCCAAACGCCGGAGTCGATGCGCTCATCGATTTCATGAGACAATTCGAAGCAGAGCATGTTTGAAAGATTCGATGAGCAGGTGATCTGCCGAGGAGGCCTGGGTGTGCATCAAGGTCCGCACGCACGCAGGTCCGAAGGAAAGGTACCGGGGGCAACCAAGCCATGCAGCTGCGGCTCAAAGGTCGTGCCACCCTCGGTGGGGATCACTCCGCCGGCAGCGGCTCTTTGCGGAGAATGATGGTCGCTCGCACAACGTAGTCGACGCCGCTATAGACCGTGACCACAACCGTGCCCCACAACAACACGTCCCGCAAAATGTTGAAGACCGGCCCGCTGACCAGCGGGCTCAAGGATAACAGGCTGGCCGTCACCGCCATGCATTGCGTGATCATCTTGATCTTGCCGCTGAAGCTTGCCGAGAAATCGCGGCCGTGCTGTTCCAGAAAACCGCGCAGGCTGGTGATGAACATCTCGCGGCCGATCACGATGATCACCATCCAGGCATTCACCCCGGAAGCGAGAACGCCTTCTGCGGAAGGCACCTTTTTGTCGAGCAAAAACACAAACGCGCCGCAGATGATGATCTTGTCGGCGAACGGGTCGAGGATGCGGCCCAGCGTCGTCACCATGCCGTATTTGCGGGCGATGTAGCCGTCGATCGCGTCGGTTGCCGCCGCGACGACAAACAGCGCGGCTGCCGTGATCCAGTACCCGTTGAGGTAGATCAGCACGAACAAAACAACCGCCAACCCCAGCCTGCTGAGGGTGATCAGGTTCGGCGGATTCAGGTCGTCCCGATTGAACGGAGGTTTGCTGAAAGCGGGACGCTTGGGGGAAACGGTGGGGGATTGATTGCCGGCGGCCATACTCCCGCTTCCTTAAACCAGTTGTGGAGAATTCGATCCATCCGGCGCACCCAAGCGCCGCCTCTCCCGCATCGGGGCACTTTCATGCCCAAGGGCCCAGTCCGTTATTTCTTAGTGAGTGAATGCAACCGCCGTCCCGCATGACTCTACTGGACGTCGTCATCGAGGGTAGAAACCCCAATCAAATCGTAACCGTCCCGCTCGACGATCTCAACAGGGGTCAATTCGCCGACTGTGGCGTCTCCGGTGACGTACACGTTTCCGTCGATTTCGGGGGCGTCGGCATACGATCGCCCGACGGCGACGCCTCCCTCCTGCCGCCCATCGATCAGGACGTCTAACTCGTATCCCACCAGTGAATCGCCGAACTCAAACGCGAGAGTTTGCTGTGCGGCCATCAATGCGTCGCGGCGGGCCTCTTTCACGTCTTCGGGCAGATGCCCGTCGAGCCGCACGGCCGGTGTGCCCGGCTCGACCGAATAGGTGAACACGCCCATCCGCTGGAACTGCGCGAAGTTCACGAAGTCTTGCAGCTCTTCGAACTGCGACTCAGTTTCACCCGGAAAACCAACGATGAAAGTTGTCCGCAAAACGAGATTGGGGATCGCGGCTCTCAGTTTGGTGATCAGGGATTCGGTCCGCGACCGGTCGACGCGGCGCTGCATCCGCTTAAGAACCTTGTCGTTGATGTGCTGTAGCGGCAGATCGAGATAGGGAATGATTTTGTCAGAGCCGGCGATGCGGCCGATCAACTCGTCAGTGAAATGAACCGGATACAGGTACATCAGCCGGATCCAGTCGATGCCCTCGACTTGCTCCAACTCTGCCAGCAGTTCGGCCAACCGGACTTCGCCATACAGATCCATACCGTAGTAGGTCGTGTCTTGCGCGACGACGATCAGTTCCCGGACGCCGTCACGGGCCAGTTCGCGGGCTTCTTCGATGACCATGCCGATGGGCTTGGTCACGTGGCGGCCGCGCATCTTGGGAATCGCGCAGAACGTGCAAGTGCGGTCGCAGCCCTCCGAGATTTTGAGATAGGCGAAGTGCTGCGGAGTGATTCGCAGGCGGGCCCGGTCGTCGAGGGCCCTGATGGGGGCCGGACGAAACAGTTCGCGCTGTTCACGGGCGCCGCCGATGAGATGGTCGGCCACGCGATTGATTTCGTCGCGTCCAAACACGCCGACGATGTGGTCGATTTCAGGCAGCTCTTCGAGCAGGCCGCCCCCCAGCCGCTCAGGGAGACATCCGGCGACAATCACGCCTCTGGTGCGGCCTTCCCGTTTGAGATCGAGCATCTCACGAATGACCGACTTCGACTCCTGCCGCGAACTCTCAATGAAACCGCACGTATTGACGATCACGAAATCGGCGCCGTCCGGTTCGGAAACCAGCGCGTAGCCGTCCAGTGCCAGGGTCCCCAGCATTTTCTCGCTGTCGACGAGATTCTTGGGACAACCCAGGCTCACGAAAGCGTAGGTCCCCTTGCAGTCAGTTTCCGCGGTTGCCACGTGTTGGCGCTTCCTGTGAACAGTTGGATCAAGCAAACATGGTGTCAGGCAATTCTAGTGACTGCAATGTGCAGCCGATAGCTTCGCCGCCACTGGGACTCGGCTCGCGTTAATCGGTCAGGTGACGCGTGGTACTGTTGAACGGTACATCACATCGGTTCGAAGAACGTATTTGACCCCCGCAGTCACCACACTACCTTCGTGAATCAACGCGTGTTGAAAAAGGAGCGCAGTGCCGGTTTCGGGCGTGATGGACACCTCCGGTTCGACGAGAAACGTCGTATTCCCGCCTTCAAAGCCCTGGTTGAGATACACCATGAACGTGTACCAGCTTTGTTCGCGCTCATTTCGGTGGAAGGGGCCATCCGCGTGCGGTGCGAACCGCATGCCGGGCTTATAGCGGTAACAGCGGAACCTTTCGTTGGCACCGCAGATCGACATCCCATGTGCTTCGGCGGGAACACGATGTCTGACGCGTTCGAGCAGTACATTCGCCAGCTCTTGGTCGTCAAAGATGACTCGGTCGTTATTCCGAACGCCGAGCTTCACTCGCGTGCCACTTTCAGTATTGATCGTGGCCGTTCTCGGTCCCTCAGTTTCGATCCGCCCAATCAGCTCTTGGCATTCGTCATCGGACAGAACATTAGGCACCGTGAAGATATAAGGATTGTCGCGATCCAGATCCATAGCCGGTTCGGTGTTCCTCTTTCATGGAGACGCCCGTCCTTCCGCAATCAGATCGCTGCCGCCTTTGTCGCAGTCTCGAATCTGCGCGTCAGACTCCGCCGACCGCCATAAAACTGGCCGTGACGAAGACCACCACGCTGACCACGACCAGTGCAAAGCTCCAGTCCCCTTGGCCCAGCGTCATCCGCCGGGCGAGTGTCTCCAGCGGCGGGGCTTCGACGGTCCTATAACCGGGCGACCACAAATCCCCCTCTGGCGTACAATAGCGAACGCGCGTGCTCCACAGCCGCAACCCGATGGCCGCCGCGCAGGAGACCGATGCCAGCACCCACCCAGCCGACAGGTCGACCGGCGTCAGGCCGATTTTCATTCCGGCATCGGCGGCGTCTATGGATGCCTGATGCAGCACTCTTGCGGAAAAGACCGCGACCGTGTTGTTCAACAGGTGAAACAACACCGGTGCCCAGAAGCTGCGCGTGGCGAGGTACACAAAGTGCATGGCGATTCCCAGTGGGATGACGCCCACGACGTGTGCCGGGTGGACGTGCATGGCCGCAAACATCACCGAGGTGATCAGCACGCCGACAGGTACTCCCCAGCGGGCGATGAGCCCACGGCCGATAATGCCGCGAAAAACCAGTTCTTCGGCCAAGGCCGGCACGACCGCCATGGACAACAGCAATATCCAGATGGGAGTCGTCTGGACCATCTCGTTGAGCATGGCCATCGAGTTGAGGCCGTCAAATTCCTCAAGCGCCGGAACGAGCCCCTTCAATGGCTCCCAGACGGCCATCGTGAACCACACATAGGTCTTGGTCGATAAGATGGACAACGGTAGCACCGCCAGGACGATCAACCCAGCGTGTCCGGGCAAGAGTCGGCTGGTTGCCAGCAGCCGCCCGGCCTGTCGACCCAGCCGCAAACGAGCCGCAATCAGCACGATCGCCACAAAGATTACCTGGCTGCCAGCGAATAACGGTACCTGGAAGGTTTCCTGTAGTTGGGCTAGGAACGCGGGATTGCGCAGGCTGACGGCAAGCGCGGCAATGTCCACGCCGCCGCCTGGAAGCAGTAACGCGGCGGTCAACATCGCCATCACGATCAACAGCCCGAACGCTTGGGCGACGACGACGCCGAGAACCCAGAACATGGCTTCGACCAATCCGGGTCCGGGTGTTCTTACACCCCGTTGGGAGTCGTCAGAGGGCGGCACCGAATGGGTGCTGGCGGGTTGCGGCAAGAGACTCGATGCACGGCGTGGAATCTCAGCCATGGGCCTGCTTTCTGCCCGTTCCGGGCTGCTGGATGGTAACCGCTTTGATCCAAGCAAGGCCCCCTGTAATCCGGAACGACTTCACGGACGAATGAGGAACCTGTGCAGCCCGCCGAGTACAATGATTCTATCGTCTGCCTCTGCCATGCGGCAGCCCCCCTTCAACTCTATTTCGTGATGGGGTCGCCGTCAATTTTTCCGTCCGATCCCCGTTCAGAAAAACGTGACTAACTGTGGCCACTGAGTCATTCCAACACAGTTCGTTGAGCCAAACGCTGTATTGCCCCGGATGCAACGAGCGATTTCACTTGGCATCGGCGTCGGCTAGCTGTCCGCGTTGTGGGGCCCATGTTGATGCCCTGCCCGAAGCCGATCTGGATGAAACTCTGCTGTATCGGGAGACAACGGATCGGCAAGGCGACGAAGAACGGCACTCCGCGCGCGCGAAGGAACTGACGGGCCTGCTTGGCTGCAACCTCGATGTCTACCGCTGTGAGGCGTTAATCGGCAGCGGTGGCATGGGCCATGTGTTTATGGCGCATCACAACAATCTGCACCGCACGTGCGCGCTCAAAGTTCTCTCGCCGAGACTGGCCAGCCGCAATGCCGAATACGTGTCGCGATTTCAGAACGAGGGCCGCGCCGCGGCGGCGCTCATCCATCCCAACATTGTGACGACGCACGCGATTGGGACCATGGACGATTTCCACTTTCTGGAGATGGAGTTCGTCGCCGGACGGTCGTTACAACACATCCTCGACGATGAGGGCCGGCTGACACCGATTCGGGCCACGGCGCTGGCGTCGCGGATTGCGGAGGCACTGGCGGCAGCACACCACGAGGGAATTCTGCATCGCGACTTGAAACCCGACAATGTGCTGATGACCCACCAGGGGGTTCCCAAGATTGCCGACTTCGGCCTTGCCAAGCGGATTCATGCCGGCGCCTCGGAGTTTACAGAGCATTTGGTTGGCACACCGAACTTCATGTCCCCCGAACTGTTGCACGGCGCACAGGCCAGCTGCGCCAGCGACGTGTATGCCTTGGGGACCTGCTACTTTCTGATGCTCACCGGGCGTTTGCCGTTCGTCGCGAATTCGCTGGCGGAACTCAAACACACGGTGACCAACGACCCGCTTCCCAATGTCCGCGAACTACTAGCTGACGTACCGCTGGAGATGGCCGAATGTGTGAGCGCAATGTTGGCGAAAAGTCCAGACAATCGACCCCAAACCGGCGTGGAGGCGGCCCACTACCTCAACGCTGTCTGCGGGCAGGTGCGGGACGTCGAGTCGTTGTTGAGTGAAGCATTCGGTTCGATGGAGAGCATTTCGTGGCGACGCTGCGACAACAAGTATCGACTGAGCCTCGAACTCTCCAACGGCCGTCGCCAGACGCTTTTTGTCGAGCCCAGCGATCACGCGGTTGCCGAGAGGTTGCTACTGATTTCCAGCGTCTGCTGCCGTTCCGAACCGGCCTACTACGAAGACGCCTTGCGGTTGAATTCGGAGATCTTGCACGGGGCGCTGGCCATCCGCGAGATCGATGGCGAACCAACGTTCGTCGTTGTCGATACCTATCCGCGCGCTACTGTCGACGCCGAAGAGATCCGCCGCAGCGTACTGGAAGTGGCCCAGCGGGCCGACGCGGTTGAGCAATTGCTGACCGGCCACGACGTCAACTAATGTTGCGTCAAAGACAATCTTGGGGCAAGAGCATCACTGAGCACATATCCTCCAGGGTGTCGTGCGGATTCTGCCAATGAGCAACCCGAAACTAGGCCGTGACAGTTCACTAGAGCCGCTAGCGAGAGATGCGTGAACGGGTTCGGCACGTGGGAGTCGGGGATTGATGCCCTAAACCACCTTCGGCGCGGCACGAGACAGCCCAAATGCCGTCGGGCTGTCGGGAGATCGGCGGCTGCCAGGATTTCGCTTCGCAGGGTCGCTTTGTGCCGATTGTGCCCCGCGTTGGGGCACGCCACGGAAGTCTGCCGGCGGACTCTGGTCCACTTATTGACCGCGGGTTTCGGCAGCCGGTATAGTTGAATTGGAAGCGGTTGCAATCTCTGTCCCCGCTTCAGCTTCCGTCGATAGTTGCAGCATACGATGCTTTGTCCCGGTCGATGGGCTCTTTGTGGCCAAGACTTGGGATTTGTGGGAACCTTGAAACCATATCTGCTCGACACCGTGGAGTCGCCTGGGATGACGCACTGTGACATTCGGCGTCAGTTGCTACTCGTCGTCTGCATGGCAGCACTCATGTGCTCTGCCAGCCATTGTTCAGCTGAATTGATCCGAGGCTTCGACGTAGAACTGCAAGCAGCTCTCACCGGCGAAGAGATCGCAGTCCAGGACGATGTGTGGGAGTTACAGGTCCAGTTCAAGCCGATGCGAATGATTTGGGTCGACGTGACGGACGCTCGAACCGGTGAGCAAAGCAAGGCACTGGTCTGGTATCTCGTCTATCGCGTGCAAAACGTTCCGATCGAACGACCAGAGGACACGTCCGATACCGAGCCGATCAACACCGAGGATCCGCTTCCGGGAAGACCAATGTTCGTGCCCGAGTTCACATTGGCGACGACGGAAACGGACGATCTGCAAGTCTACCCCGACGTGATTGTGCCCGAGGCCCAACGGGCTATCGAGCGCCGCGAGCGGAGAGCGCTGAAAAACGGTGTCGAAATCGTGGGGCCGATCCCCGCCTCCCGCCCGGCAAACGGTGACGACGAAGACGTTTACTATGGCGTCGCCATGTGGAAAAGCGTCGATCCCCAGACCGACAAGTTCGCCGTCTACATGTCGGGATTCTCAAGCGCCTACCAAATCCGCGATGGGGCTGACGGTGAGCCTGTCGTGTGGCGCAAGACGATCGTGCAGATCTTCGATCGACCGGGCGACGAATACGACGAAAAAGAAGTCGAAATCAGCCGCAGCAGCGATCCCGAATGGTCGTACCGCCCCGAGCAGCCGGCTGAGGAAGCTCCACTCACTCAGTAAATCGCGCCGGTCTCAAAGAATGAAGTCTCAATCGTGCTTGGGCGCGGGCTGCACGCACCGAACACGCTCGGGGGCGAGTTGCATGGGTCGGGCTTTTTCACTCTACTACCCACTGACAGTCGCTTAAGGATTCTTGTCGAATTGACGGAGCGAATACAGACGCATGGCATCCATTCTTGTCACGGGCGGGGCCGGGTTCCTTGGAAGTCACCTGTGTGACCGGTTGATCCAGCGCGGCGACGAAGTTATCTGTCTCGACAACTTCTTCACGGGCAACAAGCACAACGTCGCCCACCTCCGCGAACATCCCCGTTTCGAACTCGTGCGCCACGACATCGTGCGACCGGTGTTCCTGGAAGTCGACCAGATCTACAATCTCGCCTGTCCTGCCTCACCCGAGGCGTATCAATACAACCCCATCAAGACCATCAAGACCTCCACAGTCGGTATGGTGAATGTTCTCGGCCTTGCCAAACGCTGCAGAGCCCGTGTGCTGCACGCTTCGACGTCCGAGGTCTACGGCGACCCCGAGGTGCATCCCCAGACAGAAGATTATTGGGGGCACGTCAATCCAATCGGCCCCCGCAGCTGCTACGACGAGGGCAAGCGGGTCGCCGAGAGTTTGTGCGTCAACTATCACCTGGCCCATGGCGTCGAGCTGCGGCTGATTCGTATCTTCAACACCTACGGACCGCGCATGTCGCCGGACGACGGGCGAGTAATCTCGAACTTCATCACCCAGGCGCTCAAGGGTGAGGCCCTGACCGTCTATGGTGACGGCTCGCAAACGCGATCGTTCTGCTACGTCGACGATTTGATCGAAGGCATGATGCGGATGATGGACCAGCCCGACGACATGGGCCCGGTCAATCTCGGTAACCCGATTGAGAATTCGATGCTCGAGTTGGCCGAGAAGGTGCTGGCGGCGACCGGCTCTTCGTCTCAGGTCAAGCACGTCGAACTGCCTGCAGACGATCCTAAACGGCGCTGCCCCAACATCTCTAAAGCAAAGCGACTGCTCGATTGGACCCCTCAGATCAATCTGGAAACCGGTCTGAAGCAGACTGTCGCGTTCTATCGTGATTTGCTGGGGGCCGCATGAATCAGACGGAGTTCCAACCCCTGGACGTTCCGCCCCGCAAGGGCATCATTCTGGCCGGCGGTGCGGGGACGCGTTTGTTCCCGGCCACGCGCGTAATCAGCAAGCAACTGCTGCCGATTTACGACAAGCCGATGATCTACTACCCCCTGACGACGCTCATGCTGGCGGGGATGCGGGAAATTCTGATCATCAGCACGCCACACGACGTCCCTTTGTATCGCGACCTGTTGGGCGACGGTTCTCAGTGGGGTATCGACTTGCACTATGCCGAACAACCCAACCCCGGCGGGTTGGCTCAGGCATTTCTGATTGGCGAAGAGTTTGTCGGCGACGACCTCTCATGTTTGATTCTGGGCGACAACGTCTTCTATGGCCATCATCTAACCCATAGCCTGCAGCGTGCGGCGCAGTACTCCGCCGGTGCCACCGTATTCGCCTATCACGTCAGCGACCCGGAGCGGTACGGCGTGGTCGTGCTCGACGAGCAGGGGCGACCGACCGACATTGAAGAGAAGCCGAAGAACCCGCGATCGAACTTTGCCGTGACCGGCCTCTACTTCTACGACAAACAGGTCGTCGACATTGCCAAAGCGCTCAAACCCTCGCCTCGCGGCGAACTCGAGATTACCGATGTGAATCGGATCTACCTCGAGCGAGGTTCCTTGAACGTCGAAGTCTTCGGCCGCGGGACGGCTTGGCTCGATACCGGTACGCATGAATCACTGATCGAGGCCGGCACTTTCGTGCACGTGCTGGAGACCCGCCAGGGGCAAAAGATCGCCTGTCCGGAAGAGATTGCCTGGCGGATGGGCTACATCGACGCCCAACAGGTTCGCAGCCTGGCTGAGCCGATGAAGCAGAACAGCTATGGACGTTACCTTCTGGAACTGATGGATCAGACTGAAGGCGGCTGAGCCGATCGTCGTCTGCATGTCCGTGTCTCGGCTGCTCCACCAGCGCTTCTTGTGGTCGCGTCAGCAGCCGTTCGCTATGATCCACTGCACGGCTGCGTCGCGCAGGCATCCCGCGAAATCGGCACGTTTGTCCGGAGAAACGCGATTGGAATCGGTTCGAAATCCCACGCGTAGCGTCCGCATTGGAACGACGACGATCGGCTCAGATAGTCCGATCGCCGTCCAGAGTATGACGGCCACAAAGACTCAAGACATTGACGCGACTGTCGCCCAGATCAACGATCTTGTCGCCGCTGGTGCCGATATTGTGCGCGTGGCCATCGACAGTGGCGCCGACGCCGATGCACTGATTGAAGTCAGCCGGCAAACCAGCGCTAACTTGGCCGTCGACCTGCAGGAGAACTACCGGCTGGCGGCCAAGGTGGCCCCACACGTGCAGAAGCTGCGGTACAATCCGGGCCATTTGTACCATCACGAGCGCGACAAAAGCTGGCAGGAGAAGGTCCAGTTTGTGGCCGACATCGCCCGCGATAACGATTGTGCGATCCGCGTGGGCGTGAACTGTGGATCGGTCGATCCCGAAAAGCTGGACAAGTACGAACCCGATGATGCGATCTCGCCGATGCTGGAGAGCGCACTGGACCACTGCGCGCATCTGGACGACCTCGAATACACGCGGTACTGCGTCTCGCTGAAAGATTCCGACCCGCAGCAAGTCATCGAAGTCAACCGCCGCTTTGCCGAACAGCGCCCCGACGTTCCGCTGCACTTAGGTGTGACCGAAGCCGGCATGCCGCCCGATGGCGTCATCAAGACCCGCATCGCCTTCGAGCAGTTGGTCAGTCGCGGCATCGGCGACACCATACGCGTTTCCCTCACAGTTCCCAACGACCGCAAGTCGGAGGAGATTAAGGCCGGGCGACAGATCCTCTCGGACATCGCCGCCGGGCGGGTTCGCACCGTCGTCGATTTTGGTCGCGACACGTTGAATATCATCAGTTGCCCTAGTTGTTCGCGCGTCGAAAACGAGGCGTTCATCGAACTGGCCGAGGATGTCAAACGGATGACGGAGTACGCGCAGGCTCATGCGATCACGATTGCCGTCATGGGCTGCCGGGTGAACGGCCCAGGTGAGACGGACGACGCGGACCTGGGACTCTGGTGCGCACCCAACTTCGTCAACCTGAAGCGCGGTGAAGAGTCGTTGGGCGCCTTTGCCTACGATGAAATCCTGCCGCAATTGAAGCATGAACTCGACGCGTTGATTGCCGCCCGTACGGCAAGTGCCGGTTCGTAGGCCGCCGAATTACCGCCGCACGATCAACAATCAGGAGCTATGCTTGAGTGTGTCCGCCCAGGATGTGAACATTTGTTTGCCAGCTGGGCACTCCTACCAACATGTGCCGCCGATGTAATCGGAGCAACCGTCGCGAGGCAACCTGCGGCGGGTCCACTGCACGATTCGTGGTGGCGGCGACGCTCGGCACGCTCGAACATGAACTCCCCACTCCCACAAAGTCCTCTGGCAATCTCAGTCGTCTGGGCGATCGTGCTGGCGGCAGGTGGCCAGATCTGGACGCACTTCGGCAGCGAGTCGACCGAAGTAGACGGCGTCGAGCAGACTGTGCCGCAGCCGAATCTTGTCGAACTCGATCCTCCGGACTCAGCGTCACGCGAAGTGCAAATCGCGACGCATCAGTCGGAGCTAGCGGAAATCAGCCGCGAGCTGCAGATTCAGGAACTGGAAACATCGCAGAAGATCGCAGCAGCGCGTCTGCAGGTCGAACTGGCGAAGGCTGATCTGAACCGCTATCTGGAAGCAGAGATTCCAACCAGGCAGCGACAGCTCGACAGCGAGTGTGGCCTGGCGGCCCACAACCATCGGCAGGCCGAGGAACAGTGCGACTACTTCCAGCGGCTCTCCCGAAAGGGCTACTGCAAACACAGGCATGTCCAAAAGGCCGCGGTCGATCTGTCTACGGCTTGGTCCGCACTTAAGACAGCTGAGGAAAAGCGAACGACCTACCTGGAACACACCCACCCGCGGCGTTTGCTCGAACTGGAAGGTGCCGTACAAGCCAAGCAATGCGAGCTGGAGCTCACTCAAGAGAAGGCCGACTTGACGCTGGCAAAACTACGAGCCCGCCGCGATCAAAAGTCCCATCAACTCTCGAAGTTCGTGCAGCCGGTCATCTGAGCGAATCGTTGGGCAGCGTAATCGGTGCGCTGCGATCACAATCCAGACTCGACAAGCTCGGCAATCGCCGCGTAGTCATCCTTCAACGACCGGTAAAGCTGTCCGTAGAGGGGGTACGCGCGGTTGTAAACTCGCTTCGTGCGGCTGTTTGGTGCTGTCTGGCTGACGACGCGAATGGCGGCCGAACAGGCTTCGACGACGTTCTTGTATTCCCCTGTCCCAACTGCGGCCAATAGGGCTACGCCGTAAGCCGGCCCTTCTTCGGCGTTGATGGTCACGACCTTCTGGCCGTAGATGTCGGCTTGCATCTGGCGCCAGAATTGGCTGCGCGCGCCGCCGCCGGAGACCCGAATCTCGCGGACGGGCACGTTCATTTCCTTAACGATTTCGAGTGAATCCCGCATAGCGTATGTGGCGCCTTCCATCACGGATCGCACCAGATGCGACCGCCCGTGCCGGAGGCTGAGGCCGATCCATGCGCCCCGCGCGTGCGGGTCGGCATGCGGTGTGCGCTCACCGGTCAGGTAGGGCAAGAAGTAGAGACCCTCGCAACCCGGGGGCGCCTCAGCCGCCTGAGCTGTCAGCAGTTCGTACGGATCGATCTTCTTGCGGCGAGCTGCGCTGACTACCTGCTGTCCGAATTGGTTGCGGTACCATTGCAGGCTGCCGCCGGCTGAGAGGACGACGCCCATCACGTGCCATTTGCCGCGAACGGCGTGACAGAATGTATGGACGCGGCCAGCCGGGTCGGTCTGCACTTCGTCGCTGTGGGCAAATACGACACCACTCGTGCCGAGGGTCGCCGAGATCACGCCACGCTTGACGATCCCGTTTCCCACGGCGCCGGCCGCCTGATCGCCGCCTCCACCGACGACTGGCACACCCGCAGGGAGACCGAGAAGATCGCCGGCCTCACTCGTCAACTCTCCGCTGACCTCTTCCGATTCGTAAACCGCCGGGAGTAGCGAGCTGTCGATCTGCAGCTTGTTCAATAGCGGCTTGCTCCAGCCCCTGCGTTTGACGTCCAACAACAGGGTGCCCGACGCGTCACTGACTTCGGTTGCAAATTCGCCAGTCAAACGGAAGCGGACGTAATCTTTCGGCAAAAGCACCTGCACGGTGCGGTCGTAGTTTCGCGGTTCGTTGTTTCTCAACCACAGGATCTTAGGGGCTGTAAAGCCGGTCAGCGCCGGATTGGCAACCATACCGATTAACTTGCGCCTGCCACCAGCAGCCGATTCAATCTCTTCGCACTCGGCGGCGGTGCGTTGATCGTTCCAGAGGATCGCCCGGCGGACGACGCGCTGGCGCCTATCGAGAAACACGCTTCCGTGCATCTGTCCGCTGAGTCCGATTCCGGCCACATCCGCGGGTCGAATCTTGCCCGACTTGAGGACACGCCGCACGCTTTCGATGGTCGCCTGCCACCAATCTTGAGGGTCCTGCTCAGACCAGCCCGGCTTGGGGCTGTAGAGGGGGTATTCGACCGTGGCGGATGCGAGTATCTCTCCGTTTTCGCGGATCGCCAGCGTTTTCGTGCCGCTCGTCCCGACGTCGATTCCCAGAAACAGGCTCATCCCGGAGCGATTCCCTCTGTTGCGGCATTGGCGCGCGATTACGAAAGACCACCCAACTCGTCGTTGATCAGGTTTATCATCTGTCGCAACCGTCCGAATTTCTTGCGGTCGAAATGCAGCGACAGCCTGGGCAATTCGGCCAGATGTTCGTCATCGGCCTCCAGCCGGTGGACGTCCGTTTTTTCGATGCGGCCCGACTCGACGATGTCCAGAAACTCATCATTCAGCCGCGTCACCAGCTCATCGCTCGGCTCGGCATGCAGTCTGAGCACTAGCTTTCGGCGCACGTACCGCATGCTGTTGAATGCGCTATAGAAAGCGACGACTTCGTCGACCGCCTCTTCGATGTCGTCGGTCACTTTGTACAACGACAGGTCTTCAGGCGAGATCAACTCCTTGGCGAGCAGTTGGTCTGTGACGAACTGCTGCCAGGCCTGCCAATACTCGCCGCCCGGCTCATCGACGTACACAATAGGCATCAGGTCTCGTTTGCCCGTCTGCACCAACGTCAACGTTTCGAATCCCTCGTCCTGCGTGCCAAAACCACCCGGGAACAGGGCAACGGCGTGCACTTCCTTTACGAACAGCAGTTTTCTCGTAAAGAAGTACTTCAGGTGCACAAGCTTGTCGTCTTTGTTGATGACATAGTTGGCTTCCTGCTCGAAGGGCAGCATGATGTTGACGCCCATCGCCATGTCTTTTCCCGCCCCAACGTGGGCGCCTTCCATGATACCGCCTCCGGCGCCGGTCAGGACCATCCAGCCGACTTGCGCCATGCGGCTGCCGAACAGCAGCGATTGGCGATATGCGGGATGTTCCGGCGAAGTCCGCGCCGATCCGAATACGGTGACTTTGCGCTGCTTGCGGTAGGGCGTGAATACCTTGAACGCATATCGCAGTTCGCGCAGCGCCCGGTTGAGGATCTTGAGGTCGCCTCGGGTCGCACCGTCCCGCGCCAGCTTGTCCGCAGTTTCTTTGATCTCTTCGATGAGGGTTGAGCGTTCGGTCAGTACCGCGTTGTGTTCGGTCGGCAAAACGTCCGATTCAGAGACGTCAGTCGGGGCCTGCTTGTGTTTTTTGACCATGTGCGCTCCGTCTGTCTATGGTCGCAATACGCTCACGTTGCGGTAAGCCGCAGACTTGCGGCGGCTTGAGTTGCTCAAACACCGGTTCGAGTTCGTCAGGCCAGCGCCTCCAAAGCATCTTCGCGGGAATCGTAGATCGCCCACAACGTGTCGAGGGCCGTCACACGCAGTAACTCGGAGGCCATCTTGCTGGCACCGCACAGCACCAATTCGCCCCCGCGACTCTTGACAAACTTGTGGCATCGCAGCAACAAAGCCAGGAACACTGATCCGAAGTAGCTGACGTCGCTCAAGTCGACGACCACCATCGGCACTTCCTGCTGACGCAGCGGCTCCATGACAATGTCGGCGGCTTGCTCGATCAAATCCCAACGCATCGACTCGACATTGTTCGCGGGAGTGATCACCACCGTATTGGCGTGCCATTCGAGTTTGAAGTCCTCGTGAGCGTTTTCCATCGTGTACTCTCATCTAGCGGATTTGCGACTGTTGCTGGGACCAGGCGACCCACTGTGTGATCCGATCTCGGGAATCTGCAATCGACTCAAGGCCGAGAGGACGATTCTCCTGCGGCACCAACCGATCCAGACTTTCCAGAATCGCCTTTTGAACCTGCGTGTTTTGTTCCGTGTGGCCCATGCGAATCAGATGCTCGACGAACCGTGTTCTCCCGGTCTCCCCCATGTGGGCGGCAGTCTCGCGCCGGCGGGCCGGGCTTTCATCATAACTGATCCGCACCAATTCCTGCATTCCGCGGGCGTCGCCCAGCCGGCTCAGGCTAACTGCCGCCGCCCCGCTGACACGCTCGTCCGGTTGCGACAACAGCGCCACCAGTCCAGGATGCTCTTGCGTATCGGCCGATGCCGCGATGCCGTCGATGACAATCGGATTGTGGCATCGTCCGGCCGCCTCGATGGCTGCAAGCTGCACCTGCCGGTTCGGATCATCGAGGAGTGGGAGCACCCACGGCCCCCGGGCCGAACTCGGATGACGCGATACGTACTGGCAGCCAAGTGTGCGGACGTCCGGCCAACGATGATTGATCGCCAGAAGAGACAGTTGGGCCGCGTCCTGCGAGCCATCATTCAAGACGGCCCCCATGACTCCTCGCCAAACGGACTGATCCTGTTCACGCGCCATCAGCTCGCCTAGACGACGGGTAACCAGAGAACTTAACGATGCAGTCGCACCCGTCCTTGCTAGCGTCTGAGCCCCGGACCGCCGCACGAATACATCTGAACTCGCAAGCTGGACGAGTGCCGTGTAGATTGGGCTCAGCCGCGGCAACAACTCGTAATACACGAAGCGGTTGCCGGTGACTTGATGCTCCAGCAGCAATTGCTCGATGTGTGCAACGTCTGCGGCTTCCAGGCGGAGCAAATGCTCTCGGGCTGCCGCCCGAATTGGAGAGTCTGCGCTGGAGTTCATCAGATCGCCGAGCCAGCTCTCGATCTCTTGTCGGCGCGAAGTGTCCGTCGGTGGAATCTCGGCCAGTCCGTCCCGCTGCAAGCGATCCAGGTGGCTGGCGACGACGTTGAGCTTGGCTGCCAGTCTGCGGGCGGCAGCAGTCCGTTCATGCGGCTGTGAGTCGATTGGAAACGTCTCGACTTCGGGAACACGGTCGCGCAGCTGCTGGAAACAGTGTTGCCGATTCTTGAGGGTGCAATGTTGCAGGCCGTGAAGTAGCAGGCGAAGCGCCAAATCATCCGTCCATGCGCTGATTGAGTTCAGGGCTTCGGCCTGCACCCTCGGACTCCTGTCTTCTAGAAGCTGTTCCAGTAACAGCGATGCCTCGACACTGGGCAGGCCGGCAAGCTCGGCGGCGACCTGCTGTCGTACGCGGGACGACGGATCGTCTGAGGAAACGACCAATTCGCCAACGCCCCAGTGGGCCAAACCACTCACGGCAGTGGCTCGCACAACCTCTTCTGGCCGTTTCATCTGCCCGCGCAGAGCAAGTCTGGCTTGCTCGGTTCCCAAGTATCCCAAGCTGATGATTGCTTCGAGACGGACTTGGGTCTCGCCGTCCCTTAATTGAGACCCGAGCCAGTCGAACGCATCGGGGTGACTGGCAACAGCCGCCCAGCGGCCGAAGACCAGCCGAACATTTTTGTCCGGATCGTGGCGGCAGTCCTCGACAGTTGGCGGCCAGTGCGACTTGTCGTATTGGGCCTGGTGCGAGCGGTGCTTGCCGTCAGCATGCGTCTGGGCAAAGATCAAGCAGGCATCGATGGCCGCTCGCCGCAAGTCGCTAGAGCCGCCGTTGGCGGGGTCGATTGCTTTGGACAATCCTGGAATCCGGTCCGGCTCGATTCCTCGCGCCAGACTGCGAAACAATTCCGCTCGAACCAGAGTTGGTAGCTCTGCTTCCTTAAGCAGCCGCCCTGCCGGAGCCAATGCCCGTTGCGGGCTTTGTTGATCGTTGGCGGCAAGTGCCAGGCACCAGGCTTCGGCAGCGGCGGCGCGCATCTTGTTTGAAGCGATCGGAGTCGGGTCCGGCGCGCCGCCGTCGCGATTACTGAATCGCTGCTTCCAGAACGACTGCAGCGCCGTCGCTTGGGCGAGTCCCACCCGGTCCAGAGCGTTCAGCGCTGCTTCGCTCTTCTGCTGCTCGAACTCGGCTGATTGGCCGCGATTCGAAACAAGTGCTTCGAACATAGATTCAGCGGGCCGACCGGCTGCTGTTTGCTGCCGTGCGGACAGAATGGCCGCATTCCAACCCACCAGGTCCGCGCGGTCGGCCAGCCGTGTGAGATCTTGATCCAGAACGGAGTTGGTTAGCTCATCGCTTCCGAAGGTCCACCGGGAGCTTGGCAATGATCGATGTCCGAGATCCAGCACCGTCCACTTGGGGTTTTCGACCCAGGCGTCTTGGTCGAGCCGGCTCTCTGTTTCTCCAGCGATGACCGGCCGACGGGACAAATGCTGCGAAGTGAGTTGATCGGTCTGCAGCAACGTGCAGCCCGCAAGACACAGGCACACGGCTGGACCGGGCCATCGAACCGAACGTCGCACTGCCCGCGGCGAGTGGAGCATTGGATGAGTACAAGCCGACAATTCCACCGGCCAAATGGCGGCGTTCATCGGCAAGCTTGGTGGGTGGTAAATTGGGGATGAGATCGCGCGGGATCTAACCCGCCGCGCGGAAGTCTTGCTGGAGAGAAGAGATGCGGCAGAATAGCAGGATCGCTCGGTCCGGTGAAGTGCAGCCCGTCGTCAGCAAGGCAATCGCAAGTGGTTAGAGAACCGCAGCTTGTGTCGACTGTCAGGGCTGCAGGCGATCACTTCGACCCGCCGTCTTCACTACTTCATCCAGATCATCGTCAGACGCCGAGACAGGGTCGGCAGAAGAGATCGGGTCGAGCGCTGGATGAATTCGGGGGTCTTCGGGTACGTTCTCCTCGAGCCACGTCTCCAAAGGCTCGATGAGTTCGGCCGGAAAGGCCGCCGTGCGCGGTGCCCCCGCCATGTGTTGAATCAGCGGATGTAGCTGGTGGTAGGCTTCTTCAACTATTTTGCGATACTGACCAACTCCGGCCGTCGTCAACTTATTGAGCAGGCCGGCTTGTTTCTGCACTTCGAGCCGGCCATCGGCTAAGAAGGTCACGTAGGTGTTGTAAAAACACTCCCGCCAATACGACGGCTTGGGATTCTCGTTGAATTCTTGGACCATCTCCAGAAACAGCTTGGCGACTTCATATGCGATCAGGTCGACCTTGATTTGACCGGCAAGCCTGACGCGTCCGAGTGACCGGGCCGCTTGTGCGCGCACCTGCCAGGGGCGATTGGCGTCGACCATAATCTCGGCCAATCTTTGGATCACCGTGGGCAGTCCCGCCTCGTCGACGGTGACTTCGCTCCATCCCAGGCCTTCGACCAGCGATCGTTGGTACCAGAAGATTGTCGTCGGATCCGCAAGCTGCGCGATCAAACCACTCGAGATGATCTGCCTTTCCTGCGGCCTGAGGTCGGCCAGCATCAACGTTCGCCCCAAGCCGTTGGCGGCAATAACCTTGACGGCCATCGGCTGGTCGGGATCGAGCAGAGCGTCAAGCAGCGGCGCGTAGGCAGGTGCGTACGCGACTGGTGGCAGATTTCGACGCGGATCGGCCGGCCGTAGCGTCAACGAAGACAGGATCAAGGCGCCCTGGATGCGAACTTGAAGGTTGTTTGCCAGCAACAACGATGCGTTGTCGACGACTTCCTTCAATACAAAGGCCCGAAACTGTTCGGCTCTGAGCCCAACTTTTCCCGCCGCAGCCGAGTTGATCTGTGTCATCAACGTTTTTCGCATGCTGAACAGATTGGGGCGGTTCTCGATCAACGTCAGCGACTTAATGCTCGCGGCAATGCTTTGCTTGATGATGTCGGCTCGCTTGCCGCTATTGTCCCCCTCGAACATGCTTTGCCGGAACTCCAGGCGCTGTCGATGGGCTGCCTCGATCTCTTCGGCCGTAATCAGTTCGTCGTTGATCGACAACGACGCATGCGGTGTGCCAGGCGGTTCGAGCCCAGGAGGTAGACCAAACTGCTGCTGATTCTCGGTCTCCGCCGCCGCATCGGTCGCACGGTCGGCGGGTGGCGGCTCGGTGGCCCTGAACTGGGCATTTGCCTCGCCCAGGCCGAGGCAGAGGGTTGCCGCCCAGACCCCGACTACGAGACGAGCCCGCACGCGGATTGTGCGCGTGAAGATCACATCTCTTTGACCGGGAGCCTTTGCCGATCTTCGCACCGAGAGATCCTTCACTCTATCGACGATACTTACCAATCACCCCATGGTTGGCTGCAAAGGGCAGCCAAGCACCATAAGTGACCTGTGGGCGTGCGGTTAGAGTACCTTCCAGTTCGACGATTTGCCACTCGCCCGGGCTGGATTCGACGTTCGGCGGAAGAATGGTGAGAGGAACGCAAAAGAACGGTGATTGACCAGAGATATGAGTATCCCCGTGGCAGTGCGTCTCTCTACCCCATTTCGGCCGGACGATCGAAATTGTCCAGGGAACCGAGATCAAGGTAAACAATAATAATCGACGCTCCCAAGCCAGCGGCCTCGAAACGCCCTGCCGCGGAGTGCGGCCCAGGTCTGGCCCGCAACCTACTCACTACACTACCAGTCAGATTTCGGAAATGTCAAGCTGTTTCTGGCTTTAAGGCGCGTAAGTTGGATCGAACGTGCCGGCGGTCTGAGGGGTCACTCCCTAGGAAGCCGCCCCAGAGACGAACCTTGGATTCAGCAAACGCCAGACGTGTATCGCTCGAAGTGCTTCTGCAACCGGCCTCGTCCAGCCCGGACATGTCAGAGCACTCTCAGCCAAGATCTACTGAACAAGTAATCGCGGGCCTTTGGACACTTGCTCTACTGATCGGCAGCGAGCAAATTAGTGCTTGCGAGGTTCCGCTGATCGATCTGATGGATCAACGACAATGCCCATTCTGTATACCGATCCGATCTACCTAGAGCATGAGACGGGGTCACATCCTGAGTCGCCGGCCCGACTCCGAGCGGTCACCACTCGACTCGATCGGGGTGATGTCCGCAACAGATGGACGGATGGCGTCGTTCGGCCGGCTCAGCGCGCGCAGGTTGAACGTGTGCATTCAGCAGACCACGTGCAGGAGATCGATCGGTTTGCGGCGCAAGGCGGAGGCCGCATCGAATCCGATACGAACCTCAGCCAGCGTTCGTTCGAGGTCGCGCTGCACGCGGCAGGCGCCGCAGTTGCCGCCGTCGACGAAGTAGTCGGCGGCGCGCATCAGCGGGCCATGTGCCTGGTTCGCCCGCCCGGTCATCACGCGCTGCCCACAAGCGCGATGGGATTCTGCCTGTTCAACAACGTGGCGGTTGCAGCGGCTCACGCCATTGCCAAGCACGAACTATCGCGCGTGCTGATCGTCGACTGGGACGTGCATCACGGCAACGGCACTCAGGACATGTTCTACGAGAACGAACAGGTCTGTTTCTTTTCCTCGCATCGTTGGCCCTTCTATCCGGGGACCGGCGACGCAAACGAAACGGGAACAGGCCCTGGCTTGGGATCGACTTTCAACCTGCCGCTCGAATTCGGTATCTCCAGACGAGAGTTGCTTGAGCAGTTTCGCAGCGTATTGCAGGACGCCGCTCGGCGGAGCCAACCGGAATTGGTCTTGCTCAGCGCCGGCTTCGATGCACACGCGGCCGACCCGGTCGGTTCGCTCGGCCTGGAAACAGAAGACTTCGGCCCACTCACGGAGATGGTGGTGGATGTCGCCGACGAATTCTGTGACGGAAGAATCGTGAGCCTGCTCGAAGGGGGCTACAACGTCGATGCCCTGGCAGAATGCGTCGAACTGCACCTGGATGTACTTGCGCCCGCCTAGCGCCGTCCAACATAAACGTTGCGGGTTCCGGTGGCGTTGATGAGACGTGCGAAGGCCGAATATCGTACGATAGCCGCCACGATTATCCCGGATGGAATCTAGCGCTGGTAGATCGGCAGATACCCGTTCTCGAGTTGCAGAATGGTGGCATTGATCGACGTCGTGTACACGTCGCCGATGTGGCCTTCTTTCCAAGCTCCCGAGGGGGATTGCTTATTCATGATTTCCCGGCCGATGTCGTCGAAGTACTTATTCCATTCGTCCGTGCCCAGCCGGTACATGACCTGTGCGTAGTAATAGTGCGTGTAGTGCCAGTGGCCGAAGTAGCGCTGCCGCGACGTTCCCGGCCAGACGTTCTTTTCGCAGAACTTCCGCAGCTGCTGCACGTACTTGGAATCGTACTCTCCGGAGTTAAACAGGCAGGCGACGGCAGCGGCGGTGATCGCCGGTCGCGCCCCCCCGCCGCGGATGCTGTACTGCACTCCACCTTCGGGAGTCGTGCACTTCTTGATGTATTCGACGGCGCGGTTGACGATCTCTTCGGGGACCGGGATCCCCGCATTCCGGCAGGCACGCAATCCTTGAACCTGCGTAATGCAGGTGGAGCCTTCGTCGAAATCGTTGCCGTCCTTAGCCGACACGTAGCCCCAGCCGCCGGCTTTAGTCTGCGCGTCGGCGCAGAACTGCACCGCGCGTGTGAGCACGCGTCCGAAGTCTTCCCGGCGATCGGCGTCTTCCTCCTCACCGTAAATCTGCGAGAGGAACAGCATCGAGAAGCCGTGGCCGTACATGTAGTGATAGTCGTTCTTGTAGCCGATCAACCCGTTCGGATTGGACATCTCCAACAGATAGTCGACGGCCAGCCGAATGTTCTTGGCATACTTGCCGCGCTTGGTGGTCGAGCCTTCACACGCCAGCGCATTTCCAGCCAGCGCCGTCATCGCCACCCGGTATTGGCCCCCATTGGCTTCCCAATACCCCTGCCGGCGCTGCTCACGAGCCAGGTAGTTCAATGCCCGACCAACCGCCAATTTGGCTTTAGGATCGTTGGCGGCAGCCTGAGCCGGAGTAGAGCTCGTGAGCGTGGCAGAAAGTGAAACGACGAAAGCTGCACACAGCAGCATACGATTCATGCGGGTCTCCTTCGGCCCAAAACCACAAGTCGCGGGTCAGGCAATTCTCAACCTCGACGTTCGCTCACGAACCACCCATCGCTGGCCGAAGTACAAGCCAGCCCCAGAGTTCGTCGCTGAGTTTCGCAGGGCGTCTGGGAGGAATCATCGAGCCCGCACGGATAACTGTCAACACGAGTCCCTGGCGCCGGATCGTCACAGCAGCTCGTGGACGTTCTCAGGCGGGCGGCCTAACACGGCCTTTTTGCCTTTCACGACGATCGGCCGCTCGATCAAAATCGGGTTCTCGACCAGAAAGCGAATCGCCTCCTTGCGCGACAATTCCCGCTTGGCCAGACCAAGTTCCTTGTAGACTTTCTCGTTCCTGCGCATGACATCGCGTGGTTCCAGTCCAAGCGATTTCAGAATGCGTTCCAGCTGAGGGGCACTGGGCGGGTCTTTGAGATACTCCACAATCTCAGGTTCGACACCCGCTTCGCGGATGAGGCCCAACGTCTGACGGCTCTTGCCGCAGCGGGGGTTGTGATAGATCGTCACGGGACTCTTAGGCAAGTTCGTCTCCTTGGAGCCGGATCAGTTCCGCTGCGGTATGAACCTAGCCGTCGGTATCCCAATCCAGCGAACGCTCCACCGCCCGCTTCCAACCGCCGTACAGCCGCTGGCGACGTGACTGGTCCATCGCCGGGGCGAATTCGCGGTCGAGGGCCCAGTTGTTGGTGATGTCGGCTTTGTCCTTCCAGAACTCGACGGCCAAGCCGGCTAGATACGCTGCGCCCAGCGCGGTCGTTTCCTGGACGACCGGACGCTGGACGGCTTTGCCCAACAAATCGCTTTGAAACTGCATCAGCGTGTTGTTGGCGCTGGCGCCGCCGTCGACTTTGAGCGTGCCCAGTTCCAGCCCGGAGTCTTGCTGCATGGCTTCTAAGACGTCGCGGGATTGGTATGCCATCGATTCCAGGGCCGCCCGCGTAATGTGGGCGCGGCTGGTGCCGCGGGTGATGCCGACGATTGTGCCCCGCGCGTCCTGATTCCAATACGGGGCCCCTAGCCCAACGAAGGCCGGCACGACATAGACTCCGCCCGTGTCGTCTACCTCGGCGGCAAGCGCCTCGCTGTCTGCGGCCGAGTCGATGATCTTCAATTCGTCGCGGAGCCACTGAATGACTGCGCCGGCGATAAACACTGAGCCTTCCAGGCAATAGACCACTTCGCCGCCGACGCCCCACCCAATCGTTGTCAGCAGTCCGTTGTGTGACGTAATCGGTTCGGTCCCGGTGTTGAGCAGCATGAAGCAGCCGGTGCCGTACGTGTTCTTGGCGCTGCCGGGCTCGAAGCAGCCTTGTCCGAACGTGGCGGCCTGCTGATCGCCGGCAATGCCCGCGATGGGAATGCTTGCGCCGAAGAGTTGCGGATCGGTCTGGCCGTAGACTTCGCTGGATGGCTTCACCTCGGGCAACATGGCCCGGGGCACGCCGAGAATCGATAGCAGCTCGTCGTCCCAATCGCGAGAGTGGATATTGTACAGCAGGGTACGGCTGGCATTGCTGTAGTCGGTGACGTGGCACTTGCCGCCGCTCAACCGCCAAGCCAGAAATGTGTCGACGGTGCCGAACAGAATCTCGCCCTTCTCAGCCCTGCGATGCAACCCGTCGATGTTGTCAAGGAGATGCTTGATCTTCGTGCCGGAGAAATAGGCGTCGATCACCAGTCCCGTCTTCCCGCGAAACTTTGGTTCCAGCCCATCGGCCTTGAGACGGTCGCAGATTCCGGATGTGATCCGGCTTTGCCAGACGATGGCGTTGGCGACCGGCTTGCCGGTGTCGCGTTCCCAGAGAATGGTCGTCTCACGTTGGTTGGTGATGCCGAGCCCGGCAATGTCTTTGACGGCCACGCCCGATTTCTGCAAGGCCTGCTGTGCGACTTCAAGCTGCGTCGACCAGATCGCTTCGGGATCGTGTTCGACGTGTCCCGGCTTGGGGTAGATCTGCTCGAACTCCTGCTGGGCGGTGGCCACCGGCGTGCCGTCATGGGCGAAGACGATCGCCCGGCTGGAGGTCGTTCCCTGATCGAGCGCCAGGATGTGTTTGGCCATCGTCGCAGGCTCCGTAAAGGATCAATCGAGATGTGTGAACGGCATACTACCGCGCCCGTTGGCTCAGTTCCTGCCACTGCCGCCGCATGTCGGTCAACGTGTCCGCGTGCTTGGAAGCCGACGCAAGATTGCGTTCTTCCAGCGGGTCGTCTTCGAGATCGAACAACTCTTCGTGGGCGGGTTCGACCGAGGTGTAGCGGATGTATTTCCAGCGCTCGGTGCGAACACCTTCCGTCTTAGGGATGCGGGGATGCTCGAACCGGTGCTCGTACAGAAACCTATCGCGCCATTGAGTAGCCTCACCATCCATCAACGGAACAACACTTCGGCCCTGCACGCCGGTTGGAACCTCCAGGCCCGCCAGTTCGAGAATCGTCGGCGCGACATCAAGGTTCAGCACCATCTGCTGGACGCGGCGTCCACGATGTTGGGCGGCCAGACGCGGATCGTAGACGATCAGCGGCAGCCGAATTGATTCTTCGTGCATGAACCACTTTCCGGCCAGTCCTCGGTCGCCCAGATAAAAGCCGTTGTCCGACGTGAAGACAATGACCGTGTTGTCGGCCAGCCCCTTTTGGTGCAGTTTGGACACCAAGCGGCCGATCACGTCGTCGATGCCTGCGATCAGCCGGAAATAGTCTCTGACCGACTTCTGGTACAACTCCGCGTTTTCGAAGCGGATTCGCCAGCGCTTGCGGGCTTCGGAGTCGCGCAGGAATTCCGGCAGCAGCTCGAAGTGGCGGTCGGTCGCCGTGGTAGGCGGCACGATCATCGTGTCTGCAAACAATGACGCGTATCTGGGATCTGGTTGAAATGGCCAAGGGTCGCCGTCCTGGCAGTGGGCTGCTTTCGTGTAGAGCTGCAACAAGAATGGCTGCTCGGCGCTGCACCTGTCCAGAAAGGCAAGCGCCCGATCGCCGATCTGGTGTGTCTGGTGTTCGCCTGCCTGCCCCGACTTGTCTTTGGGATAGTAGCGGCCTTGGCCCGAATAGCCGTCGAACACGTCGTAGGCCGCGCGCGGCAATGGGCCACCCAAACCCCACTTGCCGACCATCCCGGTTCGATAGCCATGCCGTCGCAGCATGACAGGAAATGTTTCAGCAAGCTGCTGGGGATTGAGTGGCGTACGAAAGTCGACGATTCCGTGCCGGCGTTCGTATTGCCCAGTGAGAAAACTGGCGCGACTCGTTGCGCAGATCGACGTGGTGCAAAACATGTTGGTAAACAACGTGCCTTGTGCGGCCAAGCGGTCGATGTGCGGTGTCTGAACGACCGAGTTGCCCATGCAACCCAGCGCGTCGAACCGCTGGTCGTCGGTCAGCACGAAGATGACGTTGGGAGGCCGTGCTTCCGCGGCCGCTCGACCGGCAACCAAGATTAGCAACGCCAGAATTGCCAGCAGCACCTTCACTGTGGGCAATATGACACCGAAGGGATTGTCCGGGGGCGTTCTCGTCATCGACGACTCGAATTCGAATTCTGGGGTTGGCCGCAGGCGGCGATCGCAGAGCACGACGGTGCCCTACGGATCTCGTGCCGCGAAGAACGCTGTCTGGTGCTAACATTCCTGGTTCGCGCGGTGGGGAACCGGTCACGGAAACTGTTGTAACGATCATACAGTGACGAGGTGAGAGTTCCAGTTCGTCGAAACGGACGTTACAAGCCGGCCTGTGCTGAGATACTCGGCTAGGTCTCCCCAACTCGTCGATCCAGAAAGCGACCGGACCGGCAAGCGGCGGTTCGGCGCCAAACCGTGCAACTCGCATTCTGCTGGGAAGACGGAAGACCGGCATGGCCAACCGACCGAGAGCCGGTCTCAGATTCGGCGGCTTGTCGGAAATCTCGTGCGCGACAGAGTGACCTAACTGGCAAGGAGTTCGATGGTTTCTTCTCGCTCTGTTCAAGCCGTTTGAGGCCTAAAAACCCGGTCGCGCGCCGTCGCTGCAAGGGCAACATGTTGCCCAATAGAGGCGCAGCCGTGTGCACTGTATTCGCTATGCAGCAACCTGCCAGCAGCGAAGCATCGGGCGCTGCGGCCGGACGTTCGACGCTGTAACATCATGTCACATAAAATGTTATGGAGATCTCCGAGGCTTCGGGTCGCTGGAAACGGCAATTCCTGGTGTCGAACGGAACATCCTTTGCTAACATTCGGGCGTCTGTTACTGAGATAGGAGCTCTCATGAAGACCATCAGCCCGTGGTTCCGCACAGCCAAGTTGATTAACGGAATCCGCCGCGCGTATTGCGAAGGCGACGCGACCCGAACCGTTCACGCGGTGCGGCTACGTCAGGGCTACGCCTCCAAACGACATGGAGCGTCGATCGACTCTGCGAAGAACTCCGGCACCGATTGCTGAATGTGCAGCGGAGAGTGCGTCCCTCGTCTGCACGGTCCGGTTGATCGGTTACCGCGCCGGCACCAAGGTTGACGGTTGCGCGGATTCACGCGTGTTTTGCCCGTTCGAACAACCTCTTGCGTGAGTTGTTTATACGCGCGTGGTTGAAAAGTTGGCTGCGATTCGAACAATTCGAGTAAGGACGTTCGCTCTCCTCACTCGATGGAATGCTGTATGTCAGTCGACGCCAACTCCAGCACGGCCCCCACCACCGATTCATCGTTCGAGCTAGGATCGAGGTATCGAGAAGTGCGTGGCTGGTCCGAGAGTCTTTGCGCGCCGCTGCAGCCTGAAGACTACGTCGTCCAGTCCATGGTTGACGCCAGCCCTGCCAAGTGGCATCTGGCCCATACCACTTGGTTCTTCGAGGAGTTCGTACTGCAGCAAGCGGGTTCGAACTACGAGCCGTTTGATCCTCAATTCAGCTTTCTGTTCAATTCCTACTACAACGCAGTCGGCGACCGGCATCCACGACCACGGCGCGGAATGTTGACGCGACCCACGATCGACGAGGTATACAAGTATCGGCATGAGATCGACGTCTTAATACTGGAACTTCTCGAGGGCGAACTCTCCGAACAGACACGGGCGGTCATTGAGGTCGGACTCCATCATGAGCAGCAGCATCAAGAGCTATTATTGACCGACGTCAAACATCTGTTGTCCAACAATCCGCTGCGTCCTGCCTATCGAACCGCCAACGATGCCGCCCCAACGTTCAAGAGCCGCCACAACGGTGACGGCAACGGCGCCTCGAGAACGAACTGGCTGCGGCAGCCGGAAGGGTTGTACACAGTTGGCCATGACGGCGAGGGATTCTGCTATGACAACGAAACCCCACAGCATCGGGTCTTCCTGCAAACGTTTGAACTCGGCTCGCAGTTAGTCACCAATGCGGAGTACCAGGCATTCGTCGAAGACGATGGCTACACGCGTGCAGAGCTCTGGCTCTCCGACGGTTGGGACGCCGTCCGCAAGCACGGCTGGCACGCGCCGCTGTATTGGGAGCGCGACGATGACGGCTGGTCGTCGTACACATTGCACGGCATGTTGCCGCTTGACGAGGCCGGGCCCGTCTGCCACGTCAGTTTCTACGAAGCCGACGCCTACACCCGTTGGGTTGGCGCTCGATTGCCCCTGGAGGCGGAGTGGGAAGTGGTTGCCGCGGCTGCGCCCGCTGAGGGCAACTTTGCGGACAGCGAGCAATTCCATCCCTTGCAGCCGCAGAGCAACGCAGATTCGCATTGGCAACTGTTTGGTGACGTCTGGGAATGGACGGCCAGCCCCTATGCCGCCTATCCCGGTTACCGGCCTCCAGAAGGGGCGCTGGGTGAGTACAACGGCAAGTTCATGTGCAATCAGATGGTGCTGCGCGGCGGCTCGTGCGCCACACCGCCGTCTCACATCCGGGCGACTTATCGCAACTTTTTCTATCCAGATGCCCGCTGGCAGTTCTCTGGAATCCGTCTGGCACGCGACGCCCAGAGTCACTAGACTCCGCCCCTCCATTCGCACCCTCGGCCCTCGTTGACGGGCCAGAGTGCGCATCCACCTGTTCTTTGAGGGGCCATCGTGTCTGCACTACAGGTCAAGCCGAACCATAATGCGCCCCCACCGGAAGCACCGGTCAGTAAGGCGAGCTTTCGTCGCGCCAGAACGGTGATCATCGGTGTTATGGTACTGGCGGCAGGCATCGGAATCTGGGACGAAGTCTTCAAGTACCGGTTCTTCGCCAAGCGGTTCGGCATCGTCGTCCCGGGCAAGATCTATCGCAGCGGCCAGATATCAAGATGGATGATCGGTCCCACCCTCGAAAAACATGACGTGCAAATCGTGGTGGACCTAACCTCCTACAACGCCGACGACCAACACCAGCGGGCCGAAGTTGAGACGGCGCGCGAACTTGGTGTCGAGCATGTGAGGTTTCCCATGAGCGGGGACGGCGTCGGAGGTGTGCAGCAATACGCCGACGTCATCGAGATTCTTGTCAGCTGCGAACATGAATCGAAGCCCGTGCTCGTACATTGTGCGGCGGGCGCACAGCGTACCGGCGGAGTCGTCGCGTCATACCGGTTGCTCGTTCAGAACAAGACGCCCGAAGAAGCCATCGACGAGATGGAATCTTACGGGTGGAGCGGCGGCGAGAACGCGAAGCTGCTGACGTTCCTCGACGGTCAAATGCAGGAGCTGGCGGAAATTCTCGTCGACAAAGGCGTGATTCCGCAGGTCCCCCGTCCATTGCCGGTCCTCAGCCAAGCTGGGTCCATTGGGAGTTCCTCGCAACAGGCGGCCGCTGAAGGCGCGAGCACCGAAAGGCTCTAAGACGCCGCGATTGTGCGGCGTTAGACTCCCGTCAAACCCTGGTACCTGGCGACCCGGTCGAGGTCGACGATCAGCTGCGACGGGGTCTGAAAACGCGCGTCTGGCGACTTGGCCAGCATCTTGAGGATTACCCCTTCGAACAGCGGCGGAATCGAGAGCTGGTACTTGGTTGGCTTGTCGGGTTCTTCGGTCTGGATTTTGAGGATCGTGTCAGCCGGGTTTCGACCCTCCACTGGCGGACGACCTGCAACCAGGCGATAAACGGTTGCTCCCAAGCTGTAAATATCGCTGCGGCAATCAGCGTTGAAATCGCCACTGGTTTGCTCGGGCGCCATGTAGGCGAGTTCCCCGATCAGTTCTCCGGGTTTGGTGATCGTGGCAGCCTGCGTGCCTTCCAAGGCTTTGGCAAGCATGAGGTCGCCCAGTTTGACGACATCGTCGCTCTGGCGAATCAGGATGTTCTGGGGCGTGATGTTACGGTGCACGATTTTGTGTTCCTGCGCCAATTCGAGCGCCCGCGCCACATGCATCGCCACTCGAAAAGCTGGCTCCCAGTCGAGCATGCCGCCCACGCCGATGCGTTCGATCACGCGGGCCACGCTTTCTCCTTCAACGAACTCCATCGCCATCCAGCAATAGTCGCCGCTTTTGCCGGCGCGGTACAGCCGCACCAGGTTGGGATGTTGAATGGGCATCATCGTCTTGATGGCCCGGACAAATCGCTGGACTTCATCCTCGCGGTTCGAGAGTTCGGGCCACAAAACCTTCAGCGCGACGGTGCGATCTTTCTCGGTCTCCAGCGCGCGAAACACGATTCCGGTGCGGCCCTCGGCGACGGCTTCTTGGACTTCGTAGCGCGACAGCTTCTCGCCGATCAGGCCCTGCAGCCTGCCTGCCACGTCGATCTTGTCCCCTTTTGCCGCCGGACTCGATTTCCCGGGCGGGAGAGTTTGTGAGGCATCGCGGGCGGAATCGACGAATCGGATCTTCGACTCGCCGAGCGAGATCACGTCGTCCGGTTGGAGTTCGTAGTCGCTGACCTGTTTGCCGCCGACTTCGGTTCCGTATCGACTGCCGGCATCGACCAACACGGCGCGATTGTCGGCGACGACGATCCGGCAATGCGTTCGGGAGGCATGCGGGTCTTTGAGTTGCACATCGCAGCCGGTTCCTCGGCCCAAAACCAGAGTCTGGCCACTTTGCAGGTCAACTGTCCGGCCTTTATCCGGACCCTCGATGACGACAAGCTGTATCGGCATTAGTTTTGTCTCGCGGCATCACACGAAGGGCGTCAGTCCCGGCACCGCCACTTGTGGCACGTCGATCGTTCCCCACTCGTAGCTGGGAGGAGTGAGGTCTTCTTTTGAACCGATCGCCTCGTCCCATGTGATCTTCTTGCCGGTATAGGCCACCATTCGCCCCATGATAGCCATCATGGTGCTCATGCACATGTAGTGGCCGTTGTTGATCGGCGAGCCTGCGCGAATGTTGGCGAAGAATTCGTCGTGCTCGGTCTGATACATGTTGTTCTTCTTCCCGTCGAACTTCCATGTGTTCTTGCCGTTCCAATCGTACGTGCGGTGCTTGAACACGTCCGCCCGGCCTTCGGTGCCGAAGATATGGTCGGTGACGTCATTCGCACATCCGGCGAAATGCCGGCAACGGGCAAACGCCCTAATTCCGCCGGCGTATTCGTAAACGATGTTGAAATGATCGTAGATGTTGCCGTACTTAGGATCTGTCCGCTGCTGCCGGCCGCCGCTGCCGCTGGCGGCGATCGGCGTTTCGTCCTTCATGGCCCAAGCCATCTTGTCGAGGCTGTGGATGTGCTGCTCGACGTTAAAGTCGCCCGACAGCCACGTGTAGTAGTACCAGTTGCGCATCTGGTACTCCATCTCGCTGTCGCACTGTTCACGCGTGCGGCGGGGCTCCCAGACACCACTGCTGTTGTAACTGCATTGCAGCGAGACGACTTTACCGATGGTGCCGTTGTGGATGTGGTCGAACGTTTCGCGCATGCCGTTGTCGTAGCGCCAGCACAGTCCCGATACGAGCGAGAGCCCTTTCTCGGCAGCCAGCTGGCTGGTCTCCAGCATCGATCGTACGCCGGGAGCATCAACGGCGACCGGCTTCTCGACGAACACGTGTTTGCCGGCGTCAATCGCGGCACGAATGTGCGCGGGTCTGAAGTGTGGCGGCGTGGCGTGCACGACAACGTCGACCGAGTCGATCACGTGTTTGTAGGCGTCGAACCCGGAGAACTTGTGGTCGTCGTCCACCAATACGCGATCGGCGATGCCGGCGGCCTTGAGTTGCCTCAGGCTCGACTCCAGACGATCGGGAAATGCTTCGGCCATGGCAACCAGCTGCGTATTCGGATCGGCGGTGAGCGCTTGCGCCGCCGCACCCGACCCGCGGCCGCCACATCCGATCAAGCCGACTCGCAACACGTCGCTGCCGGCGGCGTAGACCCCCGAGTTCAACGCCAGCTGTGACAGCGATGTTGAGACTGCCGCGAGTGTGCCGGCCTTGAGGAAGTCGCGTCGCGTGCTGGATTCGGTGGCCGGGTGAGAACTCTCTACCATGTTTACCTCTGTCAGTCGCCTGATTTCTCGGGTGAGCCTGCGCAACCCGTAGGCTCTTGGCACAGCCATGATACCAGACCGGCGGAACCCTCCGCGAGCGAGCGATGATCTGGCGGTTGCGCGGTTCGGGCAAGCGACGCTCGCGTCAGCCGCGATTGTTTCTACGCATCTCGCTGGTTCAGCCAACGGGTCGGGCCGACTTCTCGTAGATACAGTGACGACAACTGCCCGAACGTGCTCAGCAGCGGCAGCGTCGCTCACCAAGTAGATTTTGTGCAGTCGACCGGCGCGCAGTCGAAAAGTGCTTGCACCCCGATAAAATCTGGCGAGAATGAGGATAGTGTCGCTGGTTCATCCTGCCGATCGACTGGAGTAGGTGATGCACGCGCAATTCGGCCTGACATTGGTCGTCAATCACGCGTGCAATCTGCGTTGCACCTATTGCTATACCGGTGAGAAAAAGCGGCGACCGCTACCGTTCGATACGGGACGGAAGGCCATCGATCGGGCGCTGCAGTCACTCTCCCCGAAGGGCGCGCTGGAACTGGCCTTCTTTGGCGGAGAGCCGCTGATCGAAGCTGAGTTGATCCTCCACCTCGTGGATTATGCGCGATCGCAGACTGCGGGGCAGGGCGTCCGGCTATCGCTGAGCATGACGACCAACGCCACGATCGAGTCGCCCGAGGCGTGGTCGGTGATGACGTTGCCTGAGATGCAACTTGCCGTCAGCCACGACGGGCTGCCCACTGTGCACGACGCGCAGCGGGTCACCGTCGACGGGCAGCCCAGCTCGATTCGAGTTCAAGAGACGATGGCTCGCCTCATCGATGCTGGCAGACAATTCCGAGTGGTGATGGTCGTGCAACCGGACAGCGTCGAGTCTCTGCCCGCAGGCATGGAGTTTCTGTATGAACGCGGGGTCAGGGAGTTCGATCCGTCGCTCAATCTGTGGACCACGTGGACCAGGGCCGACGGCGAGCGTCTACAAGCGGCAATCGGCCGTGCGGCAGACTTTTGGGGCGAACGGCTGCCGGAGTGCAGTGTGAGTTGGTTTGACGAAAAAGCGGCGAAAGCGGCCGGCGTGCCGATGAGCGAAACAACTCGATGCGGTTTTGCCCACGTCGAACTCGCCGTCGCCCCTTCCGGAAATCTATATCCCTGCGAGCGGCTGGTCGGTGCCGACGAGCCCAGCAACCCCATGCGGCTGCCCGGCGACGTGTTCGATGCAGACGACTTCCTGAGCTCTGGACCGCTGGCGCGCGCGACTCCGGATGAGTGCGCACCATGCGCATTGCGTTCGCAATGCAATACGACAATTTGCCGTTGCAGCAACTATGTGCGGACGGGCGACGTCAATCGTCCGGATGGATTACTCTGTATGCTGGATCAAGCCTGCTATCAAGAAACGGTCCGCGTCCTGGAGTCGCGGGCCCTCACTCTTGCCTGAGGTGCCCAATGGACGAGTCAGAGAAACCAGTCGAGTCTCCCGATGATTCACTGTCGTCGGTGCCGCCACAGCCAGTCAGTGACAAGCCTGCCATTCCGTTGGGGAACTATGCGCTGAATGCGGCCGTGTGCTCCATAGCGGGGGCAGGAGCGATTGCGTTGATCAGTGCCACGATGACGCCCTGCGTGGGTGCCACACGGTCTTCCAAGTTGCAGTGGGAAGAGCGGCAGCAGCAGATCGAGCAAGCCATCCGCGATGCCAACTTCGACGACTCCGAAAGACGCTAACCAGCCGCCCAAGCGTCGGCCCATCCGCAGTGTGGCGCGCTGGATGGAACGCGGGTTGGCCCTGTTCGGCGGCTTGGTCATTCTGTATTGGCTCACGCTGGATTGGACCATCGTCGTGTCGCCGTCGATGTCGCCCACGCTGCAAGGCACCGATCCCGATAACGGCGACCGAGTCATCACGGAGAAGGTCACCCGCTGGTATCGGGAGCCGCGCCGCTGGGAAGTGATCACATTTCTCGACGACGCGGGCCAAAAGCGGATGAAGCGCGTGGCGGGCCTCCCCGGTGAAAACGTTCAAATGCTGACGCCGGGTGAACTCATGATTGACGGCCGACTCGTCGAGTGTCCGCCTTCCCTCGATCTGACGTACCTGAAGTTCGGCAACCTGATGGACCGCAAGCCGATCCCCTGCGGGTCTGGCTACTACGTGCTGGGAGACGACCTGAAGGATTCCGACGACAGCCGGTTCAACGGCCCAGTGCCGGCCACCAGAATCATCGGCCGCGCCTGGCTGATCGTGTGGCCTCTCGAGCGATCTGGATCGGTACGTTGAACATCTGCACTGCGCACCAAATGTTGGGCGGTACGCGAACAGAACGCTTCCGAGGTCCAAGACGCCCGCTGAACCACTTGCAGAAAGAAACGGGATGACTCAGTTCCAGCCGGCAGGGTGGCCCACGGTCACGCCGCGGATATTCACAAAGGATGCTGAGAATCTGGTCGCGTTTCTGAAGAGCGTTTTTGACGCAACGGGCGAATTCAGCGAGAGTCGGCCAGCCGATATGAGAATCGGTGACTCCGTCGTTATGGTGAGCGGCACCGCTGAGCGTGACTCGGCAGAAGCGTTTTTGTACGTCTACGTCGAAGATGCCGACGCTGTCTACCACCGCGCGGTCGCAGCGGGCGCAACTTCGCTGGAGGAACCGGCAGACGTGCCCTACGGCGACCGACGTGCGATGGTGGAGGATCCGTGGGGAAACACCTGGCAGATCGCGACCCCTCAACGAATTGTGCCCTGATGGGGCGCACACCGTCGGGCGCCCTCGGTTAGAATACGGAGGCGTTGTTTCTCCCCACCGAGAGGTTTCAAGAATGCCCGACAACATCGACCGCCGCGGATTCCTTCAAGCCGGCGGTGCTGCGCTGGCCGCGTCTGCACTGCTTCCCAGTGGTATCGCCCCAGCGGCTGAAACATCCGATGCATCGCATGAACTGAAGAAGGCCGTCAAGTTCGGCATGGTCAAGGTTGACGGTTCGGTGCGCGACAAGTTCGCCCTGCTCAAGGAGCTGGGCTTCGAAGGCGTCGACATGAACTCGCCGCAGGATCACGACGAGGTGCGGCGTGCGCAAGACGAGACGGGGCTGGAGGTCCACGGGGTTGTAGGCTACGGGCATTGGGGCAAGCCGTTCTCGCATCCCGATCCACAGGTGCGAGCCGATGGGCTGGAGAACATCAAGCGGGCCGTCCGCGACGCGAAGGCGTATGGCGGCACAAGCGTGTTACTGGTGCCGGCTGTTGTCTCGAAAGAGGTTTCTTACGCCGATGCCTACAAGCGTTCGCAGGCTGAGATCCGCAAGCTGCTACCGCTGGCGGAGGAATTGGAGATCCGCATCCTCATCGAGAACGTGTGGAACAATTTCCTGCTGAGCCCAGTCGAGATGGCCAACTACATCGATGAGCTGGAAAGTCCGATGATGGGCGTTTATTTCGACGTGGGCAACGTGGTGCGATTCGGTTGGCCCGAGCATTGGATCCGGGCGCTGGGCGAGCGGATCGTGAAGTTGGACATCAAAGAGTACAGCCGCGAGTTGCAGAACAAACAAGGTCCGCGGGCCGGTTTCGGAGTGAAGCTGGGCGACGGCGACTGCGATTGGCCCGCCGTCATGCAGGCTCTGGCTGACATCGGCTACAAAGGCTGGGCCACCGCGGAAGTCCGGGGCGGAGACGCCGAACGGCTGAAAGACATCTCCCAGAGGATGGACCGCATCTTTGCAGGGTAGGCGTTCGGCGAGGTGTGAGCGTCAGCCCGCGCGTTTGAGATTGACGCCTGCGAAGTACCGACCGACAGACGCGCACCAATCGGGCGCACGTATCCGCGATCGGGTCCGCTTGGCAAACCCACGCTACTGGGCGGCGCTGGCTTGGGCTTCGTCCGAGACCACAGGTTTCGGCGGTTCGAAGTTCCACTTCGACTTACCGTCGGCACCGTTCCACACGCGGAGTACTCCATCTTCGCCGCCGGCTACGACGAGGGAGCTGTCTCTCGACATGGCCGCGTCATAGACGAAGTCCGTGGCACCGCCAAACGCTCGGTCCTGCTTGCCGTTGCCCGTATTGTGCAGCCGGACGCTTTTGTCGCCGCCACAACTAACGACCTGTGCACCGATACCCACATACTCGATCGACGTCACCTGCTTGCCGTGACCGCCGATGGTCCGCTGTTGTTCGCCCGTTTCGACCGTCCAGATCTTGATTTGATTGTCCGCGCCCGCGCTTGCGATGGCGGTACCGTCGGCCTTCCAGCTGACGTCGAGGACGTGATGCGTATGACCTTCAAACGAGCGTACGTGATTGCCGGACTCAACATCGAAGACCTTCACAAACTTGTCGGCGGCGCCGGACAGTAGCGACTTGCCGTCGCGAGAGAACTGGACGCCTAGCACGGTGTCGCTATGAGCATCTTGAAACTTGCGGAGCAGCGAGCGGTCTTCGAGATTCCAAATCGCCAACTCGCCGGAACGCGACGGGTCACCCCCGCCGGTGGCCAACAGCTTTCCGTCGGGACTGAAGTCGATTGCCAGCACTCGTCCGAAGAAGGGGGAGGCGCTCAGGTCGAGCGGAGCATCTGCTGGCGCGCCGAGTTGGCCCGCCAGCCGCCAACCGGGCGTGAGATTCCAGACGACGACTGCCTTGTCGCCGCCGGCTGAGATGATCGACCCGTCAGCGGCGAAGCCGACTGCCGAGACCGGCGCCTGATGGCCGGCGAAGGTATCCAGTGCCCGGCCGGTCGTTGCGTCCCATTGGTGGACGAGTTGATCGTCTCCCGCGGAGACCAGACTGCGCCCGTCCGGCGAAAACGCCAGGGCGCGCACGGATTGCACCGCCGAGTTCGCCGCCTGTTGGGCCTCGGCAAGCTTGGCGTCGATCTGCTTCTGATGCTCATCGACCTCGGTCTTGCGGGCCCCTCGACGCTCTAGGTTCTGCTTCGCGTTCGCCAGGGTTTTCTCACCAAGTTCGACTGCCCGCTGGGCCGACGCCTGCGCCTCGGTGGCCTTCTTGATAGCGTCGGTGGCCGCCTGCAGGGCCTTCTCGGCTTCGGTGACTTTTTTCTTCAGTTCCTCGTTTTCGGGATCCTTGGCCAACTCGGCTTTGGCCGCATCGACTTTCTCTTGTTCGGGCTTCTGCTTCGGTTGCGCTTCAGCCAGTGCCTTGTCGGCATTGGTTTTCGTTTCTTGCGCTGTCTTGAGTTCCGCCTCGCGGTCGGTGACGCCCTTCTCGGCCGCCTGCACCGCGTTTTGTGCCAACGTCACCAATTGCTTGGCCAGTTGCTGATCCTCGGTGGCGTTGACCAGGGCCGCGTCGCGAGCGAGGTCTCCTTTGAATTCGGCCAGTAGTTTCCCGTCAGAGATCTGCCAGAGCTTGATGAGACCATCGACTCCGCATGAGGCAACGACCTGCCCGTCCAGTCGTGCTGCAACGTTCGTGACCGCGCCGCCGTGGCTGAGCGACTGCGTTTGCTTGCCATCAGCAAGCGTCCACAGCCGCACACTGCCGTCTTCGCTACCGGAGACGAGATGCGTGCCTGCCGAGGGAATGATGGCGATTGACGTCACTGCCTTTTCGTGGCCGGCAATTTCCAGCACGGGTGGGGCACTCTCGGCGGCATCGGCCGGGAAGTTCCAAACCCGGATGATCTGGTCGGCATGGGCAGTCACGATCCGACCGGCGTCGGGATGGACGGCAACCGAGTGAATGGCGGCCGGCGTATCGATCTGCGCGATAGCGGCCCCATCGGCTGGATTCCAGATGCGGATCGTCTTGTCGTGTGAAGCGGAAACCAATTTCGTGCCCGCTAGGTACACGAGACCGGAGACGGTCGCGTTATGTCCGACAAGCGTCTTGTTAGAGGCGGGATCGGCTGGATTGGTGATCGCGATGGAGTGATCGGTAAGAGCGGATGCGATGAGACTTCCATCGGGACTAACGGCCACCGCCGTTACGGGTGCGGCCAATTCGGTGCGGGATTTCTGAAGGTTCTGTTGACGCTGCCACAGCTTGACGACGCGGAAACCACCCGAAGCCAGCCACTGGCCGTTGGGGCTAAATGCCAGCGAGTGCACAAAGTCGCGATGTGCGGCGCCGCCGGGATACATGCGGGCGTCGTTGTGCATGACGTCGGCCAGATGGGGATCGACGAGTTGAGCCGTCTTCTGGCCGGTGGCGAGGTCGATCACTTCGATCTGGTTGACGCGCCCGGCAGCCGCGAATCGTCCCGACCGCGTGAGCGCCACGCTATAGATCGCCCGCAGGCCGGAGGGCAACGGTTGCCAAGAGACGATTGCTCCGGACGAGCCGCTACCGGCATTTGCCCCTTCGGAGATCCACAGCCGCAGCATTCCAAGTTGTTCGGGCGTGAGCGCTTGGGCTTCAGCCTCGTTAGGCAACGGCGGCATGGCGGGATCGATACTGCGCGAAGCCACCTGATAGATCAGGCTGGCATCCGGGTCGCCGGCAACCACTCCCGGTCCACTGTCACCCCCTTTAAGAATGCTTTCCACGTCTTCCAAGACGAGGCTGCTTTCGTTGATGCCCAAGTTGTGACAAGCGATACAGTTGGCTTCCAGAATCGGGTAGACGTCCCGTTCGAAGTCCACCGGGCCGTCGAGTTCGACCTTCGCCGGCTCAATCGGTTTCAGCTCTTGGGAGTCGGAATCTTCCTCGGCAAGTGCGACTGCGGATGCAAGCAAGCCAATGCAGCATGTCGCCAGCAGGAGTGCGAGGTGTTTGCGCATAGATGGCACACCCAAGTTACGGATTTGGGAGAGTCGTGCGTCTCGATCGGTCATGTTTTTCAATCCGCTACTTCGTCACCGTCAGAGCCACCGGCACGTCCACAATGGCTTCTGTTCCCTGAAACTCCATCGTCGCGCGAACGACCATGTTCGGCAGCTTGCCTTCCGTCGCGTCGGCGGCAACCTGGATCGCTAGCACGCCTTCCTTTTGGTCGGCGGGAACTGTGACGGACTCGGCCGACAGGCCCGCAACTCCCGGCGGCAGCGGCAGCGACAGAGTGACCGGCCCGCCAAACCCGTTCGTTCGATTGACGGTTACCTTCAACTCGATCTGGGCGCCTTGCTTGACGTTCCCGCTGTCAGGAACGGCCGCTGCGAGCGTGGCCGGTCCCGGCTTGACTTCAATGATCAACGGCGTCGACGGTTTAAAGACATTGATGTTCTTGGCCTCTGCGGCCTTTTCTTCAGCTTGCAGCTTCTTGTCGGCAGCTTCCTTTTTCGCCGTGGCGGCCTTTGATTGCGCGGCGGCCTGCTCCAAAGCCGCCTTCGCATCGGCTTGCACTTTTCGGGCGGCTTCGGCGGTGGTTTGCGTTTCGGCAAGCTTCTGCTTGGCGGCGTCCAACTCGGCGGCAGTCGCCTTGGCGACCGCTTCGCTGTCGGTCAGGGCCTTCCCTGCTGCCGCTTGGGCCTCGGCGGCTTTCTTATTGGCGGCAGCGGCAACAGCCGATGCGTCGGCAAGTGCCTTGGCGGCGGCAGCCAGCGACTCGGCAACGGCCTGATCGGCCGATGCGGCCGACTGTTTGGCCTGAGCCGCGGCTTCGGCGGCAAGCCTAACGGAAGCAGCCGAACTCTCGGCCGTTGTGTCGGCCTTCGTCTTACTTTCGGCGGCGTTCTTGGCTGCGGCTGCGGCGGCGGCTGACTTCTTCTCAACTTCGACAGCGGCCGCCATTGCTTGCTTAATTGCCTCTTCATCCGCGGTGAGTTTCGTGGTGGCCGCCGTGAACGCGTCGGCGGCCTGCTTTGCGGCAGCAGCAGCAGCTTCGGTCGCCTTGGCGACTTCGGCGTGCTCGACTTTGGCCCGTTCCAGACGGGGCAAGTTTCGGCGATACGAGACTTGGCCCTGGGCGTGCAAGTACGCGGTGTAAACGCCGGCTGGTGCGTCGTTGGGTATGAACAGCCGCAGGACTTCGGAATCTGCGCCTTTGTTGATCGGCTTGTTTTCGATCTGGATCTTCGAGTTCTTGGGAATGCCCGTGAACGTCAAAGCGACGTTGTTGTCAAAGCCGTTGCGTTTGAGCAACGAGACCGGGACCAAGAGCTGGCGGCTTTGGTGGACCGGGACGCGGAATAAGTCGCCGGTTGTTACCTGAAACGGGGCCTGTTCGCCGTGCACCGACAGGCCGAGCGTTCTCCCGACCCGCGAGATGGCTGGGTTGTTTTGGTCACCATTCCAGACGACGGTGGCAGGACGGGCTTCGCGAGTGACTTCTCGAATCGCGGCTTGGCGGGCCTGCTCGGCCGCATCGCGTGCGGCGCGGGCGTCTGTAACGACCTTGTCGCCGGCGGTTCGTGCATCAGCGGCTTGCTGGGCTGCGGCATCAGCCGTTGCCGTTGCCTTGACGGCTGCGATGAGGGCTTGCTGCAGCGTTTCGTCGGTCGCGTTCTTGCGCGCTGCCGCGACGGCTGCGGCCAACTTTTCCTCGGCGGCTTTGACCGCTTGTGCGGCGGTGCCTGCCGTCTCGTTCAGTTTTGCCAGTGCGTCGGATTTGGCTTTGACCACGACATCGGCCGTCTGCACAGATTTGGTTTTCTCAGGATCTTCAAGCCGTGACTTGCCGATCACCCGAATTGCCCCGGTCCAGTCGGGCGCATCCTCGGCGGCGGTGAATACGAGCGTTGCCGAGTTCTGTCCCGGGCCGATCGCCGCGCCTTTGCAAACGACGCCGGTCGGCAAACCCTCTGCCGAGACTTCGATCGTTCCGTTGAACGCGTCGCGTCGAAATGCCAGCACGTTGACGCCGAAGTTATCCCCCTTGCGCAGGCCCAGCGACCATGTTCCAGCAGCTTGTGTGCCCGGCGCTTGCGGCGCGGTGGGTTGGACCACCAGTCGAAAGTCGGGCCGCTGTTTGCGAATGACGAGCCGGTAGATGAGACGCGGATCTCCCCGCGACTCGAAGTAGCGATCGCGGAGCGTTACGCGGTATTTGCCCGCAGCCGGCGCCTGAAAGCGAAAGACCGGATCGTCTGTAATCGTGTCGAAGGCGATAGGTGCCAGGTTGAGCCCGGTGTCGTCCTGTGCAGTCAGTCGTTTGACTGTTTCCTTGCCGTCGCCATCGACGGTGACCTGCTCGACGATCAACACGGGATCGGTCGGCGCCAGGTTGTTTCGCTCGCCGAAGACCTCGAGATAGTAGATGTCGCCGGAGGCTGCCTCGAAGTGGACAACGTCGACGTCGCCGCGCGACTGGAATTGCCCGGCAAACTCGCCGGGAACCACAATTGATTGCGCGTGCTGGGAATCGTCATTGGGTTCCTGCTCCAGCGCCACGGGGCCGGACGCCAGGTAGATGAAGACCGGGTTCGAGTCGCCCTGGGCCGTCGCCAGGGAATAGCTCAACCCGTCCTGACTGGCTTCGACCGGGTTGGGATGATCCACGCTGTGCAGCGCGTCTTCTTCTGCTGGAAGCGCGATCTCGACATTCAGTTTTTCGAGCGGGTGTCCGTCGATCGCCAAATCGGTCGCTTCACCGCCGGGAAGGTTGCGGCCGAACAGCGTGAATTGCTGTGTGCTGCCCGGCAGCCCGGCTGGCGGCATGATGTAATCGACATGCGGTGCCGTGCTAATCGCCAGCCGGTAGAAGTAGTCGGCCCCGCCTCGATATGTAAAATCGTAAACCCGCAAGAAGTAGTCGCCGTCTTCAGCCGGTGTGAAGTCGAGCAACGGATCTTGGCGAACGTCGTTGCGGGTGTGGGCCAGCCGGCGACCACTCGAGTCAAACAGCTCGATGGTCGCGTTCATGCGGGAATCGATCCGTGCGGCCCGACACGAGACAATCACTCGTTGCCCTTGTTTGCCGGCGAACTTGTAGAAGTCGATGTCGGTACCACTGCCGGCGGCTGCGTTGACGATGGTTTCGGCTTCGACCGCTGTTGCTTGCTCAACCAGATTGTTCGGTTCGACCTCTTGGACTTCCGGCTTGCGTCCCACGACGAACGTGCGGGGATTGGTGAGGCCGTAGTAGCCGGCGGCCCGCACTTCGTACATTCCAACCGGTACGTCGGGGGCGATGGTGACCTCGAACGTGTTGGTGACCGGCTGACCCGACTCCTGCATCTTCGGCACAGCGGTGATGCCGGGATGGTTGAACGTCAGTCGGTTGACTTCGTCGAGATCGGCGCCGCTGGAAAGCCGGAGTTCGACGGTCGTCCCGGTTTGGCCGCCCGGCGGAGAGATCGAGTGCAACCGGGCTTGCGGCAGTTGGGCGGCGGCGAAATGCAGCGGCGCGACGGCCAACCCGATCAACGCCAGCAAAGCTGCGCCGCGGCGATTTATCGCAGCCAATCGAATCGATCGCATGACGTTCCTTTCCAGAACTAGATCATCCGTTATCGATGGACGCGCAGCTTGGCGTCCGGATCGCTATTTTGTGGCGGAAAAATGTTGAGGGTGTGCGGATCGAAATCGGGCGGGATGTTGCGTGCGTTGGAATTTGGTGGGACGTTCGGCAAGTCTCTTTCCATCTTAACCGACGGATCGAGACAAAGGAATTTGCAATCAGGCGCGGCGAGCCCGCGATCAATGATTGAACAAGAATTCCTTGGTGTTGATTAAGGCCCACACAATGTCCTCATACGCCACCTTGGGGTCGGCCTCGTGCTTGGCGATGTGGGCCAGTGCAATCTGTTGTTCTTCGCCGTTTGGTTCGCGGGAGTAGACCCATCGATAAAGCTCCTGAACCCGGGCTTCGTGAGTTCGCTCGGCATCGGCTGCCAGTTTTGCGGCACGGCCTGACGCGTTGGAGATCTTGCCCTGCACTTCGCTGCTGTTGAGCAGATGCAGGCTTTGTGCCAGATTGGCCTCCTGTGAACGCTCGCACTCGCAGGCCGTATCGCCTTGCGGCTGGCCGAAGACCTTCAAGAAATACGGTCCCGCTCCAGGATTGGGAAGCTGCAGGGCGCGGGTGCCCGCTGGCAGGCCGCCATACCCTTGCGTTGTATTCGTGACCTGGTGAAACGCGTCGTACAGCACCTCGGCGGTCAACCGTTTCGGATAGTACCGCGAGAAGTTCTGTTTGTCCTTGAGGTTGTGGTCGTTTGGCAACGACGCGAGCTGATAGGTCTTCGATCGGCAGATCGTACGGACGAGTTGTTTCAGGTCGAACCCGCTGTCGATGAAGGATTGGGCCAGTCCGTCGAGTAGCTCAGGATTCGACGGTGGGTTGGTGGCCCGCATGTCGTCTTCCGGTTCGACAATGCCGCGGCTAAAGAAGTGTTTCCAGTAGCGATTGACCAACGCCTTCGCGAAGAACGGGTTTTGGGGATCGGCCATCCAATCGGCCAGAAAGATGCGCGGATCACGTTCGGCCGGGATGGTGAGCGGCTCGCCACCCAGACCGGCTGGTTTGAGCGCCTCACCTGAGCGCGGATTCTTAGCCGAGGCCACTCCATCTTTGTGGAACACCCGCTTTTCACGACCACGTGGGCCGCGGAACTGGGTGCGGTTCTTGTTGCCAACTCGGCTGAAGAACGCGGAGAAACTGTAGTAGTCGTTTTGACTCCACTTCTCGAACGGGTGGTGGTGGCAGCGGGCGCATTGAATTCGCAGGCCCAAGAACAGTTGGGCGGCGTCTTCGACCTGCTCGTTGTTCTCATTGACTTCGCGATACCAGATGACCGCGGGGTTCTCGTCGGGGTCGCCGGCGGCAGTCAGGATTTGTCCGACGAACCGATCGTAGGGCTTGTTCTCGTAGAGGCTGGTCCAGATCCATTCGTAAAACCCGAACGTTCCCGGATTGTCGTTCCCGCCGCGCGGCTTGTTACGCAGCACCATGTTCCACTTGTTCGCGAAGTAGTCGGCATACTCAGGCGAATCAAGCAGGTGATCCAGTAGCCGATCACGTTTGGCGGGATCCTGATCGGAAAGGAAGGCGACAACTTGTTCTTCGGTTGGCAGCGTTCCGGCGACGTCGACCGAGACCCGTCTTAGGTAAGTCGCGTCGTCGCACACTTCTGAAGGAGGGATGCCCAACAGCCGCAGCTTGGCGAAGACCGCCTCATCGACGACGTTGTTCGGCTCAGGAATGGAGGCGACGTCGGCCCCCAGCGGAATGGTCGAACGAAACGTCGAAACCTGTCCTTGATAGCGGGCCATGATGGCAACTTCGCCGGCCAGATCGAGCGTGCGGACCAACCCGGCCTTGGTCGATTCGGCCATCTCGGTGTCGTTGGGCTCATACAGGGCCATGTGGGTGACGTCTTCGGTCGTGCCGTCATTGTAGGTGGCCAGCACGGTGACCTGCTGTTCGGCATCGCGATCCATAACCCTTGCCGGCGGCAGGCATTGGATGCCGGTCACCACCGGATCGTCGTCGCTGCCAAACGGCGTGCCCTGCTCGATCCAACGGTAGATCATGCGGTACTCGTAGCTGCCGACCTCCATCCGCTTGCCGCCGCCGTGGGGCGACCGGCCGGTCGGCTTGGTCAGCAGCAGACTTTCGCCCGGTGAAGACGGAAACAGCCGGCGGCCCCGGTCTTCTTTGACCAGGAACTCGTAGTCGTCTCCGGGATAGAAACCAAGCAGCGAGAGCTTAAAGCCGTTTTGTCCGCTGGCTTTGCCATGACAGCCGCCGCTGTTGCAGCCGAGTTTCGTGAAGATGGGGACGATCTGGTTCTTGAAATTGATCGGGATTTGGTGGGCGACACCGGAGACTTGCACCGCAACCTGTGCGGTCACATCACTGTCGGGCACTTTGGCGGTGATGACTGCTTCACCGTCCCCCAGCGGCGTGACCAGGCCGGCCGCATCGATCTCGATCAGCCCCTCGGGCGCGGTGGCAAAAGAGACGGCGCGGGTCAGATCCCGAAGTTGGCCGGATTCATACTCACCTGTGACGAACAACTGTTGCCGCGCGTCGCGTCCCTTAAGGGTGATGGCCGAATCGGCGGCGACTGGGCCAATCTGCAGCAGCTTGAGTGCACCGGGATCGCCCAGACCGGCTGTTTCGTCGGCCAAGCCGGGCGTCACCGCAAGCAGGACAACCGCAAGAATCGCTGTCTGGGCCTGCAGTTGTGTCATCCGGCAGTCCATATTCGCTCTCCGATTCATCCGCCACATCCCTTCATCCTGAAGCAGAACGTGCAGACCAACGACGTGCGCAATGGGGTGTGAAAACCAGCCTAAATCAAACAGATTCTCACAGGCCAACATATCAACATTCGTTAGAATGTCAACGATTGGCAGGCGCGCCCAAGCATGGTGCAAGCGCAGGGTGCGATTGCCTGCGACCCCTGTGAGCTTACAATAGGCGTACCAAACCCGCGCCACACGTCCCGTCCCAAATCGGCAGAGAGCAGGCCCGCCACAATGATCGAAGAGAGTCCTTTTCAAATCGAATACAGCGGAATCGACGAAGCGATCTCGGCTATCCAAGCGGGTAAAGCCGTCATAGTGGTCGACGCGCAGGACCGCGAGAACGAAGGCGATTTCATCTGTTCCGCCGAGTTGATCACGCCTGAGACGGTCGACTTCATGTTGAGGATCGGCCGCGGCATGCTGTGCGTGCCGCTGATTGAAGAAGTCGCCGATCGGCTGCAATTGGCGCCTGCCGTCAACGACGATCGCAACACGGCCCCCGAGCGGACCCACTTTCTGACGCAGATCGATCATTGCGAAGCCGGCACCGGAGTCAGCACCGAGAATCGGGCGCGAACGATTCAGGCACTCAGCGATCCCGAATCGCGGGCCGAAGACTTCGTTCGACCGGGGCACATTTCACCGCTGATGGCCAAGGAGGGCGGTGTGCTGCGACGGGCCGGCCATACCGAAGCGACGGTCGATCTGATGCGGCTGGCCAATCTCAAGCCGGTTGGCGTGCTCATCGAGATCTTGAGCCAGACCGGGCGGGGTATGGCGGGTACCGATGAGCTGCTGCAGATCTCCCGCGAATACGAGATTCCCATCATCGCCATCGAGGATCTGATCCGCTATCGCCGAATCCGCGAGCAACTCGTCCACCGCGACGTGGAGGTCTCGATTCCGTTGAAGGAGCTCGGCTCTCCGCGGGTGGTTGCCTACACAGTCGAACACGAGAATCAGGAACCGCTGGCGCTGGTCTGGGGGGATCTGAAGTCGGCCAAGGCTCCGCTGGTGCGGATGCACTCATCCTGCTTTACCGGAGACGTGCTGGACTCTTTGCGGTGCGATTGCGGCGATCAACTCCGGATGGCAATGGAAATGATCTATCACGAAGGCACCGGCGCCGTCGTCTATCTACCGCAAGAAGGCCGGGGCATTGGGCTATTGGCCAAGCTCAAGGCGTACAAACTGCAGGACGAAGGTTACGACACGGTCGAAGCCAATCACAAACTGGGCTTCAAGGCCGATATGCGCGACTACATGGTCGGCATGCAGATTCTCAAGGACCTGGGTCTGACCGAAGTGCGTCTGCTGACCAACAACCCGAAGAAGACCAACGCCTTTCCGTATCCGGCGATGGATCTGCGGGTTGTGGAACAGGTGCCGATCATTGCTCCGCCGGAACGGCATCGATCGAGCTACCTCGCCGCCAAGCGCGACAAGTTGGGCCATCTGTTGCCCGACGATCTGAGCGACGTGTAGCGCGGCCTTGCGAACGCATTGCGTCAATCGCGCAGGCCGACGGCCTGCATCAACTTGTCCGTCTCCCGGTATGCCTCGGCCACCCATTCGGAGATGCGGTCTGGTTCCGGGGAGTATTCCAACTCGATCGAGATCGCCCCTTCGATGCCGAGTTCTTTGATCTCGCGCAGGTAGGGCACAAAGTCGACGACCCCGCGACCGGGCGGCAGATCGCCGTGCTGCTTGCCGTCGCAATCGGAGATGTGCACGTGGATTGCCTTGCCTCTCAATCGGCGAACCTCTGGGGGTGCGACGCCTGCTAACAGTAGGTGTGACACATCGATGTTGGCCCGCAGCGCCGGATGATCGACTTCGTCGACGAAGCGGACCATGTTGTCGACGTTATTCAGCAGCGACAGCGGAAACGGTTCGAGTTCGAGAGCGATTTTCAAGTCGAGCGACTCCGCGTATTCGGCGAGCAAGCGACAATTGAGCACGCCGGTCTGCCATTGTTCTTCAGGTGCGATGACCTCCTGGTTCCAGATGTATTCACCCAACACGAGCAGGACATTCTCCGCTTCGAACTCGTACGCCAGATCGAGATAGGCCTGCACCCGTTCGACGTGAAACCGCTGGACGCTGGGGTTGAAATCAATCAAGCCTTGGGCCACGCAACAGATCGAGACAATCGGCAGGCCAACGCGATTGCATTCGCGGTTGATCAACCGCCGTTCGCGAACATCGATGTCCAGCGGATCGGTGAAGATGTCGATGGTGTCGAACCCGAGTTCCTTGGTTTGCGCGATGCCCCACGCCGTGTCCTTCCCGGCTTGAGCCCAGGCCGAGTTGATGAGTCCGAGTTTCATTTCGTCTGTTCTTCTCGATCGGGATTAGGCAACAAGACGAAGAGAGCCCGAAGAGCGATGAGTCGATTGGGTGGTTTGTCGACAACCGTCGTCTGACTTTCCTCAGGCATAAAGCGGATGGTTGAGTTTCTCAATCGGCGAGTCGCCGCTGGCGAAGTTGGTCGATGGCGACGGCGGTGACGACGATCACGCCTAAGATCACGTCTTGAATGGGATTGCTCAAGCCGAGTTGGGTGCATCCACTGCCGATGACGAAGATGATGGCCGCCCCGGTGAGTGATCCCAGCACCGAGCCGCGGCCGCCGCTCAAGCTTCCGCCGCCGATGACGACGGCGGCGATGATTCGCAGCTCCATACCGATGCCCGAAGTCGGGTTTCCTGCCGAGAGTCGGCTGAATTGATACAGACCGGCTATGCCGACGAAGAAACCGGCCAGCGTATAGACGGCGATCTTGTTACGCGTCACGCCGATGCCGCACAAACGGGCTGTCAGCTCATTCGATCCGATGGCGTATGCATGGCGGCTGAAGACCGTGTACCGCAGCACCAACGCGAGGACTGCCGCCAATGCGAGCGTCAGCCAGACTCCCATCGGCAGTCCGCCCACTAAGGCCTCGCTACGGATGCTGGTGAATTCCACCATCCAGTCGGGAACTTGAGTGGCTCGATCAGGCCGCACGGTCGTTTCGTTGGCGATGATCTTGGCCAGCCCGAGGTATACCTGCATGGTGCCCAGCGTCACGATAAAGGGCACGACGCGCAACGCGCTGATCAGCGCACCGTTGAGCAAACCACAGAGGCAACCTGTGACAATCGAAACGGCGACGGCAACCATCGGCGTGTAGGGTGTGATGGATGCTGAACGTTGCTGGATTCGATCTAGGTTCTCGCTCAATCCTGGAATTTGCTGTTCAAGTTGCGCTTGCTCGTCGCGTAGCGATTGACGGCCGTCTTCGGAATCGGCTCGTTCGATCAGACGCGGCAAACGTTCGGCGCGTGACGTCGCCTCATCGAGCTGCGAAGCGACGCTGGCCACGTTTTCGCCTTCGAGCACCAACAGCGCGACGTCGTACTTCAAACACCAAGCGAGAACCGTTGCGCACAACGCCAGAGCTGTTCCCGCCGACAGGTCGATGCCACCGGCGATAATGACCACCGTCATCCCCAGCGCAGCCACAGCGATGGTCGCCGTTTGAACGGCGACCGTGCGAAAGTTCGAACCTGTGAAAAACGTGGGGTTGTCCGACGTGAAGTAGTCGGCGATGCCAAAAAACAGCACGACCGCCCCCAGCGCCACGAACGGACCCAGCACGCTGCCCAACAAGCTCAGCTGCCCGAGCTGAGGAGGCGAAGGCTTTAACGTTGCGACTGTTTTCGGTTTGTCCGCGCTCATGATCAGTCGGCGGCGACGGCCACGCTCATGACGGCTTCTTCGGTCCACTCGGCAACCGGTCGGACTTCCCGCAGCCGACCCCGCGCCATCACCGCTACACGGTCGCACACCGCCAACAACTCCGTCAAGTAGGAGCTGACGAAGATAATGGCTTTGCCCTCGGCGGCGAGTTCACCCATCAGCCGGTAGATTTGCGACTTGGTGCCGACGTCGATGCCGCGCGTCGGTTCGTCGAGGAGCAACACGTCGGCCTGCTGGTGCAATACCCGCGCCAGGGCCACCTTCTGTTGATTTCCGCCGGAAAGTTCCTGAACTGGCTGGTCTTGCGACCGGGCTTTGACCTGCAGCCGCGACATCCATTGCTGCACGGCTTCGCGGCGGCGCCGTAGATTCAACCAGCCCAAGCGGCTGTAGCGATCCAGACGGCTATAGGTCGCGTTGTCCGTGATGCTCCGCGATTGGGCCAGCCCTTCGGTTTTGCGATCTTCCGAGACGAGTCCCAGGCCCGAACGAATCCGGGCGCGTGGCGATGCCGCGGGCACCAACTCGCCCACCGTGACCCGCCCCTTTCGCACCGGGTCGAGTGCGAACAGGCACCGCAACAACTCGGTGCGGCCAGCGCCGACCAAGCCGGCGATACCCAGAATCTCACCGCGTCGCACCTGCAGCGAGACTTCCGTTGGGATCCGGCGGCCACCAAGTCCGTCGACGGTCAGAATGACGTCGCCTGGTTGGTGCGGGACGGTGGGAAACAACTCGTCGACGCTGCGGCCAACCATCAACGACACAATACGGTCATCGGTGGTCCCAGCAACTTGTCCTGTACCGACGGACTTGCCGTCGCGCAGCACGGTGTATGAATCGCAAACCTCTCGGATCTCTTCCAAGAAGTGGCTGATGTAGACAATGGCGAGTCCGCTCGCGCGGAGTTTGCGGATGACCCCGAAAAGATGGTCGACGTCCCGGCGCGTCAATGAGCTGGTCGGTTCGTCGAAAACAAGGACGCGGGCGTCGGTCACCAAAGCGCGCGCGATTTCAACGAGTTGTTGTGCGCCGACGGAGAGCCGCTGGACCGGAACCGCGGGCCGCAAATCGGGATGGCCGAGCAGATCGAGAGCCTCGCGAACTTTCCTTCGTTGACTGGCGCGGTCGAGCAGACCAAAGCGACTGTGCTCCTGGCCGAGCATGATGTTGTCTTCAACGGTCAAGTCGGGCGCCAGATTCAACTCCTGGTAGATCATGCTGATGCCGGCGAGCCGGGCTTCGTTGGGATTGCGGGGCGCAAAAGGGCGGGCGGCCAGAATCATGCGTCCGCTGTCAGGCGGGTGCGCACCGCTCAGCACTTTCATCAGCGTGCTCTTGCCGGCGCCGTTTTCACCGATGAGGGCACACACTTCGCCGGGCGAGACTTCCAGCGAGACCCCACCGAGTGCTTGGGTCGCACCGAACCGCTTGCTGATGTCCTGCATGCGTAGCAGCGGTTCAGACATGAGACTGCCAATGCGGGCGCGACGCGGGACCCGAGTTCAATCGTTAAACTGTTGCGGGTGTAGCAGCTCGTCCATGCGTGGCTCGGTCATGTTGTCCGGCGTGGCCATGGACTCGCCGGTGTTGATGCGCCTTTCAACCTGTCCGCCTTCGAGATGTTCGACCATGGTTTTGACGGCCAGGTATCCCATCTTGACGGGATCCTGCAACACGATGCCGTCGACGTAGCCGTTCTTCAAGCCGTCGATGAGGGGCGCGTTGGGATCGAAGGCGACAAACTGCACCTTGTCGGTCAGCTCCAACTGTTCCAGTGCCCCAAGCGTTCCAGTGGCGTTGGGTTCGCATACGGAAAAGACACCGTCGACTTCGTCCCTGTACTTGGTCAAGACTTGCGTTGCCTTATCGAGCGAGTCCTCCGGCGTGATCCCGGTGTATTGGTCGGATGAGAGGATATTGATATCGGGAAAGTCATTCTGCAGCGTCTCCAGGAAACCCTCTTCTCGTTGGTGGGTGCTCTCGCTGCCCGGCTTGTACCGGAGGAGAATGGCGTCACCCTGGCCATCGAGCAACTCGCCAAGCCTGCGAGCCGCCAGGGCACCACCAGCCCAGTTGTCCGTCGCGACGTAACTGACGGTGTCGGGGCCTTCATCGAGACCGCTGTCGAAGATCAAGACCGGAATGCCGGCGTCGATCGCCGTCTCAACCGGCTCGATGAGTGACTGCGAATCGAGCGGCGCTAGACAAATGCCGTCCACTTGGCCGTTGACGAAATCCAGAACGACGTTGATCTGTCCGGTCCGGTCGTCCTCGAGGATCGGCCCTTTCCACAGAACTTCGACGTTGCCAAGTTCTTTAGCCGCGTTTTCGGCGCCGGCGTGCACCGAGCTCCAGAACTCGTGCGAGGTTCCTTTGGGAATCACGGCAATCCGGTAGGTTTTTTCACCGGAACCAGAAGAGGCGGTTGAACCGATGGCCGAGCCGCCCGCGGGCGTTGTGTTGGCACCGTCTTGACAACCGACGGCAGCGGCCAAACAGAGAATGAAACTACGTTGCAGATTGCGTGACACGACCGTTCCTCACTGGGAGACGCGAACTATTCCCTCAGGGATGCAGCACCGACTCGATCGTATCAACAGTGTCGGGGCGCTCCAAGCGTCGGGTGCAGAGTCCAACGAGACATTGTTCTATTGGGGTGAAGCCTGAAGAGCGTCTTGTTCGTTCGCCTGTCGCGCTTCTTCCTGGCCACGCTCGACGTTGACGGGAAGAATCACGACCAAGCCCACAACGAAGAAGATCAACAAGCTCATGATGGCCCAATGCGGACTACCGGTTGCTGCCAGAATCGACGAGAAAAACACCGGGCCGAGCATGCTGGTGGCGCGGCCGGAGAGGCTGTAGAAGCCGAAGAACTCGGCCGAACGCGCCTTGGGCGTCATCAATCCCATGATGGCCCGGCTGACCGCCTGCGTGCCGCCCAGTACAAGAGCCCCAAAGACCGCCATGACCCAAAATTGGGACTTGGTCGTGATGAAAAATGCGGCGATCAACAAGCCGATCCAAACCAGCAAGGTGCCCATTAGTATCAGCTTCTGGCCAAGTCTGTCGGCCAGCCAACCGACCAACAGAGCACCCGGCAAGGCGATGAATTGCACCATCAGGATCATTTGTGCCAGTTCCCCCGCCTCCATGGAGAGCACTTGGATGGCAAACACGGAGGCGTGGCTCCACATGGTCTGTACGCCGTCGTTGTAGATAAGGAAACCCAGCAGAAACAACGCTAGGGTTCGGTAACTTCGGATATGCCGCAGTGTGGTCAGGACCTGTTTGGTCGCCGACTTGGCGGCGTCTACGAACCGCTCGGGCTCGCGCGGGGGTTGGCCTTTGTCGCGCAGCATGAGCACGGTGGGAATTGTGAAGACTCCCCACCACAGGCCGGTCAACCCCAGCGACAACCGTTTGCGAAAGACAATATCTTCCGGCAGCCCAAACAGGTCGCCCTTGAGCAGAATGACCAGGGCCACGACCAGCATCAATCCCCCGCCAAGGTAGCCGAGGGCATATCCCCAGGCAGAGACGCGGCCCATGTTCTCGTCGTTCGCGATTTCCGGCAGAAACCCGTTATAAAAGCCAAAAGACAGCTCGAAACACAGGTTGATGACTATAAACAGACCGGCGAACAACCACGGGCTGGACGGAGTCGTGAAATACATCAACGCCAATGCGGTCGCACCTGGAAATGCGGTGGCAGCCAGCCAGCGGCGTTTACTGGCGTTGGCATCGGCCATCGCTCCCAGTATCGGAAGCAGGAATGCGGAAACGAGCATCGTGGCCCCGATGCCCCAGCCGTACAGAATGATGCCCCAGCGGCCCGGCAGCACGTCATCCTGCAAATACGAGACCAGTACGGTGATCAACAGCGTGGTATAAGCGCTGTTGGCCCAGTCGTACATGGCCCACGCAAAGATGTCGCGGAAGTTGCTGCGAGGCTCGTCGGCCTGAGCTGCCGTGCTCGTCGAATCTGCGCCGTCCGGTTGCGTGTCGCTCATGCGCACACAATGATCTACCGGCCTCTGTATTGCAATATTGGCGACAGGGCCTGCTAAACTGTCGCGAGTGAGTTTGCCGCGCCGTTTCCAGGAGGAAGATCGACTTGAGCGGTTTGGCGTTGGGGTTGATCCTAGCCTCTGCGTTTCTACATGCCTGGTGGAATCTGCTGGCCAAGCGCGCCGGTGGGGGAGCGACCTTCATTTGGCTGTATGCGACGCTGGCCTGTTTGATCTATGCACCTGTCGTCGTGTTTCTGGCGTTCGCCGATCGCATCCAACTCAATGCCGTCAGCGTGGCCTTTCTCGTGCTGTCGACTCTGTTGCACGCTCTGTACCTGTTGGTGTTGCATCGCGGGTACCAACTGGGGGACCTGTCGATCGTGTATCCGGTCGCCCGCGGGACGGGACCGGCGGTGGCGACGCTGGCAGCGATTCTGCTGTTGGGAGAGAGACCCCCGATGATGGCACTGATTGGAGCGGCGCTGGTGATCGTTGGGGTGGTGCTGCTGACCACCGAAGAGCGGAGTGAACCCGCACCCAACCTGCGTGCCGCCATTGCCTCGGGGTTCACCTGCGGCCTGTTCATTGCCGCCTACACGGTTTGCGACAAGTACGCGGTGGCAACGCTTGAGCTCTCGCCGTTTTTGCTGGCGTGCGTGTTCAACCTGGGCATTTCAGTCCTGATGCTCCCGGCGGTCATCCGGCATCGCGAGCAAATGCGGGCCGAGTGGTCGAAGCACCGCCGCCAGATCATTACGATCGCAGTGCTGTACCCCGGAGCCTATCTCCTGGTGCTACAGGCGATGTCGTTCACACCGTTGAGCTATGTGGCTTCGGCACGCGAGATCAGCATTCTCTTCGGGGCGTTGTTGGGCACTCGGCTGTTGGGCGAAGGCCAATCGTTCCGCCGGGTGCTGGCCGCATCGTACATGGTGTGCGGCCTCGGAATACTGACGATCTTCTGAGTTGTCTGGTAGGGGCGCATGTCAACCGCGCCCGGCATACGCGCGGTACGCCGGCGGGCCGCCGTCATCACGTCCGCAGGGCAGAATCAAATCACGCCACCATGAGTTCGGTAAGGCGTCATTGTGTCCGGCATTTCCAGGAACCACATACGTTCCCAGATTTCTGGGATGTGGCGGAGATTTTCGGAGACGAAGATCAATTGCCGTGCGCGCTGATCCCGGTTGGCCGAGTAGATCGGCATAAAGCAACCGACCTCGATCAACGAGGACGCCAGCACCAAGGCGAGCATTAGTTTCCGCATGCGTTCCTCCATGAACGTCAAAACGGGCATCATCTCAAGGCATGACCCTGAAACGCGGCCAATTGTTCAATACCGATCTCGTTCCTGTGAAAGGACTTCGAGAACGAAACCGGTTGTTGAATGGTGTTGTCTTGTTTCGAGCCGGACTCTGAGTTGGGTAGTTGGCTCGCGTCAGGGAGGGATTATGGAACGAGAATCCGTGTGAGAGAGAGTTGAATCAGCGTTCCATTCGTGTTGTCTGTTTCTTGGCTGTCCTGGCCTTTCAAAGCTGCCTATTCGTCGGGTCGGCCCACATACGACGGATTGTACGCCTGTTCGACCGGGGCAGGTTCGCCGAGATCGCTTGAGCTGGCAGGAACGGCATGTGCGGCTGCCGCTCGAGCTGCTTCGCGCTCTTCGAGCTGCCTCACCTTTTCTTCCATCTCTTTGCCAGGCTTGAAGGTTACGACGAATTTCTCGGCGACGTCCACCCGCTCACCCGTGCGTGGATTTCGGGCTTTTCGTGCGGCCCTCTTCTTGACCTCGAACACTCCAAAGTTCCGCAGTTCGATCCGTCGGTCAGTGACCAGCGTGTCGATGATCGCATCAAAGGTCTTCTGAACGATCTCTTTGGTCTTAAGCTGAGTCAGGCCAATTTCTTCGGAGATCGCTTTGACAATTTCTTTCTTGGTCACAACTCGAGTCTCCGCGAGAGGTGCCACGGACTGTTTGCTCGTCCATCGAGCTTCGCCTGTGTGCCTCAAGTGTATTGCCAAGTTAGACTTAGTGTCAAGTCGATTCCTGGCGCTCCTGCAGAGCCTCACCGCATGTTCTCCCTGCAAACTTACCGATCCTGCTGTCAATCAACCTGCCAACAATCGCCAAGGTTCCGGTTGAAGATGGCGAAATCGGCCGAAATCACTGGACAAAATGACACAAAATCCGAGGTAATGAGCGACCGGCGCCCATCGCTGTTTATCGGATACTTGACCCTCCGATAATCAGCAAAACCGTCACGATCGTCGAAATCTCCCCAACAACTTCAGGTTTCGCAACCGGACGCACGGGCCTCGATCTCCGCGAGGCTGAAGAATGCCCCCTGACCGGCCCCCGGACAACTTTGTTTCGTAGCCTCCCACGCTTTGGCATCTTCGAGATTAGAATGCCAGAACGGCCACGACCGGCATTGCTTGGGGCGCGCGGGGTATATTGTGCACTTGCGGGTGCGACCGTCAAAGAACGTGCAGTCGCCGTTGGCGAATTCGGTCAACGAGACTCGACCGCCGACGAGTCGCGTATGCAACAGGCGAACTTCGCCGATGCTTTTGCCCAGATAATTGGCAATCTGTTGCAATTCCTCGTCGTCAGCCCACACCGCACCCGGATCACCGGTGCAACAGTTGCCGCACTGTGTGCAGGTGAAGCATAACCCATCGTGATACCACGGCTTCTGATCGGGCATGTTTTGAGTTTACCGGTGCGAAACAAAGCCGAACAACCCGTCAACAGCCACCGGCCTGCCGTTCTGCCGGTTTCGATTCTGCCTCAGGGGATCGACCGTTACAATCAACGACATGAACAGGACCGGTGACGAAACACTTCAGGTCGGTGGAATTGTCCTCTGCGGAGGCCGCAGTAGCCGCATGGGGCAACCCAAACACCTGCTGCCATTTGGCCAGGAAACGATGCTACAGCGCGTCGTGCGGCTGTTAGACGGCGTCGTCTCACCGATCGTCGTCGTGGCAGCGCCCAATCAGCAACTGCCATCGCTGCCGGACGAAGTTGCCATTGTTCACGACGAACGGGAGCATCTCGGCCCGCTGGCGGGTTTGTTGACCGGATTCAACGCGATCGGGCCGAGTGTGGGAGCCGCCTACGTATCGGGATGCGACGTGCCTCTGCTCGAGCCCGCCTTTGTACGGCGATTGGTTCATTGCCTGGGCAACTACGACCTTGCGATACCCCGCGAGGGGGAGTTCTACCACCCGCTGGCAGCCGTTTATCGCATTCGACTGAGGAACACGGTGCAGTCGCTGATCGAACAGGGGCGCATGCGACCGCTGTTTCTCGTCGAATCATCGAATTCCAATGTCGTCGACGTCGAGAAGCTGCGCGACGTTGATCCGCAACTCGATTCGCTGAGAAACATCAATGCCCCGGACGACTACCGTTCGGCTCTGATGCGGGCCGGCTTGCAGGTCGATAGCGGATCAGACTTGGGGGCGCTGAGCAGCTGACGGCATCGCAGTAGGAACCAGTGCCGGCGATGCAGTACAGTCAATGCATTGGATCGCATCGGGTACAGGGATAGACTCCATGCAGCGCTCCGCATCCGCGGTTGCGAGATCTTTGTCGAACAATCCGAAGTCGAAATGCCGAACGAACCGATTCCAGCGGGCGACGTGCGGATGCGCGGTTTTGCCAACCGTGTCTTGGTCGAAGACGCCATTGCCTGGATCGATGAGTATTCCCAGCCCGGGCCGGCTGAAACCGTCGCAATTGATGAATCCCACGGTCGCGTTCTCGCTGCTGACGTCCTGGCTGAGATCGACGTACCCGAATTCGATCGAGCGGCCATGGACGGCTACGCACTGCGGGGCGCCGAGACGAACGGCGCCAGCGACTACAACCCGGTGACGTTCCGCGTTGTTGGGGAATCACTGCCTGGGCGAGCTTTCAGTGGAACTATCACGCCTGGCTCAGCCGTGCGGATCATGACGGGCGCACCGCTTCCCGCCATGGCCGACGCCGTATTGCCAGTCGAGTACGCGCGTCAGTCTGTCGACGGCGTCGAGGTCACGACAACGGTGGCTCAGCTGAAGCATGTTGGCCGCCGCGGCGAGGACGTCGCACGCGGCGCCAAGCTGCTTTCTCGCGGGAGACGATTACGGCCTCAGGATGTAGGACTGGCGGCTTCGGTGGGGCTTCACCAGGTATCGGTCCGCAGTCGACCTCGAGTGCGAATACTGACCACCGGAAACGAGGTGGTTGAGCCGGGCGGGCCAAAGGGCGAGTACGAAATCTTCGATGCCAACTCGACGATGCTTCTGGGATTGGTGCTCAGGGATGGCGCCGAACTGGAGTCCAAGGTTCACGTTCTGGATGATCGAGACGCGATTCGGCGTGCAATGCTGGCTCCAGGCGCAGACGTGATTCTGGTTTCAGGCGGTTCGAGTGTTGGCGCCGAGGACCATGCACCGTCGATCGTCGCTGTGGACGGTGAACTGGCCATTCACGGCATCGCCATGCGTCCTTCAAGTCCTGCGGGCATGGGGTCATTCAATTCCAGCCTGGTGTTTCTGCTCCCGGGCAATCCCGTCTCGTGTTTGTGCGCCTACGACTTCTTCGCCGGCCGTGCTATCCGCCGCCTCGGGGGCCGATCTGTAGAGTTTCCTTATGCAACGCAAACCGCCAAACTCGCGAGAAAACTTGTTTCGTCAGTGGGGCGCGTCGACTATTGTCGCGTCTGCGTGCGCGGCGGCAGAGTCGAGCCACTGGCGATTAGCGGTGCGTCGATACTGTCATCGACCAGCCGCGCTGACGGTTTTGTCATCGTACCTGCCGAGTTGGAAGGCTATGCCCCCGAATCCGAGGTTACCGTTTACCGATACGAGTCGGCAGAGCAAGGCACTGCGGATTGACCCGTCGCTGCCTGACGATCCACAGACATGAATCAGCAGCACAACCGCGCGAACGCCGCCGAGGCGGCCCGGCAGACTCAGTTCCTCGAAGTCGTCGATCGAGACGAGGCCGAGAGACGCTTCCAACAACACCTTGATCTGTCGCCTCTGGGCTCCGAATCGATCCCGTTGGAATTGGCGCTGGGTCGCGTGTTGGCCGTCGATGTGTCCTCAAAGGTCGACGTCTCCGGCTTCGATCGTTCGAACGTTGACGGGTTTGCGGTCCGTTCGTCTGATACATTCGGAGCTGCTGAAGAGGCGCCGCGGCTGGTGCGGCTCAACGACGAAGTCCTTGCGCCGGGCGTGCAGCCGCAGCAGAGCATCCTGCCCGGGACGGCCACGCAGATCGCTACAGGAGGAATGCTTCCGCGAGGCGGCGATGCGGTCGTGATGGTGGAAGACACCGACGTCATCGATTCGTCCAACGGACCGATGTTGCAGATCCTGCGATCGGCTGCGCCTGGTCAATATATTACCTATGCGGGTACCGACGTTGCCAAGGGCGAGACCGTCTTGCGCGCGGCTCAACTCTTGACGTCACGCGAAATCGGCGTGCTGGCCGCGATCGGACTGGCCCAGGCCACCGTCTATCGAAAGCCCAAGGTTGCCATTATCTCGACCGGAAACGAGATCGTCGCGCCGGGGGCACCGCGACCGATGGGGGCCGTGTATGACTCGAACCTGGCAATCCTTGCTGCCGCGGTCCAAGAACTGGGCGGAGAGCCGGTGCCATTGGGAATCATCTCCGACGACGAGTCACGTCTGGCCGAGTCGCTTCGGGATGCGATGCAATACGACGTTGTCGTGTTGTCCGGCGGAACCTCGAAAGGTGCAGGCGACTTGTCGTATCGGGCGGTCAGGCAGCTCAAAAATCCCGGCATTGTGGCTCATGGAGTGGCCCTGAAACCGGGCAAGCCAATCTGCTTAGCAGTGAGCGAGGGCAAGCCGGTGGTGATCTTGCCGGGTTTTCCCACGTCAGCAATCTTCACGTTTCACGAGTTTGTGGCGCCGGTGATTCGCGCTTTTGCCGGGCGCAGTCGACAGCCGACGGATACGGTGCAGGCCAAGTTGCCCATGCGCGTCAATTCTGAGCGCGGACGAACGGAGTATTTGCTCGTCGGTCTGGTCCAGAGCAAAGGCGGGTTGGCCGCATATCCGATGGGCAAGGGTTCCGGATCCGTGACGACTTTCAGCTGCGCTGATGGGTTTATTACGATCGATAAGCAGACGGAGATGCTCGAGGCGGGGAGCGATGTTTCGGTCAAATTGCTGGGCAGTGGTTTGGAGCCGGTCGACCTGGTTGTCATCGGCAGCCATTGCGTGGGGCTGGACATCGTGCTGGGCGAAATGCACCGTCGCGGCTTCCGCACGAAGGTGCTTTCGGTTGGCAGCCTCGGGGGGCGGGCTGCGGCGCAGCGGGGCGAGTGCGACGTGGCCGGCATTCATCTGTTAGACCCCGAGACCCAGACGTACAACCGCCCGTTTGTCACCGATCAACTAGAGTTCGTCGACGGTTATCGCCGCCTGCAGACCATCGTGTTTCGACCCGGCGATTCGCGTTTTGGCGGAAAACCCATAGAAGAAGCAGTGTCGGCCGCGTTGAACGATCCTGGGTGCACTCTGGCGAATCGGAACGTTGGCAGCGGGACGCGATTGCTGATCGATCGGCTTCTGGATGGCGCCCAGCCGCCGGGCTATTCGGTGCAATTGAAGTCGCACAATGCGGTCGCTGCCGCGGTCAGCCAGAACCGCGCCGATTGGGGCGTCGCGATCGACACGGTCGCCGACATGTACGCACTGGCCACGATTCCGCTTCAGGCGGAGCGTTTCGACTTCCTCGTCCCCAAGGAGCGCCTCGGGCGTCCTGCGGTGCGGGCATTCCAAGCGCTGCTGCAGGATGCCGAAGTCCGCGGCAAACTCGAGGCTGCGGGGTTCCCCATGTGATCGCACACAGTGTGATCGCTTGCTGGCGTCTGTTCCTCGTGGCTTACAGCCCGTTCTCGAAGCGAAACTCTTCCATCAGTTGCATGAGCCGGTTCTGGTTCTCGTCCCACACGGTCTTCAGGGCGTAGTCGTTGGGGGGCTGCATATTCCGGAGTTGGAAGCTGTAGCGCCAATACAGCATGGCCATCATGGCCTCCTCGATCGCGGTGTCGTCAACCTTGAGTTGGGGATGGCGATCCAGCAAACGGGCAAATTTCTTCATTCCCGCCTCGAGTAGGTCGCTGGCTTCGTTCAACTTTGCCTCTTTGAAGCGGAGTTGGCCATCATAGATTTCACGATGGGCCGCCAGTGTCTCCGGTTCCGCTTCTGAGCGAGCCCGCACCGCCCAATAATCAAACTTCGTCAGGTTCACGATCATGTCGTGCGTGGCTTTGATTTCCTCGTAGGTGGCGTCCTCGCGTTCCTCGGCCCATCGCATCAGGTCGCCGTTGGTGGCAGCAAGCCTGACGTCACCAACCGTTGATTTGAACGGCTCTTGCCCGTATTCGTCGATCCATTCGCGATATGAATCTTCCCAGGCGATTCGCGCCACCTCGCCGAAGTTGCCTTCTCGCTGCAGAGTGGCGGCATAGTTCATCTGCGATCGATAGGGCCACTGCCTGAAGAGCACCCGCATCATCATGGTTTGTCCATGCACGGATTCGGTCTTGTTAGCCTCGAAGAATTTATCTTTGGCCGCCAAATAATTGTCATCCCGGCCGAATGGATTCAATTCGGGGTCTGTTCCACCGTCGTATTTCTCGACATCTGGATCGACCACAAAGAACTTGCGAAAGTCCCGCCACTCGTCGGAGTTTCCGATCTTGTCGCCGAGGATCCGGCCGGTTTCCCAGTAGAGTTCGGAATAGGTCTGATTGCGGCGGGTGCCGTCCATCAAGAACTTCCCGCCCTCTTTCACCCAATAGTAGCGGTCTTCGACTGCATCCCATTCGACCGACACGTTGTACGCCAGATTCCACCCGTGATGCCGCCAGACTTCTCTAAAGTGAGGTTGCAGCAGGATGATTGAATTCACATCGGACCGAAGCTGAGCCCAGTTCTTTGTGCTTTGCTGTTCATTGGCATCGATCCACAGCAGATTGGCTGCAACACCCCGCAGTCCTAACAAGACCAGGTTCATGGTCACGCTGGTCGGATCGACCTTCCCCAAGTCGGTCTCCCCGAGGTCGTATTTGGTACGCAGTCCGGCCAGGTGGCCTTGCAACGTCGAGCCCTGAGAAGCGGGCATGCCTAACCAGACGATCGGCACCAGCAGGACCAGCAATCCCACAACGTAGGAGATCTTGCGCTGACGTGATGAAAAGCGGTTCATTTGCTCTCCAGTTCCCGCAGCTTGAGGCTGTAGTATCCCAACAAGACACACGGCAGCAGATATGCCAATGTCGTCAGCAAGCTCGGCAGCAGGGATGCCTGCCAGTTGACGTCAAAACCGTTGGGCACATACTGCGTTACCTGGCTGAAGTACGTGAAATTGGGGATGACGTTCAACATGAGCGACAAGCCGTTGATCAACGTCGTATCGGCTCTTTGCATCACGGTCGTGCTGATCCCTTCGGCGATCTCCTGCTGCGGATTCATGTGCATGTAGAGGCGCACGCTCGACTCGATGGCGCCGCCGCCCTGAAATTCGCCGGACACGATGGTCTGCATGAAGTCGCGGAAGAACAGGCCGACGAGCAACAGCGTGAAGGTTACCAACGAAGCGATCGGCCCCTTGCAAAAGCAGCTCACGGCCACGCCGATCGCGATGACCAACAGCATGGTTAACCAGATGCCACTGATGGATTTCGCAAAACCCCACCAAAAGGGGGAATCGGGCAGGCGGATGAACAAGTCCGGCCGAGCCATGCCGATGTATTGCGTCGCGTCAAGACAGGAGACTTCGATTCGAAGTTTGCCATCCTCGACAAGATCATCGTAAAGGTCGTACTTCAAGAAATCTTGCGCGTCGGCATCGTAGTGCGAGATCTCGCGGTCGATTTCAGTGATGTTCTCCCCGAACTCTCGCAGTTCCAGCGATTTGGAGAACGGGATGCGCAGGCCCTTGGCTTCGTTGACGAACTCGTAACGGTAGAGCAAACCGCGGTTCATGTCGCCTTTGTAGGACCGGAAGGCTTCAAACCGGGCTTCCAGGATCAGCTTTCCGTCTGGTCCCGGCTCGACCCCCTCGAACTCGAAGACTGCCCGGGCGCGGGTGGCCCCCTCCACGTAACTGCGAAAATTCCACGGGTCGCCAACGTTGCTGCCCTCGCGTTTGAGACTTCCTTCACGATCTATGAAGTAGAGTTCTCCGTAGACAGGCACGCGGCAAACCAAGTGTTGTTCGCGAACGTCGGGCTCCAGAAGCCGCACGATCCACACATAACCGATGCCGCCCATCAGCGTCAGCAGCAGCGTAGAGACTGCCAGGAATCCTAGGATTCGACCGATGACAATCTCACTCCGCCGTGCCGGTTTGGTCACCACCGTGTGCATCGATCGTGCCTTGATGTCTTCCGGCACACTCCAGCAGGCCAGCAACAGCATCAGCGGCAGCATCAGCCAGGAAATGGCCGTCAGCACAAAACTCACGTAGACCTTGATTTGAAGATCGTCACGGCGCGTGACATCGGACAGGAACCAGCCGCCAAACATGAACAGCAGCGCAAACACAAAGAACACGTACAGGGCCTTGCGTCGCACTGCTTCGCGAACCGTGAGTTGGGCCAAGGCCAACACCCGACGCGGCGACGTCTCGAGCAGATCCTTCAACCCGCTGCCCACCCCGGAGACCACGGGGCCAAACCGTCCGGTAATAATCAGCGACAGCACCGTCCCCACCACAATGGCGACGCCGATACTCAGCGCAAAAATGGTGATCCAATGCGCGAGCGCGGGTTGCAGAGCGTAGGGCTGGGGATCAAACGTCATAGTAGAAGGCTCGTGACGGTGGCGCGATGTGACTTACGACTCGGCCTTGCCGGGCGGCTCGGCTTCGGACGCGGTCTGCGAAGAGCCGGTCTCCCCGTTACCTGACGGCTCGCCCGGGGGTCGAACCGCAGGGGCCTTCTGTTCCTCGGGAACGTAACGCTGTCCCGGCCGTTCGATGCTCTGTTGCACCGTTCGCAAGAACAGGTCCTCAAGATTGGACTTGGGGTGCTCGAACCGCTTGAGCTGTGCATTGTGCTTGGCCAGCACCGCCTTCACATCTTCCAGGGCCGCATCGTCGAGTTGTGTCGTCAGCAACTGTGTTTCGTTTTGGTCCTCGAGTAGCTCGTCGACCTGACCCATCACCTTCAACTCGCCGCCGTATAGAATCGCGATACGGTCGCAGACGTCCTGCACGTCGGCCAGCAGGTGGCTGCACATGACCACCGTCTTTCCCTGGTCGCGCAGGTTGCGGATCATGTCCTTCATATCGCTGGTGCCCAGCGGGTCCAGTCCGCTGGTCGGTTCGTCCAACAGCACGAGGTCGGGGTCGTTGATCAACGCCTGTGCCAAGCCGATACGGCGGGTCATGCCTTTCGAGTATTCTTTCAATTGCCGCTTGCGGGCCTGATCGAGGCCGACCTGTTTGATCAGTTCATCGGTCCGTTGGCGACGCTTGGCTGCCGACATATTGAATAGGCGGCCGTAGAAATCGAGGGTCTCTTCGGCGTTGAGGAATCGATACAGATATGACTCTTCAGGCAGATAGCCGATGCGTTCGTTCTTGTTTACGTCGCTGGCCGATTTGCCCAGAATGGTGATCTTGCCGTCGGTGGGAAACAGCAGCCCCAACAAGCATTTGAGCGTCGTCGTCTTTCCCGACCCGTTGGGCCCCAACAGGCCGAAAACTTCGCCTTTGTATACATCCAGATGGAGGGAATTGAGGGCTCGCACTTTCTTGCGCCCCCAAAAATCCCGATAGATCTTCGTCAAGCTTTGGATCTGAATGACGGGCTCGGCCTGCATCAACGTCCCCTACCCGGTAACACAAAGAGATGGATAAAAATGTCTGGGAAAACCGGGCGAATCCTGTGGAACCGATCGGCTCCCCCGGTACGAAGTACAGGGGCAACCTGCCAGCCTCACAAATGCGCCTACGTCGATGTAACACAAGACGTTGGCACAAATCCGGAATTCGCCGAATAGAGAATCCGTCCGGGTCGCCTAGCGAACGCTCCACCCTCCAGGTGGCAGAAGGGTAGCGCACCGGTACAACTCGAAACTCTTAATGTAAGGCTCACACCGTCGCTTTGCAAGATTCTGGCCCGTGCCGCTGGCGAATCTCAGGCAGGACAGCTGATTGCGCAGTTCCGGCAAGTTTGTCCCCCCGAATCAGACACCGACTCACCGGATCGAGCCTGTACGGGGAGTGGCAAAGGCGCCGCGCTCAAATAAGGACCTCAGCGCTCAGAAGCGGGCCTTCCGCTGAGACAAGTACTCTAATAGCGCCCGGTCAAAGGGCATGCTGGTATCCAAGGCGACGTAGTCGGCGCCCATCGACAGACACTCGCGTCGATACGTCTCCCGGAGTTCATGCAGCGTCTCCAGATAGTCTGCACGAATACCGGCGGCATCAACCACCAAATTGTCATCGGTCTCCGGATCTCGCAGATCGACGGTGCCCTCGAACGGAAAATTCACTTCGGCTTCGTCCAAGACGTGAAACAGAATGACGTCGTGGCCGGCGTGCCGCAGCTGACGCAGGCTCTGGATGACTGGTTCTGCATCTGTCAGCAGATCGGAGAATATCATCAGCAAGCTACGGTGCCGTACCATGGCGGCCACCCGCTGCAGGTTGCGGGCCACTTCCGTCTGACCGAGTGGCTGCGATTTGGCCAACACGGCCAACATGCTGCCCAGCTGTGTCCGTTTGCTGCGAGCAGGCAGGCTATGGCGAATCCGATCGTCAAACGTCATCAGGCCCACCGGGTCCTGCTGGTGGATCATGAGGTATCCCAGCGCAGCGGCGAGACACACAGCGTAATCGAATTTCGTCATTTCCTGCCGGTAGGTGTACGCCATGCTTGCCGACAGATCCATCAGCAAAAAGCCGGTGATGTTGGTCTCGGCTTGATACTTCTTCACGTAGAAGCGGTCGGTCTTGGCGTAGACCAGCCAATCGATGTCTTTGGGATCGTCTCCTTGCGAGTAGCGGCGGTGTTCGCTGAACTCGACGCTGAAGCCGTGAAAAGGACTGGCGTGCAGGCCGCTCAAAAAACCTTCGACGATGAATCGCGCGCGCAGGTCGAGCCGGGCGACGGTGCGGATGACCTCCGGTTTTAGGTAGTCTTCGGCTCGACGCATTTGATTACTTGTCAGCTGTATTTGGGAATGTTGGGCTCAGGAACTTCCTCGAGCAGCCGGGCGATGATGGCCTCCGTCGAGAGTCCCTCAGCCTGAGCCTGAAAATTGGTCGAAATGCGATGGCGCAGCACGGGGACAGCAACGCGTCGAACGTCGTCGAGCGAAACGCTGGGGCGTCCGTCCATGGCGGCAATCGATTTGGCGCCAATGATCAGGTACTGGCCTGCGCGAGGTCCGGCGCCCCAATCAACCATCTCCTGGACGAATTTGGGGGCCGACGCATCGCTCGGACGGGTGGCGCGGACTAACCGGGCGACGTAGTTGATGGTCAAAGGAGCCGTCTCGATCGTGTTGATCTGCCGCTGCAGGTACAGAATTGAACGCGCTGACAAGACCTTTCGTACCTCTTCGCTGCGTCCCGAGGTGGTGACGTCGAGAATCTCCTCTTCCTCATCTAAGTTCGGATAGTCGACTTTCACGTTGAACATGAACCGGTCGAGCTGTGCTTCTGGCAGCGGGTACGTTCCTTCCTGTTCGATTGGATTCTGCGTGGCGATCACGAAGAACGGTTCGGGTAGCTTGTATGTCTCTTGTCCAACAGTCACCTCGCGCTCCTGCATGGCCTGCAACAAGGCTGCCTGTGTTTTGGGCGGGGTACGGTTGATTTCGTCGGCCAGCAGAATGTTGGTGAACACCGGCCCCTGTACGAATCGGAACTCGCGGCGACCGCTGTCGGTTTCATCCAGCACATTAGTGCCGGTAATGTCCGAGGGCATCAGGTCGGGGGTAAATTGAATCCGCTTGAACTCGACGTCGAGGATTTGAGCGATCGTGCTGACGACCAGCGTCTTGGCCAGCCCGGGCACGCCCACCAGCAAACAGTGGCCGCCCGTGAAGATCGCCGACAGGATCTGCTCGATGACGGCGTCCTGCCCGATGATGACCTTGTGCAGTTCATTGACCATCAGGTCGCGATGGTTCTTGAACTTGTCGAGGAAGTCGTCAAAATCGCGTTTCTCGGCCACGAATCTCCCCACTCATTGGTAACGTGAGTTTCTCCCCGGCTGGCTCGCAGCTACAGATGCAAACGACGACCAGCACGGCTGGAGTATCCTAACAGAGGAGCCTACTCGTGGCGTAGGGCCTCAATGGGGTCGAGCCGGGCGGCCGAACGCGCAGGATACAGCCCAAAAACGATGCCGATGCCGACCGAAATGCCGAAGGCCAGCGGCAGGCTCCAGACCGCGATCTGCGGGGTCATGCCGGAAAACATGCGGGCCATTTCCGAGGTACCGCTCGCCCCCTCGAGGATGAAGTTCTGGACCAACCATTGGATGCCGCGAAATGCCAGCGGCGTCGTCAGGCCCAGACCGATGCCAACCAATCCCCCCGTGCCGGCGAGCACCATGGTCTCGGTCAAGAACTGGATGGTGATGTCGTGCTGTCGCGCACCGAGTGCCCGGCGGATGCCAATCTCACGCGTGCGTTCGGTCACGGTGGCCAGCATGATGTTCATAATGCCGATGCCTCCCACGATTAGACTGATGGCGGCAATCGAGCCCAGCACGATGTTGAAGATCTGGCGGATCTGGTCGGCCTGTTTGAGCAACTCCATGGGAACGACGACTGAAAAATCCTGCTGGTTCTCGTGGGTCCTCATCAGAGACTCGCGAACGACCTCGGCGGTTGGAATCACCGATTCGCGGTCCTTGACCCGCAACGTGATCTGATTCAGCTCGATCTGTTCGGAGATAAAGGACCCGGGCACGATCTGAATGTCGAGGTCTCCCAGCCGCGCTTGAAAAGTGCGAATGGGGATGTAGACGTCCTTGTTGTAATCCTGCCCGGAGAGGCTGCCCCCAATGGCCGCCGAGGCGGTCCTCCGACTGGTGATGCCGACCACCGTGTAGTATCGATTCTTGAGCTTCACCGCCTTATCGATTGGGTCTTCGAAGGGAAACAACATCTGCGCTGTCTCGTTGGCCAGCACACAGACGTTGGCGCGCTCGCGCTGGTCGCGCTCACTAATGAAGCGGCCTTGGGAGACATCGAGATGATTGACCTCGCGATAGTCCGCGGTGCAGCCGACCAGCCGCGCGTCGATCGTACGATGCAGGTACCGTGCTTCCGACTTGATTTCGCGGACGGGGATGGCGCGGGTGACGGTGGGAATCGTATTGGTGAGTAGATCGTAGTCCGACCTCAACAGCCCGTAGCGCAGTACGCGGCTGCCGGACTTGCTGGCTGCAGTCGACGAGCCTTCGGGCGGCTTGACGCTCAGGGCGATGATGTTGGTTGCGCCCAGTTCGAGGACCTGCCGCTGGGCTTGGGCGCTAGCGCCCTCTCCGATAGCCAGCATTGCGATCACCGAGAATACGCCGAACACGATGCCCAGCATCGTCAGCCCAGAGCGGAGCTTGTGCAGCAGCAAGCTCTTCAGGGCGAGTTGAATGGTACGGATCAGTCGGGAAAACATTGGTCGCCGTCAGTTCTGCAACACTCGCAAAGCGCGGTTTAGCCGGGAAACATGCCTTCACCACCGACGAGGCCGTCCTTCATGTAGATTTGCCGTTTCGCCCTGCGGGCTACCTGTGGCTCGTGCGTGACCATGATGATCGTGCGGCCTTCCTCGTTCAGGCGAATGAGCAACTCGATAATCTCTTCTTCGGTCGCCGAATCGAGGTTACCGGTCGGCTCGTCGGCCAGGATGATTTCGGGATCGTTGACAAGGGCCCGGGCGATCGCCACGCGTTGCTGCTGACCGCCGGAGAGCTGGTAGGGCCGGTGATCGAGCCGGTCGCCCAACCCGACTTCCGTGGCCAGGTCGATGCACCAATTGCGCTCCTGGGCGCCAATCGCTGGAGCGCCGGGCCGGTAGTGCAGGGGGACTTCGATGTTCTCCAGAACGGTGTACTGGGCGATCAGGTTGTACGACTGAAAGATGAAGCCGATCATCTGGTTGCGGATCTGCGAGAGATCGTCGTCGCTGAGTTGTGCGACGTCTTGGCCGGCGATGAGGTATGCGCCGTGCGTCGGCCGGTCGAGAGCGCCCAGCAGGTTCAGCAGGGTACTCTTGCCGCTGCCCGAGGAGCCCATGATGGCCACGAAGTCGCCTTCGGGAAACTCGATCGAGACTCCCCGCAGCGCTTTGACAACGACGGTGCCCAAGTCGTAGTACTTGTGCAGGTCGACGACCTCGCCGGCCAGCCTCATTGGCCCGCTCCGCCGCGCCCGGAACCACCACCGCCGCGTCGAGCACCACCGCCGCCGCCGCCGCCGCGGAATTTCTCAAACATCTGCTTGACTTCTTCCAGCGTGACTTCACCGTCGGAATTGCCGTCCATCATGTCGAACCGCCCTTGAGCCTCCGGCGACAATTCATCTTTGGTGGCTTTGCCGTCACCGTTCTTGTCCATCATCTTGAAAATGGTGGCAGCGTCGGGTCGGCCACCACCGCCGCCAGGATGGCGGTCCCCCTGCGGCTGTCCCGCTTGGGGCCCGGAACGGTCCTCGTCTTTGCCCGATCTCGGGCCACGACCACCTTCGCCAACCCCGGGGCCCAGTTTGTCGGCTTGATTGGCTTGTGACTCGGCGCGCTCATCGTTGTAGATCGCTTCGAGTTCAGCGATTTCGTCTGCGAAATTGGTTCTCGGATTCAGGATCAACCTTTCGCCTTCGCTCAGGCCGTCGGTGATTTCAAATGCTTCATCATTGGACGCGCCGATCATGATGTCCCGTCGTTGCGGCCCCTCTTTGCCGAGCATCCAGGCGTAGAACTTGTCTCCTACGGAAAGGATGGACTGCACGGGCGCCTGTAGCACATCGCGGCGATTCTCGACGATAATGTCGAGTTGGGCGCTCATGCCCGGTTTGACTTTGAGGCCTTCATTGTCGCCGATGATTCGGATCACAGCCTCGTACTCCTTGAGATCCATATTGGGCCAGCTTCCGGAAACCGGCACCGACGACATCGATTCCAGAACGCCTGCAAAAGTTTCACCCGGCCGTGCATCGACCTGAATCAGCACCCGCTGGCCGAGACGCACTTGGCGAATCTTGGATTCGTGAATGCGGGCGTCGACCTTCATGCGGGTCAGATCGGGAAGCTTGATGATGGTCTGGTTCTGATGAACGCTGGCCCCTTCCTCGATCACGACCGGCTCGCTTCGACGGCTTTTCTGAGCTGCGTACACGACTTCACCGGGCTGCGGGGCCACGAGTGTGCAGGCCACGATCTGGTTTTTTAGCTTTTCGAGCGTGTCCATCTCTTTGCGGTAGATCAACTCGGCCGCGTTATGGTCAGCCTCGAAGCCTGCCAAGGCCGCGATCCCAGATCGTTTGACGCGTTCAACCTCGCGCTTGAAGTTGTCGGCTTCGACCTGCAGCCGCATCGCCTCTTGCTCCAAGGTGTATTCTTCCAACAGTTTGAGCTGGCCTTTGGCCACCTCGACTTCGTTCTTCTTCTTGGTGACGGCCAGGCGTCTGACCTCCAATTCCTGCTGATTCGCATAGCCCTTCTTGGCCTGGTCTTTGTAGAACTCGTACTCCTCGTTGGCTTGGTTGAGCTCATCCTGAGACAAAAGCACCGCTCCAGTCGCTTCGTTGATCTGCTTGACCCGGTCGAATTCGACGAAAGAATCTTTGGCCATCCTGGCCTGTTCAGACTGCAGTCCGGCCAGTGCCAAGTCGCTCTCGTTCTGATTGATCTGGATGGCGACTTGTTCAACGGCCTTTTTGAGGTTGGCCTCGGCTTGATGCACGGTAATGATTTGCTGGTCGCGCTGGTCGACCAACGTGGACGAGTCGAGCACGCAGAGTTGCTCGCCCTTTTCAACAAACGTTCCTTCCGGAACGATCGAGATGATGGTGGTATTGCCCTCGACGCCGCTTTTGAGCACCACGTTGCTCATGCTGTCGAGTTCACCCTTCTCGGTGACCGCGATTTGGAACGGTCCGCGCAAGACGGGCTTGGTGATGAACTCAGGGTACTCGCGGGGACCCGAGCTAAGGGCGTTGGTCAGCGTCGACAGGCTGAAACCACCCATCGTCCAGAACAGCCCCAGCACCAACAGCGCCGGCATCACGACCCACATCAGGCGGCTCTTCTTCTGTGCCGGCTTCGAGTGGTTCTTCGATCGGAAGGAACCATTCCCCTTCGAGGAGTCGTGATCCGTCGTCGTCGTTTCCGACAACCTGTCGAGCTGCTGCCCTGTCGAACTCATCTAAAGTCCCTTCTGCCGCGTCAGTTACGAAAACAACTTCGTCATCGCTGCGGCCGGATTTCGTGTTCTCATCCTGCTGTTTAGCCAGATCCTGGTAAACGTCATCGACCCACAGGCCACGGGCATCTATCTCCATAATACCCATGTCCCTGAATATGTTAAGGCGCTCCTGTTCGTAGGCGATCCAGATTCTGATCAATTGGTTCTGCGATTGCAGCACCTGATTCAACGCGTTCAGCAAGTTCAACGATGAGGATTGGGCGCGGGCGCCTTGTTGTTGAACAGGGTTAGCGGCGTCTTCCACCGAGCTATCGAACTGCAGCGCTGAGATCCGGATGGACTGTCGTGCCGTTTCAAAGTTCTGATTCCCTAGCTCCAGCCGCCGCCAACTGTTCCTGACTGCGAGCTTGATACCGTCCTCCAGGGCCATGTAGTCGCGTCGCGCCCGCTGATAGTTAATCACCGCGGTGCGGAAAGAGTTTCGCTCGTCAATCTGATCCAGAGGTGCTGTGAACGAAATACCTGTCCGGAAGCTGCTTTCCACGCCGCGAAAATCGAGTGGATTATCGCCCACCGGGGTCCGGATGTCTCCCTCTGTTCTGATATCTACCACCTTTTGTAGTCGGTTGGCTTCAACTTCCACCCGCCGTCGGAAATCGGTCACCGTTCCCAGCGAGTTTTTCAAGTCGAGGCGATTCTCGAGTGCGAAGTCGACAGCTTCCTCGCGCCCGAGTGTAAACTCTTGCAGTGAAATGAGTTCGACTCGCAACCCGATCTGGATCACTTGAGCGCTTTGCGAGATCTTCAGCAACTCCTCGCGAATCTCGGCAATCTCGCTGGCTGCACCGACGGCATCGGACTCCAAAGTCGCCGTCAATTCCGCCAATCGATCCAAAATGTCGCGGAAGTCTCGTTCGATTCCTTGATACAGTCGCCGATCGCGATCCACATCTCGTAATACGCGCCGCCGGGCTTCCTCGGTTTCCAGTCGTGCCAAACGGTCGGGCAATTGCGCTTCGACCTTTAAGAAGTCTGCTTGGATCCGCGCCAGCGTATTGTCGCGAACATCGTTTGCCAGTTCGGGCAGGCCAGCCGCCACGCTACGCAGGATGTCGATGTCGGGCTCGTCGAACTCGATCCCCCTGAGCTGCTCGATGTAATCCTTCACTCGCTGCTCGACGGCAGACAGCTCCGGGTCGATCAGCTGGAATTGCTCGAGCAGAGACTCGTCAATCGTGACCTCCATGTCGGGTGGCAATCCGAGCAGCAACTTGAAGGAGTCCAGCAGGATCTGCAGTGTCGTCTCCTGTGAACGCAGCCTGTTCTGCGAATCGGTGTATTGCGATTCCAGTTGCAGCACGTCCAGGTTCGTCGTGTCCGATTGCAGATTCTGAACAATCTCCCGGGCGGCGTTTTGGTAGGCCTCGTCTTGGCTGAGCCCCAGAATGAGTTGCTCCTGCTCGGCGGTCATCGCCCCCTGCCAGTACAAACGACGGTCCACTTCGCTGTATTCGATCTGCTCTGCCAGTTCTGGCGGAAACACCAGACCGGCCGGAAGCTGCTCGAGCGCCTCTGAGATCCGCGTAGGTCGGCGCGCCGCGAATGCTCTTTGAATCTCCAACTGTTCTTCGAATCGAAAGACGTTGGACCGCTCGTTGACGACGGTTTGGCTTTGCTCGAGCAGGGCGAGATAGGCCGCCGCCACGTCCGTGAAGAACAACCGGCGAAATCGGGCCAGGTCACGGACCGCGTACAACGCATTGCGTTCGGATTGAGTGAGGCTCTCCAGCACGACCTTGCGTCCTGCACCGCGCAACAATGGCTGCACGAGCGAATACGACAGGGTGCTGAACGTCGTCGATCCATCCGGCCCGTTGTTGTCAAACAGCCAGAGCGTGCTGTTGGCCAACTCGACGATCCATTGTCCGCCGGTTGGCAACAACTGGCTGATTCCAAAGTCCGTGTCGAGATCCAAGGAGTTTTCGACGCCGGGAATTGATTCGAACTCGAGATCTCCACCGGGCTCGGCACCGCCGAATCCCAAGTAACGCACTGCGAACCGAAACCGTTCAAAGGTCAGCGCCAGGGCGGTCAGGTAATTGTTTTCCAATTCGGTCTGCAGGTCGCGACTGTGAATGTTCGACAGTTCGACGGCGTCGACCAGCGTCAGGTTTTCGATGTACGGCAACGGAACCGCCGTGTAGTTGTTTTCACGCAGCACCGTCATCTCGGGCGTCAGGCCGAATGGTTCCAGCCATTGCGGGTTTTCGATACTGCTGGCGATGCCGAGCTTGCACCAGTTTTTGTAGCCTTTGTAGCCATGCACTTGATGCATGTAGAAGTGGGCGGCTGGGTCGTCCGGGGGCAGGGGTGGTTTATCGGGATCGTAAGGATCGAAGAACCGGGACCGCTGGTCCGGAGTGATGCCGACTCGCGGCAAGACCCAGCGGGGGTCGGTCATCTTGCGCTCGATGATGCGATAGGAATCGCGGTCAGCCTGGTCCCTCCAAAAGGCGCGCGAACAACCCAACGGCAAACTGCACAGAACCGCGGCCAGCACGGACCAGAATGCGACGTGGGCCATTGACCGCATCCAGCGGCTCTGGCCGCTCCCATTTCCGCCACCTGGCCGCACGAGTAACTGGCGCCGCCGCGCGGAGGCCGCGCTTCCGGTCTCGGCACAACTCGAATCAGACTGATTGGTGCTCGGCTTCATGACTTGGTTCTTCACGCGTTCCCTCATCCGGCTCACGCTGCAGGCGCCTGCTGTTGGGAGGGTTCGACCGGCTCGTGCCGGTGGTCGACGACTTGGGTGTTGAGGGGCAACTCGGCGGGCGACTTGAAGGTGGCCTGCAAGTCGCTCAAGTCGGCGACAAGTCGGCACACTAACTTCGAAAAGAAGTCGAGTTCGGCGGGGCTGAAGCGAGACAACAGCGTTGCCGTCCGCAACGAATGCACGTTGTCGATACGCTGCAGCACGTCGCGGGCGCTGTCAGTCAACATCAGCACTCGCTTGCGCCGGTCAGACTTTGAACGTAGCCGATACAGCAGTCCGCCCGAGCGCATGCGATCGACGAGGGTGCTCACGCTCGATTCGGATTGATCGATCTGCATCGCTAATTCGGTTTGCGAGCAGCCTTGCGAACCGGCGTCGCGCACAACCTGCAACACTGCGTAGCGCACGTCGGTCAGCCCAAACTCGGCAAAATGCGACACCAGCACGGCCCGCAGCCGGTGGGCGGCGCGCAGTATGTCTGCCACAATCCTGGCCGCTTTTTCGTCGGGCTGAGGTTCTGGCACTGTTGCGATCGTTTCGGACATCGTGTCATCCAATCAAAAAACGTCCCTGTCCCGGATTCGGCCTTGGTTGCGGTTGGAAACCGCGGCGGTCGGCCTGAGGCAAGCCGATCACGCACCTTCGTGCGCGAACGATTCGCCTCTCAATCTTTCGGACGTTTAAGGTTCGCGCCTGAAGGATTCTTCGAAGAAACGAGTGGCGCCGTACGCAGCAGTCAGCACAAGGTCCATCGGAACAATGGTTTGCGCCGCGTACACTGTCGTTGGCTCGAGAGCGGGAATGTGGGCGAGCAGCGTGTCCTGCGGCTTGATCCTGGCTGCAGCAGAAGAGCTCGCTGCTCGATATCGTCGACGGCGCGTGGCGTCAGCCATGAAGCTCTGCGTAGACTGGCAGACGAAAGTGCGGCCTCAGAACCAGCAACGAACGGCTATCGGACAAATCTTCATGAAGAAGCGCTCCTTTCTCGACCTGCGTCTGCCGGTTGCCCTTGTGCTGTTTCTTGTCAGCCAGCTGCCGGCGACCGCTGCTGAAGAAGGCGTCCGGCCGAATTTCATCATTGTGTTTGCAGATGACCTCGGGTACGGCGATCTGGGCTGCTACGGTCATCCCACAATTCACACGCCGCATCTCGACCGCATGGCGGCAGAGGGTCTGCGATTCACCCAGTTCTACTCGGCCTCGTCGGTCTGCACGCCCAGCCGGGCCGCGCTGTTGACCGGTCGCCTACCGATTCGTAGCGGCATGTGCAGCGATAAGCGACGCGTGTTGTTCCCCAATTCTGGCGGCGGCCTACCGGCCGACGAAGCCACGTTGGCAGAGTTGTTCAAGGCGCAGGGCTATGCGACGGCCTGCGTGGGCAAGTGGCATCTGGGGCATCTGCCACAGTTCCTGCCGACGAACAACGGATTCGACCAGTACTTTGGAATCCCGTATTCCAACGACATGGACCGAGTGAGCGGCGCGCCTCCCGGCCGTAATGCGTTTCGCGATCCCAAGATCGAGTACTGGAACGTCCCGCTGATGCAAGACACCGAAGTCATCGAGCGCCCCGCCGATCAAACGACGATCACCCGCCGCTACGGTGAAGAGGCGGTGCGGTTTATCAAATCACATCGCGACGAACCGTTCTTCCTGTACCTCGCGCACAGCATGCCACACGTGCCGCTGTTTCGCTCGCCGGAATTTGCCGGTCACAGCCGCCGTGGCTTGTACGGCGACGTCATCGAAGAGATCGATGCCAGCGTGGGACGGGTACTGGACACACTGCGACAGCTCGAACTCGACGAGAACACGTTCGTATTCTTCACCAGCGACAACGGTCCCTGGCTCCTGTTCCGCAAACAGGGTGGTTCGGCAGGCCTGTTGCGTGACGGCAAAGGCAGTACGTGGGAAGGCGGCATGCGCGAGCCGGCGATCGCCTGGTGTCCCGGACGAATCCCACCGGGCCGCGTCACCGCCGAACTCGGTTGCACGATGGACCTGCTACCCACCGTCTGCAAACTCGCCGGTGCGGAAGTTCCCGCCGATCGAACGATCGACGGTCTCGACATCAGCCCGGTGTTGCTCGGAACCGCGCCCAGCCCCCGCGACTCAATGCTGTTCTATCGCGGCCGGCGATTGATGGCGGCACGCAAAGGTCCCTGGAAGGCGCACTTCATCACCCAGGTGGCCTACGGTCCGGAGCCGGCTAAACATCACCAAGTGCCATTGTTGTACCACCTGGGCCACGATCCCTCTGAGAAGCACGAAGTCTCGGCCGACCATCCGGATGTTATCGCAGAGATTCAGCAGCTGGCCGAAGAACATCGGACGACACTCGGTCCGCCGGCTTCGCAACTCGAGATTCCGCTGAACGCTCAGCCGTAACGCGGGATGCCCGATGCACGCGTGGAGACCGAATTCCATCATACTAAACCATGATGAAATCCGAGAAGACTCTTGCGGTGGTCGAGGACTGCGGCGATCAATTCGATTGACGCACCTCCCGACTGGTGTGTCAGTGCATTACGTCCTCGATCGGACCGAACCCGTGCACAAACGACGTTGCAAGCTGTTGGACGAACTCGAAGCGAAAGTCAACAAAGATGCGCGCGGACGAAAGTGAATAGTGGCCAACGGTGGCGCTGAGGATGTTGAACGGCGAACAGGAACTACCGGCCGACTCAGCAATCCTCGTTCACAAACGACGAGAAACGTTTATCGCAACCTACGGCTCGTCGTACTGTCCGCCCATGTTGTATAGCGGCAGGAAGCGGTAATAGACTTCCAGGCAGAGCGTGCTCAGCACGGTTGAGTAAACACGGCCGCCGTAAGGGCCCCATCGGTCTTTGGGGTCCCAGCTGCCGGCGTTGGCGCCGGATTGAACCTGGTCGGCGATTAGCCGATCACGCAGCGACTCGTTCCACTTCTGCCACGACTCGCCGCCGTATTGGTACATCGCCAGAGTGCCGTAGTACCAGTAGTACAAGTCGTATTTCGATCGTCGCGGCAGGTTCTTGAGCAGGTAGTCGACCGCCTCAACACAGGCGGCATTCGTGCGTTCGATGCCCAGCATCTGCTTGGCAAACAGGGCTTCGGCTGTCATCGAGGGAGTTGGTGGCATACCGGGGCGGTAGCCGGCCAGCCCTTGGCGATTGCCCAGGCTGCGGTCTTTGAGAAACCGCACGGTGCGGGGCATGACGTCGTCGGGCAGACGGATGCCGGCAATGCGCGCGCTCTTGAGCGCCATCACCTGCCAACCAAACATGCTCATGTCGCTCTCTTGACCCTTGAGATATCGCCAGCCGCCATCGCCGGGATGCTGGTTGTCGACAATGTAGGCAATGGCTCGAACCAACGGTTGGCGGAGCCGCCTGTCAGTCGCAGGATCGCTTTGCATGCCGTAGGCTTCGGCCAGTCCGTACGTGGCCATTGCGTGGCAATACATGCGGGCATAGCGCGTCGCATTGCCGCCCAAAAAACCGTCAGCGTCCTGCTGTGCGATGAGCCAACGCAAGGCCCGGTCGATGTTCTCCGCGTAGGGACCCTCTTCTTGCGTGTAGCCGGCGCCTAGAAATGCCAGAATAGCCAGTCCAGTTAGCCCACTGTCGGCGTTGATGCCGGCATTCAACCGGTCGACGCCGGCCTCGTCGATCTTGACTTGACCGGCACCGTAGCGTTCGGCATCCCAGTAGCCGTCAGCAGCTTGGCTGGCCGCCAACCATTCAAGGCTGGCTTCGACGGCGCGTTCCGACTCGTTCGTACCGCCGTATTGGCGGGCGACTTCTTCGCGTCGGGCCAGGCTTCGCAAACGATAAGTCGAGGGGACGTTCGTTTGGTTGGTGCTCTTGAGGCCCTCGAAGTTCGGTCGGACGACGTTGGGCTGCAGGCCCGGCAGTGGAATGTCGACGGGCAGCGTGTCTCGAACGGCCACTTCCCGCTCTGTTTGCGATTGTTGCGAACCCGGAATGTTTTCGGGCCGCAGCCGTTCGATGCTCCCCACAGCCCGGTCCTCCGTCGCGCGGCGACTCGTGCGGGCCAGTCGCTGAGCGGAAGAGGAGTCGCGTTCGGAGCCGCTTGGTTCGTTTACGCTGGTTTCGCCCGATTCTTCGAGCGGCAGGAATGAAGGTTCGGGCCCGGCGCGGGTTTGAATGTTGTCGGCTTCCGGTCCCCGTTTGAGCGTTGCCTGAGGAGTCTGCGGCGCATCAATCGAAGCCAGTTCTTGCGATGTGTCGATCTGCTTGTCAATCCGATCAACTGCGCCGGCAGGTGCTCGTCCGATCGGTTCTGCCTGGACCCGCCCGCGCTTCTCGAGCACCCGACGAGGCCGCTGTGGCAACGGGATAGCGATTTCGACTTCGTTGGGTGGGGCCGCCAGTTCGACAGGAACGGCCGAGTCGACCTGCAGTTGCTGCTCGCCCGCACTTTCGACGCGCGGTGTTGCAACCGGCTCATTGGGCAGGGATGGCAGATCGAGTTGATCGACCTCAGGGCGAGTCAGTTCTTCGGGCTGGCGATCGGGACTCTCCAACGGCATGAGCTCGACAATTTCGCGATCCAATCGAGCCAACTGCTCCTCAGTCGGTTGCGGCGGCTGCTCCCAAACGGGGGTGTTGCCCGGGTCTTCGGTCTGCTGTGTCTCCTGGCCGACGAGCAATTCCTTGACCTGCATCGGATCTCGTTCAGGAGGCGGACGGGGAACGGCCTGCGCTGGTGGATTCACGGTGACCAAGCCGAGCGCACAAGTCATATGTGCGAGTACTGAGAAGATCAGCGATTTGGTCGTGGCCGCCCGGTCTCCCCAACGGGTGATGAGCATCGTGATTAAATGGGCCATTGCCATAATCAGCCCGCCGAACAAGATTCCCCACGTCAATTCGTCGGCCGTCAGATGGGCCTCCGGCATCAGAGAATTCAACAGCTCGGCGAGGCGCTGCATCATGAGGCGTCCTCCGGTTGGAGGCGATTCGCCAACGAGATGTTGCGGATATTGGCTTTGCGGCAGACTTCCATCACCGCCATCACGTGCTGGTACAGGCCTTGACCATCGGCGCGAATCAACACCCCCTGATCGGCATAGTTCTCATGGGCCACCTGCAATTGGGTCTCCAATTCTTGCGGCGAGCGGGTTTCGCCCATCACCACAATTTCCCCGCTGCGGCGCACGTTGACCGTGATCGGATCGGGCAGCGTCGTCAACGGTTGGACGTCGGAGACGGTTGGCAGCTCGATGTCGTACTGACGTTCCATCTCGGTGAACTGTGTGCCGACCATGAAAAAGATGATCAGCAGAAACACGATGTCGATCATCGGCGTCAGGTTGAGATTCGGCTCTTCGATCGATGCAGTCTTCAGTGGCATGCGAGTCGCTCCCAATTCCGCGTCGCCGATAAAGTCGTCCGTCCCAGTGCTTCCGACCTTTGAACCGCCAACCCGATATAGTAGCCAATCGGCGCGACGCTGCGAAGATGAGACGTTGCACACGACGAAGCTCGGCTGTGTGCAACTAGTTGCGACGGCCAGCATGCATGCTGCGGTAGGCCACCTCGCCAGCGTTGCTCAGTCGCCAGTTACAGGCTTCGCGGTCTTCGTCAGTAGAAACGCGACGAGATTGTGAAACTCCTGTGGCGACATCAGCTCGGAGACGTTTTCCGGCATCAATGACAGCTTGGTCTTCGACTGCTCTTCGATCGCGTCTTTCGGTAACGAGAACTCCTTGCCCTTGTTGTCGACGAGCACCAGCGTGGCGCCTTCTTCGCGGCGAGCGAGGCCGGTGTAGACCTTGCCGCTGTCCATCACGATCGTCGTGATGAGAAAGGCGACGTCGACATTGCGATTGGGATCCAGCACATCCTCGATGAGTCGTTCGAGACCGCGGTTACCGATGCCGTCGAGCTGTGGTCCGATCAACGGCCCCTTGCCATCGAGTTGATGGCAGATCGCGCAATGTTTCTGGAATAGCGCTCCGCCATTTTGCAACGAAGTCGAGACGTCGTGGTGGGCGGCCAGCCGCTCTTCGATCAACCTGGCGATCGTTTCGTTGGGCGAAGGCAAACCCGCCGAGAGTTCCTCGACCCGCCGCCCGATATTCTCAGACCGAATTGCCGAGAGCCTTTGCCGAACCGATTGGCTTTGCAGCAGTCGGGCAGAGGCGTGGCCGGAGGCGACCAGGTCCAACAGGGCGGTCGCTCCGGTTTCATCGCCGGCCAATGACTCGGCGAGCGCCGATTGCTGCCGTTGTGGGACGGAACGGACCACTTCAGACAGCGTCTTGCCGAGTTGCTCGGGATCGCGGTTCTTCACGACAAGCGCGATACGGCGACGTAAATCTCCGGCGATCGCCGGCTCGGCCAATAAGGGCACAAGTGCGGCCGCCCGCGAATCGGGTTTGAGCGCTATCAACGCCGCGGCCAATGCGGCGCGCGCCCCCATGTCGAGCGAATCGGATGTCAGCTTCTGATTGAGCCGATCTTCTAGAGAAAACAGCTTAAGGTTCGCAACGGCTTGTGACACCGCCTCAAAGTGCTGGGCCACCTCGGCAGGCGATCTGTTCGGCAGAGGTGCAACGTCGGGGGTGAACCTACCCGCGGCGATCCAGGCATAAGCGGCTGCATCGTCGGCGTCAATAATTTCCAACCGTCCCTGGCGACCACCGAACGACGAGAGATCCCACTCGACCAATTGGGCCCGATCGTTTCGGGGCGCAGCTGCGTGTTTGATGATCTTGCCTGTCTGAGCGTCGCGAAGCCGGACAAGATTGTTTCCTCCAGACGGCTTGTCCGGGAACCCGTCGTGACCCGCGATGAAGAATGCGAGCTTGGGAGGAATCGTGAAGCTGTGCGAAGCCAACACTCCGGTGAGCTGCTCGCCGCGCGGCAGGCTGCAGAGGAAGGCGGCAGTTTCGTCATCCGAGCAGCGCCTGTGCTGCAGCACCCACGGGTTCTTGCCGGCCGATCCGCCATCGAGCGGCTGGTGTGCCCAAGCGGCCTGCGTCTCGAGCGAATCGAGAACGGCCTCCGCAACATCTTCGCCCCACTGAACGACAGCCGGGTTGAGTTTGCCTCCGCGCTGCTTCAGGCCGCGATACACCGCTCCGAGCAATTCGAGTTGAAAGTGGGGGTCGTCTTCAAAGTTGTCGCGGGCAATGCTGACAAGATCGGGAGACTCGGCGTCGGAGATGAACCTCGCAGCATGCTGCAGATAGCCGGAGAGATTCGAACGCTCGACTTCTTGACGACGCATGTGATGGAGCAAAAAAGAAGCGGACTCAGCCGACTGTACCGCGATTGAAACACCGGCGATGACGGTGGAATCGCCGCGCGACAGATCCGCCGCTTGCAGACGTCGATAGAAATCGCCATCCCGCAAATGGTCCCGCAACGCCATGCGGATCGTGTGCTGCAGATGCGTGTCATCCTGAGCAGCCTCAGGCAGAGCGGCCAACAGCGGTTTGATGTTTTCGTAGTTGGGATGCCGACCCAGCGCATCGGCCGCGGCGCGTTGCACAAACTCATCCACGTCGCTCAGAGCACGACGGGCCAGATTGTGATGGGTCCGCGTCCAATCGGGCTTCTCGGCCAGGATTTTCATGGTGTGCACGCGGACCTCGCGATGCTGGTCGCCTGCTGCGACTGCCAGCAGCTCGTCTTTCAGCGCCGACAGCCGAAACAGCGCCCACAGGGCATGGCTGCGGAACCGGCGACTGTGATTCATCCGATATTCCAGGTGTAGCAGCCGCGCGGTCTCTTCTGCCCCGCCATCGACCAGTGCGTTGGTTGCTCGCAGACGCCGTTCGAGGAACGGGTGGTCGAGGGCCGCGATCAGCTGATTGACCGAAGCCTGGCCCAATTTCTCGGGCATGCGGGCCGGTCTCGACTCAGGGTCCTCCCCCGTATAAGCAATCCGCCAGATCCTGCCGCTGTTGCGGTCGCGACCGGGATGCTCCAACGGCACTTCATAGTGACCGATGATGCGGTTGTAGAAGTCGGCGACATACAGCGCGCCATCGGGACCGACCTGAACGTCGACCGGACGAAACCAGGGGTCCGATGTGGTGAGGAAATCAGGCCGCTCTTCGGCCAGGATCGTCGAGCCTTCGTACTCGAGCGAGTCGCGATTGATGCGGCTCGTCATGACGTTGCCGGTAAACATGTTCTCGCGATAATCCGCCGGGAAGTTCTCGCCGGTGTAATACGCCAGACCGGCAATCGCCGTTGAGCCGTGCAAGTGTCTCATCATGGGCGTCACAAAACCGAGGCCGTCGTGCGGCTTGCCGAAGCTGGGGTAATAGCCGCCGCGAAGCAACACATAGATCGGTCGGCTGTGGCAATCAGAAGTAAACAAGTTGCCCAACGGATCGACGGCCGAGCCGAACGGGTTGACCTGTCCCCACGTGAACTGTTCGATTCTCGATCCGTCCAGCCGCGTGCGATAGGTGTTACCCGACTGCATTGTCACCGTGTGTCCGTCGCCGCCGGTGACGCTGGAATGATTGTTGAACCCGTGACAGGCGTAGAGCCAACCGTCGAACCCGCGGTGGAACGCGTTGTTGAGACCATGCGTGTCGCGGTCGCACCCGAAGGGACCGTAGAGCTTCTTCCGCTCGTCGGCGGTGCCGTCACCGTCGGTGTCGCGAAAGTGCCAGATGTTGGGGATGCTGAAAGCGACAACGCCTTCGCCATACGGATACAGGCCGATGGGGATGTTCAACCCATCGACAAACGTCGTGATCGAGTCGGCCCGACCGTCGCCGTCGGTGTCTTCAAGCACCTTGATGCTATCGCGTCCCTTGCGATCAGCAGGCGCGGCGTACGGATACTCTTGCGAGTTGCTGACCCACAGTCGGCCGTCGTCGTCGAAGGCCATGTTCATCGGCTTGAGGATGTCGGGCTCCGAGGCAAACAGCTGAATCTCGAAACCGGGTGGCAGCCGAAACGTTTGTCGCTCCTGTTCGGGGCTCAGCCAGGGCGTCGGCCTGACGTTCGACTTGAACGGATCTTCGGCGGCGGCACCGATGCTGCGTGACAGAACCAGCGCCGCGAGTAAAAGCAAAGAAGTCAGTCGTGTCATCGTGCATCCAGCTGAGACGAGCATCCGAAACTACCGAGTCAGAACACGCAACCGATTCTAGCGAGATCGAAGTTCACAGCGAACTTACCCGCGGCAGCGCAACGCGACTTCGCGGAGAACTTGAGAAAGTGGATTCGAGATCGGGTACGATACGGTGCGAGTCGATGCTGGGTGGCGTACCCACAAGACGTTCCGTATCAATCGCTTCTGGCTGATCTCGACCCCACATGCAAAGTTTCAAAGCTCGACCGCTTCCGACACTCCTCGTGCTTTGTGCAATCTACCCGTCCGTAGCCGAAGTCTGCGCCGCCGATGAGCCCGCTTGGAAAGCCGGCGTCGCTTCGGTGAAGATCACTCCCCACAAGCCGATGTGGATGGCCGGATATGCGGCCCGCGACAAGCCGGCAGAGGGGACGACTCAGGAATTATTCGCCAAAGCTCTAGCATTCGAAGATGGCGAAGGAGCGCGGGTTGTGATCGTCACGCTCGACCTCATCGGCATCACCCGCGATCTGCGACAGGCATTGGAACAACGCATCGAAGCAGAGCACAATCTTGCCCCACACGCACTGCTGCTGAATGCATCTCACACGCACTGCGGACCGGAACTGCGGACCGGCAAGGCCGATGTATATCGGCTAGAACCCGAATACGTTGCGCAGATTCGCGAGTATGTCAAGTGGCTGCAAGATCGCATCGTGCTGGTGGTGGGCAATGCGCTCCAGCAGTTGCGTCCCGCACGATTCAGTTATTCCCACGGCCGTGCCGGCATCTCGATGAATCGCCGATTGCTGACACCCGAAGGTGTTCGCAACAGCCCCAATCCCGACGGACCCGTTGATCAAAGCGTGCCAGTGTTGCGAGTCGAAGACAAGGACGGCGCGCTTGTGGCCGTGTTGTTCGGATACGCATGTCACAACACGACGCTCGGCTTCTACCAGTTCTGCGGCGACTATGCTGGCTACGCCCAGGAGTATCTGGAGGCGGCGCATCCCGGCACGACGGCGCTGTTCCTGATGGGCTGCGGCGGCGACCAGAACCCGTACCCGCGCAGCACGCTCGAACTGGCCCAACAACATGGACGAGCGCTGGCCAACGCCGTCGAAGCGGCTCTGCAATGGCAACAGCCCCGACCGATCAGCGGTCCGTTGCGTTCGTCGCTCGAAGAGGTCACGTTGCAGTTCGCAGCGCCGCCTACCGGAGACGAGTTGAAAGAATTACTAGAGAAGGGAAACCGTTTCGAACGCCGACGCGCCGAGATCCTGTTGGAGACGCTCGACACTCACGGCCGCATCAATGACGAATACCCTTATCCAATTCAAGTTGTGCAGTTCGGCGGCGACTTGACGCTCGTGGCCTTGGCCGGCGAAGTCGTCGTCGACTATTCACTCCGATTGAAGAAAGAGCTCACCGGGCCACTGGTCTGGATTGCAGGCTACTCCAATGACGTGTTCGGCTACGTGCCCAGCCTCCGCGTGCTGAAGGAGGGTGGCTACGAAGGAGGCGGCGCCATGCGCTACACGACACTCCCGGGACCGTTCGCACCATCGGTCGAAGAGCGGATCATTGACGCCGTGCACGAACTCGCCAAGACGACTAACCCGAATACAGCCCCGTGATCGGCTTTCCGATTGAAACCGGGTACGGTCGACCGATGGCGTCGTGGAAATGGTTTGCCGGGTCGATGCCGAGTGCCGAGAAGATTGTCGCCACGACATCCCACGGGCCGTATGTCGGGGCTGCCGGATAGGCACCCACGCGATCGGACCGGCCGAGGACCTTACCGCGACCGACTCCAGCTCCGGCGGCCACGATTGAGTAGACCGCCGCCCAGTGCTTGCGTCCCGGTGTTGAGCCTGCGAAGTTCGGTTCCAGCGCCACAAGCGGAGCGCGGCCGAACTCACCCATGCAGATCACCAGCGTCTCATCCAGCAGCCCGCGCCCGTCGAGGTCTTCCAGCAATGTCGCAAAGCTCTGGTCGAATCGCGGCAACAAGTGGTTTTGTAGCGAATCGAAGATGTCGTTGTGCGTGTCCCAGCCGTAGGCTTCGGTCAATTCGGGGTGATCGTCCTGGCCGCGGCTGTGATGATTCCAGAAGACCGTAATCAGCGGCACTCCAGCCTCTACCAAACGTCGCGCGAGCAGGCAGGCCTGACCCGACCGGTCGCGACCGTAGCTGTTGCGAATCGCATCCGGCTCGGCGCCTAGATCGAAGGCGGCTCGTGTGCGTGGGTCGGCCAACATGGCGAAGGCCCGGTCATATTGGATACCCAGATTATCTGCCGCCCGGCGGCCCGCCCAGGCGTCCAATGTGTGGTCGATCGACTCCAGCAGCTTGCGTCGATGCTGTAGGCGGACGGTCGGGACTTGCGGCTGCGGGACCAGACCCGGTACGACGACTGGTCCCTGCGTGACGTCGCCAACGACCGATGGATCGTATTCGCGGCCCAGCAGCCCGCCGAACTGGCCGGGGCCGATCGTATTGGGAGAGATGATCGCCGGACCGTTTACGTGCAGGGCGGCGTCGACTGAGTCGGTCGCCGGCTGTAGACGTTTGTAGATCGAGCTATATGCCGGCAGATCGGTCGGCTGGGGGCGCGGGTTCGAAGATCGTCGAGCGTGATAGCGGCCGGTCAGGCTCAGATACAATGCCGATCCGTGGTCCAGATCTTCGTGCGACATGCTCCGCACGATAGTGTACTTGTCTGCCGCCTGGGCCAGACGCGGCATATGTTCGCACAGCGAGCTGCCCGGGACAGCCGAGGCAATGGCATCGAATGCGCCACGAATTTCGAGCGGGGCATCGGGCTTGGGATCCCATGTATCGAGTTGGCTCTGCCCTCCGCCGGCGAAGACCACGATAACCGACTTCGCCCGGCCGAACCCGGGAACATCAAGCGACGAGGTCTCGGCGTGAAGCCGACTCTGGTGGCAGGCTTGAGCCCACCCCAGTCCCGCCAGACCACCGATCCGCAGCCATTCCCGCCGGCTCCAGTCTCGTGCACGGTGTCCGGAATCGTCCAGGAAGCTCAACAAACCACCGGCCTCATCGAGACGCGCGACACACTAGCAATCTGCTCCGGCTCGACTGTACCCGCCTCGAAAACGATCGTCAAACAGTGCGGCATTTTGGCAACAACGCCCGTAGGAATCGCTAGAACATCAACCGACGCGTTGTTAGGGTCAATGACGCGCAGGGAGTGTTTCAAGACGGTGATTTGCCGGATGGGTGCGGGAGACGTTCATGGCGTTGCGGTTGGTGATGATGGGCACGGGTGAGTTTGCACTGCCCGCTTTCCGACAGGTGTGCGACTCGCCACACGAAGTCGTCGGATTATTCACGCAGCCCGACCGCACGGGACGTGGACATCATCAGCATGCACACCCCATGATGGCAGCCGCCCTGCAGCTCGACATCCCGGTATTTCAGCCGCAGAATGTCAACACACCGGAGTCTTTGCAGGACTTGAGAGGTCTGAATGCCGATCTTGCCGTCGTGGCGGCCTACGGACAGATTCTGTCGCGCGAACTGCTGGAGATTCCTCGGTTAGGCGCAATCAACCTGCACGCATCGTTGCTTCCCAAATACCGCGGCGCCGCTCCCATTCAGTACGCGATTCTGGAAGGTGAAACCGAGACCGGTGTCTGCATCTTCCAGATCGAACCACGGCTTGACGCGGGGCCGATTCTGGCCGTCGTCAAGACGACGATCGACCCGGCTGAAACGGGAGGCGATCTTGAAGCGCGCCTGGCCAAGCTGGCGGCGCCGCTGTGCCTGGCGACGGTTGACCAGATCGAGGCCGGGACCGCTCAGTCGATCCTGCAAGAATCGACGAAGGTCACAAAGGCTCCGCGAATCAAGAAGCAGGACGGCTTGATCGATTGGTCCCAGCCGGGCACGCGCATCGAACGGATGGTTCGCGCGTTTCAACCTTGGCCCAAGGCGTACACTTTTCTCGAGGAGGCCCAGGGGCGGCAAACGCTCAGACTGATTCTCATCGACGTCCAAGTCGAACCAGACGAGCCGGCTAGTGCGGCGACGCCGGGCACCGTGATCTCGGCCGAAAAAGACCATCTCGTCGTTCAATCGGGCGACGGCACGATACGCATCGGCCAACTTCAGCCAGCCGGCAAGAAGGCGATGAGTGCCGAAGAGTTTCTGCGGGGCCACGCGGTACAAAGTGGCGATCGCTTCAGTGGCGGAAGCTGACATCTGAAGGACGGACCCCAACGAATTCCGTTTCTACCGTGTCTTTCGCGTCGAAACTGTGCCTCCCGCCGCGGTGGCGAAAGCTGTCTTGCCCTTAATTGCCGTTTTTGCGACCATCTCGCCGATTTCCACAACCCAAGATAGCTTGCAAGGATGCAGCGAATTCCTGCCCCCGCAGACTCTCGCCAAGACACCCCATGCGGCGAACCTTCCCCGCGAATGGTTCGTCGCGACTGCGCGGTTCCGTCGCAGGCCGATGTGACGCAGTGGCAGGTCACTCCAGAACTTGCGCACCTTTTTGATCAACCTCGATTGCCGCTCTCGGAATGGCTGCAATCGGGCAAAGCCAAGATCGTCAAGTCCGGCCGACACCGCGCGGTGTATTGGCTCGATCTGCCATGCGGGACGTTCTATCTGAAACACTACAAGGCAGCCGGCACACGTGATCTGGTGCAGAGTTTCTTGCGTGGCAGCCGAGCCCAGCTGGAATTCAAGGCGGCGCAGGCTGTGGCCGCCGCAGACATACTGACTTTCGAGCCCGTGGCCATCGGACAGACTGTGCGAGGGCGGACCGTTGCCGACAGCTTTCTGCTGAGTCGTGAAATCGAACGGACGGAACCCCTCGATCAGTTCGTGACAAGCGCCATTGATGCCTTGCCCCCACGCCGAGCCGCTCAAGTGCGACAGTCGATCTCGATTGAGTTGGGTCTGCTGACAGCGAATTTACATCGCGCAGGCTTGATCCACCGTGACTATCACGCAGGCAACATTCTAATCCGCGTCGGCGAAGACGGCGTGGTGGGGTTGTGGCTGATTGACTTGCATGCGGTGAGCCGGTGCCGCTTCCCAAGTCGACGGCGTCTGGAAGACAATCTGGCTCAGCTGAACAACTTTTTTGCTAAGCATGCCACCGCTTCCGACCGGCACCGCTTTTTCAGCACCTATTGGGACGCCTTCCACTTTGGGACTGAGCGACATGCGCCGGACCATGAACTGCAAGACGCATTTCCTCGCGCGGCCCACCGAATGGAAAGGGTGCTGCAGCACACGCTTGCAGAAGCCTACCGCAAGGGGGACCGCAAATGGGCTCGCGGAAACCGCCGGCTCATTATCGCAGACTCCGCTTCCGTCCGGTGTCGCGGGCTGGCATGGCTTGGTCCCGAGCTGATCGCCAGCATTCGCGACGATCCTGACTCGATGATTGCCGGACTGCAAAACAGTCCGGACGTCTGCCGGGCAAACAATCAGCTGGAAGGCGCGGGATTGGTCACACCCCAGGGGGTCGTACGCGTGGCTGTAACCACGTTTGACGACCAGACGGTGCAAGCGGGCAGTGCTAATTCGGTGTCGCGGCGCGCGTGGGAGCGCGGGCATGCCTTGTCTAGACGCGGGGTCGGCGTTGCCAGACCGCTGGCGTTCGTCGACCGGACCGGCGTCGCACAGCATCTCATTAGCGAACTGCCTGCCAACTCGTCCACACTCGCCCAGTGCCTGTCGCGGAGCCTGGTCGAATTGGATGAACCCACCCGAGAGAAGTGGCTGCGCCACACCTGCACGATGGTGGGAAGGCGGTTGCACCGGCTGCGCAGTTGTGGTTTCGAACATCGGAACTTGTCTGGCGAAAACATACTTGTGTCCGACCGATGGGACTCCAGAGACTGCTGGCTGACGTCGCTCGCCGACGTCCATCGGCGGCGTCCTTTCTCATTCGATCAGACCGGAGAGTGGTTGGGAAACCTCGACGCCAGCTTGTCCCAGCGATACGAAATCCGACTCACTCACAAACTCCGTTTTCTCAGAAGCTACATTGGCAGCGCGCGTTCGCGAAGTTGGAAGCGCATATGGCGGGCCATCGAGACCCACAGTCGAAAACCGGAAGTGCGCGCGACCGGGACGATTCTGGCACCGCGACAGGTACATGCGGATTCGCGGGCCGCGTGAACCGGGCAGTGCACGACGATGAGGACACATTCGGAACACCGATCATTGAGACGCTGTATCAGTAATATTGAATCTGTCGCTCTAATTGGCCGACACGATCGACCCGCGCGTAGGGGCGTTCACGCAGTGCGCCGTGGTCTCATCTGTGCCGTGCTCACTCTATCTGCGTGTATGGCGTCCGGCTGTCTCAGCCAGGCGACGCAGCCGTTGACGCGGCCGGCGGAACATGCCGTTCGTTCGGAACAGCTGCTGGTCATGAGCGATTTCGAATTGCCGAAGGATCACCCGCTGATTCTCGACCTCGTAGAACTTCGCAAGCAGGTGGCCCGCGAACTCAATCTGTCGTTGCAGGGTGAACCGGTTGTGGTTTACCTGTTCCGCAACGAGCCCGAATACCGGAGTTTCATTGAAGCGACTTACCCCGACCTGCCGCCTCGCCGGGCTTACTTCGTCGGGACGCCCAAAGAATTGGCCGTCTACACCTTCTGGGGCGAGCGGATTCAGGAAGATTTGCGACACGAATTCACGCACGGCCTGTTGCATGCCAGCTTGAGTGAAGTCCCCCTGTGGATTGACGAAGGCCTGGCGGAATATTTCGAAGTGGCTGGTGCCGGGCCCGGCGAAGTCAACAAGCAGTACGTCGAACAACTGACGACAGCGCTTGGAAACAGTTGGCGGCCTGACTTGCAGCGTTTGGAGCGTCTCACCGACTTTCCGCAGATGCAGCGCATCGATTACCAGGAGTCGTGGGCTTGGGTGCATTTCATGTTGCACAGCACACCCGACACCCAAGCGGCGCTACTGGCCTATCTCAACGACCTGCGCTCTGGCTCGACTGATGTGCCTTTAAGCGAGCGGCTCGAAGAAGTCCATCCCCAAGTTGCCGAGCGATTCACGAATTATCTCGCTTCGCTGCAGGGGATCGGCACGCAGTTTAGTTCGCTGCCTTAGTTCCTTTTGGTAGCTGCGTGTCGCACGCGCCCTACCATTTGCCCTCCATCACTGAGCAAAACAGCCCCCGGCCTTCCATCGAAAGCCGAGGGCGTTGCCTCCTTGTGTGCGAAATACGCTCCAGATGCCCCGTCAGTTCGACTGGATGAACAAGATCCGCGTGTCACTTCCGTTGTCGACCAGCAGCAAGACGCCGTCCTGCACAGAAGCGCCTTGCATTGCCTTCTGAAAGTCTTGAGGAGTCTCGACGCCGGTCTGGCCGACTCTCCTGATAACTTCGCCCGCGGACAATCCCGCGCGTCCGGCGGGGCTGCCTGACTTCACGCGGGTGACCAATACACCCTCGGTGTTCTCGAATCCTAGCTGGTTCGCCAATTCGGGCGTTAGGTCTTGAACGTCGATACCAAGGTTCGCGTGACTCGAGGCATCCGGCTGTGGTTCTGACGGCGCCGACTCCTTTTCTTCGTCGTCACCCTCCTCAGTGATGCCGTTAGGCTGTGCCAGAGAATATTGCTTGGGCATCGCCCGCATGGTGATGGGGACGCTGAGCCGTTGGCCGTCGCGGATGACCTCTGCCGTGTATTCGCGGCCGATCTCAAGTCGCTCGACGATGCCTTGCAGATTGCGCGGGCCCGTCACCGGTTGACCGGCCAGTTCGAGGACCGCATCGTTCACTTGCAGATCAGAGTCGGCGGCGGGTGAGTTCTCCATAATCTGTTCAACGATCACGCCCTGGCCGATCTGCGTGTCGAGCGATTCGGCCGTCTGCGAATCAATCCTCTTGATCAACACACCCAAATACGCCCGGCTGACTTCGCCACTCTCCATGAGTTGGGTCACGACCCACCGGGCCATGTTGATGGGGATCGTGAAGGCGACACCGTCCGAGCCGCCGCTGCGCGACGAGATGGCGGTGTTGATGCCAATAACCTCGCCGTTGAGATTCAAGAGCGGTCCGCCACTGTTGCCGGGATTGATGGCCGCGTCGGTTTGCAGATAGTCTTCGCGCTCATTGATGCCCGGCCCGCGACCTTTGCCGCTGATGATGCCCGCCGTCACGGTCATGTCGAGTCCGAATGGACTGCCGACGGCCAACACCCAGTCACCGATCTGCATCAAGTCGCTGTCGCCCATGGGAATGGCTTGCAGCGGTTCCGGCGCATCGATGCGAATGATCGCGACGTCGGTGCGGGGGTCGGTTTTCACGTCGGTGGCCACAAACTGGCGTCCGTCGGAGAGTTCCACGCGAACTTCTTCAGCCCCGCGAACCACGTGCGTGTTGGTCACAATCACGCCCTGGGGGTCAATGATAAACCCGCTTCCCGTGCCGCGACGCTGTGGCATCCGTTGTCGCGGCGCGTTGCGGAAGAACTCGCGCAACTGAGGGTTGTCTCGGAAAAACTCGCGGAACGGAGAGTTCTCGTCGTCCAAGGGGGTCTCAAAATCGCCGACGACCTGTTCAGTTTTGACGGTCGTCTGAATCGACACCACACTCGGCAAAGCCTCGTGCGCGACGTGGCGAAAGACCGACGATAGGTCTCTGACGTCGTGGGCGGTGGGTTGTGCATCCAGTGCCGGAGGTCGCTGCGCCAGCGTCACGGCGGCGCCAACCAGACACAGCGCCCCAATCATCGCAACCAACCATGTTTTGTTAGCGTGAAGAAGTCTCATCCGTTCCTCCTGTTGTTGTCCGCGGTGCAGGCGAGTGCTGCCGACACACGCGATCGCATTGTTTTCTATCCAAGCACACGGCCGAAACCGGGCAACCAATATGTCCTTCTTACGATTCGATTCCGGCTGCGCGTTGGATTGTTTTTTGAAGTCAGAGACCGTCGAAAGTTCCATTACGCGCTGTGCCAGCGCACGTTGGTCAACACCACCGGCCGCACCGTCGGCGCAACGCCCGCGTACTGCGGCGGGAATTCTAGGCGCGAGTAATTCGCAAGGCCAGCCCCGGAATTGGCGACTAAACGAGGGCAATCGGCGGAATCGCCCAATTCAATTCCAACGGACTGCCGGCTGCATTTGCAGAAACCCATGGCGCCGACGTGGTTTAGTCGGTTGCAGGACAGTTGGTCCCAATCGATCATGAGCAGCGCCCAAACTGCGGCAGACTAGCGACATCGGCGGCACGACACAGTTGCCAGCCGGCTGCTAAGGGCTAGAGCGCATCTGACATTAACGTAGCGTGTTCCGGCGGCGTCGATACGACGTACAAAAGCCGAACACGGTTGCCGCCACGATTGTCCCGGGTGGGATCTAGTCGGCAACGGTCAATTCAACCAGTTCACGTTCATCCAGGAGGTGAGGCCGACGAGGCGCAGCCGAGTCACCGGGCGGCGGTTCGGAGTCGTGCTCGGTACTCGAATCCCGACCCGGCCCGAGCAACGCGAGCTTTGCCGTGCTCAAGAAACCTTTCCACGAACCAAAAGCCTCCGAAACAGCGGTCGGTTCATACCCGCAGTGCACCATGCAATCTTCGCAGCTGGGGTTGCCACTGCCGCGACCGTAGTTGTCCCAGTTGGTTGTTTCGAGAAGTTCCTCGAACGTTTCACAGTAGCCTTCCTGGAGCAGATAGCACGGACGCTGCCAGCCAAACAGGTTGTATGTCGGGTTGCCCCACGGCGTGCATTCCAATTGCCAATTGCCTTTGAGGAATTCCAGAAACAGCGGGGACTGATTGAAGACCCACTTGCGGCTGGGATTGGAGAGTGCCCGCCTAAACAACGATTCCGTTTGTCGCCGATGCAAAAAGTGTTCCTGATCGGGCGCCTTGTCGTAGGGATATCCGGGAGAGATCATCATGCCCTCGACGCCCAGTTCCATCATCGCGTCGAACATTTCCCGCAGCCGGTCCGGGTCGGAATTGTTGAAGGCCGTTGTGTTCGTTGTGACGCGAAAGCCCGCATCAACGGCCGCCCGAATCGCCCGCAGGGCCACGTCGTAGACACCCTGCCGGCAGACGGCTTCGTCGTGTTCTTCGCGCAGTCCGTCGACGTGTACCGAAAAGCTGAGATACTTCGACGGTTTGAAGCGGTGCAGACGTTCTTCAAGCAGCAGGGCGTTGGTGCAGAGGTAGACGTACTTTCGCCGCGCGACGATGCCCTCGACGATTTCCTCGATCTGTGGATGCAACAACGGCTCGCCGCCGGGAATCGATACGATCGGCGCGCCGCACTCGTCGACAGCACGAAAGCACTGCTCAGGGGACAGGTGCCGCTTGAGAGTGTCGGTCGGGTATTGGATTTTGCCGCAACCCGCGCAGGCCAAGTTGCATCGAAACAGCGGTTCGAGCATCAACACCAAGGGGTAGCGCCCGACTCCTGCAAGTTTCCGGCCGAGGACATATGTGGCGACCGACCACATCTGCGACAGGGGCACCCCCATTGATTGCCTCCATGCTTAATCTCAGCGGCACCGGACCGTTGCCTTGGGCCACCGATCGCGAGCGTTGAGTTCGACGTCAGAGATTGCCTATTCAGTATTTCCTGCGGCCTCATAGCAGCTTGCACAAATTGTGTCAGCGCCAGTTCGACCCTCGATCGTTCCGTCAAAGCCCGCTGCAAACTGGTCTTTGCCATCTGGCTCGATTACAGTGCGAGTCATGCCAGCCGCGACTCGCAGGTCGATGCTCGCCGCTGGCACCGGCTCCGCCCGAGCTTTTCGATGGTTTTTGAGATCCATCCACCTCTGCAAGACGTGATTCGAGGGCGGTTCCTCTTTCGGAATCGGAGTACACCAGATGAAGGTGATTCCCGTCGGCGACAACGTCGTCCTGCAGCGGGTGGAAGCCGAACAACAGACGGCCGGGGGCATTGTGCTGCCCGACTCGGCCCGGGAGCAACCGGCGGAGGGCCGTGTGCTCAGCGTGGGGGACGGTCGAGCGCTGCGCGACGGCGGGCGGCAGGCTTTTCAAGTCAAGGAAGGGGATCGCGTGCTGTTTTCGAGCTACGCCGGCACCGAGGTGCAAATCGACGGCGACGATCTACTTATCCTGAGCGAGTCCGACATCCTGGCCATTGTGTCATAGGACCGAATCAGTTTCTGCGTCCCCTTCCCACCACGAGCCATTCGGTTCGCCACTCGCCAGGACTATCGGCGGAACGCTCTTGAGCCCGGCTGCGTGCACGAGTTTGCCCTCGGCTCGGGCAAGCAAGCTAATCGCACTGCACAATGCTTGTCCATACAGTAGAATACCCCATTCTGTTCACACACGCACAGGAGAAACGTATCGATACACCACGCATGAACGAGCAAATTCGGATCACTCCCATCCATCTGGTCAATCAGGATGGCGAGATGCTGGGAGAAACGGTCACCTCGGAAGCCTTACGAATGGCGGCCGAAGTTGGCCTCGATTTGGTCGAAGTCAGTCCTGATGCCCGGCCCCCAGTCTGCCGGATCATGGACTATGGAAAGACCCAATACGAACGCCAAAAGAAACAGGCGGGCGGGGCGAAGAAACACCGCAATCAGCAGCTCAAGCAAATCCGACTGCGAGCCAAAACAGGCCAACATGACATCGACTTCAAGGTCAACAAAGCCAGAACGTTTCTCGACCGAAATGACAAGGTGAAGATCAACGTCCTGTTTCGGGGACGGGAAAACGCTCACCATGACCGAGGACGTGAAATGCTGCTCGGTATCATAGAGACACTTTCAGATGTCGCCACGGTCGAACGCCCCCCCAGCATGGATAGCGGACGAATCATGAGTACGACGTTGATTCCGAAGTCGTAATGGCGCCGCGAAGTTGGGATGTGTTGATGGGATTGTTGGGATGTGTTGATGGGATTGTTGGGATGTGTTGATGGGATCGAAAGAAGCCTCATTCCTTCTGGACGAACTGAAATCGAGCAACCTGCTCTCCGTCAATTTCGACTGTCTCCAGAAACATTTGCTTCGGACGCACCCAAAGTTCATGATCACCGTAGTCTTGGCGGTACACGACTAGTTGTTCTTCAGTCTCGCTGTGACGAGCAATGCCGAGAACGATGTAGTCGTTACCCTTGTAATGGCGGTAACGGCCTTGCCTCACGGTGTTGGGTCTCCCATCGTTGTTGCTGTCAAAGCCCGCTTTAGCGGACAATCCTGGAATGCTGTCTTGCCTTGCCGGTACCGGCTCAACAGTTCTTTTGAAGGGCGAGACCGCAATCATCCATCTTCAGGTTCCTTCCATGCAGGAACCATCAATCTTCCATGCCAACCTTGCCGTCGTAGTCTGCAAAGACGGCTTTCACATGATGGGTCAACACCGCTGCCAACTCCGGATCGTCAGACGATAGCGGTGTGTTCGAGTCCAGCTCGCCTTTACGAGCCGCCAACACAATGGCCGCCAATACGTGCTCCACGTCAACAGGCAGGTTCGTCGGCTCTTCAAGTCTGATCGCCAGATCAAACAGCACGTCGGCGAGCGCCGGGGCAATAGTTGCCTGCCCTGAAGGGGCAACGGAAATGCCCGGCACAATTTGTTGATCGTCACGGTCTTTCACGGACACGTCTGCGTTACGCCTCACGATTGTATGTCTCTCAACTGGGCTTGATGTCATCAAGTCGAGTCGATATCTGCCAATTTTTCTGCGCCCCTTAATCCTGGTGGCCCTTCCAAGACTGAATCAAGCCGTTCGGCCAACAGCACGATGGTATCCCAATCACCGGTGATGATATCTTGGGAATGAGCCAAGTTGTTCCTCAGCTTTTCCAGCATCTTCGCCGCATCTTCCAGTTGCCGCCTCGATTCAAAGCGAGTCAAACCACGCAGTTTTTCACTCCGGGCAAGAATCTGCGATTTGTCGGTCAGTTGTAGGCAATCCAGCAAAGACAATTCTTGGTTGCGTCGGATGCGTTCGGCAAGAAGCTGCTCGGACTTCTGAATTCGCCCATCTGAAAGGTATTGTTTCCATTTCTCGTCAGGGTAGTACTGCTCGATCAACCGGCTGAATCGCATCTCGATCAGTGTCACCATACCGAACAGCCACATGCGAACAGGCGGCTTTTGAAGGTCGGTGCGACTGACAATTCCGCCGATTTGTCCGAGGATTAACACAAAAAGGCGACGCTGCTCTTTGAGACGTACCACGAGATCGGCAAGCGCTGTGGAGTCCAGAATGACCTGCGTCTCGTCGAAGGACTTAATATAGTCGGCGCATACGCCACTACCGAGGTTAACCAGCTCCACATAACCTTCGACACGACCTTCTTTGCGTATGCCCACGATCTCAAATCTCTGGGCATCCATGAATGCTCGAACCTTCTCTGCCGATGTCGAATCGTCAAACGAAACGAGCGGCTCGGCAATGTCATGGACGACGAATCCTTGCTGAAAGACCCTGCGGAGACTGTGGACGGTGGAGGAGTTGAGCGGCATGGGTGTTCAGACAACTCCTCTATCATCTTGGATGAGTTTGCGAGGCTGGTGACTTGTGAGGCTTCATTTGCTTCTGGCTCTCGGCGATTGTAAGAGATCTTGATCCGAAAAGAATCGTAGAACCTTCGAACAGATCCCATGGTCGACCCCGCCTCCACTCAACCACTTGATCTGACGGAGATCAGATGGATCGCTTTCGATGCGGTGGGGACGCTCATTCATCCCGAACCGCCGGTGCCCAGCATCTATCATGCGGTTGGTGCGAGGCACGGGTCCCTGCTCGGTGAGGACGAAATCGGCCGGCGTTTCAAACAGGCGTTCGACGAGTCGCATCGTCCGAGCCCAGGCGACGAGGGGCTGCAGACGAGCGAGGATGTCGAGCGAGATCGCTGGCGAAGTATTGTCGGCCGCGTCATGCCTGATGTCGGTGATGCCGACGCTTGCTTCGATGAACTGTTCAATCACTTCGCGCGTCCGGGTTCCTGGATGTGCTTTCCGGAGGTTGGCGGCATTCTGCAGTCGTTGAAGGCCGCGGGCTATCGTCTGGCGCTGGCCTCGAATTTCGATGATCGGTTGACGGGCATTGTTCACGGGTTGTTGGAATTGTCCCCGCTGGACGCGGTGGTGATTTCATCGCTCGTCGGATTTCGCAAGCCGAGCCCACTCTTCTATCATGCATTGATTGAGACAGCCGGTTGCCGTGCGGGCGAGTTGTTGATGGTCGGAGACGATCTCCGGAACGACGTCGAAGGCGCGCGGGCTGCCGGACTGCAAGCCATCCATCTGGATCGAGATGCTGGCGAGACGTTGCAGACGCTGAAAGCTCTTGGTTTGTTGTTGATCTGACCTCAGAAAGACTTCCTGTGCCGCGCCCCTGGGTGGCCATCCAGCGAAACCCGACTTCCGGGTCGGGTAGGCGCAATGCATTGTTGCTCGAACTGGTTGAGCATTTGCGACGCGCCGGCCTGCGGCCCCGACTGTTTGCCAGCCGCGAACGTCTGGATCGCGTCCTGAGTGACGAACAGCAGCGCGATGAGTTGGTTGGCATTGTGGCTGCCGGGGGCGATGGAACGGTGGGGGACATTATCAATCGCTTTCCGGGCACCCCGATCGCGATTCTGCCGCTGGGCACCGAAAATCTGCTGGCTCGCTACCTGCACATCCCAGCATCGGGGCAGGCCGTCGCGGAGATGATCGCCGCGGGGCGACGACGCCAGATCGACCTGTGCAGCCTCGGCGAGCGTCGATTCACGATCATGGCGAGCTTCGGTTTCGACGCTGACGTCGTGCACAGAACGCACTCGCGCCGCCGGGGACATATCCGAAAATGGCACTATGTCCAACCAATTCTGCAATCGCTGCGTACTTACACGTATCCAGAACTCCGCATCTTCGCCGACGACGACCCCGACCCGATCGTGGCTCGATTGGCAGTGTTGGTGAATTTGCCCATGTACGCGATCGGCCTGCCAGTGGCCCGAAGTGCGGTCGCTGACGATGGTCTGGTTGATTTGCGGCTGTTTGAGCAAGGTTCCACATTTGCAATGGCGCACTACTTCTATAAATTGACCACAGGTGGACACGAGGCATTGCAAGACGTGCGTTCAGGTCGCGCCGCCCGGGTGCGGATCGAGTCGGATGAGGCCGTGCCCATCCAAATTGATGGCGACCCGGCCGGTTGCACTCCGGCGGAAGTGCGTGTGTTGCCAGGCGAGTTGGATGTGTTTGTGCCAGACGTGTCTCTGGGATCGTCGGATCTTAGCTGAATCGTCAACGGGAAGTTTCTCGGCTGTAGACCAAAGGGAATTAAGTGCCGACAAATCCTCTGCGGATCGGAAACGGGCTGTGTGGACGGGGCCAGCCGCTGTTCTTCATTGCCGGTCCATGCGTGATCGAAAGCGAGAGCCTTGTGCTCGAGGTGAGCCAACGCCTGGCCGATCTGGCGGCGCGGTTGGAACTGACGATCGTGTTCAAATCCAGCTTCGACAAGGCGAATCGAACCAGCGTCGACAGCTTCCGAGGCCCAGGTTTGGAAGCGGGATTGCAGGCATTGGACAAAGTTCGCCAGCGCACCGGCTTACCCGTCACGACCGACGTGCACGAACCGGCTCAAGCTCGCGCGGCTGGCAAGGTCTGTCAGATACTGCAGATTCCGGCCTTTCTGGCGCGGCAAACCGATTTGATTCAGGCGGCGGCGGAATCGACCGCCGCACATGGCGGAATCGTCAACGTCAAAAAGCCGCAGTTCGTCGCACCCGAAGATGTTGTGCATGCCGTCAAGAAATGCGAGGCGTACGGCAATCCCAACATCCTGCTTACCGAACGGGGCACGACCTTCGGCTACGGGCGGCTGGTCAACGACATGCGGGCGATTCCCATCATGCAGAGTTTCGGCACTCCGGTTGTGTTCGACGCCACGCACAGCGTTCAGACGCCCGGTGGCAGCACGACTGGCGGCCAGCGGGACATGATTCCTTATCTGGCGCGCGCTGCGGTCGCCTGCGGGTGTGACGGTGTGTTTTTCGAGACGCATCCCGATCCGGACCGAGCCCAGAGCGACGGCCCGAATATGCTACCGCTCGACGACTTGCCAGGCCTGATCGAGCAGCTCGTTCGGCTGCGCACCCTCGTCAACGAGTCGCTATGATGAAGCATTGATCGACTTGGATCCGACTCTTCTTGTCATTTCCCAAAACTGAGCTGCACAGGTAGCAGCGAGCGAAACTGATTCGAAAATGCGCTGGATGATCATTGCGGGGCTCTTGGGTTTGGTCGTCATCGTGGGCGCGGTTGCCTTGCTTTCCAGCGGGCCCGTGGAGGAACAGGCGCAGAAGTCGCCACAGGCCCTGGAAGACGAGGAAGAGAAAGCCGCCCAACTTGCCGATGAGTTGCTCGACAACGCTTGGAGCATGCTGCAAACCGATCGTTTTCTGCTCACATCCGACTTGCCGCCCATTGCCGCCCTGTTGAACGAGTGGCTGACCCTCAGAGGCGGGATCGACGCCGGGACAGAGTTGTCGACGGCCGACCGCAAGACCCTCGAGCGTCTGTTGCCGGCCGAAGAACTGAGCTTCGTCGAGCAACCTCGATTCACACCGCGAGACGCTGACCACATCGGGGCTTGCCTGATCGAGAAGGCGGTAGCCGAGCAGGTAACCGCAGGTGTAGAGGGCGACCTCGAGCAGGTCTTGGCGCTGTTCAACTACGCGTGCCGAAACATCGCGCTGCTCGATCCCGAATCACATATCGTATCGGGCCGCTTTCAGACGCTGCTGCTGGGACGAGGGGCTGCAGAGGATCGCGCCCACCTGTTTGCCAACCTGCTGCGCCAGCTACAGATCGACTCCATGATCTTAAGACCGGCAGCCAGCGAGTCGGGTGACGAGCCGAATGAAGCACATTGGCTCATCGGCGTTTTGTTGAATGAAGAAGTGTACCTGTTTGATCCGCATCTCGGCTGGCCGGTTCCGTCGTTGGAGGACGACCCGAATTCTGTCACGGCGATGCTGCCAGCCACGCTGGCCGACGCCATGAACGACGACGCGGTGCTGCGTCAGCTCGATTTGTCCCAAGAGCATCGCCATCCTCTGTCGTCGGCCACCCTGCGCGATCCGCGGGTGCTGTTGATCGGCAGCTCCAGTTGTTGGAGCCCGATCATGAAGAAGCTGCAGATGTCGCTAACCGGCGATCGAGCGGTGGTTGTGTACGACGGTCTGCTGGATGACGGCCAGGTGGCGGGGCTGCTGACGCGTGTGGCCCGGTTTGCGGGAACTCAATGGAATCCCGAAGACACTTCGCTTTGGGCCTATCCTGCCCAACAGGCAGGCGCAGCGACGGACACCGAGTCGGCCGATGCGAAGGAATCGGCGCGGCGTATGCAACGGTTTGAGATTCCGCTGGAACGGCTGGTCGATTTGCAGCAACTCACCGTCCAATTCGGCCCACCGCAACATAGCTTGTGGAAGAGCCGTGTCACACAGTTGCTGGGCGACTATGTGTCGGCCACGACCGTCTTTCAAGCCATTCGAATCGACGGCGACTTGCCGGTGCAATTCAAGGTGAATGAGGACATTCGCCGGATGCATGCCGAGGGCATCGACGACGCCACTTATTGGGTCGGTCTATGCCAGTACGAACTGGGCGAGTTCCGATCGGCCCGCGAGACGCTCCGCAACTACTTGTCGGTGAGGGTCAGCGTTGGCGGCGCGTGGGTTGACAATGCCCGGGAACTATTCGCGATCTGCCTTGCCCGTGAAGGTCGCTTGGCCGAGGCCACATTACACATGACCGAGCTCGACGACGACCTGCCACGCCACCGCGGGCCGCGACTGCTTCTGAGCCGCTGGCGAAACATGCTCGAGACCGAGGAAACCGACGCCGAGACCGAACAGGGCGAGTGAGGCAGCATGCTCGCCTTCGTGCGAAACCGTTGGTTTCTGATCTCGTTGGTGGTGTTGATTACCAGCGGGCTGTACATCGGCAAAGCAGGCTCGGATGAGTTGGTCGAGAGCCTGACGTCCGCTTTCGAGCCGCCTGTCACGACTTCCATAGTGGCGGTCGTGTTGTTCTTGATGGCGTTCAGCCTCGACAACCACCAGCTTCGGCAGTCGCTGCGTTCCCCCGGACCGGTGATTTGGGCGACGTTGCTGAACTACGGCTTGATTCCCGTGCTGGGCTGGGCGTTGATGAGCGTGCAACACTCGCCCGATTTCAAGATCGGCCTGATGATTGCAGCCAGCGTTCCTTGCACGATGGCCGCCGCCTCTGTCTGGACGCGCAAGGCGGGCGGCAACGATGCCGTTTCGCTGCTCGTCACGGTGTTGACCAATGGGACCTGCTTCCTGCTCACGCCGCTGTGGCTACGGATGGCGACTGCGCAGTCGGTGTCGCTGGATGCCGGCGATATGGTTGCAAGGTTGATGTGGTCGGTTCTGGTGCCAACGCTTTTGGGGCAGGCCGCACGGCTCGTCCCGGCATTGGCGTCGCTTGCGACCCGCCACAAGACCCCCATCGGAGTCGTTGCCCAATGCTGCATTCTCACACTCGTTTTCTCGGCAGCCTGCAAGGCCGGCACGCAGTTCAACGGCGCCGCAGCCCAGACGGCAACTTTAGGGGGGGTGTTGTTGGTGTGGGCATCCTGCGTCGCATTGCACCTGGCGGCCATGATGATCGGAGTGTTCGGGGCGCGGCGCTTCGGGTTCGATCGTGCGGACCTGATTGCCGTCGCATTTGCAGGAAGCCAGAAGACGCTCCCTATCGGGTTGCTGCTGGCTACCGACGCGTCCATGTATGGCAATCCTGACCTGCTGGGGCCAGGCTTGGGCGTGCCGTTCGCCGTGTTTCCGATGCTTATGTTCCACGCCTCACAACTTTTCATCGACACGGCCGTCGCCGACCGCATGGCCGCCAATCCGGCCGTCGAGTGAGGTTTGTCGCCGGAGAGTCCGGGGCGTCGTCTGGCCGGTATTGAGGCCGGGTCGCGCAGCGGATGGATCAAAAGGGATACTCGAAGTTGTGGAAGGCGAGTCCCACACGCCCTACGTGTTGGACAACTCCGACGATGTTGTAGGCATCATGAGCCGACGTCGGCGCGCTGCCTTTCGTCTTGGGCCTGTTCTCGCCACTCTTTGTTGACGATCAATCGCGCGCCCCGGCGGAACGTCAGATACGACCAGGCCCACTGCATCACCACAAACAGGCGGTTCTTGAATCCGGTCAAATAGTAGACGTGCACCACAAGCCAAATGATCCAGGCTTTAAAGCCGTGGACCTTGAGTCGCCCAACCTCGGCGATGGCCCGGCTGCGGCCAATGGTCGCCATCTGGCCTTTGTCGACAAACCGGAACGGCTCGCGCGGCCGGCCTCTCGCTTCCGCCAGGATTTGCCGGGCCACATAGCGGCCTTGTTGAATCGCCACAGGCGCGACACCGGGCAGCGGTTCACCCGATTCACCCGTGCAATGCGCCAAGTCTCCGATAACGAATACGTTTGGCGAATCTTTGATGCTTAGATCGGGTTCGACGACAACCCGTCCTTGACGGTCAAGCTCAGCGCCGAGACGGTTCCCCAAATGCGACGCTTCGACGCCTGCCGCCCATACAACCGTCGCCGCTCCGACACGCTCGTCGCCGACTTCCACGCCGTCGGCATCGATGCGCGTGACCAGGCTTGAAGTCCAAACTTGCACGCCCAGGTTTTCCAGATCGCGTGTCGCTCGCGAGGCCTGTTCTTGCGAGAACATCGGCAAGATGCGTGGGCCGGCTTCCAACAGCAAGACACGCGACAGCTTGGAATCGATGTTGCGGAAGTCTTTGGCCAATGTGAACCGGCTCATCTCTCCGATGGCGCCGGCCAGTTCGACGCCGGTTGGCCCACCGCCAACGATGACGAACGTGAGATACTTTCGTTGTTCGCGGGGATCCTCGATGCGTTCGGCAGTTTCGAAAGCAGTCAGCACACGCCGTCGAATCTCGGTTGCTTGTTCGACGCTCTTCAACCCTGGGGCGAACTCTTCCCACTCATCGTGGCCGAAATAGCTGTGCCGGGCGCCGCAGGCCACAACCAAATAGTCGTAACCCAGGCTACCGAAGTCGGTCTGCACGTTGCCGGTCGCCAAATCGAAGTCGAGGGCCTCACCCTGCAGCACGCGGACGTTCTCATAACGCGAGAGAATTCCACGAATCGGGGCGGCGATGTCGGCCGGGCTCAATCCAGCCGTCGCCACTTGGTACAACAACGGTTGGAACAGGTGGTGGTTCCTGCGGTCGACCACAGTGACGTCGATGCCGCGGGCATCTCCGAGTTGCTTGGCGGCATTCAGGCCCGCAAAGCCGCCCCCGAGTATGACCACGCGCGTCTTGTTGTCGAGTTCGGGACGTTCTGCCATTGCGCTACTGACCCCCGCGCCATCCGCCTTGTTCAATCGCCTCGCTTCTTGGCCAACCTCTTTTGGAATCGGGCGACCTCGATGACCGCTCGCGTGTGCGTGCCGCGGCCGATCTGTTCTTGTTCGTCATGCGCCTCGAATTCAAAGATCACCAGGTTGCCTTTGACCTCTGTAGCCTGTGCCCGCGCGACGACTTTTTGGCCGGGTGGCGTCGCTGCCAGGTGTTCGAAGTTGAACTTCATGCCGACCGATTGCTCTCCCGCTTCGAGATGGGGCAACATCGCGTTGAACGCGGCCGTTTCCATCAGCAGCAGCATGAACGGGGTGCCAAACACCGGGGCGCCGTCGGCATGGTAGTGGCTGACGAGCTGTTCGGAGACCACGCGCTGCTCGGCTTCTCCACGAATACCCGGCTGCATGCTATCTTTCATGCCCTGTTCTCTCCCGGCCGGCTGGAAACGAGTGCTGTCGGCTCAAGTTGTCTCGGCTGGCGGCAGGTGACCGCCGCTGACAAGCAGTCCCAGCGTCCCTGCACAGTAGATTCCGGCAGCCACGAATGCCACCCCTGAAAACCCGATGGACATGCCAAGTATGACGGCCAGTACGGAGCTGGCAACGGAGGCGATTCCATTGACCGCCCAAGCCCACGGGATCAAAGAGGGATCGTTACGACGCAACAGCTCGATTCCCGTCGGAAAATACATTCCTAGACAAGTGCCTAAAGGAAATTGCAGCGCGACGGTCACCAGGACACGAGTCGACAAGGAAGCGGCCAGAAACCGATCTCGGATCAGCGGCAACGACCAGACTTCCAGCAATAGGAACCCGATGGTCGTCAACAACAGTCCGACGAGAAAAACGCCGGGCCTTTTCCAACCCAGGCGGCTGAGCGCCGCACCGAGCGCCGCGAAGACGAGCAGCGAGAAGATGGTGACCGACAAGGAGTATGTGGGGTAACCCAGAAGCAGCACGTATTTCTGCACAAAACTGATTTCGATTAACAGGAATCCCAGCCCGAGACCGAGAAAATAGCTCAGGAACCCAAGCGTCCGCCGGGCCGAAAGCCGTCCCCCGCGGCGTTTCAGCACGGGAAAGCCGATCAGCAAGCTGCCGAACAAAACCGCCTGAACCAACATCATCAACAGCATCATCTGGCCCACCGAAGAGCCGGGGAAGAACCATAGAATCTGGTCGAGCACGAACAACCGCGACCAGCGCTGCACGTGATAGAAGAATGGCCGATCATCGGTCACCGGCCCCAACTCGAATGCTTCGTTCGCCAACGCTTGCTGCAGAGACGCGTCCGGCTCGTGCAGCAGTCGCGTCATGGCCGCGTCGGCACCTGTAGCTTCGGGAGCCAACCGAACCTCGAAACCGTTGCTGCGTGCGAACGAGCGGACGCGCGCGATTTCATCCGCAGTGAATGGAGACTTCTTGATCAGCAGATCATCCACAAACGACCCAGCGACAGGACTGTCTGCGTCCAAGTCGGGATTTTCCAGCCGATGGGCCACCATCATCATGTGGTCCGCCGGATTCTCGACTCCGCGCCGGCTCAGCACTTCGCGCGCGATCAGCACCAGGCGCGTTCCCAGCGGTGAAGGGATCGATTCGTCGCGATACAGCATGTCGCCCAGGACTATCGAGATCACCCCGTCGTCGCTGAGATGATCCAGATAGTCGGCGATGGCTTCGACCGTGTAGAGATAGCTTTCCGCCAACACGTAGGCGCCAGTCGATTGGGCGGAGAAGGTGTCGACAGCCGTAATTTGCACGATGTCGAAAGTGTCATCGTGCGAGCGGATGTAATGGCGGCCTTCGGCAGCTACCAACTCCACCTCCGGTCGTTGGAACTGTCCCCCGGTAAGCAGCGGGAACGCGCCATCCAGCAGCCGCCCTTCGTGCAGATCGATGGTGATTGGTTGCAGTTCGACGCCGACCACGCGCGAGGCTCGGCGGCGGAGCGCGTTGAGCACGTCGATGCCGCCTCCCACGCCGATGATCAACACCCGGGGCTCATCGTGGAGCAAGTAGGGCGTCCGCAACACGTGTTCGTCGAGCATCCGCAAGTCGTCGAGCGTGCGAGAAGTCGACTCGAAGACGTTGGTCCCATTGTGGCCGTCGTACACGATGGTCGTGCCCCTCGGTCGCGGGCCGTCGTACGACGGATTCAAGCCGGCGATCGACCAGTAGTTGTAAAACGGGTTGGCGTATCGATAGACGTCGACGCGATTGATCGGGCTCCAGCGCGTGAACAGCAGCTGGCTGCCTTCCTTCAGCGCAGAACCAATCGATTTGCTGTCGGTCGGCCGAAGTTCGATCACGTGATGGGCGAACGGGACTGCGACGCACAGCGCGACTGCCAGGGCGAGCATGCGGCTCATGAACCGCCGCCGCGAACTGTACAAGGCGGCGGCAAACAGAAACAGAGCCGCACACGCGCAGATTGCGCCGGCCCCATCGAGGTAAGACAGAGCCAAGACCGCTGCGAGGCATCCCAGTCCCGCTCCAAACAGGTCGGCGCCGTACAAACCGTTGACCTGGCGGGGATATCGGGCCAGAGGAATAGAGACGGCCATCCCCGCCAACAGGAAGGGAGCCGCGATGGCGGCGTAGTAGCCTGTCAGTCCTAGAAAAAACCAACCCGGATCGCTCAGCAAAGTCTGCGGGTTCAGCGGAAGCCGGCCCAGAACCGTGACCGCGATCAAAACTGTGCAGCCGGCGGCGGCGACACACCAGGCAGCAAGCTGGTTGGCATTGCGCTCCAGCAGGCTCGGAAAGGCCGATAGCAGCGATCCCGCAGCCCCGAAACCCAACAGCGCCGTACTAATCGTCAGGTAGGCGAGATGGTACCAGATGGTGAAGGAGAAGATCCGCGTCAGCAGGATCTCCAGCATCAGCACGGCGACCGAACAGACGAGAATCCCCGCATACATCCTGGCAGGTGCGGGCTTGGAATCTGATTCGGCCAACTGTGAGGTCCTGGCGCCGCGTCGAGGCGTACGAGGGGCTGTCAATGTTTACGGCACTGCGGATTGCTCGTAACCGTTTGATGCCGTCTTCACCAGCCTACACGAAGGACCCATGCAGGGCATATCAGGGCAACGGAGATTCTCGGATGCAACACCGCCGAAGTGATTTCACTCCGGGCTTTCCGCAGCGGATGAAGCCGGGTGCAATCGTCCAGCTTCCTCCCGGGCTTCTTCCGCCGGCCGCGGTATCGCGTGCGCTTCGCCCGATTCGCGCAACCGTCCGGTGTTCAGAAACCGGACAACGTGGCCCACAACCTCGGCATTGTTCATGAGCGACGAATGCAGCCCGGAGACGACAATAAAGTCAGTCGCCCCGGGGAGGCGCGTGTTTGAGACGGCCACGGTTCCGTCGTCGTCTCCGGGAATCAACGGGTTGTAGCCGCGGATATTGCCTCGGCCGCCGGCGATCACTGCAAACTCGAAATCGGGTATTGCGAGCTTTGAAACCAGACCTTCGGGATCGCTAACGAGTTGCTGCCCGGCCGGCCCGTAGATCGTCTTGAACAGGAACACATCTTTCAAGCGGTCGGCCATCCTCGCGCCAAGATTCGGCACGCCGATCATAGCCAACCGGCCAATTCGTTCGTCGTCGTATCGGCTAAGATAGGCTCTGACGACGAGCCCGCCCATGCTGTGTACAACGAAGTTGATCTCCTCGATGCCGTCGAGCGACTCGACGGTGCGGTGCAAATAGTCGGCCGCGCCTTCGATCGAAACGCGGGTGCTGGGGTAATCGAATCCGAAGACCTGATACCCTTGCTGCTGCAATCGCCGCCGCATGCCGTTAAACGACTTCGACGAGCGAATGATGCCGTGCACCAGCACCACCGCCTTGCCCGACATGGGTTCCAGCTGCCGCGACTTCTTGATCTCCTCCAGTTTCGTCTTACACTCTTCGAGCGTGCCGGAGGCGTGTCGATAGTCGTCGCCGTCTAGGAGACGATAGTGCTCGGTGACGACGTTTTGTTGGATGCGCCATTCGTGAAAGAACAGCACGTCGCCCCAAAATTGCCGGCCTCCTAAAGTCTTCATCGTGATGTTGCGTTCAAATCGAAGGCGATCGAGAAGGGTGGGTCGCCCGTCGTCGGCGACAAGCGGAGTTGCCGGGATTAGCGGTGCGCAACATAGAATACACGCGACGGCCCAACGCGGCGAGATTCGAATCGATTTCACCACCTCACCCGGGATGTGCATCTGCGACACCTGCTGTGAGCTTCGCGATTCCCAATGTCGTCCGAAATCCGTCCGATGGGGTCCGGCTTGCTCCTCGTTGTCGAATCAGCGATGGGATTTGGTTTGGCTAGTCCCCAACTGGTCCGAGAAGCTCGGCGAGCAGGCGTCCCAATTCTGGACCGCGCGCGTTTAGCGAGACCACTTTGCCTTCCACGTCGACGAGCATGACCGTCGGGATGCTGGTGACCCCGTAGTACTCGGCTGGGTTGGCCGGACCGCTTTCGACGGACTGCCCGAGGAGCGTAGCCCAGGCGATTTGCTTCTCTCCGAGGAATGATAGCAGTTGGTCGCGGTTCTGATCGAGACTGATTCCCACGACCTCGAAACCCCGGTCGTGGTACAGCTCATAGTTCCTCTGGACGTTGGGTAGTTCGGCGATGCAAGGACCGCACCACGTTGCCCAGAAGTCGACAAGTACAACCTTGCCGCGGTAGGTGGACCAGTCGAACTGTTCACCCTCGATGGTGGTGCCTTCGATTTGCATTTCACTGCCCAGCAACCGCAGTCTGCGGATAACCGCCTCAAACTGCTCGGCGGCGGGACTGATTTGAGGGTCGCCGGAGGCTTTCGCCAGAGTGGCAAGCTGTTCGTATGCAGTCGCTGCCAATTCGTTCTTGCCCAATCTGCCAAGATGGTCGGCCGTGTCGACCGCGAATGCGAAGCGGGCTTGGCTGAACTCTCCGCGATTCAAGAACAGCATGAGATCATCCACGAGTTTCTCCAGCCTGCCATCGCTGGACTCCCACATGAAGTCCACACGCGCCGCCAGCAGCTGAAACTCGGCTTCCTCAACCACGACGGGCCGATCGTCGTCCTGCAGCTTCTTGGCGAATTTCTTGATTTCCGCCGCCGCCCTTTGTTCGCCCACGTAGTTGAGGGTTCGTAACGCCCGGAATTTCAGACGCACGGCACCCAACGCGGTTTCGTCGTTGATCTCGGCGGGTCCATCTAGAATCTTGTCGGCACCTCGCAGAATTGCCAACTGGATCGACTTGATCTCTCTCAGCTGTTCCGTACGCGAACCCTCTTCGGGTCGCCGGCTTGACAGCTCGTCCATCCACTCGAGAATTTCCTCGGGATTGCCCTCAGGGACCGCGTACGGACCGGAGTTATGGCTGGCGTCTTCCGCGGCCGAGCCGTCGACTGACTTGCCCTGATAGGCGGCAAACCCGAACACCAGGGTCAACAACAGCAACACGGCGATGATCCCGGCAATCAGCAGATTTTTCACATGTTTCTCCAACAGACAATTTTGGCTCGCCCACTCACTGTAACTGCATTGGCTGCCGTATGACTACTGGGATCGGAGATTGACCTGGCGGCACGAACCAGCTGGACGAGTCTGGTGTATACAATTCGACACGCCCGGCGCGGTGACTCGCACTTTGAAAGTCTATAGACTTGCAAGACCAAGAATCGGTGCGAGACGCCACACACCGATCAATCGGCGCATATTCAAAGCTCCTTTGACCCCCGCCGAACTCCGCTAAAAGGACGCTATCGTCCACCACACCTAGGAATGGATTCGATGCCTGCTACTGATCCTGCACTGCAGAACAACCCGCTGCTCGCCTCGACGGGGTTGCCGCCTTTCGATTCGATCGAGTCGGCGCACGTTGTACCCGCGGTCCGTCACGTGCTGGCCGCAGCAGCCAGCCGGATCGAACAGCTCGAGCAGGACATCACGGCAACCTGGGAAGGACTGATCGAGCCGCTCGACGACATCGGGCGGCCGTTCGAGTACGCCTGGGGACCGGTCTCGCATTTGTTCGGCGTCAAGAACTCGCCGGAACTCCGCGAAGCCTACGAAGAAGTGCTACCAGAGATCGTCGAGTTCAGTCTGCGAGTCAAGCAAAGCGAGCCCGTTTATCGGGGGCTCAAATCAATCAGGGACGGCGACGTCTGGGACAAGCTGAATGAGGCCCAACGGCGGGTGGTCGATCAAAAGCTGCTGGCTTCGGAATTGGCAGGCATCGGTCTGGAAGCTGAGCAGCGGAAGCGGTTCAACGAGATCGCCGCGGAACTTTCGAAAGTCAGTACGGACTTTTCGAACCACGTACTCGACGCGACCAAGGCGTATGCGTTGACACTGTCGGATCAGTCTGAAGTCGAGGGGCTGCCGCCAAGCCTGCTGCTGCTGGCATCCCAATCCCACAATCAACACAAGTCTGACGATGAACCGGAAGCCACTCCGGAGTCCGGTCCCTGGCGGATCACGCTCGACCAGCCGGTCTTTCTGCCCTTCATGCAGCACTGCTGCAACCGCCGGCTGCGCGAGCAGGTTTATCGGGCCTTCATCACACGCGCTTCGCAAGGAGAGTTCGACAACAGTCCGTTGATCGACCGGATTCTCCAGTTGCGCCAAGAGAAGGCCGAATTGCTCGGCTATGGCGACTTTGCCCAGCTAAGCCTCGCCGAGAAGATGGCGCCTGATGTGGAAGCCGTGCAGGAGATGTTCGAACGACTGCAAAGTTCGTCATGGGAACCCGCCCAGCAGGACATGCGAGATCTGGAAGAACTGGCGGCCAAAGCCGGCAAAGAGACCCCACTGGCGCACTGGGACGTGGCCTTTTGGTCGGAGCGGCTACGCGAGCAACGCTTCGACTACACCGACGAGCAACTGCGGCCTTACTTCTCGCTGGAGCGTGTTCTGGACGGGATGTTCGCCCTCGTCGAACGCCTCTTCGGCGTCAACGTCGTTCGTGCCGACGGAGAAGCGGCCACATGGCAAGACGACGTAAGGTTCTTCAAGATCAACGACGAAACGGGCCAGCAGATCGCCGCGTTCTATCTCGATCCGTATTCGCGGCCGGAGAACAAACGGGGCGGGGCGTGGATGGACGACTGCCTGCCGCGTCGCCGTTCAGGCAACGGGCTCCAGCTCCCGGTAGCCCACCTGGTCTGCAATCAGACGCCGCCGGCCGGCGACAAGCCGTCGCTGATGACCTTCCGCGAAGTGGAAACACTATTCCACGAGTTCGGCCATGGGTTGCAGCACATGCTGACCCGTGTCGACTATGCCGATGCGGCGGGGATTAGCGGCGTGGAGTGGGACGCGGTCGAACTGCCGAGCCAGTTCATGGAGAACTGGTGCTATCACAAGCCGACATTGCTGGCGATGACGGCCCACTACGAAACGGGTGAGCCGCTCCCCGAAGAACTGTTCGAGAAGATCAAAGCCTCCCGCACGTTCCGTTCAGGATCGATGATGCTGCGGCAGCTGCAATTCGGCATGACCGACATCGAATTGCACAGCAACTACAGGCCCGGCGGGGAGCAAACGGCCTTCGACGTCCAGCGCAACATCAGTGAAAAGACATCAGTGCTGCCACAGCTTCCCGAAGATCGCTCGCTGTGTTCGTTCCAGCACATTTTTTCCGGCGGTTATGCGGCCGGCTATTACAGCTACAAGTGGGCCGAGGTGCTCAGCGCCGACGCATTTGGCGCCTTCGAGGAGGCAGGATTGGACGATGAAGGGGCCGTCGCCAGCACGGGCCGCCGTTTTCGCGAGACGATCCTGGCATTGGGGGGAGGCCGGCATCCGATGGACGTCTTCCGAGACTTCCGCGGCCGCGAACCGAGCCCGGAGGCCTTGCTGCGGCACAGCGGCCTGGCGTGACATCGTCATCGCCGCCACGACAGCCGATGGCCCGGCATTTGCTCGTGAATGTGATCGTTCCTCCACACGGGACTCTTCCCCCGAGGTGCGATTCAGGTGGGCAACAATGATCATTCGCCGCGCTCAACTGGCAGACATTCCCGCTATCACCGAGATCTACAACGAAGCCATTCTGACAACGACGGCCACGTTCGACACCGATCCCAAGACGGAAGAGCAGCAGCGCGCGTGGTTCGAGGCGCATGGTGATCGCTACCCGGTAATCGTGGCGGAATTAGAAGACAGCGTCGTCGGTTGGGCGTCACTGGGCCCCTGGTCCGACCGTTTGGCGTATCGAGAGACGGCTGAATCGTCCTTCTACGTCAAATCGGAGCATCGCGGCCATGGCGTCGGCCGAAAGCTGAAGCTGGCCATCTTGGAAGAAGCTCGGCGGGCCGGGTTCCACACCGTGCTGGCCCGGGTTGCAGAAGGAAGCGATGCCAGCCTGCACCTCAACGAAGCCTGCGGCTTCGAGCACGTGGGCGTCATGAAGGAAGTGGGGCTCAAGTTCGGACGCCGGCTCGACGTACATCTGATGCAGAAGATCGTTGGTGCTGGGAGCGACGGCTGAGCGTGGCCGCGCTCGACGAGGGCCAGGTATCGAAGGCTGCCCTGGCGCGAGCGACGCCCGAGAAGTTCTTGCCGTCACTGCCTGGAAACTGGACAATTCGCAGTAGGCGCGTCGCTGATGCCGTTGGATGCCTCTCTTTGCGACACTTTGACCACTAGCATTCCGTTGGAGTCTTCATTGAAAGTTGCGCAAAACTTGGGCGAGCTGATCGACAGCTCCATCCAGATGCTTGTTGAGAAGGAGTCAGGTGCCCCACACGCACAGCGATACAACATCCGGCCCGAATCGATCGTCAACTGCTGCCTTCGCTGGGCCCTCACAAACTGCCGGGAAAGAGAATCAGGTATCGCTTTCCTACGAGAGAAGGACTGCAGTTCGCTTCTGTCGCGATGCGCCGACGGCTACGCGACCAGCTTTGCTAAATTCGTTGCTGATCCCAGCCGCAATCTCTATCCACCGGCGAATGACACAACGAAGGAGCTCGTGCACGCCGCCTGGCTCCTGGGTGACTTCGAGGTTAGCGACAGGCTGCTATGCCCGTTGCCACACGGCCCGGAACTTACGAAACGGCACTTCAGCACTCGATTCTGGTTCAACTATCACTTGTCGCTGGTCGGATTTGCTACTCGAACACCCTACAACGCCGAGGAATTCAAGCGACGAGGTCACGAGCACTACTGGTTCAACTTTATTCGTCTTTTCAAGGCTGTTGCCACAGGTGCCCCACATGAGCCGGTAATCAGTGAGATCGAAGATGCCTTCGAAAAGGTCAACCGAGACAAACGACTAACGGACTGGTTAGGAGTTGATGGTGATGGACAGCAACCAGTTGCGTGGAACTTTCGACTCGAATCCGTCCGAAATGCTGCCGAACATTGGTACGACTTGAAGATGTAGGATGCCTCTCGACAAAGCAGGGATTGCCGCGCAATCGTCGCTTGGCCGTTTCGCGACCTTGTGGAGTACGTTCAACTCCGCTTCAACGTTGCAGTGACGACCGTGACTCTCCGTTGTGCGCCGAATTCGAATGACACTTCCCGAACACGCGATCTGTTCGTTCTTGCTGGCACAGTTCGGTGTCCGCCAGCGTCTGGGCACGCGCGGGGTGGTTCTCGTTACGGTGGCAGGAATTTCGCCCGACTTCGACGCTGCCGCCAAGATCGTCTCAGACTCGCACTTTTGGGGACTGCATCATGCGCTGGGCCACAGCCTGATTTCCGTCGTCGTTCTATCCACGGGTATCGCCACAGTTGGCCGTTTTGCCTTCAATGTCCGTCCCTTCACGTTTCTCTTCACGTGGTGCTTGATCGCGGCACTCGTGTATTGCCTCTCGGACGCTCTCTACTGGTGGGGGATCCAGCCGTTCTGGCCGTTTTCTGGATTCGAGATCTGTTTCAATCTCCTCGAATACTTGGATCTGTTTGTCCTTGCGCTTTGGCTCTCAGCGGCGCTGGGAGTTTTCAAGCTCCCAGACTCTCGCCGTGTGGCGTCGGTCACATTCACGTTGTTCGTCATCTACGTCGCACTCCGGGCGCTGCTTCCGCCGCCCACGGGATTGTTGAAACTCCTTACCGGCGGCTGGATGTATGAAGCACCTCAAGGGACCCCTTTTCTGGATTGGTGGTAGAGTGTGGCCGTCGGCTTGCGGTCGCAACCGATGTCAGGGTGCCGTCGTTTCTTCAGGGAAGTCGCGCTACAAAAAGCAGGGAGACAGACATCCCCTGCCTGTCTCCCTGCCGACCGATGCGCGCTCTGTGGTGCATGACGCACCAAGGAGCTCGCCTGCGAAGCTGTCTAAGGCCCCCGCACCGGGAGCCTTGCTGCGGATTGAATCCGTTGCCGTCTCGCAGCACCGGTAGCTGCCCGAAGAATGCTCCGCCCGTTCCGCCTGAATGGTCGTTTGAGGTCGGTGCAACGCATCATTAAGGCCATCGCAATTGTGTCAGTGCCTTGGTGGAAACGCACCAGGAAAGGAAAGCACTCAGCAGAAGATTGCGGGCAGCCTCGTGTCTTTCCCGATTCCAGGCGCTTCAGACGAGCATGTTGAAATGCAGGCATGCCGCGGAGAAAAGCAACTGTCATGCCCGTCGGCGTCACGGACATCGAGAAACTGCACAAGTGGCTGTTTCTCCAGTGGTTCAGGCATCCGCGCGTTCGTGGGAATATCGAGTACGCTGGAGCTTGCAGGAACCATATGCCCCATCTCCCGGCAGCGGTGCCCACTGTGCGCGCCGGTTGCTCGCAGCAACTGAACAGGGCCGCGGTGAGTGGCCAGGGACAAATTGAAAGAGGCCCGGCTTCAAGAAGAAGCCGGGCCTCTGATAAGTTTTTCAGAACAACACGCGCCGTTGTGACGGGCGCTGGCGACGTGCTGGTTTAGAAGGTCATGATCGCGTCGACCGCGAAGAAGCCTTCGTCTTCGGCTGCGGGAAGTCCGGCCAGCGTTCCCACGCTGTCGTTGTCCCACTGGTAACGCCATTCCGGCCGAATGATGAAGTTGGCGGTCGGTTTGATGTTCACACCGAGCGTAACTTCGTAGATCGAACTTCCGCTGTTCTTCCACCACTCGGCACGGCCACCGAAGCCGAGGCAATCGTTCATCCAGTACAACAGGTACTGGTTAACGCTGAACTGGTGGTCTCCACCGCCGTTGGTTTCAACCAGGTCGGTGTGGAAGACGTAATTCAGTTCTTCGGTCAACTGAGCGTCCAGCACGACGCTGTGTGAGTAGCCTTCGGCCCGAAACCCCAAGTCGCCGACGGTGGCGATATAGGTCAGAGTCAGGTCGTCGGTGATCGTCACGGCGGCACCGCCCAGGAAGTTGCTTCCATCGCTGGCGTCGCCGTCGTTGAACCTGTCGAATCCGGTGTCCCAACCGGCCGTCCAACCTGCGTAGACTTCAACGTTCTCGATGCCCGAATAGGTCGCCAAGGCACCGGTGTGCGTGAACGGCTCGTTGTTGAACATCGTGAAGGCATGGCTGAAGAAGAAGTTGTCCGGAGCGGTCACAACTTCGTAGCCGACCAGCGTGTAGAAGTGTCCGACGATGACCGACAGGTCGCCGTAGGCAACTTCACCGTACGCCTGCGGCATGGCCCAGCCGTAGCGGCCGCGGTCCCAGCCGTTCATGAAATCCCAGCGGCCGGGCTGGTTGCCGAACGACTGCGCGGCGAAGCCATCGACACCGTACATGACGTCGGCGCGAAAACCGTAGTCGAAACCGTTGCTGCCGTCAGCCACTTTTTCGACGTACAGGTAGCTCTGGTTGTTGTAGACGCCGTTGTCGTTGATGTTGAAGTTGCCGGTCTTCTCGCTGGTATAACCCCACTGGGTCCAACCACCGAAAGTGATGCACTTCTCACCACAATCATCGACAAACAGTCCCAAGTGGTCCTGCAGCGTCCAGGGATCGCCCAGGCAGCAGTCGCCCAACAGGCTACATCCGCTTCCGCAACCGCCGCTGTCACAGCAGCTGTCGCATCCCGCGTCGCAACCGCCGTCACAGCTGTCGCAGCCGGTGCCGCAGCTGGCGAGGTGATCGCTCAGCTTGCTGCCGGCATCTTGAAAGACCTTGTCACAATCAGTGCAGCACGCGCCGGTATCGCAGCTCGCAGCTGCTTGTGTGTCACAGCACGCGCCATCCCCCCCAAAGGCCGGCGCAACCAACAGCAGACCGAGTCCGCCGACCAGCAGACCCATCCGCGTCATTCTTGTTTCGTATCTTTTCCGCATCTTTGACTCCTGAATCTCCGTCAGTGAAGCTTTCCCTTAACTCGTGACCGGATCGTGGAGCGACGAAATCCGGACGAGACGTCTGCGGGAGGGTTGTGTTAGGAGAGTTCCGGTGCCAGGAATCGAACTCACCTACTCCCGTCCGCCAACCGTGGCGGATTGAGCGCTGCTCCCCGCTTGGCAGCGGAGAAACACTCGTCTTGTCGCTCTATCGGTACGATTTGGATCAGCAATGACGGAAAGGAGACCTGTAAGAAATACCGGCACGATTCCCCCAGTCTGAATCACAGGGGGTGGCGCGACAGCAGCGGTCGGTTCGGTAGTAACCAGCGTGACTGCCATAGCTGGCATGCGGATGCTGACGGACAGGCCATAAGCTATTGCCTGTCAGTTGTTTACGGTTCTCAATCCCACAGACTCTCTAGTGTCGGAGCCAATGCAGCGGCCGTACGAAGCGGCGCAATCGATGCGGCTATTCGGCGAACAGAGCTTCGACAAATCCGTCAGGATCGAAAACTTCGAGATCGTCGATTTGTTCGCCAACACCGACATATTTGACAGGCAGGCCCATTTGTTGGCGGATGGCGACGACGACTCCGCCTTTTGCTGTCCCATCGAGCTTGGCCAGCACGATCCCGGTACATTCGATCGCGTCAGAGAAGTTCTTGGCTTGGCTGATCCCGTTTTGGCCCGTCGTGGCATCCAAAACCAACAGCCGTTCGTGCGGAGCTCCAGGGATCTGGCCGGCAATCACGCGGTTCATTTTTGACAACTGGTCCATCAGGTTTTTCTGAGTCTGCAATCGCCCGGCCGTATCAATGACGAGCGCTCCGGCAGACGACTCCAGAGCCCGCGTGCACCCAATGTGCGCGACGCTGGCCGGATCGGATCCGCTCGGCTGTTTGACGATCTCGCAGCCGATGCGTTCGCTCCACATGGTCAACTGTTCGACGGCTGCGGCCCGGAACGTGTCGCCAGCCGCCAGCACGACCGACTTGCCGGCGCTGTGCAGCATGTTGGCCAGCTTGGCAATGGAGGTCGTCTTGCCCGCACCGTTGACACCCGCCACCAGAATCACGGTCGGCCCTTCATCACTCAGCTCGAGCGGTGAAAGCGGGTTGGCGGCATCCCATGCCGTCTGGCCCTCGCCTTTGAGTAACGACTTGAGTTCATCTTTGATCGTTTCCCACACGTCATCGACGACGACCGTTCGGCCGACGTGTTGTTCGCGAAGTCGTTCGACCACATTGCCGGCAGCGGCGACACCCATGTCCGTCTGAATCAGGGCCGCCTCGAATCGGTCCAGCGTTTCTTCGGAGAAGATCTCTCCGGGCTTGAGCAGATCGCGAACGTCGGTTTGCAGGAGTTGCTTGGTCTTCTGCAGGCCTTGCTTGAGTTTGTCGAACAGTCCCATCAAAAGCCGTCCAAATGCCTGAGATTCATAGTCACAATTCGCCGCGGCGAATGATAACGAATCGCATTTCCAGCGGCCACTGATTGCCGGCGGCGACCCAGCAGGTGCCGATTTGGACGAGGATTGGAGAAGTCGGCGGCCCGGGTTGACGAACTATCCCGCCAGCCGAACGAACCGTTCGAATGCCGCGTCCCAGGCGGCTTTGGCGCGGGGTTCAAAGCGCGCCAGCTCGCTCGAGGTACGCACGATGTCCCGCAACTCGGCCAACGTGCCGACTTCGCCCGACGAGCGGGCCTGGATCAACACGTTCCCCAGCGCGGTCGCTTCCACCGGACCCGCGACCACCGGTCGGCCGCAGGCGTCAGCCGTGAACTGGTTCAACACGGCGTTTCGGCTGCCTCCCCCGACGATATGGATCACCTCGGTTCGGACGCCCGTCAGCTCTTCCAGCCAACTCAAGACGAGACGATATTTCAATGCGAGGCTCTCCAGAGCGCAGCGCACGAACTGGCCTTCCGTTTCCGGGACGAGTTCATCATGGTCGCGACACCAGTCAGCGATGGCCCGCGGCATGTCGTCGGGGCTGAGAAACGCTTGATCGTCGGGATCGACGATTGATCGGAATGGGGGCGCTTCGCCGGCCAGCTTCATCAAGTCGTCGTAGCCGAGCGGCCGGCCGCCGCGCTCGAACGACCGACGGCATTCCTGAACAAGCCACAAGCCCATGATGTTCTTCAGCAAGCGGTACGTGCCGTCGATGCCTCCCTCATTCGTCACGTTCAGTTCGAGCGCGCGGTCGGACAGGATCGCGTGATCGCTTTCGACGCCCATGAGTGACCACGTTCCCGAACTGATATAGGCCCAGGTGGGGTTGCCCGTCCGCTGGGTCGGCACAGCCGCGACCGCTGCGCCGGTGTCGTGGGTCGCCGGTGCCACGACTCCGATTCTGCCCAGCCCGGAAGAATTGGCGATCGACTCTCTCAAAGTTCCCAGTTTTGTCCCGCTTTGGACGACCTGCGGAAAGATGCGGGCCGGCAAATCGAATCGCTGCAGCAGATCGAACGACCAGTCGCCCTCGGTGGGATGAAAACATTGCGTGGTGGTGGCGTTGGTAAACTCAGTCACGCGGCTGCCACACAGACACCAGTGAAAGAAGTCGGGCATCAGCAGCATGCGCTCGGCGCAATCCAGCAGTTGGGGGCTCGCCTGTTGTGTCACCAACAGCTGGTACAGCGTGTTGAGTTCCATGAACTGCAGGCCCGTTTGGGTGAAGACGTCGCGTTTCGGGACCCGGCTCAGGGCATAGTCCAGGATGCCGCGTGTCCGCGCGTCGCGGTAGTGAAACGGCTGGCCGAGGATCTCGTCGGACTTACTCATCAGCACATAGTCGACGCCCCAGGTATCGACGCCCACGGACACAATCGGCGCCTGCACGCGCTCGTTGGCCAGTGCCAAGCCTTTCTGGATTTCCTGCCACAGGCCCAGCACGTTCCACCGCAGCGTGTCACCCAACGACACAGCAACGTTGGCAAAGCGGTGGACTTCCTCGAGTTGAATCCGGGCACCGTCGAACAAACCGGCGACCAATCGCCCGCTTTCGGCCCCGAGATCGACGCCCAGATAACATTGGCTGTGCATGTTCTACGTCCCACGTACTTGTTTCCGGGCGGACGGGTGGCTTATTCTCGAAATATCGCTACGGCGTCCGGTGCTGACCAATGTTCCATAATCCACAGCCTGGAATCAATTGATGAGCCGATTGTTGCTACTGGCGGCTTTCTTAGTTGCCGCGACCGGCCATGCTCCCGCCGGAGCCGCCGATCCCGTGCCGCTGATTTACGACACCGACATGGGCAACGACGTTGACGATGTGCTGGCCCTCGGCGTCATTCATGCCCTGCAGAGCCGGGGTGAATGCCAATTGTTGGCAGTCACCGTGAGCAAGGATCATCCGCTGGCGGCGCGATTCTGCGACTTGGTCAACACATTTTACGGACGGGGCGAAGTTCCCGTCGGTCGGGTTCGGCTGGGCAAGACGCCGCGAGCCGGCAAGTTTCTCAGACCCGTCGTCGAGGCGCGTGACGAAGACAAACCTCGCTACGCGCACGACCTGAAAGGCGAATACGACACACCGCGGGCCACGGTCTTGTTGCGCCAGGCGCTCGCCCAAGCAGCAGATCAATCGGTCGTGCTGGTCGTCGTCGGCTTTTCGACGAACATGGCCAGGCTGCTGGCATCGCCGGCCGACGAGCACAGCGAACTTGACGGCCAACAGCTCGTGAAACAGAAGGTCAAATTGCTGTCGATGATGGGCGGCTGCTTCGCGGCCACCCGACCGGAAGGGTTCGGCGAGTACAACGTCAGGCATGACATTGAGGCTGCACGCCGGGTTTTTGCCGACTGGCCCACGCCGATTGTGATCAGCGGATTTGAAATCGGCAAATCAATTTTGTATCCGGCCGTCAGCATCCAGAATGACTTTAACTACCTGCCCCATCATCCGGTGAAGCAAGCTTACGAGGCGTTTCTCAAGATGCCCTACGATCGCCCGACCTGGGACCTCACGGCCGTGTTGCAGGCCATCCGGCCTGGGCGACACTACTTCGGATTGTCTGAGACAGGTGCTTTGCACGTTGGCGAGGACAATTATGCGGCCTTCACGCCTGGCGGACACAACCGGCACCGTTACCTGACCGCCAACGCCGCACAGATCGAGAGAGTCCGAGAAGCTCTGGTGATGCTCGCCAGCCAGCCACCCGCGCTGTCGATCTCGGCAGCCGTGATCCCGTAGGCGATCTTCTCGTCAGGCAAACTGCGGGCTCTTACGCTGTATCGTGCCGCGAGGAGCGCTGTCTGGTGCAAAGACAACACAGAACGGGTCTACCATGAATGCCTGGCTGCTATTGATTGCGGCGATTCTCACGGAGGTCTGTGGGACGACCTGCATGAAGCTTTCGGACGGATTCACGCGCCTGGCGCCTTCAATTCTGTTGTACGTCTTCTACGGATTGTCCTTTATGCTGCTCACGTTGGCGCTGAAGACGATCGACGTGAGCGTGGCCTATGCCGTTTGGTCAGCTGTTGGCACGGCCTGTATTGCCGTCGTCGGTGCCGTGTACTTCAAGGAGCCGATGACGGCCCTACGGATGGGCTGCCTGCTGCTGATCATCGTCGGCGTCGCCGGACTACAGTTCAGCAGCCAACAACCGCATTAAGTTGCCGCCAACGAGCATTCAGCGATGCGCGGCTTCAGCGCTACATCACTCGGCAGCGGCCACGGCAGTCTTCTGTACGACTTCTTCAGCCGCCGGAGCTTTGAACGTGACTGTGGTGCCCTCGCCGTTCAAGCGCTCAGCGAAGCGGCGTGGAATACGGCAGTCGAGCACGACGCGCGAATCGTGATATTCGCGGTTGGTCACGTCGGCATGCTCGGCGAGGTAGGCCAACAACCGCCCGTTGCCAGCGCTGGTCTCGATCTGTGCTTCTATGTAACCTTCGCCGAGCCGAGCCGCCACTTGCTGTTGCAGGCGTTCGACTCCTTCTCCGGTCACAGCGCTTAAGGTGACCACGTTCTCGTGTTCGGCACGCAGCACGTCGACAAACGATCGATCGGGGCAGGCGTCAATCTTGTTGAGGACCAGCAGCACGTTTCCGCAATCCACGCCGATCTCTTCTAGTACGCTGTAGACCGTTTTGATTTGCCGTTCCGCTTCGGGGTGACTTGCGTCGACAACGTGCAGCAGCAGGTCGGCGTGACGGGCTTCTTCCAAGGTTGATTTGAAAGAGGCCACCAAATGGTGCGGCAGGTCGCGGACGAAACCGACCGTGTCGCTAAGCAGCACCTCACCCCAATTGGGCAGCGACCAGCGGCGTGTTCGTGTATCGAGGGTGGCAAACAACTTGTCGGCCACCAAAACCTCAGCACCGGTGACCAATCTCATCAGTGTGCTCTTACCGGCGTTGGTGTAACCCACCAGCGAGACCGTCGCCTGGTCACGTCGGGCCCAGACGGTTCGTTCGCGCCGTTTCTCCACGTCGCGTAGTTTTCGCTTGAGCTCGGCGACGCGGCGGTCGATCAGGCGCCGGTCGGTCTCGAGCTGCTTTTCGCCCGGCCCGCGGCCAGTTCCGACCCCGCCCTCGATGCGCTCCAGGTGAGTCCACATTCGCTTCAAGCGATTGCGGAAATAGAGCAGTTGCGCAAGCTCGACTTGTAGCTTGGCTTCGTAGGTTTGCGCGCGCGAGGCGAAGATGTCGAGGATGACTTCGCTGCGATCGACCACGACCGTGTTCGTGGCTTCCTCGAGCTTGCGGCCTTGCGCCGGCGTGAGATTGTTGTCGAAGACCACCAGCTCGGCATTGCACACGCCGATCAGCTGCTTCAGTTCCTCGAGCTTGCCGCTGCCCAGGCATGTTGCAGGATGGGGCCGCTCGCGAACCTGAGTGAGCGTGCCGACGACCGCCACACCGGCGGTCTTGACGAGGCCTCTCAGCTCATCGAGGGCATGATCCTTGTCGATCTTTTCAACGGGATCGAGAACAGAAACGAGAACTGCCTGTCTTTGCCGAACTTTGAGTTCTTCGCGTTTGGGATCTGCCAAGTAAGCTCGCTGCCTCCGGAAGAAGATTCTGAGCCCTCGCTGACCTACATACAAGTCTAAGGCCGCATTCGAGGTGCATCAATGAGTATTGTCAGTTCGCAGACACATCCGCCGATGGGCAGGTTCACGACGTTGCTGCGATAACTCGCTTCCAGAGAAAGGGTTTCGCTGGCTCGGTGATGGCGCGAAGTTGTCTGATGCGAGGCCAGAAAAAAAGAAGAAGGCCGGGAGAATGCGGGGGCTTCTCCCGGCCCTGGGCTTGGTGTGAAGAAAAGGTGGGGTGATTAGGTGGGGGTAAGGCCCGTCTCCACGGGCCGGCGGGGGCTCTCTCTCTTCTCGCAGTGCTCAACGATCCGCGAGGGACCGCCAAGTGATTTCTGGGTTCTCTCTCACTCGATGGAAGGTTAAAGCAGCGCGCGTGCCAATCCGGTACGATCGTCAAGGTTTGGCGGGCCACGCCAGCCTGCAAAGGCAGCCGAGTCGGCAGCTTACGACAATCGCGTCTGTTTGTGCCCGTCGGCAAGTACGCTAGCCGCCATCCCGCTGATTGCAGTTTCTACACGTCGCTGGGATGCAAGAATGACAAGGATCAGCAGGGTCGCCGCCAGCACTATTCGGCGCTGACCACCTCGATCTGCATGCTTCCCAGCACCCTCAGCAAGGGAAGAAACGCGGTGACCGGGGCCGCTCCTTCGTCGGAAAAGCTGGATTGAGCCAGCTTGATGTGGGCCGCGCCGATGCCGCCTCGCCCGAGCGTCGCATCGAGGGGAATCCATTGGCCGTCGATCCAGGCTTCGGTCCACATGTGGCCGCCAAAGCTCGACCGACTTTCGATGTACACCAGGCCGACGGCTACTTGCGAAGGAATCTTTGAGGCTCTCAACATGGCCGCCAACAGCACCGCGTGCTCGGTGCAGTCTCCTTCGAGACTTTGTGCCACCTCGGCCGCCGACGCCAGCGCCGTTGAGAAGTTCTTCTGTGTCAACTTCTGGCTGACATACCGCTCAAGTCGGACGGCGGCTCGGGCCGGGTTCAATTCTCCCCCGGCTGCGCGCTTGGCGTGTTGCCGAACGCGAAAGTCATCGGCCTGCAAGTATTGGGAACTCTGGAGAAACTCCGCATCGATGCCCACCTTCTTGTATCCGCCCGGCATTGGCAACGAACTAACCGTCAACAGCACCGTTTCATCATCGACAGGCTCGATTTGTTGTGCTCCGTCGGCGACGAGATAGTCGGTAGGATCCTCACCCGGTGTGGAAATGCGGTAAACAGCTTTCGAAGTTCGATGTCCCCTGCGCAGCGGTTTTTTCACGTGAATCAGCGAATTGACGGCAATGTCGAGTTCCGCCCCCGCAATTGCCTTGAGCGCTTCCTCCTTCGAAACTGCATACGTCGACATTGCCGTCGCTAGAAAAGGCGTGTCGGTGCGGCGGGTCTTGCCCGTGTCGTCCAGATAGGCGACAACCGGCATGGTCGGCAGGGCCGATTGCTCGATTCGGACCTTGAGCAAGTCGACGCGTTCTCCGTCGAGCATTTTCACCGACGCCATTCCGCTGGCGGTCAGGCGGACGGTTGACGTCTTGCCCAGTTCAGGGAGAAACGTATCCAACGTCCGGACTTCGCCCGCTTTCATCGGACGATTTCGGACGTAGCGGTCAATGTAAGCCGGCGACTTCACACCGGCCCTGATGGGAATTCGTTGTTCCCGCTTTCGGCCGGCCGTTGAAGTTTCCAGCACCAACAACCGTGTGCCCGGATCGGTTCGACTTTCGTCAACCGAGCCGGTCATGGTCAACGAACCGGCTGGCGGGTTTTGCATCTCAAAGGTAAACGACAGCAGGTCTCCCCGGAGGGTTTCGGTCGTCTCCAACAGTGTCGTCATCTTCAGTTCTTGACCGAAGCGTTTGACGGTCATCCGCATCTCGTTTTCGGTCATCACAAGCGTGCGACCCTCGACGCGACGCTGGGCTTCGGTGATTCGCGAATAGCCAATCCGGTCTTTTCCGAGATAGATCACCTGCCACTGCTCAGTGGGCCGGCTTTCGGCCTTCTTGTGGCGCGGATTGGGATCCGCACAACGAGCGGGCTCCGTGTGAAACAGCCCGGCCAACGCCAACCCGATCGAGAGCACGAGGGCACGACGGTGGGCGGGGCGAATCGGGTGACTCATGGTCTGTATCCTTCCAGTTCAGCGTACGTCCAAGTGAAACCATCTGACGGGTGCCGACGACACCTGTCGAACCCGTGACCATGAGTATCTGTGTGCCTCCTCAATCCTCGGGGGATCGTGAAGTACTCCGTCTCCGTCGTGGAGTGCGGGCCGCAGTTTACCCTTTGACGGCCCACTACGGCAAATGCCGCGGTTGGTATTGCTTCGCCGCCGCGCGTCCGGCTATGTCGGGACGTCTTGCCATCGAGATTCTCGCTGCGCGTGCACGCGTCGGCATCTACTTCCGATGGCCGGCCCCACAGCAGCATGCCAAGCGACGGCTGCACGCAGAACAACCTCAACCGGTGTCGCCCCACATTACTATCGAAACCTGGCAGGCCGCGGTCAATCAGCGTTTTCCCCTCCCGGCGATCGGGATTGTCCTGATCGGTTGAATGGCGAAACGGACGTCGCTGCATGACCGGGACAAGCGGGTCGCACCGTTGGCGCGGGATTTGCGGACCAGTCGGAACCTACTGCCACCATCGGATTCGAATCGGCAGTTCGATCCGCAAAGGTGGACGGCTTCGCTGACCGGCCAGCTTGCCGCAAGCGGTGCCGCCCGCTGGAACGGGAAGAATCGCAGGGAAACCCCGCGTATTGCCCGCGGTCGGTCCTGCACACCGGAAAACGCGTGCTAAAGTTGCGTGTTCCCAGGGACGGCGTTCACCCCGAATGCATCCAAAGCCCCTAACGACGGGGATTTGGGAACAGACCAACGAATCGACTACCGCCGGCCACCCAGCCGTGAGAGGGATCAAATACAGATGGGATTCATACAGCGATTTTTGAAGAGCACGTATCGTGATGGCCAGCTTCCCCACCAGGAAAGCAGCTTCATGGAACTGTCCGAAGACCAGCTGGAGGCCCATTTGGGTGTCGCCCGCTACGGAAACTTCATGCTCACCGACGCCGTCCGACCCTCATACGATCTGCAAGTTGTACCTCAGGCCGGATATCGTCACGACGAATACCACGATCGCGAAAGCGGCATTCGGATTCCGGTGTGCATGGCGGCCGCATCCCGCGAGTGCGTGCTGGATTTGTTCCTCGACTTGCTGGATCCGCTGGGCGACGAAGTCGACGTCGTCCTGGAAACCAGCCACGATCGAGAGAACGGCTCCCACCTTGACATGTACCGCGAGAGCATCGATCTGCCAGTGCTCAAGAGCACGCTCTACGATTTTGAAGATGTCTTGCTCGACGACGGATGCCTCGGCATTGCCGTGCTCAACAGCCACATTCCGTTGGAGATCCAGTTCGACGAGCACAAGCTGTTGATCATGTACGGACACGAACTCTCCGAGTTCGAGCGGATCTTGAGCGATTACGACGTGCACTGTCAGGAAGACATCAAGTTCATCACCGAAGCCGAGCACGTGCACTCGTCCAACGACGAGTTCGTGGAGAAGTTCGACCAGCTCCGATACCGCCTCGGTATCGACGATTGAGCATGGGGGCGGCGTGCCTCGCGCAGCGTGGGCATGAAGGGACGATCGACGGGGCCTTGCGCAAGACAAGCGCGGCCTCAGCACCGTTAGCTAAGCGGGCTGTCTTGCGCGGATGACGGACAAGGATGCTTCGGTTTGTGCTCGGGCGTCGCGGGCTTCGAGGATGATGCGTCGGAACACATCGGCATGCTTGACGCCTTGCAATCGCATTAGCTCATTACCGTCGCCGTCCAAAGCGACCAGGTCGGCCGCCTTGTAAAACTGCTGACCTGGTAGAACCTCAAGTTGAATGTCCGCGATCCCCGGAAGCGGTGTCTCTTGGATCAACCGGCTGCCTAGCATTGCCCAGCGTTCCAGCGAGCGGTTGGTCAGCACGTAACGCTCGCCCATTGCCTTGGTCCGCAGGTACTCAAGCGCCCCAATGGGGGCCAATGGCAGGCCGAAGATCAGATTCGAAAGCTTTGGACCCAAGATCGGCACGGGAATCGAATCGGCAATATTGCCGATCAGCCTGCCCAATCCAGTGGCGGCAATGGACGGGTATTGCCCCATGATGGTGTTTTCGATCCCGGCACTCACACCAGAGATGGCTTGAAGCTTCCGCGAGGACATAGCCGGCAATTCTTACAACGACGCGATCTCGGGCTGTCTGCCAGACCGCGAAGTGGACCTAACCCGCCGAATCGGACGATCAGCTCGACGTGAAGACTGGACGATTCGGGCCAATGAAGCAGCGCAAATTAGCAAACAGGCTGCCGGAATTCCAGCGTATCGAAGGCAGCGCCAAAGGCCAGTGCACGAACTCATTCCTGGCTGACCCGGCTAAAGCGCAGACAATCCGCGCTGCCTCACTCAGGGAGTGAGACCCGCAATACGCAGCGAAACCCAATATCGGCCAAGTGTTCGCGTTCGTGGGCGCCGTGCCTGTGCCATGCCTTCCATCCGGGACCGTTGCCCTTGACGACTCGATGTCCCTTGGTCGATGACCTGGGCGCTCCCTGCCAGTCCCGCAATCGCGAATTGCCCGCAGCTGCCGCGGCATCGGCGTGGCCTTGGTCTGAATAGCGGTCTTTGCACCACTCGCGGGCGTTTCCCGCTAGATCGACGACCCCGTAAGGGCTCAGGTCGGTCCGAAACGATCCGACCCCGCCGATCTCATCGCGCGGGCGATAACGCTGCCACAAAGCTCGCCCGTTCCCCCAAGGGTGTGCGAATCCCGCTTCCCCGCGGGCCGCCTTCTCCCATTCCGCTTCAGTTGGCAGGTCCTTGCCTGCCCACTTTGCGAAGATGACGGCGCCGCTCCAAGTGAGACCCAGCGCCGGGTGGTCGTAAGGCGATGATTCGTTTGTCGGCGTCTGCCGTTTGCGATCGCTGCCGACGGATTCCTGGAAGACTTGATAGCGTGCCAACGTCACTTCGTCGACGTCGATGTAGAACGGGTCGAGGTAGACCAGCACTTCGGGAGTCGCGTTGTCCGGTCCCTCGTCCGATCCCATCACCGAAACACCAGCTGGCACCAGGGCCATCAGCACGTCGTCAGTATCGCCGACGATTCGCAGCGGCAGCCCGTTGGGTGAATAGCCGGCGTGCTCAACTGCTGAAAATCCTTCGGGCAGTTCGAAACTGCGATTCGGTTTTCCGGGCGGTTTCGGTCGCGGTAGATCGATCACGGCATACATTGTCGAGTCGAGCCCGGGTGCGGGAAAGTCCATCGCCAGCAACTCCTCATCCGAAACGGACCCGACAATTTCGTACCGCGGTTCCGGTCCGACGATTTCGAACGTCTCGCCCGCTTCAGCAAGCTCGGGGCTCTTCTCCGGGACGGTCGCGGGCTGTACCGGCTTTTGTTCTGGTTTTGGATTGGCGGCTGGTTCTTCCAAACGCTTGCTCAACTGCGGGGGACGCTGCTGCGGCTCCGGATCGTTCCCTCCGCAGCCTGCCACCAGCAGCAGGCCGCTGGCAATCAGCAAACCGGCCATCGGAGTGAGAGAGCGCCTGTTGGGATACGACATGACTGTGGCCCTGGTTCGACTGAATTGGTCGGGCGCATACCGGAATAGTTGCGCTGGGCTCATTTTTGTACATCTACGGCGGAGAAACAAGTAGTTTTTCCCGCCCGGATGACAGACGCCTCAATCGCAGTCCGGAGTCTCCTCGATCGCCTTTTGCAGGCAGGCTTCGAATCCGCTCCATTCACCGAGGCGTTTTGCACAGTGGCCATTTGCGAAGATCCGCACCCGCTTGACGTAGTCGTCGAATTGCCGGTGCGCGAGGGCTTCGACGACTGGAGAGACTTGCTGCAGCGGCCGATACAGCCCTTCTTTGGGATAGTAGATGTCGACGCGAAACTCGACTTCTCGGTGCTGCGGCGGAGCGTCGAGCAGTACGTCGGTTCGCGACAAGGGCTCATTCAATTCGCGCCCGGCCCGCTCGGCCAGTCGTTCGCTGCACCGCACAAGAAATGTGTAGGGTCGTTGGGCGAGCATCTCATACATTTCGCGGTCGCGATCGTGGCTGAATTCCGCCACCCGTTTGTAGAGCTGCCGTTTCGGCCCGAACAGTCCGTCCAACAGCGGTTCGCATTCGGTTCCCGCGGCTTGTTTCCGCAGCTGGGCAATCGTTTCCGATTCACTTTTCTGAAAGAACACCTTCAGATCGAGGTCGCGATACAGCTCGAAAAAGCTCCGACCAAACATACACGTCGCCGACCGGACGGCATGATGCCAGTAGACCTCGCTGAACATGATGTAGCGGGCGAAGACCATCATCTCGGCGGCGGTCTTGCCTTTGTAGCTGAGCGCCAACCCGTCGCCGGCCTCGTTGACCAACAGCGACTGCATTAGCCTGTTCCGATCGAAGTTCCGGCCGTAGGGCACGCCGGCGTGTAGGCTGTCGCGGTCGAGGTAATCCATCTTGTCGATATCGATCGGGCCCGACAGAATCGAACGCAGGAGTCTGAATGCGGGCGAATCGTTGCGGGCCACCAGCACGTCCAGCACTTCGCCCGGATCGAGCCGCCACTCGTCGCGCAGGACCTGCGCAATCTCCCGGTCGTCGGACAGAAACTCAGCGGCGAATTGTTCGTGCGGCGGGAGTTCCGCCAGCGCCATGTCTTCAATCGGGTGGCAGAACGGCCAATGTCCCAAATCGTGCAGCAAGGCGGCCGCCAGCAGCACCTCGGCCAGGTGGACGTCGATTGTTTCGCAAAACCGCGAATCCTGACCGAGCTGACATAGATACTGCAGCGCATTGCGGAACACGCCCAGGGCATGCTCGAACCGCGTGTGGGTGGCCCCGGGGTAAACGCGCGAAGCCAGGCCGAGTTGTGTGATGCGACCCAGACGCTGAAACTCGGCCGTATCAACCAGCGCGCGGACGCGCGGAGTGAACGGGACATCCTGCTCTTGCGGAATCCGAATCAATCCGCGGCCGCTCTGCAGATTCGCCAGTTCGGGAATTTCCAACACGGCGTGAGGCATGGTGCGTCTTCCAGCAGCGCGTGGGGAGGCGGCCTTTCAAACCGTCCTGGATTGCGACGTCACCTTCCCCGCGGCGACATCTGGGACGCTCTGCTGCGGCGCAAAAAGTTCCGTCACCACGTCGGCAATCCGTTCGTCGTTCTGCTGCACGCCCTCGCCGAGCATGGCCGTCCACAGCTCGCGCCCGTCGGCGATGGCCGTTTGCAAAGCCGCGGGCCACTCCGCTTCGGACGTCGTCTGCAGCGGTTGGCCGGCAATCGCCCTGGCTAGGCGTTCCGGCAGCGCATCGATTTTATCGACCGTCTCGAAGCCAACTAGACCGGCCAACAGCGGGTTGATCCGACCCACAATCAGAGACCGCGCATCGTCGCTATAGGCAACCAGCGGCTTGCCCAAAGTCCAGGCGATGGCGGCTTCTGAAACGGCTCCCTCATCCGGCGTCCGCCCGTTGAGATTCCAGACGACCGCGTCGCATTCCACCGCCAACTGATACACGTCGAGCGCAAAAATCGCCTGATGCAAAGACCGCCCGGCCAACACCGGATCCCAACCGCGGTCGATCAAGACGGCTCGAACCAGCCGAAACTCCATGCCGTCCCGATGTGGCACGTAGACACTGTAACCTGCATCGCACAGCCGCCCCGCTATCGTCTCCATTTCCCGCCGTTCTGAGCCATTGAACAGAGGCCCGGCACAATACACCCGCAACGCGTCTGAAATGTGAGATTGGGTCATGTGAATTCCTTTCCGTTCGGCTGAAAGATGTCTTCCCTGTCCGCCTCGATTATACAGCGGTGCAACCGCAAGGGCATGTGGTCCAGGGAATCCAAGCCGTGGGTCGGTTTGAGCCACGGCACGACCGCCGAGCGGATGTGACGGTTGTCTGGCTTGAAGGCACATTGGCGGGCGAGACGATCCCGACAGCTTGACATGGACATTCGCACACTTTCATAATCTCGGTATTGCAGCCTGTTTCAGCCTGGACCGCCGGTCACTCACCTAATGGATAATGAAAGGGGCGTCAGCGTGAACATCGATGAACAACTCACACGGCTCGAAACACGTGGCCGAACCCTCAGATTATCCGCAGTTGGCGTGGTCGTCGTGTTGGCGTTCGATGCATGTGTCGCCGCCGCGCCCCCTGTCGATACCCCGAAAGGGATAAACCCCTTCGAGAAGGCACTTGGCAGATCGACCCCGACCGCCAGCAAGATCCGCGGTGTGTTCGTCGGGGTCGGCAAGCGCAGAAAGTTGCAGGAGATCACCGTTAGACGAGGCACGATTCTCAAGGCTCAGAAGCGATCGGTTCAAATTGCGATCGACGGGAGCGCTCAGACGGTCTTGACAAGTCGTCTGTGGATCGTGAATGGCAAAGAGCCGCAGCGGCTAAACTTAGACAAACCGCCCAACGTGGGTACGCCGGTCGATGTCGGTTTTGTTCGGAAGACGGCGTACGTATGGATTGTCGAGCTGAAGCGGACGCCGCAACCAACGCGACCCGAGCCCCGCGAAAGACGCGACGACGTGAAGAAGAAGGCGGTCGATCCCTACGAGATGATCGGCAAATCACAGTCGGGTCGACTAGAGGTTAGAGTTGCCGCCAAGGTTCTGTATTTTTCGCGTCCGAAAGAGGAGGGCCGTTGGTTTCCCAAGCCGAGCGAGTTTGTGAGGATGAGATTCGATGGAGAACCTCCACTTGCCGGGTTCTTCGAAATCGACGGGCGACCACAGAAGATTCAGGTGACGACCGAGACTCCGGAAGTTGCGTCCATCTCTTCGAGCGGATTCTTCGTCGAGCTGGAGAGACCCGGGAAGGCAGTCATCGTGGTGACCGTTGGTGACGAAGCGGCAACGCTCAAGATTGAGGGAGTGGAAGCACCCTTCGGCCTTGGAGTGTCCACCGACGACCTGATTGAAGCAATCGGATTTCCGGAAAGTCGGCAAGAAGTGTCAGCTAGCTGGCCGGAGTCCAAGTCTGTCGACGGCATGGGATACTATCCGAAAGCAGGTGATTCGATCTCTGTAGAACACTGGAAGTTCAACGAATACCCGAACGCTGTGTTTGTTGTTCGCTACGAACGACTGGTCCGACTGCATACCGCCGGCGTGCACCGGAGCTACTGAGGAGCAATCAATGAGGCCTGACCCGTGTCAGGAACCGTTTTCCTGCTTCTTGGGACGGCCACGCGACCGCAGCGTCCTCTTCAGCCCCGGCCGCCGCGCCGTCAAGTATGCCGGCACCAAGGGGCCGACAACAAAGACTCCCGACCTCCCGACCCCTTTGAGTCGCGCAATCGACTGGCGGCGCTGCGAACTCGCCCCGATTCCTCCGCTCGAATCTCGATCATCGAACGGCCGCTCGTTCGAAATCGCACAGACCCAGCTCAGAGCTCGTCGATCATCACTTCTACTACGAACAGGGATGGTTTCGAATCGACGGATGTCATGCCCAGGATGACGGGGCGATTCGGCATGGCCCTGATGATCGTGCTCAGATCGCAGAGCTTCGACGCCGATCCTTCCTTGTGGGCAGAAAGTTCGATCTGCAGTTGATTCGTCCCATGCATCAGCCGTCCCGAGAACTCGAGACGAGCCTCGCCAACGTGTAGCATGGCCCCGCCTGTCGACTCGAAGCTCCCATCGCCAATTTGGGTGTTGTTGATCACCATTTGGACCGCTGTGTTCATGTCGCCGAGGCCGAATTTCTGCGAGATCTTGGTGATCGTTTGACGCAAGTCTTCGGGAACTGGTGCCGGCTCCTCCCATGCCAAAGCACTATCAATCAGCCAGACAATGCGAATCTGTACGGGTTGGAGTAGTCCCTGCGGGACGTCGAGTTCAGCAACGAGCGCCTTGACCGCGGCGATGTCCTCTGCCGGTCCGTTGACGATCAAGCTGTTGGTCGTGCGGTCCGTCTCCATCCGGGTGTTCCTGAGTCTCAGCGGGTCAGTCGCGTTGAATGCATCGGATGCCGGAATGTTCTTCAGCTCAATGACGGCCGTCTCATGCTTCGGTGCAGGCTGCCTAACATCGAGCTTCTTGAGCAACTCTTCGACCGTCTGCAGCGAATTTCCGGCACCGACCGCGATCAATGAGTTGGCCCGCTCATCAACGGCGAAGCGGACGCGGCTGACGTCGTCGTCGGTCATCTCGGCGAAGACGTCCGAGAGAACCTCGGCGGCGTCACCAGCCTGCATTTCCGTCAACGTGAAGATCTTGATCTCCTTCTTTGGGGCGCTCCTGAATCCGTCGTCATTGGGGGCCGGCTGCTGGGCGAACGTCTGCGGCGTCGCAACGAGCGTGCAAAATGTCACGATCAAGACAGCTAAGATGGGGCGGTACTTCATGGCTCACTCCTGGCAAAAGGTGTCAGCGGCGTCTGTCGACGACTCCGCTCAGTTCAATTCAGTCTTGTTCTCCACAATCGGGTAGATCCACACGACCGTGACATCGGGATCGTCGATATCAATGGGCACACCGATCACATCGTCAGGCAATTCAACGACCGGCGACGGAGCGAGCGTCTCGCTCCAGGGAGTTCGTGCCACTTCGGCTGGAGGTTCCGGCTGCTGGGAGGGCTGGCCGTCGAACACAAACACGGCGGCCCAGACCAGGCAGGCAGCCACCAGCGCTGCAATCGGCCCGCCGAACGATTTACGTTCCTCGCAACGCTGCAGACTGGTCGCATCGCTATCGATCCGCGCGAACAGGCTGGGGCTCGGCGACTCCAGTGCACTCGTCGCAGTTCGCAGCATGCAGGACATCGCCACCCATTCGTCAACGGCCTCCCGGCAGGCATCACAGGCATCTTGATGCTCGGTGAATATCAGCATTCGGGCCGATGGCAATTCACCGACGAGATACTCATCCAGCCAGTCGCAGATTTGTTCGGAGTGTTGTGTCATGTCTGTTGAGAGACTTTCTGTCGCATCCTTTTGCGAGCCAGCGAAAGATTGACTTTCGCGGTGTTCTTCTCGATCTGCAAAACTTCGCCGACTTCACTCAGGGACAACTCCTCGACTGCCGTCAGGTAAAGCACCGCCCGTTGGCGGGGCGGCAATGCATCGAGCCATTCGAGGGCTTGCCGCAGGTCTTCTTCGATCTCGATGCCTTGCTGCGGTGTGTGGGAGCTTGCGGCTACCTGGTCCATCAGCGGTTCCGTCAAAGTTGCGATCTTCCCTGGGTGCGAGTCCGATCGCCGGAATTCGTCGGATTGCAGATTCGCGGCGATGCGAAACAACCACACTCTGGCAGCCCGCCGGTCTCTCAGTTGCTGCCTTCTTTGCCAGGCGCGCAGGAACGTTTCCTGGGTCAAGTCTTCGGCGCCGTGCCGATTGCCCGTAATGCGCAACGCGAATCGGTATACCTGGGGAACAAATTCTGCCAACCATTCCGGCACCAATCTGCTTCCAATTCGCCGTCCTAAGCGGTAGTCACCGTTCAGCGGCCGCTATCCTACAGTGTGAGACGGGAAATCAGTCGAAAGGTTAAACGGAATTTGGCTGAATCTTGCGTGTCTGCGAGAATGAGTGCGTCCCACGTCCGCCGGCCGGTCGGTCGGCTATGATGAAACCGTAACCGTTTAGTTTCATACGTTTATTCCTGCTTCTTTGTGACCGTGCCGAAATCAAGCCAACCCGCCACCATTGAGCCGCGCCTGCTTGCGGGATTGTTGATGTTGATTTGTGCGACCGGGCTGCATGCTATGAGCGTGCAGACGGTGCTGAGCAGTCAGTTGATCTCCTCGTACTTGATGAGCACCCGGCTCTGGCAGCGCATCGTCGAACTGTTGGGTGGGCGGATCAGCACAGGGATGTCGGGAGACGTGATCGCCCAAGTCGATCTCGGACCGATCGCTATTGCCGAAAGCACCGTCGCCCTGCTGACCGTCGGCTTGGGAGCCTGGTGGATTGCCCGGCGGCGGGGAGTCGGCTTCTCCCAGGCACTGGCGGACTGGTCGCTGCTGGGCTGGTTGTGGTGGTTGGTGCCAGGTGCCTGGGAAGTTGCGCAGTGGTTCGCTCCGCAGGTGGTCCGGCAGTTTTTGGCTGCCACACCGCACCTCTGGTGCGCGTTGATGTTGGCCGGGTGGCTGGCGACGTTCTTTGCCCTTTCGAGTCGCACCGGCTCGCAGACAGTTTCTCCAATCACAGTTTCTCCAATCGAGGACAACTACCGGGCGCCAGTGCCGGTGCTGTTGGCTGTTGCAGCGTTCGTTCTCGTGTTTGTGGCCATGAACTGGCAGTTGTACCACGGCCTGTGGGTGCCGCACGGCGATTCGGCGATGTACGAAGAGCATCTGTGGAATCTGATGCACGGCAAGGGTTTTCGCAGCTACCTCGATCAGGGGCTGTTTCTGGGCGAGCACATCCAGGTGGTCCACGTGGCGCTGACCCCGCTGCACATGCTCTGGTCCGATCATCGGCTGCTCGAGCTGTGCGAGTCGCTGGCGCTGGCTTCGGCGGCGATCCCGGTATTCTGGATCGCACGTCGGCATACGCGATCGAGAAGCGCGGCCATGCTCCTGGCGTGTGCGTATCTGCTGTACGTGCCCATGCACTATCTCGACATTGCCATCGACCTGAAGACGTTCCGGCCGACTTCATTCGGCGTGCCGCTGCTGTTGTTGGCCATCGACCAGTGGGAACGGGGCCGGCTGCGAACGTCCGCGGTGCTATTGGTGCTGACGCTCTCGGCCAAAGAAGAATACGCAATCGTGATTGCATGCTTCGGAGCCTGGATGGCCGTTTGCGGCCATCGCCGGTTGGCGGGGGGGTCGTCGGCTTCGGCGACGAGCGAAAGAATCTTTGGCGGCGCAACAGCGGTCTGCGCGACTGCTTACCTGTTGCTGGCCGTGTGGGTCGTCATCCCCTGGTTTCGGTCGGGGGAGGAAGTACACTACACGCGCTATTTTGACGGCCTGGGCAATTCGCCTGGGGAGATCGTGCGAAATGCGATCACGCAGCCCAGCCTGGTGCTGGGAAAGTTCTTCAGCGGCCGGTCCGTGTACTACGCATTGGTGTTGTTGCTGCCTTTGGGCCTGTTGCCGCTGCGTTCGCCGGGGCGATTGGCCGTCGCCGCACCCCTGTTTGGCATGCTGTGCCTGCTCGAACTGGACGGGCCGGTCGTCCCGCTGCACCATTTTCACGCGCCGGTGATTCCGATACTGATGTGGTCGGCGGCGGCGGGACTGGGCTGTTTGTTTCCGAAACGCGGAGATGCTGCCGTTGCCGGCGAGGGGCACAAGTCGGCGTTCAGATTTCCCAACTGGGCGGCCCGCTTCGCCTGCACGAGCGCGTTGGCCACAAGCTGCTTTCTAAGTCTGAGCCCGATCGGAGTTCCGTTCTGGGACCCCGGCTCACGCCACTATTGGCGCAGCCTGTACGTGCCGGGCAAGCGTGCCGAAATGTTCCCGCAGGTCTACGAACTCATCCCGCCAGACAGCCGCGTGGCGTCCACCGACTTCGTGCATCCGCGGTTCACACATCACGAACGATCATACGACTACAGCGACTACAAGCGCAAGGTCAGCGGCTACGAACTGCGCGTGCCCGATGACACCGACTTCATTGTGATCGACACGCAGCATCCCTACAGCGAAGTGCGGGCCCCTGCCGACGTGCGAGAACTGAAACGGGATCCGGACGGCTGGGAGCTGCTGCCCGATACGACAGAAGGCTACTTCATCGTTCTGCGGAGAAGTCGATAAAGAGCGGAGCCGAGAGTTTCAATGACGACACGCATTCAATACCGGGAAACCCGCGACATCGACTTGGCTGACGTGCTGGCACTGTACCGCGCCAACGGGTGGTCGTCGGCAGACAAGCCACAAGAGTTGCACCGTGCCCTGGTGAACTCACACACATTGGTGACGGCATGGGATGACGAGCAGCTGGTGGGGCTGGGGAACGCCATTTCCGATGGGTCGCTGGTTGTCTATTACCCGCACCTGCTGGTACTACCGGACCATCGCGGTTTCGGAATTGGACGGGAGATCGTGCAACGGTTGGGCAAGAAGTACGCCGGATTCCATCAGCAAATCTTGGTCGCCGACTTTGACGCAGTCGAGTTCTACAAGAAGTGCGGGTTTGTTCCGGCCGGTCAGACCGAGGCGATGTGGATCTACGACGGAACCGAACACTGAGGTTCGAATCAGCCGGGTTTCTTGCCCACGATGTGCACGGTGGCACCGCTCCGCATAGCCGTCGTCAGCAAACTCAGCGCCAGCGCGACCGGCATGCCGCAGTAGTAGGCGAGCTTCATCTTCAACCGAGTCGACCCCGGCAAGGCCTTGACCGCCGGATCGTTTCCATGTTGCAGCATCGTGTACAGCGAGTTGCGCGGCATGGAGTGTCCGCGATTGAGTGCGCTTTGCACCCAGCCGAACGGGTTCTGGCGGAGCGAAAAATGGTGCGCCTCCCGGCACTCGAAACCGCAATCTTGCAGCAATTGCCGGAGAGCCTCGGACGGGAAGTGATACAAGTGCCGCGGCAAATCCAGATGAAACCACGCCGGCCCGGCCCACCGTGCCTGCAGACTGGAAAAGTTGGGGACCGCCACAATCGCCCGTCCGCCAGGCCGCAGAATGCGTTCCATTTCGACGATGGTTTCGCGGGGATCGGTCACGTGTTCGAGCACGTGCCAGATCACGATGCGATCGAAGTAGCCCGCTTCATACCCGGCTTGGGCCAGGTGAGACGCGATGCGCACTTCGGCGCGGGGATCGACGCCTTCGGCAGCCGTCTCGCTGACTTCGACGCCGTGGGCTTCGTACCCCATGTCTGCGAAGGCCCGCAGCAGCACGCCGCGTCCGCAGCCGACGTCGAGGATTTTGGCGTTGGGCTTCAGGCCCCGCATGAGAAAGCGGGCATGTCTGGCCGCTACGATTCGAACCATGCGCTCGACCATCGGTTCGAACTTGGTCCCAGTCTCGCCGTAGTATTCCTGAGGATAGAATCCGGCGATCTGTTCCTCATCGGGCATGGGATGCAGGCTGCCCAGCCCGCATTTCTCGCACACAACCACGCGCGAGCTGATGCCTTCCACCTGAAAAGCGGGGACGGCACGGTTGTGGCGGCAGACGGGGCAGGGCGCAACCTCCACCGGCACCCGCTCGGCAGGGGCTACCGGGTCGACGCCACAGTCATACAGATGTTTTTCCACGTTGGATTCCCTAGAAGTCGTTCGACTGCTGGCGGCGGGCGACTTGATCGGTGCGAGGATGGAATGATGGTTTGCTGAAAAGCGACCGCCGGAACGTCCGGCATCGCGGGTCGTGCCGATTGCCAAAGAGGCAGGGAGCGGACCGCACTCCTGGTGATGCGAGCCGCTGCGGGCGTCATCCATCCAACAACGCAACCGAGCCCCGTGTCAAACGACTGCAGGATTTCGATTCTGAACCGCCGCAGAACACCGCTTGGCAATAAGAGAGGCGCTGTGCGATGATCGCTGGCAGCAGATACTGACGACGCAGCCAACCGGCAACAATTCCAGGTTGGCTGCGACGATGCGGGAGAGGAGATGTCGATTCAAAACGAACGGTCCGTTTCGAAATGGCCGTTTACGTTCTACGCGGCAGTTTGCCTGCTGGCGGCTTGGACCTTGTTCTACAACCTGGGCGACCGGCTGCTGTGGTCCGACGAGGCCGAATCTGCGCTGCTGGCGGTGAACATCACCCAGTACGGAATCCCGCGCACAGTCGATGGCCGCAATCATTTGACGCTGCATGGCGCCGACGTCGATGGCAATGCGCAGCAGGTCTGGGTCTGGTCGCCGTGGGCGGATGAATACCTGGCCGCACTCTCTTTTCTCGTCTTTGAGCCAAGTACGGTTTCCGCCCGTCTGCCCTTTGCTGGCATCGGACTGCTATCGGTCGTCCTGCTGGGACGCTTGACCTATCGGCTGTTCGAATCTCACGCGAGTGCCGTCACGGCGATGCTGCTGTATGCGACGAACGTCGCGTTTCTGCTACACGCCCGTCAATGCCGGTACTACGCGCTGCTGATGGCGGCGCAGATCGTGCTGGTGTCTGGGTATTTCGATCTCTCGCAGCGCAGAGGGCGGATCGGAAGTGTCCAGGTCATGGCCGCTCTGGCGCTGCAGTTCTACTGCAACTACATCGTGATCGTCGGCAATGTGCTGGCGTTGGTCGCCGCGGCATTGGTCGGTCGCCGCGGGCGGCGGGGACTAATGTCTTGGGCGGCCGCTTCGTTGTTGGGCGCCGGATCGTTGGCGGTGCCTTGGCTCCTGTATGCGCAGCCGGCGGCTGGCCAGGCGCAGGAAATCGGGCGGCAATCCTGGGGCGCAACGCTTTGGTACTACCTCAGCGAGTTGAATCTACATGTGCTGCCGGTGATTGTGTTATTGATTCCGGCGATCGCTTATCTCTTTCGACTGCTACGAGGCCGTCGACCGGAGTCAGCCCCGGCAGCTGTCTCTGGTCCATCTGCCGACTCGATGCATACGTTGACATTCTGCTGGCTGATGCTGCCTTGCCATCTGGCGCTGGTCAGTTTGCTGCCCTTGCCGTTCTTTCGCTACGTCACGCCGCTCATTCCGGTGTTGATGCTGCTTGCCGCCTGGATATTGACGATGCAGGTGCGTGTGTTTTGGGTCCGCTACGCGCTGGTCGCCGTGCTGTGCCTGTCGAACGTTCTAGGCGCAATCGTGACCTTGCCCATGAGTGGCTGGCGAACGATCGGGATGCCCTACCTGCAATTTGTGCGCGGCATTGTGACACCCTACCGGGATCGGACCGAAGATTTGGTCGCCTACGTCCAACAGCATGCCGGTCCCGACGACACGATACTGGTCATGGATCCGGAGTTCCCGCTGATCTTTTACACCGGCCGCCGGATCGTCGACGCGCGCCTCACCGACAACATCGAACGCGCCACCGACTGGGTGCTTACCGAGAGTGGTTCGGGAACCGACACCTATGACCCTTTACTCCCGCCCACAGCGGTCTCCGACCGCTACGACGAGGTCCGCATTCCGGTTCTTAAGACCCGCCGGGGAGCGAGCCGGCCCGACCCGCACTTCCACGAGCACTTCACCGCGCCGCAGTCGACCGAACTTGTCGCGTATCGGCTGCGAGATGGAAGCAGTTCACAAGAAGCGCAGAAGTCGCACCGAGATCGCCGGTGAAAGAAGCGGCCTATTGGTTCCGGTTGCACCGATAACGGATCAGCACGGCGGTGGAGAATTCCTGCGCGTCGACCGCCGTCATGTTTCGGCGCTGAAGAATCTCCCGCAAACCGGCCAGCGACATCCGGTTCAAGTCTGTATCTGTCGCACAGGCGACCCACACACTGGATTGCGAACTGTTGCAGGTGCTGTCGATCAAGTCGGCATAAAAACGGACGACCTGGACTTCGTTGCCAATGCCGTACCAACGAGCGGGCAGTCCGTAGCGGGGATGCGGCGTCTTCAGATAGAACCGCCCTAGCCGGCAGGAGATGTAGTCCATATAGACGTCGTCATCGAACATGGCCGGGAGCAGGTTGCTTTCGACCAGCCCGCTCTGCACGAAGATCGGTTCCCCCGCTTCTCCGTGCTGCTGCACGTATTCGGCCATCGCTTTCCAATCGCGCGCATTGCGACCGCCGACTCTCGTGGGCTCAAACGGAGACCTTCCGACGAATCCCCATGTGGCAACGAGGGTGACGAGCACAGCCGCCATGCTCGCGGCGCGCCAGCGAAAACACGCCAGACAGGCGGCAAGAAGGCACGCCGAGGCGGGTGTGAATGCCAGCCGGTATCGCGGGTTAGAGGCCATTGCAGCGAACGTCCCCTGACTGGCCACTGCGAACACAAATAGGGGCACGATGCCCCAGATAAGCAACAGCAGCCAGGCCTGCCGGTTGGCACTCCTGGAGAAGCTTGGCAGGCGTCGAGCGAACACGACCCCAGCGAACAATCCGGCCGGTAGCCCGATCCACCACAAAGGCCCGACCACCTGCCAGATAGCGCGGGGAACCGCGTCATAGGTCAAATAGGCTCCCCACTCCAACAAGTACAACAAGGTGGGATACAACGGAACGAGGGCGACCAGCAGCAGGATGAACGCCAAAAGCATCAGATACAACGCGCGTCGGCCTTGACGGAAATTGAGCGGTGGAACGAAAGCCAAAACGACCAGTTCCATTCCCACCACTGGCACGTTCACGTACTGACTCCAAACCAACCCCGCATTGACGAATGCCCACGCCAGCCCCCAGCCCAGACTATTCGGCGCACGCCTCCAACGAACCGTGCACCAAAATGCCAGAGCTGCGAACAGCACGCTTGGACCGTACATGCGGGCGATGCGAACTTCGTCCAGTACCGCGGGATGCCAGGCGAATAGCACCGCCGCCAGTCCGCCCCCGAACGGACCCAGCAATTCACGGCCGAGCGCGAAAGTCGCGATGATGGCCAGCAAATAGCAAATCGCCGTCGGCACGCGCATGGCGAGCGGGCTCTCGCCGCCGATGGCAAGTGAAACTTTTTGCAGCAAGAACGAGAGCGGTGGCGTGGCCGCAAAGTTGAGGCTCCGCTCGAGTAGCGACTTGGGATTATCGGGACCAACGATCCAATACGACCCGTGCTCGTCCAGCACGAGTGGCCCCGCATCAACCAGCGGCCACATCAAGGCTGCGCCGCTGACAAGTGCAGTTGCGAGCAGCAGCCAGGAGGCCGTCATTTGACGGTTCCCGTCGGCATGGAGCGGATCAGGCGTGGACTCCGTTTTCGGTGCGACGGTCACAGCGAGAGCAGTTCTTGTGGGGTATCGTTATGTCGGCTACAAAGGAACTCAGCAGTTCGATGATAGCTCCCCGATTGGTCGAGTGCGCCCGCACCGCGCGTGAACATGCATGAACTGGAAGCACGACCGAGCCGTTTCCGTCTTCGTGGGGTTGGTGCTTTCCGCACATGCAGTGCTGGGCGTCGATGCGGCCCGCCGGCTGACCGTCACACACGATGAATACTGGCATCTGCCGGTCGGCCTGTTGAACCTGCAGACGGGGCGATTTGACTACAACAATCTGAACCCGCCGCTCGTGCGGATGTGGTCGGCGCTGCCGCTGCTGATTGCCGACGCCGCTCCACCCGGGCGAGGCCAGGCCGGCGCTTCTGATGCGTTCGGCGATGGGTTTCTCCGCGACAACGGCGAGCGCTATCAGTGGCTGCTGGCACTGGGCCGGAGTATGAACGTGCTGTTGTCGCTGGCGACGGGGGTATTGCTCTCGATCTGGGCCTACGAGTTGTTCGGGCGATTCGCGGCTTGTCTGGCGGCGCTGTTGTGGGCCGTCGAGCCGAACGTATTGGCCAGTGCGTCGTTGGTGACGATGGACTCGGGGACGGCGCTGTTCTTCACGTCGACGCTGTACGTGCTGTGGAAATTCGCCCGCGCGCCAACCTGGCCGGCCGCCGTCTGGCTGGGAGTGATGCTCGGGTTGGCGCAGCTGGTCAAGTTCACTTCGCTGCTGCTGGTCCCCCTCTGCATCACATTGTGGTTCGTAATCCGCTGGCGAAACCCCGACATCCCACGCCAGCCCCGGTCGACGCTTTTGCTGCAATGGGCGGTGGCGGCGGTCATGTGTCTGGGGATCTTAAACGCGGGCTACCTATTTCGGGGCAGCTTTGACGAACTGGGAAGCTATCGATTTCGCAGCGGCTCATTGCGCGGAGTCAGCCAGCAGTTTGCATTCCTGCGTAGCTGGCCTGTGCCGCTTCCGCGCGACTATCTGCTTGGCGTCGATCACCAGCGGTCGGTCATGGAGAGCCAGCACCCCGTGTTTCTCGACGGGCGATGGGCGTTCGACGGCTTCCCCGACTACTTCGTTAGAGCCACGGGGTACAAGTTGCCGCATCACCTGCAATTGTCGCTCTTGCTGGCTGTGCTGTTTCTACTTTGGCCGGGCCGAGAAAAGCGTCTCGGCCGCACGCAGGTGTTTCTGTGGATCCCGATTGCCTTGATGTTCGTAATCGGCAGCAGCACGAGCATGCAGTTGGGGCTGCGCTACATCTTGCCGGTGCTGCCGTTTGTGGTCCTGTTCGCGTCGCAAGTGGGTCGTTGGGTACAGTGGAAGAATTACCCCTTGCGGGCCGCGATCGTATGTGTGGTTGCCGCCGTCGCGCCAGCGGCGGTCCGGTATCACCCGAACCACCTGGCGTACTTCAACGAACTCTCCGGCGGACCCACCCGCGGCTACGAACATCTGATCGACTCGAACATCGATTGGGGCCAGAACCTGCGCGATCTGAAGGACTATCTCGAAGAGCGGGAGATCGGCAGAATTGGGCTGGCATATTTCGGTACAGCGCCGCCGACCGAAATGGGGATTGAGTTTGAATTGCCGCCTGCCGGGACCCCTCAACCGGGATGGTATGCCGTGAGCGTCAACTACCTGCAAGGACGGTCGCACGCGTTGCGCGATCCCGCGGGCGGGCACTTTGCCCCCGAATTCGGCGCGTACGCCTACTTCAGATCGTTTGAGCCGGACGCCCGAATCGGCTATTCAATCTACGTTTACCATATTGATCAAAACGACGTGGCCCAGTGGTTTGCCAATCGGCGAATCCAGGGACTGCGGTAGCCGCGCGGGGCGGAGCGGGACTCAATGCCGGACCGATTGAAGCAGGCTCTATTCCTGATGTTCCTGCTTTCAGGATTCAGCAGCCTGTTGTACCAGGTGGTGTGGCTGCGTCTGGCGTTTGCTTCATTCGGGATCATCACGCCGGTGCTCTCACTGGTGATCTCGATGTTCATGCTTGGGCTGGCGCTGGGGTCATGGGGCGCCGGGTCGGTCGCGCAAGGGTTGACCCGGCGAACCGGAATCTCGGCGATCGTGTTCTATGGCATTGCCGAACTGGTGATCGGCGCCAGCGCGTTCATCGTCCCGCGGCTGTTTATGCTGGGCGAGGAGATTCTGCTGACGACCGGCGAGATGGATTCTTTCGAGTATCTGACGCTTTCGGCGTTGATCGTCGCCGCCTCGATACTGCCGTTCTGCATTTGTATGGGAACAACGTTCCCGCTGATGATGGCCTTCGTCCGCGAGCGAAGCCCGACGGCATCAACGAGCTTCAGCTTCCTGTATTTGGCCAACGTGATCGGCGCCATGGCCGGGACATTGCTTACCGCGCTGGTGCTGGTGGAGTTATTCGGCTTCACGCAGACGCTCTACATCGGCGCGCTTGGCAACTTTGTTGTGGCGGTCGCCGGGTTTCGATTGGGGCTGCGCGGGCAGACCGCCGACGCGGCAACTGTTGGTGAAGGCGAGGCTGCGACATCTGTTGTGCAGCCCCTTGCCCCGTCGGCGGCGCGATTGGTCTCGACCATCTTGTTTACAACCGGGTTTGCGTCAATGGCGCTGGAGGTGGTCTGGACGCGGGCGTTTACGCCGGTGCTGAAGACGCAAGTGTATTCGTTCGCCAGCTTGCTGTTTACGTACTTGCTGGCGACGTGGGTTGGGTCCTATGTCTATCGCCGTCACATTAGTAGGGGGGGCGGGCTGTCGACGACGAACCTGCTGAACTTGGTGGCCCTATCGGCGTTTTTGCAGATCATTCTCGATGATCCTCGTCTGCAGCGCAGCCCGCTGCTGGTGCTGATCAGCATCTTTCCTTTCTGCGGATTGTTGGGATATCTGACCCCCAAACTCATTGATGAGTTCTCAGTCGGCCGCCCGCGGCAGGCCGGTCACGCGTACGCATTGAACGTGATGGGCAGCATTGCGGGTCCTTTGTTCGCATCTTACGTGTTGTTGCCCACGGTCGGGGTGAAGTGGTCGTCGGTCGTCTTCGCCTGTTCGATTCTGGTGTTGGCGTTAGTAGCGCGGACGGTGCTGGCGGAAACGAGGTCGCGTCTGGGCAACCTGTGGCTTGCCGCAACAGGCGCTGCGCTGCTTGTCTCAGCCTCGTATAGCACCAGTTACGAAGAGCTGTACGCGTCGCGCGACGGGATCGTGCGGAGGGACCACACCGCCACTGTTATCTCGCACATCACCGACACCGGCGCCCTGGGACTGATCGTCAACGGCAAAGAGATTACCGGCACTACTCCCACGACGAAAATCATGGCGCACATGCCGCTTGCTTTTCTCGAGGAAGAACCGGAATCGGCCTTGGTCATCTGTTTTGGAATGGGGACCACATACCGTTCGTTGATGAGTTGGGGGATATCGGCGACGGCTGTCGAACTGGTTCCCAGCGTGCGCGACGCTTTCGGATACTACTTTGATGACACGGAGGAGATCTTGAACGATTCGCGGGGCCACATCGTGATCGACGACGGCCGTCGATTCCTGAAGCGGACCGAGCAGAAGTTTGACGTCATTACGCTCGATCCCCCGCCACCGCCCGAAGCGGCCGGTTCGAGCCTGTTGTATTCCAAGGAGTTCTACGCGCTGGTCAACGACCGCCTGACGGAACGTGGGATTCTGCACCAATGGTTTCCCGGCGGCGACCGCAGCACGTTCTACGCCGTCGTGCGATCGCTCAGCGAGTCGTTTCCGCATGTCGAGGCTTACCGCGCTTACGATAAGTACGGGATTCACATGCTCGCGTCGCGGCAGCCAATCTCTAAGCCGAGCGTCAGCCTGATGATCGAGAGGATGCCGGCAAGCGCGCAGGCCGATCTGATGGAATGGTCGCCCAACCGGCGGCTCGAGCGGATGGTTGGGCGGATTCTCGATCCCGGGTTAGAGGTCATGCTCGATGAACTGCTCGAATTCACTCCCACGCAAACGATTACCGACGACCGTCCGTTCAACGAGTATTACGCGCTGCGACGTTTATGGCAGAACTTTACACAAACATATGAGATTGTTCTGTAATCGGCGCGGGTGAGCGAATAGCTTTCATCCAGCGTCAAACTCGGAAGGTCGTTATGAAGATGAGAACATGCGTGTTGCAGGCGACGAGCTTGTCCATCGCACTGGCACTTTCAATTCCCGCACGCGCCCAGGAGGCAATACCAGAGATGGCAACGATCGATCATCTCGTCTATGCGGTTCCCGATCTTGACGCGGCCAGCGGGGCGATCGCCAAGGCCACCGACATCACGCCGACGCCGGGCGGCGCGCACCCCGGGCGGGGAACGGCCAACGCGCTCATGTCTCTGGGCAAGCGGACCTATTTGGAAATCATCGGCCCCGACTTGGCGGAGTCCGGCCGACCAGCGGCCAGAAAGTTCGCAGCATTGGACGCCGCCGAGATTCTCACCTATGCGGTCGAGAGGGCCGATTTGGAATCGATTGAAGCCAAAGCCAAAGCGCTGGGCCACAGGACCTCCGGAATTCGGCCCGGTTCGCGACGCACGCCAAGCGGTGAATCGCTCGAGTGGCGTAGCATGCTCGTGCCGTCCAAGACGTACGCCGGGTTGATGCCGTTTTTCATCGATTGGCGGGAAACGCCGCACCCCGGCAAGACATCAGCCCAAGGCGCCCGCTTGGTAAGCATCACCGTGACGCATCCCCAGCCGGAGGGGCTACGAGCCTTGTATTCCGAGTACGGTATCCGAGTGCCGGTACGCCTGGGGAATCAGGCGGCAATCATCGCCGAGATCGAAAGCGGCGGGCGCGAAGTGCTGCTGTTGGGATCCGGTGAAGGGTTTTGATACCGCCGGCACTACCAATCAGCTACGCTACCCCCTGTGGCCGGGACTGCAGGTAGATCGATCATCCACAAAGGAGTTCAACAATGAAAAAAACGTCGATGTTGCTCGTGCTCGCCTGCTTTGTCATCGGTTGCGCGCAACCGGCCGACGACACCGCAACCAGTGACGCATCCGATGCGGCACCTACGCTTGGAGAGAGTTCGGATACAACGGAACCGTCTGTAGAGGCGAACGGTCACGCAGACGAGCCGGAAGCGGCCGGAAGTTTGGAAGTCGTCAATCTGACGGCCGAAAACACCACGGTCCAGTTTGTCGGCAAGCACACCGACAAGTCCAAGGACGACCGAATCGGCACGTTCGGCGAGTTGTCCGGCACCATTGAAGTTGGTGCCGACGGCGGCCCAACGTCGATCTCTGTCGAGATTCAGGCCGCGTCGCTCGACACAACCATGGAACAGCTCAACACGCACCTCAAGAGCGCCGACTTTCTGGAAGTGCGTGAGTATCCAACACTCAGCTTCGAGTCGAGCAGCATCACAGCCGACGGCGATGCCGGCTACACCGTAAGCGGCACGCTCACGCTTCACGGGGTCGAGCAAGAGATTAGCTTCCCCGCCAGCGTGAATGCCGATGGCGGATTCGAGTTGCATAGCGAATTCGTGATCGATCGCACCAACTTCGAGATCAACTACGGGCTCGAGAACGTGGAAAAGGAAGTCTCGATCACAGTCGACGTCAATAGCGGCACATAGACTACGGCTCCTAAGCCACAGACCGCGTCATCCCCAGCGCCGGTCCGCGTCATGAATACAGCCATCGAGATCGTCGGATACGGTGGCTTGGTACCCGGCGTGATAGCCATTGCTGTTTATCGGCTGGCGCTCTGGTTGCCCGCCGGCGCCGGGCCGCGATTCTCGGCCGCGCTGGCCTTTGCCTCGGCATTCTTTGTCGGATATGTCTTGATGCCGGATTGGGCCGAGTTGGCACCTACGCGGCACTGGCACTGGCTTCCCTATCTGGCGGGGATGGCGGCGATTCTGGGGGCCGTCGGGCTGGCTGACGGTGTTTCCATTGTCGACCGCTGGCTGCTGCAGGGGCTGTTGGCGATTGTAGGTGGGTGGCTGCTGGTGCCTGATTGGGCCAGCCTGCAGCCGTCACGAGCCGTTTACGTACCGTTGCTGTCGGTGTATTTCGTTGTGTTGTGTGCGGCCCTCGACGGGTTGCCCGAGCGCCTGCCGGGCCGGCTGTTTCCGGTTCTACTGGGAGTCGTTTCCGTTGCTTCGACAATTTCGATTGCGTTTTTCGTGAGCGTAAAGTTGGGCCAGGTGGCCGGCATTGCGACGGCCGGTTTGCTCGGATGCGGTGTTGCCAACCTGACTCGCCCTACGTCGGTTGCCAGCCGCGGTGTGATTCCGGGATACGTCGTGATTGTGGGTGGACTGGCATTTGTCGCCGGTATCGAACCGGAGCCACCGTTGCTCGCTCTGTTGCTCATTCCAGCCGCCCCGCTGGCGCTCTGGAGTTGTGCCTGGGGACCCCTGTCGCGTACGCGCGGCTATGCAGGTGCGGCCTCCCAATTCGCTGCCGTGCTGTTGCCGGCGGCCGTGGGCTTCGTTGCCGTTTTTCTCACCCAAGGGGGCGCAGATAGAGGCTATTAGGTATGCCGAATGGCCGATCGTCAGGCGGTTCAAGTCCCGCCGACGTTCGGCTTCCTCACGCATCGCTCTCCACCGCATTGTTCGCGCTGGAGGACTACGCCGCTCAAGACCAGCGACCAAGAAAACGCCGGCTACTAGCCCGGTTCGATCTGGTGCAAGTGTTTCTTCAGTTCTTCGTCCGAGGGATAATCGCCGCCCGCCTGCTGCCGGCGAAAGTGCGACTCAAAGTCGGCGAGTTGAGGTTCGAGTTCGCGGCGGGCCGCTTCGGTCATGCGATCGATGAACATGACCCCGTCGATATGGTCGTTTTCATGTTGGACTGCGCGGGCTGGAAGATCGTCCAATTCCAGTCGAAACTGGCGGCCCCTTAGATCGAAAGCATCAACCACAATCTCCTCGGCTCGCCGGACTTCGCCATACAGTTCAGGCAAACTCAGACAGCCTTCCTCGCCTTCGACACTTCCGTTTCGCTTCACAATCTCGGGATTGACGAAAACGAACTCCTGGTCCTTTTCCTCCGCGTCTCCCGTAACGTTGACGACGAACAGACGGTAGGGAAGGGCCACTTGGTTTGCGGCCAGACCGATGCCGTGCGCCTCGTACATCAAATCGAACATCTCACCGACGATCTTCCGCAGTTCTGCGTTGATCTCGACGACGGACTTTGATTTCCAGCTCAACGCCGGATGGGGATATCGAACGATCTCCATAGCACTGCAACTGAGTGTGTGAATTCTGCTCAGGGCACCGGCAAGCTGCGTAGCCGACGAACGGGCCAGACGCAGCAGCAAACGTCAATTTTGGCGTAATTATAGAGGCCGGTTTCGTCAGGGTCGAGTCGTTGCCGTCGCGTAGCATCGAATCGACGCGCAGGCGCGAAATCGGGACGTTTCGCACAACCGACATCCGGGTGGAAGCCACCTTGGTGAATCTCCAGCCGAGCGGCTCTCGGGCCCGTGAGGGAACAAAAAAGGGGAAGAACGGATCTCAAAGCGAACGGTGCCACAGACCAACGGCCGGCCGATTGGTCGGCGCCAAAGCGCCGACGCGTTGCCGGGTCGCAGATGCTGCCGCGACGGCTCGAGTCGATATCCGTCCTTCCCCGAGGATTCCCTCAAGCAAGGTGCGTAGCCTGAGACTCAGGCTCAGTAGGTCGGCAGCGGCTGAACGGGTGCGATGGCTGTCTGCGGGGCGATGTACGGGTTCGCCGCATAGGTTGGAACGGCGGCCTGTGCAGTGCCACCGTAGTACGCTCCTTGCGGAAGGGAGCCGTAAGCGGGTGGACAGCCTCCCGGCCCACAAGGTTGGCTCCAGCAGCAACCAGTGGTCATCAACATTGAGACGGCAATGAGGAGAAGAGCAAGTCTCTTCATCGAAAGATCCTTTCAGATTTGACAAGGATTGGTCTTGCGGAATGGTGACTGGGGAGACGCCTCAACGTGCGAGCGTCTCGTCTCCCGTCAATTACACCAGCGGGTGTACGGTGGAACCGGGAACCGGTTCGGTCCCCGGAATGGGACACTTGGTAAGCGGGCCGTGCATACCACCGACGAACAAGTCGTCGCGCAGGACTGCCGGCTGCAAATGAGGCCGCGCTAAACAGGCGGTGCTGCGCGGATTCCCCATTGGGGCGCGCAGCCGCCGGAAGCGGCCGATGGTCGATGATGCGGGGCATTGTGAAATGTCGAGTCGAACGTGGATCTGCCTTAGGATTGCCGTCCGAAACCCGAATTCGTTGTCCAGATTCGAAACCACGAGGCCTGCCGTCTGCGAGAAGTTAAACGGCAGTGGCTAGCGGTTGCAGTACTGGTCGCGGAAGTGAAATTTGAATTCGGAGTTATCGAAGACGTGATCCGGCGTTGAACAGAATCGTTCTCTGCCGGTTCGACGCAATCCGCCTGGGTGAAGGCGGGCGGGAGATTACCGCTTCTGGTGAACCACGTCAACACGAAAACTGGGGTTGGCTCGTGCGGCTGGGGCCGGCTATATTCTCATCGCGAAAAATAGGCGGACGCGGGAATGAGTTTCGCGCCGCCACAGCTCCGCCGCACGGGGCAACCGTTTCTGAGACACGCACTTAGCAGGGAGGCACCAGCGTGGACACGATTCTCATCGTCGGAGTGGACTCGGTTGTCGGCGCCAATCTGGCAGCAACGGTCAGTGACAAATACCGTGTCGTCGGGCTGACGATCTCTAGCGACATCGCCGGCATCGACGGATGTGAGATTGCCGCATGTCCCGGCACCAGTCTTGAGTCGATGCGGCACTGCGTCGCCACCACGCAGCCCAACTGGATCGTCCATTGCGGACCGGCGTCCCACTCGGCGTGGCAAGGGGAGACGGAACACAAACTATCGTCGATCGACGTGACCGCAGCCGGTCAGTGGGCCCGCATTGCCGGCGAACTGGGAATCCAGTTCTCATTGGTTTCATCCGACGCCGCACTTACCGGACCTTGGATGTTTCATACCGAAGAGAGCGTCAGCTATTGCTCGAGCCAAGCTGCTACCACAGTTCGGGCGATTGAAGACAAAGTCTTCGAGCAGAATCCCGATGCCCAAGTCATTCGTACCAACGCGTATGGCTGGTCTCCTCAATCGGGGTCGGCCGGCTGGATTGAAGGCATCCTAGCTGCCCTGGAGAACGAAAAACACGAGCACTTCGACTGTCTCGGACACGCCACGCCAATCCTGGCGACTGATCTGGCCGAGATTCTCGAACAGGGGTATCGCGCCAAGTTACAAGGACTGTTTCACGCGGCAGGGGCGGAACGCACCAACCGCACACAGTTTGTGGCACGGCTGGCCGAGCTATTCGAACTACCGTCGCAGCACTCAGAGACGGTTGAATCGCCCGCTCACCCGGCCAGCGGATTCGGCGCCGGTGAAACGTCGCTACAAAGCACGAAGATCCGCAAGGCCCTCGGAATCGCGCTGCCGATGCTGGGCGAGGGATTGGCCAGGCTCCTCGGGCAACAAGCCGATGGCTATCAGGAGCGTCTCATTCACGCGGCGCCGCAGTTGAACGACCGCGTCGCCTGAGTTGATGGCGGGACGGGTGGGGGATCGAGCTATTGGCCCGTTTCTTCGAGCCAGTCGACGCCCTTACGGATCATGCCGAACACGTCTCCGTGCCAGCCATGGCCTCCCATGTATGTCGCCAGCTGCACGTTGGCGCCCGCACTTGAGAGCGACTGCTGGGCGTCGGCGGCCATGCGGAAGGGACAGACCTTGTCTTCGCGCGAGTGCAGTAGGTAAAAGCTGCGGTCGCGCGCGTTCTCAACCGGCGGCAAGCGGCGCGGTTTGAAGACTGACATTGCAATCAAGGCCCCATTCAGCGGAGTCGTCTTCTGCAGCAGTGTTGCGTAGGCTGCCGGGCCGGACGAGGACCACGCCAGCAGAAAAACGCGATCCGAATCGACTGTCTGTTTCGATGCGACGTCGTCGATAACACTCGCCACGAGTTGCTCAGTTGTGAACTGCATCTTGGCGACGCGGCTTCGAGAAGTGGGCCACACGATCTTTTGTTGCGGCGTCCACTTGACCGCCAGCGGCTGGGCGACGAGGAATTCATCGTTCAGGGCATGTTCTTGGATCCGGCGAACGAATGGATGGAAGTCGGCGTTTCCAGCACCGCCCGGCAAAGCAATGACCAGGCCGTAGCCTCCTTCCGGCATCGACTCTGGCACCGGGGTCAGCAAGTAACGGCCGACGGCGTTGTCGGTGACGTCCACCGAAACGCTGCCTTCAACCGGTTTATCCGCGGGTGCGCTCTGCTTCGCCTTGCGAGTTGCACGGGTGCGTGTGGCCGCTGTTTTCGATGAACGCGCGGTCTTCTGCCCGGCTGGCGCTTCTGTCTGGTAGCGTGCCACCAATTCGTCGAACCACACGTTGCCGGGTCCGTAGATCTGCAGGCTGATCTGAATGCTCTTCGTGCCGGCGGGGATCTGCACGCTGCCTTTGTACTCCTTCCAATCGTGATCCGCCGGCCGGTCACCGGCCTGTTTGGCTCCAATGTAGGCGGCCCACTCGTGCTTGATCCACTTGTTGCGATCGTCGAGGAATACGACGTCCACAGTGGCTTTCGTCGCGCCCGCGGCTTTCACTTGCACGCTCACCTGCAGTGACGCGAAGTCATCCCGATGCCGCGCCGCCCGCGACCACTCGGCGACCGGGAAATAGCGCTTGGCCCTCTTTCGGAGACTCAGACTCTTCGACCCATCCGATGCTTCTTTACTGTCCCAGGCATACCGTACGCCCGGGACGGCGGCCCCCTGCTTCCAGCCGTCCGGCGCGCGATTACCCTCTTCGAAACTGTCTTGCAGCAGGACGAGCTGGTCATTAGCGTCGTCATCGGCAGCCACACTCTTATCAAAACAGGCGAGTGTCAAACCCAAAACGCCGATCGAAATCAGCAGCGGAACATAGGTTGCAACTCTCATGGTTCACCTCGCATGGCGTTGAATTGACAACGGCGGCCGGTGCTCAATCGGCGGTTAAGATTGGTCAGACGTCGGAGCTTGGGCATCGGCTTGGAGCACCATCACCCCGCCGTCGGTCGGTACGACGATCTCTCGGGTTTCCCACTCGGCTCCCGGTGCCCGCAGATAAATCGTGGCGCGATCGCCCGGCTCGAAGTAAGGCAGCCGCAGCAGACCGTCGTTGTCTGAACGTCGGATGATCGGGTCGGCACTCTGGAAGTAGACGACATGCTCGTGATCTCCATCGCCAGATCGTCGAAACGGAAATGCTTCAACGCCGGCAATTGGGGAGCCGTCTTGATCTTCGATCCGCAGCTCGAACAGCACGGTGGACTCCAACTGAAATCCCACCGGCGTCAATGGCCCTCCCGTCTCGTTGGTGACGTACTCGGAATGCAACAGGTGCCCGTCCGCAAGCGCCGCAATCTGGACTTCGTATGGCTGCTGGAGCGGATAAACGTCATCGACCGAAAACCGACCCTCCGGGGTGGTTGTGGTCATGTAGGCTTGCTGACGATACCCGTTGGGAGGCCAAGTCTTAACCACCGCAAGCACATGCGCGTTTTCGATCGGTTGTGAATTCTCGTCGAGCACCTGGCCTACGATGTCGCCCGACGGCGCAAACGAGACATCGGCCGTTGCTGGAACGGAAGACGCCTTGAAGGGACCGGCCGCCAGGAAGCCGACAGCCATCAGCAACACGGCGGTCAGCAACAGGTGCAGACGATGACACACCGCCTGGTCGCGCAAGTGTACGCTGTAGCAGTCACGCAAGCTGGTTTCGACACTGCCGAAGTTTTGGCTGGCGGCCTGTTGCGCCTCCTGATGCGAAAGTCCGCATTCGACGTGGTCGGCTACGCTCTGCTGTAAATGAAATTCGATTTCGTCCTGAAGCGAACGGCTGATGCCGCTTGCCAGCGAACTCGGTGGTGTTGTCAGGTATTTCCAGAGGATACTGACCCAACGCGTAACCATGTTCAGACCTCCGCAGGTTGTGCATTGAGGACGCTTGCAACGGCAGCTACCAATTGCTCCCAGGCGCGTACGCGCTGGCCGAACTGTGCCCGACCCGTGCGTGTCAGACGGTAGTACTTGGCGCGGCGATTCGATTCCGATAGTCCCCACTCGGAAGCGACCCAGCCTCGGCTCTCCATGCGATGCAGTGCCGGATACAACGATCCCTCTTCGATCCGCAGCTTGTCGTTGGTTGTAGAGTGAATCCAACGCGCGACGCCGTAACCATGCTGCGGCCCACTTGAGAGGGCCTTTAAGATCAGCATGTCGAGCGTTCCCTGCAGCAGCTCAGCTTTGTTCTTTTGCGACGCCATCAAGGTCCCTTTCCAAAGAACGTCTATGGGAGAGAATAAGCCTGCTCCCCTAGAAAGTCAATGGAAGGGCGGAAGGAAGGCGTATCGTCCGGAGACGCCAACAGCCAGTCGAGCGCTGCCTGGTCCTGCTGGGACACGAGTTGTGCAGGGGCACCGCTACTCGAATGCTTCGTCCGCCGTCACGATCATCCGAGCGATTTCGACCATCTTCTGGTTCTTCTCGCTGGAGAGCAGTTGCAGCTTGCGAAACGCGTCCGGTTCGGGCAGACCGGTCCGCTTCATCAGGATCCCCTTGGCGCGTTCGATAACCTTGCGGTCTTCCAGCGCTTGCCGCAAATCGACCGCCTGCCGGTGCAGAGCCTCGAATTCGCGGTACCTCTGCATGGCCAGGGCGATGGCGGGTTGCAGGTCGTCCTTCTGAATCGGCTTTACCAGGTAGCCAAGGACCTGCTCTTTCATCGCGCGTTCGATGAATTCGCCATCGTGATGCGCCGAAACGAGGATGACGGGCACCGGCCGTTCGCGACAGATCTCGGCGACCGCTTCCAACCCATCCATGTCGGGCATGGCGATGTCGGTGATGATCAGATCCGGTTCGACCGAACGGCACTTTTGCAGCAGATCATTGCCGTTCTCGGCAACCGCGACGACGTCGTGGCCTAAGTAAGCCAAGACTTTTCGGAAAAAGTCGCGCATGTCCGGCTCGTCGTCAGCCACGGCGATTCGCAATACGTTCGCTGTCATTGCGGTTCTCGAGGAAGGGTCACGACGACTTCCGCCCCGCCGGCATCGGCATTGTGGGCTTCGATCAGCCCCCCATGGGCTTCGACAATCCGTTTTGCAATCGCCATGCCAAGCCCGGTGCCTTTCGTCTTGGTCGTAAAAAACGGCTCCAGGATGTTCTCTTGCTGGTCCTCGTTGAGGCCAGGACCGTTGTCGCGAATCGCGATGCGCGCGGCGGCGCGTCCCTCGATGTCCGTATCCGCACAGTTAACGGTGATTTCGGCCGTGCCGTCACCTGCACAGGCTGCAATGGCGTTCTCGAAGACATTTCGGAAAACCTGCTCCAGCCGCTGTGGGTCGACCGGGCATTGCAGTTTGGAAGTGCGGACTTCGCTACGGAACTGGATCTTCGGTTCAGGTCGCACCTCTTGGACATGCTTCCAAGCCTGCTCCCAGATGTCCGGGAGCGCGCACTGGCGGGTTTCGAGTGTGACGGGGGCTGCGTATCCGCGCACTTCCTCGTAGAGACGGTTCAGTTCGTCGAGGGCCTTGCGGGCTCGGGCGGTGAGATCGAGCAGTTCCGGATGGGTGAGATCCAGTTCCAGCATGTCGAGACAAGCTTGGGCTCTCTGCAGCGCGTTGCGGCTCTCATGGGCCAACCCGGTCATCATTTGACCGATGCCCGCCAACCGTTCGGCTTGCATCGCCTTCTGGCGGGCCTGCTTCAACTCGGTCAGGTCGTGGCCGACGCTCAGCACGCCGGTCACGCGGCCCGCTTCGTCGGTCAGCGCTTTACCCCACCATGCGATCTCGCACTCGACGCCTTGCTTGGTGAGGATCGGATTGATGTTGCCGCGCACCTCGCTGCCGGCGGCAGCTCTCTGAAACATCGCGCGGACGCGACGCCAATCGCGCTGGGGCAGAAAGGTGGTGAACCAATCCTTGCCTTGAACTTCTTCACGCTTGTAGCCGGAGAGCCGCTCCATAAACGAGTTAATGCGCACGATTCGGCCGCTGGGGTCAAGAATCAGCATGATGGCTTGAGCGGTTTCAATCACGCTCTCATTGAATCGATGCTGCTGCCTGAGCGCCTCGTCGGCCTGCTTGCGCTCGGTGATGTCGCGAACCATCCCGGTAAAGCGTCTCTCTCCGTCCAAGTCGAATTCACTGACAGCCAGCTCCATGGGAAACGTCGTTCCGTCTTTCCTACGTCCTTCCACTTCGCGGCCGATCCCAATGATCTTCCGCTCTCCCGTGGATAGATAGTTGGCCAGGTACGTATCGTGCTGGGAGTGGTCTGGCTCGGGCATCAGCATCCTGATGTTTCGGCCGATGACCTCGTCGGCGGTGAAGCCGAAGATCCTCTCCGCGGCTGGATTGAACGACTGCACAATGCCGCTGGCATCAATCGTGATGATGCCCTCGACTGCGGTTTGCAGGATGGATCGCGTTTGAGCGTCCAGGCTTTCTCGGAGACGCTGGTGTTGTTCCAGGTTTGTGCTGATTGCGATCCAGCCAACGACGCTGCTGGACTCGTCGCGACTGGGAACGGCTCTCAGCAGAAACGCCTGGTACTCCCCGGAACTGCGCCGGTATCGCACCTGCGTCTCGTAGGCTTGATCGGTTTCAACGGCTGTTTTCCAAGCCGTCAAAACCGCTTCGCTCTCGTCGGGGTGAACGGCGTCGGACCATCCCCGGCCCTGCACGTCGGCGAGCGTCTGGCCGGTGTAACGCAGCCAGTCAGCGTTGGCGAACTGGACCTGACCCGCAGCGTCACAGAACCATACGAGCGGGAGCGCGGCGTCTTGCCAGTCCGTCTGACTGTTATCTAGATTCGATGGATTCAATTTCGATCGGTGCAGTCCTGGACGATACGGGTCAATCATCCTGCCGGCTGCATTGTATCGGACTGGCCGACCCGAGAGCACGCGACTGACCAACCCCGGCGTTGCCGGCCATTGGCGAGGCCCCGAAGATCGCGGCAACTGCGCCAGCAGCCGGGAAGAGCGACGATGTTCCTTGCCTCGCGGTCAGTTCGCAGCAATCAGAATCGACCTGGCGTGCTTGTGACACTCGATGCAGCCCATGGTGGCCTCGATCCAAATGAGCGTGGAACCTTCGAGCTTCTTGTCCTTGGCGGACTTTTCGAGCCGCTGAACGATCCGCAAGAACTCGGCACTGTACTGGCGATACAGGGCATCGTTGGAAATCCGCCACTCTTCCGAGGTGCTGAGCTCCTGCAGTTCGGAAGCCCCTTTGCCGACCAATTCGAAATCTTCGGTAACGAGACCTTCCAGAATCTGGTTGCTGGCATCCAACTTCTGACGCATAAAATCGCTGAGGGCCGCCTTCGGTTCTTGCCGCTTGGCTTGGGCCTGCGGTTCGAGCACAAGAACCGACGTCGCGAGAAGAACGGCTGAAGCTGCAATCAACAAGGAGTAGGTGGTCTTCATCGTTCGACTCCCTCCGTTTGGAGGTCCGTGGCGGCTGGGGCGGACGGTGCAGTTCGGTTGGCAGCGACGACAACGCGGTCACGTTCCAACATCGGCTGACGCAATCGTTGCTCCCAGTCGGCGATCTTGGCTCCGCGCAGCTGCTTGTGGCAGTTGATGCAGGCCAGCGTGACTTGCAAGTAGGCCAGCGCAGCTGCTTCGAGCTTCTGCTTCTTTGCGGCGCTTCCGAGCCGGTCGGCGGCACGTTGGAAGTCGTCACTATGTTGTTTGTAGATCGGCGTCGTGAATACGTTCCACTCGGCACGCTGGCTCATGACATTCAGCTGGTCAGCCCCTTGCTCGATCAGCTCGTAGTCTTCGGTGACCAGGCCCTCCAGTACGTTTTCGGCGGCATCGAGCTTGCCTCGCATGAATGCCCTGACTGCATCCTCATTCGGCTGATCGGCTGCCGTCACCCAAACATAGGGTGTGACGCAAGCGATTCCTAACAGCAGAATCGCGGCGTGTGCGATCTTCATCCGCTTCCCCTTCAAGCTGGAGTCTTTGTGAACTCTTGTCAAAAGTCGCTACGCAGCGACCACAGATTGGCCGTCCCTTTGATTTGTTTGCGCTCAATAGCCTTGGTTGCGACAACACCGGCGTGCCAAGTGCGTCAATCGTTCCAGAGTCGGCCGGTCGAGTTGCTGCAAGCTGCCTGCCTGGTCTTCGCCGATGAGGGCCAGATCAGAGGCTCTGATGGCCCGGACGAGTTCGACGGCGTCCATTTGTGAGATCGCGTCTATTGAGAGTTCGGCGACGGCATGCTTGTCCCATGCCCACGCCGAGTGCGGCGCATCCGTGTCTACTTTAGATCCCGTGGGCGTTGAGAGCACGGTTGTGAACTCCTTTCAAGGTTTCCCACAGCTCACGTTCAAATCGTTTTGCACAGCGGCCACGCCGTCGACCCCCAACACGATGGTCTGGGCCATCTGCTTGATGTAAAAGCTGGACACCTTGCCCTCCAAAGTCACTCGCCCATTGCGCGCGCTGATGTTGGCGTCTTGCAACTGGGCGTAGTTCGAAGACTTAAGAGCTTGCTCCACCTGGGTCACCAACTTGGCTTCTCGAGCAAGGTCGAGTTCTTCGGTGTGAGGTCTTGGCATGCTGGCTACCATTTTCTGATCCTTCAGTGTTGCGGCCTGCTGGGCTTATGGCGGCAGTGCATCGTGCCGCCGACGAAGACTATCTGCGAACACCGTGCCACACAAATACAAAAGCCTCTCGCGCACCCAAAAGGGGCAGGGAGAGGCTTTCATCGCCATGCCTTCTCGCTTCATGGAGAAACTTCCCGCACACATTCAGTGTGCGGTGTGCTGGATGGTATGGCGACCAAGTTGAATTGTCAAACTTCTTGTTCTCCATCGGCGGCGCAAGTGCGCGCGCCGACGCTTCCACGAAAAAACGGCGCAGAGCGTTAATCGCTCTACGCCGCTCGCGTTGCTTCTTGCCAAGCCGCTCGACCGTGCTGAGCGGCCTGGCAGAAGTCGTCTCGTTTGCCGGCACTTCTGTTCGAAGTGTTCGGCATTCCTGTCTGCTCTACAGACTCTCGCCTGGTTCCTCCGGGATATTGGCCGCCTCTTCACGAGGCACAGATGTCGAATACCAACCAAACATCATCTCTTCCCACGTCTGCTCTCCGTACTTGACTTCGATCGTATGGTCCGGATTGTAGACGTTGTCCTCAGAGTTGTCGTAGACCGCGGTGCAGTTGAGGACAGTGCCGCGCGGCAGCAGCTTGGGTTCGTCGAAGGTGTACCACAGCTGCCAGTTGAAGTCGTAGTGCGGCACGTCGAGCAATACTTCCTGGGTGCCGTCGGGATACATGGCCTCGTATTTGAACGCGATGCCGCGGACGTGCAAGTGCGGCAACATGGCGAGCATGGTCGTATCCCGCCTGATTCGCCGCCGAGCTTTCACGACATGGTTTGCAGCTCCCGCGGGAATCACGAAGTCCTGGGTTCCGCACACGCCGCCGCGGATCTCGTGCGTGACTTCGCTTTCATCGACGAAGACCATACCCACGCTGCTGCGGTCCATTTGCTTGGTGCCGACCGGCGTGTAGTGCATCTGGAATACGAGCTTCGATCCGGCGGGAATATGGAGCGCATGCCCGTCCTCATAAACTCGTGCCTGCGTCCCGGGTGCGTAGCCGATCAACGCACCGCCCAAGCGAAACCGTCCTTCTTTTCCGCTCGGTTTCGAGACGAACGCGATGATGTGATGCACCACACCCAGATTGCCCGGCCTGGCTTGAACGGCTTTGACCCACTTATCTTCGGTGAAACCTGTTTCAACCTCGAAGTACTGGTAGTCGATAACGCCGTCGGCTGCGACTTCAAAGCCGTCTTCGTTCATGTAAAAGATCTGATCCGGCTCCGGAATCGTCCAGCCCGCGGTGAAGGTGGGCGGCTCGGGCAGATCTGCAGGGTCGCCTTCGGGCTGTCCGTTTTCGACCCAGCGGGCGATCAGGTTCTTTTCGTCAGCGCTCAGCCGGCAATCGTTGGCAAACTTGCCGTGCTCGGGATTAGCGTGCCAGGGCGGCATACGGGTTTCATCGACGACCTCACGAATCATCTCGCCCCAGCCGTGCACCTCGTCATAGCAAGTCATGGGGAAGGGGCCGATTTGGCCCTCACGGTGACACTCAACGCAACGGGCGTTGAAGATTCGTGAGATTTGATTCGAGTAGGTCACCTCGCCGTGCGGCGCGACTTTGGCCACTCGGCCGATGTGGCAGCCCTGCGCCTCGGTCACTGCCACACTGACCGGTTTGCCGGCCAACAGTTCATCGACGGCTTCTTTCAAGTCATGCCGATTCGGTTTCGGCCGCGCGTAGCCGACTCCCGTCGTGAAACCGTACTGATCGTCGACCCGACCCCAGTAGCGGACGACGCGGTTCTCATCCAGCACGAACATTTCCGGTGTGCGAATAGCCCCGAATTTGTCCGCGACCGAGTTGTCCGGGTCCTTGAGAATCGGAAACGTGATACCAAACCTTTCGACGAACGCTCCGATACGCCTAGGTGGATCCTGCTTGTTTGCGTTGATTCCGATGAAAGTGACGTCTTTGGCGTCATAGGCCTTGGACATCTCCTCCAGCCGAGGTCCATACAGTCGAACCAATGGGCAGTCGATGCCCAGAATCGCAACCACGACCACTTTGCTCTCTATTTCGCCCAGGCTGAGCTGCTTGCCGTGATAATCACGAAGCGTGAAGTCGGCAATGTTGCGGCCGACGGGCGAGTCTGCGACCTCCTTTGGTGCATCGACAGGCGGGATATCACCTGCTTGAAGAATGAGAGGAACGAGGGCCACGGTCAGAGCAAATGAGAAGCAACGCATGTTTCCACCTTCGTGCAAGTAGTTGAGTCCCTAACACTTACCACCTCCGCGGCGCCATGCCGTTGCTTCCCGAGGCCAGCGAAACCCCAAGGACCGGACACAAAAAAAGCCCTCTGCAACCGTTGCGTGCAGAAGGCGTCATCACCTTAATCCGAAGCAGCCCCACCCTCGCGATGGGTCTACACACTATATTCTCCATCGAACGCAAAAGTTTCAAGCATCCAGCGTATTTCTTTGAAAAAACTCGAAATCGATCAGAGATGAAAGTGGTCTCTGTCGTGGGCGCCGCATCTCTCGGATGTAGCACGGTCTCCCCGTGTCACAAGCTTGACCGTAGGTCTCCTGAATTCCATATCCAGCACCAATGTCACTCAGCATCGACTGTGCCAGAGCTGAAGCCCATGGAGTAGTCTCAAGAACTAGCTGCGGCCACTCTTCTGAGGGCTTCCATTTGATTGGCGTTGAGACGCGCGAGTGGACGAGCCGACTTGAGGAGATGTACCGCTTCCTCAACCGATGATGCGTGCCCAGCAGCCAGAAGGAGAGTGGTTGCAACAAGGCCCGTGCGTCCATGTCCCTGGGCACAATGAATAAACATCTGCCCCTCCTGCGAGGCGAGAGTCCGGACGAATTCGACCAGTAATCGTGGATCGCAGGACGTGTCGTCCAGAATCGGGAAAGACAAGTAGGTCGACACGCTACGAACAGCCCGTGGCTCAACGAACTCACAGGTCAAATCCACAACGACGTCGACGTCCGGCGGCAGTTCGTGCGATAACAGTCGCCGCCCGATCAACACGTTCGGAATCAATTCGTGGAGCTTCGGCTCCCGCGAGATCAAGACGGCCACTCGCCACACGATCCACAGGCCAGCGAGGAAGGGGAACAGCAACAGACACGAGAGCAGCGGCAGCGTGCCGTCTGACCGTTTGCCAAACACTCGTGGACCCAGACCGAGGTAGCCCGAAGCCACGATCATCAGACTCAAGGCTGGCCACAACAGCACGAGGTACCAGCCCCCGGTCGCGACGGCATACATGCCCAGCCCCCCGGCAAGCAGTAAGAAGAAGACCCCGTAGGTCATCGCGTTGGCGATCTGAGGCGGTGAACGCTGAGAACGACCGAGTTCGAAATTGATACACACACCGCCAAGTCGATGCCCGGAACTGCGCGATTACGCAGGCTTGATCACGCGTTCGGCGTTGCCTCTGTAAATCTTCGTCTGGACCTCGGCTGGCAGCTCGAGGCTATCGAACAGCTCGAATTGCGGCACTGGCTGGCCCGGTTGCAGGTAGTCGGTGCCGAACATCAGCTGGTCTTGTCGGCGGATCATGAATTGCCGGCCGAATTGTTTGTCGCGGCCGATCGAATTCGCTCCTGAGCCTGCCGACAGGTCGCCATAGATGTTGGGATAGCGCTCCATCAACCGGTCGATGGCCCCCCCTGGTTCCACGGATCCTTTGGGGTATCCGCCGACCTGCCCGATGCCGCCAGAGATCGAAGCCCACCAACCGGGCCCGTGGCCGATGAAGTTGAGATTGGGAAACGTCTTGAGCGCGTTCTCCAGCCGCGGCAGGCCCGGCGTGTCTTTGCCGCGTTGCTGGTCCATGTGGAACAGCAATGGAATGCCGACCGTTTGGCAGGCTTCGTAGACCTGCATCATCAGCGGGTGGTCGAAGTCGAGGCCCACCTTGTGCTCGCCGAATCCTTTGGCTCCCTGGTCGACCCACGACTGGATGATGTCGATGAATCCCTGCAGCCCGCCGCGGACCGACGTGCGGGGGTCGATTGAACAGAAGGGAATGAATCGGTCGGGATGCTCCTTGGCGGCGGCCAAGGCTGGCTCAGTCAACAGCAGAAAGCTCGACGACTCGGGTGACGTCAACGGCAGGAGCACCGACTTTTCGATGTCGTGCTCGTCCATCCAGTGCAACAACCCGGAAGGCGTCAACTCCTTGTTGCCGTTCCAAGTCGTGCCGATGTGGGTGTGCACGTCGATGTACTTCGTCGCGCGGCGGGCCGGCTTCTCGTCGGCGTACAAGCCGACAGCCGATGAGAACCAACCCGATAGCGCGCCGACTCCGCCAGCTGCTAGGGCCGACGTGAATTGGCGGCGCGTCACTTGATGGGTGTCTTGCATGTCGGCCACTCTCAACGCCGGGCCATGGCATGCGACAACACACCGTGGCCGAATGCCTCAGGTTCGGTGCCGTGAGAGGCATACACATAGACCGCCGCTTGAAAGATCGCCTGCAGTGCCGATTGCACAACGAGCATGACCAACACATACAAGACGGCCAGCGCCAGGACCACGAGGCCAACTTCAGGCGGTGCAAACGCAAATGCCGCCATCACGATGCCGGCTGCCGGCAGCATCAGAAGGAAGAAGATGATTCCGAATCCAAAGTTGCCAGCTAGCTGCTGGCCCCAGGTCTTACGCAGCAAACCGGTCGACGTCTTGAACGCCTCGATCGGCCCCTTGCCTTCGATCACCAACACCGGCACAACCAGAAACGTGGTGATGTTCCAGGCCGTCCCCAGCAGGGCCGCGACGATCTGGCCGACTTTCTCCGACCGGTCTTCGATGACTCTCAAGATGATTCCGACCGTTGCGGCCACCAGCGCCCACCCGAAGATCTGCGGTAGCCGCCTAGTTGCCGAGCCCAGCGCGTCGCCCAGCGTCGGATCCTGGCCTGAGAGCCGCATCACCGCCGCCCCAACCACCGCCGAGTTGAAAAACGTGATCACGAAGTAGTTGCAGAAGTAAAACAGGAACGCGACGCCGTAGTAGACGGCCTGCTGGATGGGCGTTGCCTGATCGGGATCGGGCGGCATCCAGGCATCGGATGCGACAATCGGCACGATGAACGACGCGGTTACCAGCATGCAGGCGATGCCTGACAGAATCGGAAACAGAAGCAGCATCTTTTCCTGCTTGAGGACGCGCCAACTGGCCCCCATCACTTCCCAGGTGTACCCGATTCTGCCGAACATAATTCGCTCCTGTGGGGATGATGAATTGGCTTCGCTGTGCCTCAGCTTGGGTTATGGCACGGTTTCCTGACCGTGTCATCGCGCTGACCGCAGGTCGCCCCAACGCGCGACTGGAAACCTTCGGTCACTTGCGTGCAGCGGTCAGGAGACCGCCGCACAACACTGGTCCCGTGAGTGCCACGGTCATTTGACCAGGGCACAACTGTACTCTGTCGCAGACAGCAGACCACGGCACAGGCGCGTTTTCAAGGGAAATACCTCAAACGTCTTGTTCTGGGAAGTGGCTCAACTCCAGTGTGTCAGCCGCCACCATTTTTTCGTTTTCGGTGTCCCAGGCCATCATGCGGCCCGAGCGCCACGATTCGTTGGCCATGTTGACTGCAACGACGCCCGCCATGCCAAGGTCGACAGGGCAATTCAACGGTTCACCGTTGCGCAGGTGATTGTGCAGATTCGTGTGGTGCAGGTGAATGTCCTCGGCACCCGTTTTCTTGTGCTGGGCCAGAACCTTGCCATCCTTGTCGCGGGCCACCCATCCGTCGCCGCTGAATTGCAGCGTGCCGCGATAACCGCGGATGAGATGGTCGATGCCCACCCGGTTGCTCATCGTTCCCAACACGTACACCGTCATGCCTCGCGGGTACTCGCAGATCATTTCGAAGTTGTCCGGCAGATCGCGACCGTCCGGCCATTGCCAGATGCCCCCCATGCCCACCACGCGGCGGGGATACATCAGATTGCAGGCCTTCATGATCCGCGTGATACGGTGAATGAACAGGTCGGTGCAAATACCGCCGGAGTACGGCGAATAGTTCCGCCACTCGAAATAGTGATGTGGGTTCCAGGGAATCTGCGGAGCTTCGCCCAGCCATGTACTCCAATCGAGATCGGGAGGCTGCGGCGTATCGTCGGCAAGACCTGGCTTCCGCCACGGTCCCTGGCGATCGTAACGCCGGACGTATTCGATTTGGGCCTGCACGACTTGTCCCAAAACTCCGTCGGCGACGGCTTTGGCTGCCGATATGTAACTGTCATCCGACATGGCCTGCACGCCCACCTGCAATGGCAACCCGGTTTCTTTCTGCTTTCGCATCACCGCTTGAGCTTGCGGGATGTCGTGGGTCATGGGTTTTTCGCAGTAGACCGCCTTGCCCGCCTCCATGGCGGCAATCGTCATGTTGGCGTGCCAGTGTTCCGGCGTGGCAACGGTGACGTAGTCGATCTCGTCGATGTCGAGCAATGGACGAAAATCGGTGAAGTGCTTGGCCCCGACTTTCGACGCTCCCTGCGAGGCCCGCGTCTCCCAGCAATCGGCCACCGCCAAGACTTCCAGGTTGTTCTTTTTCCGGAGGCTGTCCAGCGCGCCGAGGTGGCCCGATCCCATCCCACCGGCGCCGATCAATCCGACGTGAATGCGATCGTTGGCGCCGAGCACCTTGGAATAACTGGCAGCGGTCCAGGTCAACGTGGCGGCTGCGCCGGTGGCGCCGATGAATGAACGTCGTGAGAGCTCTGAACTCATCATGGGACTCCGGAATATGGAATTTGCTGTGGTTTGTTTCAGATTCGGTCGGACTATGTGCGTCTACTCTTCGGCTGGCAGCACTTTGACGCGCATGTTGCGAAACTCGACGTGCGCGCCGTGACCGCAGAATGCGATGTGTCCTTGGGTTCGCTCCAGCCCCGGATGTGCGGCACCGTCCAGCGTACCGTTCTCACTGGCCTGCTTGACGTCGGCATCGACAATCACGGTATCGTTGAGCGTCACCTTGAAATGACTGCCCCGCACGGCGATCTCTTCAGAGTTCCATTCGCCCACCGGTTTAAGGTACCCGCGTTTGGCAGGCACCACTCCGTATACCGAGCCGTGAGCCTGGTAGGGCTTGATGTCCTTGTAGCGCTCTGCGTCGTTATCGAGAACCTGAATCTCGATACCGTCGAAGGCGGGGTTGCCGGTCAACGGCGTGCGGATGCCGATACCGTTGTTGGCACCCGGCGTGAGCTTGAACTCAAAGCGGAACACGAAGTCGGCATACTCTTTCTCGGTGTAGAGGTTGCCGCCGCCATCTTTCTTGCAAACCAACACGCCGTCTTCGGGAAAGTATCCGTTGGTTGAGCCCTGCCAGCCGTTGAGAGTCTCGCCGTCGAACAGTGAGACAAAGCCTTCTTCATCGGACTGTTGGGGCTTCTCGTCGCCCAGCAGGGGAAAGCTGATAACGGCGAAGACCAACAATAGCAGCGGCGAGAATCGCATGGGCAGGCTTTCTGATTCGGTGGGACAACGCGGGTAGGACCGCATGCCGGCGAACCGGGGCGGTGTCTCCAGAATATTCGGCCGACCGGGTCGACGCAAACATGGTGTCAATCCGCATTACTCTGCGAGGTCTGCGGATCTCCTCTTCTTTCTCCGCTCACCCAGTGCAAGAGCAGCGGCAGCAGCACCAGGTTGCCTACCAGGCCTCCCAGCATGGCCACGCTGACGAGGATTCCGAAGTAGATCAATGGAATAAAGTGCGACAACGTCAGCACGCTGAATCCCACGATCAGCGCGACGTTGGCGAACACCAGCGCCCGGCCCACGCCTTGGTGCGTCTCGCGGAGCGCATCGATCACCGGCAGTCCGCGCTTGCGGGCCCGGCGATAACCGGAGATATAATGAATGCTGGAATCGACGGTCAGGCCCATCGAAACGCTGGCAATCATGGCGGTGGCAATATTGATCGGCAGGCCGATCCAACCCATCGAGCCGATGACCAGCACGATGGGAAACAGGTTCGGGACCAGCGAGATCAACCCAATCGTCAGGCTGCGAAAGGCGATGGTCATCATCGTCCCGATACCGATTGCCGCCAGCACGAAGCTGACGAGTTGATCGCTGAGCAAGCTTTCGATCAAGAACGCCAGCAACACGAACAGTCCGGTCGTTCGGGCCACGCCGTCAGCTTCCGGATACTCGGGCTTGACGGTTTCGGCAAGCCATTTCTCGGTCGTCTCGCGGACGCCTGCAATCAGGTTCATCTTGCTTTCGGAAGGCTGCCGTTCCCGGGCCCGCAGCACGACCCGCATGCGGCCCCCCTCCGAGCTATAGAGCGTGGATGCGAATTCCGGCTGCAGGTTTTTGAGCATGCCCATTCGCTTGTCGAGCGTGTTGAGCAGGAATGGTACGTGCGGGATGAGATCGAGGCCGTCGGTAATTGCAACGACCTTGGTCAATTCCAGGTTCTCATCTTGCTCGATTTCCCGCAGTCGCTGTGCGAGATCGCGAACCTGGCCAAGATACTCTTCCGTCAGTTCGTGCGGCGCCCAGAAGTTGACCTCCCAGGTGCCGGCGCCGCCCAGGTTGTCTTCCACAAAACTCAGCGAACGTACGATCTCGCTGTTGGCCCGAAAGTTCTTGCTGAAATCGGTCTCGACTTCCAGCCTGAAAAACCCCAAGCCCGCAAAGGTCACGATTAACAGCGCGCCGAAAGTCAACATCAACGGCCGCTTTTCGACCGAGTCGGTGACGCCACCCAGGAACCACCGCAGCCTATTCTCCGCCGGTGCGTCGTGTGGGTCGGCCGAGAGCCGTCCGATCAGAATGCCGCCCGGCAGTGCACTCGCTGCCACGGTCAACACCAGCAGCGTGGCCAGCGACATCATCGTGCCGAAGCTGCGGACTGGTGTGATGTGACTCGATAACAGCGCCCCAAAACCGGCGGCCGTCGTGCAGCAGGTCCAAAAGATGGCTGGCAACAACGCGGTGAAGGTTTGCCGCAGGGCCTCGACGCGCTCCAGCTCTCGCCGGCGTTCGCGATAGAACACTGTTACGTGGGTCACCGTGGCGATACTGATGATCGTCACCAGACTGTTGAGCATCGAGCTGACCATGCTCAGCCGAATGCCGGTCAGCACCAAAATCGCCTCGGTCCAGACAATCGTCACCACTACGACCAGCAGCGGCAGCAGCACCCATTGCAGGCTTCGGAACAAGATAAAGATCACCCCGCCGAGCAACAGCAGCGAGACGCGGAACAGCAAGCGCCCGTCGTCTTCGACATAGCGAAACATGTCGTGCACCTGCACCGGCTCGCCCACGACCGAGACCGACCGATCGTAGCCGGCGGCGATCTCACGAATCTTGGCGATGGTTTCGGCCCGCGGAGTTCCCGCCGCCTGCGCCTGCTGTTCCGACATGATTCGCAGCACGACCGATGTGGTCCGCCGATCCTCGCCGACCAGCACGCCTTCGAGTTGTTCGCAGAGGTGCCCCCTGATTTGTCCCTTCGCCCGATCGGTCAACGGCGCGTTGAGCTGTAGAGCCGACTCCAGATGCTGGACGCTCTCGGAGAGTACCCCGGGCACGGCGGACAATTCCTCGGCAAACAGCCGAATCCGCTCAGCCGTCTCCGGCACCAGGTTGTGCGTGTCGCCCTCGAACAGCTGGTCTTCCTGATAGGCGACGATCACGAACTCGTCGCCGCCAAACAGCGACTTGCTTTCGAGATAGTCCTCCAGGTGCGGGTCTTCTTCGGCATACAGCGACTCGATCGACTGATCGAACGCCAACCGCTGCGAAACCGGCCACGCCAGAACGGCGAGGACACCAACTGCCAACAGCAGCCCGAACCGCGCCCACACCAGTTGCGAGATAAGCCGCTGGAGCAACGTGTCAGTTGGTTCGGTCATTAAGGAGAACGTAATTGGAGCAGAGGGATCTCGTCTCGAAACGCCACCGCGTTTGGCGCGGCAACGCACGAAGCATGACGGCCAGCCGTCCAGCCAGCAAGGCACTCATTGTGGCGACATCGAGCGCCAGTTGCGAGAGAGAGCGCATGACTGCAGAACGGCTCCTGGTCAGCCTGCGGCGCACAGAAAGGAGACCCGAGACGGCACAGAGTGCGAGCCTGGTGTGTGACATCGACGCACGAGAGGTCTCACTGCCGATCTTCGCCGTGATCGTGATCGCCGTGGTGATGCTGTTCGAGGTGCTGTCGCAGCAGGTCCTTGCCGTAGTCGTTGCCGTGGGGTGTGCGGACGACAGCGTGGATATGGTCTCGAGAGGGCGTGCGGGAGCGGAAGGGGGCGACCCGACGTTGGTGATCGAATTCGATCAGCACCACCGGGCTGTGGATGCGGTAGTAGAAAACGCTGTCCGGCTGCATGCCGCCGATCCAGGCAAAGTAAGTGCGATCGAGGTGCCGCTCCACTTCGCTCATCTTCACCTGCGCGTGCCCGTCGTCCATGTTGCCGACGTACTCTTCGATGACGGCCAGCAGTAGTGTGCGCTGTTGCTCATCCAGCTTGGCGGCCGGGATGCCGGCGTAGTCGAGGTTGATGTTGTCTTTGTAGGCTTGGGCCACAGCGTTGTTGCCCGCTTTGACCTCGGAGAGAACGGCTTCTTTTTGCTGCTGTTCGTTCAGCGCATGGACCAGCTTGAGCCCTTTGTCTTGCTCGTCCTGCATGACAATCTTGCCTTTGAACTTGCCGTCCGTCGCATGCACCGGTTCGCTGCCGACGAATACCGGCGACATCACCACCTGATCTCCCAGCACGAAGTAGTTGATGACCAGGTGATGTCCGTCGATTTGCCAGCCCCACGGTTTTGTGGCCGAGGGCTCGCCCATGATCGTGATCCAGTACAACCACTCGCCGTATTCGTCGAAGTCGTTGGCCAACTCGGCCAATGTGCCGTTGAGCTTCATGATGTCTTGCGACTTCTTGAGCCCCTTGGCACTCAGGCTGGCGCGCATCAGCCCGAACGCCAACTGGCGCTGCGCTTCGTCCATCTCATCGAACCCGACCCCCTGCCGCTTGTAGAAGTGGCGGTTGTCCCATTTGCGCCATTCCAGGTCGTCAACCGGAAACTTCGTACGCTCCCGCTGCTCGGCGCTGAGTCCTGCCAAGAGTGCCTGGGCCGCTTCCACAACCGGCGCGGTGCTGACGCCGGTCGAGCGAATCTCGAACAGCCCCGGTTCGATCTTACCGTTGCTGGTGATGCCCACGAACGGTTTGGAGAGTGAAGCCGGGCCACCGCCGCGAGGCCCGCGCCGGCGCTGTTGCGAATAGGCAGTCAATCCGGCGAGAAACGTCGTCACACCCACCGCGGCGACCACTGCAATCAAGCGTCGTCTTGTTACGAACATCGGATATCCTCATTCACCTCTTGAGCCCTACGATCAGTGCGTCACTTCCATTTCGGTGCAGATGTGACTCACCTCGTTTGAACGATTGGTCGACCAGCACAGGGTGCCACTTGGTGCCACTGGCAGCTTGCCTGCCAGTGCCGATTGCGAAGCCGCCCAGAGCCGTTCTCCACCACTCGTTTACCGTCACCGCTTCGCACTGGCGGACTAGCCGCCAGTGGCACCCGACGAAAGACAGCAACGGTCGAAGACTACACATCGGTGGCAAATCCCGAGTTTTCATTCACGAGTGTGGGGCGTCAAGCGGGCGTCATTCCGCAATGCAGAACAGATGCCGCTCGCCGCGAATAAACAATTCGTCGTCGACGGGAGCGGGAGTGGCGTCGACCCCTTCGCCAACCGAGTTGGTCGCCACAATCTCGAGTTCGTCGGCGTCCTTGATCACGACCGTTGTTCCGCTGCGTCCTGTCAAGTAGACGTGGCCGCCGGCGGCGATGGGCGAGGCATAAGTCGTGCGAATGCCGGGAATCCTGGTCGCCGAGTAATGCGGACGCCCGGTCGTGGCGTCGACACAAGTCAGCACGCCGCTTTTGCCTTTGTGAAAGTAGATCCTGCCGGAAGAGAGCAACGGCGAGGCGATATCGGGCGTATCGCGGTTGATCGTCCAGGCCACATTGCGGCTGCCTTGAATATCTCCCCGACCATCGAGACGGAAGGCGCCCAGGAACGCTCCGCGGAATCCGCTGGCGACATACACAAGGTCATTCGCGGCAACTGCTGAGGCGGCCGGACGCTCGGTCTGTCCGCCGCACCGCCACAGTTCATCACCTGTTTCCAAGTCGTAGGCGCGGGCCGAGTTCTCACCGTTCATGATGATCTGTTTTTTGCCCTTGTACTCGACCACGAGCGGCGTGGCCCAACAGGTCGGTTCGTCTCGTTCGGTTCGCCAGAGCGTTTCGCCGCTCGATTTGTCCAAGGCGTACAGATAGGAGCGGCCTTCGTGGTCCCAAGGCACAATAATCTTGTCGCCTTCGAGGGTGGGCGAACTTCCCTCGCCGAAACTGTTTCGCGTGTTCATGCGGCCCAGGTCGACCCGCTTCCACCTAGGCTCGCCGTCCATCGTGTAGCAGAACAACCCGCGAGAACCGAAGTGGGCATAGACGTGTTCACCGTCGGTGCAGGGCGAAGCAGAGGCGAATCCGTTGGTGGCGTGAGTTCCCTGATGCGGCTTGGCCACCGTGGCCACCTGTTGCCAGCGGACGTCGCCGTTCTTGCGGTCGAGACACAACAGCGTGAACTGCAACTCGGGAGTCGCAGCCGATCGACCACGTCCGCGCCGACCCCTGCGCCGGTCCGGTTGTGCTTGATTGCCACCACCGCCGTTCACCGCTGTGACGACGAAGACGCTATCGCCCCAAATCACTGGCGAGCCGGAGCCACGCCCGGCAATCGGCACTTTCCAGCGCACGTTGTCCGAGTCACTCCAACTGGTCGGGGGATTGGCGTCTGAGGAAACCCCATTGCCGGACTCGCCGCGCCAATGTCCCCAATTGCCGGCCGTGGCCTGCGAACCGAGAAGCAACAGCGAGACGACCGAGAAGACGGCTGTCTTGGGCATAAGAATCCTGTCGTGTTCGAGCTGTCGCCCCGCAAATCATCGGTGCGACGTGAAATTGGACGTGCGCGGACATCCTCTGCATAGCGCCCATTGGCACACACAGTAACGCACGCCCGGCGGCGCTATCCACATTGTGGCGGAAGACACCAACAAGGTGTGCCGTAGCACGATACGACCAACCCGGTTGCCGGACGAACGGGAACCACAATGCCAATCAAGCGTCATGGGGTGCGGCAAATCCAGCGGCACCGCGCGCCCCTGACCGATGCAAGTCGCTTGCTTGTAATGCCTTTCAACTATCGGCCGGTGCAGCCCAGCCGGTTTCTTGCAGGCGGAATCCGCATCCAGAACCGCAATCCCGGCACAGCGGAAAACACCAACACGAACGCTCACTTTGAGCACTTCCGTCGTGTCGAGCCGCTCCACGACGCCGCATCAAGAAAAAAGTGTGAGAGCCCTACGAACAATAGGTGCCGGCAGGTTTCAGCGATACCGCGTGAGCCTCTCGGTCAGCGTTGACTCGAACCTCCCAGAAGAACCACATCCGTGCGAAAGACGCCCATCAGACGTCCAGCATCTGTCCTCGCCGATCGCACATGGGGCGAGCCGATCGTAGCCCCGGAGACCTGTCGACGCGGGGCTGTCCGGGAGTCGCCGATGCTACGAACCATGATTGTTGGATTGCTCGGATTCGTTCTGATTGCCGGCCAGTTGGATTCTCTCAATGCCTCCGGTGGCAAGGGGAGAAGAGGCCGAAGAGGCAGAAGGTCCGCCACCATCCCGGATGGGGGCTCCAGTAGGTCGAATCAGGGGCGCGGCGTCGGCCACATTCCGCTCGGGCATCGTGCGGGCGACGTCGGCTCCAAACAGGATCAGCAGAACGCGCTCGTCGACATCCTAACGCAAGCCCAAGGGAATGCGGTTCCCTACCGTGAGATGGTCGACGTGATCGAAGACGTCGAACTGACTCGGGATGTCTTGGAGCTAGCCGATCGGGTTCTCAACATGGTCGGCGTTCGGACGCCAATCACCAGAGTGTTAGCAAAAAGCGATGACGCTTACGGTGAAGCCGAGCAGAGAGTCGGCGATCTCGTTCAACGCCGGCCCGACGATGCGCGCGCGAATCAGAAGTTCGACCAAGTCTCGCAGTCAAAAGCACTGCTGCTGCAACAGAAGATCGAAGGCGACAACCTCTCGCAACTTCTGAATTCGACCGACCCAGACAAGGTTGCGGCGCTGGCCAGGGCCCTCAATGATGGCGACCAAGCTCGACAACTCGGTGCGCTGTGCTTGGCCGACGCTTTTCTCGGGAACGGCGACCGGTTGCCAGGAAACACCGGCAACGTGGTGCTCGATGCCTTCGGTTTCGTAGCCATCGACAACGACGCGGATGCTCCCAGCCCGGAAGCCTATGCCTGGGAAAAGACCGCGGAGGGCTTGTGCATGGTCTATACCGTGTGCCACTACAATCCCGCCGGGAATTTCCTAGAGAAGGCCCCGTTTTAAATTGGGCGCACACGCAACTTACCCGATTGGGGACCAGTCACTGCTGCCAATGGCGGATTGAGAGTTAACCATGAAAGACATCGTTCGCTGCCTCTACTCCATGTTCGTTCTTGTGGCATTGCTCACCGGATTGCCGGCAGTTGCCGATGAATCTGCATCGGCTGTCGTGGACGTCGAGATCATGAAAGCCGGGCTATCCTATTTGAACAACGTACGCGCGGATCCGACCGCGGTCGACGAGCCGGGAGCCAATCTCGACAAGTACAGCCAATACAGAAAGATCTGCGTCGATCTCTCCGGACACGCGCGGCAAGGCACACCGCTGCAATGGAGTGACGAGCTTTATCGTTTAGCCCTGGAGAAAGCACACTTCCTGCGGGAGGTGAGCCTCGCCAAAGGCGACCTGTACATGGTCCATGTTCCCACCGCGGCAGAACTGAAGGGAACCGGATTTGAAGCGAAAGCCGGATGGGCAATCGTGGGCGAGAACATCGCCCGCTCGTCTGCGAATCGGAACAAGATCATCTATGATCAGGCGGGTGAAATGTTCGTGCGGGGATGGATCAATGACAGGTGGCCGCTCGAACGGAACCAGGCTCCCGGGCATCGATATTCAATGCTGGGTGGCAAGCCTGGCGAGGGGCAATCGCGACAACGCGAATTCGGCCTGGCGATCGTTCGGTTTCGCATTCCGAACAACCCAGACCGCCCACACGAATACTATATGGCGGTCGACATCGTGAGGTAGCCTAATCCGTTGAACGGGCGCTAACCCGCAGCTGGCGGGGCGATCGCGTGATTGTGCAGCCCCGAACGACATGTTCTGATAAGACTTCTAGCCAACTCTTCCACTTGCGGACATGCGGCTATGACGTCGAACGTAGAACGATTCAGCCGTCGGGAATTTCTCTGCACAGCCGGTGCGGCAATCGCCGCGGCTAGCTTCGGTGGACTATTCACGCGTGGTCATCAGGCACTGGCGCAAGAAGGCCGAAATCACCGATCGCGATCTTTGCGACTCGGACATCTCACCGACGTGCACGTCCAACCGGCGCGCAGCGCAGCGGTTGGTTTTGCGCAAGCACTGCGTCACGTCCAGTCGCAGGCCGATCCGCCGAAACTGTTGTTGGCAGGCGGCGACTCGATCATGGACGCGCTGGGGAAAAGCTCCGGCCGCACCAAGCGGCAATGGCAACTCTGGCAACAAGTGCTCAAGGATGAGTGCTCTCTGCCCGTCGAGCCCTGTATCGGCAACCACGACGTGTGGGGTTGGAACCGCGAACGCAGCGGGACCACCGGCGACGAGCCGGGCTGGGGTAAGCAGTGGGCCCTCGACGAATTCCAGATCGAACAGCGGTACCGCAGTTTCGATCGGGCTGGCTGGCATTTCATCGTGCTGGACAGCATCTTCCCCGACGCAGAGACCGTGTATCAAGGACGACTCGACGATGAGCAGTTCGACTGGTTGGTCACCGATCTGGAAGCGACCGAGGAACAAACGCCGGTCCTTGTCCTATCCCACATCCCAATTCTCACCGTCGCCTCAGTCGAGTCCGAGGCACACTTGGTTGAGAATCCAGTGGAACGGCGGACGTATTCGCATCAGGACGCCAAGCGGATCGTCGACCTGTTCAAGCAGCATCGCAACGTGAAACTTTGCCTGAGCGGGCACCTGCATCTAACCGAGCGGATTGAGTACGCCGGTGTGACCTACATCTGCAGTGGAGCCGTATGCGGCAACTGGTGGAAGGGAGCCCATATCGGCACCGAAGAGGGCTATTCCATCGTCGACTTGTACGACGATGGCACCGTCGACTGGCAATACAACGACTACGGCTGGACCCCGCCGGCATGAGAGCGACCTACGGAGCAGCCGGTGGTCCAGAGGCGACTTCGAACGCACCCATGTCAATCACGCGCGGGCCGTTCTTCAGACCGGCGGAAATCCGAGCAAAGCCGGGGCCGCGTTGATCGTTGTCGTCGGGAGGCGACGCCCTGTAGTTGGGGGCGCCCGCGTCGATCGCTGGGCTATCGGGCAGCAGCGCGTGTGTCCAGGTGGGGCCGCCGTTCGAGGCTAGCGGGGCAAGCTGTGGATCTTCTCCGATGATATTGCGGGCGCCCTCGAGTGTGGTACCGTCGATGTCTTGGATCAGGCTGTACCTGGCCTTGATGTCACCCTGTACGTCGTTCCCCCCCGTTTGGGCTTGGTTTTGTGCGATGATGATATTCTGCGAGTAGACGACATGGTAGGCGGTGGTGAGATGAATGCCTCCGCCGCGACTCCCGCAGGAATTGTTGGCGATAGTCACGTTGGTCAGCGTTGCACTGGCATCGATGAGAATGCCTCCGCCGTCATGGGCGGCGGTGTTGCCAGAGACGGTACTGTTGCTCATCGCGAGTCCGGAAATCGAATAGGCGATGCCGCCACCGTCGTTCTGCGCGGTGTTTTCTGAGATCAGACTGTTTGTGATGATGGCGAGTTGGGCCGAAAGTCCGCCACCGTCGGTCCCAGCCGTGTTGCCAGAAATCGTGCATCTGCGAACGGACAATGTCCCACCGGATGTCACCGTTGCAATGCCGCCGCCGTTTCCTGCGGAACCGTTTTCCGAAACGGTGCAGTCGGCGAGCGTCAGTTCCTCTCTGGATAAGATAGCTCCGCCCTCGTCGAGCGGTGTGTCTGAGGCGTCGTCGCCGTCGGTTGCCTGCCCATGCTTGAGCGTCAGGCCAGAGATGCTCACTGCGAGGTATGTGGATGCGTCTCGATCGTCGACCAGCAGCAGCCGAGACTTGTATTGTGCATCGATGGTCAACAATTCTTGTCCAGGGCCGTCGATCGCTACCGAATCGCTAACAGGCAGCTCTCCAAAATCGAGCTTGATGACCTGCGGCGAGGAAAACACGTTTGGATCAAATTTGATCGTATCGGCCGCACTCGTCACGCTCGCGTTGGCCAGATCGAGGGCCTCGCGGAGACTCAGATCGTCTGGATTGGCCAGCGGATCGGCGTCTAACTCATCGTCGGTTGTGGTGACGACCAGCCGCAGCGGCGCGACTGCGTTCGCGGAGTCTGTTGGATCGCGGTCGGTGACCCTCCCTTCGCGGCGAACAACGCGTGACGGCCCCTGCGCCTGGTAGCTGATCTTCCAGGATCCCTCTTCGATCCGAAAAATATCGGACCGCCCGTCCCCGTCGAAGTCTCCGGCCGAGATGTTGTCGGCACGCGTAATCTCCGGATCACACCACAGCAAGGGCCCGATGAGACTCTCGCACCATTGTGAGCGTCGATTGTGAGCCATCCAGGTGTCTGTCGTGCCATTGCCGTTGAAGTCGCCAAAACGCCGCCAGTCCATCGGGTACCAGGTGCTGACCTGCTGCTCCTCTCCGCGTGCGCCCCACCAGACGAACTGGGCGCCGTATCGGTCACTAGTGTGCCTGATTCTTGAATTGAATATGTCTGTGCGACCATCTCCGTCGAAATCTCCGAATCCCAAGAACTCCACCAGCAATTCCGAGCGGTTGATGGGAGTCCACTTGCCGGAACACCCATAGCTCACCTCCCACACCCGGCGGGGCAGTCCGGACGCCCTAAACGTGTCTGTGCGTCCGTCACCGTTGAAGTCAGCGAACCGGACGTTGTGCAGATCGTCGGGCAACGAATTGTGCCGCTGCCAGGTCCCCCAGTTCGGGGCCAGTTGCACCCACCAGGTGGTTCCATCCGCTTTCAGGACGTCGGTCGTTCCGTCGCCGTTGAAATCACCGAAGCGCAATTCGGGGCATCCCTCGTCTGCATCGGTCAGCTTTTCCCACTCAGATGTCGCGCACTTCGAGATCCGCCATGTGCTTCCCGTGGCGTTGAAGATGTCGCAGCAGCCGTCGCCATCGAAGTCACCGACGCGCAATTGCTCGTCGACGTAATACGAATTCGCGGTCGTATACAACCAGCGCGCGTTACGGCTCACGATCTGTTTGACGCGGGGGTCGTCCGTTGGTGGGGCCGGCTCCTTGATTTCGACACCGTCCACCGGTTGAGGTCGAACCAATCCAGGAGTCCGTGCCACTCGAAATCCGATGTAGTCGAAATCGCGGTGATGACCGTACGAAAACCGGTGGGTCGAACGCGCTTCAATCGCGCCGTGGCTAAAGGAACCGCCGCGCAGGATGCGGGTCCCCGATTGTACGATGGCGCCGTGGGGATCGATGACTCGTTTCGCAGTACCGTAGGGAGCTTTCCAGTCGGAGCACCACTCATATAGATTGCCATGAACATCGAACACTCCCCAGCCATTCGGCATGTGGCTGCCGACCACCGACGGCCTGGTCGTCCCCACGGCCGCGTAACGATCGAGCAACGAGTCATCGTCGCCAAAGCTGTACGTGGTCTTCGTCCCGGCCCGGCAAACGTACTCATATTCTGCTTCACTCGGCAGACGGTAGCCGTCGACATCGGGAATGGTGCCCCAGTCCCGCGCGGAACCCTGATAGCAGGGCGTGAACCCTTCCTTCCGACTGAGCCAGTTGCAGAACATCATCGCATTGAACCAGGCCACCTTCTGGGCGGGGTGTTCCGCCGTGGGCGTGAACTGCGCCGGCGAGACCCAGTCCGCCGGTTTCTGGTCGGCTGGTACATCGGGGTCGTTCATGAATTCCAGGAATTGTGCGCGAGTCACCTCCTTGTCGCTGATGAGAAACGACCGAGTGAGCTCGACCGATTGATACACGCGTTCCTGGTGACGTTCGTGCGCATAACGGTCCAGATCGAGATAGCTGTCGGTTCGCACGAAGGTTCCGGGGTTGATGTTGACCATGGTCATGCCCACGCTGTTGAGGAGCCACTGCCGATCCTCAGAAGACTCCGGTTGCGCAGGCAACTCCAGATTCCAGCGCCTTATGGCCCAATCCGCCGCGCTGTGGGTCAAGGCGTCCGGCTGCCAGTACCATTCTTCAAACACCGGAGCCCAGCGCTGGCGATCGGCGAGCGACAGTTTGTCGATGGGAACACTGCCGATGGCCAGGCACATCGCCGATCGAAAGTCCGCATCGTCGAATTGGACAACAGAGTCCACTAGACGATCCAAATCCGTGTGCCATGTTGAAAATGTCTCGATAAACAGCGTTCGCTGAATCGGATCGCTCCGTTGTCGACTCATTTCAGCCGCGAGTGTGTGGTCTCTCAGGTACAGGGCCGTGATCGCCAGCCGCGCCTTCGATTTCCAGTCTTTCCGACCTTCAGCTTCGACGGCCTGTTCGGCAATTGACTCGAGGGCGGTTGCCGAGACCTCATCCAAAGCGGCCACAATGTTCGGGCATTCGTCCGCTGCTGCGCCTGAGATGCTTTCCACCAGAAAAGGCGTTTCCACTTCGCCGAGTCTCGCCAGCGCGAGCGCTGCATGCAGTCGATACTGCGGTGCGACGGTGGAATCCTCAAACTGCGACCGCAGCAACGGAAGAGATTCCTCACGCAGCGACTCCAGACGTGCTGCTGCATAGGGAACGGCCGGAGGCGGAGCTGTCACCACGGCAGTGACCAGGGCACTTGCCCGTTCGCGACGGTTTGCGGCCGCTGTATTCGCTAGCCATCTCTGCGCACCAACGCCGACAACCAGCAGCGCAACCACGGTGAACAGTGTGCGGATTCCATGGTGTCGCCGCGCCCGGGCCATCACACTCCGCTCGGGTTGTTTCCATTGGCGGGGATCTGTCAGCGTGCGAATGCGGATCCATTCCCACAAACTTGGCAGGTGGCGTGTCTCGGGACTGCGGTTGAACAGTTCGGCGCGTGCGGTCAGTTTGAGTTCCGCGCGACCTCTGGCCGTCTCTTGCTGTTTCTGCGTGAGCCAGCGGCGAAGTGACCCGACGAGATAGTCGTGGGTGAGCTGGTAGTATTTCTGACCCGCGGGCACAGTGGTTGTCGACTCTGACTCGAGGGCAACCGCCTCCGGGTCGGTGGGAGTGATCAGGCGGAGTTCGCCATCGAGGATATCGAGGAGTCCGTCGAAGTCCTGGGGGCGGTTGGCGTAACTGGAGGCCCTCAGTAACTCGTCGTGGGACTTCATCTGTCCTTTGATCTCGGTGCCGGATTCCGGCAGCAGGGCCTTGAGGACGGCCCGAGCAGCCTTTTGGTGGTAACGGTGCCCCGGCGGTGCCGTCGAGGCGCTAAAGGTCTCCTCCAGGAATGTGACGCGGACGCCCTCGGTTCCTCCGACTTCTGTGAGAGTGGTGGGAGTCCATGATCTGCCTTTCATCATCTCCGCGTACAGCGCCAGGCGTACGCAGATGACTTTGCCGTCTTGCGCCAGAGAAGCGACAGACTCCTTACAGAAATCCTTTTGCTCTGTTGACATCTGGTTGTCGTCATCAGGCAATGCACCAAACGCTCGACCAAGTGCCGCCAGGACTTTCCGGGCATGCCGGATGGGAAACAGGTCGACTGCGGCCGAGTTCTGTGCCTCGACGAGTCGAACTTCCAACTCCCGCATGAACCGAGTCGCCGCCATCCAGAAGTCATCCCGCACCATCACAATGCACTGGAGACTTCCGCCGTCGCACTGGCGCAGCGCCTGCACCAGATCCGTATCTTCTTTGTCGCGATGAGTGTGCAGCCATTGCTCGAACTGGTCCAGCACGATCAGCACCTTCTCGCCGGCTGGGGAGCCCGCTCCACGTCGAAATGCGGCCAAGGTGTCTTGCAGGCTCAGATTGTCCGCCAAATCGGGACAGTGCTTCCGCAATCCACGCAGCAGTCTGACTTCGGTCTCGTCGGGAGTCGCTTCGATGTAGATGGGGATCACGGCGTCGGACAATCGCGGCAGCAGGCCTGCTTTGACCAGCGACGACTTTCCGCACCCCGACGGACCGTAGATCAGTCCCACCGGGAACGTCTTGTCGGGATCGGTCTGTTCGATGCGGGTTTTCCAGAACCGCAGGCTATCGGGGAGTCCTTCGCGGTCGCGGGCACCGGGGAGCAGTTCCAGGAAGAAGTCGGCATCGTGCTCATCAAACGATCGCAGTCCTTTGGGTACGATGCGGATAGGCTGGCTGTCGGAGTTGAGTGTGCCCGAGCTGGGTGTGCCTGAACTCAGTGTGCTTGAGCTGGGTGTGCTTGAGCTGGGTGTGCTTGAGCTGGGTGTGCTTGAGCTGGGCGTGCTTGAATCCGCAGGACCTTGTGTGGAATCTGCACTGGGCGGTGTGCCACCGGCAGATGTGTTGCTGCCCGGGGCTGTTGTGTGTTCGGCCAGGAAAACCGTCAGATCCTCGGTCATGTCGAGCGCGGTCGTGTACCGCTCGCTGGCCCGTTTCGAGAGCGCCTTGAGACAGATTCGCTCGAGCTCCTTCGGGATCGCATCGTCTATCTGCCGGGGCGGCTTGGGGTCCTGCGAGGTGACCTGATCCAGGATGTCGAGTTGTGTGTCGCCCGAAAACGCGCGGCGTCCTGTCAGCAATTCGTACAAGACCGCACCCAGGCTGTAGATGTCGCTGCGGCCGTCCACGCGATGCCCTTCACCGCGAGCCTGTTCGGGCGACATGTAGGCAGGAGTGCCGGCGTACTTCGGACCCTTCCCGATGTTCTCTTCACGAAGTGCGAGACCGAAATCAACGACATACGGCTTGTCGTCGGTGCCGAATAGGATGTTGCCGGGCTTCACGTCACGATGGACGATTCCCTGCTTGTGGGCGTAATGCAAAGCCTCGCCCACCGTTGCCACGAGTTTGGCTGATTCGAGGTAGCTCGGGCGGTGCTCCCTGATCCGCACAGAAAAGTTGGTGCCCTCGATGTACTTGGAGACAACGAAACACGGGAATTCATCCGTACTGCCCACGTCGTAGACGGGCACAATGTGCGGGTGGTCGAGATTGGCGACCGTGCGCGCTTCGGTCAGATACGCTAAGGCGTCTTCGGGCTGGGAGAGCAGCTTGGCGTGTGGCACCTTGACGGCCACTGGACGATCCAACTGGTCGTCGTGGGCCAGGTAAACGAGACCGAAGCCTCCTTGCCCCAAGATTGTTTCGATGCGATAGCGGCCGACTTGTTCCGGCAATCTATCGGGCGCCGGACTGCGGGACTGGTTCGCCGGCGGGTTCGAGAGGCCAATCGCTTTGATCTGCTTGCGAGCCGCCAAAAACTCAGGCTCACTGCCATGGTTGAATTCTTCGCTCTGAGTCTTCAGCATGCCGGCATTGGCACTCAATACTTTGAGCGCAGACTGACAATCCGGGCAATCGTCGATGTGGCGAGCAATGTCGTCTGCCTGGCGATTGAGCGGTAGTCCGGAATTGAATCTCGCCAATTCCTCATGGGTAGGACATACGTTCGGCCGATCTGACATAGGCGCTGGAACTCTCAGACGACTTCTGTCTCAAACATTCCTTGAAACTCATCACGGAGCCGACGCAGCACCTTGTATCTAGCGTTGTAGACGGCTCCCACCGTCATGCTCAAGTTGTCAGCCACGTCGGCGGCTTCAAGTGCTTCCACTGTTGTTTTCCAGAACGCCTGCCAGGTCTTGGGTTGGAAGTCTGTTTTCAGCAGTTCCAAGGCGCGGTTGTAAACCATGTTCGTATCGCTGCGCTGGCTGGCCTCATCCCAGTACTCGGGCAAACCGTCGGGTACTTGGGCCAACATCGTCTTGGCCGTTGAACCGCCGGCGGCGGTGGGTTGTTTCACCAATTTACGAAAGTGATCCAGCGTCTTGTGCCGGGTGATGCCCCACAGCCATCGGTGAAACGACTCGTCCGTGCGGAAATCCTCGATGCTAAGAGCCACCGCCATGAAGACGGCCTGAACGACGTCAGCAGAATCAGAACTGCCCACGCCGGCCCGCCGGCACCACTCGTACGCCAGTGGCGAGTAAACCTCCACGAACCGTTCCCATTGCTGTGGATCGCGGTTGCGCATGCCTTGGAGCATGCTGGCTGAAGTCTGGGAGTGCTGATCCATCGGTTGGACAGTTTCTCTGGCTAGTCGCCTTGCCAAGTCGGGCATTCCAGTCTATCACCTGTCGTCCGCGCCCCAAACTTTGGCACATCCGTATATTGCACGCCGACGACCGTCGGAAACGCGGCAGCCCGGACCTCACTCGCAGCCGACAAGGAGTTTTCGCAGCAAATCTGCAGCCCGCCCTCGACTGCAGCTGTTCGTCAGCTTGGACTCGCTGGAAGTGCCGCCGGGGAGGAACGTGGATTTCACTTGTCGGCGCAAGTCGTGTACCTATAATGTCTTTTCCATTCGGCGGAGTAGCTCAGCTGGTTAGAGCAGCGGAATCATAATCCGCGTGTCGGGGGTTCGAGTCCCTCCTCCGCTACTTGACGCATCGCGTTGCAGATGTTTGCCCACGTCCGCAATTCGCAGTGGCTTGGGCTTTTCTTTTTGAGCCTTTGGCTTGTCAGACACGTCGCACTCAGTTGCGTCAGTTCGCTGCGATTCGCGCCCCAACTGCTGCGCCAGCTGCAGCGCGCCTTTTGCTGCATTCGCGGTGGCGTCGTCCGTTCCCGTCGTCTTCGAGTTCTCTTCCGGGGCGGTCATTATGTCCCGAAGTCGCGAGACTGTATCAGCCTCTTGGCCAGGGAACAGATGCCCGTAGGTGTCCATCGTCAGCGTGATACTGGAATGCCGCATGACCTGCTGCACGGCCTTGGGGTGCGCACCCGTCATCGCCAGCCATGCACCGCAGGTGTGCCGGAGGCAATGGAAGTCCGTCATCTCGCCTTCGTGGTTCACGTCGGTTAGGAAGTCGTCGGCCTCGCGTCGGGTGTATTCGTCGGGGTCCTCCTTCGCCTCCTTGATCCACGCCTTCCGGGCTGCGGCTAGATCATCGCGGAGCATCCGCGCGAGATTGCTTTCGTGCGGCAGGTTGAACACGGGGGCCTTGGGGGCGTTCGTCTTGATATGGGCTTTCAGGTCTGCCACCAGCTCAGGCTGGATGTATTGCCGGGCGTCCTTCCGGTTCTTTGCCGAGCGGGCCTTGCACATGATGTATGGTGGATCGGAGGCGAGATACAACCGGCCTCGCGTAAGACTACGCAGTTCATTCGAGCGCAGGCCAGTTTGGATGGCAGTGCGATAGAGCAACAGCCGTTCGCTGCCGGTCATACCTTGGCGATCCGGGCCGTTCTGGGTGGCCACCGCCAGCAAGCGCCATTCCTCGGGCAGCAGCATCCGACGTTCCCGCCGTCGATCACTTTCGGGATTCGGCTTCTTTACCGAGGCCAGGGGGTCGCGCGGCAGCTTGTGATGATCCGTCAGCCACTTCGTGAACGCTTTAATCGCGTTCAAATGGGCTTGGACTGTTCGGGCTGCCCGCCCTTCGTCCTGCAACTTTCCGGCGTACCGATTGACCCCATCGGCGGAGATGTCCGCAGCTGTCGTGAATTGGGCGTGTTCGGCAATCCACCGGATGAATCGCAGAGTACTGCTGATATGTTTTTCGGTGCGTTGCGCTGCCTTCAGCTTGCTCTCGTAGTCCGCCAGGTGCGATTCAATCGACCGCTGCGATTCTTGGCTGACGGCGTCCAGCGTCGGATCAATCACACCCTCACGGCGCAGCGCGGCGTCAGCCTCCAGCTTGCGTGCGATTCGTTCAGCAGTGGCTTTGTCGGTTGTGCCGGAGCATTTCGAGCGGCGTTTGCCCGTGTGGTCGAACCACTGGATATACCACTTACCATCGCGATTTCGTTTCCCGCGCCGCTTGAATATCGATGCCATCAATCACCTCCACTTTCACTGTTGAACCACGGCGGCCCTGATCCCGGGGGCCGAGGCGTTTTCAGTTGCTCTGTCGGAGCGACGCATTCTTCGCACGACTCGGTTGTTAGTCCACCGTCTGTGTTGCGACTCGGTGCGACGAAGGCACCTAGCAGCCCATCTGACAAACGAGAATCCTCGCAGTACCGGATTGGCCATTCAGTCCCTTCCGGCGCTCCAAACGCGTTCGTAGACGGCCTGATCATGCCTTACGCCGAGCTATCGAGCCCCGTTCAACCGTCCTCCAACAATTCACAGAGCGCGCGCAAGTCTGCCTGCAAAGCGCCGCCGCCCCGCGGTCCGTTGGGGCCTGCTTCGATGTCGGATTTCAGACTGCGATAGAATTCTGCCGCGTTCTCAACGCGGCAGCCGGGCCTCAGCAGGAACGGCCCTTGAGGCAGCTCCCGGCATTCCTGGAATCGTTCAATGAGTGCAGCATCGGTTGCGGACCACGAGGCCGGCGAGTTTTCCTTCACGGACACCACTTCAGCCGCCAGCAACTCGTCCGATGCCTTAAGATCCTTAGGGTCAATGTCAAACAGCTCTACTTCGTCCTGCAATACCTGCAGTATTCTCAGCAGTTCCTCCTTGTGAGTCGTCAGCCGTTCGTGCAGCTCGGGGGTGATCACCGATCGGGGCCGGAACGCCAGCCGGTCGCCACGGGCTTCTAGTTGGACGCCCAGCTCGCTGAGTTCGGACAGCAGTCGCGCCGCGCTCAAATCTCCCCCCATTCGTCATCGGGCGTCTCAATACCGTTGACGTTGACAGAACCTGGGTTTTTACCGACGTTTTTCGGGGTTGTGTCAGCGTCAGCAGTGTCGACTATCTCGAAAACGCGCGTCGGCCGCCCACCTTCATTCGATGTTGGTTGTTCCATCCATCGGCCATAGCCCGTCTTTACGAGGTCATCTAGTGCCAATTCGGCATCACGTGCGGTTGCCCAACTCCGAGAGGATCTCATCACGTCGCGGGCAGTCACCAATCCTCCTTTGCGTTCGATCAACTCGATCAGGCGACGTTGGTCGCGGTCAGCGTCGGATTCGGAAAGCAGCGAGTAAACGCGCCGGGCTTCACCCTTGAACCATTGAGCCAGCTCCACTCCCGCCGCCATGCTTTCGGCGTCTACCTTATCAGGGCTTCGAAGTTCGGGATCGCCAAAGGCCCAACGCACATAGTGAATCACCAGCGCGAGCCGGGCCGCATATTCTTCGAGTTTTGACCAGGCGGCTGCCAGTTCGCCAGCTAGCTCAATTTGTTCGTTGGCGTGAGCATTGTAGTACTCCTTCCAGACCTCCTTCGCTTCGCGCGTCAGACCGATCACTACCGGCTGAATTTGGCCGTCTTCGCCGATGTTCGGCTGCAGCTCATACAGCCTATCCACCAACCGGGCGTATTCAGCTTCCAACATCGGGTCGATGTCAGCCTCGGTCCACTGTTTCGGCTTGCGTGGTGGGCAGGCCAGCAGCAGTCTCGCCGCTAGTCCTGATTCTCGATGCTCGCTTCCCAATGCGCGATCCAAGATCGCGGGCTGAATTCCCCCGGTTATCGATACGGATGCTCGGGGCACGACGACTGTGGGTTGGGTACCCGACGCGCGATCTTTGACAACAGTTTCTCCGTTGTGCATGCTCAGCCAATGTGCAGCGTCTGCGCCCACCTTGCCGCCGGTGTATCTGTCAAACGATCCGATCCAGCCCGCCAATTCGTCACGAGCCATCAGCAGACCGCGTGGGTTCGCCCGCAGCAACGGGGCCAGTGCTTCGACTGTCGTGTCGGAAACTGTGGACCTCTCGGCTTCCGGCGCGTCCGGTTTCGCCGGCGGATCGTCGAGCGTTGTCTTGTTCCGTTTCCACTCAGTCAACGATTTGTCGTAGCGGGCCAAGTCCACTTCGAACTGCCGCATCGCTTCCGCGTGGCGCTCCAGCGCCATACGCTCGCGTTCCCGAAGAGGACGCATCACTTGTTTGAACGCAGGTGTTTTAGCTGTTCCGCTCTCGCCTACAATCGCCGTCCATAGAATCGGTGGCGCGGTCCAGCCGAGTTTCAAGCCGATTCGCCGAGTGTTACCGATTGCGGCACCGAGGACGGTCAACATGGGCAACGCCAGATATGACGGGTCACAGCCAATCGCCACGGCCCAGTCTTGCACAAACCCACGAATTGGCTCCGGTAGGGCGCCAGTCGGGAATGGTCGGAAGCGTTCGACACTGGCCACGGTTTGATCAAGTTGAATTACGTCGGCTTGATCAGCCAGTGCTTCGACTCGTCGCCGAATTTCGCGGGAATCGGTGTTCTTCTGAGCTGCCACGAAGTCGGCCATGTCTCCGTGGACAGGCAACCCGGGCAGTTCCAGCACTCTGATTTTGGGGGCTGGCGTCAAGTCGCCCAGAATCGACACCACCACATCGGCATACTTGGCTCCCGCCTCATCGTTGTCTGGCAGGATCACGCATTCCTTGCCGGCCAGCGGCGCCCAGTCGGTTCTTTCCGGGCTTTGTGCACCGTGCGCCGATGTCGTGGCAATCAGCCCGATTCCTTTGGCTGCATCCGCTGCTTTTTCGCCCTCGGGGATGAAGACCTGATCTGCGCCCTCAAGTTCAGGTAAACGATAAAGGGGTCTGGGATCGGGCAGCCCACTGATGAACCACTCGTCGCCTTGTCGGGCCACCGGGCGAAATGTTTTCTTTTGTTTCTCGCCCTCAGGCGTCGGCAGGTCGTAACGGGCTACTACCGCTACAGCATTCCCCTCGGCATCAAGGTAGGTCCACTGAGAAACTCGCCGGCCACCATCTGTGGCCATCCCCTCATCGAGCGCTGCCAATGCATCGTCATCAGTTGCGTAGGACCTGCCCTTCGGTTTCCCGTCATCTTGTCTACGATACTTCTGTTTTTCCCCGCGTTGGCGAGGTTGCGTAGACGTAGACAACGTAGACGGGTCGTCGCTCCTCAGATCGGCCACCCGCAGCCCCGCAGCGTTGCAGATTTCGTCGACCGTGCAACCTGCGTGACAATAGACGAGCGCTTGACCATCAGATCCTTCCGATATCGACAAGCTGGGATCTTGGTCGTCGTGAGCCGGGCATCGAGCCGTCCATCCACTGTTGGTCAATCTCGCATCGGGTAGTTTTGAAAGCAGCAGTTCAACGGGAGCGTTCATCATTTCGCCTCACCCCCTGTCGTCTGCTCCTCGACCCATCTCCGCAGTCCGTCGACTGGATAACGCACCAAGCGTCCCACGCGGACATGCGGAATCTCGCCAGACGCCTTCAAACTCCACAACTTGCGCTCGCTGATCGCCAAGGTTTCAGCGGCCTGTCGAGGTGTTAGCAGCAGGGCGCCCTTCCTGGAAACGTAGGGCACGCTCGCCCCGCTCTCACGATCCCGACTAGGATCAGAGTAGTCTTCCATTGCTTCTTGCTCGGTTCATCCGTTACGGATTTTCGATGAAAGGCAGGCCCGGTTGCATCGCGGGTCAAAGGCATGCCACGTTCAACAACTTGAAACTGTCAGAGCCATTGCCACGCGTCTTGCGGACGGCGCACTGTCCTTACAGTCCTAGCTATTTCGGAAACGTTTTCGGCTCTCGATGTCGACGTCGGCGCTGCTGAGCCGAATACCAGCCTCTATCAACTCTCTTCGGGTCGGAAGCGGTCGAAGCTCGTCGTAGATTGCATCTGAAAGCTCTCTGACTGTCGCCCTGCCGAGCAGCTCGCCGATTGGTCTGATCAACCCTCCACCACGCCTCATCATCCGGTGGTAGTCGCTAGTGCTGATACCTATCCCGCAATCTTCACAATCGAGTTCGAACCTTTTGTTCCGCCGATAGGCGACCGAATAGACTCGCTTCAACTCGTCACGCGACAACCGGCGCAACTTCGGAACATCCACCTGCCCCCAACGATGATTGAGGTAGAATGGTTCAATCAGGGCACTCTCCTCAGACTTGTCGTCGACTGGCTCACCCTTCTGCTGCGAAGGAATCGGATAAGGATTGGCGTCGAGCTCCTCACGGACTTGCCGCACAAGGTCCCAAATTTCGTCAGCGCTGAGTTGTTCCGAAATCTCATGGAGCAAATCAGAAACTGCGACTCGTTGTTCGCCTCGGGTTACATCCCTCCAGTTGACGTCTTGCACGTGGAGAGCAGACCGGTAGACCGCTAGTAGGTGGGAGTGAGAGCATTTCTTCACCCACGCCACGCGTAGTTTCTGTACGGAATTCTCGTCCGTCGGCGGGCTCGACCAGAATGATGCGTCGAATCTCAAAGCTTCTTCGACGCGGTTGAAATGATCAGTGAATGTTTCAGTCATCTTCCTATTCCTTACATTGGTGCAAAGTTAAACTCGCTACACGCTGCCCCCGCCGAACAGGGTGGTAGGACCAATCTCCGCATCGCAGTCCCTCCCGTCCTCCGGCTGCCGTACTATCCCGAGACGTTGGGCGTCCAGCAGCGTGACGCCAAGCTGCGCGGCTATCGAATACGCCCTGCCAGGGTACACTTTCGCAAACACCTCCAATTCTTCTCGGATAGTTGGGTACATCGACCGGAAGCCGTACTCCTTCGCTCGCTCTAGGTGCGCCCTGTAATGATCCTGGTTGTCGAAGGCACTAGGACCTTTCCTTCTACGTTCGATGAACCGGCGTATGTCGGGGATGCGAAACCTCTCGTCTTCGCCCAGCAGTGCAACAGGGACCTCGCGAGCCGCCGTCAATAACGACAGTTCTTTCGATGACACACCAATAAGCTGCGCCGCTTCGACGGGGGTCAATAGAACATCTGCGTCGTTGATATCGCGTCGTTCGTCGTTGCAATCGTTCCCGTTAACTTCGTCTGCCATTGTGCGGGTACTCCTTAATACGTGTCTTATGGATCTAGTTCATCACTACATGAATGCATAATTACGGCTGGTTGGTTGTATGAACTGCAGTCAAGACGCACGGTCTCCTATAGGATGGAGCGCACCAGAGGCGACCATCCCCTCTCTACACCAACGCTGGTCCGCGGTCTGGCCGGCACTCACTCGCGCGGGGGGGGCGCGTGGTGCTGCTCGATTCCAAGTCCTGCGCGGCCAACGCGTTTCCAGGAATTTCACCAGAACTCGGCCTGGCGTGGCACAAGATTCGAATTGTTCGGAGTTGGCGCTCCGCGCCAGCCACCTAATCCATGCACTGAATTCAATGAGACGGCGAAATCCACTGACCAGTGCGTGCAGAGGGCCGGACCGAATTAGAAGGAGGACGCCCCACTTCATTCAGATTCTTCCTGCGAGCGAGTGACGGCGGCGGTCCCCGTGACCGGCCGCCATCTGCAGGGCGTCAGATGTGATCTAACTTTCGATCAGATTCAGTCGGACTTCTTACTCGGGGACCAATCCGGCGGCGGCTGGTTGGTTGGCTGATAGACGTAGCTGTCCCCTTGGGATCGAATGCTTGAATCGAAATGATCGGCGAGCCGGGCCATGGTGGGATTGGCGCTCCCCAGCTTCTTGTATGCCGTGGCGAGTGTCCCATGAATCTTGGTTCTCATTCTGTCGACCGGATTGTTCAGGTTGCGGCTCTTGCCATGAAGCCCGACACTCGCTGCACGCGACGCTTCTATTTCTCCGATCTTGACGCGAAGTTCGTCAGCTTGCTCCACGTCGCCGACTGCTTCGGCCTCATCGAGAAGTGTGCGCAAGTCTTTCAACGTTTTCTTGATGTCCTTAAGTGCCGCATGGTCGAAGACGGGCTGCTGGCTGTGCTTGTCGTCCAGAATCTGTGGATCTCTAATGCCGAGGAGTTCGAACATCGGAATCGCTTTCCCCGGCGCGTGTACCAGCCGGGCAATCTGGTCCAGACCTTTCGTCGTCTTGAAATGCCCGTTTTGGCCGAACCCCTCGATGTAGTAGCCATCTCCGTCCCGTGCGAAAACGAACCTTTCGCTGTCGGACAACTGCGGAGTTTCGGTCGCCCCGTCATCCAATGCCTGCGTCTGAGGTTCGTCCGAAACCGGCGTGTCCCCGGAATCCGCCTCGTCGGGTTTTGGCGTACTCAGTTGGATCGCGAGGAGATCGAGGTCCATGATCGCCCGGCACCGAATCGATTCGTTGGTACCCGCGCCCTGCCAACCACCGACGCTCTCCAGATTCTTGAGTCCACCAGCGTCGACACCAACAGCGTCAGCTAAGGCGATCAGGTTCAGCCGCAGATTTCGCTCATACTTTGGCGTGAAACCTGCATCCCACGGTGGCGGAATCTCCTCAGGTTTTTGGAACAAGCTCGTACTGGCTCGCAGCTTGTTGGCGCGGCAGATTTCGATTGCTGCTAGCGCTTCCGTCGGGTTTCTTAGAAGTTGCTGGACCGACTCTCCTGACGCGATCCCGAGATACGCCGGCGGCTTGCTCCAGCCAGCCTCTTTGCAGGCAAGTCTAATCTGCGACGCGATCTGTAACTCGCGGTCGGAATGCGGCCTCGACATGAAAGGGCGCCACGGATCAGGATCAGGCTCCAAATCGCCAAACGTCGACAACAGGGACGACAGAAGAGACGGCTTATCAACTGGCATTGCGGCTTTCTCCGATGAGAACTCGAATTGGTGGCCGAGCCGTCACGAAACGGCGCAACGATGAAACCAATCGCAAGGCTTGGACGGGACGCTTCTAGCAGTTCTTTAGAGGTCGCTAAGTCGGCCTTTAGGGAGGCCGTTACGCGTAGACCATGGAACTTTGCGCTTGGTCCCTTGCCCGCACCGAGTCTTGGGAACGCCGGCTTTGCGAAGTGCTGTAGCCCTGATCGCCAGGGATTAACTTCTCTCGCGGCTCCGCGTGCTCATGTTCGGGCGGCTTAGCCTGATTGTCGCCGCGACGGCAGATCCGTCAACCACCGGAGTAGAAGGTTGTGAAGCTCAAGGCTCCGTCGAGACGCGGGGAGGCGGTAGCTTCGTGTTTCTTGAATCCAACTTCTTTCATGCCTTACCGTTCGGAAGTATCTCAGCCAATGTGGCCGGTGGCTGGTTTCACCGTCATAAGACGTACTCTCGCAGCGGTCGCAGCCGGACAGTTGGAACGCACCGCGTGTGGATCGAAGTCGTCGATATGCCAGTCAATTAGTCGGCAATCGGCAGTCTTTCGGTGGGCCCGTACCGTCACAACGGCGCCCTACAAATCGACTGCAACGGATGACGGCCACACGCGAGCGAGTGCAGCCCAGTTCGTCATTCGCTCCCGGGTTGAGTTGCACGAATCTGGAGGTCCATGCAAACAGAATCCCAGCGATGCGGCCGGTCCGCGGGGCTGTCGCCGTTGCCCCACCTCCGAACAGAAAACCAATTACAGCCGGCTGTTAGGCCAAAGGGGAGCGGGCCAACTCAAACGGATCTGGACGCTGGTGCTCGAAGACGGGGCAAAGTGACTCGTCACTTCGGACGTGCAGGAGTCCTGCGTCTGCTTGGTTTGCCGTTGTCTTTGTTGGCTTCGCGCGACGCTCGAATACGTTCCAGAAGCACTGACGCTGGTTCGTCCCTCGGGTCCTGCGGGACCAACTCGCCGCGGAATGCTTTCGCGAGGATTGATTGGTCGAGTTGCGTCAGGGCCAATTCCGACTCGGCAACATCAGATGCGGCCCGCTTCGCCGCATCTTGAGCTTCTGTAATCATTCGCAGGACTTCGCCCTGTTCGTCAATCGGTGCGAGTGGGATTGGAGTCGATACCACATCGCCTTGGTTGATGCTCGCTTGATTGACCGCCCACTTTGCATTTCTTGTGAGCAGAGACTTGCCGAATGTTGATGTCAGAAAAAAGTGGCAGAAGTTGGCCACACGTACATCAGCGAGTTCAAGACGCATCATGTTCGACTCGAACACGGCAGGAATACTCGATTCTTCGATGACGATGCTCTTGCCAAGGTGGCTTGGGCTATTGACGCGATTGACGACAAGGTCGCCAGCACACAGTCCATATGTCGTCGCTGTGGCATCGTCGATGTTGACCTGCTGGAGGCTGGACGAGGGTCGGCACCAATCAATTTGGTAGTCATCGATCCTGAGGATCGGCGTGCCCGAGCCGTACTTTGCTTTTGGTACATAAAGCCCATTCTGTGGGCCGTCGAAAGTGAGAGTGTCGATCGAGGTCCAACACCAACCATCCGGCAACTCTGGCAACTCCGAGTCGTCAACTGGCTCAGTTTCCTTGTACTTATCCTTCCACCCCTTCGGCGGCTTCTTGCCTTTGGCTTCATATTTGGCCAGTTCGGCTTGTTCCCAGCGTTGGCGGCGCTCGGCGCGAATCCGCTGCAAAAGCTCGGTGGCTGGTTCGACGTGGGGGTTGGCGGAGCGCCAGTCGGCAGTTATGTCACCGCGGAAGGCAGCGGCCAGCACACTTTGACGGAACTGCTGCAACAGCGGTCCAACTACGGCAAGTGCCTCACGTGCCCGTGAACTCCGCTCCTGCAATGCCTCGATCTTCGACACGATCCGTTTCTGCTCGGCGAGGGGTGGGAGGCAGACTTGAAAGGCCTTCACCTCAGGGAAATAGATCGTCTTGTGCGTGGTCCCTTTCCCGAACTCAAGAAGGCTGTCTCTTTCGGCAACGAACAGATGCATCAAGTATTGAGGATCGAGCGCCTCAGAACAGATCCAGTTCACGAAATCTTGGCTGGTCGCCATCGGACGCCCCATAATCAGCGAGTAGCCGATCGAGGCCGTCCGTGAAAGACACACCGTCTTATCCGGAAGAAGCCGTGAGGCCGAATTGTCGAGTCCGAGCTGCGTCACAGTTTGCCGAGTCTCGAGGATCGTTCGTCCGTGATTTTCTCTCGCGTCCCGAATTCCGATCCACGGAATGTCTCCATCCCAGTACTCGGCGTGTGCCCGACTCGGCGTATGACCGGTTTCAAGCCGCGCTACGTCCGTCATCCGCGTCCACACCCAGCCCGCGGGCGCAGGCATGTCGGTCTGGCCGACAGACAGCACGTACTTTCCCGGGATTCTGTTGCGTGTTGCAGCTCTTCCACTCAAGCCTCGACCTCCTCGCATCCAACCTTGCGTTTCTTGCGCCGGCTTCGGTTGTTCACAGGCAATCGGCGCGTGGCTCGGCGTTTCAGCAGCACTGACGCCGGTGCGTCGTGCGAGACTAACTCGTAGGCCCTCAGCAGCCTGAAAAGTGTCTAGCCTGCATGAGTGTGCTCTATTGGGCTAGTGGCAAATGACTCGTTTAGTGACTCCCATTGGGATCTGCTTTACTGACCCAGTCCTTCAATTCTTCCGTCATGCTCTGTCGCATGGTTGGCCTCTTTCTTGTTCGCTTGTTTTGAGATTCCTTTTTCGCTTGCGCAGCTCTGGTTTCTCGAATGCGCCCAAGCAAGACCGAGGCCGGTTCGTCATTTGGGTCCTGCGGGACCAACTCGCCACGGAATGCTCTCGCGAGGATGGATTGGTCGAGTTGCGTGAGATCGGATTCCGATGCAGCAGCAGACTCGAATACCGTTTTGATCCATCGCACAAATTCATCGAGCAACCGAGCGATTTCGCGTTGTTCCTCGACCGGTGCGATGGGTAGACGGAAGAACGCCTGTTTTTGGATGCTAACTTGGTTTCGTGTTGTCTGCTCCATGATACTTTCTAGCTGGCCCTGCCACTGACGCGAGGAGAATACATGGAACAGGTAATCGCGATCTAGAACTTCGTGATTGCAGCGGTAGTATGTGACTGAAGTTCCCAGCAAAAAGGTGCCAATATCCAAGGGAGTCCGAGCGGTACGTCCCACCGTAGCGTTGTGGGTCAAAAGAACGTCGCCGCCTTTGGCCCAGCCTTTTTGGAGCTTCTGTGCATTTTCGTGGTTCAAGAGTGGGGCAGATTCGAAATCGACGACACCGTCGTTAATCTGCTTCGCGGTGATGAAAGTGATGCCGTCGTCACCGAACTCGGCTTTTCGGGGATATAGAGCGCCATGGTTGCCATCCACGAAGTCGACGAGCAATCCTTGACGGATGCAGTCATCGACGCTGGCGTAAGTCCATGACGCGGGCAACTCATGGAATAGGTGGTCCGGAAGCGGGACCGTCCCCTTTTTCTTGATGCGTCGCCGTTTCTTTGTCCCGTCGTCGTGATGGTGAACTCGCCTTAGTAGCTCCGTGGCTGGTTCGACGTCTGGGTTAGCGGCACGCCAGTCGGCAGTCAGCTCGCCCCGGAAAGCAGCTGCCAGCACACTCTGACGGAACTGCTCCAACAGCGGTCCAACTTCGGCAAGTGCCTCGCGAGCCCGCGAACTCCGTTCCAGCAGTGCCTCAATCTTTGAAACAATCCGTTTCTGCTCTGACAACGGTGCAACCGGGACTGGCACGCCATACAACTGTCTCTGATTGACTTTGGGTAGGACCACGCGGTTTCCGGCCTCCCGTTTGACCGCGCTGAGGAAGAATTCCGACAACATGTACCGGAACAGGTACTCCGTTTCCATCGGTGTAGAGATTGGGTACATGTCAGCGCTGCACAGCCCCCCAAAGTCTGCGACGATCACCTTCGAAAGATACGGCCGGATCTTCGAATACAAGACGTGACCGGGGGAAAAACGATTCTTGTTGCTCGTTACCCCATCCTCGGCGATGGTTCGGTATTTGAGCAGACGACCGGTTTCCTTCTCAATATTGTCGGGAGCAATGTGGGCATAGTCCGGGAAATCAGCGGGTGACACGAGATTCGAGTCGATCGACGCCATTTCCCGTAAAGATGCCCAACACCAGTTTCGTGGTAAGTGTGGCAACTCGGATTGATTGGCGGGTTCACCTTTCTCGTGTGATCGACTCTGGGACCTTGGACTCACCCCTGGACCTCCTCGCCTTCCAGCAAGGCTGAGAGCGCATCCATCTCCTCCATCGCAGCGGTCAGGCGCTCGCGAATTGCCGATGCGATGTCCTCGGGATCGTCCAGATCGTCGGCTTTAGTCGAGTCCTCATCCTTCAACCAACCAATGTCGAGATTGTCGCCACGCGCCTTGATTGCTGGTCTGTCGAAGGATCGCCAGCGTCCTTCCTCGCCTTGATCGGTTCGCTTGCTGGTCCCGTCGCTCTTCCTGCCATAGCATTTCTCGAATTCGACAAAGTGCTCGTGCGCGAGTGGCGTGCGTTTGCCGAAGGCTGGCATATTGGTCCGCAAATCGTAGACCCAAGTTGCTTTCGTGTTTCCAGAATCGGTCTTGCCACGGGTGAAGAACAGGACATTCGTTTTGACACCCTGCGAATAGAAGATCCCGGTGGGCAGTCGCAGGATCGTGTGCAGTTTGCACTTATCCATCAGATCAGCTCGGATCTTCGTGCCGACTCCTTCTTCGAATAACACGTTATCGGGAAGAACGACGGCTGCCCTGCCGCCGGGTTGCAAGCCGCGATAGATGTGCTGCAAGAAGGCGAGCTGCTTGTTGCCTGTCACAAAAGTGAAATCGTCACGTGTAGGTCGACCTCCGCCCCGTTTCGTGCCGAAAGGCGGATTCGTGAGGATCACGTCTGCCTTGGGCAAATTCTTGCCCTTGTCTCCCAGAGAATCGCCGAGCAACATCTCACATTCGATGCCGTGCAGCATTGCATTCATCAACAGCAGGCGGTGAGTATCCGGGACCAGCTCTACACCGACGAACGCTCTTTTGCGTTGGAAATCTTGTGCTTTTGTGGGCAACGTGAACAATTCATCCGTGGCTTGTTTGATCATTCTGTCGGCTTGAATGAGAAAACCGCCTGTTCCAGCTGCGGGATCTTGGATGATCTCGCCTGCCTGTGGCTTGATGCAGTTCACCATGCACTCGATCAACGGTCGCGGCGTGAAATACTGCCCTGCTCCGGATTTCTTCTCGCCGGCATTCCTTTCGAGCAGCCCTTCGTACAAGTCGCCGAGGCCTTCCTCACGGGCTGAATACCAGTCGAGTTTGTCGATGTCCGTGACGAGTTTGTTGAGATTCTTCGGCTGCCGGAGCGCTGTGTTGGCGTTGTTGAAAATCGCCTGCACGCGGCCAGAGGCTTCGTTTCCCAGATGCACCAACAGCGACCGGTAAAACGCCAGCTGCTCGACCCCTTCTTGGACTCTCAAATCGTCCCAACGGTAGCCAGCTGGGAGTTGGTTTTCCGTGTCGGTTTCTTTAGCCATCTTCAGGAACAGCAAGTACGTCAACTCGGTGACATACTCGTGATACGTGATCCCGTCGTCCCGCAGAACATGGCACAAGTTCCAAAGTTTGGCGACGATGTCTTGAGTTGTGGTCAAGTTGATTCAACCCTTGCGGCGTGCAGCTGGCCCACCTGGGAGCAAGAAATTTATTAAACGTCGATCTGACGGAGCACCTGGACCGGAGGTAACATCAGAATCTCCCAGGTTGGTGACTCAGTCTCTTTATCGCTCCAATACTGGAGAACATTGCGCTTCATCTCATGCTCTGAACACGGCCGCATCCATCTCATGTCCAATCGGTGAGACCGACCATCGTGCTCGACTTCCCATATCTCAGCGTCCGATCTCTTAAATCGATCCCGATACTCGACAGCATCCTTCAACGATTCACAGGCGAAGAATCCTTGAAGCCGCGACAGCATCTGCGGGAATTGTGACCGGCGCACGACTTCGCAATAACGTTCACGTTCTAACATGAATTCATCGTCCATTAGGTTCAGATAGAATTTTTCTCCCCAGTAGCTCACGCCCTCTGGATGATCGGCATTAACGGTACGCTCAACATTCTCCCAGTACACGACATCATCTGGAGGCGGTGAACTTGGGCCTTTGAATGGTTTGGTCAGACTGATGGTCAATCCAGGGGCTAGGTTCCCGTTGGTGAATGTTTCGTGACTGATGTGGAAATACACTGCCATAGGTCTATGCAGCTGCCTGCCAGATCGCGTCTGCGATCTCGTGCAGTAGGTCGTCGAGTTGTCCTTTGAAGATCTTGTTGAGCCGCTGAAAGCCACCGAGATATTTGAATTGACCGATATCGAGAGCTTCGCGGTCAACGATGACCTCTTGTTCCAGTTGCTTGCCGATCCGGTCCAGCCACTTCCGCTGCGGCTCGGTCCATTGTCGACTCGAAACGATCTGCTGCATAGCCGCAGCCACCCGCTCGCTGTGTGATACAAGCGGCTGATTGAGCGCGACGTGCCGGATGTAACCGATGATCGAAGCAGCAATGTCTTGATTTGTTGTTTCCCGCCAGGCTGCACGCAGGTTGGTCTCGTTAAAACCTTCCTGGTCAAGTTGTAGCCGAAGTTCGCGCAATTGCGAGCGGGTCAGGTCACGAGGTCGTTGAGTGACAACGGTCAAGGCCGGGATTTCGTTCAAATGTTCGGTGACGTAGGCTCGGAATGACTCGAGATAGTCGTCTGGCTTGTTGGCCGTGCCGTAGCCACGTTCGACGCGTCGGAACTCGTCTGCGTGGTCCGAAACAATCAATCGCGTGCCTTGACGATAGATTTCGTCGAGTACGTCGACGACGGCAGCATGGTCGGCAAACCAAGTTCCAAGGTCTTGTGGGTCGGTCTGCTGGACGTGCTTGATCAATTGTGCCCGGCTCTTACCGCAGGCGGTTTCCAGTTGCTCTTCCTGCTTGTCGCTCAGTCTCTTGCGTCGCAGCTTCGCCAGGAACTGCCGTTTTACATCGGTGCGGAAAGTCTCGTCCTCGATCTCCTGCAACTCGGTTGCCAGTTGACTAAAACTGATTCCGGGGCGAGTGACGACAGGCGTCATTTCGGTCAGTGGTTTGAGTGCTGCGTAAATATCCACCGCATCGAAAATGCGGAAGCTTTCTTTGTCGTCGCCTGGACCGTACAGATCCTCGCATAGCCGGGTCCCTCGGCCGAGCATTTGGTCGAAAAGGATGCGGCTGCGAACACGACGGATGAAAACGATGTTGGTAATGGGGTGAACGTCAACACCCGTCGTCAACAGGTCTACCGTCACCGCGACATTGGGTAATTGCTCGTTCTTGTAGCGGCGTATCAGTTGCAGCGGTTTGTCGGCGGCCCCCGTGATCTTCATCACGGCATCATCGGGCACACCGCCGTATTGCTCGTCGAAGGCTTCCTTCAGGAGCCGCACCACCATGTCGGCGTGCAGATCATTAGCACAGAAGATCAATGATTTGCCGGGCAGGCTTGGATCGATGTGCTCGGCCAGTGCCTGACAGACCGTGCGGTTGAAGTTCTCGGTGATTACCTTGCGATTGAATTGATCGACCTCCACTTCGACCTCATCAGGCGTGTTGAACAGCTGGAGTTGTTCGGTCTTGGTGTCGTAGACCTTCATCTCCTCGCCCTGCTCCCATTTCATGCCGTCTTCGCTGAGCTGCGTGATTAATCGATACGGTGGCTCATGGTCGGCCAGCCAGCCATCAATGACCGCCTGCCTGTAGCTGTAGTTGAATACCGGTGGACCGAAGATCTCGGACGTGTGCAGGGCGGGCGTCGCTGTCAGGCCGATTTTCACTGCGTCGAAGTGGTCGATCACCCGTCGATACTTCGAGATGTAGTCCGACTCGTCACGGAATTGTAGCTCAGAGTCCGTCATTTCCTGGTCGAGGTTGTAGCCACGGTGGCATTCATCAATCACAATGCAGTCATACCAGTCGACCGGCACAGGTTCGGTGTCGTCGTTGGGATAAAGCAAACGCTTGACCATGCCCTGCACGGTAGCGATGTGGAGCTTCGTGTCGGTGTCTGGCCGTAGATCCCCGAGTTCCTTCACGTCGTAGATGTCAGGAAACGCTTGAAGGTTCTCGAGTTGGATACTCTTCAACTTGTCGACTGCCTGCTCGCCGAGGGAAGTGCGGTCAACAAGGAATAGCACACGCCGAAACCGCTTCGACTTGATCAACCTATACACGAGGCCGATACACGTGATTGTCTTGCCGGTTCCAGTGGCCATCGCAACCAGCATTTCGCGGCCCCCGTCTGCAATCTGTCGCTCGACGACGCGGATAGCTCGTTCCTGGTAATCGCGGAGCGGCAGGTAATCGGTCGATTCCCGCTCTAGCCGTTCATTGGCAGCTGGAATGTTCTGCTGCAGAAGTTGCCACAAACCTTCCGGCGTATACCAAGTTTCGAGGACGCGCGGATGATTCGTTTCAAGTCTCGCGTCATGGAACCAGACGCCACTCTTCTCAGCAATCTGCCGGAGGAATGGTCTGCCGTTGGTCGCGAACAGGAACGGCACGTTGTACTCCCCCCAGGGGCCGCCCGGTGCCGCGTGGTCGCTCTCGACATTGAATCCGCGGCTGTACCGTTTGGATTGCTCGATGGAACCGGCAACATCCTTTCGCTTCCGCTTGGCTTCGACAACAGCAATGGGCATCAACCCGACAAATAGAACATAGTCCGCAGGCCCGTTCGCCGTGGGCCACTCGGCGATGGCCATATTCCGTCCCTTCGCGGGACGCGTGCCTTTGCTGTATCGGATGGCTTGAGTGTCGGCCTCCCAACCTGCTTCGTGGAGTTGAGAGTCGATAATGCGCCGAGTCTCAGCTTCGTCCAGATCGAGTTGCTCGGCCTCATGCTGCGCGGCCTGCACGACTGCCTCAAGTTGCTCAGCCGGCTGCGACGCCGTCTGTAGCTGCAGGTCGGCCATGCGTTGCTGAAGTTGTTCTCGCTCATGCTGGAGCTGCTGCTCTGATTCGGCGGCCAGTTCGAGAGCAGCTTCCAGATCGGTGTAAGCGGTCTCCGCAGCTTGTTGTGTGGCCTCCAGTTCGCGTTGATGCGCATCGGCCTCAGCTTTCGCACCCGTGGCCGTCTCCTCGGCTTTGACCAGAGCTTCCCGAAGTCGTTCCAATTCAGCCTGCAGGACTTTTTCGGCCTCACGTGGATCAGGGGGCGGAACGAAGGCACCCGGCTTGAACTGCTTGTCGCGTCCAAACGATTTGTGGAACCAGATCGCCAACTTGCGTGCCATCTGCAGTTGATGGAGGGCCTCGCGGCGATCACCTCCATGCTCGTGAGCGGCCACGTTGCCCGCTTTTCGCAACCCGTGAAACAGCTGCGAAACCTGAGAGTTGATGATGTTGTAATTCCACAGCCGGTCGATCAACTCCCGCTGCGATTCCCGCTCCTCCAGCTCGATTCCAGTGTGCGCCGCAGTGTTCTGAGCCAGCAGTTCGCCGAATTGGCGAAGTTTGATCAATGCCGAGTTGGGGTCTTCAAAGACGTAACGCTCAGCCAGCGCAGCGTGCCGGACCAGAACATCATCATGCTTCGCCAGAAAGGCAAAGTTGGGCGAACTGATTTTCGATGCAGGCTCTGCCATTTAGTGTGGCGTGTGTGCTGGTAAAGATCAGCGATTTGTGTGATGCTGAACGTTGTACACCCATTAAACTTGTGGCGACTCGTTTCGGCAACCAATACTCGCAATACCGTTGAGCCATTGCCTAAGTCGCACCAACCGCCACACCGACCGTGAAGAGGTCCTGGCACTGTGATCCGCGAGGTCTGTTCTGAGGACGGTTGCTGTTGGCCAAGCCGAGGCCATCAAAGCCGCAGCCCGCCACCTCGGCTACCGCCGCACCGGCAGCAGAATCAAGTAAGCCTTCAAAGCAGCCATCCGCACCGCCCTCCGCCGCAACGACCTCGAACGCGACGGCGACCACCTCAAACGACAACGAAGATAGATCGCTCTTTTTGTCCTGAACCACAGCGGTCCGAATCCGTCACTCGATCACGGACGTCTAGAATGTTCATCAAGCAGATCAGGATCCGAAAGTATCGTCACATTGAAAACCTCGAAGTCGGCCAGTTTCTTACTCCGAGTGACTCATCCGACTTGATTGTTTTCGCCGGCCCGAATGGAGGTGGAAAGAGCAGCGTTCTTGAACTCATTTCACAGGCCTTGGGTCTGCTCCCGAATCGTCGTTTGAAGTGTGCATTGGGCTACTTCCGAGTGAGGTAGAACTTATCAAGTCGAAGTCCGGTCAAGACGTCCTCGATGCCGAGGTCGTGACCTACCTGGACGCGAACAGATCATACTATCGAAGCTTTAGATACGAAGGTGGGGAGTATGACAAGAACCCCAGTTTGCAGAACAAGATTCACAGCTGTGTGACGCATTCCTTGAAAGGAGACTTCTTTCGCCCGCTGGGATTCCATCTGGGCTCGGAGCGCTCGTTCAAGAAGGCGAATTACGATTACCGAAAAAAGCTATTCAACTACTCCAAGTACATCGGCAAACAACACACATGGGGATACGCATTCCGTACGGAGGCGGAACAGTTTGAAGACATGTTCGACTTCCTGATTACATGGCAGCATAACTACTTCCAACAACTCGGTTCTTATTACCATCTAAAGGCAACAGGAATCCCAGAAGAGGAGCTTCCTCCACCGCCGGAGGATCGGTACGGCAACGTACTCTCTGAAGTCTTTCCCGATTACACCTTTGTACACAAGACGGAAGATGCACCGTCGGATCTGTTCGTTCGGATTCCTTCCGGCGAACTCATTCCCTTTTCCGACTTGGCAAGTCGAGATCGAAGCTCTGAATGGATCTTGGCTGGCTCGATTGAAGTTGGAACCCGCACGTCCTGCCATTCCATCGTTCATCGGGGCGTGTGATGTCAGCCCGCGCAACCCTGAGGACCATCTGAGCCTCATTGTCCTTCACCGGAAGGGCGCCGTAGTATCCGTCAGAAAGTTCGCGTAGCCTACGTTGTTTTCTTAGCCAACCACCACCTAGGGAACCAAAAAGATTGCTGCGTGGATACCTTCCCCATCCAGGTGGGAGCCGAACGTGGATGACGATCAGGATGTCACCATTGAAGAACCCTTTTGTCGGTGCCTCTAGCCAGACAGAAAAGATTCCTTTCGTTTGAGCCGTTGATGGCACTGGCCACCAAGAGGTGTGGAGGTCGTCATATCCTGTTAACTCGTTAGGACCTTCGGGCTCCAAGGACCCATCAGGAAGAACCTCGGGTTGAGACGGCACCAGACTTTCGTCCGAGGAAACGTTTGCCGACAGATCTGGGGCAGACGGCGCCACCTTCGCAGAGTCTCGTTCGGCTTGGCTGCCGCCAACATCTGGAGTACCAGACGTTTCCTGCGTCTCACCGCTATCCGCATCCGGGACATCCGGGACATCGGGGACTTCCCGGGCCGTTACTTCTGTGGGCGGGCTCTGTCTCGGCGAATAGTTCGCCACGCGTCGCTCGGGGGGTGCAGGCGAGTCCGGCGTCATGGTCGATATACAGGCAATGATAATGATCAGGAGCGCGAGAAAGAATTTCCCGACGCTGACCATGCCAGTGTCGCTGGACCCAGCCTGTGACTTGCGTACCTGTCTGCGGGCCCTAACGAGGCCCGCTAACGAAATCACTCGTTTTGCGAACACCGCTGCATGATAGTCGTCACGAAAACGTAAACGGACGGGGAATCCTGAATCGAGCACTCCCTCGGGATCGTCGGCCTGGAATTTGACCACGTCATTGGGCTCGAAGCCACAATCACGGTAGAACTTTCCGGTCTTGTTCCACCAGCCGCTACCCCGCTGTACGGCACCGATCGTCGCCGCTGGGTAGATGCAAACTTGACGTGGGTCTTCGATGTTTGGCAAGAGCAGTGCAATGCCATCATTCGTTACAGTCACGGCTGCTTTTTGCTCACGTCGGAATCCTGATCGCTGGACTCGGATGTCGCCTTCGAGATACCAGCATGACAAATCAGCATAGGCCGGATCTCGGTCTCCTGGTTCCGTGCGCGTTGAACGTTGCCCTAGGCCATTCCGGATGGTTTCGTATGCGAGATTGATCCTCTTGAGTCTTGCGGCGGCTTGATCCTGCAGCTTTGGATTGTGCCCGAATCGATCCGGATGCCAGACCTGAACAAGTAGCCGATAGGCGGCCTGGATGTCATCCCAAGATGCATCTTGCGAGACTTCGAGGATTGCACACGCCTCTTTGAAGTCCATTGCAGTGACCCCATGGTGGCACGGCAGCGTGGATGGGCATGGTCTCAACTGTACCGAAAGACCACTAGATTTTCAGGTCATTAACTATCTTCTCCATCCACGGGCGGTTCTGGGCAAAAAGAACTCCAGCGGATTTAGGTACCATCTTCGCGGCTAGGCCGTTGGGGTCGGTACCCCCCCTTCGCCGCCTTCTCTCGATTCACCCGGATCAAGTCTCCGGCGATTCTTGGGCATCGTAACTTCAGCATCCATTCTCACGTGCGTTCACGCGCGCCTCACGCGTACGCGCTTTTGTTTGTGAGGGGCTTGCGGCAAGTTGATTCGTCGGCCTGGACACTTGGGCGAATGCGACGCCCCGCGACGCCGTTTGCGAAACCTTACACCCCAATGTGAGAGAGGCACTGTCGAATGGACGTACTGAGTTTCTGGATCAGCACAATCTGCCTGGGATTCCTTATCAAGGTCTACCTGTGGATTGCAGGTCACGATGGAGAGCGTGAGGCAACCATCAAGGCCTTTGCCATTCATGCCAAGAAAATGCGGGAGCTTGAGGTGCGGCTCATGCGGCTTGAAGCTGCCAGACGGTCGTCAAACGGGAGATGAACCAGCATGAGATCGGCGAGTATTGCAACAGACAGTGCACGGACACGACAACCTCACCATGTGTACGTGGTTGAGTTGGACCGGAACGTCCTTGAGTCCGTGAAGGTCCAGCGACAGAACCCAGAACGGGACTCGGAGAAGCCCTGCGTGTACGTGGGGATGACAAGTCTCACGCCCGAGCAGCGTTTCGAGAACCACAAGGCTGGGAAGAAGGCTTCACGTTTTGTCCAGAAATACGGGCTGCACCTGCTACCCCAGCTGTACACCCACCTGAACCCGATGACCCGTGATGAGGCTGAAGTCACAGAACGAGAACTGGCGGAGCAACTGCGACTGGCCGGCTACACAGTCACCGGCGGGCACTGAGTCGGGGGCGTCAGCGCTGGCGGCCCACATCGGCGGATTCGAGAGCGGCTAACACGGCCTGTTTCGTTTCGTGCGACAACTTTGGCCAGACCGCAAGCAGAGTGGCCAGTACCGGGTCCAGCGAGTCATTCTCTGCATCAACTGCTGCGCCTGTTGCAGCACATCCCAGAGAATTGGCGTTTTTCTCGGCGTTTTTGCATGTCGCGGGTTGAATCATAATCCGCGTGTCGGGGGTTCGAGTCCCTCCTCCGCTACTTGACTGATTTGCAAGTACTCGTCATCAGTCGCAACCCCCTGCAAAATGGGGGTTTCTCAGACGGAACGGCTTGCGAGTCGTTGCAACCGCCCGCGGCAGGTTACTGCACCGGATTTTGCACCGCTTTGGTGAAGTGGTCTTCGGTCACCTGTAGGTAGTGCTTGGCCGCCACTGCGCGCGAGTTTCCGATCCAGGCACAAACGACGTGAGAAGGGAAGGTTTCTTCCAGCTCGGTTTGCCGGCTGCTCCGGAGATTCTGGAACAGTTTCGGCCATGCCTTCAGTCCCGCTCGTTTGATGATGCGGAGCAACCGGGTTCGCAGGTTTGTGTTGGTGTCCCTGTACTTCGTGATGACGTATTCCGTACCCGGCTCGGCGAGTTCGAAGCACTCTTCCAAGTGCGGGCGCAGCTCGGGGAAGATCGGGACGATACGTGAATCGCCGCCCGCGTGATGCTCCGTCTTTGGGCTTCTGACATGGAATCTGCCGCGCTCCCAGTCAACGTCACCCCAGCGCAGGCCGAGGTGCTCTGACGGGCATCTCAGGCCACCGCATCGGCTCAGAGCGAACAGCAGCCGCCATTGTGCATCGGGGCAGGCATCAATGACCTTCTCGGCCTCTTCCCGGGTGACAAAGTGGAAGCGGCTCGGGTTGGGCTGCACCGTCGACTTCAGGTCCGCGAACGGATTGGCGGGGATCAGCCGCTTCCTTACCGCCGATGTGAAGAATTGCTTGGCGATCGAGACGTGCTTGCGCACCGTGTTTTCACCCAGCCCCTGGTTCAAAAGATGCAGGCGCCAGTCATCGGCGTCCCCGGGTGAGATTTCCCGAAGCACTCGTTCGCTGTCGAAGAACTCGATCAGGCCGTCTCGGGTCGTCCGCAGCTTGATCAGCGTCCTCCGCTTGAGATCCGTTCGTGATGCGATATAGGCGTCGAGAAACGTTTCTAGCGTGGCCGATTGCTTCTTCGCGATCAGTCCCACGCGGGCCAGCTTGTCGGCCATCAACGAGTCGAGTTGGTCCACCCAACGAGCCGCATCGTCGTCGACGGCATGGCCGGAGAAACTGCGGCAGCGAGCTGCTCCACACGGGTCTTCACAGTCTCTGCGTGCCGTTGCGAAACCTTGCCAAGTCGGATCGACCGGCGTTTGCAATCAGGGCCGGTGAACTGGATCGTCTTGCGGCCGTTCGGTTCACGGGTGATGCTTGCCATGTCTACTTCTTCCCCTTCTTCGGCTGTTTGGGGCGAATCGCGATTTCCAGTTCGAGGTGTTCCGCAAGCCGTTCCAGACTCTCGATACTCAGTCCGGCCCGCCCTGCCATCAGACGCGACAGCTGGGCTTCACTGATGCCAGTGCCCTTGCTGATGGCGTAGCGCGTGCTGCCACTTTGTCTGATCGCTTTGCGAATCTGGTCGAGCACCCTAGCCATGCACTCCCTTCGTTCGCTTGTTCCTGATGCAAGCACGTCCATTGTGGCCTTGCTTGTCTCATAGTCAAGTGCTGGCAATTACCGCGGTCACCAACTCGCGCTCACCCAGCGCCTCGTGCAGCTGTTCGTCGGCGGCTCGTGCGTTGAGATTTTCCATCCACTTGAGGCTGTTCGCTTCGTAATACGGCAGCCAATGTAGGATCACTCGCGACCGCAAGCGTTTGATCGTCTCTTCGAGTGTCGGCCGGTCGCGTGCATTGCAGGCCGATGCCAGCTCCCGATCGAACTCCGTCCAGAACTCGGGGCGGTCATCGAACGGCGGCGATGAGCTTGACTGATTCGCCCATCGGGACGATCGCCAAGACTTCGACGGCTTCCGGCAGAATCGGACCTTGCACGATGCTGCCGACGTTCACTTCGTTCATGTTGCCCATCTCAGCCACATTGGACGGTCCCCAACAAGAGGGATCATCGCCGGCCAGAGTTCATCGGATGGAGCTGTACTCAGCAGTTCTCAGCGGCCAGTACCCATCGTTTGGGCGGATTCGCTGATGGATTGGGATGAATGTGACGAGATGGGATCGCGATTATACCACCGTACAGCAGGTGCTTCCATTCAGTGAGGCTATTCTGGGAGGCACAGTTGGACGCCGGATGTTGAAAAAATCCGAGAGCGGTACATACAAGCACGCCCGGTGGGCAATGGGGGGGCGCACCCCCCCTGTTAGGGTTTGCTTCGGGCAGCCCATGATTGAGCAGCAATGCACGCAACACGCTGGCAACAGTGGTGCAACTGGCCCGAAACAACGGCGAACCAGCATCCAAACTGCAGGCCAACAGCGCGGCGCAGCCAATTGTCCCATAAGTCGCAAGGCTCAACCTATCCGGAGTCACCTGGCGTTGTTCGGTCTGCGTCGTCTCCGGCCTGAGTGGCCAGCAGATTTCGGTTCGGGCGCTCGGCTCTAGGGGCGCTCTCGAAACCTGGTGAAGCAACGTCGCAGCGTAGCTTACTCCCCAATCGCTTCGCGAATCGCTTTCACCGACTGCTTCGCCAACGCCAGCGCGCCGGCGCGGATCAGTTTGCTCGCCGGAACGCCGGCCCGGTTCGCTGCCTGTTCGATCGCCGCTACTTCTACAGCGGACCAGCGAACGGGCAGCGCGTTCCGCTCACGTCGCTCTGAATCGGCTACCGCCGGCCGTCCACGTTTGGCTTGCTTCTTTCCCACTCTGGTTTTGCCTCTCTCAGGAAAAAAGTGGAAATCGTAAATCGCTGTCCGCTCAGTGAGTTACGGACAGACATTTAACGTGTAGACATAAATTATGAAGATAGCTGCTTCCATTGCCGGTCGGAATGCGTATAAACGTCTACACGAAAATGGTAGGCGTAGTCCGTTTCAATTTCAAGGCAGGAGAGAAAATGCTTCCACTCTACGAACAGTACAGGCCATCGACGTTCGGCGACGTTGTCGGCCAAGAGAAAGCGCTGTCGAAGATCGAGACGCTTCGCAAGCGTGGGTTGGCCGGTCGCGTGTTCTGGCTGGCCGGCGGATCGGGAACCGGCAAAACCACAATAGGCCGTCTGATCGCGGCCGAATGTGCGGACAGCTACGCGACGATCAAAATGGACGGGCGCGACTTGTCGCTGGCCAAGGTCCGCGAATTCGAGCGGATGTGCCACGTGAAACCGCTTGGCGAGAAAGGCTGCCACGCTTTCATTATCAATGAGGCGCACAGCCTCGATGACCGAGTGGTTTCCCGGTTGCTGAGCGTATTCGAGCTGTCTTGCGTCCAGGCGAATTCAGTCTGGATATTCACGACCACCGTCGAAGGAAACGACCTGTTCGACGGCTCGCTCGATTCGTCGCCGTTCCTGAGTCGCGCTGTCGAGATTCCGATGTCTCGCCGCGGTTTGGCCGAAGCATTCGCCCGGCGAGCGCAAGCGATCGCCCGGGCCGAGGGATTGGACGGTCAGCCATTGGAGCGATACGTCCGGCTGGCCAAAGACAAGCGAAACAACCTGCGCGCGATGCTGCAGTCAATCGAAGCCGGCGAGATGCTCGCTTGACCCATGTTTCAAACCACTTTCACCCACTTTTGGAGGCAAACCGATGGTCAGTTTCACCGATCCCATCAAGTACGCGAACCAGGACTTTGACGAGTATCAAGCCGCGTGCATCCACCTTGGCCACAACCATGCCGTGTGGTTCGCAGCCCAGCCGAAACGCATACGGCACCAATACACAATCGGATCGTGGTTCGCGAACAGCCTGCAAAGCCTGGACGCCTACTGCGCAGTCGAGCGCTATCGCAACCTCGGCTATTCGCTGTAGCAATGCCGCCAGGCGGCGCAATAGAAACAGCCCCTCACGTGCGGACACACGCGAGAGGCCAAACCAATCCCAGAAACCTCGCGAAAGGAAACCAGAAATGGCAACCAAATTCTACGGCAAGGCAGAGACCGCAGCAAACGCGGTTCTCGCCGTGTTCAAGCATCCCGAGCAACTCCCAAAAGCGCTCGCGCCCGTGTTCATTCACCGCAAAGACGATATCCCCTGCCGGCGCTGGAGTTGGTGCAACCAGATGATAACTGCCCTACGCGGCCACGCTGATGCCCGCGGCTTTCGCCAATGGCAGAAGGTCGGCCGACATGTTCGCAAGGGGGAGAAGTCATTTCACATCCTGTCGCCGGTCAAGGTGCCCGTGGAACGCAAGAACGCTGCTGGTGAGACCGAGAAACGGCTTATCGTTGTCGGCTTCAAGGCCACAGCGGTTTTCGGGTTGTGCCAGACGGAGGGCGAGCCCGTCCAACTCGACCAGGAGGCGGAGCGATGGTTGCACAATCTGCCGCTTGTGGACGTTGCCAGCCAGTGGGGTCTGACTGTCCAGAGCTACAACGGGCAGAGCCACAACCACCTCGGCGAATTCCGCCAGAGACGCACGGCCGAGGGGGATATCGTCGGTGTGTCGATTGCTGTTGGGGTCGAGAACCTGGCCACTTGGGCGCACGAATTGATGCACGCGGCCGACAGCCGGCTCGGCGCATTGACCGAACGCGGCCAGCACTGGCGGAGTGAAATCGTTGCCGAATTAGGCGCGTCGACGCTGCTTTCGATTCTCGGATTGCACGACGATACCGACCTGGGCGGCTGCTGGGACTACGTGAGCGCGTACGCCCGGGATGCGAAGCTTGAGCCGATCGTGGCCTGCCAGCGCGTTCTCGCCCGAACCTGCGACGCTGTCGCCCTCATCCTCGACACGGCCGAGATGCTGAAGGAGTCAACAACGGCCGTGGCCTGAGTCTCCACCCATCCCCGGAACGGCCACCAGCCGCCGGGGAGACGTGGATGCTCAGAAGTGTAAAGTCTCATCCTGTTCTGAAATCGCCGTATCGAGACGTTGAAGAATCAGGACTTACGACACCACAGAAGTGTAAGCGGTCGTCTTTAGTTGAAACTTGACAGTCGGCCATTCGAGGGGGCCAGCAATGCAGCACGTCACCATCTATGTGAGAGTCAGCACAAAGAAACAGGACACCCGAAGCCAGGAATCAGACCTGAAGCAATGGGCCGAAGCCTACGCTAACGGACAGCCGGTGAAGTGGTATCGAGACAAGGCGACGGGAAAGAGCATGGATCGCCCCGGATGGCAGCGGCTCGAAGCGGATATCGACGCTGGCCGCGTTTCGCGCGTTGTCGTCTGGCGACTCGACCGACTCGGCCGAACAGCTAGCGGGTTGACAGCGTTATTCGAGAAGCTGTCGACCAGAAAGATAGGGCTGGTGTCCCTGAAAGACGGGCTCGACCTGTCGACACCTGCCGGCAGATTGATCGCCAACGTGCTGGCTTCGGTCGCTGCCTATGAGAATGAGGTGAGAGCGGAGCGGATCATGGCTGGTCAGAATGCCGCCAGAGCGGCTGGCAAGACCTGGGGTGGATCGAAAGCCGGGAGGCGCGTGAAGGTCACCGACGAGCAGATTGCAACGGTCCGACGGATGAAGGACGATGGTGCCTCAAGGGCGGCAATGGCCCGCGCGACGTCACTCAGCCGCCCAACGATCTATTCAATCCTGCGAGCCCTCTGAGCAAGGTGCCCACGCTCTGGTCGGGTTGGTTCGAGCTGCTTATCTACCAGTTCGCGAAATGGTCATCATCCTGTACGGGAAAACTCTCGAAACGTCCCTGGGTACGCGTGCCCCTCACCGGCAGTGTGATGGTGGGCGTTGCTGTGGCACAATGGTCATGTTGCCGGCCGGATCGTACGCGGGCGTCGCCCAGGAAGCCGCGGCTGTCTCGGCGATGTCGGTGATCTCGTTGACCTGATTGGCCGTCCGCGTCTGCGTTAGGTTCCACGACCGATCGCCGTTGTTGTCTTGACGGAAGTGCCTCCAGTTGCCGGTCTGATCCAGCGACCAGCATTCGGCGAACTTGAGCGTCTCGACGGCCGTGTTTTCTGAGTTGAGCTTGCCGCGTTCGGCACACTTCAAGCGATGCGAGCCGTCGTATCGGTAGGCACTATTGTATGTGTCGGTGGTATCGAGGGTGTCTTTGCGAAAGGTGCGGCTCGAAACGCGATCGTAGCCGTACTGAATGCGGCTCGCGTCGGTGGCAGATCCGTAGTCGTGCCACAGCGAGTCCTTGGTCCGCCCGAAGCGGTCCATGCCGCGATAGATGTCCCCCGTGTCAGGGTCGTCGCCACCCGCAGTACCGACGAGCGTGTATCGGAGGTCGGGTTCGGTGTAATCGACCTCGACAGGGGCGACCAAACCCATGTAGGCGTACTTCGCCAGATCGACACTGCTTTCTTTGATCGACTCCATGCGGCTGGCTGCGTCGGCCGTACTGCCTGCAGTGCCGTAGTCAAAGTCGATCACCCGACTGTCGGGATACGTCATGGCGGTCGGACGCGTCGTGTTGCCCGAGCCGTCGGCGTAAGCGTACTGCACCTTCGGACTGGTGCCGGTGTTCACGGCTCCGGAATGAGCCTGATACGAAGAGACCGGTCGGGCGAAGCCGTTCCGCGCGAACTGAACTTCGTTGACCACGTTGCCCGAGAAGGATCCTCTGGTTCTCTGTACCTCTTATTCCTCTAGTCGTTCGCCTCGTGTTGCGTTCTTGAGCCAGATGATCTTCTCGTCCGACAGAGGTGGCGCGTCACTAAGCATAATCCCGCCTTCAAGAGGATAGTCGTCAACCCACTCGACGAAGGCCTTCCAGAGATCACCCGGCAAGACGGATTTCAGATCCCCGAGGTCCTCCTTCGGCGTGATGTAGACTAGATGAGGCAGCAACTCTAGGAGTGTGTAGATTCCCTGTTGGTGTTGCGTGAGAATCCGACGTATCTGGTCTTTGGATGTCATACTACTTATTTCCTATATCTCTCATCCTACGCAACAACGCTTCCTCGACACTCAACGCTTCTTGGTGCAATGTGCCACGAGGCGCTGTAATCAGACCCTCCAAGACTTCTGAACTCTGCGGTCCGTGCTGCTGGAAGATCCTTCGTAGGGAATTTATCTCGTGCATTTCGTGTCCCAAAGTCGCGACGATGGCTTCATCGCTGATGAGCAGGCCTCTCCCCCGAAACGACTCCCGACCTGCTCTGTAGAAAACCTCTTGGCGCGAGAGTCGGTTTGATCTTACCACTCCTGCATGAGCACGACATCGAAGTCACCACGGAGGGTGCTTCTGGCGGCCTACGAAATTGGGCAACAGTCTCTGCCGCAGTATTCGCACCGCTTTAGCCCCAAGAAATTCACGCTCCGCAACTGTTCGCTTGCCTGGTGCTGAAGTCGTTTCTGAAGACCGACTATCGCGGCGTGGTCGAGTTCCTGAACGACTGCCCGGACTTGCGTCTGACGATTGAGTTGAAGAACGTTCCGCACTTCA